>Ga0209251_1000017_pt1 | contig 144555 bp, 114 predicted proteins | sample SaaInlV_100m_DNA_6_FD_184665 | JGI IMG/M metagenome (GOLD analysis project Ga0209251, IMG submission 184665) | Marine microbial communities from expanding oxygen minimum zones in the Saanich Inlet - Saanich Inlet SI073_LV_10m_DNA (SPAdes) (version 2) | ecosystem: Environmental > Aquatic >...
AGGCTTCCGAATTCTTTTTGTATGGCGAGTGCGGCATGCGCATTAGATCGGATAGAAAAGAGCTTGAGGCGATTACGGATAACTCCCTTATCTTCTAAAAGGTGCTCTAGAGTTTTGTCTTTGATACGAGAGACGGGGCCAATTTCGAAATCGTTGAATACCTTTCGATAGTAGGCGCGCTTTCGCAAAACCACAATCCAACTCAGGCCAGCCTGCTGGCCCTCGAGGCAGAGTAATTCGAATAGATGTCGATCGTCGCGAACGGGAATTCCCCATTCGGTATCGTGATAGGCTACGTATTCAGGGTCGTCACCACACCAGAAGCAGCGTTTAGTCATTACTGACTCTCCTTGTCTCGTTCTCTATAACAGAGAATAGACTAGGGCCCCCGGTTCTCGCGAATTTTTAAGCGAAATAGCACTTATTCAGGCAGCGCGAGAGCAATGAGCTTAGCCGGGCTGCGGAAGTCACTGACCGCCATGACAATAAATTGACGGCCTTCGTGCATGTAGGTAATCGGGACGCCAGTAACGCTCGCCGGTAACGCTATCTCGGCAACCTTTGCACCGGTGGCTTTATCAACCGCATGCAATAATGGCGATCCACCTGGGCCCTCACCAAAAAATAGCAATGACTTGGTTAACACCATGCCCGAGCGCGTAGGTTTGCCTGTTGGAGGCAAATCAACCCCTTCAAGCAGCGGGTGATTCTTTATGTCATCAGGCGTATCGCCATTGACTATCTGCCAAGCGTGATCGCCAGAGACGAGATCGATCGCAGTAATGCGTCCGTAGGGCGGTTTTACCATCGGTAAACCATCGATTGTTGGCGTGCGCGCGCCACCTTGAATGTATTTGATCGACGAGGCCTCGGGCTCATTGACCAGCGATAAGACGCTGGTTACGGTTCGCGACGGTACATAAAGTAATCCAGTTTCGGGGTCATAGGCTGCGCCCTCCCAATTAGAACCGCCGGTCGAAGAAGGCAGGTGAAGCGTGCCTAGTGAGCCATCAGCGGGGTGCTGATAAAGCGAAGGAGGCGTGTAAAGCTCGCTAAAGCGGTATTGGGAGGCAATTTCTTTAGCCCTAGCGAGAATGTCTGGTGTCATGTCATTCAGGTCATCTTCTTGGAAGCCTTGACGATCGTAAGGCGCAGGCAGCACTGGGAAAGGCTGCGTGGCGAAGGCGACTTCATCGGGCGTATCTGACGCAGGGACCGGACGCTCTTCGACAGCGAAAATCGGTTTGCCTGTATCGGGGTCAAACATAAAGAGATGCGACTGTTTAAGTGTCTGAACAACGGCTTCTTTACCATTGGGCAGGTCTATAACTAGAGGCGCCGCGGGCGTATCCCAATCCCAGATATCGTGATGCGTGCTCTGGAAATGCCATTTTTTTTCGCCCGTTTTGTAGTCAACGGCGACTGTTGAGCTGGCGTAGAGGTTGGAGCCTAGGCGGTCTGCGCCGTAGCGGTCTCCTGTTGCAGATTCGACAGGCAGGTAAACGACGCCGCGGGACTTGTCCGCCGACATCGACGTCCAGACGCCAGCATTGCCGGTGTATTCTGCAGAGCCATTGAACCAGGTTTCATAGCCGGGCTGGCCTTTTTCGGGGATGCTTTTAAATGTCCAGAGGAGGTCGCCCGTGCGCGCATCGAACCCTCGGATATCGCCTTTTACATTGCTCGCTGCAACAGGCCGCATACCCACGAGATGAGCGGCACCAGCTACGACAACATCCTCGACGACGAGGGGGGGGAACGAAATGCCGATATCCACATCATCGCGGCCTGGGCCGAGGCGCAGGCCGTCTTGAAGGTCGACGACGCCGTTTTTGCCGAAAGACTCTACAGGTTTGCCCGTTGCGGCGTGCAGGGCGACGAGGGTATAGCCCGGCGTCATTGTGAAGATGACTCCTTCGCCATCATTGTCGTAATAGCTCAGTCCTTTTCCGGAGCCCTTTCGCGGGGCATCGTCGAAGCGCTTACCTTCCTCTGGGCGCCACATCCATAAAAGCTGGCCAGTCGCTGCGTCTAAAGCAATGATATTACGAGTGGCGCCTGCGGTTGCGAAAAGTCTGCCGTCGACCATTAGCGGCGTCGTTACACTGTAGGTTTCGGGTCTTGGCCCAAAAATGCCTGTGTCCACGCTCCAGGCAATCGCGAGATCAGCTGCATTAGTCGCATCTATCTGATCGAGAGGCGCGTAGCGATTGGCGCGCTCGTCGCCGTTGTAGTGAGTCCACGCTGTGCTGTCGGCGGCACTGGTCGCCGGTGCCGCCTCGCCGGGCTGTATAGAGAGCGCATTAATAGCTGCATGGCTAATCATGCCGCCATCGATTGCGATGTTGGCAGAGGCAAGGATGAACGCTGTCACGTCATAGTATTCATCGTCGCTTAGCGATCCCGGTGTTTCGGCAGGCATCGTCGCGCGAATTTGTGTAAATAGTTCTTCGCCGCTTTTGTTCACCCAACTGTTATTCAGCACGCCAACCCACTGCGACGGGACGTGACATCGTGAACACTCAGCCGAAAATAAGTCGCTGCCGCGTTCGACACTTGCTGTTTGTGCCGATGCTAAGGCTGAGAAGCTGCTCGCGAGCGAAAGTGCGACGAGGTTGGTGACGAAAAACTGGCTAAATCTACTTTTCATAATGCGGTGGGTATCCAGCAGGTGGTCAAAAGAGTCTGGCAGAAGCCGATGAATTGGCTTGCCTCGCAAAGGTCATACGATGCCTGACACGTTTTCGATGCCAATAGAGCTCAAAGACGAGAAGCCTCGGTAGGCAAAACGCATGGAATGGTGCCCAGTAAGAGCGAGGAATGGCGATCGATAACGGGCACTAGTGTGCCCAAAAGGCTTGTTTTTAGCAATGCGCCGTCACAAACAGTTAAACTTTAAGTGGGGCGTGTAGTTGAGACTTAGAGCGGGTTAGGCGGAGGCCCGTCTTTGCGAAAGGATAAACTCAAGCCCCAGGAAGTGGGGGCTTGAGGATGCAAGAGGCTCCGGTGGCTTACGACGCTTCTTGAAATTCGACGTGAATCTCGAGTTCGACGTCGTCACCAACGCCGAACGGAACGAGGTTGTCGAGGCCAAACACAGAACGCTGAAACTCAACTTTCGCCGAGAAGCCCAGTGTGTTTTTACGCGTCAGGAAATTTCTGCCACCGCCGTGGAAATCGATTTCGATCTGTACGGGTGCAGTTGTGCCTAACAGGGTAAGGTCACCTTCAAAGACAAAGTTGTTGTCGTTAGCTTCAAGTAGTGAAGTGGTGCGAAATACAGCCTGAGGGAAGGCTTCGGTATTGAACCAGCTTGCGCCTCGAAGCTCTTCGGCGAATTCGGGGTTATTCACGTCTATTGACACCGTATCGACAATAACCTCTAACGATGAATTGCCAATATTTTCTGGATCGAAATCGAGCGCCGCATCGAAGTCATTGAAGCGTCCAATAAAACTCGAAAAGCCAAGGTGATTAATCTTAAACAGGAGTGTCGCGTGGTCTGGATCGAGCGTGTAATTACCCGAACCAAGCTCTTGAATGTCTGTCTCAAAATCGGGCGTGAGTATTCGATCGCATGAAGCGAGGAGACCCGCACAGGTGAGTAAAATCAGAATACGTTGCGCGGTCGAGCTAATTAAATTATTCACGGTATGTTATGCCTTTGTGCAAGGACTCCTCTACCCAGTTGTTAACAGGTAGAGGAGGGAGAGTTTGGGGGAATGTTTGGTTATTACTGTCGAACCGCATAGACATCGACTTCGACAACCACTTCATTCGGTATTGCTGCAGTGCTTGCCCAGTAACCTTGACCAACGCCGTATTCGAGACGGTTGATGGTTACCTCGCTCGTTAGATGAAAGCGCACGCCACCGTCTTCCATTCCAACACTAAGGTTAAAAGGGAATGAGATAGGGTTGGTTTGATCGCGAATTGTGAGTGTCCCTTCCGACGTAAACGCGTCAATACCATCGATGCTGCACTTCTCTGCTTTAAATGTCGCTACTGGGAATTGATCAACGTCGAATAATTCTAGGTCGAGCAGATAGTCCATCGTTTCGGCATCGTCGATAACCATATCGATGATTGGAATGGTAACGTCAAACTTACATTCGGTTGGGTTGAGTGGGTCGATATCGAAAGTCGCAGAAATATTTCTGAACTCGCCCTGATAAGGCGTTCCGGAATAGGTCCACTTAAAAATAGCTTTCGAATCGGCCTTGTCGATGACCCAATCGGCCGCCTGCGCACTCATGCCGGTGAGAAGAATGGCTGGTGCTAATACGGCGCGGGTAAAAAAGCTTTTCATGGTGCTGTGTACTCCTGATTAAATCTTAAGTCATTAAATCTTATGTGGTCGGCGTTAAGGCAGCCGTTAGGGTAGTGCGTAAGCAACGATTTCTGCTGCAGTACCGCCGCCACTCACTACCATCACCAGGTATTGCTTGCCGTTATGCTCATAGGTCATGGGCACACCAGTCTGTGCGTTAGGTAATTCGATTTCGGCGAGAATCTCACCCGTCATTTTGTCGTGGGCGCGCAGTGTCGGGCCTCCGCCAACGCCTTCACCCGCGAACAACAGCGTTTTAGTCAGCAGAATGCCAGACTTCGTTTCGATGCCCGTGCGCGGCAGGTCGACGCCTTCGAGCGCAGGATTGTTGGCAATGCGTTCGGGGGTGTCTGCGTTTGCAATCATCCAGGCATGGTCGCCGGAGTTCATGTCGATCGCTGTGATGCGTCCATAGGGCGGCTTCACGATGGGCAAGCCGTTAACTCGTGGAACGCGAACGCCATAGGACTGGCTAAACGCGACGTCAGAACTCTCATCTTTCTCTACCGACAAAACAGAGAGTGTCGTGCGTGAGGGGATATAGAGCATACCCGTTTCAGGGTCTATCGCGCTGCCTTCCCAGTTGGCTCCACCGGTGGCCGAGGGCAGGCTCAGGGTGCCCTTGGTGCCGTCTGCTGCATCTTTAAGCGAAGGCGGCGAGTAAAGGCTCGGGCTGAGGCGGAAATCTGCCACAGCCAGCAACGCTTTCTCGCGCAGCTCAGGTGTAAAGTCGATCAGATCGTCTTCGGTAAAGCCCTGTCGGTCGAAACCTGCTGGTTTTGTCGGAAATGGCTGAGTAGGTGCATACCATTCGCCTGGCACGTCGCCCGCTGGTACGGGGAGCTCTTCGATCGGCCAGATAGGCTCGCCATTTTCGCGATCGAAGGTGTACACGTAAGATTGTTTAGTGACCTGCATAATCACTTTCTTGCCGTTGGGTAAATCGGCAAGTATCGGCGCTGATGGATTATCCCAGTCCCAGATGTCGTGGTGAATGATCTGGTAATGCCATTTGCGTTCGCCGGTGGCTATATCGAGAGCGACGAGGCTGTTTGCGAAGAGGTTGTTGCCAGGTCGATCTGCGCCGTAGCGGTCGCCAGTGGCCGATTCTACCGGCAAATAGACAAGTCCAAGCTCAGCATCACCCGACAGAGGCGCCCAAACGCCGGCATTGCCGCTGATTTCTGCGCCGTCATTCATCCATGTTTCGTAGCCGACATCGCCTCGCTGAGGAATGGTACGAAATGTCCAGAGGTGCTCACCCGTTATAGCCGAATAGCCTCTGACGTCGCCTTTCACGTTTTCTTTCGAAGGCGGACGCATGCTCACGCGGTGAGCTGGCCCAACAACGACCACATCGTTCATAACGAGCGGCGGCATCGAAGAGCCTATATCAATATCGTCTCGACCCTCGGCAAGGCGGAGGCCATCGAACATATCAACACTGCCATTGTCACCGAAAGAAGGGTCAGGAATACCGGTTTTAGCGTCGAGCGAGACTAAGAAGAAGCCAGGGGTTACGACGATGATGCGCTTCTCGTCACCGTGTGTGTAATACGACAAGCCGCGTCCAGAACCTTTGCGAGGCGCTTTGTCAAAGCGTGCGCCTTCTTGCGGGCGCCAGAGCCAAAGCACTTGTCCGCTAGTTGCATCGAGCGCGACAACATTACGCGTAGCGCCGACGGTGGCATAGAGCACGCCGTCTATTTCCAGCGGAGTCGATGTGCTGTTCGACTCGGGCGATGGCCCATAATTAGCCGTAGAGAAGCGCCAAGCGATTTCTAGTGAGTTCACATTGTCGGCGTTAATTTGGTCTAAGGGAGAATAGCGCTGCGACTCTTTATTGCCATGGTAGTCGGGCCAGTCGCCTGCGTAGATGTCGGTTCCCGACTGTGCTGCTGCGCTAGCACTGCCTACCAGTAGACCTGCGCTTACCATGAATGAAGTAATTAACCGCTTGCTGGTCATCATTGCTGACTCTCCCGTCTCTTAATTTTTGTCTTTCTCGGCGTGTAACCTGTGTGTACTGCCTTTACCTGCAACCTTGGTGCGCAGCAGCCCTCACTCATGGAACGAAGGCTGTCCGCGAGGCAGACTTAGCCTGCCGAGAATAAGCAATCTGAATTTCACACGCAAGCCCCTAATTGGTACGAATAGTGACGGCGAATCGCAACAATTGGCGACAGATCGCCCGCTAACCTAGCAATAATTGAAGGCTTGGTTATACTTCTGGCTCCCCGAAGGAGCAACGCTAATTACTACCCCGACACAGAACCCCCAAGACCATCCAGATCAACAGACGACCCTGGAGACGATTGAACCACGCGGAAGTGCATTCGCCGTGTTCTCCATCGCTCAATTTCGCTGGCTTTTCCTGGGCAACGCCACCTTTTTTCTCGCAATGAATGGGCAGATGCTAACGCGGACACTGCTCGCCTGGGATCTTACTGGCTCCGCGACCTCGCTTGCCTACATCAATCTTGTCGTCGCTATTCCTATGATTTTTGCTTCGATTGTCGGCGGGGCGATAACCGACCGAGTCGAGCGTCGACAGTTGGTTTTGATCGGTCAGTCGCTCATCGTGGCCAACGAGATTTTTATTCTCACGCTAATGCTAACCGGCTACTTAGAATTCTGGCACCTGCTCTGCACCGCATTTGTCGCGGGCTGTGCGTTCCCGTTTATCATGCCTGCGCGTATGGCAATCACCGCCACAGTTGTTGGCCCCGACAAACTGCAAAGTGCAATGGCCTATGCCGGCAGTGTGATGAACTTGAGCCGAGTATTCGGTCCCGCGCTTATGGGTGTCATAGTCGCGCAGTTTGATTACAAGGGCGCTTACATGCTGTCGATTGTGCTTTATTCTTCGGCGGTGCTCTGCATGTTCGGCGTAGGGCGCAGTCGTTCGGGCAGTGAAGGCGACGTCAAAAAAGGGTTATTCGACGACATTGGTCAGGGTTTCAGCTATATCCGCAACAACCGCCCGGTTTTGCTGTGTCTGCTGTTCGGCTTAGTCCCTATGTTTCTCGCCATGCCTTTCCAAAGTATTTTGGTGATGCTGGCCGAACAGGCCTGGGGCGTGGGCGAGAGCGGCATGGGCACGCTAATGGCGGTGGGGGGCGTAGGCGGCCTTCTAGGGTCTGTGTGGATAATTAAACGCGGCGATTCACCGCGACGAGTGAAACTTATGCTCTGGAGTACGGTGGCTTTTGGCGTCTTTCTCGCGATTTTCGTCGAAACCAGTAACTTCTACCTTGCGCTGTTGCCTTTGCTGCTTGCCAATATGTGCATGAGCGCTAGTCAGACCGTGAATAACGCCGCTATTCAGCTCTTAGTAGATGACAGTGTCCGTGGCCGTATGAGCAGCTTTATGATGCTCTCCTACGCACTCACGCCTATCGGCGTATTTCCTATGGCGATGGCTGCGGACCGTATCGGCGCTGCTAACTCGATTCTCGGCGCCTGCGTATTACTTGTGATTGTCGTTGGGCTTTTCTTCGGCCTCAGCAAAACATTGCGCGGTTTGGATGCAAGCGTGACAGCGAAAGCGGCAGCAACTGCCGCTGCTCGCGCAGCTTAGGTCACTCGTCGACCGATTCCAATTTATGATCGAGTTCTTCTTTTATCATCGAGTCGATGCCTTCGCGGATGCTGCTCGTTGAGACGCTTACCTCAAATAAGAAAAGCAAGAGTCCTATGATCACCAACACCATTGCACAGACGAATAGAAACGCGATAGCTGCAGACAGATTGAATTGCGACAATTCGCTAAGAAACAGCGCAACAATGACTAAACAGACTATTAACGCACCTGCGACAAAGGTGCGAATAGACCAGTCGACTAAGCGAATACGGTTCCATAGAGAATTCGTTTCGGACTGAAGTAACGCGCGATGATCGTCATGGGTTTCTTTGAATAGCCGCGTTTCAACCACTCGCACGCGATCGACAACGCGCCCAAGACGAATCGACAACACGTTGAGTAGCCCGGCGATACCCGCAAGCAAAAATACAGGAGCGACAGCCAATTGGATTACCGTAGCGATAGTTTCTATAGAAGTGAGCTGATCCATTACTACTCCCTATGCACTCTTCGCTCGCCGATCTAAGTCTTTCCAGTGCGCAGCCCCGTTGCCGGGTGTGCGCGTTAGATTTATCCAACTCTCTGCTACGGCAAGATTTAGAATCGCGGCCATCCAGAACGTAGTACCGAAAAGGATGCCGATATCGACGTCGAGCGTTGCTTGAAAGGCGATTAGCAATAGTCTCTCCGTTGCTATCGCTGTCATTAGAGCGAAGCCCCTAATCATCCACTCCCTATGTAGACCAATGCGTTTGTTCCGGATGTGATAGATCGCCATAGTCAGGCAGAAAAAAACATACGCGGAGAGGAATGCAGTCGCCATTGCTTCGTTGAAGCCCTGTCCGGTGAAACCCATGAAGGGGTCTATTGTACCTATTACAAATCCACTAACAGCACCCGTGAAACCAGAGGCAACGTAGACTCGCCCACTGATACGATGCCATTTTAGATAGCGCTTACGCAGGTTCGGCATAAATTGAATCGGTCCCAATATAAATATGAGAAGCCCTGGGAGAAGGTGAAGAACTGTTGCTGCGAGGTTAGTGTAGTAGCGGCTATCGAATGCGCCAAATTCAAGGATTGGATCCACTGGTGCTATTGCGATTGCATCATTCAGAAATGATGCGCGACCGATCACTGAAGAGAGGCCGGTAATGATTAATAGCGATAAGACTATCCAACCCATGATTTCCAAAGAACGTCGTTGTTGCGGCCTTAAGCCTGCGCTGAAGGCTGTATTTTGGTTGCTCGCCTGTGACTTAATATTTTGCTTCAATCTCGAACCTTGGTCTTTTCTGAATTCGAGCCGGAGTAAATCACATAGACCCGCGTCGTGGATAGCGGAAATTTGCCTAGGGTAAACTATCAAGGAAAATAGCCTAATAGAACGGTGACCGGTGATGATAACTTGGCTATACTCTTCACCCTGCGCCCATAGCTCAGCTGGATAGAGTAACTGGCTTCGAACCAGTTGGTCGGGAGTTCGAATCTCTCTGGGCGCGCCAATTCTCTTTACTGGAAACGCCAGAAGCCGCGACTACCCATTTCCCAACAAGCGAGCGGCTGCTTAGGCTGTAAATCCATCGGCAGTTCTGGTGTCACAAAGGCGTTGTGATAACCATCCCGCATCACTCCTCGAGTACACTTCTCGTCTTCGATCTGCTATACAGGGTTTGCCGTCAGGGCGTTCACCCGCTCTGCGAGCCAAGTACTAAATAGGAAAATGCCAACGCTGGGGCATAACAACAATAAGACGGAAGAGAATCCACTATGGCCGAACCATCGACCCCTTTAGATTCGACAGAATCTTCACCAAAAATTGATAATCCCTATCTGAGCAACAAGACACGAAACTATGCGCTTGGGCTGCTCACTGTAGGTTACTGTTTTAATTTCATCGATAGGCAACTGCTCTCAATCTTGCAAGAGGCTATTAAGGCCGATCTTGGCCTGTCGGACGGTCAACTTGGGTTACTCACCGGATTCGCTTTTGCGATGTTTTACGTGTCCGCTGGTATACCGATTGCACGTTGGGCTGATAGAGGCAATCGCCGTAATATCGTCGCCTACGCAATCGGCATTTGGAGCTTTATGACCGCGATAAGCGGTTTGGCTCAGAACTATCTTCAGCTATTCCTCGCGAGAATCGGCGTGGGTATCGGGGAAGCCGGTGGCAGCCCGCCATCACACTCAATCATTTCTGATATTTTCCCGCCTGAGAAGCGCGCTACAGCTATTTCTATCTACTCGACAGGAGTGAATATTGGCATCCTCTTTGGCTTTCTCTTCGGCGGTTGGCTGAATGAATTCTTCGGTTGGCGCGTGGCCTTCGCAGTCGTTGGTGCCCCCGGGGTCGTCATCGCCCTGGTCATTCGTTATACGCTCAAAGAGCCCATACGCGGGTTGTCAGAAGGCCGGGTGGTCAATACTGCCGTGGCGCCTTTGGGCGATGTCTTGCGACTACTCTGGAGCCGCCGCTCGTTCAGGCATATGGCGATTGCTGCGGGCCTCAATGCTTTTGCTGCCTACGGTACGGTAAATTGGCAAGCGTCGTTCTTTATCCGTAGCCACGAAATGGGCACTGGCGAACTAGGCACATGGCTTGCGCTGTCGTCTGGTTTGTTAGGTGCGATTGGTATTTTGGGCGGCGGTATGATTGCCGACAAGCTCGCGCCACGAGATAAGCGCTGGTATCTGTGGGTGCCCGCCATAGTAGGTTTCATTGGTGTGCCTTTTTTCATCACGGTATTCCTTACCGAGTCAAAATACACTGCACTCATTTTATCTTGTATCCCAGGCCTATTGATTAATGTGTACCTCGGCAACTCTATTGCCACGGCGCATGCATTAGTGGGCGCGAGAATGAGAGCGATGGCGTCGGCTATTTTGTTCTTTATTCTCAACTTAATTGGATTGGGAATGGGGCCGAGCGCGGTAGGATTCCTGAGCGATTATCTCGAGCCTACCTACGGTGTTGAATCTCTCCGTTATGCCATGGTCTTCTTGATCCCGGCAGCGTTGTTCTGGTCGTCTTGCCATTTTGTGCTCGCGACCCGCACGCTGCGCGAAGACCTTGCAAACGCGCCAGACTGATGCTGTACGGCAATTACTAGCGAGAGAGACTTTAGGCTAGTAATTGCCCGCTCGGACTAATCACACTAAACTGACGCCTCCTATTTCCGAGCAGTGAATATGAGGCGTTTTACGATACAGTTTTTGACCGCAGCCTGTTTGCTGACTTCCGCGCCTTTAAGCTGTTTCGCCGAGCAGGCACTCATTGCCGTTGCCTCTAATTTCTCTTCGCCTGCGCGCGCGATTGCGCTCGCCTTCGAGCAAGAATCCGATCATTCCGTCCGTCTTTCTCAAGGTTCATCCGGTAAACTTTACGCTCAGATTTACAATGGCGCGCCTTTCGATGTTTTCCTCTCGGCAGACACCGAAAAACCCGCGCTGCTTGTTAAAGAAGGACTCGCTATCGAGGGTTCGCAGCGAACCTACGCGCGCGGCACGCTGGCACTCTGGACCATTGATGACGGCGTTATTATTAATGCAGAGACGCTTCGAGCCGGCGATTTCGTCCGGCTCGCGCAGGCGAATCCTCGACTAGCACCCTACGGTTTGGCTGCACAGCAGGTGATTGCTAGCCTGGGCTTAACGCAGGCGCTGGCGGGGAAACGGGTAATTGGAGAGAACATCTCGCAGGCCTATCAGTTTGTGACAACAGGTAACGCCGAGCTGGGTTTCGTTGCGATGTCACAGGTTTTAGTGGATGGCGAGCTCGTTAAAGGATCGCTGTGGCGGGTGCCGCAGACTTTGCATTCGCCGATTGCCCAAGATGCGGTCCTGCTGGCAAGAGGCCTAAATAACAGCGCGGCACAAGAATTTATGACCTTTTTAACAAGTGCAAAGGCAGTCAGTATTCTTCATAGCTTTGGCTATTCGGTAGAGGGTGACGCGCTCGGGCCAGTTGGGTCTGTGGAGAAAACGGATGGATGAGAACCTGGCGGCTATTTGGCTAACGCTGCGGCTCGCCGCGACTGTCACGCTGGTCTTGTTGCTTGTCGGCACCCCAATAGCCTGGTGGCTTGCGCGCACGCGTGTCTGGTTTAAGGGTGCTATTGCTGCGATCGTCGCCTTACCCTTAGTTCTGCCGCCCACGGTGCTTGGCTTTTACCTATTACTCACAATGGGGCCTAACGGGCCAATTGGTGCGTTGACGCAATCACTTGGCATTGGCCTGCTGCCCTTTACCTTTTGGGGACTTGTCATCGCGTCTTGTTTTTATTCGCTGCCGTTTGTTGTGCAGCCCCTGCAAAACGCGTTCGAGGGGATTGGCGAGCGGCCGTTTGAGGTTGCAGCAACTCTCCGAGCGGGCCCTTGGGATCGGTTTGCAAGCGTTGCCCTGCCACTTGCGAAGCCAGGATTTATCACGGCAGCGATACTAGGCTTTGCGCACACGGTTGGCGAGTTTGGTGTGGTGTTGATGATAGGCGGCAATATTCCTGGGGTGACTCGAGTCGTCTCGGTACAGCTTTACGATCATGTTGAAGCACTCGACTATGGGCAGGCGCATTGGCTGTCTGGCGCGTTGCTGCTGTTTAGTTTCGTTGTTCTGTTTTCGCTTTACACTTTTAATAGGCGTGCGAGCAGCAGCGTCGGGCCGAGGGTTTAGAGCATGGCCAGCGACACAGGCGTGCCAATAGACGCTCACTTCACGCACTGTTATGACGATTTCGTTCTAGACGTTGACCTGGCACTGCCTGCGAAAGGGGTGACTGTCTTGTACGGGCAGTCAGGTTCGGGAAAAACCACTCTGCTGCGCTGCCTCGCAGGACTTGTGCATGCGCCAGGAGGCGTGTTGAGTGTCGACGGCGAGCAATGGCAGGGCGATGAGTTATTTGTACCTACGCATAAAAGGCCGATTGGGTATGTCTTTCAGGAACCCAGTCTCTTTGAGCATCTTACGGTCGAAGGCAATCTGAATTATGCGCAGAAAAGAGTCGATTTAGCAGACCCGTCTGACAGTGTGCTGAGTAGCAACGAAGTCATCGAGCTATTAGGTATTGAAAACCTCATGCAGCGAAAGCCCAATCAACTATCAGGCGGAGAAAAACAGCGCGTCGCAATAGCCCGTGCCTTGTTCAGCCAGCCCGAATTGTTATTGATGGATGAACCGCTCGCCTCTCTCGATACCCAACGTAAGCGTGAGATACTGCCGTATCTAGAGAAACTCCGCCTCGAACTCAAGATACCGATCGTCTATGTTACCCATTCTATCGACGAACTCTCGCGCCTTGCCGATTGGGTGGTTGTGCTCGATCAAGGACGCGTCGTTGCCAATGGTAGCCTTGCCGACGTGCTGACAGCCTTAGATTCGCCCATGCAGCTAGACGATGCGGGTGTTGTGCTCGAGACGACAATACGCTCGCGCGAGGCGCAGTGGGCTCTCATGCGCGTTAGTTTTATCGGGGGTGAATTATTACTCGCCGACAATGGACGCGCCGAAGGGGAGACTCTGCGCGTACGAGTCGACGCGCGTGATATTAGTCTTACGCTGTCCCAGCACACCGACACAAGTATTCTCAATGCCTTGCCGGCAACTGTGATCGAGATTTCAGCGTGTCCGTCACAGGACGCAGTGCTGGTTAAGCTCGGTTTAGGTCATCAGTCTATTGCGGCACTCGACGAGTCGAAGGCAATGGATGAGCAATCAAAGGCGAGTCGGGACAGCAACGAGATGCTGCTCTCGCGAATTACGCGCCGCTCAGCGGAACATCTTGCATTAGCCGTAGGCTCGCAAGTTTGGGCGCAGATTAAATCGGTGGCGGTGCTTCGATAACAACGCAATGCTAACCCTGCGCCTTGCGTTACTGCGGGGTCGTCTGGGGTGTCTCTGCGAGAAGAGGACCGAGTGCACTCGCCAAATCGTCCACCACTTTCTGTGAACTCAAGCGATGAAGCGCAGCTGCGAGCGCTTTGCGTTGGCGACTGCCCAAGGCGTCGATTTTGTCTTGGAGTGTCGCGTCCGCAATCGTTAGCAGCCCGCGCTGTGCATGCGTTCTATTTTGCAATGCCTCTACCAGCCCTAAGAACCTTCCTGCAATGACATAGGGGAAATTGCGGTTAGCGCTAGGCCCCTGTCGCGCCTCAAAACCGCCGAGTGGTAGGCCCATGACTTTGAAATTTGCAATCTTGTCGGCGCCAAACCACGCGCTGCCGCCGGCGAGTAAAGCACCCGCAGTGGCGCCTAGCAGGAGGCTTGTGCCTGCGGTCGCAGCATCGACTACCGCGCCAGTTCCGGCGCCCGCGATGCCTGCTGTGAGTGCAAGCTGCTTGCGATCTAAACCCCAAACAACCCATTTCTCTGTATCGAACAGATCGCCTTCGATAGGCAGGTCTGCTATTTCGCTGTCGAGATGACGATAGTCAAAAAGTTCTTTTAAGCGGCTGTGCGCTGCCGACTCGATGGCACGCATTTCGGCGAAATAGCGCGCTTTCAAAACTGGCTTGAGTTTTTCGGCCTGGGACTTGCTCAAAGTCTGCTGATTCAATTGATAGTAACAAAGCCGTTCGAGTGTCTCTGCGAGTAATTGGCCTGCGTCAGCGATTCGTCTGCGATCTTGCTGAGCATAGTTGATGCGTACAAGGTCGATTCGCGTTCGCCACTCGGGTGCGATGACAGAGAAGGCCTCGAGGATTTCATCGCGTCGCAGCCTGTCCGCGAGCATTGGGTTAAAGACCCTCACAACCTTAAAAAACTGCGACAGCGCTTGTTGCCACGTGTCGATATGATCGCCTGACTCGATAGGATTGATAAGCGCCATGCTGGGTTGGCCGCACCAGCGCAAGATTTCCATTTCGGCTTCATAGTCTGGATTGTAGGGGCGTGAGCCATCGACCACATAGAGTATCGCAGCGCCCTCTGAAATTGGTCTTAACAGAGCAACCTCGTCGGGGAACTGCTTGGCACAGTCGTCGGAACTGACAAAGCGCGCGATCGCCTGGCGGCGTTGATCCGCGCTGGTTGCATGCCTATTGAGCCATTCGAGTGCGCGGCGAGGACGCTGGAATCCAGGCGTGTCTATCAGCGTATAGGCTGCATCACCGATGGCAATTGCGAACGGATCTGCACGCAGAGTCGTGCCGCTGCGGCTGGAAATATCGATCGCGTCGTTCTGCGCAAGTGCTGCAACGATCGACGATTTGCCTTTGTTAGGATGTCCGACTACTGCGAACCTCGGCGTATTCGTGCTAGTCATGCCTTTGCCTCAAAAAGCGCAAGATGAGTGCAGCCCAAACCATTCGCACAAAAACGCCGCCATTCCTGCGTATGCGCGACGACCGGTTGTATTAAATGGTCGCCTTGCTGCTGATTCGATTCCCAATCTATCGGCGCGATGAATAGATTCCGGCGTTGCTCGGCCGAAAAGGCTTCGAGTATCGAATCGGCAAGTTCTGCAAGGGGAGGCTCCCAGCTGCGAACGACGATAACAAGAGGCGATTTACTCGTCGGGCTAATGCCGTCGAGCTTTAAGTCAAAGCTCTCGGGGGCTTTGACACTAGCAGAGACTCGCAGGCTTTTCTCTATCTTCGACAGCAGAACGTCGGAGGTATGAGCGCAATCGAAAAGCACGGCATTAGCAGGAATCACGCTTACCGACGCCGCTAGCTTGTCCGACTCTGGCGGGGGTGTTCCGGCTGTAAGGTGGTGGCTTGGGTCTTGCCCGCTGTCTTGAAGCTGCGCGGCGTGATTGAATTTATTGTTTGCGAACAACCAAAGAAGGGCGCGCGGAACGATGCTGTAGCAGAGCTGCGCGGCCAGCAGAAATTGCCACCACTGCCCGACGTAATTTCCCTCTAATAACGCCCCTCGCAACCTGAAATCTTGTGTCTGATTTAGCATCTCTAAAGACGGCTGCGCTGCTTGCCAGAACCCCCAGGGTGAAGCTAGCGTATCGAGAATCGGGAATAAGGTGGCTGCGTCGAGTAACGTACTGCGCCAAACAAAACTGACGTCAGTTGCTAAAAGCATCAGTACAAAGCCCACGAGATTGCCCGTCGCAAATGACAGCGTAAGGCTTTGGCTGAGTGAGAAAAGTGCCGTTTGACGGCGCACGCCGCTTCGTTGGGTGAGAAGCAATGAGGTAAGTTTTTTGGGCGCAAGAGGCAGTTCGATAAGCAGTGCTGCAATGCCGTTGCGGCGTCCCAAGAAAAGCAATAGCAAGGTAACGACTAGGCCAATCGACGGCAGGAGTGTAAACAGGCTTAACGAGTAGAGAAGGTTAACGCGGCCGAAGTCGTCGCCTCTCAGCACGGCGACGCTCGCGAGGAGGCCAAGCGTCAAGGCAATAAGTCCGAGGGCGACGCTGAGTGAGCGAAGGCTGAGTAAATGCTCGTTCTTCTGCAAGTGGCGCCTCTTTAGTGGGGGTTTCTCTCTGCTTAGCCCTTGCCAACTAATTTGGCGAACTCGCCATTCGACATGGCGGCCGTAAGTTCACGATAACCGCCGACAGAGACATCGCCTACGAAAATTTGTGGCACAGTGCGCTGACCCGATTTGGTCATGACATCCATCATGAGCGCTTGATTGCCTTCCATGTTCACTTCTTTGTAATCGAAGTTTTTATTCTTGAGTAGCTGCTTGGCTGCCGAACAAAAGCTGCACAGATTTTTAGTGTAAACGGTAATAGTAGCCATGGAACCTTCCAAAACGTAGTGAATATTCAGGGTAACTTTACCCTTATTGGGCAAACATTATAACGCTAAGTGACGGTTAGCGCAGTCGTCTAGCTTGATAGCGTTTGCCTTTGATTTTGCCTTCGTTAAGCAGCCCTAGTGCCGTTTTGGCGCTTTCCTGAGCAAGTGCAACGTAGGTAATTTTATCGAGAACATTGATTTTGCCAATCGAGATGCCGTCTATTTCTTTACTCGCGGTCAGTGCGCCAAGGAGATCTCCTGGGCGTAATTTATCGCGCTTGCCGCCGCCAATGCTCAGAGTCACCATGGGTGGGTAAAGTTTAACGTTGCCCCACGCAGGAAGAATGTCCGGAGAGAGGGTCTCGTGCGAGGTGTGGCGGTAGTTGTTAATCGCCGCGAGACGGTTTTCTTCAGAGCGCATAACGAGGCTCGCCGCTGTTCCTGCGCGACCGGCACGACCCGTTCGACCAACTCGATGCACATGAACCTCGGGATCTGCGCTGAGTTCGAAATTGATTACGAGATCGAGTTCGTTAATGTCGAGGCCGCGGGCGGCGACATCTGTCGCCACAAGTATCGACGTGCTCTTGTTCGAAAACTGAATCAGCGTGCGATCGCGCTCATACTGTTCCATGTCGCCGTGCAGCGCCGAGGCATGGAGTTTTTCTTCCCAGAGATCGTCTTTAAGTTGCTCGCACTGATGTTTCTGGTTGCAGAAGATGAGCGTCGACTCGGGCTTATGCAGGGCGAGGAGGCGGAGGATCACTTGCAGTCTATCTACGCGATCGACTTCGTAAAAACTCTCCTCTATCTGCGCATTGGGGGTATCGAATTCGATACGTATATCTACAGGGTCAGTCTGGAAATTTGCACTTAGCTGTGCAATTTCATCGGGATACGTTGCAGAGAAAAGCAGCGTCTGACGCGTCGTCGGGAGATAGTCGTCGATATCGTCTATGTCTTCGATGAAACCCATACCCAGCATTCTGTCGGCCTCATCGAGGACGAGGGTCTCAACCTTGTTAATTTTGAGTGTCTGTTTCTCTAAATGCTTGAGCAGCCTACCGGGTGTTCCGACCACGATATGCGGTGCGCGTTTTAGCGAGGCGAGCTGCGGCCCCATCGGACGGCCGCCACAGAGGGTAAGGGTTTTTACATTAGGAATGCCGCGCGCGAGACGGCGTATTTCCTCAGCTACCTGCTCGGCGAGTTCGCGAGTGGGACAAACTATCAGCGCCTGCGTATGGTATTGCGTCTCGTCGAGCCGGTTAAGAAGACTTATCGCAAACGCTGCAGTTTTGCCGCTGCCGGTTTTAGCCTGCGCGATCAGGTCTCGCCCTTCGATCAGCGTCGGTAGGCTTTGAGACTGAACCGGCGTCATTACGCTGTAACCCAGAGCTTTAGCTGCCGCCAGAATCTCGTCCCGCAGAGGCAGGCTGTCAAAGCTCGATAAGATATCGGCGCTGCTAGCGGTTTTGGGGCTGTTAGCGGGTTTAGGGCTTTTAGCGGGTTTAGGGCTTTTAGAAGGAGGGGTCTGTGACACGAGAGTGCGCTCTTAGAGTTGGGCGCGCATGATAACAGAATCTCCCCTCGCTTAGCGCGCCGCTTCGAAAACCTTTTCCCCGCCCACAATGGTCATCAAAACTCGCCCGTCTAATAGCGCCGCAGGCTCGCGGGCAATGGTCTCGAAGGGGTCGATATCGACGAGAGTCATGTCCGCCCATTTCCCCACTTCGAGCGTGCCCGTCTCCTCTTCGAGGAAGGCTGCGTAGGCAGCGCCACTCGTATAGCCGCGGATAGACTCTTCCGTGGTGAGTTTTTCCTCGGGAAACCAGCCCCCAGGCGGCTGCGAGTCGGTGCTTTGGCGTGTTATCGCCGAGTGTAAGCCGTAAAAGAGATTCCAATCGTAGCCCATTAAATCCGAGCCGAAGGCGAGTGGCGTATTGTTGCGGCGAAAGCTGCGCCAAGCATAAGCGCCGGCGGAGCGAGCATGACCGATGCGATCTTCGGTCCATACTTTGTCTTCGGCGACGAAGGGAGGCTGCACTGAGGCGATGACATCGAGCTCGTCATAGAGCGCGAAATCATCGGGGTGCACAACTTGTGCATGTTCTATTCTATGCCGGTTCTTCTGCAGTTCAGGGTTGCGTGCGAAATTATCACGGAGGAAATGCAAGACTTCGCGGTTACCGCCGTCGCCAATAGCATGCACATTGATTTGGAAGCCTGCCTGCAGCATCGCGCTTATTTCTTCGGTGAAGAAGCCATACTCCTCACCGGACACACCAATATGTCCTTCTCTGTCACTGTACTCTTCTAAGAGCTTTGCGCCTCGCGCACCAAGGGAGCCGTCGTAATAGCCTTTAACCGAATGCACGAAGAGTTTGTTGTCATCCCCCAACCGTTGTGTGCCGCGCGTAAGCCACGCCTTCATAAGCGGCTTGTCGCGCCCGCTTATCATAGCGTTGACTCGAAGCGTCAGCTCTCCGCGCTCGGCAAGTGCCTCGTAGGCTGCCATTAAACGAATGTCGACACCTGCATGGTGCACGCCGGTGTAGCCTGCGTCGGCCATGAGTTGAAGACCATTTTTCAGTCGTCGCTGCAGGCGCTCATCGCTAAGTGGCGGCACTGCATTTCTGAAGAGTGCTACGCCGCGATTGCGCACAGCGCCCGTCGGCTCGCCATTAGCATCACGCAGAATTTCACCGCCGGTGGGGTCGGGCGCACCGCCTATTATGCCAGCGGCGTCCATGGCGAGTCTGTTGCCCCAAGCGCCGAAACCGTTGGTGCCATCCATGAGCACAGGGTTGTCAGGAAAGGCCGCGGTGAGTGCGTTGTGTGAGGGATAGCGGTCAGCCCACAGGCCATCGTCCCAGCCGCGGGCGACAATCCACTGGCCAGCGGGTACGGGGTTAGCTTCGACATGCGCAACTACGCGCGCGATCGCCTCTGCCTCGTCGATCACACCTTTTAGATTCACGTCATCGAGCGTCGCACCGAGTTCCTCGATATGTGTGTGCGAGTCGGTAAATCCGGGCAATAAAGTTGCGCCCATAGCGTCGATTATTTCGGTGGATTCGCCTTTGTGAGGGGCGATTTCTGCGCCAGAGCCAATAGCCACAATGACGCCGGCTTTGATCGCGACTGCCGTCGCGTCGGGGCTCCAATTTCCTGCAATAACGGGTGCCCTACTTGTCGGATTGCCCTCACCGTCGGGTTCTCCCCAGGCAAAAGTATAGATTCTTGCATTGTCGATAATGACGTCGGCGGCCAGCGTATCCGACACCATCGGTGAAGATTTCGAGCAGCCCAATAGCAAGGTGACTAGACTGACTAACGCGAGCCATCTGACTGCAAGGCGAGGGCTTAGAATGGGCGAGCTTAAAACGGAAGGGCGCAAACCGAGGGGGTGTAAAAAGAGCGGATTTAAAAGGAATGAAAGTGAAAGCAAAAAGAGTCGCATGGTCAGAGTTTCCCCAAAAGAACTAATGCCTGATTCTCGCTTAGATTAGGGGAGTTAGCCATTGCGCAGGGAGGGGCGTAACACTAAATCACTCTGAAGAGTTTTGGACGCGAGTCCTGCAAAGAGAGCGGTGCGATTATGGGAAGTGCCTGGGACAATGCAAAATAAAAAAGGGAGACACGTTTCCGTGTCTCCCTTTCTGTTTCTTTGTTGCTAGCCCCGAAGAGTCAGGGCTAAGCGACTTAGAAGTCTACGCGAACTCGTGCGTAGTAGAATGCACCTTCTGTGCCCCATGGTGTGCTGCCTGCGTACAAGCTGCCATCACCGATAGTGCCGTCGAGGTTATTTTGGTTGATCGCTGCATCTTGGTCGAACGCATTGTTCGCGCCAACTACGAAGGTGTAGTTGCTGTTCCAAGTGTAGGCGGCTTCGAGATCGACTACGCTCTCGCCACTGAAGCAGTTATCAGTATTGAAGCCACAGTTGATCGTGTAACCAAGGCCGTTTGGTCCTCGAGGAGTAGTGTCGCCGCTCCAGCCCGAGTCAATCCAATCGTCGTACGTACGAAGACGCGCGAGGAAGCGGAAATCATTCAGGAAGTGGTTATAAGTAAACACGCCACGGTTCTGTGGGTTCTGATTTTCCAGACCTACAACACGGTTTCGGTTAACTTCTTGGCCTGCGTTATCAACTTCAGTCTCAGTCCAGTTCCATGCGGCGTTTAGAGTGCCGTTACCCATGTCGCCGAAATCGAGGTTCCACGTAGCAACCAAGTCGACACCTTGTGTAGTGGTCGAGAAATCGTTGGTGTAGAACGAGACAGAGCTCAAGTCAGCCGCGCCAGGCACGCCCGCTTCTTGCAAACAGAGAGCGAGGTTTCTTCCGGCTGCCAAGGCAGCAGGACAACCAACACCCGCAATAGCGCTGCGGCTGGAAATATCGATAGTTCCAGTCGCCGCGATGCGGTCTTGTATCTCAATGTTAAAGTAGTCAACGGTTACGTTGATGTCACCGGTAACATCCCAAACCATTCCAAGCGAGTAGTTCTTTGAATCTTCAGGCTTGAGGGCCTGAGCGCCAAGAGCACCAGCGATTGGGTTGGTTGGTGGGATTTGACCACGCTGCTGTAACTCACCGTCAACAGTAATAGTTGAAAGCTTTGTTACGTTTTCCTGACCAGGAGTCGGGGCGCGGAAACCAGTGTTGTATGACGCACGAACTGCAAGGGCGTCGGTTAAGCGATATCGACCTGAAACTTTGAAGTTAGTCGTGTCGCCGAAGCTTTCGAAATCTTCGTAACGAACAGCTAGACCAGCGGTGAACGAGTCTGTGATATCAGCTTCGAAGTCTGTGTAGACCGCGTAGTTAGAACGCCCCCAGTAGCCAGCTTGCTCAGGGCTAAAGCCCGCGAAACCGTGCGCACCAATGCTGAGATTAGGCAGCGGCGTTACGCCATCGCTGTAGGTGTTAGAACCGTCAACGTTCTGGAACGCGAAGCGTCCAGCAACCCATGAGTTCTTCTCACCAACGATAGTCTCGAAACGCTCATCGCGCCACTCACCGCCGAATGCGATGTTCAGGTCTGAGGCAAGTCCATCCACAGGCATAGTGTAGTTCATGTCTATGTTGAAGTTAGTCTCTGACTGGACGTTTTGACCGATGTCAAAGTTACGCTGTAGCTCGCCATTAACAAAGCCGTCGGGACCGTTCGAAGGGTTCCAAGAGTTGTTTAGTAAGAAGCTAACTGCGTTACGGCCGTAGCTTCCGCTAATGTCGTAGCTGAGGTTAGGCGTAATGTCACCACGGCCGCCAATGACGATGCTCGCGTCTTTTAGCTGCGCACCGAACTGTGGTGTGTAGCCGCCTGGCGTCGGCTGGTTCATTACCCAGCAGTTGCTTGGCAGGTTTGCCAGCGCCAGCGCGTCTGCTGCTACTGCTGCTTGGTTTAGAGGAACGCCGTTACCGCCTGACCCTGGGCTCGTGAGGGCTGGGCAGTTAGAGGTAACGCCAGTCGCTCGGTTGCGGATAGTAGTATCAACCACTGCACGCGTAGAGCCGTTAGTGTAAACGCCGCCACGTGAGTTAGGGTTACGGAAGTAGAAACCACCGAGAGTCTCGCGCGAGCCGTAGTTACCGAACGCGTAAACTTCTAGGCTGTCGCTGACTTCGATGCCAGAGTTAACGAATATGTTGTAGTTGTCTATCTGCTCTGGAGCTCCCCAAACTTGTGCGTATGGAGATGCGACGCTTGCTTTTTGCGCCGCGTTACCATTGGTTAGGAGGTTGATCGCGTCGGTGCGTTGGAGAGAGCGGCTTGTTGGGTCTTGCTCCATCCACGAACCGGTAATGTTCAGGAAGCCGTCATCACCGAGTGGTAGGCCGATATTTCCCTGAACCTGAGTAAGACCGCCGTCGCCTTCGCCAGACTCGCCGGTGCGCACTTCAAGTGACATGCCTTCGGCAGCGTCGTTGAGTTGGAAGCCGATCACGCCAGCGATCGCGTCTGAGCCATAAAGAGCTGCAGCGCCGTCACGGAGCACTTCGACTTGCTTGATTGCCATCGAAGGAATCGCGCTGATGTCCGCACCTTGCGAACCAGATGACAAGGAACCGCCTAGCTCAGCGATAACGCCTGAACGGTGACGACGCTTGCCGTTAACGAGGATGAGTACGTTATCGGGTGGCAGTCCGCGGAGGTTAGCGGGACGAACAATTGTCGCTGCGTCTGAAATTTCGTTACGCGCTACGTTGTAAGAAGGGATCGCCGTCTTCAACATATCATCCATGTCAGCGAAGCCCATGTTGACGAACTCGTCACCACTGATCACGTCGACAGGAACTGATGAGTCGGTATTGCTGCGCTGTGGGCGGCGCGAACCGATCGTTACAATTTCTTCAACCATCTCGTCGGCTTGCTGTGCTAGTGCCAGTGGTGCGAAACCAGCTGGAACGAGCAGACCAAGCGCGATAGCCGTAGGGAGAACCCTGCGTGCCATTTTAGGTCTGTTTATCATTTACTTTCCCCTTGTAGAAGTAAGCTGTGTTTTGCCTGCGAACAGGCTAAGAGTTAACCCAGCCACAGCTAAAAGGCGCGCTTCGCAGTTTTTAACCACTGCTAAACGCCGCGCCAAATGCCACGACATCCCTGAAGAATAAGTGCCTTGGCCGCAAAAGTCCAATAATGACCTAATTATGGCAGCAGATAATTTCTCCTTTTCGCCCCGTAATGGTGCGTTTATCTCTTGATAGAACTCTCTCTCTATAACTTATTGATATTCATATTATTTAATTAGTACGTTGCGTGCGTTTGTGAGGCGTTTTTCAGCGATTATCGAGCGCGCAAACTGTCTAGACCGAGCAGATCTTAGTTAATATCTCCCTCTCGATCGTTCCAATTTGTGATTCTCCGTTGAGCAAGATCAATTGGGCTGTTCTAATGCGCTCTGCTTGGCACGCAAACGAAATGGAAAAGCTATTTAAGCGTGCCATAAAAACAAGAAAAACTTGGGAGTATCGGCAGACATGGGCGTCTCGTTTCACCTCTCTTTGAGAACCTTGCTTGCGCTAATGTCTTACTGCTTTGCGCATGCGACATTCGGCCAGGCTGCACAGATCTCGGAAGAACAACTTTTGGCGGTGCTGCCGCAAGCTGAGCGTTTTTCTACGAAACAGGGCGAGCCGCCTGTTTATATTGGCTATGCGTCTAGTGCAGAAGACGCCGAGATTGTTGGCTATGCGTTCGAAACAACCGACTTCGAGCCGCAGGAAATCGGCTACAGCGCTCCTATCGAGGTGTTGGTAGGCATCGACCTTGAAGGTGAACTCGCCGGCATTGAAATTCTTTTCTATCGTGAATCGTATAAGAGCATTCGCGGCGACTTCTTAAACTCCGAACGCTTCCCCAATCAATTTGCAGGCAAAAGTGTCGCCGACGGCTTTCGCGTGGGCCGCGATATCGATGGTGTTTCGCGCGCCACCATAAGCAGCTGGGCCGTTTCGCGAGGTATCCGCAACAGCGCCCGCGAAGTTGCCAGCGCTTACTTAGGCGAGGCTGCGATTTTTGCCAATGCGAGCGTCGAAGATCAGGCTTTATCGCTGCTTGCGCCACTCTCCTGGGAGGGGCTAATCGACGATGGGCTGGTAAAGCCTTGGCCTGTTTCGCTAGAAGATGGCTCGCAGATCGAGTTGACTGTTGCGTTTATGGGCAACGAGAAACTCGGCGAAATGCTTGTCGGGAGCGAAGATTATTCACGCGCGGAACGCGAGGCTAGCAATCGGGTGAGCGCCGGTACGCTTTTGCTGATTGGTATTGCCGGCAACGCCTCCTCGCCTTTTCGCCAGGAGAATTTGGCGCTGCAACAGAACGAGTGGACTTATCAGGTCGAACGCCGCCGGTTCGTCTATGTCGGCAGTGCGGAGGAGGGGAAAAGCCGCAATAAAATGCGGTTCGCCGGAGCAATCGTGTTGCCTCCCGAGGTAGACATCGCTCAGCCTTTTACGCTTTTTTACAACACTGGCATAGAAGTCGACAGCATCGATCAGCTCGAGCAGGTCGTCTATCAGGTGCCGCCGATAGCGCTCGCGTTGGCGCAGGGGCGGCAGGTCCCGGCCGAATTTCTGCCTGATATCAAAGACGAGTATGCCGATTTGCCCGTCGAGACTAGCCTGCAGGCATTGCTCAATAGTGCGCCGTGGAGCGAGACCGCATTGCTTGTCCTTCTTCTCTGTGTCGCGACGACCGCGTTTGTGCTAAAGAATGCGCGGCTGCGTTGGGCAGCGTTGCTGTTTACGTTTGTGTATCTTGGCTTTGTTAACGGCACTTTTCTCTCGGTGTCCCATCTAACAAATTTCATCAAACAGGGCCCCGGGCTGTTTTTAAATGATTTGCCGCTGCTTATCCTTGTCGTTTTCACACTAGTGACGACAGTGTTTTGGGGGCGAGTCTTTTGCTCGTCACTGTGTCCGTTTGGTGCCTTGCAAGACATCCTCGAACGGATCGTGCCTAAGCGTTGGCGCCGCACTCTGCCGCAGTGGCTTCATGACCGAGCACTTTGGCTTAAATACGTCATTCTCGCCGGATTAATGGTCACGGCGGTCAGCTACTCTGAGCTCACTGTATTTCAGTACTTCGAGCCATTCGGTACGCTTTTCTACCAGAGCCAATCGGTCCTTCTATGGGCGATACTGTCTCTTTTTGTACTTGGCAGTGTTTTCGTTCCGCGCTTTTACTGCCGCTACGCGTGCCCACTTGGTGCGTCGCTCGGCGTGATTAGCGTTGCTGCCTTTTGGAAGATTAAGCGTGTGCCGCAGTGTGAGGTATGTAAGGTCTGCGAGAGTGCCTGCCCTACCGGTGCGATACGGATGCAAAAGATTGATTTTAAGGAGTGTGTGCGCTGCGACGTGTGTGAAAGCAAATTGATTAATCAGGCCGGCGTGTGCAAACACAGTGTCGAATCGGTGATGTCTAGGCACAAAACATGGCAGCCGGTTACCGTTAAGTAGCTGGATTTGCTGACTATCATCTAATCGATAATTGCGATTACCCTTATCTTTTTATTTTGTTTTGCCGATTACTCGTTTGCGCCTACACTGCTTCCGGCGCTAGATAGGGGGTTCTCTCCTGTAGCGGTCTAATGAATTAATTGGCGCATGAGCGCAGGAGACCAGACATGAACGAGCAGGCGAACACCCCGGCACTAGCAGTGAACGACAAAGTGCCACAGGTTGTCTTTAAGACGCGTGTACGCGACGAATCAGTCGGCGGCGACAATCCATTTGTCTGGAAGGACGTGACAACCGAAGAGATTTTTGACGGTCGCCGCGTTGCGATATTCTCGCTTCCAGGCGCGTTCACACCCACATGCAGCAGCACGCATTTACCGGGTTTTGAAAGCAAGTATGATGAGCTTCGCGCGAAGGGCGTTGACGAGGTTTATTGCATTAGTGTGAATGATGCTTTCTCAATGTTTCAATGGGCGAAGCAGCTTCAGGTGCAAAAAGTTCAGATGCTTCCCGATGGCAATGGTGAATTCTCGCGCAAAATGGGCATGCTCGTGAAGAAAGAAAATCTCGGCTTTGGAGAGCGCTCGTGGCGCTACTCGATGCTAGTCGACAACGGCGTGATTAAATTGCTGAACGCCGAAGCGGGCAAAGTCGATAATTGCGAAACTGACCCATTCGAATGCAGTGACGTGAACACCTTGTTAAGCCAAATCGATCAGCTCGCCGCAAGCGCCGCATAATGATTGGTTGTGAGGGACTGGTGAACTAGTTTCCCAGTCTCTCAATCCTCTCAATCCGCGCTACTCGCGCAATCCTCGCTACTCGCGCAATCCTCCCGCCGCGCCCATTTTCAGGCAGCAATCATCTGCTTGTACTCGCGTCATCGACATTGCTTTCGTTAGAGAGTGTCGAGGTTAGCGAGAAGCCCTTCGGCATAATCCAAAACGGCTTTTTTCTCTGCGTCGCCCTGTTTGTCCCATCCTTTGAATAACATGGCAATGCGGGGGTTCTTCGCAAGTCTGTCGCGATGTTTGATCATGAAACGCCAGTAGAGGCTATTCAAAGGGCAAGCGCCGCGGCCAGTTTTGCGTTTAACGTCGTAATGGCAACTGCTGCAGTAGTCACTCATTTTGCTTACGTAATTACCGCTGGCCGCATACGGCTTGCTTGCGATAAGCCCGCCGTCGCTAAACTGCGACATTCCTCGCGTATTGGGCATCTCTACCCATTCTATCGCGTCGATATAAATCCCGAGGTACCACGCGTCGACCTCGCTAGGCTCAATACCCGCGAGCAGGCAAAAGTTGCCTGTTATCATTAGCCGCTGAATATGGTGCGCGTAACTTGTCTCTAAGGATTGGCCAATAGCCTCGCTCATACAGCGCATTGATGTCTGTGCGTTCCAGAAAAACTCAGGCAGTGCGGTGTGAGCATCCAGTGCATTTTTTTCGCTGTAGCTAGGCATGTTAATCCAATACATTCCGCGCATGTATTCGCGCCAACCGAGTATTTGCCTAACAAAGCCTTCGACCTGAGCAAGGTCGATTTCGGTTGCGCGAGAATCGAGAGCTGCGATCGCAGCGTCGATGACCTCGCGAGGATTCAGTAGTTTGCAGTTCAGTGCGAAGCTAATGCGCGCGTGATAGAGGCTCCAGCGATGCGGCGAGTTGCAAGTCATTGCATCTTGAAACGTGCCAAAGTGAGGTAGACAGGTCTCACAGAAAAATTCAAGTTGGGCAAGCGCCTGATCGCGATTGATTGGCCACATTATCGACTCGGCTCTAACGCCAATAGTCTTCACCTTATGACGCTCGAGTCTTGAAATAATCGCTTTCACATCATTTGCAAAAACTAGAGGGGCGGGTAGCGCGTCGATGTCGTATTTCTTAAGTTTCTTACGATTTTCAGCGTCGAAGTTCCAACGGTCACCGCGCGGCTGATCGCCTTCCATGAGCACATCGAAGCGTTTACGCATCTTGCGGTAAAAGTTTTCCATCCTTACGGCTTTATTAGCGGTAAAAGTCTTCTCGATCTCGGGGTAGGGGAGGAGGAAATGTTCCGATTCATAGCGCGTTTTTGTACAGTGCGACGGAAGGCTAAGCTGCTCCAGTTGGAGCTGTAGCCGATATTCGTCTGGGCGTTGGTAGTCGAAGTGCTCGATAGAGCTGTTTGCGCACAGAGTGGTGATAAGCGCGGGCAGGTCTTTAAATGGCGCTGTCGCATCGAGGTCTAGGTGTAAGACTCGGTGGCCGAGACGCGCTAGGCTGTCGGCAAAGTTACGCATGGCGGCAAAGAACGCACAGACTTTTTGGCTGTGATGCGGGGCGTAATCTGTCTCCTGACGCAGTTCGGCTATTACATACAGTACCGCCTCATCTTTCTGTTCGAACCATGAGTGTGAAAGCGCGAGTTGATCGCCTAAAATCCAGCGAATTCGTTTCGTGTTCGATGGGACTGTCACTGTATTGTCGAGAAGCATAGTCGGGGGCAAGACTCTTGGGTTGGTTGATGCCAACGCTTAGCTGGCAGATCGCGCGCGGCGCTGAAAGGCAATTAATGGATAACGCTGGTTAGAGTATGCTAGACCAATCTCGAAGCCTGCATTGACCGTACTATAAGGCACTACCATCGGAGGGTGACATGACACGAGCAGAGAAGGTAATTTCAGCGCTTGGCTACGCAGGTCTTACCCCCTTTGTTGCAGCCTGTGGCTTACTTTACGCCGGCGAAGAGGCTCGCGCCAGCCAGCTTTTTCTGAGTTACAGCGCGATTATTTTGTCGTTCCTGGGCGGAACGCACTGGGGCAGACTTCTCTCGTCTGGAAAGACACTCGAGTTGGGGGCAGGGCTATTCGCACTGGTGACGAGCAACGTATTTGCGCTACTCGCATGGTCTGCGCTCCTGTTAAGCCATGGCAACATCCTCTACCCGTTTATTATTCTCACTACCGGCTTTGTGCTGTTGTTTTTGGTAGAAGCGGCGTCGATGCCGACGATAGATCATGCCGTGCATCGCCGCTACTCGGCTTTTCGCGCTTTCCTAACCATCGCTGTGCTGCTGCTTCACGGGGTGTTTTTACTCTTAAGCGACTAGAAACTTAGCTCTGCGCTATTTTTTTTTACTGTAATCCGATCGACTCCAAAGGCCTTTGCTATGAACCACTATCCTCTGACGCTTTTTTTCGACAGCTACTGCCCTGTCTGCAGCGCCGAAATGAAAGAGCTCGCAAAGCTAGATACAGCAGGCAACCTGCGTTTCGAAGACATTCACGTCGAGGATTTTTCCACTCGATTTCCACACATAGACCCCGTTGCAGCGAACAAGATAATGCATGGGCTCTACGCCGATGGCAGCTTGATTTATGGTCTAGACGTCGCACATCAATCTTGGCGCGCCGTGGGCCAGAAGCGCTGGCTTGGGCTATTGAGAATGCCGGTTATGCGCTGGTTTAGCGATCTAGGCTATTTGTTTTTTGCGCGTTATCGTTACACCATTTCGTATGTGTTGACCGGTCAAAGGCGCTGTGAGCCTTGCGCCAAAATAGGCGCCGAAAGTTGCGCGCTGGTAGAGCAGACCGAGACGCAAAAGCGATGAGCGGCGCAGTGTTGGTAATAGGTGCTCAAAGCGAAATAGGTCAAGCGCTCATCGGCCGAGTGTTAGCCGAGGAGCCTGAGTCTCAGGTGATCGCGGTAAGTCGCAGCAGTTGCCCCGATGTACTTAGCTCGCACGTGTCTGATGAACGTGCACGATTGGTTTGGCTGCGCTGCGACTACAGCGACAAGCAAATGGGCGAGGTAGTTAAGGACTGCGCTGATTTGCTCGCTGAGAAGCAGAGAACGCTGAGTCGTTTAGTCATCTGTAATGGCCGTTTACACGACGCAACGATCAGTCCTGAAAAGCGAATCGAAGAGATTGATCGAGAGGCGCTCCATGCCGTGTTCGAAAGTAACGCTGTCATTCCTGCACTCTGGCTAAAACACCTTAAAGTGCTGCTCAAAACTCATCTGAAGGGAAAAATCCCCGCCGTTATTGCTGTGCTCAGTGCTCGCATAGGGAGCATTGAAGATAACGGCAAGGGGGGCTGGTATGCCTACCGTGCCTCTAAAGCCGCGCTGAATATGCTGCTTAAAACCAGCGCCATAGAATACCAACGCACGTTACCCGAGCTCCGGTTTATTGCCTTTCATCCAGGCACAACAGATACTCCCTTGAGTAAGCCGTTTCAGCGGTCTGTACCGGAGGGTAAGCTGTTCACTCCTGACTTCGTGGCGGCCTCCTTGCTTGCGCGCCTGAGCGAGGCGCTTGCGCCGGTCGAGGAAGAGGCTGGCGACAATAGGAAGAGACCCCCGGCACGTTTCGTCGCCTGGGATGGCAGCGAAATACCTTGGTAAATTTGAGAGCTGAACAACGAGTAGAGGTTCAGCTCTGAGCAATTAAAATTCTGTGAGGCACATCCATGAACGTCCGCACCCTGACCGAAAAAGCGCTATTACTGAGCCTGACACTCGTAGTCGCATCGCTTTCAACACCTGTGAAAGCATCGGAGAGTGTCGTGTGGGATCTGACCGGCGTCTATGCCAACGACGAGGCGTGGGAGTCAGCCCTTGAGACAGCGCAAGCTGAGATTACAGCCCTACCAAGACTGGCAGGGTCTTTAGGCGACAGTTCAGCGTCGCTGAGTGCAGCACTTAACCAAATCTCCTCGCTCGAAAAAGAGATTGCTAGACTCTATGTGTTTACCAGCCTGATTTTCGATTCTGACCAGCGCGATGCAGACGCGCAAGCGCGAATAGGCCGGTCGCGGACTTTATACTCAAATTTCGAAGAATCGATTTCATGGCTTGCGCCAGAAATACTCGCCATAGGCGACGCTCGCATAGAAGCATTTATTAGTGCCGATGAGACGCTTGCGGCACACGAGTTTTTCGTGCGCGATACACTGCGCAGTGCGCCGCATACCCTTGATGCAAAAACCGAGGAGATTCTTGCTCAGGCGAGTCTTGCGCTGAGCGCGTCGGAACAGATATACGAAAGCTATGCGAACGCCGATATTCCTTGGCCGACGGTAACATTAAGCGAAGGGCAAGAGGTGACACTCTCGCAAGCGGGGTATTCGCTATGGCGCGCGGCACCGAATCGCGATGATCGCAAACTAGTATTCGATACTTTTTGGCAAACGTGGAATCAGTATAACGATGGCATGGGTGCGACGATGGCGGCCAATATTCAGTCGAATGTATTCGGTGCGAAGGTTCGCAATCATGACTCTACGCTTGCCGCGAACCTTTTCGATGATGGACTTCCGCCTGAGGTCTACACCCAGCTAGTCACTCAGGTAAACCAATCGCTTCCGCTATTTCACCGCTATCTTTCGCTACGTGGGCGAATGCTCGGCGTCGACGACCTAAGGTATTTCGACATCTATCCGCCACTGGTCGAGGTCGATACCGGTGAGTTCGACTTAGCGCGTTCTGCGGCCATTACATTCGAGGCGCTTAAGCCCTTCGGTGAGGACTACCTCGCGCTGTTAAAACAAGGATTGGATGGCGAGTGGATGCATAGTCATCCTGCGCCGGGCAAGCGCTCGGGTGCCTATATGAACGGCTCCATTTACGATGTGCATCCGTTTGTGCTGCTCAATCACAACGACGACTATGAATCGTTGTCGACGTTTGCACACGAATGGGGGCACGCAGTACACAGTCTCCTGGCACAGAAGCAAAACCCTTATGAGACGGCGAGCTATTCGACTTTCACGGCGGAAATGGCCTCGACGATTAACGAGATTCTTTTGCAGGAATACATGATCGAAAATGCGCGCAGCGACGAGGAAAAACTGTTTTATTTGGGTGGCGCACTCGAAAATATACGCGGCACCTTATTTCGCCAAACGATGTTCGCCGAGTTCGAACTCGCAATGCACGAAGCGGTGGAGGCGGGTGAACCACTTACGGGCCCCAAATTGTCTGAAATGTATGGCGAGTTGCTGAAGCGCTATCACGGCCATGAGCTAGGCATTCTGACAATCGATGACGAATACGCTGCCGAATGGGCCTTTATTCCACATTTCTATTACGACTTTTACGTATTCCAATACGCGACATCGATAACCGGCGCAGCTTGGTTCGCCGAGCAGTTTTTGGCGGGTGACGAGCAGGTTCGCGATTCGTTTATTCGCGTATTAAGTGCTGGAGGCTCAGACTACGCACATAATATTCTGCGTGACGAGGCAGGGCTTGATATGACCACTGCCGAGGCCTATGCGCCGGTCTTAAGAAGGATGGAGTCTTTGATGGATAGGATCGAAGCACTGCTATAGCATTTAATCTCGGCTAAAAAAAACGGGAAGTTCTTAAGCTTCCCGTTTTTTTAGCTGAATAGATCTAGTCAGCGAAGCTAGGAACAGTCTTCGGATGGGCATATAACCACTCAACGACCTGAGCTGTAAACGTAGGAGAGAAAGCTGGCACGTGAGAACCGTCGGCTATTGTCCAAAGTTCGGCAGAACCACCCGCCTTGCAACCTTGCTTGAAGACAACTGTAGACGACTCATGGCCTTCGAGCGTGCTTACTAAATCGCGTAATTCGCGGGCTTCACCTTCAGCTTTACAGCCATTGTATTTAGCCCAGCGCTGCACTGTTTCAAGCGCAGAGGGGTAATAGTTTTGCAGTATGTGCGAGCCCTCGTAGGCGATCGTTCCGTCGGCCGTGCCGTGAATCTGTAGCACATGAACAGGGTTCGCTGGGGCGTCGCGCTCTTCGATATGCGTTGCACCCGCGAGACTCGCAATGGCAGCAATCGTATTCGAATGTTCGTAGGCTGCACGATAAGACATAAAGCCGCCGTTGCTGTGTCCAACGAGATAAATGCGATTGTTATCTACTGTGAATTGGGCTTTCACTTCTTTGATGATGTCAGCGACATAGGCCGAATCGTCAACCTCTGTTGAGAAGAAGTCGCAGCAGGCGTCAGACGCATTCCAGAAGCGGTTTTCATCGCCGCCTGGCTCGCGGTTACCGTCGGGGGCAACTAACAAAAAACCGTATTGGTCGGCTAATTTACTAAAACCCATGTAGCCGTCTTGCATCGCGCCGCTCGAAGTATAGCCGTGGAGCAATACAATTAGGGGGGCGGGATTCTCGCTCGAATAGCCTGCGGGGACAGTAATGGGCAGCTCGCCTCGGCCGAGGTCGATAGACTGGGCGTTTAGTGCAAACGAGGCCGCGACTAGGGTGACGGCCGCTAGGGCGTTGGTTAGGCGTTGTAACATGGTGTTAATCCTCGATGATCTCATTATTATACGTCGCAGAGTTTACCCTAAATCTGGCTTGCCGAAATAGGGGATGAGGGTTGGGGTGTTTTCTTTGTATTTTCTGAATGCGGGGTCGTTACCCCAGCGAGACTCAGCGTTGTTCTCGAGCATCGGCACCCCGCTCACTTTGAGAAGCAGGAAACTGACAAAAATTGGTGAGACGAGGGTGACCCATTGCCAGCCGGCTAAAACGGGAAGAGCGATAACGGCAATGCCGATCCAGAGAATAATTTCACCAAAGTAATTGGGGTGGCGGGACACTGACCAGAGCCCGCTGCTGATAAATTTCTCTGCGTTGTCTGGGTTTTTACGGAACGCTGTTTTCTGCCGATCGGCGATGACCTCTATACTAAAGCCCACGACCCAGAGTGCGACGCCGATCATGAAGAACGCGTCGATCTCAGCCTGAGTTTGGGAGGTCATTGCCGCGAGCCCTGCGGCCATAGTGATGAAAACCCAAGTACCGCCGAGTGTCCAGGTCAGCAAAAACCGGAAAAACCTCGTTTTTATCAGTGTAAACCGTCGGTCTTGGCCAGCCTTTTTTACCCGAATGAAGAGGAAGCTTCCGAGCCGTATCGCCCAAACACAAATCAAGGTCGCGACTACTAAGCCCCGGGCGTCGAACGAGGGCACCAGCAAAAAGGCGAGGGCGACAGTCGCGACATAGGAGATAGACCCAATGAGATCGAAGTAGTGTTCGGTTTGGAAAAGATAGGCAGGGATGAAACCGAGCCAGTGAAGGACGAATCCAACGGAGGCACAGAGCATGAAAATAGGCATGCCATCAAAGAGGGCGCTGTTGTTACTGCCCGCAATAGCGATGAGCATGCTGAGTGTGACGGCTACTACGATAGCAATTATCGGTTTGAGCATAGTCCATTCCTTTGTCTAGGGCGCATCCTACTTGGTGCGCCTCTCATTCTTATCAATAACGCTAAGCCTGAGCCTAGCGATTCATTCGGTTTAATCCTGTTACAAATTCAAAGCGGCAATGCTAGCTGACAGTCGTCGACATTGTGTGCTTCTTGGGTGGCAGAGAGGCGAAATCCCCCTCGCGCTTCTCACTTGCTGCCGACATCGCTTCGCGCACCTCGGCTGAGTTCAGCATACTGGCATTCCAGATGCTGATGTAATCGAGGCTATCGGCTGTGCTGTGATCACGAGAATAGGTTATCAGGCGCTTGCTGCCATAAATAGCGATAGGGGCTTTTTTAGTAATCTCACGTGCGATTTCCATAACCCCAGCGAGCAGTTCTTCATGGGTATCGAAGACCGCATTCACGAGTCCGATGTTTTGAGCTTCTTCAGCGCCCATTCGCCGGCCAGTGTAGGCAAGCTCGCGTGCAATACCCTCGGGGATGAGTTTGGTGATGCGCGGGAAGGTGCCGACATCGGCGGTCATGCCTATGTTAATTTCGAAAATGGTCAGAAACCCATCTTTGCTCATGTAGCGCATGTCGCAGGCGGTAATAAGATCCACACCGCCACCGATTGCGCCGCCTTGTATCGCTGCAAGAACAGGTACACGACACTCTTCTAGGCAATTGAACGTACGCTGCATGCGCAGCACATTGTCGTAGAAACGGGCACCGTGGCGTCTTTTCTGATGCTCAACTTCTCGGGGGTCTTCGTTGGGCGTTTCATTGCTGGCGAACACAGCGGTGTCTATGCCCGCAGTAAAATGGGGGCCTGTCGAGGAAATCACGATGACGCGGACGCTGTCATCTTGCTCTAGCGCGCTGATCACAAGAGGCAGTTCGTCCCAGAACGCAGTAATCATGCTATTTCGTTTTTCAGGACGATTGAGCACGATATGTGCGATATGGTCGGCGATAGAGACTTCAAAGCAGGTTGTGTTCACGGCGTTCCTCGTTCTTGTTTTAGGATCAAATTTAGCGATTTACGCAGACTACCCCATTAGGCCATAGAGTCTATTGCACTCAGGCCTTATGCTCAATCAGATAATCGAGGGCGAGGTCTATGCTCGGATACTTAAGGGTATAGCCCAAAGTTGAGAGGCGGGTCGAGATGACCGCCGAATGTCCTAGCAACAGGGCATCGCCCATTTCGCCGAACAGAAGCCGAATCAGAGACTTTGGCAGAGGGAAGGGCGTTGGCCGATGTAACGCGCGACCCAAGGCTTTGGTGAAAACGGCGTTAGTGATGGGCTCGCTGGCGACTAGGTTGAGTGCGCTGGCGCCTTCACTGTCGGCATGTGCCGTGAGTAGGTCTGGAGTCTCAATGATACGGGTGAGTAGATTCAAGACATCGGGAAGAGCGATCCAACTCATCGGTTGATGGCCGTTGCCGAGCCTGCCGCCAACACAGAGCGAAAAAGGCAGCATGAGCTTTCCTAACACCCCGCCTTTGGTGCTCAGAACAACGCCGAAGCGCAGATGTGCGGTCGCAATGCCGGCGCGCCGCGCAGGCCCCGTGGCTGCTTCCCATCGAGTCGCAAGCGAGGCAAGGTAATCGTTGCCCGCTGGAGCTTCCTCGTTGAGGGGGAGGGTCGACTCTCCGTAGAAACCTACAGCAGACGCCGATAAAAACAAGGCCGGAGGCTGTGGCGCTGTGGCAAGTGCTGTGGCGAGTGCTGTGGTGATATCCACACGGCTTTCTAGAAGTGCTTGCTTGCGGCGAGCTGTCCAGCGGCCATCGGCTATGCTGGGGCCGGCAAGGTTGACCACGGCGCTAAGGGAGACTGAGTGATCGAGCGTGACCTGCTTTGACGCGGATGAGTAGTTGAATGGTGCCGCTGCATTATCCCTTTCGAGCCGATGAATGGCGAATCCCAAGCCAGCAAGATGAGTGCTCAGAGCGCTGCCGATAAGCCCGCTAGCCCCACTAATGAGAATGTGTTGTTGCATTGCTTTGCTTCCTTGCATTATCGCGTTAAGCGGCGTTAGCGCTCTGGTAACGCACTTATCTCATAGTGGATTTCGTTGCGGCGCATAAACGGCGGCGTGAACGGCGCGTTATAAACGGCTGTTGAGAATTCGCCGATCACATCAACTTTGTTCGCAGCGAGATGCTGTTCGAGTTTCGCCTTGTATTTAGCGACATTTTTGTCAGTCCATCGCCCCGAGTATCGAATGCTAGCAATTATCCTAACCGGCATCTCCTTAAGGGTGATGGCTGGGTTGGTTGGGCGTGGCGCGTTGTCGAGTTTATATTCGCTTGGCAGCATAAATGCCATGCGGTTGACGCCGTTGCTCGAGGACTCCACAACAGGTGCGGTCATCGCAATCTTAGTGCTTTGGCCTTGTACGACCGGCGTCGTCATCTCAATTTTCGCCTCGAGCGTGTTGTCGCCGGTGATATAGTCGAATAACTGCATGAATCCGTCGCGCGTATCCTTACCCCAATCCCCAACCTCCGCTATTGATGTTTCGGCGACTAAATAGGCTTCGTAGCGGCGATATTCGATATCTCCTTCGGTGTACAACACCTCATAATCTGGCGTTTCTAATCCGTAGCTATCGGCTGCTGCGATGAGGAAAAGCGAGAGCAGCGCGCCCTGAACGAGCTGGAGAGAGCCTCTAGCCTGCTGGCTTTTAGAATAACTTAGTGAGCGCGGTGTTCTACCCATAGTAGTGAGCCTGAGTCTATTGTGCATTGCTTAATTACCGGAATAACCTTTCATACGTTCTAAGTTTTAGAATGGTTTTTTAGATTCTTCAATCCCATGAGGCGAGCCTGTTAGAGTGCGACTAGCCATAGGGTATAGGGTGTAAAAAAGTGCAAACAGACGAGTGATCTACGGTGGAGGGACTGGCGTTCTATCAATCAGGACAGGGATATTCTCTCCCGAGATCATTGAAAAGCGGACGCCATCCCCCGCTTTTTGACTCCCTGATGTGTCCTTTCTAGCTGTAACTCAGTTAGTCCCTAGAAGCTTGAAGGCCGACTTAGTCGGCCTTTTTTTTGTCTTCCATAAGCTCTAATGAGTTTTAGGTAGTCTTGGATTAACCCGCTAGGCGAGCTCGCTCGCGTTCGACTAATACCCTGCGAAGTATTTTTCCTGACGCTGATTTGGGTATTTCGTCGACAATGTCTAGAAGCCTAATCCTTTTATATGGTGCTACCTGTTCTGCGACCCAATCCATAATCTCTTGCGGGGTGAGCGCTTCTTTCAAGACGACAAAGGCCTTAGGAACCTCTCCTGCCTCTTCGTTCGGGCTTGGGATTACGGCGGCGTCGGCGATGCTAGTGTGGCTTAGCAAGAGTGCCTCCAACTCGGCGGGCGCGACTTGATAGGCTTTGTATTTAATCAATTCTTTTACGCGATCGACAATATAAAAAATGCCCTCTTCATCGACATAGCCGACATCGCCTGTTCGGAACCAACCTTCTGAATCGATAGCGTTAGCGGTCGCCTTGGGGTTGTTTAAGTAACCAACCATGACATGCGGTCCTCTAACCAGAATCTCGCCTTTCTCATTGGCGCCAAGCTCTGCACCCGTTTCGATATCGATAATTTTTGACTCGGTGTTGGGAATTACAGGACCCACGGATCCCGGCTTGATAACGCCGGTTAAAGCCGAATTAACATGCGACGCACCAGCTACCTCGGTTAGTCCGAAACCTTGGTAAATCTCACAGCCAAGTCTAGCGGCGCAGGCCTGCTCGAGCTCTTCGCCTAACGGCGCTGCGCCGCTGCCGATTGTCCTCACACTGGATACATCGTAGTTGTCGACAATGGGGTGCTTAGCCAAGGCGATAATAATGGGTGGTACTAAACTGAGGACTGTTACCTTGTGCTCTTGCACAATTTGTAAAAATTGTTCGAGGTCAAAGCGCGGCATTGTCACCAATTTAGTGCCGCGATAAATGGCCAAGTTTAGGATGAGCACCATGCCATAGATGTGGAAAAAAGGGAGTACGCCAACCGTGCAATCGGTGTCGTCAGTGGTGTTGAGTTCGGCGCTTATAACCATGTTAGCGATCAAATTAGCATGAGTGAGCATGACCCCTTTGGATAGCCCCGTAGTGCCGCTCGAATAGGGTAAAGCCACAAGGTCTTTCTGAGGATCGATTTCTACAGAGGGAGCATTGCCCTCGTTTGCGAGTAGATCGACGAACGGCGTAGTTCCTTCAGGCGCCTCTCCAAGTATAAATATTTCTTCGATACCGCAGGCTTTAGCTGCTGGAAGTGCGCGATCAAGGAAAGCAGGAATCGTTAGGAGATATTTGGCTTTCGAATCTGTGAATTGATGAATAAGATCTTCGGTGGAGTAAAGCGAATTTACCGTTGTGTTAATGCCTCCCGCCGATGCGACCCCCAAAAATACCACTGCGTACTCGGGCATGTTGGGAATAAAAATGGCAAACACATCCCCTTTTTTGAAACCGCGCTGTGCCAAGCCTGAAGAGAATTGCTTCACTTGGTTGGCGAGGTCGTTAAAACTCAGGGTGCGACCTGTCGGCCCCTCGACGAGAGCAGGGCGGTCGCCAAGTTCTGCTACCCGACGCAAAACGACAGATGTTAGGTCGGTATTAGGTAACGGAATGCTTGGATTTTTACTTGTGAAGATCATCGCAGTATGTTCCTCCAGGGATTATTCCCTATTCGCATTTTTCTAGAACGTAGAGTAAACCAATCGCTGCTCAAATTTCCAATAGCTGGTGAGAAATTACCTTTCTAATATCGACGCCTGACAGGCGCCTAGTTGCCGATAAGTCCGCTTTGAGCGATACCATCGAAAATAAACTGCACGGCGAGTGCGGAAAGAAGCACGCCGAAGATGCGCGTAACGACATGCATTCCGGTAACACCGAATAGACGTTGAATTTTGCTCGCTAAGAGCAGCATGCCGAAGGTAAGCACGAGAATCACCATCAGCGAGGCAATCACGGCCGCCTGCAAAATTAACTCGCCTTCGGTATTTGCCATCAGTAGGATAACTGCGCCCATGGCGCCGGGACCGGCGATTAATGGCGTTGCGATGGGGAATACTGAGATATCGCGCTTACCCAGCGCCTCCTGTTCCTCTTCGTCCGTTGTCGAGGTACTGCCGGACGAGCGGGCAAAGACCATGTCTATGCCGATTAGCAGCAGCAATATGCCGCCGCCGGTGCGCAGAGCGGCTATTGAGATGCCGAGTGCAAACAGAAGTGACTCGCCGATGAGTGCAAACGTGATCAAAATGCCTGTGGCGATAAGCGCCCCGCGCACAGCCATGCGGCGGCGGTGCTTCGGTGCCTCGTCGGCAGTTAGGGCGGCGAAGACCGCAGCGACATCGAGAGGGCCAATGGTGGCAAAAAATGTCGCGAGCCCTACCGTGAAGGTCTCTAGGATTAATCCGTCCATAATGCTGTGTTTGCAACCAGTGGGGGTGACTTGGAACGCGCCATTATAGGCTATCGACCAGTGAGTGCCATCTTAATAGCTGCCTCAGCGTGTATTGCGGTCGTGTCATAGAGTGGGACCTCGGTATGGCTCTGCTGCACAAGCAGGGCGATCTCAGTACAGCCCAAAATCACTGCCTGCGCGCCGCGGCTTGAGAGATCGGCTATCTGCTGCAGATAAAATTCTCGTGACTCATCGGATATCACACCGAGACAAAGCTCGTCGTAGATAATAGTGCTTACGCGGTTGCAACTCGCAGGACTCGGAATCACAACCTCGATGCCAAACTTTTCGGTTAGTCGCGCCTTGTAGAATTCTTCTTCCATTGTAAAGCGAGTGCCAAGCAGCCCAACGCAGCGCCGGTTGTCGGTGACGAGAGCCTGCGCGGTTGCGTCAGCAATATGAAGGATGGGGATGTCGATCGCGGATTGAATGGTATCGGCGACTTTATGCATTGTATTGGTGCAGATGAGCAGGAAATCGGCGCCGCCGGCCTGAACAGCGACGGCGGCGCTTGCGAGTAATTCGCCTGAGCGCGCCCAGTCACCTTCTCGCTGCAGCTGTTCGATTTCGTCGAAGTCGACACTCACAAGGCAAATTTTTGCTGAGTGGAGTCCGCCAAGTTCGCGTTTGATGCCTTCGTTAATCGCACGGTAATAGCTTTCGGTGGACTCCCAGCTCATTCCGCCGATCATGCCGATAGTCTTCATTGCAGTATCCTTTTTAGAGATGATGCGAGCCCAGAAAGCACAAAGCCCGCGCAAGCGGGCTTTGGCGTGACTACGTCAGCGCTTAGTTACTTGGCGTTAGGCGCAGGATACCGCGGTTTTCGGTGGCAATGTAAATTGCTCCCTCTGGCCCTTGGTGAATATCGCGAATACGCCCGATGCCGTTAAGGAGAGTTTCCTCCATCATCGCCATAGTGCCTTCGTTGTTAAGGTCGACGCGGGCGAGCTGCTGGCCGCGGAGGCCACCGACGAAGATATCACCTTGCCAGTTAGGGAACAGGTCGCCGCTATAGATCATGAGACCTGCAGTGGCAATCGACGGCACCCAGAAGTGACGCGGCTGTTCCATTCCTTCGCCTTGCTGTGAGCTATGAATAGGAAGTCCGGGGCCATAGTTTACGCCATAACCAATCACCGGCCAGCCGTAGTTTTTGCCCGCTTCTTCAATATTGAGTTCATCGCCACCTTGGGGGCCATGCTCGTCAGTCCACACATCCCCTGTTACGGGGTGGATATCGATGCCTTGGGGGTTACGGTGCCCGTAGCTGTAGATTTCTGGCAAAGCGTCACGGCGGCCAACGAAAGGGTTGTCGCTAGGCACGCGGCCATCGTCGTGTAGTCGAATCACTGTGCCGTTGTGATTGGCAAGATCTTGAGCAGGGTGTGCCTGAAGGTCTCCTGAGGGAGACGCTTGGCGATCGCCTATTGTGATAAAAAGATAGCCATCGTTGTCGAATGCAATGCGGCCGCCGTAGTGACCATTGCGGCCCATCGTGTCGGCTTGGAAAATGGTTTCGACATTACTGAGTCGATCGTTCTCGAAAGTGCCGCGAATAACCGTGGTAGTCGATTCGTCGGGCAACGGCTTAGAAAAGCTTAGATAGACGAGGTTGTTCGATTCGAAATCGGGGTGGGGAAGCACGTCAAATAGACCGCCTTGGCCTACTGCGTGAACCTCCGGGATGCCCTCTACCGGCGCGGCTAACAGGGTGCCGTTGCGGACAATACGCAGGCGGCCTGGACGCTCTGTGACGAGCATATCGCCGTTGGGTAGCCAAGTCATGGACCAAGGGACTTCTAAGCCCTCTGCGACCGTGGTGATCTCGAAGTCATGGGCGGCTGAACTGTAGCTGTCGGTTTGAGCGAGTGCGCCGAGTGGTGCCAGCGCGGCAATTGCGGTGGCGAGTGCAAGGCTCGCAAAGGGTCGGATAGATCGTTGTCGCATGGTCATAGGGTAAACTCCCAGTTATTCTCAAAAGGAACCGTGCTCTCGACTCAGGGAATACCCCCAAATTTTCAGTCGAGCATGGTGTTCGAATTATGCTGTTGCTCTCGTCGAGCATTCTAGACGCTATTAGGATAAGAGGCTATGTCTCTTTGGCAATTGACGCTGTGATAAAGCTCGGTGTCACCTTTAGTAAACACCTAGTTTTAATAGGGTTTATTGTTGTTTGGTAGTATACGGTTGTAGTCCTATTGGCGATCAATAATAGTCGGTTTTGGAGAAAACATGATTAACGTAACCTCACTCAGAAGCGCTTATTTACTCATTTGCCAAGGTCGTTGGCTCCGGATCAGTGCACTTTGGCTGGGGTTGGTTTGCGGCAGCGCGCATGCTGACGACGCAGCGCTTGTCGATCTTGCGGCGGCGCTGCCTACTATCGTGGTTGAAGCACGCTACGCCGGCTCACATAATTTTGTCGGGGTGCCGATCGAGGGTTATCTCGACGCTAGAGTATTGCTCACACAGCCAGCGGTAGAGGCATTGGGCGCAGTGCAGGCGGGCCTCGTGGAATTTGGGCTGGGCATTAAGGTGTTCGATGGCTATCGCCCCCAGCGTGCAGTGGATCATTTTGTGCGCTGGGCGAGTGACCTGAATGACCTTGCGACGAAAGCCGAGTTCTATCCGCAGGTCGACAAAGCTAATCTGTTTAGTGACGGCTACATCGCAGCGCGTTCGGGCCATTCTCGAGGCAGCACGGTTGATCTGACGCTCGTAGATTTAAAAACCGGAGTTGAGCTCGACATGGGCACCCCTTGGGACTTTTTCGACCTGATGTCGTGGCCCTCTAGCGAGTTGCCGACCGCTGAGCAACGAGCGAACCGCGCGTTGCTGCGCGCGGTAATGGCGGAGCAAAAATTTAGACCCTTAGAAACAGAGTGGTGGCATTTTACGCTTGCAGACGAGCCTTTTCCCGATAATTATTTCGATTGGGTAATTGATTAGGTGGTCGATTAAATGATCGATTAAATGGTCAATTAGATGGTCGATTAGCCTGTCGTTTTCTTCGCTACACTAGGCTCGAAGCCGCTCTCGCCTGCAATTCGACTGTCGCTCTGCTCGTCACAGCTTCCAGTCAGTGTGCCTATCCATTCACGTATCAGCGCGACCCCCTCTTCGTGCACAAGCGAGCGTCCCAACTCGGGCATCATTTCGTCCGGTTTGGCAGAGGCGACTCGGTAATGAAGGATCGAACTATCTGGATCGCCGGGTACGATGCCGTACTGCAGATCGCCAGCGCCGCCACCAGCCGCAACAGGAGGCTTGCAAACGCCCATGCTTACCGCGGTTTTATGCCGTCCGGTGAGGACAAGGCCAGAGGTATCTGCCGCGCCGTCTGGATTGTGGCAGTGCCCGCATTGCATATTAAGGTAGGCAAGCGCACGCTGACCGATCGGAAGGGAAGTATCTTCATAGGAATCAAGTGCGGGGCCCTGTGGTGCGCGGTCGAGCCAGCCACGTGCAACGAGCGTTTCTATTTGAGGCTGAAATTCGCCGCTCGCCGAATGCGACGAGGCGGTGAGTTGGCTCGCTATAGCGCCCAGCGGATGCATACCGCCGTCTGGATGTTCGGTTGTATGACAGCCAGAGCATTGATTTTCATTGGGTACAAAATAAGCGAACTGGGTTGCGGGCGTTTCGGGTGAGGCCGCGGTTACCATAGTCAGTGGGCGACTCGCGCCAGCGACACGGAGAAAAGCTTCAGTTTCCTCTTCGTTCCACACATAGGGCAGGGCATCCCAGCCCGCTTCTTGGCGCACCAAGACGCGTGTCTCAATGAGGCGAGAGTCGGCGAGATTGATTTCACGAGCGCCCTGATTGGCGACGCGAATAACATTGCCCGCGTCATCGACAGGATAGTAAAACGTCTTGCTCAGCACTGTCCCGACAGGGTAGTCGATCTCATCATTCACAAGCCTTGCCTGTGTGCCTTCAGGCATCCACAACGTGCGCAGTTTATGCGCATAGTCTGTGAAAAGTGGATTAGCGGGTTTCACTACCTCGACAACGGGCAAGGGTTGTAAACGCTGCGTGTTCAGATCAAAAAGATTCCATTCCGAAAGCCTCTGTGGCCGCGCATCAGCAACGAAGCTAGGCGTCACCTCGGTGCAACCTGCGAGGAGCAGAAGTGTCGAGGCGAGCCCCTTGGTCAGAAAAGCGCGTAATGCTGAGTGTGTCACTTTCTTTCCTCTTAAAACCGATTACTCAGCACTGCCGGCATCGCCGGGCAGCACGATTTTGCGCAGGCGGGGTTGCTCGCACAGATGCGGGGCGGGATCGAAAGAGGGCGCAGCAAAGCCGTTCATTGCATCCAAATTCACAAAGCTCATACCGCCCTCTCCTAGGCATAAGATTTCGGCGAAAGTTTTACTTGGCTCGCCGTTCGCATCGGGCATGATTGCCCCGCCCCAAACAACATCTGGAATAGGCTGACCTGTTGCGGCTTGCAATGCGATCAAAGGCTCTGAATCGGGATTTTCGCCGCCGCCTTCGAAGCTATTGCTGTGAATATAAATAGCCTCAGGGAAAGGGTCATAGTTGGGATCATCAATCGGCAGGCCGTTAATCAGATAGCTAACGACCATCACGTTAGTCGTTTGATTGTCGGCGAAGCGATTGCCAAATATCTCGATGCTATCGTTGGCGAGCACCATCATGCCTGTGCCTGCGGGAACGGTGCCAACGATATTGCCTTCGGGCGCGAAATTGTCGACATTATTGCTCACAATGTCGTTATTAAATACGCGCGTATTGCGGCCTCCTTGAACAGGCAGGTTGGGTAAATCGAAGACCAGTATTCCGCCTGTATTATTAGTCGCCACGTTGTCGTATACATCGGCAAAAGTAGAGTTTTCGATCTCGATGCCAGCTACATTGTATTCGGCGCGTGAATTGCGCACGATGATTTGGCTCGACTGCCCCACATAGATGCCAGCGTCAGAGGCGCCGATCGCAACGGCGCCGTCAATGAGAATGTTCTTAGACTGGACAGGGTATATACCATAGGCGCCATTGGTGGTTAGTGGGCCACCGGTCCATTCGGTGCGGACATTGCGGATGACCACATTCTCGCTCTGATTAATTTTGAGCGCGTCGCCGACGGTGTCTTCGAGCGCGAGGTCCTCGAGGACGAAATCGTTGGCATTAACTAGTAGCCCTTCGGCGCCCTGCGCTTGATTTTTGAAAGAGAGGATCGAGACATCCATCCCTTGTCCGCGGATAGTAACGCCTGGCGCATTCAGAGACAGGCTGCGCGTCATTTCATGGACGCCGGCGGGGATTTCGATAACATCGCCCGGCTGCGCCATGATGAGCTTCTCTTGAAGCGCTTCTTCGAAGCTAAGTTCGGGCAGGGAGGGTTCGTCGGGTGCACAACTGGCTAACATGAGGCCAATCGCGAGTGCTGCTGCAATTGGGCGCACTGATTTCATTCCTGCTGGCGCGTTGCTCTCTTGAAATTCATTTGTGTTGTGACAAATTGTCGAATGAAGTGCGCTGCGAAATGGCATTGTGTTTTCCCCCGATGAAGCGGTTGCAAAGTAAAGCCTAGGTCTGTGACCCCACACCGAGGTGCATATGACTGAGAGCGCTAGGCTTTGGTTTTTTATAAGAATTGTGTCTGAGTATAGAAGGATATGTAGCGCCACCGCAATGCATGGTGGTGAACAACTTGCTAGACGTCCGGGGCAATCGTCGGCGAAGGTTTGCCCCCTGCCAGCGAGGGGCTATGGGACTAATTGGCAGTGAGAGATTAGGCAGCGTGTGGCATTGTCCTAGGTGCTAGGTTATGCTCGAACGAGTTTAACGCGGCCGGTTTTGGCGCACTTTAATGATCCTCAAAGCCGTTACTTTGATGCCTCTTATTCGATGCCTCTTAAAAGGAGACGAGTCGCCCAATGATCGCTCGCATTTTTTCCTTTCTACCCTGTTCTGCTTTTCTTTTCCGACTCGCAATCACATCCTTTGTTACGATCGGGACTACGTTTGCCGCGAGTGTGGGCTCTGTGCCTGCGCAGTCGGGTATCGAACTCCCTCGCACCATGGCATGGTCTGCCTATCCGACCGGCACGGGTGGCTACAGTCAGGCCGTTGCGCTAGGTAACATATTGCAGCGAACCTATGGCGTTAACCTGCGGGTGATCCCGGGGCGTAATGACGTTTCTCGGCTAGCGACGCTGCGGGCGGGTCGCGTGCATTTTTCCGCCGGCGGTTCGGAGGCGGTTTACGCGCAAGAAGGGATTCTCAATTTCGCCTCAAAAATTTGGGGGCCCCAACCGGTGCGCGCGCTCCTATCAAATTTTTCGGACAGCTGTTCTTTCACCTTCGCGACGGCTGCAGATGCAAATATTTTCGGCGTCGCCGATGTCAAGGGTAAGCGCGTAACCTTCGTGCAGGGCGCACCGTCGCTTAATAACGCGACCGCCGCGTTGCTGTCTTACGCAAATTTGACATGGGACGACGTCACGCGGGTCGAGGTGGGTGGTTACAACGCATCGATCGATGCGATTCTTAATAACCGTGCAGATGCGGCCGGTGGTGCGTGTAACTCACCGCCTTTTTTACGTGTCGATGCGTCGCCTCGCGGCCTGAGATTTCCCGCTCTCCCGCACGATGATGCCGAGGCTATTGCGCGTGTCCGTCAACGTCTGCCTTGGTATGTTCCACATATCGCCTTCGAAGGTCCGACATTGCCTGCTGAGGGATTAGAAGTGTTTACGTCGGCGTATCCACTGCTCGTTGGTCTCGATACATCGGAGGAGGCGATGGTGTATAGCACCGTCAAGATTATGCATCGCCACTATGAAGAGTATAAAGACAGCGCGCCTGGCGCGATGGGGTGGACGTTCGCGCGTCAGAAATTGGAACAAGCCTTTTTACCTTTCCATGAGGGGGCAATTCGTTACTTTAAAGAGAGCGGTGAATGGACGCCCGCAGCAGCTGCGCAAAACGCGAAAAACCTTCACCGGCAAGCGATACTGAAACAAGCATGGGATGCTTTCGTCCCCGTAGCTCCGGATGATTATCGAGACTTTGAGAAGGCGTGGCTTGTTGCCCGTCTCACTGCGTTAGAAGCTGCGGGTCTTGTCACCCTCGCAGACAGCCTCTAGCGGCTAACTCTCAGGCCTCAGGTCGAGTCGTAAAACGAATAGCGTCAGCAACAAGTGAAAAACATTATGAGCGAACAGCAAAGTAGTACTCAGTCTTCGGTGTCACCAAAGGTTAGCGGTAACATAGGGCTCAAAGCGGACGCACCTGTACCAAGTATTCGTTACCGCGCACTGTCCTCTCGATGGCGCACAGTAATGGCGATGCTTACCGGGGTGTCGATTCTTCTCGCGATTAATCAGGTATTTAATTTAGGCTTTTTCGTTGGCTATGTTTTGCTCGACAGTCGCTATATGTATCTCATTACTGGGGTCATGCTAAGCATGGTGTTTGTGACGTTTCCGGCGACTAAACACAGCCCAACCCACGTGCCGTGGTATGACATCGTGATCATGCTCGTCATAGCCTGTGTTTTCTCGTACTTTGCTTTTTATGCCGAGCGTATTGTGCTCGAAGCGTGGGAGTATGCAGCACCGCCGGTCGGTGTTTGGCTGGCTTTGGTGACATGGGTTATCGTCATGGAGGCCGGCAGGCGCGCGGGCGGTTGGCCAGTTTTCGCCATCGTCGCTGTGTTCTCACTTTACCCAACTTTCGCCGATAAACTGCCCGACGTGATGGCTGCGCTTAGTATTCCTGTTCAAGAAGTCGCTATGTTTCACGTAATGGGCGAGGAAAGTCTGTTTGGCATACCCATGCAGGTGTTCGCCCAGCTTGTTTTTGGCTTTCTGGTTTTCGGCGTCTCGCTGCAATACACCGGCGGGGGTCCTTTTTTCATCAATCTCGCTTTCGCACTGCTCGGGCATAAGCGTGGTGGGCCCGCGAAGGTGTCAATTTTCTCAAGCGGCCTCATGGGCTCGATGAGCGGTGGGCCTATAAGCAACGTGCTCACCACCGGGCCACTGTCGATTCCCGCGATGCAGCGTATTGGGTTTACGCGCGAATATGCGGCGGGAGTCGAAGCCTGTGCATCGACGGGCGGCGTGTTAATGCCGCCTATTATGGGCGCTACTGCGTTTGTCATGGCGAGCTTTCTCAATATCAGTTACGTCACCGTTGCGATCGCCGCAATTGTTCCATCGCTTCTTTATTTTTTTGGCCTGTTTATGCAAATTGATGCCCACGCTGCGCGCGATAATTTACAGGGCTTGCCAAAAGAGGAGTTGCCTAAAATAGGCGAGGTATTCCGCGACGGGTGGTATTTCATTGCTGTGTTTGCTGCCTTAATTTGGATGCTTGTCTTCATGCAGCGTGAAGCTGTTGCGCCGTTCTATGCGACTGCGTTGTTACTCGTTATCAATCAGTTTACCAAGCACAGGCTCAACGTGAATAAGCTGCTCGAGTTAGTGGCGACTATGGGTAAGCTTCTTGCCGAGCTTGCGGGAATTCTCGCTGCCATCGGCCTCATCATTGGTGGCCTCGCGGTGACGGGCATCGCTGGCACAATTGCTAACGATCTCGTCTATTTAGCCGGCGACAATGTGCTTGTCCTTCTGCTCATGGGTGCGCTTACCAGTTTTATTTTGGGCATTGGTATGACGGTAACCGCCGCTTACATCTTTCTCGCCATCGTGCTGGTTCCTGCATTGACTAACTCGGGGCTCGATCCTCTCGCGAGCCACATGTTTGTGATGTATTGGGGTATGTTGAGTTTCATTACGCCGCCTGTTGCACTGGCAGCGTTTGCCGCAGCGTCGGTTGCACAGGTGTCGCCCATGCGCGCAGGATTCGAAGCGATGCGGCTTGGCGCAATTATCTATTTTGTGCCTTTCTTCTTTGTGTTTAATCCTGCACTTCTCTTGCAAGGTTCGTGGTTCGAGAATCTTCAGGCATTATCAACTGCGCTAGTCGGTGTCGCCTTAGTTTCCGCTGCACTGCAGGGCTACTTAATAGGCTTGGGTGATTTGGGCCGCGGCGCGCGCAGTTGGGTTGTGCGGGCCTTAGTAGGTATTGCGGGTATTACCCTCGCGCTTCCCGCAGGCGGATTGTTAGGAATAAGTCAGCTGCTTCTGCTTGCGATAGCAGGCGGTGCACTTGTACTTGGCTTGGGGCTGAGGAGACTGAACGCCGGCAACCAGAATGTACCTGCTCTATGAGGCGGACCAATGATGAAAATCGAATGCTCGCGAGAATAAAGGAATAACCACGTAATGAATAAACTAACGAGCAGCTTTCGCGACCTAGTTGCCGAAGCCGAGAAAGAAATTGAGACCTTGAGTCCTGCGCAGGTTCGAGCAGCGCTCGATTCGTCTACTGGCAGCCTTCTGCTCGTCGACCTGAGGGATGTGCGCGAGGTTAAAAGAGAAGGGCGCATTGCGGGTTCCCTTCATATACCCCGAGGTATGCTCGAATTTTGGATTGACCCCGAAAGCCCTTACTATCGACGTGAATTCGACGAGGTAGACAGCCTGATACTTTATTGCAATAAGGGTTGGCGCTCTGCGCTTGCCGCTCAGACTCTAAAACGAATGGGCGCCGAAGGTGTTGCGCATATGCAAGGCGGCATGGAGAACTGGAAGGCCGAAGGTGGGGCGATAGAGCAGTTGCCTTCCTAGAACCTCGCAGCCGATGCCAAAAATCAATCGCGTGAATGTTAAGTGCGCACATAGAGAGTGGGACAGACCGATGCGTAATTTCTTGCAATTAGTTTGCGCACCGCTGCGTTTGGGCTGCCTGTTTGGTCTTTATTTTTTTAGCATGAATTTTGTGCATGCGCAGCCGCAGCAAAACTTACCCGCACTTGCGCTCGTTGGTTACCAAGCGTTCGCCCTGCGAGTGAGCGACATAGACAGATCTGTGCGATTTTACAGCGATGTTTTTGGCGCAGCGCCGGTGCGCGATGCTAAACGCGCGACCTATGCACTGGGTACGAGTAATCAGCATTTCATTCTTTCGGAAGCCGAGGGCGATGAGCCGCTTGGCTTTGCTTGGATTGGCTTAGGTGTGCGTAATTTCGATAGGCAAGCTGTCTCGCAAGCATTGTCGCAGCTTGGTTTTTCGCCTATCGAGGCTCAGGAACAAAGGCCTTTAACTCGCGCAATGCGGTTCTGGAGCGACGAAAAATGGGGCCAAGACGCGCTGTTTTTTGCCGATGCCGAGGGCATTGTGTACAGGGTTATGTCCACAGACGATTGCGGTGCGTGTGCCTTGGCAGCGAGTTCTGAGGGGTTGCTTTCGGCGCAGGGCATTAACCACTTTACTAATTTTGTGGCCAACTACGAGCGTGGCAATCGCCTGTTCTTCGAAGGCCTCGGCCTCGGTATACTCGCTTATCAGGGCCCGACTTCGCCAACTGTTAGCCTTGGCGATGGCCTGCAATTTTTGATGTATGTCGGGGGTACCGATAACTCGTCTCCAAGCGTGCCGGGCCGCACCGATCATGTCAGTTTGAGTGTGGCTGAGTTCGATGTTGAGGCTGTTCGTGCGCGGTTAACGGCTTATGGCTTAGTCCCGAGTGATGGACAACGGCCACCCCGAGCGCTGACTCATTGGGTGAGCCTGCGGCAACCTAATCGAGGAGGCGTAGTAGGGGGGACGCCTGAAGTGTATTTTAGTGACCCCGACGGTCTCGCTATACAAATACAAGATCCCGGCTATTGCGGCGGTGGTGGCTATCTCGGTGATCAATGCGATTAGCGTGCAGCAGCCGCGTAAAGAATTATAGAAACGAATAAGGACGACATTATGGAATACCGTTATATCGGCAAGAGTGGCCTTCGTGTCACGCCAATCTGCATGGGCACAATGAGTTTCGGCAGTTGGAGCGACAAAAAAGAATCGTTTAAGATTCTTGATACTGCATACGATCGCGGTATTAATTTTTTTGATACCGCCGAGGTCTACCCAGTGCCGCCGAATGCCGAAACGGTCGGTGTCACGGAGAAAATAGTCGGGGAGTGGATTCAGACGAAGCCGCGCGACTCGCTTATTGTTGCGACCAAAGTTGCAGGCGCGGCGGCGGGCTGGTTTGTGCCACCGGTTCGTCACGGGATGACTGCGATAGACCGGTTTCATATCGAGACTGCTATCGAAGGTAGTTTGCGTCGACTCGGCACCGACTATATAGATCTTTACCAAGTTCACTGGCCAGACCCCATCGTGCCAATCGAAGAGTCGATGGAGGCACTCGATCGCTTAGTCCAGGCAGGTAAGGTTCGGTATCTTGGGACGTCTAATGAGACAACCTACGGGCTCACGAAGGCGAATACTATTGCCTCATACGAAGGGCTGGCGAAGTTCCAGTCGATTCAAAATAACTTCTCTTTACTGCACAGACGTTTCCTCGACGAATTGGCCGACGCCTGTCGTCAGGAAAACGTGTCATTACTCCCGTATTCGCCAATCGGTGGTGGTGTGCTGAGCGGTAAATACAATGTCCCTGAGGTGCCTAAAGGCTGCCGTTTCGGCGACTATCACTATCACGATAATCCCCGCCAGCGGGCGATGGCGGATAGATTTGTCAACGAGGGCACGCTAGCGGCAACTGCAAAGTATCTCGAGATTGCGAAAGACTTAGGCATGTCGCCGGTCACGCTTGCCACTGCGTGGAGTATGAATTTCGATTTCGTCGCTTCGACGATTATTGGTGCGCGCACTGCCGCGCAACTCGAGGAGTCGTTAGCGGCATTAGAGGTAACGCTGTCGGATGAGGTAATGAAGCGGTGCGATGAAGTGCACAAGCTAATCCCTTACCCGATGGGTTAATGCTGAGTGAAAATGCACAGGGAGGGTGTTTATTTTACTCTCGCGCTAGGTCAATCACATGCGAGTGTTTTTCTTGTTAGTAAAACACTGCTTCATGCAGTGCACGCAAGTGCGCTCGCTGTCGTCCTCGGAATAATAAGCGGCGGGCTCAAAGCGGCAAGCCTCGAGCCGATTGTTGCTCATTGTCTTAATGGCTCATGCCCTGTTTGGCAGGGCGATGACGCTGCCGATGAGATTGTTGTGCGGCAGCTGTTTGCCGCGCAGATCGACTCTCTAGGAGAAGGGCAACTGCCGCGTTGGGTCGCTTACCGTATCGTAGGCGAGGGCATTGGGGTTGCGTCTCTTCTGCCGCGGGAGTGGGCGGCGGATACGCTGCTCGAAGGTTCCCGCGCACAGCAACTCGCAGCAGATGCGCGAACGCGTCTGTTGCAGCCAGACCTGACAGATTCCCAGGACCGCGACTACCGTCTCACCGAGGTCACTTTGCTCGCTGCCGAACAGGGGCGTCTCGCCCCAATGACCAGTTTCTCTGCAACGCCTTTCTGGGATGAACTCAATCTTCTGTCGAATAGAGCGCGACTGCCTAGCGATTTAAGGCAGGGGCCTTGGTCGCTGCTAGATCAGGCGCTAAACGAATTGGCTGCGCAACAGGTCACCGACGAAAGCGGGCGTAGCGAAGCAATCTTTGTGGTGAGCGGGCCGCTGCAGGCAACGGAATTTGAAGAAGAAGGCTTCTTTAAAATTGCCGTGTTCAATGGGCAGTATGCCGCGTTTGCTTTTGCATCGTCGACAGAAAGTCATCGCCATTACTGTGAGGCACTCACAACGCTCGATGAGATTGAAAATCGCACTCAGTTAACTGTGTTTAAAAACCAACAAATAACGTCAGGCCTTGCGCTTGGCTGCGCGGAGTAAGTCAATGGATTATGTGATTTCGCCTCCACCACAAGTGTCTGTTCCCGTCGTTGGATTGGACGCGCGTTTTCCAGTGCACCGCGTTTATTGCGTCGGTCGTAACTACGCCGACCACGTCGCAGAGATGGGCGGAGATCCGAGGTCTGAACCGCCCGTTTTCTTTTCCAAACCAGCGTCGGCGCTCGTGACTGACGGTGAAGCGGTTCGTTATCCGCAGGCCACCTCTGATCTGCATCATGAGGTCGAGTTGGTCGTCGCTCTGGCAAGCGGTGGCCGAGATCTCACGCTGGCTGAAGCCGCTGCGTGTGTCTATGGCTATGGTGTAGGCATCGATTTTACGCGACGAGACTTACAGTCCATCGCAAAGAAGCATGGTCGCCCCTGGGATACAGCGAAAGGCTTCGATCAATCGGCGCCGCTTTCTGCCTTAACACCGAAGGCGAATTTCGCCCCGTCGACTGATACGCCTATCTGTCTGACGGTTAACGACGAACTAAGGCAGTCGGCCCTGCTAGGCCAGATGATCTGGAGCGTGGCAGAGATAATCGAACAGCTGTCGCGGCTGTTTGAGCTAAAGGCAGGAGATATTATTTATACGGGCACGCCCGCGGGGGTCGCGGCAGTAGCTAAAGGCGATAAGCTTTGCGGGGAAATCGCCGGATTAAATGCCCTTAACTTCGATATTATCTGACTGCGGAGATTACATGTTCGACGCCGAAACGCTCGATCAATTACAGCTCATGTTCGTGTTGGTTTGCCTCCTTATTCTTTTGGTGTGGGGACGCTGGCGCTACGATGTTGTTGCCCTCGGCGCGCTTTTTACTGCCGCACTCTTTGGTCTCGTGCCGCAGTCACAGCTCTTTGCAGGATTTGGTAACCCAGCGACAATCACGGTGGTTCTCGTCCTCATCGTAAGCTTTGGGTTATCGCGTTCGGGCGCTGTCGAATTTGTCACCAGCGCGATCGAGCCCTTGTCATCGCGTCCGTCTCTCCATATTGCTGTGCTGTCATTTATCGCCGCGTTTTTGTCTATGTTTATGAATAATGTCGGCGCGCTCGCGCTACTGATGCCAATCGCTATCCAATCGACTAACAAGGCAGGGCGCTCACCGGCTAGCGTGCTGATGCCGCTCTCGTTTGGCTCGATATTGGGTGGGCTAGTCACGCTCATCGGCACCCCCCCAAATATTCTCATCGCGAACTACCGTGAAGAGGTTACGGGGCAAGCTTTTACGATGTTCGATTTTGCTCCGGTCGGCGGCGGAGTAGCGCTTGCCGGTATTGTGTTTATGCTCGTCTTTGGCTCGAAGCTTGTGAAAGTAAGAAAGCAGGCCGCGGGTAGCGAAGGATTCGACATAGAACGCTATTTGTTCGAAGCAAAAGTGGGCGAGGACAGTGATTTTGTCGGCCAGCCTGTCGGTGAGTTAAAGAACGCCTTAGAGGCGCAGAAGATGGATCTCGTTACTCTGCAGAGCAAACGTCAGGTGTCGCCTGTTGTGAACAGGCGGCAACTACTGAGGTCCGGCGACATTCTCGTGCTACAGGGTTCTCAGGAAGACATCGACGGATTCACCACAGAACACAAATTTGCGCTGGTAAGCGCCGAAAATTCGACGCGTGAACTGCTTCATTCCGCCGATTCACAGATGCTTGAGATAGTCGTGACTCCGCGTTCACCACTCGTGGGCCGCACGCCTGCGGAGAGCCGATTTAATCGCCGCTATGGCGTCAATCTGCTTGCTGCCTCGCGCTCTGGCACGCCCCACCGAAGTCGATTACGCGACTTTGTCATCCGCGTGGGCGATGTGCTATTGCTCCACGGGGACGAGGACGCGCTGCAAGACGCCATCACTAAACTCGCTTGTTACCCTCTGGCGACGAGGTCGCTTGATTTGAAGCGAGGAGAGAACTCATTGCCGGCGCTGATAATTTTTGTTGCGGCGATCGCCTCTACGGCGGTAGGGCTTGTGTCGATTCAGCTAGCGCTAGGACTCGCCTGTGTGGCCATGGTTCTTCGTTCGATTGTGCCTGTGCGCGAACTCTACGACGGCGTCGATTGGCCTGTGGTGGTACTCTTGGGCGCACTTATACCGTTGGGAAGCGCGCTCGAAACCACCGGCGCGACGCAGGTTCTGGTAGGGGGGATTTTAAATATAGCGGGGGACTATTCGCCGGTTCTGCTGCTAACACTAATTTTAGTCGTGACAATGACTGTGTCGGATGTCTTGAACAATGCGGCAACCGCCATCCTTATGGCGCCGATAGCTTACAGCATAGCGACGACACTAGGCCTTAACCCAGACACGTTCTTGATGGCGGTCGCAATAGGCGCGTCTTGTGCGTTTTTGACGCCGATTGGGCACCAAAATAATGCCCTGATCATGGGGCCGGGGGGATATGAGTTTGGCGATTACTGGCGCGTCGGATTACCACTCGAGGTGGTAATCGTCGCGGTAGCAATACCGTTATTGCTGCTGGCTTGGCCTTTGGCAGGCTAGCCTAAACGGCCTAGGGGCTCATCGTAGTCGTCGTCGAAGTCGTCGTCGAACTCGAATGCCTCGCGGAGCCTTTTGCTCTCGAGTCTGTCTTCTATTCTTCGTCTAAGATCCGTTACGCCTGGCTTCAGCTTTTTCGTTGAGAGTGACGCGTCGGTTTGTTCGTCAGTCTCTAACTCATTGTTTTCCTCTGAAGAGTCAAAAGACTCGACATCGTCATCGGCTTCGCCGTCCCAATCTTCTTCTTTCATAGCACCCTCACAATCAAAAGTTTGACTTAAAGTGAACGCCTGTCTATCAATCGGTTTATCGTCTTGCTATACGTTTCCCTAAAGGGCTAGAGATCAAATTTGCAGTCCAATTTTGGCGGATTCTAATCAAGGATTATGCGCCAGTCGAGAACTATTTTGGGCACCCAGCGGCTGCGTGTTTCGAGGGTTAAAGAGGGGGTTTTCTAATTGTAAAAAGGCCAACTAAGCAAACTTGCTTAACTGGCCTTTAAGGGCAGCTTTCTTCTAGGGCCAGCCGGTGACGTAGCCATCGAATTTTGCCATCGAGCGATAAACCGCTTCGAACGTGAGCGCTAGGCGAGTTCCAAAAGTGCGATAGTCTGTTTGCGCAGTTCCTTTTTCGCAATTTTCCCTGTTGCTATACGCGGCAGTTGGTCGTGCTGAAAGTAGAATCGAGCGGGGACCTTAAAGGCCGCGAGTCGATTGCGGAGAAAGGCTCGCATCTCTGCCTCATCGAGAGTCGCCTCTTTTTTAAGCATCACCGTGGCACAAGGGACTTCGCCGAGTCGAGTGTCGGGAATGCCGTAAACCGACACTTCGCTCACGCTCGGGTGTTCGGCGATCGCGTATTCAACCTCGGCGCAGCCAATGTTCTCGCCGCCTCGAATAACGATGTCTTTCGCTCTGTCTAATAGGATCAAGAAGCCGAGTTCATCGAGCATCCCAATATCGCCGGTGTGGAACCATCCGTCTTTAATTACTTGGGCCGTTGCCTCGGGCTGATTCCAATAGCCATGCATCACGGTGGGGCCCTTAATGCAGACCTCTCCGATGCCCCCTGCGGGCAGTTCGCTTCCAGCCTCGTCAACAATGCGCACACTGGTGACAGGCGGGGTTGGGCGGCCTGTACTGTTAGGTCGGGCGAGATAGAAAGAACCCGAAATAATCGCACCTATCGCATTAGTTTCGGTCAGACCATAGCCTAGACCCGGTATCGCTTTCTCAGGAAATTTAGCCGTAATGAGGTTCAGGTGTTCGGGTGGGCGCGGCGCGCCTCCAGCTTGCACGCTCCGTAAGCTGCGCAGATCAGTGGTGGCGAATTTTTCGGACTGCATCACCTCCCATGCCATGGTAGGAACGCCATGCAGAATTGAGATGCGCTCCTTCTCTATGAGATCGAGCGCAATGTCGGGATCCCATTTAAACATCATGACGAATTTGCGGGCGTACAGAAAGCTCGCGAGGAATTGTGCGTGGCTTCCAGTGCAATGGAATAACGGTACGTTGGCGAGCAGCGCCGGTTGAAATTCTGGGTTTTCATCGACTAACTCGGGCCGCAGCGTCTCGGTTATGTCTTTAACAAACTTCCATGTGTAAAGTGCGCTCAGCGTGTTGCGGTGACTCGACAGCACGCCTTTTGGGTTGCCAGTTGACCCCGAGGTATAAAGGATTGTTGCGCGATCATCGGGCGCCACATCAAACTGCGCTATGTCTGCGTCTGTGTAGGGTTCGAAGCTGTTAGCAACGGAATAGAACTCCGGATAGTGAGAATCGTCTTCAGGCTTCGCAATGACTGCATCGATTCCCAAGCGCGTTAGCGAATCTTGCATCTGTGCGAGGCGCGGCGGGTCGGTGATAACGAGCTTGCTGCCGCTGTCGGTTAAGCCATATTCGATTTCACGACCCTGCCACCAAGAGTTCATAGGAACGGCAATCGCGCCTATTTGCGTGATAGCCATAAAGGCGAGACACCACTCGGGAGAATTTCGAGCGCAGATGGCGACACGGTCGCCTTTCTGGATCTTGTATTTTTCGATTAACGCGCGGGCGAAGCGTCGCGAAAGAGTGAGGCTCTCACCGAAGGTGAATCGCTCGTCTTGGTAGACGAGGAAGCAGTCGTCTTTTACTCCATTGGCGAGTGTGTAGTAGGCGCCGAGAGTCGGGGGGATGTTGCTGAAAACATCCAGCTCGGTGCCCATTACGTTTTCGGTGTGTGTTTCGTATTCGCTCCCCACCGCCTTTGTCGCGAGGGCGATATCCTTAAGTCTCTCTAGGTCTTCCTTAATTTGCTGGTCGCTGAGCATGCTTTGGCCTTGGTTTCTTATTCTGTGTTGTTTTTTGCGGCGCACTAGCAAAGCTCAGCGCCGCTCTGGTTACAGTCTCTTTTGCTTGAGGTTACGCCTCTGTTTTGATCTCGAGAGTGACCTTGCCCATGACCTTGCGCTCGGTAAACACGTTGAACGCGGCTACATAGTCTTCGAACGCGAAGGACTCGGTGACGATTGGCTTGAGTTTACCTTGCTCGTAAAGACTAAAGAGTTCGGCGAAGTTATTTTCATAGGCGGACGGTTCTTCTTTACGGAAGCGGCCGAGAAAAACGCCTACCATCGAAGAACCTTTAAGTAGAGCGAGGTTAGCCTTGTATTCGGGGATACGGCCGCTGGCGAAGCCAACGACAAGCAGGCGGCCGTTCCAGGCGATGCAGCGACAGCTTTGGTCGAATAGGTCTCCACCGACGGGGTCGTAGATTACATCTGCGCCTTTGCCGCCGGTGAGAGCGTTGACCTTCTCTTTGAGTTCCCCGTCGCCATAGTTGAGTAGCTCATCGGGCTGTGCCGCTTTGACAAACTCTAGTTTCTCATCAGAACTTGCTGCAGCGATGACACGCGCGCCCATTAGCTTACCCAGCTCGACGGCGGCGAGCCCGACGCCACCGCTTGCGCCTAAGACCAAAAGCGTCTCGCCTGGTTGGAGATTCGCTCGTTGCTTGAGCGCGTGATAAGAGGTGGTATAGACCATGGCAAAGCTAGCGGCGCTCTTGAAGTCCATGCTGTCGGGGATTTTACGAAGCCCCTCTGCCTTTACGCTGACCTGCTCGGCTAGGCCGCCGATGCCAGGCGTTGCCATGACTCGATCGCCGATAGAGAAGCCTGCGAGCGAGGCGCCAACAGCAATGATTACACCGCCGACCTCAGAGCCAGGAGAGAAAGGCATGTCGGGTTGGAATTGGTATTTGCCTTGAATTTGAAGTCCATCTGGAAAATTGAGTGCCGCTGAATAGACTTCGACAATGGCCTCTTCCCCTGCAGGTACAAGGTCGTCGACCGTTTCGAGGCTGAGATTTTCGGCCGGTCCGTGTGATTTACAAAGTATTGCTCTCATTACTGCTGCCTCATGGATAGGGTGGAATTTGGAGAGTTAAACGCTCGACGATCACTAGGTCGAGACGCAAGAAACTAGCAGGATTCAATCACGAAAAGGCGACCACTTCAAATGCCTCTCGGTTGTGTCAATCGGGGTCCCTGCGTTGTTGAAAGCTTGGCTAACTGCTACTCTTTCGCTGTCAGAGACAGCCGGATTCTTTCACTGGCTATTGAATAGCCTGTAAGCAGCTTTTAAGTTGGCCTCGCGTCGGTCTCGAGTCGCTTTCGAGACGATTTCGAGCAGTATAAAAGTAGCTTCGAGGATGAATCACCGGGCGCTCTTTGACACGAATTAGGGGTTAGTGGGCCGCCGGTCCAGCCGAAGACGAGCGAAGTAAACGAAATGGAAGAGACGAGTCGGCAGGCTTATTTGCGCGCCATGGGCGTGCAGGTCTATTTTCCACGTTACGTGTTGGACGGCGCTAAAGCTTCGCCTGAGTATGATTTTCTCGCTACGCCCGAGTTGTCTGTCGGCACCTCAAAGCCACCAGAGCCACCAGAGCCATCAGAGCCCGGTAAGGTCGCACCGCTCGAATCCTCGTTACCGAGTGCGCCCTCCACGCATCAGGAAATACCGCGTTTCCGCAGCAAGAATCCCGATAGGCCTGTCATCGACTTAGGCAATCACGCCAAAGAACGTACAAGGGGCGTGTCGGTTAACCAGAAGCCAGTGGCGAGCGCGTCCGGAGCGCCGGAGAGCGAAGCGGCTGCGGTGAAACCTCAGGTTCGGGGGAGGCGAGAGGCTGTGTCGGTCACGGGCACTATGCGATTCGATCTTGGCTATTTTATGACGGCTCGAGGCGTTGCGATTCTTTACGAAATTCCGCCGCTGGCAAAAGACGAAGATAAGGCGCGCGCTAAAAAACTGCTGTCGGCAATACTGCTTGCCTGTGGGTTGAATGCTGATCAGCACAGCCCGAGACCCGTTCATGAGGCCTTTAACTGGCCGCTCGAAAATGACCTTGGGCTATCGAGCAGCGACCAAGCTGGCGCGGCTGCGCTCGCCGGATTTATTCGTCGTCGACACGATGGCGACCGGTTCGAAGAGCTCATTGTTTTCGCCGGTGTCGTGGAGCCTTTAATCGCTGAGATTGCTTTGAACATGCCTTTTAAGCAGACGCTACTGGCAAGCTTGTCGGCGATGCTATCGTTCGCCTCGCTAAAGCGCGAGGTGTGGGCCGATCTGCAGCCGGTATTGGCGCGTATAGAAAATCACAAAACCTAGGCTGACACGCAGTCTGTCTCAAAAATGCAGTGGCGTGTCTATAAACTAACGCCCAAATAACGCCCGAATGGTTTATCAGGAATTAGTTACTCTCCTCATGTTACCCGAAACCCCGGCAAACGAATTCTTCGCACGTGCAATGCGCTCTAGCGACCTTGATCTGGTTGTGCTCAACGAGGCTGCGGCCTATGTTTCTCCTTGGAGTAAACGAATTTTTGTCGATTGCCTAAGATCGGGTTATCAATGCTGGGTACTTGCTAGCAAAAATCAGATTGTCGCGCATGGCGTGATGTCAGTCGCTATTGGCGAGTGCCACCTCCTCACGCTCTGCGTCGCGCCTGACTTTCAACGGCGCGGCTTAGGCAAGAAGCTGTTTAAACTTCTTTTAGAGAAAGCAGAAAAGCTTGAGGCAGAAACGTGCTTTCTTGAAGTGAGGCGTTCGAATGTCGCTGCTATTAGCCTTTACGAGTCTCTTGGATTCAGCCGTATCGGCGAGCGCAAGGGCTATTATCCCGACGGCTATGGTGCGGCGGGGGGCGACCGTGAAGACGCAGTGGTTATGTCAGCTGCGGTGAGCAGGCGCCGAGACTAGCGGCGAAAGCGACTGAGAATCAGGCCAATGAATGCGGCGACGCTCACTATGATGAGCAGTAACAGGGCGATCGCACCGAGTTCATTAGCGAGTGCGATGAGCGGAATATCCTGCCATAAAGACAGGCCCCACAGACTGCCCGCGCCGATAAGTATTCCGCTTAATGCCGCCGCTGTCTTTTTTCTTAGTTTTAAAAACGAGAAAATCATAAAGCCGGTCTGCCCTCTAAGTCATTGTAGCTTGCGGTGCAAACCGGGTAGCTGCTGCAGCCCCAAAAAGGGCCGTTTTTGCCTTCGCGTTTCACAAGAAGCTGCCCGCATTTTTTGCAGCGATGCGCTTGTTTAGGCCTGCCTTCATGATCATCAAGCTTCACCTTGCAGCCCTTGTTATAACCACTGCAAAACCAATACTCACCTTTGTCTTTATCGGCGCGCACGAGTTTTCGCGTGCATAGCGGGCAGCGATAATCTGGATTGATGTCGGCGCTGGGTTTGCCATCGACCTCGTTCAGCGTCGCTCTGCAAGTAGGGAAATCGCTGCATCCCCAAAACGGCCCCATGCGACCATCGATTCGGCGCATCGGCTTTTTGCATGACGGGCAAGGGTGAACTCTGTCAGCACCTTCACCTTTGTCTGTCGTTGAATTTTGTGTCGTAGTCATTCTCTGACTGCCCATTCAATGAGGCTGTTAACGAGTCGCGTCTAGGACTCACTTCGGCAGAGGTCGGCTAAGGCCCGAATGAGTCGGCTGTTTTCTTCCTCTGTGCCAATAGATATCCGCAGTTTGTCGCGAAGCCTATCTTGATCGAAATAGCGCACCAAGACACCTTTCTCTTTGAGCGCAGCGTAAGCGCGGGGCGCGCCAATGGACTCGGGAATCGTGCAGAGCAGAAAATTGCTTTGGCTAGCAAGACAGGTAAGCCCCATTGAGGTGAGTTCGGCAAACATTTTTTCTCTGCTCTCTCTTACCTTGTTCCAAGTGCTTTTAGCATAGGACTGGGAGGCGAGAGCGGCAGCGGCAAGCCGCTGCGAGATGGCATCAGTGTTGTAACTGTCTCGCGTTTTAAAAAGCATCGGTGCAGCGAGTTTTTTTGCCGCAAGGCCATAGCCGAAACGCAGGCCAGCGAGCGAATAGCCTTTGCTCATTGTGCGCAGTATTAACAGATTGTCGAAGCGCTGCAGAAGCGGCACGCAATTGTGTTCGAGGTCGGGGTCGACGAAATCGATATAGGCTTCATCGACGACGAGTACGCCGTCGAAATTTTCGGCGATTTCGGCGATTGTGGCACTCGACACTAAGCTGCCTGTTGGTGCATGCGGATTCACGAGAATGAATGCCTTAGCCTTAATTTCATGTAGCTGTTGTATCAGGTCGCTAGGTAGTCGCCACTGCTCATCAAGGTCGATCTCGGAGAGCTTTGCGCCTTGAATGGCAGCGAGCACCGGATAAAGCGAATAGGTTGGCTTAGTAGTCGCCACCACCTCTCCTTCGGCAACGAATGTGGTAAGCATGAGGCGCAGGAGCTCGTCGCCGCCATTGGTGGGAATCACATTGTCGAGAGATAGCCCGTGGAGGTCGGCGGCAATGCGGCGAAACTCGTCGGCAATAGGGTTTGGGTAGCGCCGCAAACTAGCTACATCGAAGGCAGAGAGCGCCGCCGCCACCTCAGGGCTAGGGGGGTACGGATTCTCATTCGTGTTGAGTTTGATAGTCGTTAGGTCTTGTGGCTGCTCGCCCGGCGCATAGCCCTGCATTGCAGCGATGTTCGATCTTTCGAGAGTCATTTTACGCGCTCTGTTACTGGTTTAGTTCTAATGCCTTACAGCGTGCAAAGAGTAAGGGATTACGGCTAAAGGTCAATCATTGTTCTCGTAACGATCTATAAAACAACGAATCAATAGTAGGCGCATTAGAGCCTCTACTTACACTCGCCACGAGCAGTTGGCAGCGTTGCCGCCGTAAGGTAGGTGTCTATACGATTGTGCCAGCCCTTTAGCCAGCGCTGCTCTCGTCGCTCGATCGGGGCATTGGCTACTCGCCGTTCAAGGGTTGCTTTTGCTGCTGATGCGAAGCTATCGAGGGCGGGCAGGTCGTCGCTCATGGCGCTGAGCACTTGCTGTAGTCCCCACCCTTGGCCTGCGTAGCGCTCCCCTTCGGCGAGCCCTGTGCCTTTAAAATGCACATAGTCGATAAGCGCATAAAGTCCAGCGGGCGAATGGCAAGTCGAGAGCCTTTCTACGCGTCTCTGCAAGCGCTCACGCTCGGCAGACGGAGCCTGCGAAACTATACCCCCAATGCTGTTCTCAAGCCTTGTAATGATGAATTGCGCCTGCTCTCGCCGCGTCGTATCGAGCAGTGTCCTGAGTTCTTCCATGCGGCGGCTGTCGATGTCTTGGTAAAAATCAGCTCGCGATTCCCAAGGCGAGTCTATGCCCGCACGAATATCACCATCAGGCCGGTCGTGATGGGTAACTGGATTATTCGGCTGTAGCCACTTCGGCAGCGTTATGCCTGTTTCGGCAAGGTAAGTTAGGAGATCTGGGAAGGTTTCTGCAAAAATTTCGTCCTGATTTCGCTGAAACCAAATGAAATGGCCTATACCAAGTGAGGGGAAGTCTTCGCCTTCGTTCCAACTTGTCAGGCACGCTCGCTGCGCTGCGCACTCGTTCGCGAAGATTCGCTCTCCCAGCCACTCCGCGTCGGCGGTGTTGAGTCGTGGCAAAACAGTGTCGGATTGTTCTTGGCTAAAACCCGCATGGCTAAACATTGCAGCCAGAGCAGCGAGGGCCACGAGAGCAAAAGATAGGGCGGTTTTTGTCGTGTTAGGCATATGAAAAGTCCTCGCCGTAAAACCAACGAGCGTCTGCGCCGGCAGTGCTCATCATATCAAGCCTAGCCAACTGAGGGCAGGTCAGTGTCATTCGACTCGAGGTAATAGATGATAGTGCTAGGCATTAGGGGAGGGGAGCGTCTTTCAGAGGAGCAGTTTCTAGCAAGACTCAAAGCGATTTATCAAATAATTCGTCAGTCGAAAACGCTTGAAGTGGCTCTCGAGACTGTTGGAGAGGGGCTGTTAGATATTTTAGGCGTGCGCCTGTTTACGGTTTATCAGTGCGTAGAGAACGGCAAAGAGCTTCTGGCGATTTATCGAGGAGGGGACACCGAATACAATTCCTTGAATGAGATACGCGTCCACTTTAGCGCTACGTCGGTTGCCGGCTATGTCGCATTAAGTCAGCGTTCTATTCTTATCAATGATGTAAAGGACACCAGCGAGCTTGTTGATATTCACCCCCGTCTCCAATTTGATCGGCGCTTTAGCGACGAGCGAGGCTGGCCTATAAAACCGATGATCGCGGTGCCAATTAAAGATGAGGTCATGCTTGGTGTCTTGCAGCTAATTAATTTTGAAGGAGACCCCAGTTTCGATTCAAGCGATTTAAAACGAGCGGCGTTTGTTAGCCAGATGCTCGCGCGTCAGTTTCGCGAGTCGCTTCAGAGTAATGGTGGCCCGTTCGATCAATTGGTTAAACAGGGGAGTTTAAGCAGCAGAGACCTTGCCGACGCGCAGGCCAATGCGTCGCTTCGAGGAGCCTCCGTGTCTAGTGTGCTCATGGACAACTATAGCCTCTCAGCAGAGGCTATAGGCAAGTCGCTTGCGCATCACTACCGCGTCCCTTTTATGGCCTATGACCCAGCGTTGATTTTGCCGCTGCGATTACTCGAGAATATTAGCAAAGGGTATTTGCGCAAAAACCTGTGGCTCCCTGTTGCGGGTGACAAAAACGAGGCGGTCATCCTTATCGATGACCCTTCGAATCATCAACGTATTATGGAAATTCAAGGCGTTCTCAACGCGCGAAATTACGTTTTCCGCGTTGGCCTGCCCGAGCATATCTCTCTGTTTCTTCGTGATGACTCCCCTCCTGAATCATCAACCAGCTTCGAAGATCTTTTCTCCGTCCTCGCCTCTCAGAGCAAAGCGGCGCAGCCCGAACGCCTCGATGACGAAGACCATGGCAGTGAAACATCGGGGATGATTCAGCTTGTTAATCGGGTTATCGCCGAGGCGGATAGGCTGGGCGCATCCGATATCCATATCGAACCGAGTCGAGAGGGTGCACCTGGCAGTGTCAGGATTCGGGTAGACGGCCTCTGTCGACAGTTGTTAGTGATACCCGAAGAGCACTGTGCAGCCGCGATCGCGAGGGTCAAAGTTATTTCGCGATTGAATATTGCCGAACGGCGGCTTCCCCAAGACGGGAAGTGCAAACTGAAACTCGCCGATCGTCATATCGAGATGCGGGTCGCAACATTGCCGACGGTGCATGGCGAGAGCGTGGTTATGCGGTTGTTGACGCCAGGCAGCCCAATGCAGCTAGAGACTTTAAGTTTGAGTGTGGCGAATCAGCGCGAAATTATGACAATCGCGACACAACCCCATGGGTTGTTTCTTGTTGTGGGCCCAACAGGGTCGGGCAAAACAACAACCTTGCACGCCGTTTTAAGCAAGCTCAACACGCCTGAGAGGAAGATTTGGACCGCCGAGGATCCTGTAGAGATCACTCAGGAGGGTCTACAGCAGGTGCAGGTGCAATCCAAAATCAATTTTACCTTCGCCATGGCGATGCGCGCGTTTCTGAGGGCTGATCCGGATGTCATTCTGATTGGTGAAATGAGGGACAAAGAAACGGCAAATATTGGGATTGAGGCCTCCCTGACTGGACACCTCGTGCTGTCGACCCTGCACACCAATTCTGCGCCTGAAACGATCACGCGGCTGTTAGATCTTGGCCTTGACCCAATCAATTTCTCTGACGCGCTGTTAGGTGTTCTGGCGCAGCGACTCATGCGGACGCTGTGCGCTAATTGTAAACAGGCCTACGAGCCAGGCGAGAGCGAAAGGCTCCGTCTATTGGAGTGGTATGGAGAGGAAGATTTCGTCAATCACGGACTTGAAACTAGGCAATGGACATTGTGTAAGGCCGTTGGGTGCAGCGAGTGCGGAGGCACGGGTTACAAAGGGCGTATGGCTATTCATGAGATGCTTGTGTGCGGAAGCCGCCTGCGGGGCTTGATCTACCGGCGCGCAAGCCTTGATGAGCTGCGTCATCAGGCAGCGCAAGATGGCATGCGAACTATGCGCCAAGATGGGATTGAGAAAATACTGTCGGGGCACAGCGATTACAGTCAGTTAATTCAGGTGGTGGGTGTGGCGATCGGCTAAAAAAGCGCCCCGTAAGCTAGCTTGATAGCGCGTCTGCGAGGATTGAGAATTGTGTAACAAGCCATTCATCGCCGCTGCGAAGGTAGGTGATCTGAATGTCGGCAGGGCCGCTTTCAAACGTAACTTGCACTGTATGGCTCGCTGTTGACTCCGCTGAGTCGCTGTCAAAAAAGGGGGTTGCAACAGTGCTGCGCAGTGCATCAATACTTGTCAGGCTTCCTAGTCGATCGCGCAAGTAGTAGAGGTGGCTCGGCCAATCGAGTTCGTTTGTTGACTCAAACAGAGCTGGGTGCGCATAGAGCATGAGGCTCGAGGGTTTTTCGTCGACGAACAGGTTTCGAACAAGAAGGAGGGAGCGTGCCTTCGCCTCTTTACCTGCCGACCAGCGCGAGAAATTTGCGCCAGCGAAGAGTGCAAGGATGAGGGTTAGCGTAATGATTGCACAGAGACGCAGCGCAAAAGAGGTTTTGAAAAAGCGCAATGGCGAGGTCATAGCAGCGATGCCGGTAACAAGCGAGGTGGCTATTGTCGCACAGGCGTTTTTTGGAGTGGAGGAGTATAAACGGGCAAAAGTTCGGAACGAGCGTTTTGCCGGGTCATAAAAATTCATTAAAATCAGTAGGGTGCGTTTCAGTGTTTTATTGAGTGCGCGTTAACCTCGCTATTTTATGCACATGCGCTACATTCGTGTCACAAAACGCTATTTTTAACGGTATTTTTGTGATTTCTCCACGCATAGGCTGATTAAGCCATTGATTTTATTATTTATTATGAGTTGAGCAAAAATTAACCAATTTATACTTAAAAGCGCTAATTTACAGGCTTTTACGCGTTTTTCCTATTTTACCCCCAGAGTTATCCACAGTTTCTGTGGAAAAAAAGTGTGTTTCCCCGCTCTCTGTAAACAATATTAAACACAATAACTTACAGCGACAATGTCTGAGATTGCTTAGGTCATGCCGCTAACTTGCCCCTTCAACGCTGACGCGCATCACACGCTGCAGCGATATATACCCCTTACTATTTGTGTTATCTTTGTAACCCTAAATGGCGATCGCAGCGCTACTCCAAAGACACTTTTTCTTCGCCATCCGTTTTTAGGCATCTTCGCTTTATGATCGAACTCAACGCCGATATTCCGTTTCTTTGGAGGCTAAGCCCAGAGAGCAGCGAAGGCTATTGCTCTGTGTCTCTTGTGGTGCCCCGCCCTCCCGAGAACGAGGTTCCCGATCTCACTATAGAGACCACTGTTCTGAGCTTGGCGTCGGACAGTATGCGATCTGAACAAGAAGAAACCTTGGAATGGAACGAGGAAGACATCAGCCTCTTCCTTCGCCTGTTAAGCCAGAAGAAGCCAAAGGTGGAATTTGAATCAGTCCCCGAGGAAGGAAGAACACTCAGAGTAGATCTCTCAGACCCCGATGTTATCGAAATTATTCATATCGTTGCAGCGGCAGGGTTCGGTGTGGCATTTACCTCGACTGGTCTGCTTAGATCACCCTCTGCGCTTCTGCCGGCCTATCGGTTCGATATTGGCTCGAAGGCTTCGCTCAACACAATCGTGGGATTTAAACAGGCAATTGTCGTCGATGTAGACGATGACGATGTGGTGTGTGTGCTTACTGAAGAGATTGATGTGCAGGCCATAGACTCGGCGGCGGATGAATACGACAAGCTACTGCCCAACGATTTGCTCCTCGTGCAGCGCGCGGATATTCTCCACGCCGATTATTCTGAGTCGCGCGAGATTCCTAGTGCAGCGGTGCTGCACTAGGCCACGCCGTCGGCAGACTACGCTCTTTGATTGAAGCGCCGGCCAACAAGCGCCGCAGTAATATTCACCTTCTGAATGTCGATAGCTCCCCCGGCGATCCCCCATCCCCACGAGTCTCTCAGCTTCTGCTCTAGCGGGAACTCTTTCGAGTAACCGTAGCCACCCATGAGCTGCATTGCCTTGCCGGTAACCTCGCGGGCGGTCTCATTGGCGAAGCATTTAGCGACCGAGCTTTCGGCAATTGACGGCAGGCCGCTCTCGGCGTTGATGACTGCACGGTAAAGCAAGAGCCGAGCCGCCTCGAGCTTCATCTTCATTTCAGCAATCTGTATCTGTACGCCTTGGAAGTCGACAAGCGGCTTGCCGAACTGCTGGCGTTCTTGAACATACGCCAGCACATAATCGAACGCTGACTGCGCGGTTGCCAGTGACATGGTTGTGTTACCGCAGCGCTCAAGATCGAAAGCGTCCATCAGCTTGCCAAAGCCACCCGCGGGCACGAGGATATCTGCATCGGTGACTTCGACGTTGTCGAAATACATATCCGCACTGTACACGCCGCGGAATCCCATATGGTGGTCTCGTTTGCCAAAGGTGAAGCCCTTGCTGCCCTTCTCGACGAGCACGGCGCCGATGGATTTGGCGCCGGGGCTATCATCCATGCGGCAGTAAACGACATAGGCCTCGGAGTGCCCAGCACCGGAGCTCCAGCGCTTGTTGCCGCTAAGAAGCATCTTGTCGCCTTCACGGCGCACCTGAGTTTTTAAGTCGGTGAGCGCAGAGCCTGCATCGGGCTCAGACATTGCAACGGCAACAACCATCTCGCCAGCACAAACTTTGGGCAGAACGCGCTGTTTCATCGCGTCGCTCCCAAAGTGGGCTATGGCCAGCGTGGGGCCGAAGCAGGATTCAAAAATGGGGAACGCGACAGCAATTGAGATTTTGGCGACTTCTTCCAGTACTAAAACCGCATCGAAATGCGACATCCCGCCACCGCCGTATTCGCTGGGTAGGTTAACGCCAAGATAGCCGAGTTCACCGAAACGGCGTCGAAGCTCGAGGCTGGGCGGTTCATCGCTGAGCTCGATCTCACGAGCGAGTTCGGGGAGTTCTCGCTGAGCAAACTGCCTAACTGATTCTTGGAGCGCGCGCTGTTCGTCGTGTAAGGTGAAATCCATACTGATGCCTGCGTTACTGAGTCTATTAGTAAAAATGATCAAACCGAGTGTAGGTGAACTCAGGCAAGGATTGTAGCCAGTAATTTGATACTATGCGCCCCCTGCGCAGACTGGGAAGCTTTTGAGCATCGATAGCGCAGATTATCTAATTAGACATTGTCACTTTTGGGATTCATCAGGTATGGGTGTTAGCGACTTAGCCAACGAAATTAAAAAACGGCGCACGTTTGCCATCATCTCGCACCCCGATGCTGGTAAAACCACAATAACCGAAAAGCTCATTCTGCTTGGCAATCTCATTCAGGTAGCTGGCTCGGTTAAGGGCAAAAAGGCGGACAAGCATGCGACCTCCGACTGGATGGCGATGGAGCAGCAGCGCGGCATCTCGGTCACCTCTTCGGTCATGCAGTTTCCGTACATGGACCGCGTCGTCAATCTTCTCGACACCCCGGGCCACGAGGACTTTTCGGAAGACACCTACCGCGTCCTTACCGCAGTCGATTCGGCGCTGATGATAGTCGACGGTGCCAAGGGCGTCGAAGACCGAACCATTAAGCTGATGGAGGTTTGCCGACTGCGCGACACCCCCATTTTTACCTTTGTGAACAAACTCGATCGCGATATTCGCGATGCTATTGATGTGCTCGACGAGATCGAGACTGTGCTTAAAATCAAATGCGCCCCTATCAACTGGCCGCTCGGCATGGGCAAAGAATTCAAGGGTGTCTACAACCTCTATAAAGACACGATCCACGTCTACCGACACGGGCAGGGGAGTCAGCTGCACGAGGTGGAGGTGATCGAAGGCATAGACAGTGACGAGGCGAAGGCGTTGTTAGGCAGTTACCGGGACGACTTCCGCGACGAAATAGAACTGGTGCGCGGCGCGAGTAACGATTTCGACCTCGACGCTTATTTGCGCGGTGAGATGACGCCGGTCTATTTCGGCACGGCGCTCGGCAATTTCGGCGTGAAAGAAATGCTCGACGACTTCGTGGAATATGCACCAGCGCCGCAAACGCGTGCGACCGAGTCGCGCGACGTCACCGCAACAGAGTCGGGGTTTACTGGCTTCGTCTTTAAGATCCAAGCGAATATGGATCCCAAACACCGAGATCGAATCGCCTTCATGCGCCTCTGCTCGGGTGAGTATTCGCGCAATATGAAGATGCGCCACTCGCGACTCGGCAAGGATGTGAAGGTTGCCGACGCGGTAACCTTTCTCGCAGGCGACCGTGATCAAGCAGAGTCTGCGGTGTCCGGCGACATAATTGGCTTGCACAACCACGGCACCATTCAGATTGGCGATACCTTTACCGGTGGCGAGGAACTCAAGTTTTTAGGTATTCCGCATTTCGCGCCCGAACTGTTCCGGCGCATCCGCTTAAAAGATCCGCTTAAGATGAAGGCGCTACAAAAAGGGTTGCAGCAGCTATCGGAAGAGGGCTCTACGCAGTTGTTTATGCCGCTACGCAATAATGATCTCATTGTAGGCGCGGTTGGCGTGCTGCAGTTTGAGGTGGTTGCGTTCCGCCTCAAAGATGAATACAAAGTTGATGCTATCTACGAGCCGATTACCGTGCAGTCAGCGCGCTGGGTGGATTGTAAAGATTCAGTCAAGCTTGCAGAATTCCGCAAAAAAGCCCACGACAATTTGGCCATAGATGGCGGCGGCTATCTCACCTACCTAGCGCCCACGCGCGTCAATTTGAGTCTAATGGAAGACCGCTGGCCCGAGGTGGAGTTTCGCGCGACCCGCGAGCACTAGTCTCGAGGCACTGGTCTCGAGGTAAGAGTATCGAGGCAAAACTACCGAACGAATTAATGAGACGGTCACGATGACCGGCAGATGAGTTATCTATGAGCCACATGAGTTTTGACATCGCCGCAACCGACGGCAAGGCGCGCACCGGCAAGATGTGTTTTCCACGCGGTGAGGTTGCCACCCCTGCGTTTATGCCTGTCGGGACCTACGGCACGGTTAAGGGGCTGACCCCCGAGCAGGTACGTGGAACGGGAGCCGACATTCTCCTCGGCAATACTTTTCACCTGATGCTGCGCCCCGGCACCGAGACGATTAATGTTCATGGTGACCTCCACGACTTCATTGGTTGGGACCGACCCATACTCACCGACTCTGGTGGCTTTCAAGTATTCAGCTTGGGCGAGATGCGGAAGATCAACGAAGAGGGCGTGACGTTTAGCTCGCCCGTCGACGGCGCTAAAATTTTCCTTGGGCCCGAATCGGCCATCGAAGTGCAGCACGCGCTCGGCTCAGACATCATTATGGTGTTCGACGAATGCACGCCGTATCCGGCAACGCGTGAACAGGCGCGCGAGTCGATGGAGTTGTCGATGCGTTGGGCGGGTCGGTGCAAGGAGGCGCATGGCGAGCATGAGTCGGCGCTGTTCGGCATCGTTCAGGGTGGCATGTATGGCGACTTGCGCGAGGAATCGCTCGCGGGACTCGTTGAGCTTGGCTTCGATGGCTATGCACTCGGCGGTCTATCCGTTGGCGAACCCAAAAACGAGATGCGCGAAGTAATACAGCACTGCGGCGCCTTGCTGCCTGCCGAAAAGCCGCGCTATCTGATGGGCGTGGGCACGCCTCAAGACATTGTTTATGCCGTTACGCAGGGCATTGATATGTTCGATTGTGTGATGCCCACGCGCAACGCCCGCAATGCCCATATTTTTACCTCGAAAGGGCTGCTACGCCTGCGCAACAAACGCTATCGTCAAGATACCAAGCCGCTAGACGAAAATTGTGGCTGCTACACCTGTCAGAATTTCTCACGCGCTTATTTGCATCATCTCGATAAATGCCGTGAAATGCTGGGCGCTCAACTCAATACTATCCATAATTTACATTATTATCAGGATCTTATGGTGGGATTGCGGGACGCGATAGCCAAGGGCAAATTGTCAGAATTCGTCGCTACATTCGAGGAAAATCAACAGGCATTGCAGGCCGAAAGCCTCGCGCTAGAAGCGCAGGCTGAGTCTTAGGTGGCAGGCAAACGCGAAAAAAAGCTGATTAACGCGGGCGAGCGAGCAGTTAAACGGGCTTTCTCGTTAGCCTGAGTCTTGATATCGTTTCGGATGCCTCCATTTGTGAGACAATGCGCAGCGAAGAACGCAGTATCTGACTAGAAGATAATTCATTAAAGAAGAGTTTTCCCCTTGCATGGATGTCACTGCTGCGTTTGAACTAACTAATTCAAACCTAAGAGAGAGCACAGTACATGGACTTTTTGTTTCCAGTAGCCTACGCCCAAGAACCCGGTCAGCCCTCATTGACCTTCAACCTCATCTTGTTCGGTGGCATGTTCCTCCTTTTCTGGCTGTTAATTCTGCGGCCCCAGTCGAAGCGTGCCAAAGAACATCGCGATCTAGTCACCAGCATAGGTAAAGGAGATGAGGTGTTAACCTCCGGCGGCTTGTTGGGCAAAGTGGTGCGCGTTAGCGAGGATTACCTCGCCGTAGACGTCGGCACCGGTCTCGAGGTGAAAATACAAAAGGCAGCGATCGCAGCGGTATTACCTAAGGGTACTCTCGCGAAGATCTAGTCCTCTCAAAAGGGAGCGCCGAGTAATCTCTGCGCTCCCCTCGAAATTAGGCGTGTTGACACACGTTTTTTTGTAACCGTTAACCTAGCAATTTGCAGAGCCCTCTTATGCTCAATCGATACCCCGCGTGGAAGAACGCGCTAATCTTTCTAGTCGTTCTATTGGGCCTGCTTTACTCGGTGCCCAACCTCTATCCCGATGACGAGGCGATCCAGATTAGCAGCGAGCTATCGCCGTTAACCGAGTTTGACATTGAAAGGGCAACCACGGCACTCGAAGCCGCGCAGCTCAATTTCTTCGGTGCAGCGATTAACGACGAAAGTTTGCTCGTCAGGCTCGACTCTGTAGAGGATCAGCTGCGCGCTAAGACAGCGCTCGAAAACGCGTTTGGCCCTGATTATATTATTGCGCTCAATCTCGCGCCGACCACGCCTGCGTGGATGCAGTCGATAGGTGCAGGAAAAATGAATCTGGGCCTCGACCTTCAAGGGGGCGTTCATTTCTTGATGGAGGTCGACATGGACGCGGCGATTGAGCGGCGCATGGAAGACAACCTAAGTAACGTGCGCTCGATTCTCCGCGAGGAGCGTATCCGCTCGCGCGGGCTAACACTCGTCGACAGTACACACCTCGAAATACGCTTTGCGACGTCGGATGACCGGTCGGCAGCGCGCTCCGCCCTCATTACTAATTTCCCTGAGCTGCAATTGCAAAATAGCGAGTCGGGAGACTTTTTCGTGCTCGATATGCGTATGACTCAAGATGTCATTCTGCAAATCCAGCGCGACACCATCCAGGCTAATCGCACGACGCTAATCAATCGAGTCGATGCGCTGGGGGTGTCCGAACCAACGGTTCAGCAGCAGGGTGCGAATCGCATTGTAGTAGAACTGCCCGGCGTGCAAGATCCCGCGCAAGCTATCCGTATTTTACAGCGAATCGCCACGCTCGAATTTCACCTCGAAGCTGAGTTAGGCGCGTCGAGCCTTTCCTATGAAGCCTTCGACTATCAGGGCCTGTCGATTAACGTTAACAACGATGTAATCCTGCAGGGTGATCGCATTAGTAATGTGCGCTCGTCTCTCGACCAAAACGGGTTACCGCAAGTACAAATCAGTTTAGATGCGCAGGGCGGCAATCAGATTAATCGCGTGACTCGAGACAATGTTGGGCGCCTGATGGACATCCTTCTTATCGAGACGAAATCGCGAACAAATACGACGATCGATGCGGAAGGCAATGAGGTTGACGAAGTCGAATTTTATGAAGAGAAGCGGCTTATTAGCCATGCGCGAATCAATTCGGCCTTGGGCCGTCAATTCGTCATCACCGGCCTGTCGTCGCGTGAAGCGAATGATCTTTCGCTGCTGATCAGTTCCGGTTCGCTCGCGGCACCGATGACCATTGTCGAACAGTCTGTTATCGGTCCTTCTATGGGGCAGGAGAATCTTGATCAAGGTATCCGCGGTGTGCAGGTTGCTGCGGCGCTGGTCATTCTGTTTATGCTGTTTTATTACCGCGTGTTCGGCCTTGCGGCAAACATTGCTCTGATCATGAATATTCTGCTTATCTTCGCGGTGATGTCATCGATAATCCCAGCCACCTTAACGCTGCCAGGAATTGTCGGTATCGTTCTCACCGTTGGTATGGCAGTCGATGCGAACGTGCTGATCTTTACCCGCATACGCGAAGAGATCGCCGAAGGATCGTCACCCCAGCGCGCGATCGATGCTGGCTATGATCGCGCCTTCACGACTATCTTGGATGCTAACTTAACCACTTTCCTCGTTGCGATGGTGCTTTTCACGATTGGCTCGGGGCCAGTAAAAGGCTTCGCCATTACACTGATGATAGGCATCATTACGTCGATGTTTACCGCCATTGTCGGCACGCGCGCGTTGATCAATTTGATTTACGGCGGACGCAAGGTTGAGGCGCTGTCGATCGGGACAATTCCTCCCCGCACCGAAGCGCTGACGGTTGAAGACTAAGCGCCTGACTGCGCAAACTACGGATAAAAGATTATGTTGAGTAAGCAATACAACTTTATGGGTGTGCGGCGCGCAGCGGCGATGGGTTCGCTTCTTCTGGTCCTTATCTCACTCGGCTCACTCGCTACGCGCGGCCTAGACTTTGGTCTCGATTTTACGAGCGGCACGTCGGTACGGCTAAATTTTTCAGAATCGGTAGCGATTGGTGAGGTGAATACAGCCCTCGCCGAAGGCGGTTATAACGATGCGGTAGTCGTTAGTTTTGGCTCCGACCGAGATATTCGTATTATTCTGCCGGTAGACGAATCGGTTGCCGAGGCGGATCAAGCGAGCCAAGCCGTGCGCGTAGGTGAGACGATTACTGCGCTCTTAGCGTCGTCTACGGCCGCCGACATTACGCTTGAGGGCTCTGACTATGTGAGCGCGAAGGTCGGCACTGAATTGGCGGAGCAGGGAGGTTTAGGAATGCTCGTCGCGCTCGGTATAATTATGGTCTATATTGCCGTGCGCTTTCAGTTTAAGTTCTCTGTCGGCGCGGTTGTTGCCCTCGCTCACGACCTCATCATCACGTTGGGTCTCTTCTCCGTTTTCGGGATGGAATTCAATCTAAATACCCTCGCCGCAATGCTCGCGATAATCGGCTATTCCCTAAACGATACGATCGTCGTATCGGACAGGATACGAGAGAATTTTCGCCGTCTGCGTAGCGGATCGCCGGCTGACATGGTCAACGTGTCTTTGAATCAAACACTGGGCCGGACGATAATCACGTCATTCACTACTCTCCTCGTATTAGTGTCGATTTTACTCGTCGGCGGAGAGTCGACTCAGGGTTTCGCTATCGCGTTGATTATTGGCGTTGTGGTCGGTACCTATTCATCAATTTATATCGCATCGAACGTGATCCTTATGATGAACGTGACGCGCGAAGATCTAATGATTCCTATCAAGGAAGGATCGGAATTGGACGATATCCCCTAGTTGGTACAGTAACCGAGGCCGTCAATGCTCAAAGGGAGCGGCCTCCATCTAGGCGAGAGAAAATTAATCAGAAGGGTAGACGAGTTGCCTTATTTCATTGGTCCTATGACTCGCGCAAGTAAGGCTAGCATCTGGCGCGCGGCAGTGATGTTCCTTCTGGTCGCAACAGCAGCTCCGCTATTTGCGCAGGATCCCCGTGATTTTCCTCGCCCCGCGGAACTCGAGCCTGCAATCCAATTCTGGGTTCGCGTCTATACCGAAGTAGATACCCAGAGTGGCTTTCTCCACGATGCCGAACATCTTGGTGTCATTTATACCGCGTTACCACTCGACCGAAAGCAAATCGAAACTAAGCGAGAAGCGATTAAGGCGGCCTTGCAAGTGCTCTCTACGGGCAAGAGGACTGGCCTCTCGACGGAGGAGCAGCAGGTACTCGCTCTCTGGCCTGCGAATGTTAGTAATCAAACCTTAAAAGTGGCTTCGGACAATGTGCGTTGGCAGCTTGGTCAATCGAACAGATTCCTTGCAGGCCTTCGCCGCTCTGGCGCCTATCGTGCGCATATCGAAAAGATCATTGGAGGGAAAAATCTCCCGCCCCAACTCGTTGTCTTACCGCATGTCGAATCGTCGTTTAACCCGGGTGCTTATTCATCGGCCGATGCAGCAGGAATGTGGCAATTCACACGCGCAACCGGCCAGAGATTTATGCGAATAGACCATATAGTCGATGAGCGGATGGACCCCTACATCGCTGCTGAGGCGGCTATGAGTCTCCTCGAATATAACTACCGTGTGTTGGGAACCTGGCCCTTAGCGCTAACAGCCTACAATCACGGTGCGGGGGGGATCGCACGCGCGGTGCGCGAAACGGGGTCGAGTGACATCGAGGAGATTGTTGCAAAATACAAGGGCAGGCGCTTCGGTTTTGCCTCGCGTAATTTCTATGCTCAGTTTCTTGCGGTTAACGAAGTCGAAAAGCGCGCCGAGAATTTTTTCGGTGAAATACAGTTTAATCCAGCGCCTAATTTCACCGAGCTCACTACCGACGCTTACATAGATGCCGAAGTTTTCGCGCGTAGTGCTAACGTGAGTTTAGAACAATTGAAAGCAGACAACCCTGCGCTGAGGCCAGTGGTTTGGCAAGGCCAGAAGAGAATTCCTCGCGGATTCAAAATAAAGCTGCGCGATGCGAAGATGGCATCGCAGGAATTACTCGCAAGCATTGATGGCGATTACAAATTTGTCGTTCAGACTCCAGACGTGTCTTACACGGTTGAACGAGGGGACAGTCTATCGGCAATTGCAGGGCGCTTTAATACATCGGTCTCGCGCCTTGTCGCGCTGAATCAGCTAACCAGCAGTCATCGCATTCAAATCGGCCAGCGCATACTACTACCACAGGACGAAACTTCACTTGCTGCGCAGTCGCAACGAGCGCCAGCCAATGGCATCTATACGGTAGCGCGCGGTGACACAGTATCGACTATTTCTCGGCGCTTCTCGGTCGGTGAAACGGCGCTTCTGCGCCTCAATGGAATCGAAGACTCGCACCGCATTTATCCCGGACAGGAGTTGCGCTTGCCGGGTCTTTACGCAGCACCTCCCCAGCTGGTGGCGAATGAGCGTGCGCCGGAGTCGCTTGTCGAGACTACCGAGGTCTCACTAGAGGTCTCACCAGAGGTCTCATCAGAGAGCTCGATGCAGAACCCTGTAGAAGTCGCGGAGATTGAGCCTGAGTCATCGCAGGAACAAGCGTTCGATACATTGGTTGCGCCGGACAGTGACTCGATGCTCGACGAGCCTGCGTTAGCAGCTAACGTGTTAGTGGATGTTAATGCCGTAGCCGAAGAGGTTGCAGCGGCGATGTCAGAGGACACAGCCGTCGATAGCGACGCAGAGCTTGCCGAGGCGTTGAGCGCTGATCCTGCCGACTATTCGGTAGCGAGCGACGACTCGATTGAAGTGCAGGCGACCGAGACGCTCGGTCATTATGCCGACTGGTTAGCTGTTCGCGCTTGGGATGTTAGGCGACTCAATGGCATGGCATACAGCGATCCGGTCATCGTGGGTAAGCGTCTTACTCTTGGGTTCTCTAAGGTATCGAGACCTGAATTCGAGCGCAGGCGCAAAGACTACCACTCGACGCTACAACGTGATTTCTTTGCTCGGTATCGAATTCGCGATGTAGAGGAATACACTATACGCCGCAACGAAAATATCGGCACGATCGCGCGCAATCGCTATTCAGCTCCACTGTGGCTTGTGCGACAGTACAATCCAGAGCTCGACTTCAACCGGATTCAAATCGGCCAGAAAGTTGTTTTCCCGTTGCTGCAAAGCGTTGAATAGCCCGAGTCGTCTATCAGCTAAACAAAGGAGCTAAAGCGCCAGCCGCTTTTTTGAATGGATAGTTTGCGCAAACAGCTGTTGATACCGCGCAGTCAAATTTTCCTCGAAAAACTGCGTTAGTGACACGCGCGGAAGTGCAATTCCTTCGTTTTTTTCCTCCTGCCAGCGTTTCAATTTCTTGAAGATATTACGCGCGGTGTGCGTGTTATCTTGAGTCACAGAGTAAAGATTTTCTGGCGGCAGGTATTCGGGATAGACAAGGTCGGCAGGGGCGAGCGGGCAGCAGCCAGCGATCGCAGCCTCTTGCATTGCGAGACCTTGAAAGTCATGCAGCGCAGTCGACAGGGCGACGTCGCAGGAGTTGATAAGCGCGTGGTAGTCAGTAGCGCTTTCGATAAAGCCGAAGTGAGCGTCTTCAAGATTTAGAGAGATGCAGTGCGCTTTAAGTAAGCGGCGACATTCGTCGAATTCTTCGGGCTGCTGCTTAAATTGCTGGCCCACAATATGGAGACGGCAGTTGAGCCTCTGGGCGCAGAGTAGTTTGACCACCTCCAACAGTCGCTCAGGGCCTTTGTCATATTCCCATCGGTGATTCCACACTATCTCAAGCGTCGAATGGTTGCTGCAACGCGGCGACAACTCCTCCGGCTGGAACACAGGAACCGGCACTACGTGAGACTGCTCGAGGCGCTGCAGTAATCCTTTGGGCACATAGTCGGGTAGGCGCCGGAGCAACTCTTTTGCGCCGCTGAGAAAAGTCCTGCGGTTGTATTCACTATTAAACGCGACCGAATCTGCGCAGAGCGCAGCGTAAAGAGGGACGAGCTGTATCTCGGCATTAGCGCGTTGCTGATCACGGGTAGGATACGCAAATTGATTTTCATGAAAGTATAGCAGCGTTGGGATCGCTGCGAGTGCGGGCATGAACCCACGCAGCGTGCTTAGATCAACCATCGATGTCGCAATCAGCAAATCGTAAGGTCTGCTCAGGGTCTCTCGCTCACCAAAGGCGAAGCTTAATGCGTTGCCGCGTAGGCGCCAGCTAAAATTTCGGGGTGCGAGAGCTAGCGGAGTCCATTCATGCTCGGGCATCATGCGCGCGAGATTCTCATGCCAGAGGCGATGGCTAGCGGCATCGTAGCCGGACAGTAAGAGAATGCGGAGGCTTGCAGTGGCTGACATGGGGAATCGCTTACGCTTGCGTGAATAGGTTTTGCAATCTGTGCGCGTGCAGAGTAATTTCTGTCGCTCATTGAACTTAAGTATGAAGGGGACACGTGTGACGATCAAACTATATGGGATGCCACTCAGTAATTACTACAACATGGTAAAGACTGTTCTGCTCGAGAAGGGTATGGATTTTGAAGAAATGCTGATACTCCCTAATCAAGAGTCAGATTTTTTGGGCAAAAGTCCGATGGGCAAAGTGCCGGCGATGGAAACCGAACAGGGCTTTCTCACCGAGACGGGCGTGATGATCGACTATTTAGACTCGCTGGGACAGGGCGAGAGCTTTTATCCGGCAGACCCTTTCGAGAAGGCTAAGGTGCAGGAAATTATCCGCTACCTCGAACTCTATGTTGAATTACCGGCGCGTCGGCTATACGGAGAGGTGTTTTTTGGGCGGCCAGCAACCGATGAATTAAAGAAAGAAGTGAAGCCTCAACTAGAGAAGGGGTTTGCCTCGTTCAATCGGCTCGCGAAATTCTCGCCCTATTTATGCGGGGAGCAGCTAACCTATGCCGATTTCTACTTTCGCTTCAGCATGAATCTTGCCATGACAGCCTGCAAGCGCGCACTAGACTGGGACGTTGCCGCCGAAATGCCCCGCAACAATGAGCTGATCGCGCGCCTCGACGAGCGCGCCTCGATTCAGCGCGTGTTAGCAGACCAGAAAAAGAAAGCCTAGGCGGTCTGTGAGTGAATAAAAAAACGCCCCCTTTGGGAGTGTTATAGCTCTCAAAGGGGGCGTTTTCTATTGGTCGGCTCAAAAGCGCTTTGCCGACGGATCAAACATTGCGCAGGCGCAAACGTGCTGCCGTTATCGGTGGTGCGTCCGCTCTATCACGCCCTTGCTCGACGTCATGTCGAGTATTGTGTCGATATTCGCCTCGATGTCTTCGACCGAGGCTCCGAGGCCCAGATTAACGCCTTCGTTTTCACGCACATCGGCAGAGTAATAGCGGCCACCGGCTGCCTGAATGATGCGGCCATTAGGGGCTTTATCAGAACAGAGATAGACCACCGCAGGGGTGACTAACTCGGGCGCGAGTTTTTCTGCGCTGTCTTCGAAGCCCGGCAGTTCTTCGGTCATGCGCGTCGCGGCTATTGGTGCGATCGCATTGGTGAAAACACCGTATTTCGCACCTTCTAGGCGCAAGGTATTCATAAAGCCGACCAGGCCTAGCTTTGCGGCGCCATAATTGCTCTGGCCAAAGTTTCCGAACAATCCGCTCGTTGAGGTTGTCATTACTATGCGGCCGTAGCCTTGCTCCACCATGATTGGCCACACACATTTAGTCGCGTTGAGGCTGCCTGTGAGGTGCACATCGATGACCGCATGCCAGTTTTCGAGTTCGAGTTTCGAGAATGTGCGGTCGCGCAGGATGCCTGCGTTATTCACGAGGATATCTATGCGGCCCCATTTCGCCATTACCTCGTCGACCATCGATTGGACAGAGGCTAGGTCGGTAACTGATGCGCCGTTCGCAATGGCCTCGCCGCCTGCGGCGATGATTTCCTGAGCGACTAACTCAGCTGCAGAGGCCGAACCGCCGCTGCCATCTACGCTGCCGCCTAAGTCGTTAACGACTACCTTTGCCCCGCGGCGTCCCAGCTCTAAGGCGTGCTGTCGGCCTAGTCCGCCGCCTGCGCCTGTTACGATTGCGACGCGACCTTCAAATCCAATTGTCATAGCTTGTTTTCCGTTTTTCTGTTGATGGGAATAGAAGTAAGGGGCTTCGATACACATCGATAGAGCCGCCGTTGACTCGATTCTAAGCGTATGGGGGTGGAGGCGCAAACCATCCGCTTATAGCTGCATTCAGGGAGTGGGATCTTCCGCCAAATTGGGTATTATGAGGGTTACCGAAAGCGACAGTGCACAAGGGCGTTGAGCCTTAAGGAAGACCCAGTAATGAGCGAGATGACCCCGGTTCCGGCCGCCACAGTAGTCGTAGCCCGCGACAGCGCTACGCAAGGCTCTATTGAAATTTTACTGCTCAGGAGAAATTCCAAGCTTGTTTTCCATGGTGGTCATTGGGTGTTTCCCGGAGGTCGTGTAGACCAGGCCGATTTCGAGGGGGTCGAGGGGCTGGAGTATCGTGCGGCGCTAAAAGCGGCGGTAAGAGAGACGAAAGAGGAGGCGGGGCTGGACATCGGCGAGAGCCAGCTTATTCACACTGCCCATTGGACCACTCCGCCCCATTTGCCACGACGGTTTTGTACTTGGTTTTTTATGTGTCCGGTGCCACGAACGGCCACCGTTGTTGTCGACAACGATGAAATACTAGAGCACCGCTGGATTACGCCTCAAGCTGCGCTCGCCGCTTCGAAGGCAGAAGAGATCGTTCTGCCGCAGCCCACCAAGGAGACGCTCAAAGGCATCGCTCAAATCAGCAGCGTCAAAGCGCTTCTAGACTGGGCTGCCTCGACCCCTGTGCATATATTCCCCGATGATTCCCCCTTTTATCGGCCACAAGAGATGGGTTACCCGCTTTCCGAACCTTGCTAAGCGGTTGACGATAGTGGGATAGTGGGGCTGCGAGAGAGGCTTGCCCTGCACTCCTTTCAGCAAGAGGGGGAGCAAGTCCAATGGCGACTCCTCGGCGTTTTAGCTAAGTGCCCTTGGCGCTCACGCTGCCAAAGCGGGCGTCAGTTTTTGCTTATTATCATCCAGGAAACGCATGACGACTCCGAATCTCGACAGTCTCCGCGACACCCTCTACAGCCTTCAGCGAAGGCAGGCCAGATTAGTGCTCGCTCGGCAGTTCGGTTTCGCGCTTGTCGCCGTCTGTCTCGTGATTGCGGCAAGCCTCGCTGTAGTCGCGAATGTCACCGCATCACCGGCGGTTATCTTAGTAGTCACTGTGGCATCCCTTGCACTCTTGGTTTCTATTGTGGCGGTTGCGTGGCGTCACCGTCATCGTGCACAAGCCGATCAGAGAGCGTTAGCGCTCTATGTCGAAGAAAAATTTCCAGACCTCGAACAGCGTCTACTTACCTCTATCGAGTTTTCTCAAATAGAAGGAGAGCCTCTAAAGGCGGGCGTTTCCCCGGCATTCGTCGAACAGCTGATCAAAGACGCGCGCTCACATGTTGAATTGCAGAGGCAAGAGGTTGAGCGAGTAGGCTCCCCACGTGAATCTTTTATTGCGATGGCCGCCGGCCTTGCCGCCTGCTTAGCACTTGGCCTTTTATTGCAAGAATCTGCCCAGATGAGGCAAGCAGCGCAGCGCCTCGCCTGGCCTTTCGCGAGTGAACAGCGAGCTGATATAAGCCCAGCAGCGTTGCCTATCGCGCTTATTGTCGAGCCGGGCGATATTGAGCTGCAGCGGGGCTCGCCACTGACGTTTACGGCAAGGGTAGAAAATGCGCAGCCTGGCGCGCTGACCCTGCGGCTTCAGGACGATCGGTTGAACTGGCGCGACTACCCGATGGTACTCGATGCGGCGGACACCGGCGGTGCGACGTTTAGCTACTATTTACCTGCGGTTCTAAAAGATTCGGTCTATCTGGTGAGCCTTGCCGGCGATGAGCAGACTTCGCGGCAATACCAGATAAGTTTGTATGACCTCCCCAATGTAGAGCAGATCGATGTGGCGCTGGATTTTCCGGCTTATACCGGCGAAGAGGATCGAATCGAAATTGATGGCGGCGATATAGTCGCCGCAGAGGGCACCGAGGTAAGCCTTACGATTACGTTCAATAAACCACTGGCGAGTGCCGAATTGCAGTTCGCTGACGCCGGCAGTACGTCTGGGGAAGGCTATGTAAACAGTAGCCTGACTATTGACGGACTTAAGGCAACTGCTCGTTTTACTGTGAAGGGAGATGGGGTTTACCGGCTTTCGGCAACCGATCTACAAGGCCTGCAAAGCGATGCGCCGCTCGATTACTATATTCGCGCAATCGAAGATCAGCCTCCCCAGCTCACTCTGCGCCGACCCGGCGCTGATCAAGACGTGATGCCACTCGAAGAGGTGGTGATCGAAGTTGACGCAAGCGACGATTATGGGCTGAGCGAATTCGTGCTCAATTACGCGGTAGTGGGTGCCGATGACAGTGTGGTCAATTTCCTGCCTGCCGAATCCGTTCGCTCTGCGCAGGGATCGACTCTGCTCTATCTCGAAGACATGGAGGTTGAGCCGGGCGACTTTGTCAGTTACTACCTAACGCTTGCCGACAATAATGCACTCGATGGCCCGAGTGAGGTGGTGTCTGACATCTATTTCCTCGAAGTTATACCGACCGATCAAGAATTTCGCCGATCGCAGCAGCAGGGTGGTGGTGGCGGAGGAGGAGGCGGTCAGGGTGGCGGCGAAAGTAGTGCGCTTGTTTCAGTGCAGAAAGACATTATTGCGGCGACTTGGAAACTGCGAAACCGACTGCGTGACGCATCGAATGCCGACATCGAGGCCGATGCCGAAATCATAGCCGAGAGCCAGCGCGAGGCGACCGGTCGCGCTAAGATGTCTATTGATCGCTTATCCGAACGATTGAGTTTTTCGGATGATAGTTATGATCTAGCCGTTGAAAATTTGTCTCTCGCCATCGAACAGATGAATCTTGCTGCAAACGATTTAGATAGTTTGCAAGTAACGACCGCACTCAAGCCTGAACAACTCGCCCTGCAGTACGTGCTGAAAGCTGAAGCGAATATTAATCGCACTGACATAAGCATGAATCAAAACAGCGGCGGTGGAGGAGGAGGCGCTCAGCAAGAGCGCGAAGATCTTCGCGAATTGTTCGAAATGGAGATGGGGCAACTCGAAAATCGGTATGAGACACCGAACAGCGCGAGCCAAGCGGGTGGAACTAATGCCGAAGAGGTGAACAAGCTAGAGGAGTTAGCGCGGCGCCAAGAGGCCCTCACTCGCGCGCAGAGAAACCTTGCTCGCCGAGAGCAAGAGCTCGAAGAAGAGCAGCGTCGTCGCGAACTAGAACGGCTGCGCCGACAGCAAGAACAGCTTACCGCTGACGTTGAAAAATTAGCACGCGAATTAGCTCAAAATAACCAGGGACAACAATCTCAAGAGTCTCAACAGCCTCAACAGTCGCAACAAAGAGACGGGGGACCGCCTCAGCAATCTCAGCAAGGGCAGCAGAGCGCAGCCGGGCAGCAAACGGCGCAGCAGGGCGGCACCGCGCAAGCGGGTGAGTCAACTGCTCAATCTGCAATTGAGCGCGCGCTCGAGCAAATGCAGCAAGCTGCGCAGAGCGACAGCGCTGCTATTGCAGCGGCGCAAAGCCAGAAAGCACTCGAGAGCTTACGCGACCAGCAACGCGAACTAAGCCAAGAAGGCGAGAGTTCGGTCTCGCAGATTGCACGACGCCTAAGCGAGCGCGGTCAGGAGCTTGTCCGTAACCAGCAGGCGCTACAAGAAGGATTAGAAGAGGCTAGTCGTAATCAGGGTCTAGGTCAGACCCGCCGTGAGGCGCGTCGTGATGAGGCGCTAGAGGCGCTTTTCGATGCGCAGCGACAGCAGCAACGTGATATCGAAGAGATCGAAGACATGCTCCGAGCGGTGGTCACTCGCGGCGATAGTGATGACCGCAGCTTACTGACGCAGGCTCAGGCAGCAACGCGTGACCTAAAACCAATTCGCGATGAGATGGCAACAAGCAACCGTGTTCTTCGCAATGGCATGCTCAACCTTGCGATTGATATGGAACAGGAACTAGGCGACCAGATCGACCAGTTAGCGCAGAGCCTGGCGCGACTGGATCCATCGCAAACGCAAGACTCCGAAGGATCTGCACGGCAAGTAGCAAGTGATGCGCAGCAATTGAGACAGCAGATCGAAAGCCTGAGCGAACAGGCTGAGCATTTTAATCAACGAAGTGCAGGCGAGGCGAATGAAACGGAAGGCGCGGGAAACACGCCGTCGCTTGCGCAAATGCGTGAGCAGTTAGAGAGCAGCCAAGCACTCGCCGAAAACTTATCCCAGCAGTTAGCGCAGCAGCGGGGCGGCACAACGCAAACCCTGCGTGGCGAGGCGAATGCCGTAGGCACCGCGCGATCGATTAGACAGCAGCTGACGCGGCAAAATATTGAAGATTTCCTCGCGCAGCCCGAGCTCCTTCAGGCGTTACTGCAGCCTATTGTTGAGTTAGAAGGCGCGCTGCGCGCGCAGGCAGAATTAGAGAGCGCGGCCACACAGCTTTTTAGCGCAGACGAAGAAGCGATCCCTGATGCGTATCGCGAGTTGGTGGAGCAATATTATCGAACGCTGTCGGAAGGTGATTCTGGAGGAGCCCGGTAGTTATGCAGTCTTCCGATCTTTCCTTCTTTGACGCATTGCGCGCGGGCACTCTCACTTTTGCTTACGGTATTCCGCCGTGGGCCTTCGTCGCACTCTCGCTCGGTATTGTAGGGCTCGTGTGGCTGGGGTATGCCAATACAACTAGGCCTCTTACTACCCGCTGGCGAGCCGGATTAGTTGCACTCAGAGCAGCGGTGCTAGTGCTCATTATGTTTTGCCTGCTGCGGCCTGTGGTGATCGACCTCGAGGTGATTCCGCAGGAGACATTTTTTGCGGTGTTAGTCGACAACTCTGCCAGTATGACCATCACCGACATGCCGAACGGCCAGACGCGGAAACAGGCCGCGGCAGAATCGCTAGAACGTGCCGGTTTGCTCGATGCGCTTGCCGAAGACTATCAGCTACGGTTCTTTGGTTTCGGTGGTGAGACGCGACGCGCTAATGATTTAGCCTCAATTGGCACAGGATTCGATGAAGAGGAAGGGGCCGTCGCGTTGAGTAAAACAGGCCTCGGTGATGCGCTCAGCTATGTGGATGATCAGCTAGGCGGCTTACCTCTTGGTGGGGTACTTTTGATTAGCGACGGCGCCGATAACAGTGGCAAGGATGCGACAATCGCTGCCCGAACCTTTGCTGCCAGCGGCGTGCCTGTTTACACGCTTGGCGTGGGTATGCCATCGCTGCCCCGCGACCTCGGTATTGAAGGTGTTGTCACTACCCGAACCGTTCTAGAAGGCGCTGTTTTTACTGCGCAAATACGGCTCGTGCAGGCCGGTTTCGATAACGAACGAGTCCGCCTTCGAATCGTTGATGGCGAGCGAGAAGTAGCCAGCCGTGAGGTCGTTCTCGCCCCCGGCAATGTGACACAGCGCTTCGAAATAGAACTAAGCCCCGAGCGTGAGGAAGCAATTGTCTATCAGCTCGAAGCTGAATTGGTTGATCGAGATTCGGTAAAAGAGGAGATTGTTAGCGAGAATAATCGCTATCAATTTCTGGTGGATAACTTACCAAAACCCGCGCTCGACATCCTCTTTATCGAAGGCCATCCGCGAAATGAATATAAGTTTATTCAACGCGCTGTCAGAGGTGATAAGTCGCTGCGCCTAGCAACCTATTTACGCACGGGACCCGAGAAATTCTATCGGCAAGGCATCGAATCACCAACCGAATTAAGCGATGGCTTTCCACGCGATCGCGAGGCGCTGTTCGACTACGAAGCAATTATTCTTGGCGACATAGAGCAAGAATTTTTCGATACCGAACAGCTGAAAATGCTTGATGAATTTGTTGGCGAACGCGGCGGAGGGCTGCTGCTTTCGGGGCGTGTCGACGAAGGGTTTATTGGTACGCCGCTGGCGGCGATTGCGCCGGTAAGTTTGGTCGAGGAAGCTCTTCTGCCGCAACCACTGCAGGGAGGGATTCGCCGCGGCGATCATCCTGCCGGCGCGCTCTTCAATCCGCAGCTGACAGCAGCGGGTCGCGTGTCGCCCTTGTTACGACTCGCTGCAGACGAGGCGGCAAACATCAATTTATGGGCGCAAATGCCGCCTCTGCAAGGTGTCTATGTTACCGGCCGTGTTAAGCCCGGTGCATCAGTGTTGCTCGAACACCCGAGTCTTGATTATCAAAATCAGCCATTGCCTGTTCTCGTTACGCAGCGCTATGGGTCTGGTAGAAGCATGAGCGTAGCCACTGCGAGCACTTGGCGCTGGCAGATGATGCTTCCTGTTGCTGATCAATCGCAAGAAAAATTATGGCGTCAGTTACTCAGATGGCTTGCGGTAAATGCGAAGGAGCGAATCACGCTTAGCTTCGATAGAGAGTTCTACAACGTGGGTGACACCGTGCGAGTCGAGGCAACCGTTCTTGATGCCGATTATCTCGCAGACAATGACGCAACCCTATGGATTCAACGCGAAGATCCTCTTGGGGATGTAAGCGACACGCCTATGCAGTGGCAACTCGAAGACGAAGGCGTTTATAGGGCCGAATTTCTTGCAAATAATGTCGGAGTCAACTCGCTGCTCGTCGATGTTGCTAGCGCAGCAGGTGAAGGGCGTGCTGAAAACTCGGAAGCTAACGCCTCGATTATCGTGACGCCATCGCTGCGTGAGTATTCTAACGCCGGCCTTGATGCAGGCATGCTTCAGCGTATTGCAGAAACGACCGGAGGTTATTACGCGTCAATCGACAACTCGTCATCAGTCGCTGCAGCTATTCGCAATACACCTAATGCGTATTCGAAAGAAGTCACAACCGATCTTTGGGACAGCCCCTGGCTTCTGGGTTTGCTTATTTTGATGCTCTGCCTCGATTGGACGCTGCGCCGCGGCAAGGGGCTATCGTGATGAATGGTTTTATGAAAACAATGGTTTTCTTTGCGCTGTCCGGATTGGTTGCAGCGAGTGTCAGCGCTCAAGAGAACGGCAGGCGAGAATTATTTGCGCAGTCGGCTGCCACCTCGAAATACGCGCTAATTATTAGCGGTGCGACCGTTGGCGCTGACAATGAAGCCAGATACCGTCTGTTGTCGGTTTCTCTGCATGACATCCTCGCGCGCGATTACGGCTATAGCAGTGCAGCGATAGAATTGCTTTTTGGCAATACATCTACGGATTCACGCGGGGATGCGATCGCTGACCGCGAAGGAATTAGTGCGAGCTTGGCAGACCTCAAAAATCGAATGAGTGCCGGCGACCAACTTGCCGTTTTCTTGCTTGGCCATGGCACCGGAACCGACGAAGAAGCCAAATTTAACCTCCGTGGCCCTGACCTAACCGGCGCAGAGTTCGCGCGTTTGTTTGATGCCTTTACTGAGCAAGACTTAATTTTTGTGAATACGACGAGTGCAAGCTATGGCTTTTCAACAGCACTCGCCCGCGAGATAGCAGGAGAGGGGCGCATCGTAGTCTCGGCAACGCGCTCGTCTTCCGAAAAATTTGATCCCTATTTTTCGCGTTACTTTATCGAGGGCTTGAGTGAGAGACGTGCCGATCGCGATAAGAACAGCCGCGTCTCCTTGCTCGAAGCGTTTAATTACGCAAAAAATAATGTCGAAGAATTTTATGAGGAATCGGGCAGGCTTGCAGCCGAACACGCGGGGCTAGACGACAATGGGGATGCCCTTTTTGCCCTCAGCCCAGCGCCTGGACAAGGTGATGGCAGCCTTGCCGAAATCGCCTTTATCGACGCGTCCGACGCAGGCGAAACCGGCTTGTCAGCGACCCGCTTGGCACTTAAGCGGCGAATGCAAACCCTAGAGCGCAGTGTTTTACTCCTGCGTGGCCGCAAAGCTGACTATCTAGAGGACGATTACTGGGCGCAGCTTGAAACATTGCTAGTCGACCTTGCTAAAACCACGGAGGAATTCACTCGTGAAGCGTCGGAATAAGACCTCTCCAAACTCGATGATGAGCGCGACCCTGAAGCGCGACGCGGGCAGTGCGCTAGTTGCGAAGCGGCTAATGGCTGCTGTCACGTTAGCAGCTGCACTCTTCGCCACGCCCGCTTGGGCACAAAATATAGACGAGGCGTTTTTAAGTGCGAGTTCTCCTCTGGCAAGGGGAGAGCAGCTTTTCCTTAGCGGCTCGTATGCTGCTGCAGGTGATGCGTTTTTACGCGCGCAGGGTCTCGATCGAGAAGAGGGTATCGTTGGTGCAAGTCGCGCGTTTGCCATGATAGGCGATAGGGCGCGGGCGATTGCGCTGTGCGAAGACGCGTTAAATAACTTGGCACCTGCCGATTTGCCTCTTGTCGCGGTTCAGTTAGCTGAACTGCGACTTGCGCAGGGTGAGTCTGCGCTCGCGCTCGACGTATTAGCCGATGTAAGCGAAGGGCTCGATCAGCCGCCACTGCGTGCCGTAGTGAAATACGGAGAGGCGCTGCAACTTGTTGGCCGTCGAGGTGAGGCCGCGGCGCAATTCCAGCGCGCGCTAGATCGTTATACCGATGGCCTTGTATTTTCGTCGCAGGACATCGGTATGGTGGCGCGCGCGAGTTGGCTGCTCGGCGAATTTCACGATGCCAATAGCCTCTTTAGCGAGGCTACGCGTCTCGATCCGAATAATCTCGAAGCACAGACACTTTGGGGTGATCTGTTCCTCGAAAAATTCAATGCAGCCGATGCGCAGCGCTCGTATGAAGACGTTCTCGCGGTGAATCCACGCTATCTGCCAGCGTTAACTGGTCTCGCGCGCGTCACCGGTGACAGGGGAGCGTTGGAGCGGGCGCTCGCCGTTAACCCGAGTTTCGTTCCCGCGCTCGAGACACAGGCGCAATTATTTTTCGTTAACGACTTCGAAGACGATGCGCTCGAGGCTATCGATCGAGCGCTTTCTTTAAACCCCGAGTCGCTCAAGAGTCTGAGCCTATTGGGTGCGAAGGCGGCACTCGAAGAACGAACTCAAGACTTTGCCGAAATTCGCGCGCGAGTCGATGCCTTCAGCCCGTCTAATCCACAATTCCTTGGCGACGTTGCCGACACCCTCGGACGGCAATATCGGTTTGTCGAGGCGGTTGCGTTAGCGCGTGAGGCGATCGCATCTGATCCTAACTACTGGCAAGGTTATACGCTGCTGGGCAGTAATCTTATCCGTCTAGGTGAGGAGGTCGAGGGACGCGAAAATTTGGAGATTGGTTTCGACAACGATCCGTTTAACGTGATGACGTCGAATATGCTGAAGGTATACGACACACTCGACAGCTACGTAACGGTAGAAAGTGAGCATTTTAAAGTCAATTTATCCGAGAAAGATGGACAAGTTCTCTGGCCGTATCTCGAGCCACTGCTTGAAGAGAGCTGGGATACGCTCACCGCAAAATACGGCTTTGAACCCGAAGGCCCGATACTTATTCAGGTGTTTGAAAATTCGCAAGACTTTGCTGTGCGCTCGGTTGGCCTTCCTGACATCGGTCCGCTTGTAGGTATTTGCTTCGGCAAAGTTATCACGCTTATTTCCCCCGACACGCTGTCGGCTAACTGGCAGGAGATCGTGTGGCATGAGTTTGCACACGTGGTGACGCTGCAGATGACCGGCAATAAGCTGCCACGCTGGCTGTCCGAGGGGATTTCAGTGTGGGAGGAACGAGAGGGCAGGCCCTATTGGGGCCGTAGCCAAGGCTTAGATCTGGTGCGGGCATGGGAACAAGATAAGCTGCTGCCATTCGCCGATCTAGACAAAGGCTTTAGTGGTGCGCAGAACAGCGCAGACCTTGGCTTTGCATACTTTCAGTCGTATTTGGTCATCGACTATATCGCCCGCGAATACGGTTTCGAGGGCCTCCGTTCGCTGGTAATGCAATACGACGAAATAAAAACCGATGCCGAGCGATTCGATGAGGCGTTTGCTGTTTCGTTGACAGAATTTGACGCAGGATTCCTGTCTTGGGTTGAGCAGCGTGTTTCCGAGATCGACGTCTATGTGCATAAAGAAGATGCGCCAGATGAAGGCGAGGGTCATGGGCATGGCGTGCGCGAGAATTCGAGTGCTATCTTAGCCGAACTGTATAACAACACCTCGCTTAAGCAGCACATGAGTGCGCGAATAGAGGCGAACCCCAAAGACTTTCAAGCCTATCTGCAAATGGGCATTGTCTTGTTTAAGGAGGAAGCCTACGCCGAGGCAAAAATCTATTTAGACACCGCCTATGCGATGCTGCCCGAATACACGGGTTATCCAAGTCCACCTCTCGTCCTCGCGCAAATTTACGAGAAGGAAGGCAACGAGGCAGCGCGCCTCGAGCAATTAAGGCTGCTCCTCGGCAATCAGCAGCATGACTACAACTCCGCGATTACACTGGCTGAAGCCGCGTTTGCGAGCAGCGACCTTAGCGGAGCCGGCTACTATATCGACAGGGCTATTCAGGTCGATCCCTATCGCCGCGAAGTACATGAGCTTAGAGCGCGCCTGGCTTCGTTGCAGAACGATACCGCAGCTGCCGTGGTTGAGAATGAGGTAATCGTTACCTTGGAGGTAGACGACCCCGTAGAGGCACGGACGAATCTTGCCGAGGCTTATCTCAACAACGGCGACACAGCGCTGGCAAAGCGGAATGTGCTCAGCGCATTAGAAATTGCGCCAAGCTATGCGCGCGCGCAAAAAATTCTTTTGCGGACCGTGGCTGTCGCGAACGAGAACGACGACTAGGCACTGAACAGACTCAGGTGAGTAAGGCGAGAGAAATTAGAGAAAAAGTAGAGAAAAATTAGAAAAACTTTAAAAAATTTAGAGAGAAGCTAAAGAAAAGCTAAAGAAAAATTGCCGAGAATTACGAAAGAGACTGGAGAAACAAGAGCGCAATGAAAAAGCCAATTCAGAAGCCGGCGTTACAAGCGAGAACGAGCCCAAAGCTTGCTCCTTCCTTGTGCGTTCTGATGGTTTTCTTTTTGGGTATCTCTATTTCTTATGCGCAGAATTTGCGATTCGATGAATTGGCGCCAGACGGCGAGGATCTGTCCGTCTACGGTGATGACATCACTGAGTTTCAATGGGTGCGGGGTCGCTATACGAACCATGGTGCAGGGCAAGGCGGCTTCGGTCGACGCCGTGGCGGTGGTTGGTGGGATACTGATTTCCCTGATTCGGATGAAAATTTTTTGCGCGGTGTGCAGCGCTACACGAACGTAGATACTAATCCCAAAAACTATACCTATGTTGAGTTAACGGATCCTCAGTTGTTCGAGAATATATTTCTCTACATGAACTGGAAGCGCGTGCCCATCGGCTATCCCATGAGTGGGCCTAATTTTAGCGCGCCCGAGGTCACGGCGCTGCGCGAATTTATGCTGCGAGGTGGATTCGTCTTGGTCGATGATTTTTGGGGACAGCCGCATCTCGACGATATGTTTGTCGAAATACGAAAAATTTTTCCTGAGCGCGAGATAACAAGGCTTGAGTCGGACCATGAGGTCTTTCATATTTTCTTCGATATCGATGAGGTTGCTCAAGTGCCTGGCCGCATGGTGACCTGGGATTACGGTGGATTCCTGAATAAAGACGATCCGCAGTATCCGCCAGCTGTTTACGCGGTACTCGATGACGATGGCAGAGTAATGCTTGCCGCCAACTACAACACCGACCTCGGTGATGGCTGGGAGCACACTTTTTACGCAGGCTACCCGACACAGTCGACAAACGATGCCTACAAGATTGGAATCAATTATTTGATTTACGCGTTTAGCCACTAAACAATGTGACACCGCCGCGCCGCATGCGAGCGCCGAATGAGAAATAGGACTCTTTGATGACAGAATTAGACCAGCAACAGGAAGGGGCAGAGATGCAAAGCAACGACTCTACTGAGACGGATATCTCAACAGTTGAGGCACCAGCGGGTGACGGAAAAGACGCGCTTGAAATTGAAACCCCAGACGATCTTGCGCTGGTACAGCGGATGCAAGAAGGGCATCAGCAGATTGTTGCCGAAATCCGCAAGGTAATTGTCGGCCAAGAGGCTGTCGTCGATGAACTACTCATTGCTCTGTTCTCAGGGGGACATTGCTTGGTAACCGGTGTGCCGGGTCTCGCTAAGACTCTCCTGATTAAGACCGTCGCCGACATTTTGCAGGTGAATTTTAGCCGAATCCAATTCACTCCGGACTTGATGCCTGCCGATGTTGTCGGTGCCGAGATAGTGGAAGAGAAAGACGGTAAACGCGGCCTCAATTTTGTAAAAGGGCCTATTTTCACGAACATCTTATTAGCCGATGAGATCAACCGCACACCGCCTAAAACCCAGTCGTCGCTACTCGAAGCGATGGAAGAGCGGCAAGTGACCGCAGCGGGGGTTACCTACCCCATGGCAAAACCGTTTTTCGTGCTTGCCACGCAGAACCCGATCGAGCTTGAGGGCACTTATCCATTGCCCGAGGCACAGCTCGACCGCTTTATGTTCAAAATCGAGCTTAAGTACCTTTCCGAAGCGGACGAGGTTGCGGTTGTGGCCAACACAACTCAGACACGAGACACCGCTCTTGCACACCCATTAAGCGGCGAGGATATCCTGGAGTTCCAGCGCATCGCACGACAGGTGCCGGCAGCCGAAGCGGTGATTCAGTATGCAGTAAGACTCGTGCATTCTTCTCGGCCACAGTCTGACGTGGCGCCGCAATTCATCAAAGACTGGGTTAGTTGGGGAGCGGGTATTCGCGCCTCACAGAATCTTATTCTCGCAGGCAAGGTGCGCGCGCTACTGCATGGCCGCTATAACGTTTCTTTTGGTGATGTTCGCGCACTGGCTCCGTCGGTACTTCGCCATCGCGTGTTACTCAATTTCCACGCAGAAGCAGAGCGCATTACTACCGACACAGTCATAGCGCGTTTGCTCGAAGAGGTACCAGAGCCGAGCTCTGGTCTGTAATCATTTACGCGGTCGCGAATGCCGTTCGTTAACTCACGCGACACAATAGACAAAACAGTAGTAGCCAGACCTGAAGCCTATGCCAAGCAACACAGACACAGACGCCTCTAAGTCTCGACCGGCCACCCAAGGGGCTGCGAATTTCTTGGATCCGAGTATTCTCGCCGGAATCGATAATCTCGAGCTAAGGGCACGCGTCGCGGTCGAGGGCTTTTTGTCGGGTTTACATCGCAGTCCGCACCGCGGCTTTAGCGTCGAATTCAATGACTATCGCCACTATCAGCGCGGTGATGATCTCCGTCACGTTGACTGGAAACTCTACGCTCGCAGCGACAAACTCTATATCAAGCAGTACGAAGACGAAACGAACACTCGCTGTATGATCGCGCTCGATACGAGTGCTTCGATGACCTACACCTCGGGTGGCATGAGTAAACTCGATTACGGCATTTGCGTTGCTTCGGCGCTTGCGTATTTTATTATGCGCCAGCGAGACGCGGTGGGTCTCATTACCTTCGATGATAAGTTACGCGAGTTTTTGCCTGCGCGCTGTCGGCAACCTCATCTCATGCATTTGTTGCGGCTACTAACGCAAGTGTCGCCCGGCGATCAGACCGACGCAGCGCGGCCGTTAGGTGACCTCGCTGCGACGCTGACCAAGAAGAGTCTCGTCCTGCTGATCTCTGATCTGCTGCAAGGCGAGGAGGAAACGATAGCAACGCTACGCAACCTCCGCGCGATGGGTCACGATGTGATCGTCCTGCATGTTATGGATGACGCGGAGCTTCACTTTACCTTCGACGAGTCGTCTGAATTTATCGATAGCGAAACACGCGAAGCGTTTATTACAACGCCAGCGTCGGTGCGCGATGCCTATCTAGAGAATGTGAATACCTATCTTGCCGAATGTAAAAAGCAATGCCAGAGAGCGGGAGTAGACTACTGCCTGCTCAATACCGCCGATCCGATCGACTCGGCGCTGTCGGCCTATTTAAGTAAGCGGGCGAGGGGATTCTAAATGGTGTTTTTAGCGCCCCTTTTTTTGTTTGGCCTGTTGGCTGCATTAATTCCGATCGCGATACATCTGATTAGGCGAGAACGTCCGCCTAAAGTTGTGTTTGGCTCTATACGCTTCCTTAAAAACACGCCGAAGAAGCTCATTCTTTTTCAGCATCTACAACAGTGGGCGTTGCTGTTACTGCGCGCGCTATTGATCAGCCTCTTAGTTTTTGCCTTCGCAAGACCCTTGCTTAATCAGTCTCTCGCCAAATTATTAGACGCCGACCCGCAGTCAGCGGTACTGGTTATCGATACAACACTAAGCATGCGCTACCGCGGCGTTTTCGCTGCGGCTCTAGCCGAAGCCAATGACTTTATGGATAATCTCGGGCCCGGGGATGAGGTCGCGATTGTGGTGCTAGGCGAACGTGCCACAGTGCTAACCGATTTTACCGATGAGCCGGCGGCGTTAAGACGCGCACTCGATTCGTTGACCGAACCTAGCTTCGGCGCATCGAGCATTCGTTCGGGCTTAGCACTGGCCGATGAAATGCTCGCTGCCGCCACCTTCGAGAATCGGTCAATTACATTGCTCTCGGATTTTCAAGCCACGGGCGCCGATGGGCTAGAAGGGAGTTGGAAGTTGGCGCCGGGCGTTGCTTTTACCCCAATAGATGTTGGCGTCGAAGAGACTCAAAACCTGACGGTAGTTGATGTACGCGTACCTGCGACATTAATTGATGGGATACAAGCCGACCCCGTGCTTGCTCGTATAAGGTCTTCAGGGTCGCTGCCAGTCGAACGCGCGCAGGTGAGTCTTCTAATCGATGGCGAGGTGATCGAGCGGGCGGCTGTTGAGCTTACGGATGTGTCGGAAAAGGTTGTCGAGTTTGCTTATATTCTGGAGGGGAGCGGCGAGCGGGCGATAGAGGTTCGCGTACAAGGAGATGATTTCATCGATGATAATTCCCGTTACGCTGCTGTGACTATCGAGCCAAAGGTCGATGTGTTAGTGGTTAACGGTGAGGCCTCGTCAGACTGGTTCGACGACGAAGCGCATTGGTTCGAGCTAGCGAGCGGTAGCGGGGTGGCTAGTCCATTCTCTGTGACAAGCACAGTCCCAAACCGGTTGACGCCGGAACTTATCCAAAGCGTGGAGGTAGTCGTTCTCCTAAATGTCAGTGATTTGGGTCTTCAACAATCGCGCGTGCTCGCCGACTTTGTGCGCGCCGGCGGTGGACTTCTCGTTGCGCCAGGCGATCAAACGAGTGCGGCTGGGAGCACGCTGGACTCGATTCTACCGGGTCGTCTAGTAGGAAGTCAGCGGCTGCGAATAGGTGACTATCGCATCATCGCCGACTTCGATCGCCGGCATCCGCTGTTTGCCAAATTGCCTGTCGAATGGTCATCGCGTTTCCAGCGCGTTTGGACTTTAGAGGCTAAAGAAGGTGCTGCGACACTGATGCGTTTTGATGATGCTTCGCCCGCGCTGCTTGATGCAAAAGTCGGCGCTGGCCGTGTATTGCTCACGGCGATGCCTTTGGATTCGGAATGGGGCGATTTTCCACTGCAGCCTCTCTATCTCCCTTTCGTTCACGAATCGCTCAATTACTTAGCAGCGCGCCCGAGCGAGCCGGCCAGCTATGTTATCGGCGACTCTGAGGTGGCCGACTTTACTGCCGTGGGTTTGACGAGGCTGGAGCGCGCAACGCGCTCGCAGTGGGTTGCTATTAATTCGGATACCGGCGAATCGGCGCTAGCGAGAGTGTCTGCCGAATCGATTTTTGATGCCGTGATCAATCCGGAGAATACAACGCTCGCCCCGCGCGAGGTCCGCACGGCGCAGCGCATGGTCGAATTAGAGTCGCCGCAGCGACTCTGGTGGTGGATACTCAGCCTAGTATTACTGCTGTTGCTTGCCGAGACGTTGATTTCGAATCGCACGTATCGCTAGCGTCTGTTCTTAGCTAACGGCGATGTTAGTCTCAAGCGGCTGGTGCTTCGCTTTCATCCGCAGCATTTTACGCAGCGCATCGGGGAGAGCGAGCATCGCAGGTGTGACGATTAACGTCAGTATTGTCGCGAACGACAGCCCGAACACGATAGCAGACGCAAGGCTAACCCACTGTGACGTAATCGGCCCGCCGACTTCGATTTCAGCGTTGATAAGATCGACAGAGACATGCATCGCCAGTGGCAGCAGCCCAAAGCCGGTCGTGAATGTCGTAAGAAAAACCGGCCGTAGGCGCTGGACGCCCGTCTGAACGATTATTTCTTCGAGTGTCCAATCGCCGTGCTTCGCTTTGAGATAATTAAACGTATCGATCAACACGATGTTGTTGTTCACGATAATCCCCGAGAGCGCCACAATACCGATGCCTGTGAGGATCACACTAAAGGTTTGGCCTGTAGTGAGGAGTCCTAGCAAAACTCCTGCTGTGGATAGCAAAACAGATGACAAGATGATCAACGCCTGATAATAGCTGTTGAACTGCGTCACGAGCAGTATCGCCATGAGTGCCATCGCCAGGCTGAACGCTTTACCTAGGAAGGCTGCCGAATTGGCTTGCTCTTCATTAGCGCCGCGGAATACCGCCGTTACGCCGCGCTGAGGAGGGTTCTCTTCGAGCCAGGCGTCTATTTCAATAAGCTTATTGCTAGCAACGATGCCCGGAGCAGGATTAGCACGGACATAAACAACGCGCGCGCCATCGACTCGTTGGATGCTGCTCACCGCGGGTTTGGCGACCCGAGTGACGAAACTGCTTATCGGAACAGGCCCATTGGCGGTTGCGATACGAATCGTATCCATCTGCTCGATACCCCGGTATTCGGCTGGGTAGCGAATGCGAATGTCGACTTCTTCTTCGCTGTCGTTAGGGCGGTAATCACCCATAAACACGCCGTTTGTCATGAGCTGAATCGCGGTGCCGATTTCTGCCATGCTTGCACCCATCATTGCAGCGCGTGCGCGGTCGACTTCGATTTCCCATTCGATGCCGGGCACCGGTGCAGTGTCATCGATATCGATAAGCCCAGTCATGTCGTTTTCCAGAAAATTGCGAATGCGCGCGGCTTCGGCGAAGAGAGGCTCCAGCTCTTCTCCCGACAGTTCAATCTGAATCTCTTTGCCCACGGGCGGGCCCTGCTCCAGAGAAACTACTTCCGCTCGTGCGCCGGGCAAGTTGGCGATAGCTTGACGGTAACGGTTTTCGACTTCGAAGCCGTCTAGCTCGCGTTCGCGGCGATCCACCATTTCGACGAATATATAGCCGATCAGGTCGGGTGCTGTTTGCTGGTCGCCGCCAAGCTGCTGTCCCGTGCCAGACTGCATGACGATACCTTTGAAATAGCCAACCTCGTAAATGCGTTCTTGTACACTAAGCATGACATCGCGCAGCTCGGCAGGCGAATAGTTACCGCGCGCAAAAACTTGAATTTGTGTCTGACTTGGCTCGACGCCGGTGAAAAACTCAACGCCCTTACCGTAGCGGCCATATGCCCAAACGATGGTGACGAGCGTGACGATGCTGAGGAGGAAAACAGTGATAGGGAGTTTCACCGCGACCTTAAGTGACTTCTCATAGAGCCGAGTAATACCTGTAGCGACTACGCGGCCATCGTCATTGCCGCCTTTGGCAAACGCCTTGGCAGCGGCCGAACCCTGGCCTATCAGCGCGCCGATAGTCGGTGCGAAGAGAAGTGCGTAAAACAACGATCCGATTAGCACGGCGAAAACAGTGATTGGCAAGTAGCTCATGAACTGGCCTGAGACGCCGGGCCAGAACATAATCGGTAGGAATGCCGCCAGTGTCGTTGCAGTCGATGCCATGATTGGCCAAAACATGCGATCTACTGCCGCTCTATAGGCCTCTAAGCTGTTGAGACCCTCTGCCATTTTTCTGTCGGCGTATTCGACCATTACGATGGCACCATCGATGAGCATGCCGAGTCCGAGCAGCAAACCAAAGATCACCATAAAGTTATAGGTGAATCCGAGGAGGCTGATGATGATAAATGCGAAGAAGAATGAGAACGGCACGGCGAGCGTGACGATAAGACCCGAGCGCACGCCGACCGAGGCGATAACAACGATCAGAACAAGCACCATGGCGGTGGCCATGTTGCCCTGCAGGCCTAGGTTCTGCTCTAACACGAGCGGCGCAGTGTTGTTGATATAAGACAAAGTGACTGAAGGTGGCAGGGTGGGGCGGATACGCTCGACGACTGCGTCGATCTGTTCCATAGACTCGACAAGGTTGGCGCCCTTACGCTTGTTGACGTTAAGCGAAATAGACGCAGACCCGTTGGAGTAGGAGTAGCGGGTGGCATCTTTAAATGTGCGGCGCACCTTGGCTATGTCGGCGACAGTGAGTACGCCTAGATCGGTTGACGCTAAGGGTAAATTGAACAGGTCTTCGGCATTTTCGATGAGCCCTGGCACCTTGACAGAGAAGCTGCCCTGACCGGTGTCGACTTGGCCCGCTGGGATTAGGCGGTTGTTATTCATGACCGTGCTGACTATCGCACTGTTCGGAATGCCGTAGGTTTCAAGTTTCCCCGGATCGATCTCAGCTTCGAGGAGTTCTTCGCGATTACCGACCATTACCGCTTCGAGAATCTGCGGTAAGATTTCGATTTCGCGCTGCAGTTGCTCGGCCACTCGCAGTAGGACGCGTTCGGGCACGCCTTGCCCACCGATCGCGATTTGTACAACGGGCAAGCCAGCAGCAGAGACCTCCTGCATGAGGGGCTCTTCGGTGTTGGCTGGGAATCTCGCCTTCGCTCTGTTCACCGCTTCACGAACATCGCTCAGGGCTGTCTTGGATTCGAAAGAGATATCGAATTCGGTAATAATCGTCGCCGCGTTCTCGCTCGAGAACGAACTGATCTGTGTAATGCCGTCGAGCGACTTGAGCTCTATCTCGGTCGGTTTCGCGAGCAGCCTCTCAGCATCTTCGGGCGAGATCCCCTCGTGAATAATCGTGGTGATGATTATCGGTACTTCGACGTCAGGATTTAACTCGACGGGAATCGAGAGATACGAGCCGAAGCCGGTAAGCATGATCGCCACAAAGATGCTCAGCGTCGTGCGCGAGCGCGATACAGCCGTATCGATATAATTTTTCATCTAGTCCGCCCAGAGTTCAGTGCTAAGGTGTTGGTACTCTTTATCGGTTTTTCGCTAAAACGTCGTTGTGCTGTCGACGCGCTGGCCAGGGAAAACGATTTCTTGGCCTATCGTGACAAGCGTCGTACTGCCGCTGAGTCCGGTTACCCAAACACCGGAATTCAAGCGATTGCTGCTGTCGCCAATAATATTGACGCGCTGAAACTGCACAACATTATTGCGATCGAGAATCTTCACGCCAATCTCACCGGTGTCGTCGAGTGTGAGGGCCGACGAGGGAATTTGGTGAGCACGCAAATCCTGTGCATCAACCAAGAGCTCGGCTGTAATACCTTCGCGAATACTCGTGTTGCTGTTATCGACTTCGACTTCGATGCGATAGCTGCGCGAGCTAGTGTCTGCAGCGCGAGCGAGGTAGGTAACATGTCCGCTAATGCGCATGCCGGTGCCGAGTTCGGCTTCGACCAGTGATCCTACTTCGAGGGCAGTGATATTTTGCTCAGGTACAAGTCCAACCAAGAGCATAGGACTGTCGTCGAGCACGGAGGCGCAGACTGCGCCAACATTGAGCAGGTCGCCTAATTCGACTGATCGCGTTTCGACCACACCGTCAAAAGGCGCGAGAATTTTTGTGCGCGCGAGTGCAAGTTCGGCACGACTCACCGCGGCTTCGGCAGCTGATACGGCAGCCTTTTGCTGCGCGACGATCACCTCTGATTGCAGACCGCGCTTTTGCAGATCCAGCGACGCTTTGTATTCGAACTGCGTTTGCTCGAGACGGCTTAGTGATTCGCTTAGGTTGGCGTCGCGGGCGTCGATTGCAAGTTCGCAGAGAACATCACCCTGAGAGACGCGTGCGCCACGAGCGACAGGCTCGCTGATTAATTTGCCCGGCTCCTCAGCCCTAACCATCACATGGCGGAACGCCTGTGTTCGGCCACGGATTCGAATCTGCTGCGTGTAGTCTTCCTCGCTTACCGCCAGCGTGCGCACGAGAGGTGTTTCAAGGCCTTCGCCGGCATTACTGCCCTCGGGGGCTGCAGTAACCACGACATCGGGCTTTGCTTCGCCGGCAGTACTGATGCCTTCGCGCGGAATAAGCATCCAGGCGACAACAGCGATAAAAATTACGATTGCTACTAGTTGCTGCTTTTTCAATTCAGCCTCCGATTGCTAAATTATTGATCTTGTCATCTCGTCGCAGGCCTCGTTGCTATCGTTTTAAACATCGCCTTGGCCACTTACTACGACTCGCTGTGAAAGCTAGATGAACTCCTTGATAGAACACAGGACGAAAATGTGCGCTGCGCTGCAGTATCACATTAATTAGGCCAAAGTTGGGACGGTTTGCCTAGGCAAAGTGTTACTTATTGTAACCCTATCGGTTGGTATTGCAACGCTTAAAAGCAATCAAAAACAGGGGATTGTGGCTCGGCAAAGCGTGTCAGGCATGCTAATTTCGCTCAGGTGATTTCGCAGCTAGAGCGCCTGCGTAAAATGCGCCAAAAAAGAGGTGATAAGAATGAAAGATTTATCCAACAAAGTAGCAATTATTACAGGGTCTAGCAGTGGCGTTGGAGCGGCAACAGCGCGCCTCTTCGCCAGCCTTGGCTGTCATGTTGTTGTTAATTACAACGCTAACTCTGCGGGGGCAGAGCAGGTCGCGAAAGAGTGCGAGGAGCTGGGAGTCGAAACGGTTTGCTTCGGCGGAAGTGTCGCTAACGACACCGATTGCGTGGCGATGGTAAAAGCTGCGATGGATAAATGGGGTCGCGTTGATATTCTTGTTAACAATGCTGGTACCACCAAATTTGTCGACCACAACAACCTCGATGGCCTGGACGCCGAGGATTTTCAGCGTATCTACGGGGTTAATGTGATTGGCTGCTATCAGATGACCCGCGCCGCTCGCGCGGCCATGGAGGCAAATGACGAAGGAGGCGCCGTTGTTAATATTGCGTCTACGGCAGCTGTGACAGGGATCGGCAGCAGCATTGCTTATGCGGCGTCGAAGGGAGCGATGGTCACGATGACGATGTCACTTGCTCGCGTTCTAGGCCCTAAAATACGCATGAACGCCGTTTGCCCGGGCTTTATCGAGGGCGATTGGCTGCGCGAGGGATTGGGCGACACACAATACGAGGCGGTTAGAGACGCGAATCGGCGGGATGCGCCGTTGGGTGTGACAGCTTGTCCCGATACCGTAGCCGAGGCGATATTGCACTTTGTGACGGGGCCGCAAGTGGTCACGGGCGAAACACTCATCGTCGACGGTGGTCGACATCTCATGTCGACGCCATTGGGTCGTCGCTAAGGTAAGCCGGTTTTCACATCCTGTCGTCGGGATACATTAGCTGGCGACAGGCCTCTTCTGCAGCTTGCGCTGCAGGGTGCGGCGATGCATTTTTAGTTGCCGTGCAGTTTCCGAGATATTGCCCTCGTTTTCAGCCAAAACCTTTTGGATATGTTCCCACTCGAGCCGTCTCACTGACATAGGTTCGAGCGCTGATTCTGTCGTCAACGCAGATGTCGGCGACGCCTCATGGCCCTCTTCGAGCAAGGCATTGAGGATGTCGCCGGTATCGGCCGGCTTGGCGAGGTAATCGTCGGCGCCCAATTTAATGGCCTCTACCGCCGTCGCTATGCTCGCATAGCCTGTCAGTATAAGTATGCGCATCCCGGGGTTAGAAGAGCGCAGCGGCTGGATCAATGAGAGCGAGGTATGACCGCCCAAATTAAGGTCGAGAATAGCGAAATCGAAGTTTGTCTGATTGATTACGTGACTCGCGGTATCAGCGTTCGTTGCATGGACTACCGCGTAGCCGCGCAGGCCGAGCGCGCGAGTGATAGCGCGAGCAAACACCTCGTCGTCTTCGACGAGCAAGAGCGAAGGTGTCATCGGGTAGATCCTCGCACTGCGGAGTCTGTAAGCGGGAAAGGCTCAATGGGCAGTGTGATGCGGGTGCGCGCGCCACCTGTGACATTGCTCATCTCGATTGTTCCGCCGAGCCGCTGGATCGAGGCATTGGCGAGGTAAATGCCGAGTCCCATGCCTTGGTTTCTTAGGGAGATAAAAGGCTCGCCGAGATTCTCCATAACCTCGTCGGGAATGCCCGGGCCGTCGTCGGTAATGATCAGCTCAATAAGCTCTTGGCCGCGGTTGCCAGATGCGTTTGAGGCAAGTATTTTCGCGCTCACACGAACCTCGGTTCGCGCTGCTTTTATTCCGTTTTCGATAATGTTGATTACCGCATGCTTAATGCTGGGGTCTGAGGTTAGTTGTTTTTTATCAGTGTCTTGTAATTCGAATCTAATGTTAGAAGTAGGATGAATATTGATCAAGTACTCGCGAATATCTTCGATAAAATCTGCAATCAAACTCTTGCTCGAGCCACCGCCCTCGTCCTTATGATAGTAGCGAGTGAGCTGTGTAAGCGAGTTGCGACAGCGCGTGACCTGCTGCCGCAAAACACTGATGTCTTCCTTGACCTCAGGTGCGGCTAAATTCTCCGTCGCTATCGAATCGAGTTCGCCTAGCAGCACGGCCATAGTCGACAGCGGTGTGCCCAATGCGTGCGCGGTCCCCGCCGCGAGCGTGCCAATAGCAATGAGCTGTTCGCTGCGCAGCGCCTCTTCGCGGGCGTGCGCAAGGTTGATCTCGCGCGCTCGAATGCCTTCTGCCATACGCGTGACAAAGGCTGTAATCAAGGCGGCGCTCACCACAAATATTACCCACATTCCCACAAGGTGAAGCTGGAAGGTCATCGCCTGACCCTCGGCGCCCATCGACATTTGCTGGCCAGAACTCAGGTCGATCAGCAAGAAGAACGTGTAGATAGCAATGCTGCTAGCGGCAAAGCTCAGTACCATCAAGCGAGGAAGAATGGTCGCGCTGACTGCGAGCAGCACGAGCAGATAAGAGATAAGTGGATTGCTGATGCCACCGGTTTGAGTTAGGAGCAGAATAAGTAAAACCACGTCTGCGAGAAGATGGCCTAACAGCTCAAGCGGGAGGAGTGATACCGCTGAGCGGAGTCGCCAAAAACCGATAACGAGGCTCGCAGCGACGCCGATCAGTAGTCCTATTATCGCGCTTGGCGGAACCTCTATGCTGCTGAATGGAAGCAGGATAGCCAAGCCTAGCAAACCAATAACCGTCACAAACGCGCGCAGCTGAAGCAAGCGCTGAAGTGCGATGCGATTAGGTGAGGCTTCGCTGTCTTCGAGAGGGGCTATGAGTGCGAGCAGGCTAGATTGCTGCTTATGTTTCGCTGTCATGTCGCTGATCCTAAGCTAGGTTTCTAAGAACTGGCGCGCGAACGGCCTGCGCGCAGTCATTCTAGCCTAAGTTAGGCTGCGCGTTTAGCGAGTGTGAACCTAGGCAATGAAGTCCTCGCGCGCTATATTGAGGGCGACATCGTTACTAACACCCTGAGCGCTCTCACCTCGAACCACACCTAAATGGGTCTGGCTCGTGGAGGAGGCGACAAATACGTACACTGACATCCAATGCCCGCACCGCCGCCGCGATAATCGATTACACGCTATGACCGACCACCAATCTCAGGCCTCAGCTCCCCAGCAATTCGTTTTGCGCCGCCGCCCATCTAGCTATCACTCCGCAGACGCGCACTCGCGTGAAGAGGCGAAACGGGGCGCGATCGCCGCCGTGTTAGGCAGCACCGAATCGTTCAAAGGGAAATACCATTACGGTCTGTTCGCAAACGGCACTCAGTCGCTGAGCGACGCGCAGGCGGCTTTCACCCACAGACTTGTCGAGCTCGTTTGCGCGCAGCTTGCCCACGAAGCCGTTGCGGGAGAATTTCGTATTGGCATCGATGGCGCGAGTCTTGCGAGCTTTGCCAGTGAGATGAAGCAGGCACAACATGCCCATGAAAACCCCGCGCCGATCGAAATTATCGCGGTCGGGGTTGTGGGCGAGACTCCCACAGCGTCGGCCGCAAACATCGAAGCCTCGGCTGTTAGCGAGAAAATGGATTGCCTCCTAGTTGAGGGCAGTTACCGTAGCATCGATCAATTGGGCGTTTTCTCACGCGCGCGCCGGCTTCTTAAGCCGGGAGGGCTGTTGATTGTCTTCGGTGAATTTTTGAATGACGACAGTGCCGTCGAGCATTCGCCATTGCCGAACCTAAGCTCGTTAATCCAACTTGCCGAGCGGCTTAATTATTCGATTGCTGTTGCAGAGGACCATACCCAGAGTGCGTTGCGCTCAATCGAGCTATTTGCAAAGCAAGCGCAGCTGAATGCTTTCGGCAATGAGAATGAAACCCTAACGCTGGTGCGAGACGAACTCGACAGAGCAGCGCAGGAGCTTGCTTCGGGCAAGCGCGTGTTCAAGTTTTACACCTTTACCAAGGGACTGGCACCTGCCGAGTCAGATAGCGAATACGCTGCTGCAGAATATGGTGACAGAGCCAGTTTTCAACCAGCGGCTGTTGCTGATCTTTTCGAACGCAGTTTCGGCCACGCGTTCGATGCAGAGGTCTGGCACTGGAAATACGAACTAGGCGCTGGACGCTGTGTTGTGGCGAGAGCGAACGCCGAAGGCGATCTCGTCGCACATTACGGCGGAGCGCCGCGCGATATTTGCTATTTTGGGCGCCCAGCTTTAGCGATACAGCCATGCGATGTCATGGTTATGCCTGAGGAGAGAACCCGGTACGGTCGCGGCAGTCTCTTTTTCAAGGTTGCCGCGACATTCCTCGAGCGCGAAATTGGCAATACTGTCGATCATCTATTGGGCTTTGGTTTTCCGAATAAAAAAACAATGAGGCTCGCTATCCGTCTCGGTCTCTACGAGAAAACCGACGACTTCGTCGAAGTCAGGGTGAGTGGGATAACTGAGCCAGGCAGCGCGGTGGAGGCGGCATGGACACTGGCCGATTTCGATGCCGCAGACTCAGCGCAACGCGATGAATTAGGCGCGCTCTGGCAGGAAATGCAGGTTGATTTTGAGAATGGCATCATCGGCGTTAGAGATTGGGAATACATTAGCTATCGTTATTTGCAGCATCCGCATCGCGCGCGTTATTCGCTGCGTTGGCTGCGTGATTCGGCCGGTAGGGCAATGGCCTTGTGTGTGATTAAGCGCAGCGCAGATGCGTGGCTGCTTATGGATATTGTTGCGCCACTCGCGACAGTTTCCCGCGCGCTGACTGTGCTAGCTCGAGCGCTGGTAAAAGGCGCGCGTGAAGAGCCTTTCTGCACACAGGTTGGTGAAAATGAACCCCCCAGCGATTTACTTCTATGGCTAACCAAAGGCTGGCTTGCGAGGTTGGATATGCCGAATGCGGCTGTTCGCGATTTGGGCATTGAGATACCCTGCAACAGCTGGAATCCTGGTCCAGCCGCTAGCCTACTTTATGGCAAATGGTGGCTGACCGCGGGGGATATGGATTTCCAGTAGTCGTGGGAGCGCGGCGGATCGGCTCAGCGTAACAAGCGCCGGCCTTAACCCAGACACCTATTTAAGAAATGGCCGCAGAGACGGCGAGGAGATCACACGTGAATAAATACGAACAAGGCCTTGATAAGAACGCGGCAAACTTTGCTGCGCTGACTCCGCTTAATTTTATTGAGCGAGCCGCAAGCGTCTATCCGGACCAAGCGTCTATTATTCACGGCGCTACTCGCTACACGTGGTCTCAAACCTACGCGCGCGCCTGTCTTCTCGCCTCGGCGCTCGGCAAACTTGGCATTGGCGAAGGCGACACGGTCGCGTTTATGGGGGCGAATACACCAGAAACCTTTGAGGCACATTTTGGTGTACCGATGGCAGGCGCCGTGCTCAATGCGCTTAACGTTCGGCTAGACGCGAAGGCAATTGCCTTTATCCTCGAGCACGCTGAAGTGCGCGTACTTTTTACCGACCGCGAATACAGCGACACGATACGTGCCGCGCTCGAATTACTCGATGAGAAGCCTAGGGTCATCGATATCGATGACCCATATTTCGAAGGCGGAGAGCTTTTGGGCGAGACCGATTACGAAGCGCTGCTGCGCACTGGCGACGCCGGCTACCGCTGCTTTCAGGTTGAAGATGAATGGCAGGCTATTTCGCTTAACTACACTTCGGGCACGACAGGCGATCCGAAGGGCGTTGTCTTTCATCATCGCGGCGCCTACCTAAACGCGCTGTCTAATGCGATGTGCTGGAATATGACCGCACAACCTGTCTATTTGTGGACCCTTCCGATGTTTCACTGCAACGGCTGGTGTTTTCCTTGGACACTCGCGGCGGTCGCCGGGACCAGCGTGTGCCTCCGCCACGTTCGAGCAGACGCTATCTTCGAGCAAATAAAGCAGCACAAAGTCACGCATTTCTGCGGCGCGCCGGTTGTTCTCAACACGATGTTAAATGCCGATTCTGGTTTGCATGAAGGCCTGCCTAGCGGAATTAATGCGATGACAGCAGGTGCAGCACCTCCGGCGGCGGTTATCGCCGGAATGGAAAAGCTCGGTTTTAATGTGACCCATGTCTATGGCCTTACCGAAACCTACGGCCCTTGCGTGGTGAGTGCGCCGCAGGCGGATTGGGCAAACATGGATATCGATGAGCGAGCCGAGTTGATGGCGCGTCAAGGCGTGCGTGCGCCTCTGCAAGATGAGCTAATGGTTGCCGATCCGGACACCCTTGTACCGGTGCCAAAAGATGGGATGACGATGGGTGAAATTTTCATGCGCGGGAATCTGGTGATGAAAGGGTATCTCAAAAACCCGAAGACAACAGAGGCGTCGTTCGCCGGCGGTTGGTTCCACTCAGGCGACCTCGCCGTGTGGCATGAAGATGGGTATGTGCAGATTAAAGATCGCTCGAAAGATATTATTATCTCTGGCGGTGAGAACATTTCCTCCCTTGAGGTTGAATCAGTGTTATTCCGCCATCCGAAAATACTCGAGGCAGCCGTGGTTGCGGCAAGTGATGAGAAGTGGGGAGAGGTTCCGTGTGCTTTCGTCTCGCTAAAGGACGGCCAAGAAATGACAGCCCAAGAGCTCGTTGCTTATTGCCGCGAAGAGCTCGCGGCGTTTAAGATTCCTAAAAAGGTAGACTTTGGCCCTATCGAGAAAACGTCTACGGGCAAAGTGCAAAAGTATCTTTTGCGCGAGCGCGCCGAGCGCGTCGCGCTTATTCCGAGGGGCTAGTCGCGGTAATGGCGCTTGATGTCTCCGACGCGGGCGCCCTCTGCAATTTTAAGCGTAACCTCGTGATAGAGGCGGATGTCTCCCTTTACTTCGGCATCGGCATCGATCACCAGATCAGGCCTTTTATTTCCCCAGTTAAACCATCGAGTCCAGCCGCGGCGTCGTCCCTCGAACACCACATCGCCCTCTATCACGCTGCCATTGCGAATTAAAACATCGCCGTTGGTGGTGATAACGCTGTCACCCACGTGAGTATTATCAAGCGTGATTTTGCCGTTTACGGTTTCGATGGTGCCGCCAACTTTGCTGCCGCTACCGACGCGAATACCGCCATTGGTGGTCTCCAGCGAGCGGCGTACGATAACATTGTCGTCGACTCTAATGCCGCCGTTAACCGTCTCGGCGCTGTCGATCTCGGCATCGTCATCGATCTCTATGCCGCCATTCACCGTCTCGACGCTGGTCGCGCGGGCATTGCGGCCGATGTCGATGCCGCCGTTGACCGACGACACTTCTCCGACTTGCTCGCTGGCAGCGATGCGAATGCCGCCATTCACTTTGCTTATCTCTCGAAGCTCTTCGGCATGACCATTGTTAGCGAACAAATAGCTCGAGAGCAGAAGCGCTAGCAATGAGGCGGCCGCGAGTCGGATATTATGGTTAGTGTGAAAAGGCATCGGGTTCTCTCCTTTAGCTGCAGTGTTAGATTAGTGACCGGCTATGTCACGTGTTGTGTACACTTTTTCTTATTAAGACTCTAAGCAAAAAGTTTGCCAGTTAATTAAAGTCAATTTAATTCAATAGTTTATGTAAAATTTTGGTGCCGCCTAAACCATCGAAGCTGCGAGTTTCGCCAAAAGATGTCGATTTGATCAATCTCACTGGCAGCGAGAGTTGATCGAAATTGGCGAGCAGTGACCTGCTTTACAGCCCTAAGGCTATGGGCTAACGTCTGGTCGGTTATCAGTTCGATCTGCTCTGTAGACGAAAACAGTTGGCAATAAGTTACACACAGTGAGCGCCTGCCGCGAAAAAGGAAGGAAAACGTAATGCGAGAAACAAGTAAAAAAGGGCGAATAAAAAAGGCCTCTAAAGAGCACGTGTTAGGCGTTTTAAGCGCAGCGCTTCTCGCCTTTACCGCACCGAGCATTGCGCTGGCGCAAGGTGAAGTGCGCGAATCTGCCTCGCATCGCTTCGAAGAAGTCGCTGACGGGGTTTGGTTTGCAACGGGTACCGGAAGCGTTTACACGATGAGCAACGCATTGGTGCTAGTGGGCTCGGAAGACACGTTGCTGGTCGACTCTCATGTGACAGCCGCCGCATCAATGGCGCTCATAGATTCTCTGTCAGTGTTAACAGACAAGCCGGTCCGCTATCTCGTTAACAGTCATTATCATTTCGATCATGCGCACGGTAACCAAAGCTTTCCGCCAGGGGTGGAAATCATCGGCCACGAATACACCCGCATGAAACTCAATGGCGAAGCTGGCAATGTTCTAGAAGAAATCACTTTTAAGAGTTTCTCCGATCCTGTGCCGGGCACCGTGCGCAGTTTAGAGCGGCAAGCTGCAGATGCGTCGAGCGGTGAGCGCCGTGAGCAACTATTACAACAAGCGAAAGTGCAGCGCGACTATATGGAAGCGATCAAAGAAATCGTGCCTACGCCACCCAATATCACTCTCGATAAAAAAATGACGCTGTTTCAAACCCTCGAAGGGGGCAGCCGCGAAATTCAATTACGCCACTTTGGGCGCGCTCATACCGGGGGCGATGTGCTGGTTTGGTTGCCGGATGAAAAGATCGTATTTACCGGAGACATGATGCTACCGGGCGTGGCTTACATGGGAGATGGACATGTCGACGAGTGGCCTGCGACTCTCGATGGCCTCAAAGAACTGGATTTCGAACTATGGCTGCCTGGCCACGGGCCCGTGATGAGGACACGTAAGCCCATTCATGATTTTCAAGCCTACCTTCGAGACCTCTGGGTAAAGGCGAGCGACATGCATGCTGCGGGCATCGATGCAGCGACGGCTGCTGAGACGTTAGACATGACCAATCATTCGGGTAACTTTGCACAGATTCGAGCACCGGGTGTCGATCCCCGTGCGATCAACCGGATTTTTTTCCTTCTCGATGCGCGCGCAAATTAGTTGAGTCGCAGTTTAAAGGGTAAGAAATCGAAGCGAATAGCAGAGTAAGCACAATAAAAAGAACAGAGAACAGGATAACTAGATGACTGACGCGAACGACGACAGACCGATATTTTTAAAGCCAGGACACAATGCAGGCGACTTACTTGAATCGCGCGAATGGTCAATTCTGCGCGAAGAACGCGGGTTGATTGAGGTCGAGGCGCATCTTCCCAGCCATCTCCTTAATCCGCGAGATCAACTCTTCGGCGGATTCACCGGCACCTATGTAGACATGATCTCTATCTGGACCGTGCGGTCTTTATTCGACTCGCAGCAACAATTTAAATGGTCTGCGACTGTCAATATGCGTATCGATTATTTCGCCCCAGTATTCGGTCCACGCTTTAGATTACGCGGCGAATTAATTAAAGACGGCCGCTCGACTTGCCTTGTAGCGACTCATTTCGAAGACCTCGAAGGTAATAAATTAGTCTACGCGATAACAACCCTTCGAAAGAGCGATTAGTTCGATTGCGGCAGTCCTTCTGCGGGAAGCGATTAATTCCGGTGCAAGAATCTCTAAGCAAAAAAAAGCCCCGCTGGGAGAATCCGGCGAGGCTTTTTTTGTGATGACGCGCAGCTACATTGAGTAGCCTTTCTCATCGTGGTCGACAATATCGAGGCCGATCTGCTCTTCTTCGGCAGACACGCGAATACCACCGGTAAGGGCGCTTACGAGCTTAAGAAGCCCGAAGGTTAAGACAAAGGTAAACAGCGCTACAACGACTATGCCAAAGGCTTGAATAAATAATTGTGAGCCAATAGTCATGCCTTCTGCCAAGCCGTTTCCGCTGAAGATGCCGAGATCACTCGAAACAAGCACGCCAGCGAGAAGAGTGCCAACGATGCCACCAACGCCGTGCACCGGGAACACGTCGAGAGAATCATCGATGCGCATTTTCTGTTTCAGGTACGTTGTGCAGAAGTAGCAGACAACACCACCAGAGAGTCCAACGAGCAGGGCGGCAGCTGGGCCGACCGAGCCCGACGCCGGTGTGATTGTCGCAAGACCTGCGACCATGCCTGTTATGGCGCCGAGGCCACTAGGCTTGCCGTATTTAATCCACTCAATCGCCATCCACGTGACCGCGCCAGTCGCCGCCGACAGATGGGTAACAAGCATAGCCATTCCCGCGCTGCCGTCAGCTGCAAGGGCGCTACCGGCATTGAAGCCGAACCAGCCCACCCAGAGCATACCTGCGCCGGTGAAACTCATGGTCAGGTTGTGCGGCATCATTGGTGCAGTCAGAAAGCCCGTGCGAGGGCCTAGATAGAGAGCCGTGACGAGTGCGCCGACGCCTGCGGTGACATGCACGACCGTGCCGCCAGCGAAGTCGATAAGACCCATTTGCTGCAGCCAGCCGCCACCCCAGACCCAGTTGGCGACGGGGAAGTAGACGAGCAGAGTCCATAGAGTCGAGAAAAGCAGCATCGATGAAAACTTAATGCGCTCGACGAATGCACCAACCATCAGCGCAGGGGTGATGATTGCAAACGTCATCTGGAATGTGGCGAACACACTTTCCGGAATGTCCCCGGCGAGCGAGTCGACAGTGATGCCGCTAAACAGCGCCTTACTGAGGCCTCCCCAGTAAGCAGACTCTGACGGGCCAAAGGCGATGCTGTAGCCGACGATGAGCCAGAGAACAGAAATCACAGAGGCGATAGCGAAACACTGCATTAAAACTGACAACACGTTTTTAGTGCGAACGAGTCCGCCATAAAATAGAGAAAGCCCGGGCAGGGTCATGAATAGGACGAGGGCGGTGGACGTCAGAATCCATGCCGTATTTGCGCCACTAAGTTCGGTTGTTTCTTGTGCGAGGACGACGCTAGATGCGCCAGCTAGGATCGCCGCGGTGGCGATTTTTTTGATAATTTTCATGCCAGTCATAGCCTTGTCTTGTGGTTACAGGGCGTCGTTGCCGGTTTCGCCGGTACGAATGCGGATCGTCTGCTCGAGGTTGCTGACGAATATTTTACCGTCCCCGATTTGGCCTGTATTGGCCGCTTTGCATATCGCCTCGATGACCTGATCGACTATCGCGTCTTCGACTGCCACTTCTATTTTTGCTTTAGGCAAAAAGTCGATGACGTATTCGGCGCCTCGATACAGTTCGGTGTGGCCTTTCTGACGACCAAATCCTTTTACTTCGGTGAGCGTCATCCCGCTGATGCCAATCTCGGATAGCGCCTCTCGTACGTCGTCTGACTTGAAGGGTTTTACTATCGCTGTCACTAGTTTCACGTCGATCTCCTGCGGCGCATTGCGGAGGGCTGAGCGCCAAATGATTAGTTCGAAATAGGGTGTCACGCTTGTTGGATATTAGGAGGGTATAAAATACTGAAAACGCCCTAAAATGGTGCGTTTACTGCACCAATCAACGGCAAAACTGTAACATGGTATCGGCCTAAGCTCCATCCATCTCGCTGTCTTTGACATCTGCTAGCAAGTACTTCAAAGAGTCTCGTTGGCGTCCCCAATGTCCGGCGAGGAGCGCGCCCGAAATGTTGTGCCAGATGCTAAAAAGCGCAGCGGGAAGGGCGGCGGTTGCAGAGAAAAATTGCAGTGAAAGCGCTGCCGCGAGCCCTGAATTTTGCATGCCGACCTCGATTGCTATCGTCTGACTTTGCTTGAGGTCGAAACCGAAGAGTCGGCTTAGTGTGAAGCCGCCGGCAATACCCAGCGCATTGTGGAGGACAACCGCCAAGACAATTAATGGGCCGATTCCGCGCAGCTGCGGTGCATTTAGTGCGACCACAATACCTATGATGAACAATATGCAGATTACAGAGAACAGGGGTAATGCTGGTTGTAATGCAGCGCTGAGACGGGGCAGCACTGCGCGAAAGCAAAAGCCTGAGATCACGGGGACAAAAACTATTTGTAATAAGCTTTCGATCATCGCGAGTTCATCTACTGCAACCTGCTCGGCCAGATAGAACTGACTAAGCAACGGCGTTGCGACGACACCAATGAGAGTCGAGACGAAGGTCATGCTAACCGATAGCGCTACGTCGCCGCGCGCAAGAAAACAGATAACATTTGACGCAGTGCCTCCGGCGCAGCTGCCGACAAGAACCATTCCGACGGTGAGTGGCGTCGAGAGTTGCAAGAGTTTCGCCAGCGTGAGCGCTAGAATCGGCATTAGAAGAAACTGCAGGGCGACACCCACTGCGACGGGCCGAGGGTCGCGCGCGATGCGCTGGGCGTCGTCGCGGGTGAGCGTCAGACCCATCATAAACATGATCGAAGCAAGTAGGGGGATAATCATAAACTGCGCTGCCACGAAAGAATCAGGCCTCAGTGCGCCTGTGGCAGCAACAGCTATAGCAAGGATTGGGAAGAGTTTTGTGAGGCGAGATTGGGGCGAGCGCACTGGTAAGGGAGGGCGTGTGCTGTGTCTCACCGTAGGGCGTTTACTCTTATTAGCAGGCATGCGTGGGGGTCTCTTTCGTAAAGGACTTTATCGTGAAGGACTTTATCGTGAAAGTCTCTGTTGTGAATGCCTCTAACAATCGATGTATCGCAGGCTCTGTTATGGCAAGCTTAGCATGCGATCCGGTGCGCGTTCAGCAAAGGTTCAGTCCGCTGTCGCTACTCTTCCATGAGTAAAATTGACGCAGCATATAAGCGTCGCAGTATTTCCGATGCACCTGTAACTTTTGGCTCTCTTGTGCGTGTAGACGGGGACAATGCCTTGCAGGCGGGGCAATACGCAGGAATAGGTGAGCGATTAAGAGGCTCGGCTTGTAAACTATCAGAATAGCAAAATAGAGGATTCGACTATGATCAGAGCGATAGCGGTTTGTACACTAGGGTTGCTTCTCAATGGCTGCCTCGTCACTGTCGAGTCTGACTCAGATTCGGTGCAAATGGTTTGGAGCGAGAGCGACGTGTCGCGCTTGCAACTAGGCCGCAGCGACACCGATTGGGTGCGCAGCTCCTTCGGCGACCCGGTGACGAAACTGAATTATGCCGACGGCACCGAGATATGGAAATACCGCAACATTTCCGAGAAAGACACGGAAGTTGGCGTGTTTCTCCTGTTCTCGTTTGATGTTGAGCAGGAGCGAATTGAGACTCTGTCGATCGAGTTCACCAACGGAGTAGTGACCAATTATTGGATCGAAGAAGACCGCTTTTAACACCGCTTGCAACGACCACTTCTCGCGCGCGTCTAATGTGCGCGGGTGATCGAGGCCCCGCAGCGGGGCCTCTCTCCCTCTAGCTCCCTCTCTCCCTCGCGCGCGCTCTCCTGGCATTACTCATTGCTCCCGAATGCACTCTCTCATAGGCCATGCCTTGACCTATTGACTGAAATAATTCGACTCTCCAATCTTTACTCAGCCTGCTATCTTTCATTGCTGTAACTTTATTTTGGCCCTCGCGTCTTTAAGATCATATGCAAATCGAATTCCAACAAGCTATTGAGAAACACCGCCAGCGCGTCGTCACGCTGGCGCGCTATAGCCTGCGCTCGGCTGCTGATGCCGACGATATCGCGCAAGAGGTCTTCGTTAAGCTGTGGCAGCACTGGCCCAAAATCGACCATGACAAGCAGCTGCCTTGGTTGCTACGGGTAACTCATAACGCGATTATCGATTTTGTTAGGCGGCGCAAGACTCGAAACCAGTCGATAGATGACGCGGTCGACGTAGAAGCGCAGGCGGCCGAGCAATCTCAGTTCGAAGCGCTAGAGAATAACCAGTTAACCGCAAGCTTAACCGACGCTATTCGCCAACTTGACGACCCTTTTCGATCGATTCTCGTTATGCGCGATGTGCAGGGATTGAGCTATGCCGATATTGAGGAAAGCCTCGATATGAACGCAAGCCAGGTAAAGGTTTATCTCCACAGGGCGCGTCGGAAGCTCCGCGCAGATCCGCAGTTAAGGCTGCGATTCGAAGAGATAAATTCGTCCGGTGATGATGCTGTTTAGGCGCGAGGCCGCGTAATCAATGCGCGTAATGAACACAGTGAGGTGGAATATCAAATGAGCCAAAGTTCTGAACAAACACAGTGCTATGCCATGCAGCTCCAAATAGACACGTTCTTGGATGGTGATCTCGTCGGTGAGCAGCAGTTAGCGTTCGTAGGGCATGTCGCCGAATGTGGCGGCTGCGCGCACGAGCTTCGCTATGCGCAGCATCTGTACGAGTCTGTGCTCGATCTGCCAAAAGCCGATTGTAGTGATGCGCTTGTCGAAAACCTCGTGGAGATAAGCTCGCAAAAGCGGGTACAGCAGCGTGAGGGGCGTGAGGGGCATGAGGGGCATGAAAAGCATAGGGGGAAGACAGGCGCCTTAGCAGAGACCTCTCGACAGCCATCGCGCGTTGGTTTTTTCGCGCAGCTCGATCAGTTTTTTAGCGATCGGTTGCCGCTTACCATCGGATTCGCAGCATTAAGCACGCTGGTGATTGCGGTTGTCATCGTGATGGCCCCGCGTGTGGACAATGCGCCTCAGCCATTAGTAGCAGAAGTTACACCGGATTTGTCCGCTGAGAATGCGGCGATGATTCCAGCGGCGTTCGATGCGGCCGAGGTGCGTATGGCATTGGAAGAACTGAATACGGCAATCGACTACTTAAACAGAGTGAGTCGACAAACTGAGACGATGATAGGCGAGCGCTTCGTCGTGCTACCGTTACAACAAAGTGTTAACAGCTCTCTAAGAAGGGCGAGTTTTAGTGGCAATGAAGATCGACAGGCAGGGCCGATTTAAGGGCTGCGCAATTCTAAACCTAGCCGCGTTGCGGGAAGAGGTAGTTACAATGAAAAAATGGAACGAGTTACTAGTCGCTGTAATCATGACGGTCGGACTGAGTACTGGCGCCCAAGGGCAGGCGAGTATTAATGACCATCCCGGCTTCGTCGACTTTTCGACACTGTCGGGATTCGCTGGAGCCGAGCCAACGGTGCAGATCAGCCTAAAGACCCCGCTGCTTAACATGGTGACCAATCTGTTAAAGCAGGAGGATGAACAGGCGGCGAGCTTTATTTCTAAACTGATGCGAGTGAATGTCAATGTGTTCGAGAGCGGAGACATCGATGTTGCTGAAATAGCGAGTTCTATGGCGGTCTTAGCCAACGAATTAGATGCGCAAGGCTGGGAGCGAGTGGTCCGGGTACGTGAAGATGAGAGCCATGTTGATATCTACTTCAGGCTGTCCGACGACGCCGATCTCATCTACGGTATCGCTATTATGGCCGCGGAGCAGAGCGAGACAGTGCTGGTTAATATCGTCGGAGATATCAGCGTCGAAGACCTCGGCGCCCTTGCGAGAAGGTTCGATATCGATGAGCTGTCGGAGATCGATATAAAAGCGGAGGTCGATTAGTCGGTTAATAGCCGCTACTGATCCAATCCGCTTAATTCCATGCGCTCATCATTGGCGACCACGACCTGCACACCATCGACTGTAGTAAAGCTGCGGGAGTCGAGTTCAAACTTAAAGGCTTGGTACTGCGTTGGAACCGACTCGCCTGCGCTATAAAGTTTGATGGTGACGACGGTGTGGTCGTCACGCCATTTCTGCACCGAAACGACACCGCCAAGTCCAAACATAATGGCCAAGAAAAGGTAGGCTGCCAACCGATGTTCCGAGAGTTTAGGCCTCTCGCCGCCGACTTTATCAGACGTTCTAGCACCTTGTGCGCCGGATTCCTGCGATGGGCGGCGCTTAAGAATCAGGGCGACTAAGAAGATGATCCCAAGGGTTAGGAATAGTTTAGAGAGCATTACCACGATCCAGAGACTGAATCGAAAGCATAACAGTGCATCGCCGCGCCTGCCACAGGCGCTGGAGCGCTCAAACTGGCGTGCTTAGATAGGCAGGCAACACGGTTGGCTAGGGAAGAGAGTCGAGCGCTTGCACATGACGCAGGCGAGGTGGGTCGGTATACTAGCGGCTTAAATTTTCTAAGAGTTCCGTTCGAAATGCAAAAGTTCATCGCCTCTCTGCAGCTCATCCTGTCGTTACTCGTGTTTGTAGCCGCTGCTGCAACGATCCATAACTTGTATTCGCTTGCGTCACGCCCCGAAACGATTTCGGTGGTGAATACCCTAATCGGTCAAGGCGTTCTCATCATTGGGCTGTTGGTCATCTCTCGAGTCCTCTTCACGCGAGGCCTAGCACGCTGGCGTGCGGTCTAGCCGGGTCTAAGGTCGGCAAATACCCCCTCGAATCTCTCTGCCAGATGCAGAAAATCGCTTCATATGAGGGTATACTCGCAGGCTTTCCACGTACAGTTTGAGCTATGATCGTCATCGACGACCCCAATACCTTTTCACAGCACCAGCAGGGCTGTGTCGCGACTATCGGCAAATTCGATGGCGTGCATCTTGGGCACCAACTAATCCTAGATCAGCTTAAGCAGAAAGCCGAGGCACTTAACCTGCCTGCGCTCGCAATTGTAATCGAGCCGCATCCCGAAGAATTTTTCACCTCTGACCCCGGCGCCTGTCCGGCGCGTCTCTCGCTTATCGACGAAAAGCTCGCACTTATCGAAAGCTTCGGTGTCGACTTTGTGCTGGTTTTGAGATTCGACAAGCAGTTAAGCGAACTGAGCGCTGAGGCGTATATTCGCGATATTCTCGTCGACGGATTGGGCATCGCTGCCTTTATCGTGGGCGACGACTTTAAATTTGGTAATAAGCGAGGCGGCGACTTTGCACTGCTCAAGCGCGAGGGCGCGGCGCATGGCTTTGAGGTCTTGGAGTCGGCGGCCTATGAGCGTAACGGCCAACGCATCTCGAGCACCTATGTACGCGATAGCCTGCAAGCAGGCGATTTTGCTTTGGCAGAACAGCTACTTGGCCGCAAATACACGATCAAAGGCGAGGTCATAAAAGGCCAGCAGCTAGGCGGGCAGATCGGTTTTCCAACCTGCAATATCGATCCACAGCGTTTAAAAATGCCTCTACTTGGCGTGTTTGCTTGCTATGCACGCTTAGACGACGTGCTGCTGCCTGCCGCGGTCAACATAGGCTTCCGTCCTACCGTTCAAGCAGAGGGCGGCGCATTATTAGAAGCCCATCTTCTAGATTTCCGTGGGGATTTGTACGGCGAAACACTCGAAATTGTGTTTATCGCTAAAGTGCGCGATGAGATGAAATTCGAATCGTTAGACGCGCTTAAGCATCAGCTAGAGGAGGATATCGCGCGTGTGCGCGAACTCATTATTAGCCATAGCCGCGACTAGACGCGGTATCGGCGAAACTCTTCCATAGCAAATTAAAGAGCGGAGCGCGGCAGTGGCCGCGCTCGCTTACAACAAGAAGCGAAATCATGAGCAACGATCAAGACAGCCTCAACCTAAAAGAAACCCTCAACCTGCCTTTCACCGAATTTCCCATGAAGGCGGGTCTTGCGCAGCGCGAACCAGAAATGCTCGCTCGCTGGCAGAAGCTCGATATCTATCAGCGCATCGCCGACAAGAATATCGGTAAGACAAAATTTATACTTCATGATGGCCCTCCGTACGCCAATGGCGAACTCCACCTGGGTCATGCGATCAACAAGTCGCTCAAAGACTTCGTGGTTAAAGCAAAGTCGATGAGCGGTTTCGACGCGCCTTACATCCCTGGCTGGGATTGCCATGGCCTGCCTATCGAACACAATGTCGAGAAGAAGAAAGGTAAGGCTGGGGTCAAAATCTCCCACGCCGATTTCCGCACAGCCTGCCGTGAATACGCAGCCAAACAGGTAGAGATTCAGAAGCGCGATTTCATTCGCTTAGGTGTCTTCGGCGATTGGGAAAACCCCTATCTCACGATGAATTTCTCGACCGAGGCAAACATTGTGCGCGCCCTCGGTAAGATCGCCGGCAATGGCCATCTGGTTAAAGGCTATAAGCCGGTTTACTGGAGTGTGGTCGGCGCGTCGGCGCTTGCTGAGGCCGAGGTCGAATACCAAGACAAGCAGTCGTTCGCTATCGACGTGCGCTTCAGCGTTGTCGATCGTGCAGGCGTCTTAGCGCTGTTCGGTGCGGCAGCAGCGCAGGGCGACTTAAGCGTCGTGATATGGACGACAACGCCGTGGACTTTGCCGGCAAACCAGGCGGTTAGCTTAAATGCCGAACTCGATTATGCGCTAGTGCGCTGTGATTTGGGCGCAGGTGAAGAACTGTTAGTTCTCGCCAAAGACATGATCGACGGCATTATGGCGCGTTATGGCTGCAGTGAATTCGAAGAACTCGGCAGCGTGACAGGCGAGGCTTTAGACAAACAGGCGCTTAACCATCCTTTCGCCGGGCGCGAAGTGCCCATCATCTTGGGCGACCACGTCACCACCGATGCGGGTACCGGCGCAGTCCACACTGCACCAGACCACGGTGTCGATGACTTTAATGTGGGCCGGGCAAACGGTATCGGCACGCTGAATCTCGTTGATGAAAACGGGGTCTATACCTCGGGCGCGGGCGAGTTTGCAGGGCAGCATGTTTACAAGGTCGACGAGGCAATAATTGCCAAACTCGACGAGGCGAATGCGCTGGTGCGCCGCGAGACGATCACTCACAGCTATGCGCACTGCTGGCGCACGAAGACGCCACTTATTTACCGCGCGACGCCGCAGTGGTTTATCAGCATGAGCGAGAAAGGGTTGTTAGAAGACAGCCTTGCCGCAGCCGCTGGTGTGAAATGGGTGCCGGAATGGGGCAAAGCGCGCATTGAGTTAATGCTCAAGGGTAGCCCAGACTGGTGTGTCTCACGTCAACGTACCTGGGGCGTTCCAATTACGCTTTTCGTCAATAAAGAGACACAAGAACTGCATCCAGACACGGCGCGGCTTATCGAAGAAGTCGCGCTTAAAATCGAGAAGAAGGGGATCGAGGCGTGGTTCGAACTCGACGCAGCCGACTTGCTCGGCGCGGCGGATGCGGCGCTCTATGAGAAGGTCACCGACACACTCGACGTGTGGTTCGACTCGGGCGTGAGCCATTTCTCCGTCGTGGATCAGCGCAGTGAGCTGCAATACCCCGCCGACCTCTACCTCGAAGGCTCGGATCAGCACCGCGGCTGGTTTCAATCGTCGCTCAAGACAGCGGTCGCAATGAATGGCACGGCGCCCTATAAGCAGGTGCTCACCCACGGATTTTTCGTCGACGCCGACGGCCGTAAAATGTCGAAGTCGCTCGGCAATACCGTGGCGCCACAGAAGATTTTCAAAGACCAAGGCGCCGATATTCTTCGCCTGTGGGTTGCCGCCACAGACTACCGCGGCGAGATGACCGTGTCAGACGAAATTTTCAAGCGTGTCGGCGACTCTTATCGCCGCATTCGCAACACCGCGAGGTTTATGCTGTCGAATCTAAATGGGTTCGAGCCGGCAACGGACAGTGTTGCCCCTGCGGATCTGATCGGGCTCGACTACTGGATAGTGCGGCAGTGTCAGTTGCTCGAGGAGGAGGTTGTCGATCATTACGACAAGTACAATTTCCATAATATCTACCAGCGTATTCACAATTTCTGTGTGAACGAACTCGGTGGTTTCTATCTAGATGTCATTAAAGATCGCCAATATACGTGCAAATCAGACGGGCTCGCGCGACGCTCTACGCAGACTGCCATGCACCATGTGCTTGAAATGTTCAGCCGAATGATTGCGCCGATTTTGAGCTTTACCGCTGATGAGATCTGGGGCGCTATCCCCGGCGATCGTCCGCTCTCGGTGTTCTTGTCCGATTTCGGTGATGGCGTCGAACGGTTTGCAGAATCGACAACGCAAAACGATGCTTTTTGGCGCACGCTAATCGACGTAAAAAATGCAGTGAATAAAGAACTCGAAATCCAGCGTGCCGCGAAAGTGGTGAATGCTAATCTGAGCGCTGAGGTTGACCTTTATTGCGCGCCTGAGTTGGCGGCGACACTCGAATCGCTAGGTGCTGAACTGCGCTTTGTGCTGATCAATTCGCGTGCGACGGTGCACGCCCTCGATGCCGCGCCTGCCGATGCGGCGGTTACAGAGCTCGACGGTCTTAAGCTTAAAATCGCTGCGTCTGGCGAAGAGAAATGCGAACGCTGCTGGCATCACACGGCTGACATAGGCGTTGATCCTGTGCACCCAACCATTTGTAAGCGCTGTGTTGACAATATCTCTGGCGACGGTGAAGTGAGGCATTTCGCGTAGTGAAGGCGCGCGCCGTGGCGCAAGTGAGAGGCCACGGCGACCCAAAATTGCTGTGTCGGCGTAACACATCCGGTGCGCCGACAACGGCGTTTGGGAATCGGCATGCGCAAGACTGCGCGGCGTAAAACACAAGAGGCTGGGTGAAATGAGTGAAGGCAATGGAATCGTAGAAGGCTCGAGGGTCACGCTGCATTTTTCGGTATCGCTCACGACCGGTGACATAGTAGATTCCAATTTTGCCGGCAAACCTGCGACCTTCCACGTAGGCGATGGCAGTTTACTGCCGGGCTTCGAGGAACCGCTGATTGGTTTAATTGTCGGCAGCGAAATCGACGTAACGCTGCCGCCCGAACTCGCGTTTGGCGAATTGAATCCGCGCAATGTCCACAACTTTCCCGTATCTAAGTTTAAGAGTCTTATCGAAGACCCAATGAATCCAGCCGAGGTTGGCACAATCGTCTCGTTTCAAGACCCCGGCGGCGGCGACTTACCGGGGGTCGTGACCAAATTGAACAAGGCGACAATCGAAATCGATTTTAATCACCCACTCGCAGGCAAGCCGATCGTGTTCCGCGCTAAGGTGATGTCGGTGATTCCGCCTGGAACAAGCGCCGTGTCGCTCTCGTAACGGAGCGAGCACAGCGCGTATACTCGACGCAACGAGTCAGCGTGTGTACTTCTATTAACGCTAGCAAGTCCGCGCACTCAAACCTAACTTCAAGTGAACTAGGATTTCTCTATGACGACGATAGCCTCCGACGCCACTATCCGTCTCGCCAATCCGCGAGGATTTTGCGCGGGTGTCGATCGTGCAATCGATATCGTAAACCGAGCCTTAGATATCTATGGTGCGCCGATCTATGTGCGTCACGAGGTTGTGCACAATAAATTTGTCGTAGAGACGCTACGCGAACGTGGTGCCATCTTCGTCGATGAGCTCGAAGATATTCCCGCTGAGGATTCACTCGGCCGTCAAGCGATAGTCATATTTAGCGCCCATGGTGTATCGCAGGCGGTGAAGACAGAAGCCGATGCCAAGGGCTTCCGTGTTTTCGATGCCACCTGCCCGCTCGTTACCAAGGTGCATTTAGAAGTCTCTAAATTCAGCCAGGAAGGGCGTGAATGTATTCTCATAGGCCATCAGAATCACCCCGAAGTGGAAGGCACGATGGGGCAGTACGAAAATCTTAATGGTGGTCGTATTTATTTGGTGGAGTCGGTCGAGGACGTGGCGAAACTAGAGGTTGGAAATCCCGAGCATCTTTCTTACGTTACCCAAACTACGCTGTCGATGGATGACACGTCGCTTGTGATCGATGCCCTGCGCGAACGTTTTCCAACGATTGAGGGGCCGCGGAAAAAAGATATTTGCTATGCCACCCAAAATCGCCAAGACGCGGTTAAGCAGCTTGCACTCGAATGCGACCTGCTGTTGGTGGTAGGTTCGCCTAATAGTTCTAACTCGAATCGTCTAAAGGAGTTGGCCGAGCGCTTAGGCTGTGATTCCTATCTGGTCGACAATGTCGAAGGCATAGACCCTGCTTGGCTCAAGGGTAAGTCGCGATTCGGCGTGACCGCTGGCGCCTCAGCGCCAGAGATTCTGGTGAGACAAGTTGTCGAATGGTTAGAGCGAGAGTCTGGTGCGAAGCCGCTCGAGCTCGACGGTGTTGAAGAAAATATTGTCTTTAGCATGCCGCGCGAATTGCGCGCAGAATAGGACCCACAGACGAAACGGCGCAGGCTTAAGCCAGCGCCGCCAATTCTTCGCGTTTCGTGCGCAAGGCAACCACCGCCGATTCCATCTCTGCGAGTTTCTCACGCTCTTTGGCAACCACAGCGTCGGGCGCATTGTCGACGAATTTGGCATTGCCCAGCTTGCCGCCTACCGCCTTTATACCGCCCTCGAGTTTGCCAATTTCTTTATCGAGTCGCGCCTGTTCGGCTGCGACATCGATAAGCCCTGCCATGGGAACGAGTATTTCGAGTTGCCCATGCAACTGCGTCGCTGCAGTCGGGGCAGTAGCGCCCGGCTCGAGCCAGTCGATGCTTTCGAGCTTGGCTAGCTTCTGCAAGAAGACACGCGCTTCATCAAGACGCTGCTTATCGGCTTGATTATCGCTGCGCAGAAACACCTTGATAGTTTTAGCAGGTGATATGTCCATCTCGCCGCGAATGTTGCGGATGCCAACGATAACGCCTTTAATCCATTCGATGCTTTCTTCTGCCTGCTCGTCGCGGTTGTCCGCATTAGGCACAGGGAAGGGTTGCAGCATGATGCTGTCGCCTGTTATGCCGAGCAGAGGTGCGATACGTTGCCATACTTCTTCGGTGATATAGGGCATAAACGGATGCATTAAACGCAGGCTTTTTTCTAAAATGCTTAAGAGAACGAAACGCGCGGCCGCGGCGGCCTCAGGGTTAGCTTCGTCATCCCATAACACCGGCTTCGAGAGTTCAACATACCAATCGCAGTACTCGTTCCAGACAAATTCTTGCAGCGTCTGCGCGGCTATGTCGAAGCGGTAAGACTCCATGCACTCTTCGATTTGCTTTGCAGTGCTTTCGAAACGGCTGATTATCCAGCGGTCGGCGGGCGAGAAATGCGGCGCATGATGTGCCGCATCGCTCACGCTTTTATCTTCCATGTTCATCATCACATAGCGTGCCGCATTCCATATTTTGTTACAGAAATTGCGATAGCCTTCCGTGCGTCCGAGGTCGAATTTGATGTCGCGGCCGGTTGATGCGAGCGAATAAAAAGTAAAGCGCAGCGCGTCGGTGCCATAGGCGGCGATGCCGTCTGGGAACGAGGCTTTCGTTGCCTTTTCTATTTTTTGTTTTAGCTGCGGCTGCATCATGTCGGCAGTCCGCTTGGCGAGTAAGTCTTCGATACTAATGCCATCGATGAGGTCGATAGGGTCGAGGATGTTGCCCTTCGACTTAGACATCTTCTGCCCATTTTCATCGCGTACGAGGCCGGTGATATACACCTTCTTAAACGGAATTTGGCCGGTAAACTTGAGCGTCATCATAATCATCCGAGCAACCCAGAAGAAGATGATGTCGAATCCGGTAACGAGAACGTTGGTTGGGTGGAACTTGTCAAAGAACTCGGTTTCGTCAGGCCAGCCCAATGTCGAGAAAGTCCACAATGCAGAGGAGAACCACGTGTCGAGCACGTCTTCGTCTTGTCTGAGAATGATGTCGTCACCAAGCCCATGTGCAGCACGAACGCTAGCCTCGTCGGTGCCTACATAGACCTTGTCGTCTTCGTCATACCATGCGGGAATACGGTGTCCCCACCAAAGCTGACGGCTGATACACCAGTCTTGAATATTGCGCATCCAAGCGAAATAGGTGTTTTCCCAATTTTTCGGAACGAACTCAATATCGCCGTTCTCGACTGCTTTAATAGCAGGGTCTGCGAGCGACTGTACTGCCACATACCATTGGTGTGTGAGGTAGGGCTCGATAATTACGCCGCTGCGATCGCCGCGCGGCACCTTCAGTTTGTGAGGTTCGATTTTCTCAAGCAGGCCAAGCGCCTCGATATCGGCGACTATCTGCTTACGTGCCTCGAAGCGGTCGAGGCCGCGGTAGGCCTCAGGTGCCTCGTCGTTAATGCTCGCCTGTTTGGTCAATATATTGATGATCTCGAGGTCATGGCGTTTGCCTACCTCGTAGTCATTAAAATCGTGTGCGGGGGTAATCTTCACACAGCCTGTGCCAAATTCGGGGTCTACATAGTCATCGGCAACGATGGGTATGCGGCGGCCGCACAGGGGCAGATCGACGAATTTGCCAACGAGATGTGTATAGCGGGCATCCTCTGGATGAACGGCAACCGCGCTGTCGCCTAAGAGCGTCTCGGGACGCGTGGTGGCGATGACCAAGTGCTCATCGCTGTCGGCGATCGGGTAGCGGAAATGCCACATCGATCCCTCTTCTTCTTCCGATACAACCTCGAGATCCGAGATCGCGGTTAACAGCTGCGGATCCCAATTGACGAGGCGATTGCCACGGTAAATCAGGTCTTCGTTGTAGAGGTCGATGAACACCTTCTCGACGACTTTCGACAGTCCTTCATCCATGGTGAACCGTTCGCGCGACCAATCTAATGATGAACCTAAGCGGCGCAGCTGCTGGGTAATGATGTCGCCTGATTCTTCTTTCCAGTCCCAGACTTTATTCACGAAGTCTTCGCGGCCGATTTCTTGACGCGAAGTGCCCGCCGCGTTCAATTGCCGCTCGACAACCATTTGTGTCGCAATGCCTGCGTGATCGGTGCCTACCTGCCACAGGGTTTGGCACCCCAGCATGCGATGGTAGCGGGTTAGTGCGTCCATGATTGCGTGTTGGAAACCATGCCCCATATGCAGTCTGCCGGTGACATTCGGCGGCGGGATGACGATGCAGTAAGGATCGCCATCGCCCTGCGGCGCAAAATAGCCGCGCTCCTCCCATGTCTTATACCAGTTGGCTTCGAGTTGCTGGGGTTGGTAAGTCTTTTCCATGATTCGCTTCGTTTGCTTGAGTCTTTTGAATAGAGCGTGATTGCTAAAAAGTCGCAAGTATACCGCAAGGCGCTGGCCTTCGCAGAGATCCTTGGGCGTTTAAATGACGCTCAAATGACGCGTAAATAGGGCTTAGTCAGAGCCTGATTAGAGCTTAATCATCTCGGGTTTAACACCCGCTTGCTGATAGTGGCGGTAGCGCGCACGAGCCTGCTCGAGTGCCTCCGGCTCTTGGATAATGATTTCGTTGACGCGAGCGATGCCTTCGACATTGTCGAGCGCATCGCTCGTCAGGTTGATGACGACGTCGGTGGCATCGCGCGGCAGAGTCGACACCGCGATGCTGACGTCCTCCGCACTTGTGCCATTTGCCGCGACGATTGAGTGCGGAATAAAGCTAGTGCTCGAAAATGACCACAAAAGCGCATCGATTTCACTCGCTATCGCCTCGCTGCCCGCGAACAAACAGACGCGATGCCCAAGCGAGAGTGCCTTCTCGGTTAGCCGGCAGGCAAAGAGCTTGCGCATCTGCTCGGTGTCCTGCTGCAGGTTGTAGAAGTTTATTTGCGTCATCGCGTAGGCGCTCTTTATCGCTTTAGATTAGGCTGCCTTACGACGGAGATACTCGAGCAGAAGTGACACTGGGCGACCAGTCGCACCCTTTGCCGCGCCGCTGTTCCATGCGCTTCCGGCAATATCTAAGTGCGCCCACTTGAACTTTTTAGTAAAGCGCGACAGGAAGCAAGCTGCGGTAATCGTTCCCGCACGCGGGCCACCTATGTTGGCTATGTCGGCGAAGTTGCTGTCGAGCAGGTGCTGGTATTCATCGTGCAGAGGAAGCTGCCACACCTGATCTAGGCTCGCATTGCCGCAGTCGGAGAGCTCTGCTGCCAATGCGTCGTCGTTGCTCAGCATTGCGCTCACATGCGAGCCAAAGGTGGCGACCGCGGCGCCTGTCAGGGTGGCGACATCGATGACACTAGCCGGCTTATAACGCTCTCCATAGGTGAGGGCGTCGCAGAGCACGAGGCGGCCTTCGGCATCGGTGTTGAGAATTTCGATAGTGAGGCCAGACATACTTGTTACGACGTCACCGGGCTTGGTTGCCTTGCCGCTAGGCATATTTTCTGCCGCGGCAACAATGGCAACGATATCGATTGGCAGTGCCATTTCGACCACTGCGGCCATTGTGCCGATGACGCTCGCAGCGCCACACATGTCGAATTTCATCTCGTCCATAGCAGCGCCAGCCTTTAGGCTGATGCCACCGGTGTCAAAGGTAATGCCCTTGCCGACGAGCATATGCGGCGCAGGTCGATCAGCTTTCGGCTTCACTTTCGCGCCTTTGTATTCCATCACTATCAACTGCGCCTCTTGAGACGACCCGGCCGATACCGAAAGCAGGGAGCCCATGCCAAGGCGCGCCATCTGTTTTTCAGAAAGGACTTTCACGGTCAGTGCTCGGTTACCCTTGGCGAGGTCAATCGCCTGCTGTGCAAGGTAGGTAGGTGTGCAGATGTTGCCAGGTAAATTCCCCAGTTCTTTGGCGCAATTGATACCGCGACCGGTGGCGACACCGCTGGCGAATGCTGTATCGATTTTTGCTTTAGAGGTGCCTTTAGGCGCCGCGAGGCTTATAGACTTAAGCGCTGATGCTTTCGCCTTTGTGCTCTTTGTAGTGCTGTAGCTGTAGCTTGCATCTTCGAGCTCTTGTGCGAGGCGTTCTGCCAGCCAGTAATGATCTGCCCCGGCGAGTGCGAGGCTGGCGAGCGCGAGATGCGCGTCCTTCGCTTGGCTTGAAAGCAAGCTTTTAGTAATGCTTACCAGTAGCTTCCGAGCCTCTTTGAGAGAGAGTTTGGCTTTGTCGCCACAGCCTACGAGTAAAACACGCTTTGCCTTCACGCCCTCTAACCCCTGCAGCATTAGCGACGTGCCGAGGCTGCCATCAAAGTCGCCATTTTCGAGCACGCGCGCGAGTCGTTTGCCGCTGGCTATGTCGATTTCTTTTGCTTCGGCGCTGAATTTATTCTTCGCTGCGACGGCAATAACGAGGCAATCAGTGACAAGTCGAACGGGGTTACTGGTTTTCAGAGCAGTTTTCATCGGTAATCCTATTGGGATGCTGAGGTGAGTCTCGATTTAGGTCGATAATCCTAGGGAGTTTCAGAGGCTTATGCAAATTTTCAACACAGCTTTTCGACTGATTAGCCGAATCTTATTATGAACGTTAACCAAGGGTATCGCGGTCACCTTGTTGGAACTCTCCAGCGAAAAGCAGGTCATAGCTTATAATGCCTATACAGGAGAATTTATATGCCGAGAATTAAGGTGAGTACTCCAGACAACCCACGCTTTCGTATGGAACGAAAAGTGGGGATCAGCGATTTGAACTACGCGAAGCATTTAGACAGCACAGCAATGGTGGCGATTCTGCACGAGGCAAGGCTCCAGATGCTGGGCGATCTTGGCTTCACCGAGGGCAATATTTATGGCCTAGGTCTTGTGGTCACCGATTTTGCTATCGAATACCGCGCCGAGTCTTTCGCCAACGACACCCTCATTATCGATGTTTCGGTAGGCGAATTTACCCGCTATGGGTGTGATATTGGCTTTACGGTGAACAACGCAGCGCTTGACCAGATCGTCTGTAAGGCAAAAGTTGGTGTTGTTTTTATGGATTTCGATAAACACCAATTGGCTGATGTTCCCGCAGCATTCAAAACGAGGATAGAAATGCCTCAGGTGAGGGTGGCTTAGCGAGACTAACGTACCCGCGTCAAATCGATTAGACTTGCGCCTTAGTCATTCTAAAACGCGGAGCAGGCCCGATTGATCGTATTTCGCTATCTTAGCCGGCAGCTCCTCCAAGCGATGGCAGCTGTCACGCTCGTGCTTTTGGTTGTAGCGCTCACTGGCCGGTTTATCCAGTACTTGGGTCAGGCTGTCGCGGGTGAGCTTGCGACAGACGCCCTGTTTCTGTTGATTATTTTCCGCCTTCCCGACTTCCTCCTCGTTATTGTCCCGCTCGCTTTCTTCCTGTCTATTCTGCTTGTGTACGGGCGGATGTATGCCGAAAACGAAATGGTGGTGCTGATAGCCAGTGGTTTCAGCGAGCGGAAACTTGTGCGCATGAGCTTAGGGTTTGCTGCACTGGTTATGTTTCTCGTTGGCTCCCTTTCGTTGGTGCTCGCGCCTTGGGGCGTGCGCAAAACAGAGGAGCTGCTGCAGGCGCAGAAAAACCTCACCGAAGTCGATTTGATTGTTGCAGGGCAGTTTCAGAGCTTCGGTGGAGGCGCGCGCGTCACACATGCCGAACGGGTGTCTACCTCCGACACGGGGGAGCGGCAGTTGCAAGGCGTGTTTGTCGCAACGGGCGCCGATGCTGCCCCGAGAATACTCATTGCCGAGCGCGCACGACCCGTTGTCGAACCCGATGGTTCGCGGTTTATGCAGCTGAGCAATGTCGCGCAATATGACGGGATCCCTGGCGCCGCCGATTACACGGTGAGCCGATCACAAACCCAGTCGATCCGACTCCCCGATGCTCGCGAGCGTGAGCTTATTCTCGAAGAAGAAACGCTGTCCACTCTGGCATTAGTCGGCAGCGCCGACCTCGCCCGCATCGCCGAATTGCAGTGGCGTATCGCGACACTCCTGCTTGTGCCGATACTCACGCTTATCGCCGTGCCACTAAGCCGAGTCGGCCCGAGGCAGGGGCGTTATTCTCGTCTCGTGCCAGCCGCTTTGCTCTATGCGACCTACTTTGTGCTGCTGCAGTATTGCCGCGACGCGATTTCGGTGGGCGAATTATCTCCGTCCCTGGGTATGTGGTGGGTTCACGGGGTGTTTCTTTTTATTGCTCTCGCGGCAAATGGTTTTCTTAACCTGCCCAGGCGCGCCGCAGCGAGGGCGATCTAATGGTTAGCAAACCCATGACGCTTATTGATTCCTACATACGCAAGCGCGTGTTGCTCGCTATGCTTGTGGTCATCTCGCTCGTGCTGAGTATCGATGTGGTGTTCGCATTGGTCGAGGAGCTAGGCGATAGCGAAAATGCCTACACTTCTGCGCAGGCACTTTTGTACGTGCTTAAGACGCTCCCCTCGCGGGTATTCCAGCTTCTTCCCTTTACGGCGCTAGGCGGCAGCCTTATCGGTCTCGGTGTCATGGCATCGCATAACGAGTTAATAGTCATTCAGTCGGCGGGCGTCAGCACCTGGCGTTTGGTGTGGGCGGTGTTGAAGCCGGCGTTTGTGGTCATGATCGCAGGCCTCGTGCTTGGCGAATACATTGCGCCTACGCTCCAGCAGTCTGCGCAGAGTTCGAAGGCGGTATTGCGAAGCGGCGTGCAGGCAATCGACGCCGGCCAAGGGAGTTGGCGTCGCATTGGCGATGAGTTCGTTCACGTGAATGCCATCGCGCCCGGAGGCGAGTCATTGTATGGCGTCTCGCGATATCGTTTAACAGGCGCTGAGCTCGAGTCGGCAGATTCTAAGCCAAAGGCAGCAATTGGTCTGGCGAGCATCAGTTTCGCGCAGAGTGCGCAGTATATCGACGCCGTCGAAGGAGGTTATTGGCGACTAGAGAATGTGTCAGAGACTCGGTTTTTGGCAGACTCGGTGGTCACAGCACAGCGTGAGAGTGAAGACTGGCTGGTTGATCTCTCTCCGGAATTGCTCGCGGTACTGCTTGTAGCGCCAGACAGGCAGTCGATCAGCGGCCTCTATAACTTCGCTCGTTTCTTTGAGTCACAAGGACTGGATTCCGATCGCTATATGCTCAGTTTTTGGGGGAAATTGCTGCAGCCGCTCGCGACGCTTGCGCTTGTGTTACTAGCCGTCTCATTCGTTTTCGGCCCGCTACGCGAAGCGACGATGGGCTTTCGGGTCTTTGTCGCAATAGGTGTTGGGCTTCTGTTTACCATACTGCAGCAGCTGCTAGAACCGGCAAGCCTGCTGCTTGGTATTAACCCGCTGTTTGCCGTATTGCTCCCCATTATGAGCTGTGCGGCATTGGGGATCGTGTCGATGCTAAGGGTGCGCTAGCGCTTTTTACGGTGTTTTCTTCTCGAATGGCTTATGGCCCTTCGGCATCAGAATGACCTTGGTCTCGCTCAGTTTGTCGTGCAGTGCATCGTTATTCTTGTCGAGGTAAAGCCAGAAATAGCCGATTCCGGCGAGCCAGAAAGCGGGCCATGCTGAGAAGAATCGGATTATGCCTTGCCGGACACTCATCGGCCGATCGTCGAAAGACACCGCCTTTAAACGCCAAGAAATCATGCCGAGTGTTTGCCCTCCACGAGTCCAGAACCAGAGATAGAACCCGGAGCTACTCGCAACCATCAGTAAGAAAGTGAGTGTGCTAACCACAGAGTCTGTTTGAACAACACCCTCGACCACCTGATTGCTATCGGTGCCGAAGATGCCCAGCATCGCGTAGCCGATAAACATCCACATCGCAAACACAAGAAAGCCATCATAGAGTAGGGCTGCCAAGCGTCTGGGCAGGCCTGCGCGAGGATAAGAGGACTCGTCGGTGTGGGCGTTAGTGCTTTCTTTGCTGTCGGGCTGGGTATTCTCAGAGTTCACAATGTGTTGCTCTCGTTTTGAGTTGGTTAATCAAATGAAGATGTATTCTACGTTATTAAACGCATTGGAGGTTAAGCGCCCGCAAAGAAGTGGAGATACCGGCGAATGTGCGCAATTTTCGGTGGTGTCGAAAAATCGCGGAGCGATTAACACCAGCTATCGACTTTGCTAGACTCAGCGGGTCCTGCTAATCAGGGCCGCCAAATCAACAGAGACACTGCTATGAATTCTAAACCCGAAGCTCGCCGCATTCAGCTACTAGACACTACGCTACGCGATGGCGAGCAGACTCAAGGCGTCTCATTTTCCGGCAGCGAAAAAGTGAGTATCGCACGCGCGTTGCTGCAGTCGCTCAAGGTCGACCGCATCGAAGTAGCCTCGGCGTGCGTGTCCGACGGAGAAAAGCAGGCGGTGGCGCAGATTACCGAATGGGCGGCGGAGAACGGCCTTGTCGATCGCGTCGAGGTGCTCGGCTTTGTCGATCGCAAGCGCAGTGTCGACTGGATAGTCAGTGCGGGTGGCCAGGTCATCAATCTGCTCGCGAAAGGCAGCGAGAAACACTGCCGTGAGCAGTTGAGCAAAACTCTGGAACAGCATGTCGCCGATATCGAGGCGACGGTAGCCTACGCGCATGAGAAGGGCCTGCGCGTAAATATGTATTTAGAGGATTGGTCGAATGGTTACGCCGACAGCCCCGACTATGTTTTTGGTCTTATCGAGGCGACCCGATCGATTGGTATCGGTCACTACTTGTTGCCAGACACTCTGGGCTTGTTGTCCCCCGAAGAGGTCCGCGAGTCGCTCACTGACATGATGGCGCGGTTCCCAGATCAGACCTTCGATTTTCATCCACATAACGACTACGGCCTCGCAACGGCCAATGCCCTCGCGGCGGTGGAAGTCGGCATCAACACGATTCATTGCACAATAAACTGTCTCGGCGAGAGGGCAGGAAACGCCTCGCTTGCCGAGGTTGCCGTGGCGCTGCGCGATAAGATGGGCATGGCGCTCGGAATAGACGAGACACGTATCACTACGCTTAGCCGCATGGTTGAAAATTTCTCTGGCAAGTGGATCGCCGCTAACACGCCGATTGTGGGCGCGGATGTCTTTACTCAGACAGCAGGTATTCATGCGGATGGCGACTTAAAAGGCGACCTCTACGTGACTAACCTGAGCCCAGAGCGATTCGGGCGCAAACGGGTTTATGCGCTGGGCAAGATGAGCGGCAAGGCGTCGCTTATAAACAATCTGGATGAATTAGGGATAAGCCTCAGCAAAGAGGATCAGGCAAAAGTGCTCGAGCGCGTTGTCAGACTCGGTGACTCAAAGCAGATTATTACCTCCGAAGACCTGCCTTTCATCATTGCAGATGTCATGCAAAGTGGTGACTTCGAGCACATTTCGCTTCTTAATTGTTACATCAACAGCGGCCTCGACGTTGAAAGCACGGCAAGCATTCGCGTAAAAATAGGCGACGAAGAAGCGCAAGGTTCGGGCTCGGGCAATGGTGGGTTTGCTGCATTCTTCGATGCGATCGAGAAAATTCTCGAGCCAACTGGCTTCGACATGCCTGCCCTGATTGACTACGAGGTCCACATACCGCGAGGTGGAAAGATCAACGCGCTCACCGAATGTATCATCACGTGGGAATGGCAGGAGCAGGACTTTAAAACGCGCGGCGTGGATTCTAATCAGGTACTCGCCGCGGTGAAAGCGACGCTTCGCATGATTAACCTCAGGATGCATGCCGAAGCATTTGGTTAGTGCGCAGCAAAAAAAAGCGCCTCGTTAGCAAGCGCTTTTTGGTCTTTTCTGCTGGCAAGCCTGCTTTAGACTTTTGGGCACTTTGCGAGTTCGGCGGCAACGAGATCGCCGAAGGCACTCGTGCTAATCATATTCACACCAGCGCCTGGCTTCGAAAGATCGGGAGTCGAATTGCCCTGAGCGAAGACCTCTTGCATTGCATGCCAGACGTTCTTGGCCTCAGCTTCCATCCCAAAACTCATTTCGAGCATCATTGCGACCGAACCGATCATTGAGTAGGGGTTCGCAATGCCTTGGCCTGCGATGTCAGGCGCCGAACCGTGTGAAGGTTCGTAATACGCCTTCTCGGGGCCAATGCACGCCGAAGGCATAAGACCAAGCGAGCCGAGTATGCCGCCTGCCTGATCGCTTAAGATATCGCCGAACATGTTTTCCATCACCATCACGTCGAACTGGCCTGGGTTTAAACACAGGTAGGTCGCCGCGGCATCCACTAGAATATTGACAACTTTCACGTCGGGGTAGTCTGCGCCGACCTCGTCCATTATCTCGTTCCACAGCACGCTAGATTTCAAGACATTGGACTTGTGAATATTGTGCAGCACTTTCTTGCGCTTCTGAGCAGTATCGAACGCAACGCGCGCAATATTAGCGATCTGGTCTTCGTCATACTCAAGGTTTTCGACAACATAGCGCTTGCCTTCGGCGTTGATGCCCATCTCTTTCTTGCCAAAGTACAGCCCGCCAACAAGTTCGCGAATGATAATCATATCAATGCCGTTGTCGCCGATGATTTCAGGCTTGAGCGGCGAGAAATGGGCAAGGCTTTGGGGCAGGTAAACGGGGCGAAAATTTGCGAACGTGTTGAAGCGGCGACGCAAAGGCAACAAGGCGCCTCGCTCTGGCTGCATGTCGATAGGAATTTTTTTCGAGTCTTCGTGATTGAGTCCTATAGGGCCCTTTAAAATCGCTGCCGCCTCGTCGCAGAGCTTTTTGGTTTCTTCGGGGAATGAGTCCCCGTGGCTGAAATAGGCGCTGGCGCCAAATGCGCCGTGGACGAGTTCGAAGTCAATATCGTTGCGCTGCGCAACAAGGTCGAGAATTTTTACTGCTTCGGCCATAATCTCTGGGCCGATGCCATCGCCGTCGAGTAACGCTATTTTATGTGTGGCCATGTGACTAAATCCTTTTGGGTATTCCCTTTGATTGGGCAGGCGGATGGATGATGAGCTGTGAGTGACAAGTTGAAGGCAGAAATTCGCTTAATTTTGGGCGTTTAACTTAGCAATTCCACAGAAAAAAAGGAAGCTGTAAGCGTTCTGGTGCACATTGCCTGCGCTAGAGACGGCACCTTCGTCTTATGTTAATTTTACAGAATTACCTATCGGTTCATAGAGTTTAAACGGTACGCCAAGTCTCGGGGTTAGAGGTATTGTCGAGAAAGGCGTGACGCCACACACGAAAAATTAGGATATTGAGATCAAATGAATAAGGAAGCGGTTATGAGAGCGGGTTTTAAGGGAGTTATCGCAGGTTCAATGCTAGTCGCTGTAGGCACCGCTTACTCAGATAAAGAAGAATTTTTACTTTCCTTCCACGGTTTTGAGCCTGATGCCTATACTGAAGAGGGCCAGGCTGGACTCGCTCAGATTTTATCAGGAAAGATGTTCGACTTTCAGGTCCCAATGAGTGCTGTGAACTTTCGGCGGTCGATTGCTGCCAGTAAAGCAGGCGAGCTGGGCTATGACCCAACCACTGATGAGGGGCGCTTTTACAGTGAGGGTGCCTTGCCTTCATTCTCCGGAGAAACTGACGCGGCCCTTGATATGGGGTTATCTGCTTTCGAACGTGAAGGTAAAGAGTTCGCCAGTGCCAACTGCTTCGCCTGTCATTCGGGTGTTGTGAATGGCGTTGTTGTTGCAGGTTTGGCCAGCAACAGCGTTATTCAAACCTCCTCACCACTGACGGAAATTTACGGTGAAGTGGTCAGAGGAGATAATTATGGTCAATACGCCGTTTGGAATCTCGCCGCACACATGGCTAATCCAGAAGAGACAGGGCTGCTTACTTCAGACGAAATCACCCCACCTGTCGAAGTGATGAATAACCTCAAGCGGCCCCCAGTTCAAGCGATGCCCTGGTGGACGATGAAATATAAAGCCCGCGATTATTGGTACGGAGATGGTGCACCTAATGATGCAGCGCATTTCTCACTCAATTTTAGCGTAGGTAACGAAGACATCAATGAGCATCATGCTGAGCATGTTGAGATGACCGCGAGAGCGCTTGCCTTTGCTCGAGAAACTCAGGCGCCAAGTTTCCCAGAAAATTTGAACCCAGAGTTAGTTCAAATGGGGGAGAAAATCTTTCATGGCAAACTTCAGCCCGAAGATCCTTCCACTTTTCTGGCGTGTTTCCAATGTCATGGTGAGTACACGAAAAAGCCTTCAGCAACCGACTACAGTCTCCCCGGCTCCTGGTTTGTGAATTATAGCGGTTCGGAGCAGCTCCGAAATGTGGGCACAGATTCGAGCTACAGTGAGGCGATTGAAGAGCTGATGCCAGTTATCGAGCATATCGGTAAGCTGGCGGTTTACTATGAGTCACAGGGTACACCAGAACTCGCGCCAGTATTTAAGCCATTGAAGGGGATCGGTTATGTGCCGCCGCCGCTAGTTGGCGTGTGGGCGACCGCGCCTTATTTCCACAATGGCTCGGTACCCACAATCGAAGCGGTGCTGAACTCCAAAATGAGGCCGGCGATTTGGAATCGAGATAAAAGTCCGTTTGCTTATGATTTAGACAGTGTCGGTATGGAATACACCGCAATGTCGGAGGCGCAGTATGCAGATCTCGCTGAGACGGCAGGCCAGTCTCCAGCCGAGAGTCGAGCGAGAATCGACATGACGTTTATCTACAATACGAGTAACTACGGCAGAGGTAATCAAGGGCATACGTGGGGCGACTCACTTAACAGCAAAGAGCGCTCAGCGGTAATAGAGTTTCTAAAAAGCCTTTCGGGTGCCGATATGCCGCCTGTTGAGCTGCAACAGCAGGTCATGCGATAAAGCGGAGAGAAGCTGCAGGGCGAAAAGCAGTCATTGAGTGACACAAGTGGTATGCCAGATGAGGTGAGTAATCTTCTGGCTTACTCACCGATCGTTAAGCACTGTCATCCCAGTTGCTATAGAAGCCCTTTATGCCTCCAACCCAGTCCCATTCCGCAAAATAAGATTTAACTATTCTGCATTAACACCAGATGCTGAAAACAAACTATCCGATTACTTTATGTATGGAGTCTATTCGTTTGTTAATGCTGACCGGATTTCTCTTACTGTAAACGTCGTGAACAACGAGAGAAACGAACAGCGCTCATTCGCAGCCATAGGCCAGCCACAGGCTGCTGTAAAAAGTGTCGCGGCGCAAATTTTTGACACGTTCCAGAGACCCAGTTCGCCTACTTTTATTAACCAGAATCAATGTGTCCCAGAAAAAAACACATCGATCGATAAAGGCCTAGTTGTTTGTATAAAGGATAACTAGGCAGGTTGATGGCAGCGTTTTATGGAGCAAGACGCTGCAGCAGAACTTGCTCACCTAAGGAAGCTCGCCCGGCGCCCATTTCTCAATCATCTCGCGGATGTAGTTACTTGGCGCACCTTTAGAGACTTGCGGGCTTATTGGGATTTTCGTTTCGCGAGAGTAAGGTGCTGGCACTGTTTCTAATCTATCTATTACCAATTCCACGGCAAAAAGACCGTATTTATTCGGCAATGTTGTCGTTTTTTCTTCACCCGACGCTACCCCGCCATAAGCTATTTGCCCAACCAATTCTCCCGATAGATTGACAACGGCGCTGCCGCTCGCTCCTCTTTGTGCGGGTAAATTGTAGGCTTGTGACGTCCGGGTAAAGTAGTTTTTCTCCAGGAATGAGCCGACACCCGTTACCCACGGCCCCGTCCTATTCATTGATGTCGGGTGGCCTACGGTAATCAGCGGGTCCCAAGGCTTAAGCAAGGAAGAATCTGCGATTTTAAGTGGCGTAAGCTGCATCTTTTGTTTGGTTCTAAGCAATGCAACATCACCCCGATGTCCGCCTGTCAGGACACCTTCCTCTACTATTCCTCCAAAGATTTCATAGTAGCGCGAGTTCATGATGGTCTCGCCATCGATTGACGTTTTCCCTATCAGCTCTGCTTCTACGTCCTGCCCAAAATACGTGCGAAAGGTGGTGTTGGCGCCAAGCGCTAATTCTGTTACGCAGTGGTCATTGGTTATAATAAGCGTCTCTGTGACCGCAAACCCAGTGCAGATACACGGAACGTTAAAGTTTAAATTTAGCCGATTTTCATCACAAGTGGGACATCCCGTCTCACGAATAAATGCGACAGTAGCCTGTCTTGCTATGTCGATTGCTGTCGAATTTAGCGCGGCCACAGGAAAACCCGACACGGTAAACGAGTCGTTCATAATAGGCACTTCAAATCGCTGGAAATTCTCTAGAGAAACAGCAGGGCGGTTCAGTAACGCTGAAGGCCCAGGAGTCGAGTTTAACTCCGGTTCAATTATCTCTAGCTCCCTTAATAGTTCTGCTGAAATAAGCGACCCCACAGTAATTATGTCGCCGTCAGCATAATAGCGTGGCAGTGGTCCTAGTGTGTTTTTCGTAGTGACAGCTTGATTAGCTGGACAAAGAATTCCTTCAGGATCGTTAGTTTGTGATTTCACGATAGCAACGACGACTCCGGTGTCGTTAATAATGGGCGCACCATTACTACTTCCATCGCTATAGTGGTTCAGATACAGATTAGTGCTGCCTAAATTACCACTGCAGTTTAGAGAGCTACTGGGAGAGACAAACCATCCTCCTTCCGATCTTGAAAGATTCGGATGATGCAGTGTCGCTGTCTCTCCGATATTATCGATATCGGTGGCCGCTATCTGCAACCAGTGCTCATTGCTCTCAATGCCCCTCCATTGCGCCCACGTAGCCATTGGCTCACGTCGATTTTTGGCCACAGCTTTTAGCCGAATAGCACCAAGCCCGCTCTCATCATTGGTCCATATCACCTCTCCTAGACCCCAGCGGCCATCGGCGAGTTGCACGATAGGACCCGCGCCGCTTTCTAGGTTATAGCGAGAATCTTTCTGGTTTAGAAACGCTGAATACGATGCGCAGGCATTCGGGCCAAGAAATTCAGCTGGAAGCGACAACCCTGTGTCACCGAGGGTTCCGTTTAGAGCACGCTCCTCCATAGTGCGAAGCGCATCGGCCGTGGTAACTATCACTGAATCGCTGACAAAGAACCCGCTCGCAGGATTCGTAGCATGGTAGACAGGGTCGTCGCCTTGAGTATCGAAGTCTTGATTCATACACCAATCGCCCATTACCACTACGGCGGAGGCAGCGGCCGAGTGGCCAACTCGCTCAATATCAGTAAATTGCGGCATACTCATTGCCGATTCAATAGATGTTAGCTCTTCTCTGTCCCAAAACACTTTCTTCTCGGAGACGCCTTCATCGGTATCGATGACCCCATCGCTGAGGCCGTCTACTTTTGTCTGTAGAGTAAAGCAACCAAAGTCGTTGCAAACTTCCTGCAAGCTTTTCGATGGTGCCATCTCTAATGCAGTAAGTTCTAATAAAGAAAAGCTGAGGCTCTCGACATCTTGCAGTAGGAGCACCACGTCATAACGTGCTATTTCAACGTCACCTTGCTTAACATCAATCCAGTAAAGCCGGAGCTCGCGAGTTAAAGATGAAAATGTATTTTGAGTCACTCCAAGTTTTGAGGGTGCGGCTTCAACAAGCCTAAAGCTCGTATCATCGATTAACTTGAGTGTTACATCGAAAATCCCCTGCCCGGCCACATCAACAGTAGCTTCAAGCAATCCATTTTGAACCTGAAAGGAGCCTCCTTCTTGCGACATTGCTGCGGGCGCCGCTAAGCAAAGTAAAAGAATCCAGGCAGACAATGCATTGGATTTATTTGGGCATCTAAATTGATTTTTCATAGGCTCGCAATTACTCGCTCTGCTAGGTTTTTGGTTTTTTATTGGCTACAGTAGTTGAATTTGGTCGTAGGGAAATAGCGCACAAGCAGTTCGTATACTTCCGGATGGTTCTCTTTTATATCTTCTCTGGTTGCAAATGGATTTGCATGTTCCGGTCCGGCATCCATGATGTAACCCTCTACTGCTTTGGCCCAATATTCGGACAGCGGTAATCCTTCTGGCACTTTTCCCGCTGCTCGATCTGCATTAGCAATATTCCATATTCGATCGTACCAATAAGTTTCGTTAGTTTCCTCAAACACTAAATGATTAAGAGTATGTCCCATTTCATGTATCGCGACGTTGCCACCAGCGTAGGCATTTCCTGGATAGCAGTACATAGTAGCGTTTGCGGTCATGTTAGGGTCGCTGCGTGTTTGTGCAAATCCGCCTGATTCGTTTGATTTATCTGCGCCATACTCTGGAAGGGCAGACGCATTGGTGTTGAAGAGTGAAACTCTCGCATTGTTTCGCTGCAATATGCCGCGCATCTCAGGTCGAGCAGATGTCATATAAATATAGGCTTCACGAACAGCTAACATTGCGTCATCGTCAACTTCATCACCAGCAACAATGATGACGCCAGCCGCTGTGGTGTATTTAGTGTAATACTCGAGGCCAGTTGGGCTTGGGGAATCGATTATTTTAGCGCCAGTGTCGATATAGTCGAATGTCCCCCAGTTATTTGCAAATTGAGGGCTAAATAAGCCAAATCCGACGAGCTCTGCTGCGGCGTTATAGACATCTCGCTTTGAACCAGTGCCTTGATAAGCGCTACACAGGGCGGCATCTAGTGCATCGAATTGGGCTTTAGTGATCGAAAAATCCTCACCTTCTGGTGTAAAGTCTCCGGCAATGGTGGTAGAAGACGTTTTTGCGTAGTTTAGAATGTCTCCATAAAACCAATGAGTAACGGGTCCACTGCTCAGTTTTTCTGAGTCTGGATCGGTCATATTATCTATTAGATCGGTTTCGCCACGCTTTTCGGCATTTCTTACTAGTGAACTCACATTTTCCCAGTACTCTTGTGCAGATACGGGCGTCGCTAATGCTGTTATCTCACTGCATGTTTTGGCCTCTGCCAGCTTGTACTGAATCTGATCAAATTTATAACCTCCAGCACTTGAAACCGGATTTCGTGTTGAATCAAAGCGCGTTATCAGTTCATAAGTGGTGTTTCGATCGTTGCCGATCGAGAGGGTTTTCGTTTCGAATAAGACTGACGTCACCTCTCCACTAGCGCTCAGGGAAACCTCAAAGGAATCGTCGCAGCCAATTAACGGGCGATAGGCTTTAAGCTCGACGCTTTTTAACATCAAGCTGTTGTTAATCAATTTGAAATCGATAGAAAGTGCTTCGCCAAAATTAGTTGATGAAGAGTCAATGTAAGCGCAGCCAGCGGAAAGCGTATTTGTAGCAGCATCAAAATTGCTTTGATATCGGTATGGCGCTATCGAGTCAGCTGCTGTGGCACAAAAAGTGGGGGAGCAAAGCACTAGGACTAAACCACTTATTTTTAAAAATTGATTATGTATTCTCTGCGTCACTTCTAGGCTGCTCAATAGGTAAATTAGGGTGTGTGAGTAGGCGATTTTTTTTGATGGGGCGTCTGTCAATTGGGCGTTAGTTGCTGCACAGAGGAACGTAATTAACCCGAATGCATGGGTTGGCTAATGCCAGCACGAATTTAAACGCTGGTCTTAGTTCCCGCCAATACGACGACTCAATGACAAAATAAGCGAGGAAATCGAGAGGATCAATCGGCGCTTTTGGCTCCCTCGCTCTCAGGCTTGAAAAGGAGTCGAAATAGGGGGATTTTGAAGTAGGGGGTATAGCCAAGAGTTGTAGCTAAGAAATCCGGCTAAGAGTTCTACCTATGAGTTTTAATAGGAGATGGTACCAGTGGGCGGACTTGAACCGCCACTCCCGCAAAGGAACCGGATTTTGAATCCGGCGTGTCTACCAATTTCACCACACTGGCACAGAGTCGTTGAGACGGGCGCGATTATAGCAGTCTGCTCGCGCTTCGCAATGTGATAATGCGTGCTTATGCCGGTTACTTTCCTGCTCTACTTGGGTGGTGATGGACTCCCTGAGCGCGTAAACTGCGCGCCGACGTTCACCAAGAGCCGCGTATCTAAGGACCCACCACCCATGCAGCTGTCTGATTTCGACTTCGATCTACCCGAGCGCCTCATCGCGCACTACCCCGCCGAACAGCGCCGCCAGAGTCGGCTTTTGTGTCTCGACACCGAGACTTCGTCAATTACGCACCGTGGTTTCGCCGATCTGCTGTCGCTTGTGACCGAGAAAGACCTGTTGGTCTTTAACGACACGCGCGTGATTCCCGCGCGGCTTTTTGCCCATAAGACCTCTGGTGGTCGAGTCGAGGTAATGGTTGAGCGGATGATGGAGGACAATAAAGTGCTCGCGCAGCTTAAGGCGAGTAAATCCCCCAAGCCGGGCACGCTGTTGACAATCGATGGCACTGAACTCGCCCCGATCGAGGTGATAGGGCGGCAGGGAGATTTTTACATTCTGCAATTCGAAGGCGGCGCAGCACCCGAAGAGGTCTTTGTTGAGCATGGCCACATGCCGCTGCCTCCCTACATCAAGCGCGAGGACGAGGCGTTCGACGAGGAGCGTTATCAGACCGTTTACGCGCGCGAAAATGGTGCTGTTGCCGCGCCAACTGCAGGGCTGCATTTCGATGAACAGATGCTTGCCGAGTTGGCGGAGAAGGGCGTGGACACCGCCTATCTTACCTTGCACGTGGGTGCGGGTACCTTTCAGCCGGTGCGCGTAGACAATATCGAAGAGCATAAGATGCACACGGAGCTTATCGATGTGGGCGAAGACGTCTGCGTTAAAGTCGCTGCCTGTCGCGCCCGCGGCGGCAGAGTGATTGCCGTGGGTACAACGACAGTTCGCAGCCTTGAGTCTGCGGCAGCCGGTGGTGAGCTGGCGCCAACGCGTGGCGAGACAGATATCTTTATCTACCCAGGCTATGAATTTAAAGTTGTCGACGCACTGATTACCAATTTTCACTTGCCACAGTCGACGCTATTAATGCTCGTGAGTGCGTTCTGCAGTCGTGACGTGCTGATGGAGACGTATAAGCAGGCGGTCGAAAATGACTACCGCTTCTACAGCTATGGCGATGCCATGCTGCTCGGCAAGGGCGTGTGATTAGGGCTGACTTGGCCAGAAATCGCGCCTGACTGCGGTAGCAGCGCTAAAAGACTTTTTTTGCTACTATGCTCGGCCTAACAGAGCCCTTACGTAACTAGTAATCCATTAATTTGTTAATTTGAACCCCTAAACTATATCCCCAACAGGAACTCAAGATGAAAGCACCAGTACGCGTCGCTGTAACCGGAGCCGCAGGCCAAATTAGTTATTCCCTACTGTTCAGGATCGCCGCGGGCGAGATGCTCGGTGCCGACCAGCCTGTAATTTTACAGCTGTTGGAAATTACGCCAGCGCTAGGCGCACTTGCCGGCACGGTGATGGAAATCGAAGACTGCGCGTTTCCTTTAGTGGCGGGTATCGTTCAAACCGACGACGCGAATGTTGCGTTCAAAGACGCCGATTACTGCCTCTTGGTAGGTGCGCGTCCTCGCGGCCCGGGCATGGAACGTAAGGACCTGTTGGAAGCCAACGCAGCCATCTTCTCGGCGCAAGGTAAAGCTATTAACGACAATGCGAGCAAAGACGTGAAAGTGTTGGTAGTGGGCAATCCAGCTAACACTAACGCGCTTATCGCTTACCGCAATGCGCCGGATCTAAAGCCAGGCCAGTTTACAGCCATGACGCGGTTGGACCATAACCGAGCGATGGCGCAGCTTGCCAATAAAACTGGCAAGCACAGCACTGACGTCGAGAGCATGATCATCTGGGGTAACCACTCAGCGACGCAGTACCCAGACATTCATCACTGCACGGTGGCAGGTGCTCCGGCGGTTAGCCTTGTTGACCAAGACTGGATCACCGGTGACTTTATTCCCACTGTGCAGCAGCGCGGCGCAGCAATTATTAAGGCGCGCGGTCTGTCGAGCGCGGCCTCTGCAGCGAATGCGGCCATCGAGCATATGCGTGATTGGGCGCTAGGCACTAATGGCAAAATCGTTAGCATGGGCATCCACAGCGATGGCAGCTATGGCGTCACCGAAGGCTTGATCTATTCATTCCCTGTGACGTGCGCTAACGGTGAGTACAGCATCGTTCAGGATCTTGAGATCAACGCGTTTAGCCAAGACCTGATGGACAAGTCTGAAATTGAGCTCAGTGAAGAGCGCGATGCAGTGGCGAGTCTGCTTCCGTAAATAAGGCTATGGCAGCTGAGAGGCTGCCATTGGCTATCGAGAGGCGTGAGTTTAAGTTTCAACTCAAAATCATATGGTTGAGCGGCATCTCTGTTTTGCTGACCACCTCGCGCATAATAAAACTCGAATGCACATCCGTGACCCCTTCTATACGGGTTATCTTATTCAGCAAAAATGCTTGATACCCTTCCATGTCCGGTACCCGGACGCGCAGCTGATAATCGGCTGATTGCCCCGTGACGAGCAGACATTCGACGACCTCCGGAAAGTCTGCCACGGTTCTTTCAAACTCTTCAAAGCGCTCGGGTGTGTGGCGGTCCATGTTTATGTGAATAATCGCCGTGAGCTTTAGATTTAATTTAGCGGGGTTGAGTAGCGTGACTGTGCGCCCGATTACGCCACTCTCCTCGAGCTGCTTTACCCTGCGCGCGCAGGGCGAGGGCGACAGTCCTACTTTGTCAGCTAGCTCGAGATTGGTGATGTTGCCATCGCTCTGGAGCTCGGCGAGGATGCGTCGGTCGATTTTGTCCATTGGTATTCCTCTGTTTTCGCTCGTGTCGAATGAGATTGCGGGGCTATGGCTGTTGTCTTCGCTATCGAAAATCGTTTTATTAAGTGATTATAGCTAATTTATTATTATAATTTGACTATATTATCTAATAATAACCCATATTAGTGTAATTCATGAGTAGAGTCACCCCTGTAAAGTCCACTACAATGCATTTCTCGAGTCTATAAGCAGAACGTTAAACAGACACGACGCTTGCAAATAGAAATCCCAAAAGGAATAAAGAGATGTTCGACCATACGAAATACAAGCCTTTCACCACTATCGACATCAAGGATCGCACTTGGCCCGATCAAGTGATTTCCGAGGCGCCGAGGTGGTGTAGCGTTGACCTTCGTGATGGCAATCAGGCTCTGATCGAGCCGATGTCAGTCGAGCAAAAGAAGAAGATGTTCGCACTGTTGGTGGAAGTTGGCTTTAAGGAAATTGAGGTCGGCTTCCCAGCAGCCTCGCAGCCAGACTTCGACTTTGTGCGTTACCTCATCGAAGAGAACAAAATTCCCAGCGATGTAACCATCCAAGTGCTCACCCAAGCGCGGCCCGAGCTGATTCAGCGCACGTTCGAGTCTCTCAAAGGCGCGCGGCAGGCGATACTTCACGTGTATAACTCAACCTCGGTTGTGCAGCGCGAGAAAGTATTCAAGACCGATAAGGCGGGAATCATCGCGATCGCGAAAGCGGGCGCTGTTGAGGTTCAGCGCTGTGCGTCACTCGCGCCAGAAACCGATTGGATATTCCAGTATTCGCCCGAAAGCTTTACTGGCACCGAAATCGATTTCGCTGTTGAGGTATGCGATGCCGTTGCCGATGTATGGCAGCCGACGCCTGACAAGCAAATCATTTTCAACTTGCCGTCTACAGTCGAAGTATCGACGCCCAATGTCTACGCCGATCAGATAGAGTGGTTCTGCCGCCATATTAAAAATCGCGATTCGATTGTGGTTAGCCTGCACACGCACAACGACCGTGCCTGCGCAGTGGGTTCGGCAGAGCTCGCAGTCATGGCGGGCGCTCAGAGGGTCGAAGGCACGTTGCTCGGCAATGGCGAGCGCACGGGCAATATGGACATCGTTATTATGGCGATGAATCTCTATAGCCAAGGTGTCGATCCGAAGCTCGATTTAAGCGACATGGATAATATTGTCTCGGTGGTGCGAGAGTGCACGCAAATCGACGTGCACCCGCGTCAGCCCTATTCAGGCGATCTCGTGTTTACCGCATTTTCGGGTAGCCACCAAGATGCGATCAAAAAGTGTCTCGATATTTATGAAGAAGGTAGCACCTGGGAGATCGCCTATTTACCGATCGATCCGCGCGACCTCGGTCGTACCTACCAAGATGTCATTAGAGTAAACAGCCAGTCGGGCAAGGGCGGTGTCGCCTATGTGCTCGCTAACAAATTTGGCTTTGAGTTACCACGCTGGTTACAGATTGAGTTTAGCCGCGTAGTGCAGAGTGTCACCGAGCAAAGCGGTGGCGAGATTCAGCCCGA
>Ga0209251_1000018_pt1 | contig 141346 bp, 103 predicted proteins | sample SaaInlV_100m_DNA_6_FD_184665 | JGI IMG/M metagenome (GOLD analysis project Ga0209251, IMG submission 184665) | Marine microbial communities from expanding oxygen minimum zones in the Saanich Inlet - Saanich Inlet SI073_LV_10m_DNA (SPAdes) (version 2) | ecosystem: Environmental > Aquatic >...
ATGATCATCGCCGGCAGTTTCGGTGGTAACGACTGTGAAGCTGGAACTGTTGGTAGTGGCGCAAGTGTGCAACTGTACATCCACGTCGGGTCCGGAGGTACAACCTTCGAAACCCTCTCAATCCAAGATACCGCAACTGGGTCAAAGGTCGTTTGATGTCTTCTGAGGGCGGCGCTCGAGAGAGCACCCCCTTAGAGGAGGAATTATGATGGCCTGGCCATTTGGTGGCAGTGCAAACAAGGACCGAGATGAAGACGCAGCATTGACCGAAGATCGTCTCAAGATCATGGCGAACATCGCCATTGAGCAAGTCCCTCTCCCAGAGGAAGGCGAACTCGGTGAAGAAGACGCGTGGACCATCTCCCCTGGTCCTACAAAAGCACGACTCAACAGCATCGGCAGTGTGCCGAGCGTGGCTGCAAGCCTCGCTCCAGCACCTGTCGCACCGGTGAACACGACCGTTGACACGTCCGGACTCGAACGATTGATTAGCAGCCGCCTCGACATGGTCGAGGATGTGCTTCGCATGGTTGAAGTTCGACTCGAGGGGACTCCCCAAGCATCTGCTGAAGTTGTCTCTCTTGACGGTGTTGACATGGATGAAGCAGCAATCAGTGGCGATACAATCGTCACTGCGAGCGGTGAAGTCATACCTGTCGCCGGAAACAATCGTCTCAAAGCAGTGGACGAAGCACCATTGGTGGAACTCTACGAGGCTCAAGCCCTCGCAGCAAATCCATTCTTGCATGCTCCGTCTCGTGGTGCGACAGCTGACGCAAACAGCGTCGGTGCACCAACCGTCTCCGCCCTCTTGCTCGACCACATGTCGGGCATGGCAGCGGTCAGCTTTACCCAGAAGGCCATGGCCTCCGGTATGCTGAGCGACGAAGAAGGACGATCTGTCATGGCAATTGTTCAACTCGCAGAACCCGGGGAATCCGAGGCTGCGCTTGACGATCACTTGCCTCACAAAGAATTGCTCACGTTCTCATCCCTCGTCAGTTCATGGCGAAATGTGAGATCCCTCCGAGGTGAAGCCTGATATGGCTGGCTCGGTCGGTATCGGTGGCCTCATTATAGGGGTCTCATTGTTGGTTGTGTTTTCCATGGCCGTTCAAACAATGTCGTATCAAATGGAGTCCTCTATGGAGGTCCTTGATGCTGCAGCCGATCCCGTGCCGAGCTTTGTCATTGACGATGCTTCCCTCATCGAAGGAGCAATTCTTACTGTCGCCGTGACTGGAACCGGTTCTGGTTCCGGTGTCGTAAACGGTACACTTGTCGCAAATGGCGGCGTTGGTTTGGGTGGCTTTGCCGCTACCTTTACTGTGACTTCTGGGCAAATCGATGTAAATTCTGTGGTAATCACCAACCACGGTTCTTACACAACCCCCCCAACAAGCCTCACTGTAAATGGTCAGGGCACTCTCACACCTACCCCAACGTTTAGCTTCACGTCAGGCGATATCTTTTACGCGAACCTCACAAATACAGGCGACATGACAATCAAAACCGAGAATGTTTGGATGTTCTTTGACGGGGATTCCCCGACACAGTTCAGCACCATCCACCTCGAAGGTTGGGCACAAAACCAAGCAACCCCTGATGCTGCATCAGAGAATTGGTATGTTGGGGAAACAGTGGATTTGATCTATCCATCCCCACCTGCGCTCACATCACGATTCGTGACAACCTCTGCAGGGTTTATTGCTGCAGAAGCAATCTGAGGTTTGAACATGGCAGACGGCGGAGCTTCAACATTCATCATGCTCATCACTGGGCTGTTAATCTCAAGCGCTGTGAGCGCTTTGTTGATCACAGAGTGGACAAATACGGCCAAGGTCGCACAAGTCCAACAGCGTGGTGCTCAACTTTCTTCGGAACTGAGCATTGAATTTGCTGGGGATCCTATGATGGTTGATTTTGATAGTTTGACCTCCACTGAAACGATTACCTTCTATGCATTGAACACGGGTCAACATCCCATGGATGAAACTCAACTGAGCGTGTTTGTTGATGGTCGCTCTCCGACCGCGATATCAGTATCCTTTGTCGGAACTGCTACTGAATGGAACCCAAATGTCCTCTTGGAAATTGAGGTGCAGTACACGGGCGTATCCGGCTATGCAGAGGGTGATGATGTTGCCTTGTATGCGGTGGCTACATCTGAAACAATTGGCGGACTCTCGTCAAGCGCATCGTTCAACACCGAGGTGAGGCTCTCATGACAGAAGATCCATTTTTGAAAGCACACAAGCCGATGGAAGATGGTTTTCCATATGATTTGGAAACTGATTCGCTGGCTGACTCGATGGGATTGCGCATGCCGAACCGTTCCCTGTATGTCTTGCAGGGTGCTGTCGGTGGCGGAAAATCACTCATCTCTCAGCGTTTGGCGTATGGGATGGTTGAGAACGGCGTGAAGGTGCTTGTCATCACCACAGAACTCACCACACGCGGATGGATTGAGCAAATGGAATCCATCGGGTATGGTATCACCGATGCTATTCGTGAAGGCCAACTTATGGTGTTCTCTCGTTTCGGAACAATCGCTGAAGCGCTCCCAAATGTGGGCTTAGAAGAATTGCTTGAATCTGAGGCCATCGCTCTCGCTGACGTCGTCATTATTGATGCGGCAAGTTCGTTGATGCCAGATTCATTGGATGAAGCCGGGCGATTTTCGATGATGCAGAAACTTCGTCGAATTTGTGCTGATGGCCGCTCGCTTATGCTCTGTGTCGATCCAGAAGAAATGGATCACAAGTTGATGCACAACATGCGGGCATCCGCTGAAGTGGTTCTCGATCTACAAACCACCATGATTGGTGGTGAAATCAAAAGAAACATCGTTGTCACTCGATTTTTGAGGGCTGCAGGCCCAACACAGACGTCCATTGGATGGCGTGTTGAACCAAGCATGGGCTTCATTGTCGACATCACTGCGGTGAGCTGAGGAGGGGTATGAATGGCTGACGAACCCCGATTTGCAAAAGGCGACCTCAACGGCGTCATGGCTGCCCATGCTCACGTGGCAGATTGGGTGCGTGATTTTGAAGCACGGTATGGTACAAGGCCAATTTACTACGGCGAACTCGACCGAGATGCCAAGAAAGAACGCCCACTCAACCTCATTTATTTGGCTAAAGAACCGATCTTTGTCCACATTTACGAGCCACCTGCCGATGAAGAAGGCGGTGGCCAAGTGCTGTGGTTTGGACTGGAGCCCCAGCTCACTGAAGAAGAAGAAAACATCCGACGTGAACTCACTGAAACCCTTCTCCAAGAAGCACCGACTGCTCCCTCATTCACAACCGATAATGAATTCGAAAACATCCTTCGCCAAATGGTTGAACGGTACACCGTTTTGGATACTGAACTTGGCGTGAGCCCAAGGCGTCAAGGGCGTCTTTGGGAAATGCTTGGGATGGATGATAAACGAATTATCGTCAATCAAGAGCAACGCACCCGCCTTGAGTACATCGTGATTCGCGATTTGATTCGCAACGGGCCACTCGAACCTCTGCTCTCTGACGAGATGCTGGAAGATATTCACTCGATTGGTCTCAAGCACGTCCACATGGATCACAAGGTGTTTGGAATGGTCACCTCGAACATACGATTCCGTGAACGAGAGATGCTTTCGCGTTTCCTTCGCGCTATGTCCGAACGTATTGGCAGGCCAGTTTCGGATAACAAACCGATCATCGACGGTGCGCTCCTCGATGGTTCTCGTATCAACATCATTTTCTCGGACGACGTATCGATGCTCGGTCCTTCCTTCACGATTCGTAAGTTCGCTGAAGAAACAATTTCCATCACCCAACTCATTGCATGGGGTACCATCTCATCCCAAGTCGCAGCCTACATTTGGATTTGCTTAGAATACGGTATGTCGGTTCTGGTGTCTGGAGAAACTGCCTCAGGGAAAACCACGACGCTCAATGCAATTCTTCCTTTCATTGACCACAATGTCAAGATTTACTCTGCAGAAGACACCCCTGAAGTGAAGGTTCGACACAAGATTTGGCAACGCCTCGTCACCCGTTCTTCAAAGAATGAAGAATCTCGCGTTGAGATGTTCGATTTGCTCAAAGCAGCGCTTCGTAGCCGTCCACGTTACATCATCATCGGTGAAATTCGTGGTGTTGAAGGGGCGACTGCTTTCCAGGCTATGCAAACAGGTCACCCAGTTATTGCGACCTTCCACGCATCGTCCATCGTCAAGATGATTCAACGGTTTACTGGTGATCCAATCAACGTCCCGATTCGTTTCTTCGACAACCTCAATTTTGCTATCTTCCAGGAAGTGGTGGAGGCACCCGGTGGCGGTATTGCCCGACGTGTCACAGGAATTGACGAAGTCATTGGATACAACAAGCACAGCGACGGTGTTCTCACCCGTGGTATGTTCGAATGGGACCCTGTCAAGGACAAACATTACTTCCGTGGTATGTTCCAAAGCCATTTGCTTGAGAATAAAATCGCAGCAATGGCCGGTTTTGCAAACAAGCGGGACATCTACGACGAGATGCTCAAGCGAGCCGCAGCGCTCCAGAGGATGGTCGATCGTGACTTGACGCACTACGACGATGTGTTCGATTTGTTGGGGATTTACTACAACAGCGGCTGGGACCACTTTGACCGTGCGATCGATTCATGGAAGGGTATTAACCACGATTGAGGGATGATGAATGCAGCGAATGTCGATGTGGCAAATCGCTTTGCGGCGGCTTGAAATGCCGGTGCTGCGGTTCCTCGCATTGTTTGTCGGTGGAGCGGCAGCCGCTGGTTTCTTCATGGCGATTCTCATCATTACTCTCACGGGAGGATTGGCAGATGGTGCATTGTTCTCTGGTATCTCTGGTGTCCTGCTATTGCTATTCCTTCCACTGTTATCTGGCGGGGCAGCCATTGTTTTTCCCATTCTCGATGTGCAACGCTCTGCAACGCTCATCGAAAAAGAAATGCACATGTTCATCACTCGAATGGGCATTTTATCGCTTGGTGAAGTTGGTGCGCAATCGATCTTCGATATTCTCAAGCAAATGAGGGATTACGGTGAATTGGCAACGGAGGTTCAACGGATTGAAACCCTGGTCGATAAATGGCACACTTCGCTCCCAGAAGCTTCACGTATTGTTGCTCAACAAAGTCCAAGTCCACTCTGGGCTGATTTCCTTGACCGAATGGCGTTTTCAATTGAAGCAGGTCAACCAATCGACGAGTTCATGCGGTCGGAACAGGAGACCATTGCAGAGCAATACACCACGCTGTACGACACACGTTTGGAATCTGTTGACACAATGAAAGAAATCTATGTCTCATTGGTTTCAGCGGGTTTGTTTGGTTTGGTGATTGCCGGCATCCATCTTGTGTTGTTCGAAACGGGTTCCCTCACGGATGCACCGATCGAAATCGCAAGCCGATTGCGTTTCCTTCTCCTTGCGAGTCTTTTGTTCACAATTGTTCAAATCGGCGGCGTGGTGTCGTTTAATTCGACCATCCCAGAAGATCCTACCTTTGCCCGTGATGAAATGGATACGCCGTTCAGGGTCAACTTCCTTCGTGCGTTGGTTGGCGCCAGCCTCATCACAATGGTTCTCTTCGCAATCACTGTCATTGTCATCTTGGCATCATGGCAAGAAGTGAGTGCCCAATGGGATCGTTATGGTCTGTTGCTGATTGTTGCTCCACTCTCTCCGATGATGATTCCGGCGTTCATGGTTGGGCGTGAAGAATCACAAGTGTTGCGTCGGGATGAAACATATCCCGACTTCATCCGGGCCTTGGGTGGAACCGCCCAAGCACGGTCTGCTGAGCCATCAGCAACCATCAAAGCCCTTCGTGGCATTGATTTTGGTGTCCTTGACAACTCCATTGATCGTTTGGAAAAGCGCTTGTCAACCCGTATTGATTCAGACAGAGCGTGGGACTATTTCACGGCTGATACCAATTCCGCAGTCATTTCACGATACACTCGAATATACATCGAAGGTTCCCAATCCTCCGGCCAGCCTGCAGCAACAGCCGAAATGGTTTCCCGGTCAGTTGGAAACCTCCTGTCACTGCGACGACGCCGCGCGCTCTCTGCAAACACAATGCGAGGGGTCGCTCTTGGTTTGCTCATTGCGACCGTAACAAGCCTCAACGTAACCATTGCGATTGTCTTGAAACTTGGAGACTCGATTGCAGGTGTCGCTGAAGGTTTCGTCGAAACCGATGTATCTGCCCTCTCTAGGTTTGGTTCGGACTTGGCACTCCCTGTGATGGAGGATGCTTCGGCTGTTGGTGAGAACATACGGATGTTCAAAATCATCGTATCAATCCTTATCCTCTTCCAAGTAGCGGCGGTTTCCATGATTTCGAACCGCCTGCGGGGTGGCGGTAAGACCACTGCTCTTGGCCAAGCGATTCAATTGCTATGGGTGGCAGGAATCACCTCCTTCCTCACTTCGGTTGTCCTCGAGAGCGCTTCCGGAATCTTCGGCGTCTGACCTCTTTGCAACCGAAACACAATAACTTCCATCGAGATGGGGGACCATGCAAGGATTGCCTCAACCCCCTGCTCCCTCAGCCCTGCCTCAACCCGCTCCTGTGTCTCCTTACCAGCCAGCGAAAGGGTTCGACAAGACCAAGTTAGCCTATTCATTTGAACGCTGGCTGATGATTGGAATCATTCTCATCATTGCAGCAACGTTGTTTGTTCAAGTCGTGACGATGTGGGGGCCTCCTGACGAACCAGCCGTCGATGCCGAACTTGAGGAATTGAGTCAATACCTCGAAGATGTAGACGGTTACATGGATCTCAACAGGGTCATTTCGTCCATTGGCGTCATCCTTCAAACAGTCGGGATGGGTCTGATTGGATATGCGCTCCTTCGTGAATCACACACCACAACAAGTCATCACACGGCGCTTCGTGTCACCGGTATGATTCTCGGTGTGTTGGTCGTTGCGAACTTGGCAGCACGAAGCCTCAACATTCTGTGATCAGCGCCGTGCTTCTTCATCGATTCGCTTTTTGGTCGCTGTCCAGGAACAAATCGGGCACTGTGTCAAATCGTGCCGGCGAGCTGGACAGTATTCACGACCGAAGAAGATGATTTGGAGATGGAGCTTATTCCAGAGTTCTTTTGGAAACACAGCCTTCAAGTCACGTTCTGTTCGTTCAACTGTGGTGCCGTTGGAAAGCCCCCATCGAGCACCGAGCCGATGGATATGGGTGTCGACGGGAAAAGCGGGGATGCCAAATGCTTGGGCCAATACGACGCCAGCGGTCTTATGCCCGACGCCAGGGAGGGCCTCAAGCGCCTCAAAGGAGTCGGGAATGATGCCGTCATGACGCTCGACAAGTAATTCAGAAAGACGCTTGATGTTTCTTGCTTTCGTGGGAGCCAACCCAACTTGGCGTATGTCTTGAAGGATGGTTTCCACGGGGAGTTCTGCCATCGTTTGAGGGGTGTTTGCCTTTGCAAAGAGCGCAGGTGTGACCTGATTGACTTTGAGGTCAGTGGTTTGTGCGCTCATGAGCACTGCCACCAGCAGTTCGAAGTGGTTTGTGTGGTCGAGTGGGACCGGTGTTTCGGGGTAGAGTTCCTCGAGCATCTCCACAATGCGTTCGGCTTTTTCTGAACGCTTCATGGTTCTTCACGCTCAGTTTGAATCCATCTTGACCGAGTAGGCCTCGCCAGTCATCCAACCAAACACGAGGCCTGAGATGACAGAAAGCATTGGAATGCCGTTGCAAATGATGGTTTCAACAGGTTCGGTCACCGCTTCACCGCCAGCGAGGTACCAGATCACAAAACCAAGAAGAATACCGGGGATCAGCATGACGCCTCCCATAATCAGTGTCCGCAACAGGCGCATGACATCAGGAAGAGGCGGCAAGTCAAGAAGGTGTGCATCACACAACAGTCTCAAAGAAGGGCAGAGAGAGCCGTCGCATCGAGCGAATTGAGCACGTCAGGGGCTTCTAACCAACCCTTTCTCGCTGCCATCACGCCGTAACTGATGTCGGCAAGCCCTCTCAGGGAATGCGCATCTGGGTTGATGATGACTGGGACGCCAAGCCCCTTTGCATGTTTGCACAATCGCCAGTCTAAATCCAACCGGTATGGGCTTGCGTTGAGTTCGACTGCCTTGAGCCGGCCCTCGTTGTTATGGTCGGCCATATGTTCCAACACTGCAAACAAATCCACTTCATAGCCATCTCGTCCCTGGAGAATACGCCCCGTTGGGTGGCCCAAGACTGTTGTAGCTGGATGATCAATGCACTTCAGCAACTCCTCTGTGTTCTCAATTTCATCCCGCGCTCGCCATTTGGAAATAGCGTGAACTGAAGCCACTGTGTAATCGAGTTGAGCAAGAACATCATCTGGATGATCCAATTTTCCACCCGGTAGGATGTCCGATTCTACACCGTGGTACAACCTGAAGTCAACACCGTCATCGGCCCATGCTTTGTTGTAGGCCTTGATGGTGACGCCTTGCTGGAGGAGGTCATCTGCGCTCGCCCCATTGGCGACCTTAAGCGTCGGCGAATGGTCGGCTATACCCAACCAATTCCACCCGAGTTTTTGGGCGGTGTCTGCCATTTCTTCGAGACTTGCTTCACCGTCCGATAGGGTGGTGTGGTTATGCCAAGCCCCGCGCATGTCGGCGTTTGTCACCAACTTTGGCAAACCATTGTGGTGCGCTGCATTAATCTCGCCAGTGTCTTCCCTAAGTTCGGGGGTTACCCATTCCAATTCGAGGTGTTTGTAAATGGCTGCTTCGTCAACCGCATCAAGCGAATATTGTGCTGCTGCCATGCCTTTCAAGTCGCCTGCTTTGGCTTCGGGTATCAAACCAAATTCGTTCAACCGCAGGCCACGATCGATGGCTCGTTGGCGCATGGCAATGTTGTGCTCTTTGCTACCAGTGAAGTACGCTAAGGTGAACGGGAAGACGCCTGGAGGCACCAATCGCACTTGTGCGTCAATGGTTCCACCGCTTTCCAATTGTTCGTAGTCGTCACCGCCAATGGCATCGAGGACGTTCGGGTCAATATGGCCAACAGTGAACCCTTCTTCGAAAATGGTGGTGTCGAGGATCAAACTGATTTTAGAGTCGCCAGCACCTTTGACATCGGCGATTCCTGGGAGGCTGAGAATTGCATTTGCCACCCGCTCATGGTGCTCTTTTTCAACGGCTACAACCAAATCAAGGTCGCCAATTGTCTCCTTCCGACGTCGAGCGCTGCCAGCAAGTTGGGCTTTCACGACGCCTTCGATTTGACTGACGCGTGCTTCGAAGGCTTCGCCGTACATCAGGCCAATATCGAGCCTTCGTCGAGCACGGAAGCGAGCAAGCAAATCAATGCCATCCAACATTCGGGCTTGGGATTTCTTTCCAAATCCTTTCATCGGTGCAATTTTGTCCGCCTCAGCCGCTTCTTTGAGTGTTGCCACCGAGTCGACCCCGAGTTCTTGATGCATCAGTTTAATCCGTTTCGGACCAAGACCGGGTATGCCCAGCATCTCAATCAGTCCCTCGGGTGTCGAGGCATGGAGTTCAATCCAATCACTGGGCCAGCGGCCTTCGCCGACCACTTGGGTCAACGCTGAACCTAGTCCCTTTCCGATGCCCTTCATCTCGAGAAGCCGCCCTGTGGCGACCAGTTCGCCCAAATCTTCGGTCAAAGAACCGAGCATACGGCTTGCATTCTGGTAGGATCGAACCCTGAACACATTCGCACCCTGGAGTTCCAAAAGTACAGCAACTTGGTGCAAGGCGTTTGCCACCTGATTGCGGGAAAAGTAGGGTGGGCCACTCGGTCGTGGTTTTGGGAGTGAGAAACCGTTGCCTGCCATGGTTCTGCTGAACCGGCGACCCTTGTCAAAGATTGCGTTTGGAAAAATGTGGACTTCACATTGAAGAACTGCGGGCTCGTCCCTTGTCTATGGTCGACCCAGCAACCATCGAACGATTGGCGGAGGGGCTTTGCGGCCTTTCTGCAATTTTGTTCACTTTCATTGCGACCTTCTCTCGTTCACCATCGGTGGAACAAATCGTACAGAACATCATTGCAATCACCCTTGTGGCAGCAGCAGGTGTGTTGTGGTGGCTTTCCCTCTCGGGTGGCACGCTGTGGGGTTCGAATTACCTGCCAAAACCGCTTTCTGTGGTATGCATTGTGCTTGCAATCTCTGCTCGAATGAACATCAAAGGCGAAAATGTGTCCTTCGGTGCAAACCCTCACACCATCGGCAAAGACAAAGGCGAAGAGTGATCAGACGATTTCGCCCTTAGGTTGTGGGCCTTCATCTTCTGCGGTAGAGTTTCCTGCCATGGCTTCCTTGGCCATTTTCTGATCAATGAAGGTGCGCATGTACTCTGGCAACTCGCCGTTGACAAAGATGACATCGTTAATTGCGTCGAGCTTTTTGAGTGAGTAATAGATCTGCATGGCCGTCATTGGGGTTGAGGAGCACCCATTGCAACCCCCATCCAGTGAGAGCATGATGTTTCCATCACTTGTGTCGAGCACAGTCACAACGCCATCGTGTTCGTCAAGGATTTCTTGCACCGGCCCAATTTCGGCAAGCACCTCCTCGGCGGTGATGGTCATATGCCGGCCTCGGGTTTCTCCTCTTTCAACGATTGCTTGTTTGTGTGACTCAGAAAAGTCATGTGGTGACCGCAGAACGGTCTGAAAAAGTACGGAACAAGGTGTTTTACAGGGGGAACCACTTATGAGGGGTTCTTTGGTCGCCGAGGCACAGGTGTTCTGTTATGATGGAAAATATACCAATGATTGCCGCAGGTGCAGGTCTCGTAGGACTTGTCATTGCGTTTGTGCTGTATCAACAAGTGAACAAAGTGAAAATTGACAATGATAAAGTGGCTGAGATCACTCAAGAAATCCAAGATGGGGCCATGGCGTTCCTCTTTGCAGAATACAAAGTTCTCAGCGTGTTCGTTGTCGTCGTTGGTGCTGTGCTCGCATGGCTCAATGACATCGATACAGCAATTGCATTCTTCGCAGGTGCAATTGCATCAGTCCTCGCAGGCTTCTCCGGAATGCGTGCGGCCACATCGGCCAACGGTCGAACCGCAATGGCTGCTAAGAACGATGGACAAGCCGGTGCTCTCTCTGTCTCATACAACGGTGGAGCCGTCATGGGCCTTTCAGTTGGTGGACTGGGGCTTCTCGGTATCTCGCTCATCGCTTTCTGGCTCAGTGCAGGAGAAACAACTGATGGGGTAATGAACCCAGTCAGCGCTGCAGCAGGATTCGGTATGGGTGCTTCATCCATTGCGCTCTTCGCTCGTGTCGGTGGCGGTATCTACACCAAGGCTGCTGACGTCGGTGCAGACCTCGTTGGTAAGGTTGAAGCAGGTATTCCTGAAGACGACCCACGAAACCCGGGTGTGATCGCAGACAACGTCGGTGACAACGTCGGCGACGTCGCTGGAATGGGTGCTGACATCTTCGAATCCTTCGTTGGATCCATCATCGCAGCCATGATCATTGCAAACGACTTCGATGTATCAGGCGCTGGAGATTACGTTCTTCTTCCAATTCTTCTCGGATTCATTGGATACACCGCTTCCATCATTGGTGTGTTCTCGATGTCCTTCCTCAAGAACGGTAAAGACCCAGCAGCAGCGCTGCGAAACACCACTTTCATCGCAGCAGTCTTGTTCTGGATTGGCGGTTACCTCGCCATCCAACAAGAACTCATCAACGTCGAATACGGCATCATGCACTCAGTCGTACTTGGAAGCGTCATCGGTATCTTGATTGGCCTTGTCACTGAATATTACACCGGAATTGAACCAGTCTTTGGAATCAAGCCAAAGGCAATCCCTCACATTGGTGAAATGTCCAAGACCGGTCCAGCAACAAACGCAATCGCAGGATTGTCTGTTGGAATGATGTCGACGTTCATCCCAGTGCTTCTTATCTCTCTTGGTATCCTTGGTGCCAATGAATTTGGTGGCGATCAATACGGGCTTTACTGCATCGCTATGGCCGCAATGGGCATGCTCGGAACAGTGGGTGTCACAATGACTGTCGACGCCTACGGACCAGTTGCAGACAACGCCGGTGGTATCGCAGAAATGTGCGCTCTTGGAGATGATGTCCGTGCAATCACTGACGAACTCGACTCAATCGGAAACACAACCGCTGCTGTCGGAAAGGGATTCGCCATCGGATCTGCTGCTCTAACTGCTCTCGCACTCTTTGCAGCATACACTGCAGCCATCGGTGCTGACAAATTGAACCTCGAACTCACCGAGCCAATGGTCGTCATCGGACTTCTCATCGGTGGAGGACTTCCATTCGTCGTTGCTGCAATGACCATGACTTCAGTCGGGAAGGCTGCAGGTGACATGGTTGTCGAAATCCGCCGTCAATTCAGGGAAATCCCTGGTCTTCTCGAAGGGAAGGAAGGCGTGAAGCCAGATTCCCAAACCTGTGTTGATATTTCAACCAAGGCCGCTCTCCGAGAAATGGTCGGTCCAGGTGTTGTCGCGATCGTGGCGCCAGTCATCGTTGGTTTCATTCTTGGATTCAACGCTCTCGGTGGTCTTCTTGCCGGTTCTCTCGTCACAGGTGTGCTCATGGCCCTCTTCATGGCGAACGCTGGTGGCGCATGGGACAACGCCAAGAAAGCAATCGAACAAGGCCACATAGAAGGCGCCAAGAAGGGCGATGCCGCTCACGATGCCGCCATCATTGGTGACACAGTCGGCGACCCATTCAAGGACACCTCCGGACCATCGCTTAACATCCTCATCAAGTTGATGTCGATCGTTGCGGTCGTCATGGCTGGAACTGGAAAGCTCACTGAAACTGGTCTTCTCTGATACCCTCGACAAGCGTTAGGCTCTTGAAGGCCTCACGGTACGCAAGGGCATGAAGGGAAGCATACGTGCACTCGTCCTTGTGATGCTCTTCATCTGCTCGACCACACTTGCAGGTTGCACAGACGGCACGATGGCTGGCTCATCAGAAGACACCACGACAGAGGCTCAGAAGGCGCTTCCTGAGTGGGAACTCGGCGACCAGTGGCTCTACACCTTCATCACACCACAGTTTGGTGAAGACAGCGCTCGTTTGGTTGTCGCTGAGATCGATGAAGGCGAGGGCCTGTACCAACTGGGCATCTCCTCTGAACGTGAAGCGCAACGACATGCTGTGATTAACCACAATCCGTTTTTGGGACGCGTGACCATGGATGGTCTTTCTGTGTATGAGAACGGAGAGCCACAACCAGTGTTTTCATTCCCTTGGACGGTGGGCGACACTTGGACGTTCACACTCCTCGGGCAAGAGTGGACTGCAACCACTGATTCAATCGCCAATGGCAACGCCCGTGTGACCGCAGTTTCTGCAGAAGGTCACGAACTGAGGTACACATTCAGCGGCAGCAAAGGCTTCATGGAAACCTTTGTTTGGACAGATGCTGAGGATGTTCGTCAGTTGCGAATGGATCTCAATCTGGCTCGAAGTGGCTACACTGGTGATGTCTACTTCTACCGCGCTCGTGATCTACTCGATTCACTGTATGAAGAGAACGACCAAGAAGTCTACGACACCTTCCTTGATGAAGGCCATCCAAACGATGGGGATTGGGACACGCTCGTGTGGTACCTCGATGTCGAAATCGCCTCGGGAGGGCCTGCCTCAGGTTCGCTCACAATGAAAGATCACGCTGGTGCGTCACCTCTAACCCGGGCATGGGGCTCAGGGGCGACAGAGAAAGGAGCTATTGGCACCATCCCTTCGAATTCAGGAGAATACTCGCTGACCATCACAGTCCGAGGACCAGAGTCGTTCATCCATCTCCGAGTGGCGGGCGCTCAAATCTTCGAATACACGCTCTGAGGCAGTATAATGCCTACCTTGGTGATGATGCACGGAATGACTGGCGATGCCAGCATGATGCGTCCTTTTGCAGAGAAAGTCTTGCCGGAGGGCTGGACTTTGATTGTCCCTGAAGCTCGCTACATGCACCCCCGAAGGGGTCGCACCTGGTGGCGCTACGAGAATGAGGATGCGGATGCAACACGACGGATGAACCTCTCGAGAAGGGAACTCATTGATGTTGACTCAAGCCTTTCACAACTCGAACAATTGATCGCTGAACAGGCACCAATGGGCCCTCTCGTCGTGGGCGGTTTTTCCCAAGGAGGTGCGATGGCTCAAGAAATGTTACAACTGCCAATGGCAGATCGAATTATCGGCGTTGTGGCAATTGGTACCCGCCTTGTCCGCGGCATGGAACTTGGGATGAGGCTTGCCGAGTTAGATCCAAAGCACCTGTTCTGGATGCACGGTGAGCGAGACGTTCGAGTGTCGATACAGGATGGTTGGGCTGTTGCTCACACCTTTGAAGCCGCAGGTTGGGCGCTTGAATTGATCGAACATCAAAAGGGGCATATGATTCCAATGGAGCACCATGATGCCCTCAAAGAGTGGCTCACAGCCTTAGGACAAGTATGACTGCAATTCGGTGAAGCCACCGATGAAGACGGGTTGTTCCTGTCGTAGGTCAAGGATGACTGGCACGGTGCGGTGCCCTGTTGCCTCTACTATTTCGTGTCGATCAGCGTCGCCCTTGTCGAAATTCAATTCGGTGAAAGCGAGCCCTTTTCCTTCTAATAGCCGCTTAGCAGCGGTGCAGTAGCCGCAGAAGTTCCCGGTGTAAAGAAGGAAGTCTGTGCCTGCTTTTGCTGCGTCATTGAGTACCACTGATTCGCTCATGCATCGGCCAGCCGTCGAACCTACTTGAACGCACTGAACGAACCACAGCATGCTCAAGTTTGCTTGAGCGCCTCTATGATTGCTGTTCGTATCTCTCCCTGCGTCAATGGGTTGCCTTGGACGACGGTCACCTGCGCCCCAGCATTGATGGCAATGTTGGCAAGCACTTCCGAAGTGAGGCTTCCCATGCCATGAACATCAACGAAGGTCGCGCTTGATGGAGTGTTTGGAACCTTTCGTGATCCAGCGTATCCAGCGCCATCGGTGACTAAAACGACGCATTTCACCTCCTTTCGTAGAACGAATGTCATGGCCTCTCGCATCGGAGTAATCGTTCCTTCGAGCCGAACTAAGGGGTCTTCTGCTTGGTTGTCATATGTGCAAATCAGCACTCGAGATGGGTCCTCGTCCCCCGAGGAAACCTCGAACCCAGATTGCTCTACCCACTCTTGGTGCGAGGCGACATCGCCAAAGACTCGCACCCGGACCATGTTTGTGGCTTGCCACTGTGGCATGAAGTTCTTTTCATCGAGCCACTCGAGGCCAATACCTCTAAGTGCAAGCAGAAACAAAATATAAATGGTGAATTTATGCTACAGAGGGCGAAACGGAAGGATAAAAAGACCACTCCCCCACCTTTTACCATGGATGGGGAGGCGACTCGCAAGAAATTTGCAGTTTTGTGCTCGCTCGCCTTATTCATTTTCAGTGCACTTTCGGTAGCAATACATCCCTCAATCGTTGATTTAGAGGACCCATTTACCTCCTTTGAAAGCACTCGAAACACGGATACGGATGGCGACAACATAACTGACGTTGACGACTCGTGCCCAAACGGGGCAACCGGATGGAACTCTACTTCTCTCACAGACCATGATTCAGATGGTTGCAGAGACTCGGATGAGGACCCAGATGACGACAATGACGGAGTTGCCGATGGCAACGACGACTGTCCTACTGGTGTGCTCGGGTGGACGTCCTCAACATCGACCGACCACGATTCTGATGGCTGCAGGGACACTGCGCCCGAAGATGATGATGACGACAACGACTCGGTTACAGATGCCAATGATGACTGTCCAATGGGTGTAATCGGATGGACCCCCACTACCTCGAATGATTATGATTCGGATGGGTGCAAAGACGACACCAATGAAGACACTGACGACGATAACGATGGGCAGCCTGATCCCTTTGATGATTGTCAAACTGGCGAGATGAATTGGATTTCCTCAACAGCAACGGATCATGATGACGATGGTTGCCAAGACAGCAGCGAGGACACGGATGATGACAATGATGGGGTCGATGATGGCCTTGATGCTTGCACACCAGGTGACAAAGGCTGGACTTCAAACGCCGGAACAGATTATGACTCAGACGGTTGCCAAGACAGCAGTGAAGACACTGATGACGATGATGACAGCGTTCTCGATAACGTCGATGATTGTGAAACCGGTGATATGAACTGGATTCCATCATCTTCGACAGACTACGACAGCGATGGTTGCCAAGACAGCGGCGAAGATTCCGATGATGACAATGACGGGGTCAACGATGCAAGTGATGCATGCCAAACTGGCGACCTCAGTTGGACCTCAACTCCAACTACTGACAACGACGGCGATGGGTGTCAAGATGGTTCGTTTGAAGACGATGATGACGATAACGATGGAATCGCTGACGGCTCCGATGGTTGCCCAACAGGTGACGTTGGTTGGTCGCCCAGTGGTTCCACTGATTACGATTCAGACGGTTGCCAAGACAGTGGCGAAGACAATGACGATGACAATGATGGCGTTCTTGACGCTGGCGACGTATGCCAAACTGGTGATTTGGGCTGGACTTCCACGCCTTCGACCGATTACGATGGAGATGGTTGCCAGGACAATTCTGAAGATGACGACAAAGACAATGACGGCGTCGATGATGATGACGATGACTGCGCAACAGGAAGTCTGAATTGGATTTCCTCCAGCACAACCGATAACGACGGTGATGGCTGTGAAGACGCTGGTGAGGATGGCGATGATGACAACGATGGCATCCTCGATGGCAGTGATGAATGCCCGGCTGGTGATGTCGGATGGTCACCCAGTTCCACAACGGATTATGACAGCGATGGTTGCCGTGATGCGGGTGAAGACCCTGATGATGACAACGATGGTGTGGCTGACGGCTCTGATTTGTGCGAAAAAGGTCTGCTCAATTGGGTCTCAAACCCGACCACGGATGTCGACGGTGATGGTTGCCATGATGCAGTGGAAGATTCCGATGATGACAACGACGGAACTTCCGATTCAAGCGATAATTGCCCAGTTGATGCAAATGCAAATCAAAATAACTACGATTTCGATTCTCTCGGAGATGTATGCGATCCAGATGACGACAACGATGGTGTTGACGACGTTGATGACAATTGTGAACAAGGTGCTCAGCAATGGCTTTCATCCGCTGCGAATGATTACGATTCCGACGGGTGTCATGACAGCACTGAAGACAATGATGATGACAATGATGGCATCAATGACTCCGTTGATGATTGTAAAACTGGTGAACTGAGTTGGATCTCAACAAGCCTCACTGACCGTGACCAAGATGGTTGCAAAGACTACTCAAACGAAGATTTGGACGACGATGAAGACGGCATTCTAGACACCTCTGATGCCTGCCCTCGTGGCAACATGGGATGGACACCTTCGGCAACGACCGATTATGACTCAGATGGGTGTCAAGACTCAAGCGAAGACCTCGATGATGACAATGACAACCTCTGTGATACAGGCGGCAACTCCAGCTACGGCGGCTCCCTCGTACAAGCCTCAAGCAGGTGTGACAACGGATATGCTATCACTTGGGGGAATGGCTGGCGCTACATCGCCCCGGATGAATGCCCAACAGGCAGCATGGGATGGACAGTCAGTTGGAACACAGACCGAGATGGCGATGGATGCAACGATGCGAACGAGGATGCAGACGATGACAACGACGGTGTCAGCGACTCGACTGACAATTGTCCTTTCCATCACAACCCCACTCAGGCCGATTATGATTCGGACAATTTAGGCGACCCATGTGATGGGGACGACGACAATGATGGCATTCCGGATGCTGGATTTGACGGAAACTGGACCCTTTCCGACGACAATGACAAATGCGGATTTGGTGAACTTGGATGGGTTTCCAGTATTGCAAATGATCACGACCAAGACGGTTGCCGAGACTCAACAGAAGATGACGATGATGACAACGACGGGCTGCTCGACTCAAACGACGATTGCACCCCGGGCGATATTGGCTGGACCTCAAACTCCACAACTGACTATGACGGTGATGGATGCCAAGACGCCCTTGAAGACGCAGACGATGACAATGACGGCGTGATTGACCTCAATGATAACTGTCCCACTGGACTGAAAGGTTGGACGCCATCGCTTACCAATGATTACGACTCCGATGGCTGCAAAGACGACACAGAGGATGATGACGACGATGACGACGGTGTCCTTGACGATGTGGATGTCTGTGTAAAAGGGGACATTGGTTGGGTTTCTTCGGGAGCCACTGACTATGACAGCGATGGCTGTCAAGATGCTCAAGAAGACCTTGACGATGACAATGATGGCGTCCGAGATACGAACGATGATTGCCGCTTAGGCGAACTCGATTGGACCTCGACACCCACCAACGACTACGATTCAGATGGTTGTCGGGACCTCACTGAAGATCTCGACGATGACAATGACCTCATTCTCGATGATGATGACCAATGCATGCCTGGGGACCTTGGGTGGACTTCAAATCTGAGTTCTGACAATGATGGCGACGGTTGTAACGACGCCTCCGAAGACGATGACGACGACAACGATGGTGTGACTGACAACCTCGACGATTGTCCAACCGGCGAAGTCGGTTGGATTGCAGTGAACCAAGATGGCGGTGGCATCGTGACCGACTATGACGATGACGGTTGCCGCGATGCAAGTGAGGACCTGGATGATGATAACGACAGGGTCTTCGATCTTGACGACTCCTGTCCGAAGGGCATCGATAACTGGCCCCTCATTCTTTCTCCATATTCAGACCATGACGGCGATGGTTGCCTCGACCAATTCCACCCCTCATTCAACTTAGAAGAAGATCTTGATGACGATGATGATGGTATTCTCGATGTTGTTGACCTCTGTCACTACGGCGACATCAACTGGATTAGCAGCATTATGACGGACCATGATGCTGATGGTTGCCGGGATGAAACTGAGGATGATGACGATGATAATGACACCATTACAGACTCAGAAGACCAATGCCCACGAGGCGATATTGGTTGGTTGCCATCGGCAGAGACAGATTTCGATTCCGATGGATGTCAGGATGACATGGAGGACGACGATGACGATAATGACGGCGTGACCGACTACCTCGATTTGTGCAAAAACACAATCCTTGATTGGACCTCAGAAGAGGGGACTGATCACGATTACGATGGATGCAAGGACGATGTCGAGGACGATGACGATGATAATGACGGCGTTCTCGATGACGTAGATGATTGCCCGACCGGTTGGATTGGGTGGCTCTCAAGTCCAGTTGCTGGTCTGGATTATGACCAGGACGGCTGCTATGATCAATACGAAGATGACGATTGGGATAATGATGGCATGCTCAACGGGCAAGACGCTTGTAAAGCAGGTGCCTTGAATTGGACCGCTGGCCCAGCTACGGATTATGACAACGATGGATGCCAAGACTCCACCGAAGACTCAGACGATGATAATGACATGGTCCCCGACATTTTCGATGACTGCAGCAAAGGTGTCATGGGTTGGATTTCATCAGAATTAACAGACCACGACGGCGATGGTTGCAACGATGCTGACGAAGACGAAGACGATGACAATGACACGTTTTCCGATGCAGAGGACCTGTGCCCTCTTGGGTTTGCCAACTGGGAACCGACGGATCTGCTCGATCGGGACCAAGATGGTTGTCTTGACCAACAAGAAGACAACGATGATGACAACGATGGTGTGTTCGATGTCGATGATGATTGCCCAGTGGGCGATACTGAATGGACTTCCTCGTTAGTGACCGACTACGACACCGACGGTTGCCAAGACATGGTTGAAGATCTTGATGATGATAACGATCTTGTTCTCGATGAATTTGATGCTTGCCCAACAGGCGAGTTGGGTTGGATTTCTTATGAAGAAACTGACTTTGATGGCGATGGTTGTCAAGACTTTTCAGAGGATTTGGACGATGATAATGACTTGGTTATCGATTCCCTCGATTTTTGTGGAAAAGAGTCGACTGACTGGGAGTCAAATCTTGAGACCGATTTCGATTCTGATGGATGTGAAGATGAATTCGAAGATGACGACGATGATAACGATGGTGTCGAGGATTATCTTGATACGTGTCAGCGTGGCGAAATGGATTGGATTTCAGATCCAGTGCTGGATTACGATGGCGACGGTTGCCGTGACTCTGACGAAGACCTCGATGATGACAATGATGGTGTGGCTGACACTGATGACTCGTGCCAGAAAGGTGATTTAGAATGGCAATCCTATAATGCGACGGATTCAGATTCAGATGGATGTCAAGATAAGACCGAAGACCTCGATTATGAGGAACCCGTCGACGCCAATGAAACGGGTATTGACTGCAATCCATACATCACGACCTGTGAGGATGACGAGGAAGAGGAACCGAACGCAGACACCAGCACTTCCGAAGAGAGTGTCCAAAGCATGATTTTGGGCTTGCTTGCAATGGCGTTGGTCCCAACGGGCCTCGGTGCCCTGCTTATTGCTTACAGGATTCAATGGTAGCCTCTTTGAGACCTCCGAGTTAAAGAAGGGCGGCACAGTGGCATTGTCATGAAGCAAATCGCAATTCTTGTTGCCTCGTCAGGTTCGAATGTCGAACTTGCTAAAGAGTTCGAGCAACGCCTTCTCGATGCTGGCGTCAACTCACACGTGCTTCTCCTCGACGATCTTAACCTACCACTCTACACAGCTGTGTTGGACAAATCGAATCCCTCCATGCCGTCGTTCATGGATGCAGCACACCTCGTCGAATCTGCGACTGGGTTGATTGTCTGTGCCCCTGAGTACAATGGTTCCATGCCACCAGTGCTTACCAACTTCATTGCATGGCTCTCCACTCGCAGCGACAATTTCCGTCAACACTTCAACGGCAAGCCAGTCGCTTTAGCGACTCACAGCGGCGGTGGGGGTCACAACCTTATGACATCCATGCGCATTCAATTTGCACACCTCGGGGCAAATGTAATCGGGCGAGTGGCCGTTGTAAATTCCAAGAAACCAATCAACCATGATACGATTGAGGCACTTATCCAAGGGGTGCTTCAATGAATCGCCGATCCCTGAAAACAACAGTGCCCACTCACACGGTCCTCGAAGGCGGAGGTTTCCCTGTCCGTCGACCAGCAGCCATGGGTTCACTGATGAGTCCGTTCTTACTGCTCGATGAAATGGGACCCGTTCATTGGGACCCATACGCTGCAATCGGCGCTCCGGACCACCCCCACAGGGGCTTTGAAACGGTGACGTACATGATCCAGGGTGCCATGCAGCACCGGGACAGTGCAGGAAACAAGGGGGACCTCAATCCCGGCGATGTTCAATGGATGACTGCAGGCCGAGGCATCATTCATTCTGAACTACCACAAGATGAATTTTACAAAACTGGCGGTACCTCTCACGGGTTCCAAATTTGGGTTAATCTGCCTGCCAAAGACAAGATGATGGCTCCACGATACCAAGACATTCCTGCTGCTGAGATTCCAAGCATTCGTTCAGAGGATGGCAAGGTGTGGGCGAATGTGATTGCAGGTCAAACAATGGGGGTTCAAGCCGTTATTGATACGGTGATTCCCATCACCTACATTCACATGAAAATCGAACAAGGAGGCGCCCACGTGCAACCAATAGAGCAAGGGCTAAACGGCATGATCTATGTGTTTGGAGGCAGTGTGAACTTAGGTGGTCGTACGGTACAAGATGGCCAACTGGCTTTGATGACAGACGGTGATGAGGTGCTGTTGGAAGCAACAAAAGAAGATGCAGAGTTCCTCATTTTGGCAGGACCTGAATTGAATGAACCGATTGCTCGTTATGGCCCGTTTGTAATGAACACACGGGAAGAGATTCACCAAGCGATTCTTGATTTTCAAAACGGAACCTTGGCTTAAATCGATTCGACCGGGTTCGAGAGGGTCTCGAGCCTTTTTGCTCACATCGGTTTTTCAAAAAATGCAGTGGCCTTGATTAGCCCAAAAAAAGAGGGGAGTGCTCGTGCCGGGATTCGAACCCGGGTCGGCGGGATGAAAACCCACTATGATGGACCTAGCTACACCACACGAGCGACAGGCGTTCCACCGACCACCCCTTCATAATGATTCGCTCGTATGTGGTGTGCCGATGTGGCGCCCAAGCGTTGGAATCAGTTTCCTTCTGGGGCTGTGGTTTCAAGTCCGTTCCACCAGTTCCATCCCCACAAGATGGCACCTGCGGCAACAATGAGGAGCACTGCGAACAGGATCTCGTTGTCCAAGAACCACATCATAGCATCGAGTGCTTGCTCGCCATATATTCCGATAAAGACGGCTTCAAGTCCAAACCTCAGGCCTCGGCCAATGAGTCCAGCAGCAAGAAATGGTTTCTTTTCCATTTCTCCCATTCCAGCAATCCACCCGAACAGCTTGTACGGGATCGGGGAAAAAGCTGCAATGAAAATTCCAAATGTTCCGTAACGATGGGTCAATGCCTCAATTTTTTGCACATGCGCCTCAGAACCAAAGCGTGTGACAAGCGAACGTCCCCATTTTTGACCGATCCAATACCCAATGAGTGATCCGAAGACAGAGGAAAGGGTGATGACCAACCATAGGCCAATCACAACCTCGGTTTGCCCAATATTATTGAGCAGCATTGGAATGTATACGACGTCAGGTGGAACCGGTTGTATGATCGCCTCTGTAGCAGAGATCACCGCCAGACTCGCAGGGCCAAAGACATCGAAGAGTTCCAAGATGGACTCCTTCCATGACATGGTTGTTACCCTGCGCTCCTTGATATGAAGATGTGGGTGAGCGGTGAGTTCATTGAGTATGTTCACTGGTCGCTGGTTGCATGCGAGTCCTTGACACAGCCGCCCTGCTTCACTGGCCTGTTGATCAACTGGCTGATGGCGTGTGTGCAATCAGTCAACAAGCTGAATTGGAACGTGTCTCTCCGCAACGCTCCCTTCTTGTCCAATCGCTTGATTCAATTGAATGGCGGGATGTTCCTCCTGCTTGGCTTCAAGATGCGAAAGAAGCGGCTGCTCTGAGCGGTGATTTGCCACGGCTTTCGGATGTTGATGTGGATGTCCTGGCGCTCGCCATCGCCCTCGATGCGACCCTCGTCACAGATGATTACCGCTTACAGAATACCATGCAAGCGCTTCAACGACCAACAAAATCCGTTGGTACAACTGGGGCAAAGCAGGTGTGGCGTTGGGAGTTACGATGCACCGGCTGCAGGGCAACAAGTCCAGTGCCTGCAAATGTAGACCGTTCTAAGAAAGGCTCTGTGGCCGACTGTGATGTGTGTGGGTCCCCGATGAACGTCAAAAGGGCTCGATGAATCATTCTTCGGAAGCGAGGCTTTCGAGGGCTTCGACTTTCTTTTCAATTTCAGAAACTTCCATTCCAGCCGGATCAATGCCAACTGCTTTTGCTCGCTCGAACAATCGCTGCTCAGCAGTGCGACCGCCGGCATCGAGGTCTTCGATCATCTTTGATGGGTCGACGGCACGGGTTGTATCGGCCAATCCCTTCTGGAATTCCCCCTTGGAGCGTCCCAGAGCATTCGCCATTTTTGGCAATCGTTCTGCTCCAAACAAAATGAAGAACAAACCGACAAGGACAAACATTTCCAACGGACCCAAGCCACCAATCATGACGCTTCCTCAATGTGTGGGTGCAGGCCAAGGGTGTTGAAGGCTTCGGCTTGAGATGGACGCTCGCACCGTTTCATCCACCGGATACGGGCGGCAGAAGAGCAATTTCATCCCCATTTGAGGGGTGGATGTCAAGAGGACAACGCTCACCATTAAGAGCAACGATCAGGCCTTTTCCAATCCATGATTCGGCACCAAGATCCATCACCACATCCTCGATGCTCATTTGGTGCTTGAGTTGAACCTTGTGACTTCGAGACCCAAGAAATTCAGCCAGTGGTCCAAAAGCAATGACACGAACGCTTCCGTAGCCTTGTCCACTCATGTTTGGAGGTTTCAAGCGGTAGTTTATCAACGCACTCGGTCCTCCTTGAAGCATGAGCGCAGCAATGCAAGCCAATGGTGTTTGGAAACTCTATGCTTCGGGCACCTCCACAGTGGAAGCTGTTCGTGGTGTTCACCTCACATTGCAAACAGGTGAGATGGTGGCCATCATGGGTCCATCAGGTTGCGGTAAAACAACCCTGCTGAATGTGTTATCTGGGATCGACGAGCCCACAGCAGGGTCCGTCACGGTGAACAACCAACCACTTTTTGGAATCACTGATAATGAACGCACCTCAATGCGTTCGAAGTATCTTGGATTCATATTCCAAGACTTCAACCTCCTTCCAGTCCTTTCCGCCGTCGAAAATGTGGAACTTCCGCTCCTCCTCCTCGGCTATGGGGCCAATGATGCCCGCAAGAGGGCGCTTGAAGCATTGAAAGACGTAGGTCTCGGAGAGCGAAGTCAACATCGTCCTGCGGAGCTTTCTGGTGGGCAGCAACAACGGGTCGCTGTCGCCAGAGCCATCGTTCACCGTCCTTCGGTGATTCTTTGCGACGAGCCAACTGGGAATTTGGATTCCAAAACCTCGGGGGAGGTTCTCACACTTCTCAAGCGACTGAATACCGAACAAGACACCACCTTTCTCATCGTCACCCACGATGCCAACATTGCAGCGCTGTGCGATCGCGTCATCCAAATGGATGACGGACTCATCATCAACCAGGATGCTCCACACGAGGAGGAATGACCCTGCTCTTTGCCCTTACCTTGTTGCTTGTTCTGACGGCCATTGTGGCTGTAGCAGGGACATGGGGGCTCACTCGTGCGCACAAGATCAGTCTTTTGTGCACCGTCGGATTGGTGGTCGTACCTGTTGTTGATGCAGCCCTCGCCTTTGGCCTGCTGAGTTGGTGCTCCGTCGAAGGTGCGACACGGTTTGTTGGTTCCTTTTCATTCGGGCTTGTTTCATTGATTTTCATACAACCATTGCTCGTTCCGCAACGGCTTGTTGTTTGGCGCATTGCCCGAGAAACTGTGCTGAGGCGCAAAAGGCAAGCAGCACTTCTCATGCTTGGATTGGTGATCGCATCTGCAATCATCACTTCATCACTCGTGGTGGGTGATTCCCTTGATGCGACCGTTCAGTACGAAATTGAAGGGGCGTGGGGGGAAACTGACATCACCATCTCGGGGTTTGATTTGTCCACAGGTGAGCGCGTCACCATCACTGAGAATGTGGCCAATGATGTCTGGTCTCGCATTCAAGTTGACGAAGAACTCGACCGAGCGTTGTTAGGGCAACAACAAGGGTTGGTTGCGGGTGTAAGCGTCGAAGGTGAACTACGTTCGCTCCCTAGCATCACATGGCTCGCCTTCAACAGCACGATTGATGCTGAGGGAATCTGGCCGGACATAGGTGTGAACGAAGGTCTTAGGTATGCAGATCTCGCTGTTTCTAATGAAGCAGATTCCTCGCTTTATGTCGCTGTGAACACCGTTTTGGCGAACGAGCTGGACCTTGAACAAGGCGATGCAATCGATGTAGGGTGGTATGTCACAAATGATAACCAAAGGCAGCGCTCGACGGCGGTTGCCACAGTGCTCAAAGTGGTTCCAAACACAGGGCAAGGTGCTGCAGCAGGGACATCTGCTCCTGCACTGTTCACCGATTTAGCCACTGCTCAACGCTTGCAAGGCATGGATGGGATGCTCAACACTGTGTACTACGCAGTTGGAGATGCCTACGATGAAGCAGACACAATTCCTGCCATTGTGGAAGGAATCGAACTTCACCTTGATGATGTGCTTCGCTCTGAAGATGTCGGATTGAACATCGATCAAGATGCTTCGACTGGGGCGCTGACTCTTTCATCGGATCGAGGATTAGGGCGCTTATCAGGTCCCGATACGGTTGCCTTGCGGGACAACCTCACGTCCCTCGGAATGGACTCGATGTTGGAAGTTCTTCAGGTGCCCCTGATCGATGTTGAGTTTGAGGATGAACCGCTGCTCACTCTTGCGTCCGCTGACATTCACACGCTCGCTGAAGGCGACCGAGCCCTTTGGCATGTTAGTGACTCTGGGTTCGGCTACCAAATTGACGGCAAAGGAGAGGCGTGGATGTGGCGCGTTTCTGATGGGTCCTCCATGCTCGATTTCACCCTTTCTGAAGATGGGCAGTATGGTCTTGGTGCTCATACAGATGGACTCGTCGTCGGTTCAGAATCCGAACCAGATGAGGAGGCGTGGGCCTCTTACGATTCATCAGGAACCATGCATGCAGTGACAACCCACAACGGTGAATGGTGGGCTGTTGAGGCAAATGAATCATCCATCCACCTTCATTCTTTTAGTGCTGATTTCTCTGCTCACTCGATTCGTGAATTGGAAGTTCCAGTTCCTACCAAAATAGTCGGCATTGAATTGGTGATTGCGGATGGAATCTACGTTGAGGTTGAAGGCCTATTGACCATCGATCGATACGCTTCTGCCGAAGTTGAACTAAACGCTCTCTTTGAACCCATCAATGAGCAGGAATGGCCCGCTGATTCATCAAACCAGAGCGTCCCCGTCGAGCATGAACGATGCAACGGCGTCGCTTCTCTGGCACTGTTCACGCCACCACAGTCATGGTGCACGTATGAAGGCGGATTGGTTCGTTGGAGTTCAAACTCAGGAGTCATTGAGTCCATTCGTTTGCCAGTCCTCTCAACTGCTGGCGGTTTTGGAACTGTGCCGCAAATGCTGCTGGCCTTCGGTGGTGAAAACGCCCCCTTTGCCACCGAGAACGGGACCATCGAAGTGAGCCAACGGCTTCTCGAACTGAATCTCGTTGAGAACACGGATGCGTTTTGGGTCAAGGGATTGATTCCTTATGCATTCGGCGACGACACAGCACACAGGCTGAAACACGCAGGGTATTATTCAGACGTCGAAGGACTCGAGGGTTTGGCAGAGCTCGATGCCGTCGTGCTCGGATTGGTAAGCCTCACCGATGCAGAAGAACTTGCCTCTGCCGGTGAAAATGAACGCAGCCTGATCGTTTTGACGCCTGCTAACGCAGGTGATGATGCTGAGGTAACGCTTCGATTGTGGCTTGATGAATTGGCTTCGGCAGAGGATCTCAATTTGAACGTCCGACCTGTGAAGGTCGACGCAGCAGCGTTGGCTTCCGAGTCGTCTGGTGTGTTAGCTGCCATGTTCCTTGTCTTTGGTTCGTTCACAATTGCAGCAGGCGTTTTGCTTGTGCTCACCATTGTTCTAATGCTGGCCGAAGCAAGACGGAGCGAATTTGGGACGCTTCGCTCGCTCGGTATGTCTCAATCCGATGCACGATCACTGGCGGTAATGGAGGGGGCCATGGTGGCAAGTCTTTCCTGCATAGTTGGCTCAGTGGTTGGACTGGGTCTTGCTTGGTTCATCAGCATTGGATTCCAAAGCATGTTTTCTTCTGTTGGTTCTGGCCAATTTCTGTTTGAATGGGCTTGGGGCTCAATCTTCGCTGGCTGGTCATGGGGCTTCCTCTTGGCCATTGGAACCCTCTGGGGTACAGCAGTGTGGACCGCCAAGACAAACATTGTCGTTGCTCTCCGCGGTGGTAAACAACCGCCATCACAATCGGTGTCGTGGTTGCTTGTGCTCCTTCAAATCCTCTTCTTAGGTGCAGGGCTCCTTTCCTTGGCCATTCTTGCAGTGCTTGGCCTAAGCAGTGGTCTTGCTTACTTCCTTTGGGTCGTGTCTGGGGTCTGTCTGCTCATCGCTTTGATGCCTTTCTTCACGGTTGAACTCCCTTCGATGTTGAAACAAAGGAACGCACGTTGGGCGCATCTTCATCGGCATGCTGGACGGAACACATGTGCTTCGTTGGGCTTGGCCTTGCTTGTCTGGACCGTTGGTTTGCACAGTTTAGATCCAATTCGCAAAGGAATGACACCTGATGAACTCTCCTTCATTGTTCTCGGGCTCGTTGAAGTGTTTGCTGGTGTTCTTCTTTTGACAAGTGCTGCGCCAATCCTCGTCGGGCGACTGGGGAAGTCGAAACGCCTGACAAAGCGATTCGGCCCAGTGCTGCCAGTGGCTCTCGCCCACCCGTTATCTTCGCCTGTTCGCACGGCCGTTGTGATGGGAATGTTTTCAATCACCGTCTTTTCAGTGGTCGTTCTAAGCGGGTATGCTGAGCAATTTGACAACTATTCGAGTTCCTTTGTCGAAGAGGCAGAAGGCGATTATGAACTTCTTCTCACGGGGTCCCGTGCTCGTCCGATTGAACTACCTGAGGACCCTGCTGATTGGAATCTGTCGCAAGGGACGTCGGATTCCATCGATTCTGTAGCAAGAATTCATCGAAGCCAGGTGTTCCTCGAGAACGCCGAGGGTGACAGGATGCCCTATCTTTTGCGTGGGTTCGATGCGAACTTCTCTGAACACGGTGGGCTGCCGCTTTACACATGGGATCCGAGCCTTGGCACGACCGAACAACAGGTGTGGATGACGGTCAGCGACCGTGAGGATTTAATCATCGTTGATGCCTCATTTGGGCTCGAATCTGTCGCAGATGGAAGTGGACTTTCGACCCTAAGTTTTTCAATTGGAGAATCAATTTCGCTAATTGATACTTCCAATCCTGGTAATGTCAAAATTGTCAAGGTTGCAGGCTTCATGGAACAGTCTTCATATTTGTTTTCAGCAGGGGTCTGGATTGCAGATGAACCTGCCATTGAACAGTTTGATGCTCGCCTCACTCGGATGTATGTCAGCGTTGATGATGGAGCGCAAGCAAGCGCCAGTTTTGTTGCATCAGATGTGGCGATTTCACCGATGGGTAAGAGTTCAGATGTTCGCCTCGCTTCCCAGGAACTCGCAGAGCAACTGGAACTTGGACTCAACGATGACGGCGTTCAAGTTTCAATCATCGCAAAGGATGTCATGGTCATTCAATCCCTTGTGTTGGCTCTTCTGGCTATTTTCGAAGCGTATCTCTCACTGGGGTTGATCGTCGGGATTGCAGGAATCGGAGTGGTAACCGTCCGATCCGTATCAGAACGCACGAAAACAATCGGGATTCTCAGGGCGCTTGGTTATCGGCGAAGCATGGTTATGTCGACATTCATGATCGAAGTTGTTTGGGTGGCCGTTCTTGGGATGCTGAATGGAGCTGCGATTGCGATTGGCTTCCATCGAGCACTCTATGAGACGTTTTGGAAAGACCAAGGGGCGAGCTTCAGTCTTCCACTCGCCACCATCTTCCTCGTGGTTTTCGGTGGACTTGCGCTCGTTTTGGCCGCCACTGCTTATCCAATTCGGAAAGCATCGCTCGTACCACCATCTGCGGCATTACGTGAAGCATGAGTTGACTGAAGGTGAGCGCAATGTCCATTTCAATTCAACTCGTGGATAAAATTCGATTTTACTCTTGATTTCCGCCTCTGGAATTGTCGGCTTACCGGCCTGCTGAAGCGTAGTTTTGTTATTTTTTGTGCGGAATTTGAGGACGATATTGTTCTCATTATCAATGCGTTTCCACAAAACATTCCTCCTATAGTATAAATACGACGCATGATGTGCTAAAGAATACCGAACCATCGGAGGTATAGATATGAATAAAAAAACCCCTATGATACTCGTTGCAATGTTGTTGCTTAGCCTCATGGCAAGCATTGACATGGCCGAGTTGCAAGAAACCGTTGATGTCGAAGAAACCAGTGCTCGCTCCGGCGCAGATGCTGAAGTCATTGCCATTACAAGCCCGAAAGAAACAACCTGTACAAACGCAGGCTGCCGAAACACGCTAAACGCTGGAGAGACGACGAACTTTGAAGCCTACATCCAAAACAGTGGCGATGTTGACATCACAGAACTCTCCTACACTGTCAGTGTTTTCCTCTCTGATGGGGATGGAAATCCTACACTGCTTGCAAAGGACGCAGCAGGCAACGATCTCCAATGGCAAAACACGGATGTTATCTGTGGAAACGCCAATCTTTGTGATTTCACTTCCTTAGCCCAAGGCAATGTCCTTGGCGGCGGCAAGTACATCCTACAATACGCAGGAAATCCGATTGAGTGGACGCCCATTGTTGGAGACTACATTATCGAAGTTCTCGTGGACACTCCATCCGACGCAGACGCAGGAAACGACGCTCAAACCATTGAAGTGAGCGTTGAAAACTGGTATGATATTCAAGTGGACCTCTCCTGGGACAGCGGCAAGGTGGCAGAATCTGGTGCAGGTGTCAAAGCTTGGTCCCTCTCTGTTATCGCAAACGGGTCGGACACCTTCGACCCACGTAATGTGGTCATCCGCCTCAAGGGCAGTGGCGACATCACCGCCCTCCAATCCAACGATGGTACAGACCTCTATGCAGATGCGTTCTACGACTTGACAGTTGGAACCTCAACCACTGTGGAGACATTCACCAACGTTTCCACCGATCCTCCACTCATCGACACAGATGCCCGAAACGTTCTCGCTTACAAGACAGAGTTCACCTATGGTGGCAGCCTGACCTTCGATGGCTCCGCAGAGGAAGCCTCTTACGGGCTTACTGCTCAATTGGTGAGTTACACTCAATACAGCCAATTTGACTCCTGCCAAGAGACTGATCCAGCAACAAACGAGACACTCAATCACATCTGCGAAGAAGAGTTCACTCAAGATGCCTACCCGAGCACTGACGACGATGAAATCCTCGGCAGTGAAGCAACATACCACGACATCCGTGTCGCCCGAATGACGATTGCTCAGGGCTACAACGCTGATGGAACCGGTAACCCTACCAGCATGGTGAGTGATGATGCCCCCGCAGACCTCAATGTAGGTATCTCGTACTTCCATGTAGAAGTTGAGCACCGAGGAAGCGATCCATCCGTTAACTACGACTGGAATGTAACCCTCAGCATCACCAATCCAGAAGGTGTCGAATCAACGGTTGTCGCAAACTCCTGCGAATCTGGCCTTGAACCATCCTACATGCACAAGGAACTTGGAACCTCATTGTACGATTCAACTGGTGACGGAAACCCAGACCTACCTGGTGAATTGACCGGATATGCTTGCATGATGACGAACCTTGACACTGGTGAACACACCTTCGCTGCTACACTGACACTCGAAGGAAAGACCAACGATGCACGCCCGTCCAACAACGATCGAAGCATGACTGTCGATGTCCGAAATAACGAGCCAATGATCCTCTCCCTTGATTTGATGAATGAAGGCGAATTGTTCACTGGTCAAGAGACACCATTGCAGATGTCTGCTACGGTGTTCGATGTTGACGACCCATCGGCAGCTGGCCTCGAATACTCGTGGTCGAATGCAGGGAACGAGTTGCCTGGTTGCGAACGAAGCAACCAAGCACAATCGTGTACCATCCCAATCCTTGACTCGTATGTGACTGCCTTCCCAGTCTCGTTCACTGTGTACGACGCTAATGGCGGTTCGACCAGCGAAGAATTGATGTTGACGATCTGGAACAACGGCGGTGGCTCTGCTACAACCGATGCTGGAATCACTGTGTCATACGCAATCAAGTATTACGCACCAAGTGAATTCTCTATCACAGCAACAGACACACCTCTCTCGAACTACGAGAACAAGGAGCTGCCAGGCTACTCTGGTACCTACAGCGCAGTCGGAGCAGTTGAATATTCACCTGGTACGACCTTCTCGGCTTCGGACGTCCTCGAACAATCGATGGGTGTCACGGTGGCTAAGGATCTCGGAGCAACCTCCCTTTGGTATGTGACTGATGCAGGTCTCTGGACCCTCATCGCATCTGAAGCAAGCGATGTTGACGCAACGACAGAAGTGTTCGAATACGCACTCCCTGCAGACAGCCCAGTGCTCTCTGCTGGTGATCTCGTGCTCATGGGCGGGTCCCTCGCTCAAGCAGATGTCCCTGACGCTAGCATTACTGGATTCAGTGCTGCAGCTGCAAAGGGCGGAGCGATTGTCCTTAACTGGGGCGTCGACGGAACCATGCTCGAATCTGACAGCATTGACATTACCATCTGTGAAGGCGATGCAGGATGCACCGATGCATTCACCACTGGATTGGGTGTTGGAACAACCACATTCTCCTATTCTGGATCGAACACAGTTCACAATGCCTACTACAACGTGGTTGTTGAAATCTGCAACACCGTTGGATGTTCGACACCGAAGGGTGTCGGAAACGTGACCGCTGACAAGTCTGTTGACGGCGGCGTGTCTGCAATGAACTTCGCAGTCTCAGAAAGTGGGGAAACATGGATTGTCGATTGGGACGCAACTGGCGAAACATACGATGTGGTTTCTTGGAACGTGTGCTACCAACGTGGCACCTTCAATGCAGCAAACATGCCATCGACGTGCGTTTCGACAGCCACCACTGATGTGGTGATTGAAAAGCCAACAGCAGCAGGAACCTACACCTACTACTTCACCGCTGTGCCAGTCGACGCATTGGGCAACACTGCAGCTGAAGCAGCCCTCAACAGCATCGACTACCAGCGAGATGCTGACACCTCCAACGTTGACGACGGAACCAATGTCACAGGCGAAACACCAGAAGGAGAAATCCCAATGGTGGCCTGGGGCCTGATTGCAGGTGTCGTCCTCGTGGCGTTTGTGGTTGGTGCGTTCATCCTTTCCCGTGGTGGAAATGATGGCGACGACGAAAGCAAAGATTGGGATTACTGATCTTACCTGAAGGTACGCCCTTCACCATCTCCTTGCGAGGAGAAGAGCCGCCGAGGGGGCCGTTTCGACGGCCCTCTCGGACCCCCTACCATTCCTTTTCTGTGAAAGTTATTTTTTGTACTCTGTTTCGTTCACCTTTCACTTACCTTATTCATGTTATGCGGTCCCTAAACCGGGGACTGGTCGTATGCTTGATCGTCGTCCCATCAATCATTGCTTCTTTTGAGATGATTCCTGCTGCCTTCTCTTGGTTCTGTAGATTGGGTGATGGAACTCGATTCTGGGCTCCAGTACCTCGTTTCCATAATGTATCGGAATTCATGAATTCAAATATTTCGCACCCCAACTCCTATAAGGGGTGTAAAGCGTGGGATGCTTTGCATACAATCCGTATGGGTGAATGACACATGTTGGGAAATAAGAACAACAAGAAAACGTCAGTCTTCAGCGGCATTGGCATCGCACTGCTGTTGTGCGCTTTGATGGCCCTCATGCCTATGGCTGGGTTCGTCGACAACAACACAAGCGACGTGGAGTTTGTAGATACAAACGACACAGCAGAGAGTGATCTCTTTGCTTTGCCAGACGCTGTAAAAGACGCTGACTATGAATATGAACCATCCGATGAACTGATCGGCATGAGAGACCAAACGACCAAGACCTACGTCACAGAAGATGGCAAGTTTGCGCAGCTAAACCACGCAACACCTGTCCACTTCATGGACGATAGTGGTGCATGGGAAGACATCAATTTGAATGTCGTTGCAACTACGAACGGTTGGGAAGTGACTGAAAACACATACAGCACACATTTCGCTCCTGAAATGGCTTACGGTGTTGCAGTGCAACCAAACCAGTTTGCTGACCCAATCATCACGGGCATCGCCCCAATGGTCGTTACCTTGGACGAATCAGGCACTGCGCCTCAGCCATACCAAGTCGCTCCTTCGCAAGAAGGCGTGACCATTGGCGGAAACGTCCTACGGTACCCAATCGCAGAAGGCTTCGACCTCGACTACACTGTTGAATCGACGCAACTCAAGCAGAACCTCGTCATCCACGAGCGACCTGTGCTTGAGCCAAACGCTGCTTGGTTCGGTCTTTCGGAAACCATCCAAATTCCATCTGGATTTGCACTCTACCTCGGCGATGAAATGCTCGGCGAGGACATGACTCAAACCCAAGAAGCCCTCGAAATTCGACACGTTGAGACCGGTGAACTCCTTGCTGAGATCCCTGTCCCAATGGTCGTCGAAGAAGGCTCTGATGAACCATACACGGCAACCTACTTCATCCAGGTTTTCGGCCCACAAGTTGTCATTACGACTGCTGTGGAAGCTGACTGGTTGATGTCGGAAGATCGTATGTTCCCGCTCGCTATCGACCCGACCATCAAGGTCTACAGCAACGCTGGTGGATACTGCTACCGATACTACCGCAACTGTTACTCTGGTACCTCTCGTTACACATACAAGTATTACGCGCAGATGCGATACATGCCATGGCACCGCTACACATTCACATCCAACAACGCTCTCCCATCCGGAGCAACTGTTGACTCGATTAAGTGGAAGTCGTACCTGAACTACCTATCGGGGTCCACCTCGACTACTGTGTCGGCTACCGTTCTGGAAAACTGTGGTTCGCCTACCCTCTCATCGTACTCTCACACCATGCCTACTGGCACTTGTTCGGGTGCGCTCACAGGAAGCCAAGTGCTGACAGGAAGCAACTACAACACCGCTGGATCACGCCGAATGATTACCTCGATTTGGAACAGTCCTGTGTTCGATACCTACAGCATTGGTAGCGCTGGTTGGAAGACTGCTGATATTTGTACGTCTTCAACCACCTGTGCCTCAAGCACCGCTGCAGGCTACATCACCTCGGCGCAAACGAATGCCGGAACCGTTGGAATCGGACAGAAGGTTACTGCAAACACATACCTTTACAGTTACACCTCGAACTCTGGCTCCTACAACTCCTACATCGAAATCACCTATTCCGGTGGTACTGATGCAGATGCACCAGTTTCTGGCTTCGTCCCGTACTCTGGCATCACTTCCTTCGTTGAAGGGGCTCGTACATTCTTTACGACCCTCACTGACTTGTCCGGAATTGATACCACGACTGCAAACGCACCTACGCTCAACTATGCGCTCAACAATGGTTCCTTTACCAGCGTGACCGCAACGAGCATTGGAACATGCAGTTCGACTTCCTCTGAGTGCCGATTCAAGGCGACCACGCCGACCATCACGGCTGGCGACTATGTCGAGTACTACTGGAAGTATCAAGACCTCAACACCCAAAACGGTGCAAACGTCGGATACGACCCTGCGCTCACTGGCTCCCAAAGCACTCCAACACCATACTACTTCGCAGTAGATGATGTCGAAGATGCTGGTACTGCAAAGAAATTGACCGTGCTCACAACCGATGTGCACGCAAGCAGCTACTACACGCCAGGTGCAAACCAATTCATTGACCGACAGATGACTCACTACGACTCGAACGACGAATTCTACTTCGAATTCGACACCTCGAGTTGTGGCACAGGTAGCAACTCTTGCTTCTATTCGTCATCGTACTACTTCTACGGAAACTGGATCGCTCAACACACCACCACTGCACCTTCCGGATACAACGGAATGGGCGGCACACGATCGAACCTTGATCAACTGCACAAGGACGATGGTGGCTACCTCACCATTTCTGCTGCGAACGGACCGGGCATGAACCTCATGTACCTCTACGACAGCGGCGAGGACGCCTTTGCAATGGTCGGAATCGGAACCGCAACTGGAATCGATGAATCACTGTCTGGCGGAACCTCCGCTGACAGCAGCCGTGCCTACGGTTACACCAACGCTTACAAGATCACACTCGGCTCCGATTACGGTGGCCACTTCGGAAAGTTCGCTTTCGGTAACGCTACTGGCGGTGCTGGAACAAACGCTAACCGATTGTGTGTGACCAGCAACGGTTTCACCTACTTCTGGCGAAGTCCATACAGTTCCTACAACGATTGTTCACCTGCTTACTACTATGCAGGTGCATACAACACAGTTACGAGCTACACGTGGAGCGGATTCGCTCTTGGTATGGGTTACTACGGAAGAATCGCATCCACCGGTGACGTCACCTACAAGTTCGGCAATGTCGCGCCAACACCTGATACGTTCAAGCCTGAATTCACCCATTCACCGCTTGCTGATTCCCACAGCAAGTCTCGAACGATCAGTGTTACCCTTGCCGACAGTGGAGACCCACCAACCGGACTCAACGTGAGCACATCCGCTGGCGTTGGACCTACAATGTACTACCGAGTGACGCCTGATGGCGGAACTGCAGGTACATGGACTGCTGTTGTCATGACCCAAGAGTCTGGCAGCACTCGTGCAGAATGTGCCCTTGTCGCCTGTGATTGGTCTGCAGATATTGAAGACCTTGAACGCGGCGACACAGTGGAATACTACATGAAGGCCCAGGACGTTTCAACCGTCGCATCTGGAATTAACACCAAGACAACTTCTACCGAATCCTTCGGAGTTGGCGACCCTAACAAGATGTTCATCGTCGAATGGCGAGACATGGGTTACTCCACGACTGACACCTGTACCTACCAGGCTGTCTTCTACGATGTAACCAACGAAATTGAGTTCAAGTACGACGACGCTTGTACCAACTCATACGATGCTGCAACTGTCGGATTCATGGATCAAACCCGAACAATGGGTCAAACCATCCGGCACCGAACCAGCACTCAGTACATCACTGGAACGAACCCTCACACTGCAAACTACCGAATCTCCACATCGGCGACCGGTAGCAGCTACGAGTCGTTCGACCGTGGACTCACTGGATTGGTGAACGCTGACGCATCTGACGTCATGGGTTCCTCATCCGGTACGCCATCTGGTTACTATTGTGCTTCCAGTTACTACTGGAACACATGGGCAAACAAGTGTGCTGATAACATCCCAATGCCGGATGGATTCAACTTCAGTTACTTCGGTACTGACTACAACTACACAGATAGCAACGACCGTATCAACCTCGGACGACACGGTAACATGCACTTTGTGAGTTCTGGATCCACTGCACTGGTTCGAAGCATGACCACATGGTACGGCAACATGCCGCAAGTTCCATACTCTTCGAGCACGTACGCTCGGGCAGGAACAATTGCTCCATACTGGTCGTACTACGGTACCTACTACTGCTACCAAAACAGCAACATAGATTGCGGTGTCTACTACCGAACCATGCCTTTCGAAGGCAAGGGTACAGATGTCACCTCTGACATTACTCAAGACACCACATGGGACGCAACCGACAGCCCAATCCGAATCAACCCAAGCGGCGATTATCTCACCATTTCGGCTGATTTGACCATCCAACCTGGCGTAACTGTTCAGATTGCTGATGGCAAGGGTATCTCGTTTGACGGATCCTGCGATGAAATGACGCTCAACGGAAACAGCACCGACCACATCCTCTTCGAGGGTGCAAACGGAGCTGAGTGGAAGGGTATGGCATTCACCGCTGCTTGTTCAACAGGCACCGATGACCGTCACACTTTCACTTACGTTGACTTCAAGAACACCTCTGACGCTGCAATCTCTGCTGGTTCTCGCCACGGATCTTCGCCAAGCACCAACTCCAACGTGGGTAACTTCACGATGGACCATGTGACCTTCACAGATGTTGGCTCGGCGTTCTCCCACGGTAGTGGACAAGGCACTGTTGTTGCAATGAGCAACTTCAACGTTGACGGAACAGATGCATCTTGTTTCGACTTCGCCGAAGACACCATCGCAATCCTCACTGAGGGTTCAATGAAGAACTGTAACCAAGACGGAAATGCCGGAGACGGTGCTATCGTCAACGTCGACGGTTCAACCGGTGGATCTTTGTTCCTCGAGAACACCACAGTGGTCAACGCATACGTCAACCTCATCGATGTTGACTTTGCAACTGTGACAGTGACCAACGTGACAGCAACTGCAACCACCTCCCAAACCGGAACCGCCTTTGGCTCCGCTGCTGGAAGTGGAAGCGATGTTATGTTGAACAACTTCATTGCAGATGATTACGCAACAGTTTCCATTGAAGCAATGGATTCCATTATCATGACCACTGTTGACTTCGGTACATCTTCAGTGACCATCACCCCTGGTGGCACTGTGAGCACAGGTAGTGGACCTGCTGGCGATCACGCTGTCTTTGACGATGTGACCATGGGCTCCTTGTCCATGACTCGTACGCAACCTGGTACCTTTGATGATGTCTCTATGGGAGCATTCACAATGACTGGAAACGCTATCACATCAGCCCTCGTTAACATGAACTTGATGGATGCAGATGCAGTGACCGTGAGCGGTTGCGGTTGGAACATTGCAATCACTGGTGGAGAAATGGATGGACTCAGTTCCAACGGATGTTCAGTTGCTGCTAACTCAGTGACGATCTACGAATCTGAGTTCACTCACAGCAACACCGTTGACCCAATGGTTTACGCACGCTACTCCGATGTCACCATCGGTGAAACTGATGTCACTACATCTGGTACTGGCCTTGCAGACTATGCATACGCTGACACCAACTCTGACGTGGTGTTGGTTGAAGTGCTCATCGACGGTTCAACAACTGCTTATGATGGAACAGATGGCATGGTTACGACCTCGTCCTCTTCTGAAATCTGGTACGGTGGAATCGCAACAGCTTACACCTATCGAAACGCTGTGATCAACGGCGCACTTACTGCGGTCTACAAATCAGGCCACTATGTCAGTGCAACCCTCGTTGATTCGTCGGGAAGCGAACTCTTCGAAGTTGGCTCCCACATCACAGATGGTAACGGAATGGCAAATGTTTGGGTCATCACTTCTGATGAATCCGGAAACAACTACGATGATCACAACTTGCGAGCCTTCGGTGCAGCAGGTCAAAACGAAACCCTGTACACTGATACATGGTACCCTACCGACGGCACATACACCGTTGGTGACACGATTGACCTCTTGCTTGAACCCGCTCCTGTGGAATTCGACCAAGCCGGAATGGACTGTGCATGGATTGCTGCAAACACAACGCTTGCAACAACATACAACGCAGCACTGAACGCTTATGTTTTCGACAGCACACCAATGACTTTGGCTGCGGACCTCGAACTTGATGGATGTAACATCATCCTTCTGGGATCCGTCCTAAAGGTCAAGAGCACAGCAACCAGTTCGCCGGTTCTTACAATCAGCGACGGTGGCTCGCTCACTGCGTCCGTATCACCTGATACGCTCGCAATTGGTACAATCAAGGCTGTTTCCAGTACCTATGGTCTGCACATGGATATCCAAGATGGTACCCTCATCCTCGATGGTGGTAGCCTCCGTGATGTTGCTCAAGACACAACCACAGACGCTGCACTCGTGATCGGGTCCGGCGCTACGCTTGTGATGAGTGACAGTGCAACCGTGTACGGTTCATCCGCACAAAGTTCCACCATGGCTACAGTCAAGGTGGACGGCGGAACTGTGGACATCGCTGATTCTAGCATCATCAACACCGGTCAAACTGGTACTGCTCTCTGGGTCGAAGCATCCGCCGGCAGCATCGAGAACGTGATCGTGAAGAACGCTGCAGTTGGTATTCAAGCCTACAACGGTGCTCCTCAAGTTGACGGATTCACCTCGACTGACAACACCGTTGGTGTCGATGTCTACGGTGGTATGTCCCTTCCTACCATTTACCGCAGTACTTTGCTCAGCGGTGAAAACACTGGATGGAAGACCTACAAAATCGACTTGTCGACCTACCTTGGTAACGATTTCCTACAGGTTGGATACAACAGTATCTACGGCGGCGGTAACGCTCACCCAACCTACAACTATGCGACCAGTAAGTACTACATGATCACTGACCGATACAACATTGAATTGGAAGACACCAACGGAAACGCTTGGAACATTACCCAATCCTCTGACCTCGGTTACTACCCATACAGTGCTGCTGACCCTGCGTCGGGTGTCGGTTCGACCGCATCTTACACCGCAGGTGCAACCGGTGGGGTTCCAAGTTGGTCCTGTGATTACTACGGTTATTCCTACGGACCAAACTACCCATCGGCACTTGATGGATACTTCTACTACATGTGGGCATATTGGCCTGGTGGCCCAGGAACAACTCCTGCCTATCCTGCATACTACGAAGCACCAGATCAGTTTGGTTTCGGCTGGGAAAACATCGAAGGCGTTAGCCCAACTGGTTCCTATGCTTACTACCCATACCACTACTGGGGTTACTACTACACCTCATACCACGGCGGTACCAACGGACCATTCACGCCTCCTGAAGGCTATGGTGGAGGATACCCAACCACGTACAACGTGTGTCTTGATTACGCCTACTCATACTACATGAGCCCAGGCCAAGGTGCTCGTTTGACCATGCCAACCGTGGATATCTCGGCTTCAAACATCTCGAAGGTCTCGATGTACGTTGACGTCTTGCACAACCGTGCTGACAACTTCCAAGATCGCTTGGAATTTGTCGCTCGTGCAGGAAACAATGCAGCAGACCTCGGTACCTATGTCCGTGAATCCGGTACGCCTCTCTTCAAGGATGGCTCAATCACCGGTGCAGACACTGGTATTGAAATCGGTGGCGCATACGCAGCAGGAAGCTTCGAAAACATCGCAGTTACCTCGCCGACTGATGCAGGTCTCGAAATTACAGGACAGGCAGCAGCCATCGTTGATGGATTGGAAGTTGACGGCGGCACCTATGGTGTCCTCGTGAGTAACTCTGCATCTGGATCTGTTGACCTCAAGAACCTCGATTTGGACAGCCAAACCTCTGCTGGTGTTTTCTATGCTAAGGACCTCTCTGGGGACTTGACTGGAAGCGTAACGAACAGCGCCGGTGCTGCGTTCAAGTATGGAACCAACACTGACAACCCAGTTTCGATGACAGGAATGACGATCTCTTCCAACGCTGTTGGAATTGAATCAGCAGGTTCTGCAGAAATCACCCTGACTGACATGACCATGAACAACGTCGAAGATGTTGTAATCACTGGTAGTTCTCGGGTTGACTTCGTCGAAGGAACCATTGATGTGGATTCCGTCGATGTCACTGGAAGTGGAATGTTCACTCGAATGCGAACTGTCGACATCACCCTTACTGCAGATACGAATGCCGTTGCTGGTGCAACGGTCACTCTCCTTGACGCAGACGGTGGTGCAGCAGGTGCAGCATCAACTGATGCGAACGGTGTTGCAAGCGACATCAAGTTCGTCACAGCAACCGTTGACAATGCAGGAAAAGACGTGCCATCCCTCGCTGGGTACACGGCTTTGACCGTTGCTGAAGTCGAGTATGATTACACGTCTTCAACTGACAACATTGCTGACTTCCGATATGCGGATGTTGGTGTGTCTTTGACTGATGCAGCTGGAAACACTGAATCAATCGCATTGACTCAGAAGATCGCACACCGTGTGTGCTGGTACACTGCAAGCAGTTCATACCAAACTGTCGCCCCATGCGATGGATCGTTCTCGACCTCGAGTTCACGAACCCTCAGCGACGGTGACGGTGGCACAGTGACTGAATATGGCTACTACGGTGGTATCAGTTCCAGTTTGAGCAACCAAGTCGTCATGGTTGACGTCCCTTACATCTACCTCAACGGTGGAACGGACTACAACTTCAACGGCTCCACCTTGCTCGCAACTGGTGTCTATGATGCCTATGGAAACCAACGCTGGTACAGCAAATCCCCAGGTGGCACCGGATTCTACATGAATGACGGTGGTATGTACGGTGTTGCAATGGATGAAGACACAAACAATGCTTACGGTATCCAACTTGGTGATTACTTCTACAACTACGCTAACCTTGTTGCCAACAATTCGATCTTCTCCAACATTGCGACGATTGATATTTCAAATGGTTACAACTACAACAACCAATACAACTGGGAAGTAGAAAACCTAGCGATCACCAACTCGACCATTACGCACTACAAGGGTTACACCACGTTGAACAATGCGATTCAAGTCACGGACATCTGCATGCAGGTATCTGGTGGCGACGGTGGCATCATCTCTGGTAACACCTTCAACAACTGTGGTGTCGGTATCATGCTCGAGCGTGCAACCTACTACAGCTACCACAACGGTGTGCTTGGAGCAGACAACATCACCATCGCAGACAACACGTTCAACGATGGTGGCGAAATCGCAGATGTTTGGTTCTACACAAGTGGTGACGCAGACTCTGCAATCATCACTGGTAACACCTTCAACAGCGGTGATACCAGCAACGGTGCAATTGCGTTCTACCCAGGTGGTCACGAAGGTGCAGTCATTTCTGACAACACCATCAACACCTTGGCGAATGGAATCTACATGAATGGTGCACAAGACTTCACCCTTTCTGGAAACACCATCAACGGTAACGGTGATGCTGCTCACGCAGGTATCGATATCACAGGTGGATACGGAGATGTGGACAACAACACCTTGATTGACGCAGACGGCGGTATCGTGATGGACTCCATGACGAACCCACCAGCGCCAACCAGTTCCCTATGTACGATCCGTGCGAACTCCTACCGAACCGGTCCGACGACATGCAACGTGAACCTTGCTGCAGGCAAGTCCATGGCAGTCAACATCCAGACCGATTCGTGGGGTTACGAAGCAAGCATTACCATTGACAAGCCAGACGGTACGCAAGATGCTTGGCCAACCAACACGTTTGCAAGCAACACTGCTTACGAGCCTTTGGCGACCTACACGGATGCAGGAAACTACACGCTCACTCTACGGGATTCGTACGGTGACGGTGGTACAGATGTCTTCATGGTTGAAGGCGGCACAGCGGCCGGATACTCCGGTCCAACAGTTGCTGACAACACCATTGAGTTGTCTGCTGGTCGTGTTTCACCAAACGCAGTCGGTCTCTTATTGGAAGACTGTGCTGGTGTGACAATCAACAGTGCTCGAAACACAGTGACCCTCTCTGACGGCGCTATGATCATCAGCGACTGTGATGTTACTGACTCTGAATCTACCCTCCAAGGTGACGGAACATCCTCCACCTACGGAATTGATGCAGACAACGCAAACGGCGACCTCCTGACTTTGTCAGGAACAACCATCAGCGGATACGACACTGGTGTCATCAAGACAAGTGGAGATTTGATCCTCACTGGCTCTGCTGACCTCGCTGGAGACTCATACGGTGTTTACGTCGATGATGCAACCGTGACTGCAATCACCGCAACTGTTGACGGTGGCGCAACTGGTACCGGTCTGTACGTCGTCGACAGTGACGATGTTTGGGTCTACCCAATGGACGCCTCTGGCCTTGTTGGAATGTACGTCGAAAACACTCCGTTCCGCTGGGACGGTGGTACGGTTGATGCAACCACTGCTATCGAAGTAGTGGAATCTCAGGGAACTGTTGAAAACATGTCCTGGGCAGATGCTGACAACCAAATCAACGCTGGCACAAATGCCTACGTGACCTCGATTGGTAACACAATCGATGCCTCGAAGTTGATTGTCGATTCGTCTGCAACCATTGACGAAGCAAACTTGTTCTCGATGACCTCGACTCACTTGACCTCGACGCCGACGAAGGAAGTCAGCATGCTCATTCAGTCAACTGACGGAACCCGTGCTTCTTACGTGTCGACAAGCTTCCAGCCTGAAGTCATGAACGTTGACGGATCGGATGCAGATTGGAACGGTGGAAACGCCCTCAACCCATCTGGATACGCTATGCCAGGAATGATGAGCGGTGACGGAACCAACGACATGATGGTGACCTACATCGAAGGTGATGACCTCTACATCGGTTTGACCGGTGAAGACCTCTCCACCAGCGATCTGCTCATCTACCTCAGCGTCGATGGTGCAGGAAGCAGCACAGGATACAACCTCGGTGGAGAACACACACTACCGTTCCAAGCAAACTACGTGCTTTGGGCAGACAGTGAGTCCTCTTACGACTTGTACAGCTACGGTTTCCTCGGCTGGGGACCAACATCCCTCAGCTCGGCAACTGTTGATGTGGACTTCTCCGGATCGTTCGCAGAGATTTCCATCCCATTCTCACGAATTGGTGGAACTCCTGACCAAGTCGACATCGTGGCCATCGTCCAAGGCGAGACCACTGCAGATGTGAGCACGGTTCACCCGACTCAAACCATCGACAGTGCAAACACCTTGCAAAGCTTCACTGAATACATGACCGTCGAGCTCACGCACGACGACTTGTTGACCGGTGATATCGCTGATGAAGTGCTTGTGTACCGCTCCTACAAGGGCAGCAACACGCCAAGTGCAGCAAAGAACTACGATGTGATGATCAAGACCGAAGCAGACTGTGAATTCGACTGGGCAACCACCGAAGATGTCTCGCTCGCTACCAACGTGAACCTGAACATGGACATGGCCCGTGCCTGCCCAGAAATTCAGACCTCGTTGGCTGACGTGACCGTGGACGAAGACTCCGGTGCTTACACCTTCAGCCTCACCAACATGGCTGACGATGTGCAAGACCTCGAGGCTGACCTCACCTGGTCCTCCACCGCTGGAAACCTTGTCGCTTACGACAATGTTCTCGTCGACTGGGCCCAGAACGGACACGCTGTGACCATCACACCATTGGATGACCAATTTGGTACCATGGAATACGAGTTCAGTGTTGTCGACAGCAACGGATTGTCTGATACCAAGAACATCTCTTTCGAGGTTCTTAACGTCAACGACGCACCTGTGATCTGCAATGTGGAAGACCTTGACTGCATGCCAATCTTCTCCGAAGATGACGCATTCACCAACATCCTCGCAGAAGGCTTTGGTGTTCACAGCAAGTTCCTCGGAAACGTGTCGAACGCAAGCAAGTCCTACGTCCGTGACATGGCAAACGAGCAATCGCCCGACCGCCAAGTCTACGACTGGGACGCAAGCGTGACTGACTGTATCGCATTCAGCGTTGAAGTCAACGCACTCAACGAGCTTGTCATTACCGAGAACACCAACAACGAACTCGGTGGTACCTGTACGGTGACCCTCACCTTGTCTGACGACGCAGTGGAAAACAGTGAAGCGACTCCTTACGATGTCGACTTCTCCGTTGCCCCAGTCAACGACGCACCTGTAATCCCTACTTGGGACCGACAGAACGGTACGGTCATGGAAGCCGGTAACGGCTCCATCCCTGTTGCACCTTGGCAGATCAGCTTGATGGAAGACGATACGTCGACTGACAACTTGACCTACGACCTAAGCGCTGTGATGTCTGATGTTGACCACAACCTCACTGACCTCACATGGACCGTTGAATCAACCGTTCAGTGCACATACACGAACTACTTCACCACAACCATCGTTGGTGACCAACTCGTGTTCACACTGATCCCTGATGCAACGACCAACGCAAAGGATTGGGAAATCGACTACCTCAACGACAACGGTATCCACCAAATCGGTCCATCTGGCTCCGAGTTCTGTAAGATCCGCTTGGTCCTCGAGGACACCGCAACTGCCCCAAGCTACGTGCCAAACTACGACACCGCATTGATGCCAATCGCAGCCTACCAACAAGGCCAAGATGACATCGAAATTGGTGTCCGTGTCGAAAACGTTCGTGAGCAAGTCGCTGACTACTACCTAGACAGCGTTTCTGGCTTCGACTTCAACGGCGTGACCAACATCATGACCGGTACCTACGTGCCAGTCACTGTCAAGGTCGGCGCTGGTGGCGACGAAGGACCGTTCACCTACGATCACATGCTAGCTGTGACCTTCCACTCGGACGGCCACACAGAAGACGAGCCAACTCGATACTACACTGTTCCATCCTATGGAACAACTGTGGACTTCGATGAAATGGTCTACATCACCAAGGATACCACCAACGTGTGGGTTGAAATGGATGTTCTGACCTGCTTGAACGACCCATGTGACTTGACTGCAGCAGTCTCGGACCGCTTCCAGACCGACGACCCAGCGTCCCACCGTGCCAACAACAACGGCATCCAGGGCGCTGACTGGTCCAAGCCTGGACAGTACGGTAGCAACGCTACTCAGACCTCCGAGCGTCGACCACTCCTTGAGGACAGCAACTGGTGTAACAACCGAATGACGTCCCTTGAAGTCGGCTCGATCTGTAACCATGCCAACCAGCCACCGGGCACCTTCGAGGCTACGAGCCAACCGCTCCCAAGCGTTGTTCGTACCATCGGTGCCTCCTCGGTCCCATCGTTTGCACCAAGCATCGTTGTGGTCAGCCTAACCGGTCTCTTCGTGAGCGCCCTCGCCTTCTCCAGCCGCCGTGCTGACGATGAAGATGAAGTCGCCGAGACCATGGTCGATGACGACGCTGCAGTGAGCCCAGTGATTGCTACCATCTTGATGGTCGCTATCACCGTCGTGCTCTCTGGTGTGATCTACGTTTGGGCAAGCAGCCTCGCTGATGTCGATACCAAGGGTGTTCCTCGGATCACCTTCGATATCGAAGACATCGACGGCTTCGATGCTGAGACCGGCCACTGGCGAATTACAGTGCAAGCGTCTGAAACAGACTTGGCAACACAAGCTGTTGTGCTCCGAATCATCTACACTGATGCAGACGGAAACACGGCAACGCATGATGCCAACATGGCTGACACAAACGGTGTCTACGGGTTCAACCCGGACAACAGTGACGAGTTCGTCACCTTTGTCGACCAAGTGAACAAGGAAGGAGCAGACTCTGTTTCAACCTTCAACACTGGAGACACCATCTTTGTGCGAACCCACGCCCCAGACGGCACACCTTTGGAAGACGTGACAATCCAGTTGACCTACGCACCTAACGTAGGCAAGGGCGCTTTGCTCAAGACCTGGAACGATTTGTCATACGACACCAAGGCTTGAGGTTCAAGACCGACGTGAAGACAATCGGACGCATTAGGGAAAGGGGCTCAGGTCCCTTTCCCTTCTGCCTCCCAACATCCCAGTGATGGGATGATCCACCCGAGCGGTGGAAAGCCTGCCCGAACGCAGGGGGTTTCCGAAAGGGGCCCCCTGTCTTCGGCCCCCCCCTTTCTTTGTCACATCTGTGATTTCTTTTTCTCGAAGTTGGTTGCGAAGCCTTTCAAAGCAGACGGGCCTCGGTAAAGCATGAACACCCTTCCTACGGCACCAAGCCCGCTCACTGATGTGACATGTGTGGTGTTTGATTGCGATGGTGTACTTGTCGATGCTGTCAGTTCTTGGCGCACCCTGCACGATCACTTCGGTACCGACAACTCTGAGAACTTGCAACGATTCATTCGAGGCGAGATTACCGACACAGAATTCATGCGCCTTGATATCAAGAAATGGAAATCAATCGAGGATCCAATTCACAGGGATGACTTGTTCCGCGCTTATGCCGGGGTGCAACTCATGTCGGGTGCCAGAGAGCTCGTGCAACGACTGCAAGACAAAGGCATTTTTGTCGCCATTGTGAGCGCTGGTGTTGACTTGTTTGTAGCCTCCATTGCTGCAATGCTGAAGGTTGATGATTGGATTGCGAATGGATTTGTATTCAATGAAGATGACACCTTGAGTGACGAGGGCGTGTGTCGACTCCATGCTACTGGCAAAGGCGAAATCATCGAACGTCTGTTGGAAATGAATAACTTGCAACCAGAAGGTTGTGTCAGTCTCGGTGATTCCGAGATGGACTTGTCAATGCACATCGAGGGAGGTCATTTCATAGGGTTTAATCCGACACGTGATTCATCGGTTTCATCCTTTGAGGAAGCCGGCGTTCCTATTGTGATGGGGAAAAACCTGCTCGATGTTGCGCCATATCTTGGTGTTTGAGCATCACGCAAATGGTATGGCCGTTGTTGCGTGACTCTTGAGATTGACAATTGTCAGCATGCACGGTTTCGGTTGGAAACCAAGCATCCGTTGGTAGGATGTTTGATCCTGCCATGTGCTCGAACAAATCAACGTCGTGCCCTTGTAGTCAACACAGGCATGCCCATGCACGTGCCCGGTTACGAAGATATCCGGAACTTCACGGATTACAAGCCCATCTTCTGGTTCGGGAGACAATGGCGTTTTTCCACCCCATTGGGGGGCTAAGTGGCGCCTGCGGAGCATTTGTCGCATTGCTTCCACCGGATCGGCATACGTCACGGTTCGAAGCCCTGCCACGAAATCGTCAATTGACTTTCCATGATAGGATAACAAGCGAACGCCATGCAGCGAAAAGTCACACGGATTTCCAACGAACGTAGTTGTGTTGAAATCTTGCTGGATGTCTTTTTCGAATGTAGGCTGGGGTTCTGCGGGCCTAACTGCGTCGTGGTTTCCGGGGAGCATCACGCACTCGACCCATTCGGGTAGCAGTTCCAACAAGCGTGCAAATTCTTGGTACTGTCCAAACAAATCGGGAATGGATAACTCGCTGTCTTGTCCGGGATATATTCCTACACCATCGACGCAATCCCCTGACAGAATGAGGTACTTGATGGTCTTAGCAAGAGGGTCGGTGTGGAACCATCGAACCATCTTGTGCCATTGTGCCTCAAGGAAGGTCTTGGATCCGACGTGAATATCAGATAGGAATGCCACACTGACGCCATGCTCCGCGCTTGCCTTTACATGCCGATCTTTCATCGGGAAATGCAAATCGTCAACATAGAACATGTCGCCTGTTTGACTGAATGTCCCCGATACTCCGAGCACATCATCAGGCATCAATCCAGCTTCGAGAATTTGCTCGTGGGCACGATCACGATCATCGCCCTTTCGCTTGGTGAGCAAACAGGTCAGTTCACCTGTTTCATCTTCGAGATTCCAAATTAGATGTCCATTCTTGGTGTAACGCGGTTCATTCACAAGACCAATAGCCACGGCTTTGTTCTCATAGCCTTGGTAGCGACTGCTTTCTGCATGCAGCCGTGCGATTTCAGTCGGAGTTCTCGGGAGCCTTGAATTTTGGATAATCATCTTTCGAATGCTCTGCAAACGGTCGCTGAAGCATGAGGTGATGTCCGACATTTTACCTTCTGTTGTGCTGTTTCCTGTGATGTCAAAGTGAACCAAGATGTCACTCGAGGCATCGCTCGCATGCTCGCTAAAATCTGACACTTTCCAGTCTGGTAAATTGTTTCGGAATCGAACGTCAAGAGGCTCAGGTTCGTGGACAGGGGCAATCGTACGTCCAAGATCGGTTGCCACTTGCACTGGTACCGCTTTTGTAGGAAGGGCAGGGGCGACTGTCGATTTGGTGGATGAAGCTGCCATCATTCGCTGTTTTCCTCGCCAAACCGCCATCATGTCTTCGAGGATCTCCGCAGTGAGGAAGCCGCGGTCAAATCCAACCGCTTCTGCGCACTCAAGCACGGATTGAAGGTCATCCAACTCGATTAAATCTTGACGAACGGATGCAGTTGGGACAATGCCCCTCTTCCGAAGAACAGGGAGAATCTCTTCCCACGGGGCACCCATGCGCTCAAGGTGTCGTAGCCCCTCCAAAAGCACACCGGTGGGTGAGGTCTGAAAGGCGAAAGTGAATTACCACTCGATGTCTGAATCGATGTCATCGTCTTTGGTGGGTTGGTCCCCTGTGCCATCCCAAGCATCGTCCTTCCAAGGCGTGGCTTCACGTGCAGCGGCATCACGCTGTGCCCGTTCAATTTCAAAGAGTGCCTCGGCCTTGGCCTTCGCAATCAATGCTTCATCTTCAGCCCGTTTGTTTTCCTCGGCAAGGGCCATTGCATCGTCCCAGCAACGAATCGCTGTGAGGAGGGCAAAATGAACGAAGGCGATTTTATTCTCTGCTCTGTTTCCGCCTATCTGTGTGGATTCTGCGTTCGCCCAGTTCGTCGAGGAGGCAATGCCAACATACACCATGCCGACTTTTTTGTTGGTCCCATCGTTCGATGGTCCAGCGATTCCGGTGATCGAAATCGCAATGCTCGCTTTCGCTCGCTTGACAGCACCTTGCGCCATCGCGATGGCGACACCAGCTGAGACAGCCCCTTTCTTTTCCAAAAGGTCGGCGCTGACGCCAAGTTCGGTGATCTTGGCTTCATTGGAATATGTGACCCACGATTGGTTGAACCATTGCGAGGCACCTGCAATATCAGTGAAGGCACTTGCGAGCAACCCTCCCGTACAAGATTCTGCAACGGTGATGGTGTGGCCACCCTCTTTGAGGCGGCGCACCAGCCGAGCAGCGGCTGCTTGGACATCTTCATCCATTCATTTCAAGGGCGCAACTCATCGCCTTTGAGGTTAACCCTCCTACAATGGCTTCAAGAACCGGGGCTTCCACGACGGGTTGGGTCTGTGGTCTAGTGGTTATGACACCGCCCTTACACGGCGTTGATCGAGGGTTCAAATCCCTCCAGACCCATCTACCATAGGTGAGTTTCAATCGCTTCATTTGATTGGGCAATCACCTTCGTGATGCCTGAGGAACGTCGAAATGCTTCAGCATCCTCCATACTTCCATCAATCATGATGCAGTGTACGGCTCGCTGCCACAACCCTGGTTGCGGTACTGTGCCTCGGTGGTCGACTGCCACGAGGATGTCGTCAAGTTCGGTGAACATCAACAATCCAGAGGATTGAGCGACTTGAGATCCGTTCAACACCAACCAACGTGCGCCAGCCATTGATTGCCGGGGGTTCTCTCCCAATTCATCGAGGGTCACAATTCTCATTATTTGCCCTCACATTGTGTAGCGTAAAAGGGCGATTGCCCCACCCATTCCAATCAACTGCTGGCCGGCATCGTGGTCAGAAGAGCACTGGATTAGGTCTGCCCCGATGGAAGAGAGTCCGTTGACCCATGTGGACCATTGCATGCCGCCAATGGATGCTTCTGTGCTTCGAAGCAGTTCTGCAGTGATCAAAAACGTCTCAATGGCACCTTCCTCCATGGCCCTCATGAGCTCCTTTGGCCCATAGGCTACCGCGCCGTTTGTCGACAGTCGCTTCCATGCTTCCTCCAGCAGGGTCGTTTCTTTTGTGATTGCGTATTCGCTGAGTAAATCGCCTGCTAGTCCTTCTCGAAGCAATTCATTCGCACCAGCCCTTCCTGCCATTGAAGTCGCGATTGACTTCATGAATCGTACTTCGCCAGATGATTGGAACTCCTTGAGCAGCGTTTCCCTTGCATGACCGGGCCCACAGAGAAGAAGTGGTGTCGTTTCATCCAGTGTGGCTTTGACAGCCTTGATGATATTCGACCGGAACGTTGCGGTGACCCCGGAAGATTGCTTGATGTCGCCACGTTTTCCTCCGCCACGCATTGTCCATGTTGCTCCTTCTTTGAGACCCCTTGGCGTGATGTAAAACAATACAATTTCGTCTGTCTCTACCATTGCGAGAGCGACACTCACTTGTTGTGCCGCCTTTTCAGATTCGCGCAGTAAATCGTAGTCTGCCGTGGTGAAGGCTGTTGCGGCCGTGATCTCAACATCATCCCGGACTTCAACTACATGGGTATGATGCAAGCCCACATCGAATTTTGCTTCGTCAATGATTCCATGAACCCGGAGCAATTCACTGAACGGCTGGTACTCAGTTGATTCTATGTTGAGGCGAATCCACATTTTCTTTCGCTCTGCAACCTTAGCCCGCCCTCCCTCTTCACCAGAAGTGGTTTGGTCACGTCGCTCGCCCAGCATTCCCAGTTGAAGACCCGGGCGAGCGAGGTGGGAGAGTGTCCAGAGGTCATCGTCGGATTCGACACGCAAACGCCAAAGCGTGGGCTCGCGTTTCAAAATTTTCATCCTGTTCACCCAAATACGCCGATTAAGTGGCCGTTCTCATCCATGTCCATATCTGCTGCTGCTGGTCGCTTTGGCAATCCTGGCATGGTCATCATGTTCCCAAGCACGGCCACAATGAAACCTGCTCCGGCGTTTAGGCGGAATTCTCTGACAGGGATTGTGAACCCGACGGGGGCTCCAAGTTGGCCTGCATCATGTGAGAATGAGTATTGTGTCTTGGCCATGCACACGGGCAGGTGGCCATAGCCCCAGGACTCAATTGCCGCAAGTTGTTTCTTTGCCTTGGCTTCGACATCGACGCCTTCCGCCTTGTAGATTCGCTTTGCAATTCCGTTAACCTTCTCCATTACGGGGGCATCTTTGAGGAAAAGGGGTGTGAACGGGCGGCCTGCTGCAACGTGGTCTTGAATGGCTGAAACAACTGCTTTGGCCAATGGTTCTCCGCCCTTGCCGCCATTGGCATGGACTTCGGTGAGTGTGACTGCGTGTGCTCCGCTTGCCCGTGCCGCCGCTGACAAGGCGTCGAGTTCCCCATCGGTGTCTGCTGTGAATCTGTTGATTGATACGATGACTGGCATGCCAAATCCGGCCATGTTCCTAATGTGTCGGTCTAGATTTCCTTGAGCCCCTCGCTTCACGGCTTCAATGTCCTCAGCGTCCAATTCTTCTCGACTTGGTCGGTAGCCTCCACGGCTACCAAAGGCGCCACCATGCAACTTCATCGAACGAACCGTGACGTTCATGACCACACAATCTGGGGCTTTGCCAGAGTTTGCTGCCTTGATGTGCATGAACTTCTCTGCACCCATATCGGAACCAAAGCCTGCTTCAGTGACCACAATATCTGCAGCTCCAAGCGCCAATCGATCGCCTATGATGCTTGAATTACCATGAGCGATGTTTGCAAATGGTCCGCCATGAATGAAGGCTGGATTCCCTTCAAGCGTTTGAACTAAGTTTGGCAGGAATGCATTTCTGAGCAGGAGTGCCATGGCGCCCGCAGCCTCGATTTCTTCTGCTTTTACTGGATTCCCTTCTGTCGATTGACCAACCACGATGTTGCCAAGACGGCTTCGCAAATCTGCGTAGTCTTTAGCAAGAACCAAGATGGCCATGACTTCGCTCGCTGCGGTGATGTCAAATCGATCTTGGCGTGGGTTTCCGTTCGCGGGCCCACCAAGGCCAACGGTGACATCTCTCAACGCACGGTCGTTCATGTCGATGACTCTTGGCCAGAAGATACGAGTTGGATCCAGCTTCGTCGCGTTTCCATGTTTGATGTGGTTGTCGACGAGGGCAGAAAGAAGGTTATGCGCCGATGTAACGGCATGCAAATCTCCTGTGAAGTGGAGGTTGATTTCTTCCATTGGGAGGACTTGAGACTGACCGCCACCCGCTGCACCACCTTTGATGCCAAACACTGGACCCATTGATGGTTCACGAATCACACATGTTGCAGATTGGCCAATGGCGCACAGGGCTTGAGTGAGTCCGATTGTCGTCACTGTTTTCCCTTCGCCAAACGGAGTGGGGTTGACGGATGTGACGAGAACAAGGCTGCCTTGAGGTCGTGAAAAGCGCTCGCTGAGGGCTTCCCACGTAATCTTGGCCATGCCTCTTCCCATCGGTAGAAGTTCGTGACTTGAGATCCCTAATTTCCATGCAATGGTTTCAATCGGTTCGAGTGTTGCTGCTCGAGCAATTTCCAAGTCGCTTGCCATGGACCTTCGTCCGTGTCGTTTTGGCTTTCAATCCCTCGGCTCAAACCAGCGCTATGAACGCAGTTTGGAGACCCGTAATTGGGCGCCGTTTGACTTCACTCGTCCTTGATGTGACCAAGGTACTCTGGCAATTCAACGCCAGCCATCTTTGCCACATCGTGGACTGGTGGTAGGCTTTGCATGAGAGAGGAGATGAAGTTGGAGGTTGATCCACCTTCGCCGTTTCCTCCGTTTCCAGAGTCCCAAACTGTGATCTTGTCGATCTTGAGGTTGGAGATTGCTTCTGTTTGACGTGCAACCAATTCTTCCATCTTCTCGACCATTAGGAGTGTAGCAGCAGCACGGGCGTCGCCACCTGCACTTGCAACAAGTTGAGAGTAACCAGCAGCCTTTGCTTCGAGGACGGCCTTGGTACCCTTCGCTTCTGCTTGGTAGCGAGCGAGGGTAGCATCGGCTTGACCTTGTGCGATACGGCGTTGGCGTTCTGCCTCGGCTTCTGCAGCAATTTCGACGGTTTGCTTGGAGACTTCTTCACGAACAACTTCGAGAGCACGCAATCGCTCGCCTTCAAGTTCGTACTGAGCGGATTCAATTTCCTTCTGAGCGATACGTTGAGCGACTTCAGCACGCTTGCGTGCATCTGCTTGCTTGACCAACAAATCTGCTTCAAAGTCAGCAATCTCTGCGGCTGCAACGTTTTCACCTTGCTTACCCATTGCTTCTTGCTGCATAACGAAAATACGTCGATTGACTTCTGCTTCCTTCTGACCCTTTTCGGATTCAGCGGAGTTTTGTGCGACACCAACTTCACGCTCTCGGTCAGCCTTGGCACGGCCGAGTTCACCAGTCGAGCGAGCAATAGCGGTCTCCACCAGTGCTTCGTTCACCGCTGTCTCTGCTGCCTTGGTACCAATCGACTCGATGTACTGGCGCTCGTCGGTGATGTCCACAACGTTGACGTTGATGAGGTACAATCCTAACTTGTGCAGTTCAGTATCGACGTTGGTGAACACGATTCGCAAGAACGAGTCACGGTCTTGGTTGACTTGTTCGATGGTGAGCGAAGCAACGGTCAATCGAAGTTGACCAAAGATGATGTCTTCTGCGAGCTTCTCGATGTCGCTTTGTGGAAGGCCGAGCAATCGAGTTGCTGCGTTCTGCATGATCGATGGTTCTGTTGAGATACCGATGGTGAACGATGATGGAACGTTGATGCGGATGTTTTGCTTTGATAGAGCGTGCTTGAGTGGGATGTTGAGCGTCATAGGTCGCAGTGACAAGTATGCGTAGTGCTGAATCAGAGGCCAGACAATTTTTCCACCACCGTGGATACATTCGGCTGATTGCTTGTCTTTTACGTTACCATAGACAACAAGGATTTGGTCAGATGGTGCTAACTTGTATCGCTTAGTTGCCACGTAGATTGTTCCGATGAGCACGAAAAGGAAAAGCCCGATTCCGATAACTAAAAGTTCGCCTGCCATGTCATACCATAAGATGCGCCCTTTATCAGTTTTGACCCGAATAGCATGGGCTTCATTTGGCCGATTAAAGCGGCCACTGTACTGATCACTCCGACGATTGGTCGGTCAAATGGAGTTCTCTTACAATCAAGGTTTCACCGATGGTGCGAATGACCTCGACAAACTTCCCAGTTGAAAGAGTTGCACTTTCGTCCTCAAGAACCGCAGTACAGGTTCGCAGTGCGCTTTGGAACTCGACTTGCACCTGGCCGGATTGACCGGGGTGGATAGTCATGTAAACCCTGCCTTGGGCTCCAATGGCATGTACATGTTTGACAGTGGCATCTGATTCAAGCCCCTTCATGAGTTGGAACACCTTTCCGATTAACCACATGGATAACGTTCCAGCAATGGTTCCAGCAAGAATTGCCATGGTTGGGGGGCCACCTGATTGTGTCACGGCCAACCCGAAGATTCCAAACATCATCATGAAACTCAGAAGACCCTGTAGGGTGAGCATGTGAAACACGCCCTCCGCACCCATGTCGAAGTCAACATCAAAACCGACTGCACCAAGCGCTCCATCTGCGGCTCCACCAATCAAGATTAGCGCAAAGTAAACCAGGAATAAAAATGTCCCAATGATGGCCATTGCTGCGAATAAATAATCGACGCCTGAAATGCCGCCAAGTCCTAAGAGATCTAGAAAGTCGCCGATTAAGCCCATGGTGCCACCGTGTTGAAGACGGAGGGTGGTGTCTTCAATCTTCGCCTGATTTCTTTGCCATTAATGGGCGAATGTAAAGAAAGTAATAGTGCCCGTAGACAATCGGTCCCAAAGAAAGTCCAACAAGGGTGCCAACGCCCCACTCGGGTAAGTTCAGTGCGAGGCCAATAGCGAAAACGATGAGTAGGGCAATCAAAATTGATGCCTTTTCCAGTATGATGAAAATGGGGTTCGTACCTTCATTCACACGTTCTTTCATCATGAATACGTCCATGAGGCCGGACATGGAACTCGCCTCAGTTGAAAATGATTCCAGCGCCGGCGGTTTCATTGATGAGCACGATGAGTCCGTAAAGAAGAATGATCGGGGTGACCGGATTGCGTCCTTTTTGGGCTCCAAGCGGGTCTGTGTTAGCATCAAGAAATGACTCGTGGAGATTGTAATCACCATTCAATCCAATTTCTCGTTCTTGTTTTTTGGATTGAAAAATTATGAGCATCGTTGTGGTGACAACAACCGCAAGCGGCGCCCCGATCAAGATTCCAAGGGAATCTTGCAGTTCCATCCACATTGCGGCGGTGAAGTACACCCCGAGAAGGCCCGTGAGCAATGAAATTAGTCCGGACTTCGCTCCTTCGACGTTTGCTTGCATGAAAATACCTAACGATGCATCCCTTTTGAATTCTATCCCGACTGGTGTGTTTTTTGAGGGAGAGGTTGAAGGGGTTGAAGCCTCTGTTCGGGGCATGGGTGAGGTTCGTTATGCAATTGCGGGTCACCCAGTCAATCATTCCTTGTCACCACTCTTGCTTGGCTTAGTTCACGCCAGGATGTTGGATTTACTTGGCAAAAAGGAATTCAATTTAAAATTAAAAAATACTGATCTTGTTCCGACCACTACAATCGAAGACGCACTTGCTTGGGGGTACGCTGGCTCAGTGCCTTCTGCTCCGGATTGGGCGTATACAAACGCACCATTTGGTAAATTCCGCACAACCGGTCTTCTCACCAAAGCCATCGAAGCAGGCATGGCGGTTGAGGATGCAGATGATCGGTTTGCACCAACGGGTGAGGCAGCGGTCTCAATGGCCGCTCGTTCAGTAGATTCGGGTAGAACACCATCGCTGCCCACAGGTTTTCTTAGCAATGAAATTTGGGTGAATCTAACTTCGCCCCTCAAACATCAACTGTCGAGCACTGCAGTATCGGCTATTGACGATTCAATGAGTTACCAGTCAGTGAATGCCCTTCGATGGGATGGGCAAGGATGGTGGTGCGCTGGTTTGGATGGTGCCGGTGTCGTTGCATTAGCTCAACACTTCGGAATTTCTTTTTCCTCCCATCCGGTACTTTCGCTGTGTGGTGGTGGAGGTGCAGCGCGCTCGGTCGCCTCTACATGGCTTGAAGCGGGTGGTCAAGTCCATGTTGCTGAATCACGTAGGGCCCTCCCAGATGAATTGCTTGCCCGATGTACGGGTTCTGCGAAGGATGCCGTGTTTGGTGTCAATTTCGATTCAGAGATTGCAGCCGCTCAAGCCCCTCTTCTGCTTAATCCCGCATACGCCTCGTTTGAAGGAAATGTTGAGAGTATGCTGGATGCCATGCAAACCCCTCACTTGAACGGACGATGGATGCTCGTCGCACAACACTTGTCGTGCTGGGCCACACTTTGGGCCCCTCATCTCGCACACATTTTGCCGTCAATTGACTTGCTTCTTACTCAACTTATTCACGCAGAGGCCTTGCTTCATTCGTATGCATGACGGAACAAGACTCATATTTAGGCGGCGCAAGCAAATTCTAGGGGTCGCACATGAACGAAACAGGTTTCCGCTGCCTTCTCATGGCCGCCCTCCTCTTAGTGATGCCTTTTCACAGCGTTGCAGCCGATCATCCCGATGAGGCATTGCCATTTGTTCCAAAACACGAGGGCGTTGATTTCCCAGTGGGTTGGGTTACTGGACACCAAGGCGAAGGTGATGCGCACACTCACATGCAAGTGGTCTACCCCGCAATGGCCGATGGTGAAGGGGAAAACATGGCCGGAAATGGGCCTTTTACATGGGTCCAATTCATTGGTGATGATGGTGAAGATATGGAGCAATACATGCTTTTGGCATCCTCTCTCGCTAAGCGCGGTCACATTGTCGTCGTCCACGCCGGCGTCTCAGAGGCAACAGATTTCGATGCAATTCTATCATCCATCCAAATTGGATACGAATTGATGGTGGCTCTCAATGAATCGAATGAAGGTCTCTCGGGGTCTTTTGGACAAGTTGATTTGAACCACTGGGGCCTTGGCGGTCACGGACATGGTGCTGCTGCTGCCTATGCAGTCATGCCATTTTGGAATGAACGGGACGCGACGCCGAATGCCGAGCCGCCTCGCGCAGTGTTTGGTTTAGGGACAGATTTTTCGTCATGGGATGAGGGTGACCACTGGCTGGACCTCGCTCCCGAAGGTTGGACTGTTGATGTTGCACAACCATCAACAGGACTCTTCATCACGGGAACACTCGATGGTGTTGCTGAATTCAATGACGTGACGTCCGTGTTGAATGGGACGGATGATCTCGGATGGCATGCAATGCAACTTCTCGGTGCCAATCATTACCAGTTCCAAGCCTCGGCTTCATTCTTTGAATCGCTTGCTGACGAAGATGCTTCCATCACTCAGGAGCAGCAAATTGAGCACACGGCCGATCACCTCGTGCCGTACCTTGATCTCACCCTGAGAGGCGATCATGCCTCGTTTAGAGCGGCAACAAACAGGCCGAATGATGTGAATACGTTGAGCGATCCGAATGCCTATATTGAGGAAAACCTTGCAGGCAGCGCCCTTCTCCTAACCGGGAACAACACCTTTGCCCCAGCAAATCGGACTTCCTTCAATACCTCCGAAACCGTGAATTGGCGTGTTCCTTGGACCCTTCGGGACGGCACCACGCACGATCAATTGCCTTCTAATTGGTCTGTGGAGATTGTGTGTGCCGTCGTGGGCATGACGCCATTCTCAGGGACCTTGCTCAGCAATGGGGAGGCTGAGTGCTTATTCGTGATGGCTGATGTAGCCCCGGGGCCTCATCAATTCCACTTGGAAATCCGAGTTGAGGGTGCGCCAACAACCCTGCATCACGCTTTCAACAGAACTGATGCACCTCTCTCGGTCACTGCTCCCGTACCGTTCATCGATGTTGAACAACGGGGAAGCCTCGAAATCGATGCCTCGCTCTTTGCTTTCGACCCAGATGGGCAAGAGGTGTTGTTTATCGAAGCAGAACTCACTGGTGGCGCAATTGGAAACTTTAGCGCATCCATCAGTCAAGATGGATACACGATGGTCGTCTCCCACACAGCACCCGGCGAGTATGTTGATGGTGCAGATCTCCGACTGCAACTCCGCGCTGACGGTGATGGTGTTGTCGATGAAGCCGAGGTTGAAGCGATGATTCGGATTGTACCTGTTGATGACCCAGTGGTTGTAACTCAGACAGTACCTATGCAGAATATGGTCGAGGATGGCGGTTCGACATCCGTTGTTCTTTCAGATTACGTAAACGATCCGGAAGGTGAAATGTTGATGGCAAGCATCTCTGGGGGCACAGAAGGGCCTTACGGCCCAGTCTATTTTGCCATCAGCGAAGGAGTGTTGACCATCACACCACGTCTCAACATGAACGGGGCTTCAGTGCTCCACCTTTTGGTTGGCGATGGGGTCAACATCCCTGTTGAAATCGACGTGCCAGTGTATGTCGAGCCTGTGAATGACGCTATGACGATTAACGCCTCATATTGGGATATCATGATTGATGAAGACGATTCGAAAGCGCTCAATCTCAGTGAGATGGCTTGGGATATCGATGGTGATGTACTGTTTTGGACCATTGGCGATTCCTCGATGAATGTCGATGTGGTTCGCGCTGCTTCTCAGATTATCGTTAGCGGTGCCATGGATTTCTATGGTCGAGAGGATACAATCTATCTCAATGTCAGCGATGGAGAAAACACGCATGTGGCCAGGCTCAATATCACGGTTATGGCCGTGCCGGATGCCCCCGCTGTGACCATCAAAGAGCTCAATGCAGTCGACGAACGTTCAGGCGGATTGATGTGGTGGGTTTACGATCCTGACGGCACAATCCCATCTGAAGCGAATGTTTCAGTTGCTGGCACGATGCTCGAAAATCTGAGCCATTCGTGCAGCCTTGATGTATCGACAGCAACCAACCGCTGCCTCACATTCATCGAATACCCTGCGAATGCGAACGGTACTGTAGAGTTGCGAGTTGCTGTGATCGATGCAGACCTCGGAATGGAATCTGTAGCCTACCTTTCCGTCAATCTTTCAGGAGGCATAGACAATACTTCGCCAGTCGTGCAGACAGACGATTCATCAGGCGCTCTCCCGCTCGTTACAATCGGTGTCATTGGCGCCATTCTTCTGCTTGCGGTGGCCATCATTGTTCTGCTCTCCCGCCGACAAGGTTCGGGACAGGTGACAGGGTTTGCGACAGAAGAAGCCCCAGCAGCCGTCGAAGCAACCGAGGCGGAAGCAGGTGGATTGCTTGCTCGTGCCCGTGCAAAGCAATGATCACAGCGGGATGTTGCCGTGCTTCTTTGGTGGGCTCCATTCACGCTTTGAGCGGAGGATGTTGAGGGCGCGACAAAGACGCATTCGGCTTTCTTCAGGTTCGATGACATCATCCAGCCATCCATTGCGAGCGGCCACATACGGGTCGCCAAATTTGGCCTTGTATTCGGCCACGAGTCTTTGGCGAACGCCTTCTTTTTCCTCTTCCGGAACTGCATTAATTTCCCGTCGATGGATAATATTGACTGCGCCATCTGCTCCCATGACTGCAAGTTCAGCTGTGGGCCATGCGACGTTGTAATCGCTTTGCAAGTGCTTGCAAGACATGGCCAAATAAGCGCCGCCGTAGGCTTTTCGAGTTACCAACGTCAATTTCGGTACCGTTGCTTCGGCATAGGCAAACAGTAACTTCGCACCATGCCGAATGATGCCGCCCCATTCTTGAACAACGCCCGGTAGGAACCCAGGGACATCTTCGAAGGTGACAAGAGGAATGTTGAACGCATCACAGGTGCGGATGAACCGGGCTGCTTTGATCGATGCATCGATGTCCAAACAACCCGCCAAAACCTTTGGTTGGTTGCCAACAACTCCAATCGTGCGTCCTTCAAGTCGAGCAAACCCGATGATGATGTTGTCTGCATATGCTTCGAACAACTCGACAAAGATTCCATCGTCAACGATTTCTTCAACCACCTTGACCATGTCATATGGCTTGTTTGGATTATCGGGCACGAGGGTCTCGAGGACGGTGTTTTTTCGGTTTTTAGGGTCTGCCGTTTCTTCAAATGGGGGGTCTGCCATGTTGTGGTCTGGCAAGAATGAGAGGATTTCAGCTGCCAAGGTGCATGCGTCTTCTTCATCCTCTGCAATCATGCAGGCAATACCGGAACGTGAGGCGTGAAGGTTGGCTCCACCGAGGCCGGCGGCGTCGACTTCGCCGTCGATCACCTCTGGGGTTTCAAGAGGCGAGGATAGGAAGAGTTGACCATGTTCTTCGCCGAGGATGGTAAAGTCTGCAAGGCTGGCGGCAAGCGCTGAAACGCCAACGACAGGCCCGAGAACAAGTGAAATCATTGGTATGCGGCCGCTGCATTGAACAAGCCTGTCTAACAACTCGCCCGTGCCTGCGAGGGCGGCCACGCCATCGTGAGCGCGCTGACCTCCACCATCCCATAATCCGATGATTGGGGCTTTGACTCGATCTGCCATCTCGACCACTTTCGCGATTTTCTTGGCGTGCATCTCACCCATGCTGCCGCCGTGGACGCTGAAATCCTGCGCAAAGCAATAGACGCGACGCCCTTCGATTGTTCCATGTCCCGCAACAACACCATCCCCGATGGTGTGGTGCAAGAACATCCCATTGTCGGTTGTTCGATGGGTCACGAAGGAATCAATTTCGATGAAGGAACCTTCATCCAACAGCAGCCCGATACGGTCCCGTGCTGTGCCCCGACCGCTCGCCCGAATCGCTTCTTGACGCTTCAAACCCCCGCCAAGTCGAGCCTGCTCTCGCTTGAACTGGAGGTCTTCGAGACGGTCACTCGAGTTCCCTGCCATACCATCTCCACTCCGTCTCGGTTTTTGATTAAAACGCTTAAGCCATGAGGGTATTTCGCCCTTCTCCTGCTAAATCTGTAGCAATCGCTTCCGCAACTGTCATTGAGTTTGACAAAGCCCAATGGACCTTGACGATCATTGTTTCAGGGGATGCTACACTTCCATGGCCAATGATGCCCATGTCGATTTGTTTGCGTCCTTTCGAATAGACATTCAGGTCAATAGGGCCATGAATGCATTGGGAGGTGACGACAATCGGGATTTCCCGGTTGACACATCGAGTGAGTGTTCGCCAAATCTTTGTGTTTTCCGGAGCATCTTTGCCGGGGTCATCGATTGGGAGGTGGCCGAGGCCTGTTCCGTGAATGACGATGGCTTGAACGCCGCTTTGTGCTACGGCTTCGATTTGTTCTGCATGCAACCAAGGGCCAGCAGTGAACTGAGCAATCCGAACGCCGGGCTCATACGCGTCTGGTCGTTCAGCGATCGCTCGTCGAGGGCTGTCTTGAATGGCTTCAGCATAGGTGGAATGAAGGGTATGTTCGATGGCTCCGTTTTCAATATGAATCATCCCGAGTGGCTCACTGTTCACAGCGTGGAATGCGTCTCTTCTCGATGTATGCATTTTGCGAACACCTGTTCCAGGCAGTACGGAGCACACGCCATCATTTGCATTGGCGTGCATGATGACAACGGACGTGTCGCTGTGCGAGCCCAATGGTTTGGGCCCATTCGCAGCCCAATGAACAGCGCACAGCAAGTTCTCGGCAGCATCTGAAGAACCACGATCAGATGAGCGCTGTGATCCGACGAAAGCGATTGGCCCGGGGGCTGTGCCGCCTCGCGCCGCCCATGCGAGCCCGATGGCAGCAGATGTGATGTGAAGGGTGTCAGTGCCGTGCGTCACGACAACACCTCTGCAACCATCGTCGAATGCTTTTTTCGAAGCAGCAATAATGGCGTTCCAGTGCTGAGGACGAATGTCATCGCTGAACATGTTGCCAAGTTTCACTGCCTCGATCTGAGCGATTTCACTCAATTCCGGAAGGCTTGCTACGAGTTCTTCGGGTTCAAAGCGCGCAACCACGGCTCCAGTCGCATAGTCGACCTTGGATGCAATGGTGCCGCCAGTGTGGAGGATTCGAACCCGGGGAAGTTCGTTTGAAGCTTCAATGATTTGAGGAGGGGTTGGTTGTGGTGCGCTGTATTCTCCGATGATTTCAATCGTTTCAACCGCATCGAGTGGATAACTAGCGTTGTAGCCGTTCACCAGTTTGAGCGTGATGTGTCGGGGTGCTGCAGGGTGCAATGCAATGCCCTGCACAGTTGTGGTCCCGTTATGGCTGGTCACCTCGATCTTGACTCGTTCACCGGGACGTGGAGCATCAATCATGAATCTGCCAACGGACGAGGGCACATCAAGGGTTCGCATTATCGCCAAGGGAGGAAGCGATTGGCACGGCATGCTCAACGCCCTATGATTTGGATTGGTGCCGGGAGCGGGGCTTGAACCCGCGACCTTCGGATGTCTCAGACACCACAAGGGGTTTGCACGTCATACGATTGCCTTGAAGGCTGCCCTATGAGTCCGACGCGCCACCAACTACGCCACCCCGGCTTGGTTCCCCCGTGCCGCCTTCCCCCTTTGAATGATACGGCCGATTCAAGATGGTATTTTGACCGTAGCCTTCATTCACTTCACGCCACAGGGCGGTTCATGGTGGACCTAAATACGGCGATGGCTGCGGCCGCTGCTGAACAAAAACGCAGGTCCTCTGATGGAACCCAAGAACGGAAAAAACGCCGGACTGGGAAAGACATGGGAATCGAAGCCTTCGATCCAGTGACCTATGTCGGAAAGGAACGAGCAGACACTGCCTCGATGTGGCTTGTGCTGACGTTCTCTGTTGTGGTGTCATTGTTGATGCGCTATGTCTTGATGCCAGGTATCGATCCGGAGAAATCCGACATCCTCTATCTGCTCCCGCTCGCCGCTATTGTGCTCATTCCTCAAGTTCATCGCATTGTCATGCCAGAGCGATTCATGGAGCACTACACACGCGGGACTTGGTTCAAATCTGGCTTCTTGCACATGTTCACCTTCCTTGCTCTTTCCTTCATGCTGGTGAATCCACCACTGGGTGACATTGTTGCCCCTCAACTGTCTGGCGAATGGACCGTCGCAACGAGCGACGGCACAGAATTGGTGTTTGCCAATGACAACGGCAAGGACGGCGAAATCACATGGACAGTGGCGCAAGGTGCAACCCTTTCAGGTGAAGTTTGGTTGATGTTCGGACTCGCTGACAATGTGAATTCGGATGGTGCGACCGTCACAGTTGTTCTCGACAATAACGATGCGAGCAATCAGGAACTCGCTTCCAACTCAACCTTCTGGGACGAACATTTTGAACAAATCAACACTGGGCGCACCCTCGATAACACATCTGGGACACCGAACTTGTTGCCACACGGCGAGAGCGATCAGCCGTTTGCTGTGTTGCTGTCTGAGACGGGCCTCAACATCGGCATTCACACCATTTCGGTCTTAATTACAGAAGATGGGGATCCTTGGGAGAACACACGCAGCTACACGTGGACGCTTCGGATCGTAGAAGAATTGCCTGAAGCAGATGATTCATGAGAGCATGTCGCCATGAGCGAGCATGATTGAACTCAACAACACAGAGATCCTGTGGACATCGTTCTGTTCACGCGTTCGACGCCCGATTCTATACTTGCGAGCCGCACGTACTAGCGGGGCGAGTGGCGTCCAACAAAGAGCATCGTTGAGTCGTGCAGTGGTTGCGTTCATGGTGTGGGGTCAACGTATGGACCCTGTTGTTTTCATTGACCCTTCAAACTAAAAGTGAAAGTGAAATTAACGGAGGTGCGTCACAAGTCGTGCCGTGAGTGCATCGAGTTGTATTTGCTCCCCTCCACCTTCGACCAGACGGTACTCGACTTCTGCCATCCATTCTGTGAGGTCAAGTTTGGCATCTTCATTCAGGAAATCAGCGGTGTAGAGTTCTCGGTGCAGTTGATTCACAAAATCAGTTCCTGCGAGACCGTAGCGATCGAGCAATTCCCGCAGCCTTCGCCGTGCGGCATGGAATCCATCGTCTCTGCACGCCATCAAATACTGATGCAATGCTTCCGGTGGGGCGGTTGCAGATGTTTCGTAAATCAGGTCCCGCGTGATGTGCATGTTGATGGCCGATGCAACTTGTAGCCCTGTCAGCGCCTTGCGCAAATCGCCTTGCGAAATACGGGTCAATGCGTCACCTGCATCATCCTCCAGTTTCACGCCCTCGATTTCTGCGACATGGTGGATTTGAGCGTTTACATCAGCATCCGACAATGGTCGAAATCGAAACACTGCGCATCTTGATTGAATGGGTTCGATGATTTTGGACGAGTAGTTACAAGAGAGGATGAACCTGCAGGTTTCAGCATACTGTTCCATAATGCGACGAAGCGCCCCTTGAGCGTCATTTGTCAACGCATCAGCTTCGTCGAGGAAGATGATCTTGAACTGGGCGCCGCCATAGGGCGAGGTTCGTGCGAATTGCTTCACCTTCGTTCGGATGCTTTCCAGCTTCCGCTCATCAGATGCGTTCATTTCGAGCAGGTTTCTGCGGTACTCTTCGCCAAAGACATCCTTGGTCAAGGCCATTGCTGCAGTTGTTTTCCCAGTGCCGGGAGGGCCGGCGAACAACAGGTGAGGAAATTCCTTCTTTTCGGAATAGACTGCTAAGCGTTGAACAATGGCATGTTGGCCACGAATTTCACTCACGGCCTGTGGTCTGTGACGCTCAACCCAGAGTTCGCTCATGGGTTCCTCTTGACGGCGAGCGCCCTTCAACATTGGCCTCTCAATCAACGGAAATTTCTGAAAAAGTTATGTCAGATAGAATCGATTCAGGTGATGGTTTGAATGACATTCAAGCGAAAAGACAGTATATGGCGCAGGCAGAGAGGACATCGAGTCCCATGCGTACCGCGTCAGAATCCCGTCGAACCTCAACGGCACTTCTTCTTGTGATGATGTTCCTTCTTGCCGATCTATTGGTGCCCAGTGCTGTGCCAAATCAACCTTCTCTGGATGAGCAGTCCATCGTTTACAGCGTGACGACTACCGATGCCCCAACCTACGACTCAGTGATTTCGGACACCAGCCCAAACACCGTCGGCAACCAATCGGGCGCCGGCGACCTTGGCATTTCCGAATTTGCAGCGGAAAGTCGCCTTCTTTTCACCTTCCCGATGAATCTGACCTCCTCATCTTCAATTCAGTCAGCCACCCTTGGACTCGTTTGTACAACCGATTCCGTTTCTATGACACAAATCAATGTGTATACGGCAAGTGTTGCAACTTGGAATGATTCCGAGGCAACATGGATGCAGAGCGATTCAAACGCCCCTTGGGACGAGCAAGGCGCGGATGGTCTCAGCGACCGTGGGGCTTGGGAGCCTCCTTTCCGCACATCTGCTAACGGGACATTCAATCTCAACGTGACCGCTCATGCACAATCGGCGGCAGCAAACGGCGACAGTGAACTCAATTTGCTGGTGGCGGGAACTGGTGCTATGTACACGTGTGATTTGCTCGAAAGTTCCAACCCGAACAATCGACCCACGCTCACCATTGATTCGTCGAGCACTGCCGCAGGATCCGGCGGTTCAATGGACTCCACCTTTGCACAGGACGGCCATGCGTTGATGACGGACGATTTCATTCTCACAGCGGCCCGTGCTCCAATGATTACCTATGATTCACTTTCAGGAGATGCCGTTGAGTATCAATTCTCACTCGATTCTGAATTCAAGACCAGCCTTGATCTTGAATGGCATTATTCCAACATGTGGAACTCATTTACAACCACCTCTACATCAGGTTTCTACCAAGTGCCTACAACTGAACAATTTGACAATGGTACGTTGGTTCACTACCGGTACCGTTCGATGGACACAACAAGCACGTTGAGTTCTTGGTCCTCCGAATCTTTCCTCCTTCCAGCCCACGATGTCACCGATAACGGGGACAACACCGCAACCATCGAAGTGTTTGTCGATGACCTTGGCCTTCCAGATGCCTTCATCGAAGACGCCTACGCCAACCAACTCAGTCGGAACACCAAATATGGTGATCAAACCACACTGGTCTCCACACTCACCTCTAACAAGGAATCAATCATCCATTTCCGAATGGACCTTGGTGCGCTTGGTCTTCCATCAAACGCCACCATCCTCGACGCGAACGTCGAACTTCAGCGCCAATCCAACTCGGGCTCCACCATCCTGTCGATGCATGAAATGGAATCAAACATCTGGATTGAAGATGAACTCACATGGAACCGAGGCTCAAATGGGAATGGCAACGATTGGGAAGATGGCGGCCGTGCTTTCTCCTCAAGTGCCACCGCAACCGCCATCAACACTTCGCAAACCGCTTCAAGGTTCGAGTTTGGCTTTACTGCCAGCCTCCAATCGTGGCTTGACGCCTCCTCGAATGATCCTGCCGATTACATCATTGTCGGACGCGGTGAACACGGGGATTACTCGAGCACAGGCACCATCTCCACAATCTTCCATTCTTCGGAAGCAGCAGTGGAAGCAGACCAACCATCTGTGAGCATCACCTATGCATGGGGAAGTGGCACAAGCCTTCCTTCCGTCAGTTTGCTTGAGCCTGCTCAAGGCGCTGCGGTCTGGAACCAAAGCGGTCACAACTTCTCTGCAAACACGACGCCATCCTTGGAATGGGACGGGACCACCTCTGGCTCGTATGAACTGGCGTTCCAAATGGCGACTGATGAACAATTCAGAGACCGTGTTTGGGACACAACCACCGATCTAAGCACTGCGTTCGCAGCAGGCGATGGTGTGTTCAACATGACTGGATCAAACGCTCTTTCGACAGGAAACATGTATTTCTGGCGGATGGCTCACCTTGACGCAGATGGACGGTACGGTGCGTGGAGCACCTCGAATTTCCTTGTCAGTGCCTCAGAGTCCACTTGGCTTGGTGGGGATCGATATGAGTTCCGAATGAGTAACGGGAACGGAACGAACGATGGCCTGTACCCTGCATGTGATGACACATACATCGACAGCGGTACACCAAGCCAAAATTACGATGATGAGTCGAAATTATTTGTATCATACAACACATACCCAAGCGAATCAATCGCCCTCATGAGGTGTGATTTGCAATCAAACCTGCTCCCGGCTGGCTACGCTGTGGAATCCGCTAACTTGGAATTCACACTCGGTAGCAACCCCTTCAACGCCCCAACCCTCGCAGTTTGGGAAAATAACCTTGCCAATTGGACGGCCGAAGGTGCAACCTGGTCCACGTACGACGGCGTGAATAACTGGGGCATGGCCGGTGCGAAAGGAAGCGAGCGTGGCTCCTTGCTTGACTCTGTGAGCCTCAACAATGCATACTCCTCGGGTTCCACGGTTGAATGGAACGTCACCCTCGGTGTCCAAAACGCAATGCGAAACAACCGCAGTGCTGACTTCATGATCGGTGTCCTCGGTGTAGGATCCGGCCAAACTCGCGATGTTCAGTTGTACCCTGGTAGCGGTGCTGTTTCGGTCCGTCCCGAGCTGACCTTCGTCTATGTTCCTGGTTCGAACGCAGTTCCAAGCGACCCAGTGCCAACAACGCCGCTCAACGGATCGTGGGCGCTTGGCACAGGTGTCGATTTGACACCGCTCGATCAACCGACCCTTGCATGGAATTTCAACAGCAACTTGAGCGTGGGAGGATGGGCTGTACAATTGGACACGACACCAAGTTTTGATTCATCGAATTTGCAAGTCTCCACTTCTTGGAATGACGCAGGCTTTGACACGAACAACACCACGTACACGCCTGCTACCGCCCTCGAAAAGGGTGTCACATGGCATTGGAGGGTCCGTGCAATCTCCGCTACCAACCAAATTGGTAACTGGTCGAACAGCTTCCATTTCTTGCTACCAGACCTCACCACGTGGCAGACCTGCCCAGATGGCTCATGCGCTTCAGTCGAACTCCATCATCGAGAGGCAATGCCTTCATTGAACCTTCCAAACTTCGAAGACACCTATGTCTTTGAGGCAGGTTCAGGATCTTCTTCCACACATGAAAATGACACGCAGATGAAGGTCGGTGCAATTGGTTTCAACCGCCAAGCAGCCTCTCTCATTCGCATTCCACTCAACGCAGTGCCACAGCCAGGTAACGCCCGAGTTACGGATGCAGCCCTCAACCTCTATTCAGAGTTCAGTTCTCCAACCGGTGAACCACTTGCGGTGCGCCCAGTCTTGCAAAATTGGACAGGTGCAGCGAACGATGTGACGTACGACGGCACAAACAACTGGTCTGCATTAGCAGGTCGCGACATTGGTGTTGACGTGGGTCCATATGTGGATTTGCAAATGTCTGTGAGTGCTGACTGGATGACTTGGGATGTCACAGAGGCCGTACAAGCAGCGCTGGACTCTGGTGCTTCGTCCCTTTCACTCATGGTGTATGCATCGAATGAAATCACCTCCTGGTCGAACGGCGCGAACATCATCACGTTCACGACGTCTGAAGGACAGACGGCAAACCGCCCATGGTTGAACCTCACATGGACCAATGGAACGGCCGCTGTGCCGAGCACAGCAGCCACAAACGCAGGTCCCACCAACGGCTCAATCATGTGGAATGCAACCAGCCACGCAGTTCTTCCAGACTACGCTCCAGTTTTGTCATGGACACTCCCAAGCAGCGCAACTGCACCATCTGCATGGCGTGTCATCTTGTTTGCAGATGCAGATGATGACATGGCCGGACGCACTGTGTACGACTCTCGTGTCACATCGTCGGCGTTCGACTTGACCGCCTTGGAATTCACGCCGCCGTCTGATATTGATGTGCAAACGGTTCGTTGGACTGTACAACCAATCGACTCTGGTATGATCGGGCCACAAAGCGCTTCCACATTGTTCTACATTCCTGATGTCGTTTCTGGTGAAGTCGATTCCACGCACGCTTGGCTCTCTGTTCAAGATGGGAATATGGTCGCAGACCTCAATTATCCATCTGTGACGCTGGATACATCCATCGACCAAGGGAACTCGCAAGCAAACAACGGTGCGGACGCCTACCTTTCGGTCGGCCGCAGCCCTCAGAGCAGTACCCTGCGCTCTTCCTCCCTCCTTTCGATTGACTTCAGTACCTTGCCAATGCCGGGGACATATGAGATCAGCAATGCAAGCCTCGATGTTTCGGTGACCGCTGGAAACGGAGAAGTCTATGTCACGGTGTCTGAGATGATCACTTCATGGAACGAAGCCTCTTCGTGGGCTTACCCTGGAAACAATACGACTTCTTGGATTGGAACGGGTGCTTATCACTCCGCAGATTCACAAATTCCTGAAACTGATGGATTCTGGATTAACGGCACCAGTGAATTTTCCATCAACGTGACAGCCATGCTCCAACATGCCATCCTTCGTGGCCAACAGAGCCTCGATGTACTCATACAAGCTGAGGAAGTCGACGGAACCGTCGACGGTGTCTACTACATTGCCAGCAGCGAAAACACGGTGCTCAGCGATCGGCCTGCATTGTCCTTTACCTACGAGACCATCACGCCTTGGGGTCCATCGACTCCAACCTCGCTCACGCCTGCTGACGGCTCAACCTTGTGGAATCTTACCGCACCTCGCCCAAGCGGTGCGGATCAACTGAATGTCACATGGACTCCGTCGCAATCCAACGAAACTCAATGGGTGACGTGTGCCTCCTTTAACGCTCGAATGATCGATGCTACCTGCTATGATTCTGGCTCGATTGACACCACAAGCGGGTTCAATACGACATGGGATGTGCAAAATTCGACCCTAACTGCCGAGAACCTCGAAAAGGGTGACATCTGGCACTATTGGCGAATGCGCGCCGACCAATCGGACCGAATTGGGGACTGGTCTGCAGTTCAGAAGTTTAGAATTCCTGAAGACCAAGGCTATGACGACGGCGATGGCAACCAATCCATCAGTCTTTACCGTGGTTCAATCTTCGAAGACACCGGGTTAATGCCGGCTGTCCCGGATGCAGAAATCTCTTCCACAGTATCCTCGAACATGGGCTCTTCACAAACGCTGAACCTTGGTACATCGAGTTCTGGCTCGGGACAAAGCAGTATTTTGATGGAATTCGATCTCAGCACAATGCCATGGCCAGCGGCGATGACGCCGACTTCGATGCTGCTCAACTTGTACCGATACAACGTCGTTGGAACCTCTGCAACAACCGTTTCTGCTTACGCCTGCTCCCAATTCTCACAATCAACTGTGACATGGAACAACACGCCTTCATGTTCAACCACTGAAATCACGCGTTCTACGCTCACCCTCAATCCATCGAGCGGATGGCTGGAATGGGACCTTACGAGTTTAGCACAGAGCAATGTCGCCAATAACAACATGACCATGACCGTCATGCTCGAGGTTGTTGGTACGCCGTTCACAAACCATCAGTTCTACTCCTCTGAGTATGTGAACGAAACACTGCGACCTCGTTTGGTGGTCGAATACATCGATAACGTCGATGGCATCAACCCACCATCCCAACCCGCCCTTACCTACCCAACAGATGGTGAAGTCTTGTACAATACCAGCGGTGCAGTGCTCCAACCGGACGCAACACCAGTTCTTTCTTGGGCACAATCGACGGGTGCAACCGGATACATTGTGACGATTGCGAACCAATCGGGTGTCTACAAGTATCGCTCATGGGAATCATCGAACGCCTTCATTGGAACGACCTTTAGGTTCCCGAGCACGCTGGACACTGGCGAAGTCTTCCAATGGTGGGTTCAAGGTGTCAACCAGTCGATTCCAGGGCCATCTTCCTCTCGCTGGTCCTTTGCAATTGGCAACCCTGATCACGTTGACAATGGCGATCTCACCTTCAGTTACACCTTCCAAACCGGGAATGAAGTGACTCAATTCGGACACACAAACATCCGAGAAACTCACCTCAGTGAAGTGGATGCCGACGAAAACTTTGGCGACTCTGATATTATTGAAGTCGGAAGCTACTTTGGACAATTCAGCGGGCAAAGGGCGTACATGACCTTTGCACTCAACAACGCGCAAGTGCCGTTGCCTGCTCACGCAAGCATCCATTCTGCAAGCCTCGGACTCTATGTGGATTCATGGATTACTGCAGGTGGTGCAAACGCCATGACCTTCGATGTTCACCGAATCACCAACGCCCAATGGAGTCAATCCGGCTCCACATGGAACAATGCGTCCACAGGCGTCTCGTGGGGTGCAAATGGTATGCAAGCCGGTGTTGATTACGAAGCAACACCTGTTTCGTCTTTCGTGGAAACCGACCTCAGTGAAAACCGCTGGATTTGGTTTGACATTGGTGCACAAGGTATGCTGATTGACAACGACAACGCTTGGATCATTATCGGTACGCCAAACCGTGGCGACATGATGGCGAATTTCATCGCCAGCGAATCCTTGGTTGGCCAAGCAGCCAACCGACCGATCATCGTGTTGAACCACACCGATGTCAGCAGTGTTGACATCACGCCTACGGCACCTACGACGACAGCGGATACTCCACTCACATTCAGTTACGTTGCCTATGACCACCTCTCGTTGCCAGTGAATGCCCCAATTGTCTGGTCTGCATCGAATGGAAGCATCTCCACCACCGGCGTCTTTACTCCATATACATCAGGACAGCAAACAGTGACTGCCTGCTTTGGATTGGTTTGCTCAACTGAAATTGTCACAGTTACACCTGGCGCACCAACAACGCTCATCGCAACCGGCTCTGCAACTGAAATCACCGCCGATGATACGATGACCATCAACGCGCAAGTGGTCGATCAATTTGGCAATGCAGTTCCCAACCAAGCCATCTCGTTCACTCCAACGAACGGCAGCATGGATGGAGCGCAGCCGAACTTGTTCCTTCCTTACGCGGTTGGACTGCAAAGCATTGACGTACGTTGGAATGGCCAGTCGGTCACAGTCGACGTATTGGTCATGACCGGTATTGCGTCTTCATTCACCGTCGAAGGATGTTCTGGAACCGTACCAGCAGGTGTTTGGTGTTCGATTACGCACACATTGTACGACCAATTTGGAAATGAGATTCAAGACATTACAGAGGCAGGTTCGCTCACATGGACGGTCGGAAATGGAAACTACAGCACTGAGAACAGCGAATATTTCCCTGATCATGTTGGTGTTTGGTGGTTGAACCTCACCTCAACCAGCGGTGCTGCTGGCCAACTGATCATCACCGTCGGACACGGGGCAATGGACAGCCTCGAACTCGAACTTTCCGCTACCGCAATCACTGCTGATGACCGGATTTACATCAACACCACTCGCATTGACGTGCGCGGTAACCGCCTTCCTGTGTTCCTACCAAGTCAGAACTGGACCAAGACATCGGACGGTATATTGACTGCTGGAGGCCCTGCCATTTGGGATCCAATTTCTCGTGGTCAGAAAATCCTCGAAGCCAAGTACGAGGACAAAACGACTCAAGTCTCAATCACTGTTGAGCAAGGTGCAATCGTCACGCTCGTGTTGGTTGTTGAGAACGTCGATTCAGTCGGCGACACGTTCCAACTTACCGCTGACGATTCACTCGATATTAAGGTGAAAGCAACCGATCAAAAGGGCAACCGTTGGTCAATTGATGCCAACTGGACGCTTGTTCACGCTACATGGAGTGACCAGTCGATCCTCGAAGGTGCAGATGTCGGAAACGATGAAGTGACCTTCCAACCGTTCGAATCATCGCTCACCGCTTACACCATCTTTGCAGTGTATGATGACGGTTCAATGGTCCATGAAGTCAGCTTGTTTGTCGAAGTAAGTCAAGGCGACCTCATCTCAACAACAGTGTCTGCAATCGCTTCAGACGGCACGTCTGGCGAGGCATTTTCGTTGACTGCCGATGAATACATTGACTTCTCTGCAAGCCTTGCAGATCTCGACACAAACGCACTTGATACGAGTTTGTTGACTTGGGTGATCATCAACGGTGAAACTCAAGAAACAACTGACATCACTTCGAGCCTCATTGCTGCCAACATGCGTTGGCAAGCAACCAGCGTTGGAAACTACACCATCGCCGGCTACGCAATCAGCAATGCAGGTTACAACATCAGTGACGCTGTTACGGTGACCGTCTTGCACGGTGTTGCCGTCAGTGTGGCCTCAACCGTGGATACATTTGCTCAAGACGCTGGCAAGGAAATTTCGATTATGATCACAGGTACAGATGCTGATGGGAACACCTTCCCACAGACCGTTGAGTGGACTGAGAATAACAGCGGTGTTGACGACATGTCGGCTGGCACTGATGAAGGAAGTTATGCCTATTTCGCTCGAACAGCAGGCACTCATTCACTTGAATTCAGTACTGGTCAAGCCACTGGCAGCCTTGAACTCTCAGTGGCCGCTCAACGAACGGTCAGTTCCATACTGGTGGTGCTTTCTGAAACCACCGTTGACCAATTAGGCACCTTCACTGTGACCGTCTCGGCCTTTGATGCCTATGAGAACTCAATACCAGTTCCAGCAAGCACGAACGTCGATTCGACCGGCCGAGCAGAAGTTTTGGCACAAGGCCAAGGTGTTTGGAAGGTCGTGACCCTTGACAGCGGCTCACAGACCGTGACCGTAACATCTGGCAAAGTCTCAGAATCAGTTGAATTCGAAGTGACCGGAAACGTTGGTGGCTTCTTCAAGGCTGGTGGACCGCTCTACTATGTTGGTGCTGTGCTTGTTGCCATCATTGCCCTTGTCGTTGTTGGCCTGTTGGTTGTCGCCCTCCGTGGCGGCGACACAGACTATGATGACTACGATGATGAAGACGATTACGAAGATGGTGCACCATCACGTTCAGCAAAGGGCCCAAGCGGCCCTGCACCGGGCGCTGCAGGCCCTACGGGTCCTGCACCTGGCCCAAGCGGCCCTGCACCTGGCCCAAGTGGGCCTGCGCCAAAGGTTGTGCCTGAGGTGGAACCTGAAGCAGAGCCCGAAGAGGACACATCATGGATGGCAGATCACCGTGTGGACGATGATGGTACAGAGTGGGCTGAAGATGAAAACGGCACATGGTACTACCGCCAAACGGATGAGACCGAATGGTCTGAATGGACTGAATGAGGCGCGGCTTTGATACGGGTTAATGAGTGAGGGTGCAGCATGAGAAGACCAATGATTCAGGGAATGCGGCCATTGGTCACCCTGCTTCTTGTGGCTTTGTTCTGCACGCAAGCTTGGCAATCATTGCCGTCTGCATCATCATTGGAAGAAGACCAATTATCGCCCCTCTACAGTTCATCTTCGGCGACGAGGGTTGTCATTACATCACCAGTCTATTCGCTTACAGCGGATGAGGTTGTGATGTTTGAAGCAACGCTGTATGACGCCGTTAACAACGTGGTTTCGGAACAAGTGAACTGGGCCTGCTCGAACGGAACAATCACCAGCGATGGAACGTTCTACCCTTGGAGTGCGGGCACCATCAGCATTGAAGCCTTTAGTGGAAACCTAACAGATGTCTTCAATATCACTGTGCAAGCCGGTGTCGGACAGACCTTGCGCATTATGACCTCTCAAGCACAAGCGAAAGTGGCGAACACCCTTGAGGCAAATCTAATCGATGCGCGAGGAAATTCAAAACCAGCAACAGATGTTGTTTGGGACCTTGATGGGGTTTATGCAGGGGTGGGCACACCCCAATGGACGCCCACCGAATTAGGCGATGTCCATGTGAAGGCTCGCTTGAACCAAATGGAAGACAATCGTATGGTGGAAGTTGTCGCAGGTGATCCCTATGAGTTCAAATTTGACGACAATCTGCTGCTTCGTAGCGGAGAATCAGTTTACCTCACAGTCAGCCTCATCGATCAATATGGATTTGAAATGAATCATACCGATGCAGGTTACAAAACCTGGACCTCGGAAAATGGTACGATGAGCCCTGTTGGTCGATATACAGCGACGTATCCAGGAGTCTGGAACCTCACCGTCAGTGCTGGAAATGTGACTGGGACCTCAACCATCCGAGTCGTACCTGCAGATGCATCTCTTTCGCAACTGTCGATTGTTGGTGACCACAGTACCTACACCGCTGGTGAGACCTATGAACTCGTCACAATGCGCACGGATGCGAATGGCTACACTGGTTCCTTTACACCTCCTTTGGAGAACTTCACCACTTCAAGTGGCGGATTATCGTTCGCAGACGGGCGAGTTTATTGGACGCCAGGCACGATGGGAACTCACCAGTTGAATGTCATCGATGAAGGTGCTGCATCGACTATTGATGTCGAAATCCATCATGGAACAGCCATCGACGCTGTTCTCGAATTGGAACCATCAACCCTCCGTGTCGGACAACAAAGCACACTCTCGTTCTGGGCAGTCGATGAAATGGGCAACAAATGGCTGGTCAATGGGACCATGGAACTGCTTGGAGGAAACGCAAGTCATTTCCAGTCCTACGAAGGGTATGCTACCCTTTCACCACGTGTTCTTGAGATGTGGCGAATCGAAGGTTCATGGTATGATGCTTTGACAAACATTCGCTTCGAACCTTCCTTCCAGCAAAGCACCCTCACCGGCCAATTGGCCTTTATCGAACTCAACGGAGCGAACGAAGTTCTTGCCTCGGATGTACCACTTGATCTCGACCCACAGTTCTTCGACGGTTTCGGAAATCCACTCGATCCAATCGGCTTGAACTGGACGGTTGATGGGGTGGACGCAACCGTTGAACTTCTTCTTTCAGGCTACCTTTGGATGCCAACCAACGTCGGTGGCCATGAAATCCGTGCAAACGCAGATGGTATTTTCGCTACCATTCGTCTTACGGTGGTCGCCGGAGAGGCTCGTAATTTGGTCACGGATCAAGAACTTGGGCTTACCGTCAATGCCGGTGTGCCTTCAGAACTGTACATTCAAGTGATTGATGCCCATGGTAATATGGCGCCGGCAACAAATGTAAGCACTGATTTGAACGCAACATTTGGCGTGATTGAAGCCTCTCCCTCGGGAAATGGATATTGGGACTTCACAGGAAAGACATCGGGGTCTTACCAACTCATCTTGATGTCTGATGATGCGGTTCACACCATCGACTTACTCATCCAACCAGGGGCTGCTGTGCGGGTTGTAGCCGAACTTGACGGCTTTGACATCGCCCAGGGCGATACGGTGCTTCTGCAACTACAAGGCGTTGACAAGTACGATAACCTCGTGATTGTTGAGCCTGAAAACACATCGATTTCTTGTAGTGCTGGAAAAGCAAAGTACGTCACTGGTGATACATGGGAGGTCAAAGTCAGTTCTGCAGGCGATGACCGTTCGTGCACAGTGAACTGGAATGGACTCATCACTCAACGATTCTTTGATGTTGAACCTGTGCTCCTTGGTGGGGCGGTTGGTTCGACGAACACTGCTATGACGCTTGGGTCATTCCTTCTCGGTCTCATTTTAGTTACCTTGATTGTGCTTGTCCGGCGTGTGAACAATGCAGAAGAGAATGAAGAATGGGTTGAACATGCCTTCGAAGAAGAGTACGAGGACGCAGAAGATGCGGACTACGAGAATGATGACGACACAACACCGTCCGATACTTCACACAACCAAACGCCGTCTCCCGACACAACGATCGACCTCAGTCCCGAACGGAAGGCAAGCCTTGCTGCACAAGCGGCAGAAGTTGGTGTGATGCAGGCTGCCCCTGGCTCGGTGCAAGGCGAATCCGGATGGTATGTCGATGTCAGCGAAGAGATTCAATTCTGGAATGTTGGCGCTGATGGTTCGTGGACGAAGGTGAAATGATGGCCACCCTCTACCCCCATGAGGAATCAATTGGTATTGAGTATCTTCTGGCCGCTTTGGTCTGTTGGACCAGTCCATTGTGGTTTGATTCCTTCCGCTCTGAAATTGTCAATCCCCTCATGAAGTGGATTGAACTTGGCTTCTTCGTTTTTTGACTTCGCCGTACCTTGATTACGCCAAGTACGAGAATGCACTGATGCATTCAGGTGGTATGTGGTGGCCTTATTCGTCACTCGTGATTTCAACGGAATCGAAGAATTCATCGATGTCAATCACGCCATTTCCATCTGCATCAGCGGAATGGAAGATCACGCGTGATTCATCAGAAGAGTAATTGAATCCAAGCGCTTGTAGTGCACTTTGGAATTCTCGAATTGTCAGATGGTTCTTGCCTCCCATGTCTGCAGCATGGAACGCAGTTACTCGGCGTTGATGCTCGGTAGATGAAGGCGATTGGAACTGCTTACGGAATGATGCAATTGGAGTCGTTTGCAGGACTGCGTGCTTTCGTCCGTAGAGGTAGTATGTGGCAGCACCTGCTGCTACAGCAGCAGCAGCGCCAATAAACGCCTTGTTTCCAATAAAGGCAATGAGAACTGCGCCAGCTAGGATACCCCATACCTGGATATAGGGATACATTGGACTGGTGTAGGATGGGTTCCAATCATGCTCCTTACTGGTTTGGCGAAGGATGATCACGCATGAGTTGATCATCATGAATATCATGATTTTAAAGCCCGAAGCGAGCTTAACGACGTCCTCGAGTGGGACGTAGAATATGGCCAGAGCCATGGCGGCACCGGTTAAGATGATCGGCCAATGAGGGGTCTCGAATTTGACATTCACTTCTTCGAGGGCTTGTGGGAGGAGGTTGTCACGAGCCATTGCGAACAGGAATCTCGAGGAAGCGAGAATACCTGCAAGTGCCATCGAAATCATCGTCAGAACTGAAAGTGCGGCGGCTACGACGCCAAACTTCGTTCCTGCAACTGTTTCAGCGAAGACCCAAATTGGGTTCTCTACAACCTTGCCATCTCCGCCAATCCACCACTGGTCACCTGGGATGGCTGCCATCATCAAAAAGGCAATGGCTGAGTAAATCACCGTTGCAATGAGCAAGGAAAGCAAGATTCCGGCTGGCAAATTTTTCTCTGGGTTTTTCACTTCACCTCCGATTGCAGCAACCTTCGTAACGCCAGCGTAGGCGACGAACACAAAGGCTGCTGCCTCCGCAAGTTTCCACCCATTCGCATTCATGGCTCCATCGATGGGGATGCTGGCATCGAAACCATCACTGAAGAAAGAAGCAATGCATATCAGAGTCAGAAGGGCTACGGTCATGAACACAATCGGTGCTTGAACAGCCTTGACTTTCGAAACGCCAAGGAGGTTGACTACAACAATCAAAACCAGTGCGCTCATCGAGAGCGTCATCAATTCCATCTCGATATCGAAGTACGTCGTGACCACGATGAAGTAAGCAGAAAAACCAATGAGTGAAAAGGCAGACTTGAGGAGGAACGAGGCCCACAATCCCAGCCCACTGATGGTTCCGATAAGGGGTCCATAGGTTCGTTCTAAGTACACATAAGATCCTCCGCTTGACGGCATGCCAGAAGATAACTCGGACTTGGATAGAGCGCCAGGAAGCACCACTGATGCTGCGACCAAATAGGCAAGCCAGATTCCAGGTCCCATGATTTCTGCGGCAAAAGTTGGGGTTACAAAGATCCCCGGAAGCATTGCTGAGAGTGAGATGATGATCACGCCAACCAACCCGATGGTTCTCGTGAATTTCGACTTGACCTCCTCTGTGATGGTTTCGACCAAAGATTCAATGTTGGATTTGACCATAATAATCCCCCGGATAACGACGCCATAGGGTCGTATGTCCTCGCTCAAGCAGACCTAGAATATATTCTCTTGTATGTTCTGAGGTCACTACATGTCGGAAAACGGAAAATAAGATTGGTAGTTCGAGGCGTCTTTTTCAAATGCCTAATCTCTCCTCAGTCCTCCTTTTACGCATTTTTGTTGCAACAGACCCCATCCACAAACCAATCTTGACGGTCGCTTCCGCTTCAGTCAGTCACACCGAGCGCCACTGCGAAGGATGTTGCACCTGTTGTGAGCCATGAACAGTTTATCAGTTGAATAACTAGCCGAAAAACCAGTCATATATGTATAACATAGATTCAATTGGACCGCCGCCAATTGCCATAAGGAACAACCAGAAAAAAATTAAGATTGCTAAAATTGGTATTAGGATCGATGCAAGCAGATACATGAGCACTAGAGACAATCCAATGTTCACGCCAACGGCAGCAGCGCCAAGAAGTGGGAGTACGGGCGAAGGCTCAGATTCAACATTTAACGTTTGAACGCCCTCTCTCGGAATATTCGTTGAATTCGTCTCTATTGGAATCCAATCTTGGCCATCTTCACTCAGTTTCAAACCCAATGCTGTTGCTTGAGTGAAAATCGACTGTCGATCCCTAAGAGAGTTTCTTCTAGGAATCTCTGATGTGATTAAATCGCCTCAACTTTCAATCTGTACGACTCCTCTTAGTGTTGATGCCGGCAAGCCTTGTGGGTTCATGCCTCACGGGTATGGGCCTTTTGAGCAGGGAAATGGACGTTGTGGGATTTGAACCCACGACATCTTGGTTGCAAACCAAGCACTCTTCCAACTGAGCTAAACGCCCCTGTAAGCCAACGGTTGAGCCTCACCTTTTTGAGTCTTCACCTTGAATCGACTGAAATGAATCCTCAGTTTACCATGTCGATCGTTGCGTCACGGTCTGGTCCAACGCCCACGCTTGTGCATGGAACGCCAACCAGCGCTTCGATTTTCTTGATGTATAACTGGGCTGCTGCTGGGAGTGTTGAATAGCCTGCACCCTCATCATTCGCCTTCTTTGCGATACCGAGCCATTCTTGCAGGGAGTGACCAGGGAAACCTGGCATGGTAATGTAGATCGGGTTGCATCGTTCAAGCGCTGTGGCGCTGGACGGCATTTCGAGAATTTCTTTCCCGTCGAGCTCGTAGGCAACACAAATCTTCAATTCATCCAGACCGCCAAGCACATCTAACTTGGTCAATGCCAAGCCGGTGAACCCGTTGACACGGTGGGCATGGCGCATGACCACTGCATCAAACCAACCACACCGCCGCTTGCGCCCGGTGGTTGTTCCAAATTCGTGGCCGATGGTGCCAAGGTGGTTGCCCACTTCGTCTTCGAGTTCTGTCGGCATTGCTCCGTGGCCAACACGAGTGATGTAGGCTTTCGTGATCCCGATGACATCGTTCACGTGACCTGGGTGGATGCCTGCTCCGTGTCCAGCATTGCCTCGTGAGGTGACTGATGAGGTGACGTAGGGGAAGGTTCCTTGATCAATATCAAGCAAGCAACCTTGGGCTCCTTCAAGAATGACGTGTTCACCAAGTTTGAGGGCGTTGTCGAGCATGAGGCCAGTGTTGGCAATGCTGTTGGCGTAGGTCGAATGAATCCATGCAATGTCTTCAGCAAGCTTGGATGGAACAATTCGGTCTTGACATCCCGCTGCCTCGAGGCTTGCGTTCATCCGAGCGGTGGTTGCTTCCATCCAGTCGCTGTCACCGTCGACTTCAGAAAGATCGCCAAATCGCAATCCGATTCTGTTTATTTTGTCGGCATAGGTCGGCCCGATGCCTCTTCCAGTGGTGCCAATTTTCTTGTCTTGTCCATCAAGAATGCAGTGGTAAGGCAGAATGATGTGGGCTCGCTCACTGATGAACAACCGTTCTCCACGCGGGTCCTCGCCTGCTGAGTCCTTCCAGCCGTTGAGTTCACGGTCTAAGACCCAAGGGTCGACAACCATCCCATCGCCGAGTATGAGGTTGCACTCTTTACGAGTGATTCCAGATGGTAGGAGATGAAATTTCAGCACTTGATCGCCAAGAACGACCGTGTGTCCGGCGTTGTTTCCGCCTTGGAACCGAGCAACCCATGTCGCCTGTTCGGCGATCCGGTCAACCAACTTCCCTTTTCCTTCATCTCCCCATTGCGCACCTAGAACGACGGTTGCTGGCATTGTGTTCTCCTCGTCTGGATGTCACCGCGTACCGTCTTTGAACTCTTGCCTGGGTTTTGGTTAGGGTTTCCATGGATTCAGGTTTTTCAAACAACAGTTTATATTCACTTGAGCATGATTCCCACTTACTAAGCGAGAACCCAACACACACCGTCTATCCTACGAGCCGTCATGCAGACACTAGCATGCACCGCCACACAGGGTTTTAAATAGAAAGGTTCTCAACTACTGAACAAGGAGTTGAGAAGATGAAACAAAACACACAAGCGCAGACTGGCAGCACAAATACGACCTCACGGACCTCCCGGGAGGCAGCAGACAGCAGCCACCAGATCAGACGAACACTCGAAGGACACACCAGGCCGTGCGAAGAGTGCGGCGTCGTCGATTGGCAAATGGACGACAGTCGAGGGGAAATCACTTGCAATTCTTGCGGCCTCGTCGTCGAAGAGAATGTAATCGACCCTGGGGCAGAGTGGACGAACCGTGACCGCAGCCAAGATCGCTCTCGAGTCGGTCAACCTCTCACCTACACACTGGCAGACAAGGGCCTCAACACCACCATTGATGTCCGGGACCTCAACACTGGGTCTGCAGGCCGGCACGGAATCTCCTCCCAAGCCCGCCGTGAATGGCGCCGTCGTCGAGTGATCGACGAACGTTCCAAAACTCGAAAGAGCCGTGAGCGCAACCTCGTCCGGGCAAACCAATTCATCCGGGACAACTCAGGGCTGCCAAAGCCTCTGCAAGAAGAAGCAGCTCGTCTCTACCGACGCTTGTCAGGTGAAGGATTCGTCACAGGGCGCTCAATCGCAGGTGTGACCGCAGCATGCGCTTACCTCGTCGCACGCCAGGAGAACCTTCCACGACAAATTCCAGACATGTCCCGTTCGTTCGATGTGACCGAAAAGGAACTGTCACGGTTAATTCGCCAAGTCTCTCGAAGACTCAATCTTCACAAGATTTCCTCCCCTGACCAGTACTTTGACAAGTTCATTTCTGACTTGCAGCTCCCGCCAAATACCCACATTCAAGTGGGTCACCTGTGGAATGCAATCCAACCCCATGAAGACATTTGGCAAGGAAAGAAACCGATGGGCGTTGCAGCAGCACTGATCTACAAGGCCTCCTCGGAATCTGGTTCTCCACGCACTCAATCTGAAGTCTGTGGTGTCGCCAATGTTTCCGAAGTGACGCTCCGTGGATTGCTCCGTCTCATCGATGGTTTGCTCAGCCAACTCGGGTACGTATCAGAACAGTGAAGCACCACTTCTGTGGTAACCTTCTTGAATCGGGCACAGGTCCTTCGGCTCATGGGCTTCAAGGCAAAGGCACGCAAGCACAAGTCAGACGCTGGTGAAACCAACGACTCGACCAGCAAGAAAACGAAGAAAGAAGGCGAGATTCCATGTGGCGTCAACACCTGTGACAAGTTCGCCGACAAATCATTCGGGGGGCGATCGCTGTCGATTGACAATGCGATTGATGTGTGGGGCGAGAGCGGCTACACCCAACGTAAAGGTCGAGTTCGTGTCTGTAAGTCATGCTACCGAAAATGGAAGAAAGACAGCAGTTCTGAGGATTCATACTGATTCACTTTCAGTTTCATCCGAGGGGTCTCGGAAACGAATGTATACCTCCGGCTCTGCTTTCCGTTGTATGAACAACCGAGTCGTTGTCCGAAGCCTCGTGACCCCAGATGGATGCCTTGTTGCCATGGATGATGGTCTCGTGCAATGGCGGCCCCACAATGGGACAAATCGAAGAATAAAACTAGACGCCATTGCCACAGTGATGTTAGTTGTGAAAGGGCCCACAAATCGAATCGAAACCGCCATCATTGGTGATGCCCAAGGTGGCGTAACATTCCTCACATTACCGCTCTTGGATTTGGTTGACAAATTCACAGTCGAAGGGGGCGTTGTTCGATCGATGTGCAGTGCCGCGCCAAGTGAGACTTCCTTTCTTGTCGCAACCCAAGCAGGTCAAGTGTGGATGGTTGGGCCAAACGTTCCAGGCCGAGGGGTGAAGCTGTTCACCTACGACGGACCGGTTTCGAGCCTTCGACTGCACAACAGCATCATCCACATTCAGAGTGGCTGGCACAGAGCGACATACTCAATGGACGGTTCACAAACGATGAACATCGATGGAACACAACCATTTACACAAAAAGCCCAACAACGGGCGAATCGGCGTGCGAAAATCCTAGAATCTCAACAACGAAGCGGTGACGCTCCTCAACCATTGATGCTGGATCTTCCAGTTGTGGCTTAGACCGCTTCTTTTTCCTCGAGCGGCCACGGTGGGTGGGATGTGTACCACATGGCTGTTTGTGCAGGTCGACCCCATGATTTGGGAGTTGCACCATCCCTCTCGAGGCATTCTCGCAGAAACTTAAGGTGCTGATTGAGAACATTTTGAACATGCTTTTTCCCTTTGATTGCAGGACCTTGCATCGGCACAATTGCAGACGGTTGCAGCTTCTGGATGCGTTCTAAACTTTCAATCAAATCTGGTAAGCAACCGCCCGGTAAATCCCACCTTGCCGGACGGTCAGCTCTTGGAAGGGTGCATCCAAGCACAATCATCGACTGATCTTTAATCCAATAACCCATCTCATCAGCCGAACATCCAGGGAGATGAATTGCTTCGACTTCACCATCGCCTAACGCAAACACTTCACCGTTGGCGCATGGCTCGGTGCCAATTGAGGGCATATCTGAATCGAACCGATTTGCCCACGTCGAGAAAAAGTCGCCAGTTTCGAGTGCAGCTTGCCCTTCTTCGTGTATGTGGACTGGGCAATTTGCGAACATGTTGGAAAGGTGTTTGGCTCCTCCAGAACATGGGTAACGCTTGCTCGTGAGGAGGACCCGGTCGAGCATCGCTTCATCACCCAGCAGGCCTTTGACCCGTTCGACTTGAAGCGACTGATACCAAGAGGTTCCAGCGTTGATAAGCAGCGAACCTGCGGAGCCTGTGACCACGACGACGTTTGAGTCGTGGTGAATACCGGGCAGTCGCAGCACACGCATACCACTGCCTGAGGTCCGTGGGCTTTCAACACTGCTTCGCATCAAGTTGGACAGACGAGAATCTCGCAAACTGATGCACAGGCTTACATTGTTCTGCTCGGTTGTGATTAAATAGGGGGAGTTGGTCGCTGGACTATGGCACGATTCCCTGAAGCTGAAGCACGCTTGCTTCACCGCAAGATTTGCATGCGCTGCAACGCACGCAATGCAGTTCGTGCAGCACGCTGCCGAAAGTGTGGCTACAAGGGTCTACGGGCCAAGAACATCGAGCGCAAGGGCGCATGATGTACAGCACCTTTTGCTTACAATCCAAGCATTGGCATTAACAGCGCCATCGGATCACCCAACAACACGAGTGGTGCAATTGCTGGGAATAAAAACACCAACAAAGGCAGTTTCGAACTAACCCATACTTGGTCAACACCTGCTTCTTCGAGCGCTGCAATTGATGCCTCCAAATCGTCACGGGATGGCGTTGTTCGAGGTGCACGGGTTCGGTGGTGAGGTTTCGTTGTTCCATCTGGCATTTCCATCAACGTGGTCAAGAGCCACACATGCCTGTTTACTACTTCCGTCCGGTCAATCCGCAAGGCATGCCATGCTAGCCTCAAATCTCTGAATGAGACGATGTTTCCTGCTAGGATGTTCTTCACCAACAAAACAAATGGTATGGCCAGGAAACTCAACCCGCCCCACATGAGTAAGGCAAGGCTTGGTGGGAGCGCTACCGTTGCATCCATCGTTGCATCCGACAAGAGCAAAGGCATGGTAGCCCAGTTTGGGAAGAGCAATGCCACCCACATCAGAGCCTTTGCATCAGCTCCACCGTGGAGCAAACGCAATCGCCATGCGCCGTCAATAATCAGGATGACGAACAAGACGCTCAACGTCTTCCACCAAAGCGCTCCTAGACCTGTGTCGTTGCCAAGCAGCACATCCAACGGCTGTGTCGATTGGTGGGCAATAGCCCCAGCAACGAGGCCTACGCTGCTGATGGCGTACCAAAGGAGTACAACGCCGTCCAAGCGTGAACCATTTCGAAGATCGGTCAACGACGGTCGACCAAGGACAGCGCCGCTCGCGTAGGCGACAACGGCGGAGGCGGTGAGGTAGATGGTCCAGTCAGCACCTTGGTTCATCAAATCCAGCGCCCAAAGAAACAAAGCGGGTTTGACCCATACCAGCCAATGGTCATTGCCCACCCTTCGCTCTTTGTGGTCCATCCAAGCAGCCCACCCCATTCCAAGGACAAGTGCGAAGATTCGGGACCAGCCCAAAAGATCGTTTTCAGTGAAGTCCATGGTGTGCGGGTGGCGGCAATCAACTTAAAGACGGCCTACACACAGCGATAGGTATCGACCAAAGGGGCTGTAAACATGGATATCGAAACTCGTCTTCAACAAGTTGCTACAGTCATCAATCAAATTGATGACCCCAAAGTTCCACGAAACATTCGCCGTCAAGCGAAAGAAGCATGCGACAACTGGTTGCTTAACAAAGCAAAAAAAATCGATGTACGCATTGCAATGGCCCAATCCAAACTCGAAGAGTTGTACGAGGACCCAAACATTCCATCGGAATTTGGAACGCTCATTCTCATGATCAACACAGAGCTCGAGAAGATCCTCACAGAAGTTCTGTGATCACTCTTCTTCGATCGCAGTGAGGAATTGCTTAAGCAAAGGACGAAGTTCCTTAGTAATCTTTCCTTGGTGCAGTGTTGAAGTCACTTCGGCTGCTAAATCTTGATGATGCCGTAGTTCATCTGCCACCCCAGCGATGAGGTCCAATTGATCATCTGTAATCTTGTTCTTTCGGAGCACCCGCTCGACTGCAATGCGGCCCGAAATGAGTTTGACTTCTCGGTTTGAATAGCCAAGAACTTCTTGCAATTGGCCGAGGGATTGGGTTTCGAAGGAGGATAATTTTCCGTCTTTCATTGCCTCGTTCCACGCTTCATCAATCGATGGTGCTCGTTCTGAGAGCAAGATCGAAATTGGGCGTGTTGCTTCGATGTTCTCCAAGACGATCTTGATGATCACTGCGAAGGGTACAGCGAGGATCATGCCAAGAATCCCCCATCCTGCAAATGAAATTGCTGTCACAAGCAGCAAGACGACAGGTGAGAGATCAAGGGCTCGACCTGCCCATCGTGTTTCAATAATTTGTCCCCACACTTGTTGGTTCGTGAGGAGCAACAAGATCAGAAGGGCGAGTCCTGCAGGTTCGAGTAGAATGAGTCCAAGGATGATTGGTGGAAGCGTAGCAATCAATGAACCGATGTATGGCACGTAATTCAGCAAGAAGGTCAGCAACGCCCATGTGAACCACAATTCAATTCCAAAGGCGAGCATGATGATGCCCGCAAAAACAGCTGTTCCAAACCCAACACCCGTCTTCACAACGATGTAGGTGTTTACGCTGGCTTCGATTTTGCTGCGAACAATCTGAACTTTTTCACTGGCTCCACCAGGCCAAGCACGTTCGATTCGGCCCGGTAACAAGCTCGCCTCAAAGATGATGAATATGAGGAAAAACATCACAGTGATGCTTGTTGTGAGCATTGAACCCACGCCTGCAAGCATGCCAACAGCGGCATCAGAAATCTGTTCATCGTTTTCGAGAACCCCCCACTCTGCCAAATCTTCGACAAGGGTGTTGTTCAGCGCGGCCTCATCGTCAAACGCTGCGGACAAAGCCGTTCCCGTCTTCAATTCGTGCCACCGTTCTTCGAGAAGAATGTTGTATTCGTCCATTTTTGCCTCATCTTCGACAACATCCGCGGCTTGCTGATATGCAAAGAAGGCCGCTGAGGACACTACGAGCAACGTCAGCATAACCATCGTGAGGTAGGAGAGAATAACCGGGAAACCATTGGTGGAGAGGTAGTCAGAACCTGGTTTGAGAACAAAATAAAGGCCAAGTGCAATGAAGAATGGTTGCAAGACTCCCTTCAGGAGAATCAGCCAAACCACGGCCAAACTGATGATGATCATTGCATGTGCAAAGGTTGTGACCCTGCGATTGAAACGGCCTGAATCCCAAGCCGTGGTGGCGTGTTGCATAGGTTCTCGTTGAGAACTCCCCTCTTGAATATAGTCCAGTTCACTCACTTTCTAAAGCGCTTTCTGAGACTGGTTCGTCTTCTGGAAGGAGTGGTAGTTTCAGGGACAACAGTGCTGCAAACGCCATGAGAATGCCACAAATATGGAACGCTGTATGGTAGTCAAAGGGCCAATCCCTTGAGTAGGTCAACACCCACACAAAACCACCTGTCAATGGACCGATGATTCTTGAAAAGGCACTCACTGATTCTTGCGCCCCCATCACGACACCCAATTCATATCCCTCTGACTTTGCAATCCGTGTGAGGAACGAGGATGAGGATGGCGTGAACAAACCGTTACCGACAGATACCAGGACGCCAACAATGAGGACGTGGAGCCATCTCGACTCATATTGGCTGTACGGGATGAGGACCAGTCCGATTCCAGTGATCACAATCGCCATTGGAATTAGCCGTCGTGTCCCGAACTTCCTTGTGAGTGGCCCAATGAGCAGGCCTTGTGTTAAAATTCCTGAAATGCCAATGAGCGCAAACACTCGACCATTGTCAGCTTCCGAGAAAGAAAGGCCGCCATCTTCAGGTATCATTTGCGTGTAGAGGATAAATACAGCGTGCATGATGGTGAATCCAAAAATGAACAGCATGGTTACCCAGATCACAACTGAGGTACTACCGGAGCGGAGCATCTTGCCCGTGTTTTGCATTGTCTTGAGCATGCCACCTTCCTTTGATTTCTTATCGACACTCGTCCGACGCTCAGGAGGCAGTGATTCTGGTAAACTTCGTAGGGCAACAAGGAGAGAGAGCACAGACAGGAGGCTTGCAACAGCACATGGGAGCAAGTAAGGGTGGCTGTCAAAAATCGTCCCTTCGAAGAATGCCCATCGACTTGCAGGGTCTGATAGTTCGCCGCCAATAAACGGTCCAAACGTGAAACCAAGTCCAAATGCCGCACCAATAAGGCCCATCCGTGTCGCCAATTGTTGAGGGTTGCTCACATCACCAATGTAGGCCCGGGCCACTGCAAGATTGCCATTGAACACACCTGCAAGGAAGCGTGCTGCTAAAGCAAGCCAAAGGGTGTTGGCAAGTCCGAACATTGTGAAGAATACTGTGTTGCCAACCAAGCCCACGAGAAGCACCGGCCTTCGTCCAATTTTGTCAGAAAGCGAACCCCAAAACGGCGAGAAAAGAAACTGAGCAGCCGAGTATGAAGTCATCAGCACTCCAACCCAAATGCCGATGCTTGCTTCTTGGCTCGCAGGCGTAAGGTCCTCAACCAAGTAGGTGAGAAATGGGATCACGATACCGAAACCAATCATATCGATGACGGTCACTAAAAACAGGACGAAAAGAGCACCCTTGCTTGCGTCGACAACCGGGAGTGGTTGATCGCTCGTCGTGTCCATGGCTTGGCGAATCAAGCCGCCTTCTTGTACCCAACGGGTGGGCTTTGGTGTGTGTGTTCACCTCTTGGTGAGTCTCAAGCAGACGGGACGCTACCGGTTACAGGCGTGAGCCTGTCAATAACGGCACCGAGACGTTCGACGAGTCCGGCCTTTTCGGCGTGCTTGATGAGCGCATATTCCATCACTTCGTCCAAAGTGTCGACCGGAATGACCTCGATCATCGACTCGTACTTCGTATCGAGCAAAACATCTTGTTCATTTGCCCGCGGGATGATAACGGCCTTGATGCCTGAGCGTGCAGCTGCCTCAATCTTCGCTGTGACACCACCGATTGGTAGCACTTCTCCACGAACGGAGAGCGAGCCTGTCATTGCCAAATCTTGGCGGATTGGGATGCTTTCGAGGGCGGAAATGATTGCAGTGGCGATGGTGATTGATGCAGAATCGCCATCCACCCCATGCGTGTCCACAAATTGGATGTGGATGTCATAGTCGGAAATGTCCTTTCCGGTTAGTTTCTTGATCACTGCGCTGACGTTTGTGACACTCTCTTTCGCCAAGTCAGAAAGCCCTCCAGTGGCGTGTATTTTGCCGCCGCCACCCTGTGAGGGAGTAACAAGTGCTTCGACGGGGAGCATGATTCCACTGAAATCGGAGAGCCCTGAGTTTGCACCCAACACAGCCAAGCCGTTGACGCGACCAATTCGTTCACCGGAGTTGACAACGAGCGCATAGTCGAGGCGTCGCTCAATCATACGATCAGCCACTTGCTGTTCGAGTGGCTTTGCTATGTTTCGTGCCCCAAGCACGTGCGCTGCAGTGGTGAGCGGCGCACCTTCTTCCATAGCAAGGTCGCCAGCAATTCGCACAAGGCCACCGAGTTCACGGAGTCTGAGGGAGAGTTTTCCACGGCGGCCAGCACGTCGTTGTGCTTCCCGGAGGATGATGGCCACAGCGCTCTTCTCGAAATGAGGGATTTCACGGCTTGTGCCCATGTCACGTCGGACTTCTTGAGCAATGAACCGGATGAGCCTGCGTCGGTTTCGGGCAGTGTCTGGCATTTCCGAGTTGACATAGACTTCGTATCCATAGCCACGAATTCTGCTGCGAAGAGCAGGGTGCATGCCTTGAATCGCATCGAGGTTACCTGCTGCAATGAGGATGAAGTCACACGGCACAGGTTCTGTCTTTGTGAGTGCTCCAGAGGATCGCTCGGAACGCCCTGAAATTGGGAAGGCACGCTCTTGCATGGCTGTGAGCAAGGCTTGTTGTTCCTCAAGTCGGAGAAGGTTCACTTCGTCGATGTAGAGCACGCCTTTGTGCGCTCTGTGGATTGCGCCTGGTTCGACACGATCGTGGGCTGGGGTTTCCATACCACCTGATTGGAACGGGTCGTGGCGTACATCGCCAAGAAGGGAGCCTGAGAGTGTTGCAGTCGCATCCACGAACGGTGGGAGTTCTGAGGAGTCGTGCTTAACGAGCACCTTAGGAATCCTGCTTTCATCGCCCGAACTTAGCCGTCCACGAATGAACATGTATCCAAACATGAGCAAAAACCCACCGAACAGAAGGGTGATGATGTCACCTGACTGAAGGGTTGCGATGAGGATGAGGAATCCAACTGCTGCAAAGGCAATGAGGAGCATCTTCTGGGATCGTTCGCGCTGTGTTCGCATTGATTCCTTTTGCAACTTGACGATTCGGTCGCCTCGACCCGCAGGCACGGAGCGAACTCTTGGTTCATTTTCGTCGTCTTCGTTTGGGTACACAAGGAGATCTTCGAGTGCGTCTTTTGGAAGCAAGTCTGTCATGGATCGTGCAAGCATCGATTTTCCAGTACCAGGGTCACCAATCATCAACATGTGGCGTCGTTGTTCTGCTGCCTTTTTGATCACGATTGAGCCAGCTTCCTGACCGATGACTTGGTCAACAAGACGGTCGGGTATTGGTACATCTTCAGTTGACTCGAAGTTGACAGTTTGAATCCACTGCTCGACGCTTTCAGCGATGATGTCGTCGCCGCCAGCAGAGGGTTCAGGAGCCCACACTGTGACTTGTGTATCATCGGCGAGCGGTGCGCTGTTCTCAATGGAATCAGCGCCATCCTCGGCTGCCGTGAGAGGCGCTTCGTCCTCAACAATCTCTTCGGTCACGTTATGCCCTCCACGCTACTCCCCTTTATGGGTTTACAATTCACCATGTATCAAGATGGTGCAGATGCACGAGTTCAAAGTTGGTTTTGATCAAGGTACTGCTGTCCGTAGTGAACCCATTGTTCCATGCTCCATCCAACCGGTAATCCAGTTGCTGGGAGTGGTGGTCCAGCGTACTGTTGTTGTGGAACAACCGGTGCAGGGGCTTGGAAGATCTCGTGGGCTCCACCATACATGGAGTTTGCAACCATGTCGCTCGCAGGGAGCATGGTAGCGCTCCAGTCTTCGACTTCGTTCTTGCTACCGCTTCGGGTGAACATAAGACCGATTAAAAGGGCGACGATGAGGATGCCAATTCCAGCAAAGACAAGTTCCATTGGAATCGATTCAGAAGTGTCTGTGTTGGTTGCTCCCGATGCCGAATCTGTTGGGCAATCTGAACGTGGGTCGGCACATGCGATCTCGAGTTTCTCTACCACTTCAGCAAGTTCTGCCTCGAGTTCAGTGGTGTCCTCAGTGGATTCTGCAATGCTTCCTGTGAGCGCAGCCTTCGAAGCTTGTAGGTTGAAGACGTGAGCCTCAAGCATTGCTTCATCCATTTGATCTGGTGTAGGGGCCGTTTCAGTGATGGTCCACTTCATCTTGGTGAGGGTCTTGTAATCATCACCATTGGCGTCACTTGCCGTCATCTCTAGTTCGTAGTAATCACGGTCTCTCGAACCATCTTCTCGTGCGGACTGGCCTTCGAAGACGAGTGAAGGCATGTCGAGGACATTGGTCCACCCAGTTGCGGATTGCGTCACATCTAACTCGTAGGTGAGCAGTCCATCACAGGTACCCGTCAATTCATTGCAGACGTTCCAGTTTGCCATCATGTATGTGAAAACTGGAGCTGCGTCAGTGAGCGTCATTGTGACCTTTGGCGTTTGTCCAATGTATGTGTCAGTCATTTCAGTATAGATTTGGCCAGTGCCATCATCAACTGTTGAAATCTCTAAGGGAAGTGCGTCGTAGACATTCACAATGATTTGGTAGGTGTTCGTGTCGTACTTGTCCATGATTGTGAGGGTCACTGTTTGTGCGCCAACTTGTTCGAATTGAAGGGTCAGCATTCCTGTAAGTAGGTTGTACCGGGCTGCTCCAGATTCAGTAGATTCGACGGTGAGGAACGCCTCTTCTGCGGGGTCGTCAATATCGCTGATTCGAGGGGTGAGGTCAGTGACCATCTGCTCATTTCGCTTGAGTTGAATCGTTTCCATGCTGTCAAGATCGATGCGTGGGGCATCGTTGCTTGGGTTGATTTGCACAATCATGGTTTGTTCGGAAATTTGTTCGCCATCGCTTGCCCGGAGGGTCACGATTGACTGACCGTTGACATCATCGTCCATTGTCTCAAAGCCAAGAGCGTAGCCTTCGAGCATAAAGGAAATGATATCATCATTTGATGTGCTGATCATGGACACTGTGAGTGTGTTTGCGTTCACGGGTTGGCCAGTGTCGTCGGTATCGGAGAGGAACGGAAGGAGGTCAATGATGCCCGAGCCACCTTCATCAATGGTTTGTGTAGGAAGTCCTTCCCAACGTGGTTGACCATTTTCGAGGACATTGAACAGGAGTGTTCCGTATGGCAACTCTCCGGCTTCGGAGTAATCTCCTCCGTCATCGACTCGAATTTCCATGCCTTGTTGTCCAAGTGGACATCCATTGATTTCATTCCATGAGAACTTCACTTCGAGTTCTGTTGTTGATGGATGCCATGCTACGAATGATGGATTGTCTGATGTAATGACAAGGCTTTCCAAAGGCGTCTCTGGGTCAGAGACGTGTCCGGTGAGGTCGAACTTGGTTGTTGTGTCACAAAGGACAGATGGGATTGGTTCTGCGACAATGGAGGGGATTCCGTTGGCGAGTTTGAAGCCATCAGTGCCTGCAGTGACAATCCAGTCGCTTGTTTGTCCTCGTGAATCGACCGTTTGTGATCGGATGTCATACCAACCAGAGGCCATGTCCATTGATGGGCTAAGGAGGTAGGCACGGCCTTCGCTTGGCGAACCTGGATACATGACCATTTCGCCACCGGACACAATGTCGCTGGACCATTGGTTTGCTCCAGTTGGGGAGACTTCAATGTTGAAACTCATCGAGTCGATGGTGTCGACATTGTCGTCAGCATCGCCCTTGGCGAGAATTTCAAACTGTGTGCCACGAGCAATGACATTGTCGCCTTCGACTTGTGCCTTCTTTGCGAGTGGTGGTCGGTCGTGGTCAAGTTCAGACTGAACCAAATTGTTGGCGCTTTGAGTTTCGTCCACGAGTCCGGTGAGGCGGACACCGAATGTCGTCTTCCATCCGTTTGTTGGAAGGACAGAGGTGTCAAAGTTCACGGATGCGGTTTGAGAGCCACCTGTGTTGATGTTGTTGAGGGATTTCGTGTCAATGGAAACTTCATTGACGCCGTTCTTGTAAAAGAATTCGATGCTTCCACCAGCGTTGTAGTCGAGGTCGCCAATGTTGTTGATGGTCGTGTCGAGTGTGATCGTGTCGCCGATAATGTACGATGTGCCACCGGTTGGGTTGGTGACGGTAAGACCGTCTGGTGCGAGGTCCATCTTAGGCCCCATCGTCGAGTCGATTGCGTGGTACACGTGGGCAGAAGTGCCGCCCACTGAAACTTGGTTTCCAGCCATGAGGACACCGATCACGATGGCCTTGTTCAGACCACCCGGTACGACCGATGCTGGGACGTTTGACCATGTGACTGACTGGGATGTTGAACTTGGGACGACAGATGCGAAGGAGCTTCCGGATCCGCCGCTCTTCGATTTGTATGTGTCACTGTCAGTGAGCCAAGCCATCCAGCAGTTGTAGCCGTGAGGGATTCCAGAGGTGTAGGTGTATCCAGTGCAATCCTTGTCAACAAGCGCAGCGTAGAGTTTCATGTTGCTTGCTGGGCTACCAGATCCTGTGTATTTGTAGGAGATGTCGATGTCGTAAGTGGTTCCAGTTTGTCCAATCGATGCGGACATGCCGTAATCATTGACTGTTGGAGCCATTCCTCCGCCAGAAGAGAAGAGGGTGTCATATGTGTCGTAATTTGCCGAGGCCCCACCTTGGTTCTTGTCGGTGCGGTCTCCGAAGTAAGCGTCTGGTGCTCCGCCTGTCGACCATGCCCAGTTGTACGGGGCTACATTACCTGCACGGGAGGTGTCAGTGTCGCCGTAGGAAGCGGACATGTACGTGATGTAGACATACTCGTCAGGGTGAAGTTGCTTCACCGCGTGGTGTGCATCGGAGCCGCCGCCTGTTTTGGAGCAGTGACCGCAGTTGTCTGATGAAATATATTGTCCAAACACAACGTGTCCTGGACTCGTTGCTGAACTTGCTTGTTGAACTACAGGCGCCTCGTCAAGCGTTTTTTCATTGTCGAGTGGATTCATCTCTGCGGTGAATCCAACAAGGACACTGCCGACGAATAGAGTTACAATTGTTAGAGCGAGAAGGCGTGCGGGCATCTTCATGAGGCTTACACACACTGGATGGTATTTATACAAACCCCTCTCATGACAGGGCCTCTTTATTCGTTAGACTGAGGGTTTGTGATATATTTATTGTAATTTTCATATATATTCTTGTTGTCGATTGTCCTCTTTTCATCTCACAAAGGATTGAAATCCGAATGGAACTCGCAGGGTTCATGGACAATGATGCATGGGCTGTTTTGGTGGAGCCGGAAGGTAAGGTTCACGTTGTCGAATTAATCGAGGGCGTTCGAAAAATCAAGGGCTTGGGTGTCTTTGATGCAATGGCCACAATCGCTGGTGTACCGTATGGTTCACTGGTCACTCTCGGTCAAAAACAACTGACGCGTTTGCCACCTCGGCTCCCTGAACTTTCCAAAGGCATGCTGAGAAGGGCTCAAACCATCAGTGCCAAAGATGCTGGTTATTTTGTTGCTAAACTCGGCATTGGTTCTGGTGATTCAATTCTCGAAGCCGGACTTGGGAGTGCAGGTCTCTCGATGCACATCGCACGTGCCCTCGGTGGCTCAGGTGTGCATGTTACAGTTGAACCTCGATCAGAGCATGCAGATGTTGGTCTCAAAAACCTGACAAGGGCCCGTCAAAGCTGGACTGAATTTCCAGAGCATCACCATGTCGAAGGCGCAATCGAAGATGTTATTTCTGAAATCACCAAGCATGTCGAAACATTCGATGGGATCATCCTTGATCTGCCTCAGCATCCGTCAGCGATTGCTGCGGTCGCACCCCTTTTGGCCGTTGGCGGTCGGATTGCCTGCTATTGCCCTGTGACGAGCCAAGTCGAACATGCTTGGGAGGCATGCGAGCAAGCAGGCCTCAATGTTGAATGGGCTGGAGAACTCATGGAACGACAATGGGGCAAGGCCTCGAAAGGCGGCATGCGTCCCGTAAACGGACCATTTGGTCACACTGCTTTCCTTTTGATTGCACAACGAACTTCGGTCGAGTGAGGCTCATTCGACAACTCGGATCATCGTTTGGCATTTCGGACAAGTGAATCTAAACGGTGCTTCGCTGCCACGAGGCACGCCCAATCGGGCTTCACATGACGGGCAACTGACCTTTCCGTCTTCCATTCTGCATTCATTGTAACCAAGCGTTTGTTCTTCAGCATCGTTCTCTTCTTCGACCACTTCTTCGGATTGATCAAATTCGTCATCGACATTTTGAGTCACCTTGCGATTTCGACGGAGGTACATGACGCTCAGCAGAAGAATGGCAAAGGCCCATCCACCAAGCAGTGTGTTGAGTGTGGTGCTTTGATCAAGTTGGATTCCAAGTGGGAGTGTGACCCCTTGAGGCGGTTCAGCAGGGCCTGCGATGGAGATGCTAAATTGGTCAGATTCCTCGGATCCAGTGGTGCTTGTCACGACAATCACATAGGTCGCCTTGAGCACAATATTGGCTGTTTCGTCGTTTTCAATGTTTGATGTAAGCGTGAGCATAAATTCCGCCGATGCGAATGGGGCAAGTTGGAATGTGTTCACGGCACTATCGTCAAGGATTCGTGTCCATTGACCAATCAGCATGCCAGTGCCTTCCCCGTTGTAGCTTAACACGCCTTCAACATGGGTGTTGGCCAAGTTGGTGACGGTCACGACAACACTTGTACCGCCTGAATAGGGAATCTTGTAGGTGGATGCATCCGTCGTGATGTCGAGTACATTTCCGTTTGCGTACGTTGGTTCGACTGAATAGATTTCAGCGTAGGTCTCGACATAATCACTGCGAGATGTGCTTGTAACTCGGAACTCCAAACTGGCAAGACCAGATTGTGCTCCCTCGTCAATGGTGCACGACCAAGGAATGGCAGAAGAAGAGGCACCAGCTTCGAGTTCGAAAAGCGTGGTTACGCCACAATCCATGTCGACGGTGGTCAGCAATAATTCATCGTATGCAGTCCCCGTGTTTTTCACAACAACACTGCCACGAATGATGCCCCCTGGGGGGGTTTCGTCAACATCGGCAATCACGGTGATTTCAGCACCAGCAACTTGTGGACGAACGGTCAAATTTAGGTGGTCGATGGCCGATGGATCGTTGCTCGAAGTTGCATGAAGGGTGATTGTGATGCCGTTTGCAGTGGCGCCAGTCATGACTTCTCGCACCTCGATGAGAACAGTGCTGGTTGCTCCGGATGCAAGCGAAACTGATGTTGTCGAAAGAGAGTAGGTGAACCATGTAGAGTCGGATGAATCCGACAAACTCAATTGCAAAACATCACTTGCCGTGCCGAAGTTTGTGACATCGACAAGGATGGAGGCATTGTTGGACGGACCAGCCACCACTTGTGTGCTTGTGCTTGACAGAAGGACGGAATACCTGTCCTGAATTTGCAAGTCCACTTGTTCAACGGCTGACGCACCCGTTCCGCCGTAACCAAATTCGAGTGGATGTGTTCCCGGTTCGGCGTTGGTGGTTAACGTAATGTTCAGGTACACTTGCGAAGTTTCACCCACACTAAGCATGAGCGAAGAGTGACTAATTTCTGCTGTAGCAGAAGAGGGTAGGCCGCTCATAGATGCAACTAGAATGACATCACGGGTACCTGTGTTGCTGAGCGTGAATGCAGTGGAGGAGGTTGTACCAGGTTGCATGACGATTCGACCATCGATGGGCCCAGCAACGGTGATCTCTGATGTGGCGAGCACCTCAATGTCAACAGATGCCTCGGACACGACGCCATTTCGTGTCACGCTGAATGCCTGAACATACATGCCGACAGCGCCCTCTTCCGCAGTTGTTTGTACCTCCCATGTACCGCTTTCCCCAGCGAGGATGGAGATGTCAGTTGTGGAGGTGATGATGGTGTTTAGGCCTTCTGTGCTCTCAATTTGGAGGTTAAAGGTTCGAGTTTCGCTTCCGTTATTCTGTAAGCGCATGGTGTAAGTTTGCGGAGTGCCGGGTTCAACTTCGACCTGTGCATTGGTTGGTATGAGTTCGAAATCAACCAGCTCATCGACGGCGATCGTGAACGATTCTGCACCAGTCACCACGGCACTTGTTCCTTCGAGGGTTGAGCCCTCAAAGTGGAATTCACATGAATCTGCGATGGTTGCAGTTGCTGGTACGTCAACCTGTATGGTCACGTCAATGGTTGCATCCGGCAGTAGGGCCAGGCTTACAGCGTCTGGTAGAGCAAAGGCGCATGGGCCGCTGAGCGCTTCAACATTCCAATCATAGTCGGTTTCTGCATTTCCAGTGTTTGTCACCGATACCGAAGTGTTCGTTGTCATGCCCGGTAAGAATTGAGAATCTTGGTCGAGGAAGGCAATGCTTAGGCTGTGGTCTTCATCAATGTGCACCACCAACAGGGTCGATGTGCTGATGTTTCCTTGTGTGGAGGCTGCAAACAATCTGAATCCGTAATAGTCAGGGGCTACATCAGCAGGGACCGTAATGTCGAGTGTGGCTTGTTGGGTTGTGCCTGCGGCCATGGCATCGAGTTGGTCATCGCTCCATTGGACATTCCATCCCGCTGGGATTCCACCGCCAAGGCCACGTGCAGATGAGGTGGCTGTGATGGTTGATGACCATGGGTAGTCGATGTGGGATGTTCCATTGAACACAGTGTCTGCCGCCGCTTCTTGCAATTGCAGTTTCACGGTTGCATTGATGGAGACAGTGTCGTTTGAGCCAACTGGGGATTCACCCGTCATCGTTGCATAAAGGACACATGCAGCGAGATAACTTCCTTTCAATGAAGGGTGGCTTCCGTCTGCGTCATACAGGTCATAAAACAGATTTCCACTTTGGGTTGGATCAGAACCGCTGTCCATAACCTCATCGTGAATTGTCTTGAATGCAAGGCCGACTGGGGCGATCCAAACTGTATTTCCTGCAGCGCTGATGTTTTCAGCGTAGTAAGTGTACCCATCAGCCAATCGGTCTTGCATGATGGTGTAGTTTTGATTAATGCTGTATTGATGCCATTGAGGTCCGGATTCTCCACTTCGGCGCCCCCATGTCATGAACAGGACGGTTTCGGAACCTTCTGCCGTAACTTCGGTGCTGATGTTCACTGCGCCATTCATACTCGCCTGCCAAAACGTATCTGTTGTTGGTAGGGAAGGGACTTGACTCTGGTCTTGGAGAACAACATAATCCCAATCGATGTTTGGATTACGAAGTGTTGTGTTTGAAATGTGCAAGGAGGTGTTAATGTCGTCCCAATGCCCTGACAGCATCTTCCCACCGGGTGTGATTGAATCTGCGTTGACAACGCCCAATGATTCCATCAAACTGGCAAGGTTGTTGTAGCCTGTGTAGCTGTTTCCGTACATCAAGAGGTTTGAGAGGACGGTGATGTTGCTGCTTCCATTGCCGCCGGTTCCGTTTCCACCGGTTCCGTTGCCAGATCCAGTTCCATTACCGCCGGTTCCGTTCCCGGTCCCAGTTCCATTGCCACCGGTCCCGTTGCCAGATCCAGTCCCATTACCCCCGGTCCCGTTGCCAGTTCCTGTTCCATTACCACCCGTGCCATTTCCCGTTGAGTTGGAGCCTTGGTTCGACCACCATGTGGCCAAATCGGGTTCAAATTCGACATCAAGAAGCAATGTGTCTTCGACCGAACCTGCGTTTGTAACATCGATGCTGAAAGAGGCTTCTTCGCCAGCATCCATCGAAGCGAGTGATGAGCCCATTGTGTCAAAACTGATGAGCGGGGCGTAGGAAGGCGCGACGCTCACGTACACCGTAATGATTGACGTGATGTTTTGGGTTGGCTCAGTCACATGAATGTTGAACGAACCACTGTCGGCAGGTACGGCGCCAACAGAGAGTTGCACCACAATGGTGGTGTTCTTGCTCCATGTCGGGAAAATGTCCTCGACTACGGGTTCGGTCGCAGTGATTGACCAAAGGGATGAAAGAACACCAGTGTCGGTGGATACATTGTAAGATCGGATTGATGACCCATTGTTTTCGATTGTCAGCGTGACATTGCTTGATTGCCCAGGTTCAAGCACCACATGGTGTGTATCGACATCGAGCAAAATAGCACTGTGTGCTGATGCAGGCGTCGCCAATGGTGAAAGGCTGGCCAAGAGCAAAACAAGAACAAAGGCCACTGCACGAACGGGACGAGATGACATAAGACCAAGTCAAGCCACGCTCCACTACCTCTTGAGTGAATCGGCCCTACGGGCCGTGCGATTGGGCGATTTATCCGTTAGAAATCCCCGCTCACTTAAGGAGGGCAAGTCGAGCTTCATCGAGTGCTTCCCAAGGGAAGGAACCGTCTGCACCGGGGGCTCGGCCAAAGTGACCACCAGCGGCAGTCGTCGAGTAAATCGGCTTGAGCAAATCGAGGTCCTTCGCAATCGCACCAGGGCGGAAATCAAAGGCATTTTTGACGCGTGTCGAGATCTCCCGGGGCGTCAGTTCTGAGGTTCCGAAGGTTTCGACACGAACGCTCACAGGTTCAGCAACACCGATCACATAGGCGAGTTGAATTTCGCAGCGGTCAGCCAATCCTGATGCAACCACGTGCTTGGCAGCCCACCGAGCGGCGTACGCTGCTGAGCGGTCCACCTTCGAAGGGTCTTTTCCAGAGAAGGCTCCTCCGCCGTGACGACCCATTCCACCATAGGTGTCAACGATGATTTTTCGGCCGGTCAGACCAGCATCGGCATACGGGCCTCCTGGGTCAGCAAATCGTCCTGTTCCATTCACCACGAGAATGCAGTCTTCATCAAGCAGTTCAGCGGGGATGGCATAGTCGACAACATGGCGGCGAACTTCGCTCTGTACGTGGGCGAGCTCCGCTTCGATTGACCCTTCAAATTGGTCCTTGAGGGCCTTGTCGTGTTGAATGGCAATAATGACGGTGTGAACTCGAGACACATTCCCTTGTTCGTCGTATTCGACGGTCACCTGTGATTTTCCATCCGGTCGTGCCCAAGGGAGAATTCCTTGCTCTCGGACGGCGGTGAGCCGGCGTGTGAGTCGTTGTGACAGTGCTGCAGCAAGGGGGAAGAATCGTCCGTTGAGGTCTTCGTATGCCTCAGTCTCAGTGCAAGCGTATCCAAACATGAGTCCTTGGTCGCCAGCGCCTTGAGAAAGACCGTCCTTGTTGACGCCTTGAGCAATATTGGAGGACTGAGTTGTGATGTGGACCTGAACTTCTGTCCATTCGGCAGATGCAGCGTCCATGCCGATGGCGTGATCGTTGTACCCCACATCGACCGCAGCCTTTCGAGCGATGGATTCGTAGTCTGGTGCTTCACCGTTGAGTGATACCTCGCCAGCGAGGACGATGAGACCAATGTTTTCTTTTCCCTTCACGCATGTTTCGACGGCCACACGAGCGTTTGAATCGACGGCAAGGCATGCATCGACAATCGCATCGGAAATGGTGTCGCATAGCTTGTCAGGGTGACCTCGGGTCACGGATTCGGATGAGAACAGGTCGTCAGTCATGGCTTCCCGCCTCGACCGCGGATATATGAAGGCAACGCTTAATCAACATCCACAGTATTCCTATTGGGAATAATTGACATGTTTATGTCCCATCGGGGTGTGGAACTCGCTGAAAGTTCGAACGAATGGTTGATGTTCTCGACCCGCTGCCACTGTATCATGACCACTTGGGTACCAACCTCATATCGAACGCACACTTTGGGCCAAATTCAAGCGCTTGGAGCGGATCTTGTCGATCAAGAAGTCACGGTTGCAGGCTTCATGGAAGCCAACCGTGGAAAGGGCGCCATTTGTTTTGTCGACCTCCGTGACGGTACCGGCACCACGCAAATTTTTCTCAAGAAAGACAACATCGGTGATGAATCTCTGGACATGGTTCAGCGCATGACCCGTGAATCCACCCTTCAATTCACCGGCATCGTCTCGCAAAAGCGACCGCCTAAGGCCAAGGAAGGCGAACCAACACCGCCGCCAGCGTACGAAGTGGTTGCCACATCTGTCGTGGTCATCGCTCGAGCAGAAGCGCCGCTTCCGTTGGGCGTAACCGATACGGTTCACGTCGCTTTGGACACCCGGCTCGACAACCGATTTTTGGACCTTCGGCGCGCACAAGTGAATGCAATGTTCAAACTCCGAGGTAAAGTCTTGCAATACGGTCGAGAAGCACTCATCTCGGAAGGTTTCTTTGAAACGCACACGCCTAAAATCGTCGCAACGGCCACAGAAGGTGGAACTGACTTGTTCCCTATGATGTACTTCGACACGCCTGCCTTCCTCAACCAATCACCACAACTGTTCAAGCAATTGTGCATGTCGGGCGGCCTTGAGCGAGTGTTCGAAGTTGGACCTGCTTTCAGAGCAGAAAAGCACGACACATATCGGCACCTCAACGAATTCATTTCGTTTGATATTGAATGCTCGTGGGCCAACGACGAAGATGTCATGGGCGTATTAGAGCGAATGATCCATCACATTTGGGTCTCGGTCTCAACGGATTCCGAGTCCATTGCTCACATCGCCACCATCAATGAATACCGAGCCAGCCAAGACGAAGAGCCAATCGAAGTGATTGTGCCTGAATTGCCATTCCCTCGTTTGTCATATTGCGATGCGATTGCAACCATCAAGGCCAAAGGCGGCTCGATTGAATGGGGCGACGATATTGATGCTGAGAACTCCGATTTGCTGGCAGAAGATTTGCCGCAATTTTACTTCCTGCCTCAGTGGCCAATGGACCTCAAACCATTCTACATCCACCATGTCGAGGGTGAAGATGGAAGCACTGGAAAACAACTCAGCCGTGGTTTTGATCTTAACTTTGGCCGCGACGAACTCACTTCAGGTGGTCAGCGAGAGCACCGCATGGATGTCTTGATTGAGAATCTCAAAGGCATGGACTTGGATCCTGAAGAGTTTGAATTCTATGTTGCTGGCTTCCGTCACGGCGTCCCGCCTCACGCTGGTTGGGGACTTGGTGTTGAACGGATTCTGATGAAGTTGACCGGTGCTAAGAACGTCCGTGAAACAGTGTTGTTCCCTCGCGACCGACGCCGAGTCAGCCCCTGATGTTGAAGCAGAAGCGTTCATCAACCGCCTCACTGAGCCACCGATATGCACGAACTGATTTATTTCGCATCACCTGGCTACGCAGAACCGACTCGACTTTGTTTAGAGATGTCGGAAGTTCCTTGGAAAAACACCGTGGTGGATTGGGACGGCTTTCAAGCGCTCAAAGACAGTGGAGATTTGCCATGGGGGTATCTGCCAATCCTCAAGACGCCTCAGGGAACCATTGCTGAATCGAATGCATTGATGCGATACGCTGCAGCGCTCGCTGGAATTGAACCTGAGGACCTCTTCATCCGAGGAAAAGTGGATGAAATACTTGACTTGATTCAAGGATGGCGTGCCGACTTCACACCTACGTTCTACATCGATGACCTTGATGAAAAAATTGCGGCAAGGAAAGCTTTGTTTGCAGAGGGTGCAAAAATTGACCTCGGCCTCAAGGATCTCGAATCGTTGATTGAAGCCTCATCCACTGGCTGGGTTGCTGATACAGAGGACATGACCCTCGCAGATGTCAAAGCGTTCCTCAACACATTCATGATGTTCTCTGGCCAATTCGATGGCATCGAAAAATCCATGCTCAAGCCCTACCCTGCATTGCTCAAGTACCACGATTTTGTGGCCAACGACGCCCGTGTCAAAGCCTACTATGACCGAGAGGATGAGACACGATGGGTCTTCAAGCCCGGCGCATTTTCAGATGTTTGAATCAAATCAAGTCTTCGGGTTCGTCCCGTGATGCGAAACGGGCAATGCTGCCATCGCTTGAAAGCACGAACTTAGCAAAATTCCAGCGGATGTCGCCTGTGTACCCCCCAGCATCGCTTGATGCAGAGAGCGCTTGGAAGAGAGGGGCCGCTGCTTCACCTTTGACATCGATCTTGGCCATAAGCGGGAATGTTACCTGAAATGTCGAGGCAGTGAATTCACAGATTTCCTCGTGCGTTCCTGGTTCCTGAGCACCGTATTGGTTGCATGGGAAGCCAACGACCGTGACACCGTCTTGTTGTGAAAGCGTTTGGAGGCCAGCGTATTGGCGCGTGAATCCGCATGCGCTTGCAACATTCACCACAACCCAGGTACTTGTGTTCTCTCCGCCGAGGTTTCGCAAGGTGGTCATCGTTCCATTCATGTCTTCAAATTCAATGTCCAATGGGTTGGTCATATGCACTCCTGCGGCTTTCCCGTCTTCAACTCTTGTAGGGTTCAAGGCAAGGGTGATAGGGAAGAGGTGTCCAAAGGTAACCATGGGCGTTGACCGAATGCAATGGGGCGCTGAGCCTTGGCAATTTGCTGATTTGCATATGCCAGACGACCCGTCTCCGTTTGAGAACGCTGCTGGTGTTCCTTGCATCATGCTCATCCATGGCGGCTTTTGGAAATCTGCATGGACAAGTGAATTGATGCGTCCAATTGGTGATGACTTGGCCGAGGCGGGCATTGCTGCATGGAACATTGAGTTCAAGGGATGGAGTGAGGGCGACGAAGGGGTCTGGATGGACACCCTTTCCGATGTCATGCGTGCATGGGGACAACTTGCGTTGCTCCCCGGCATCGACGTCACTCGTTCGATGATTTTGGGCCACTCTGCTGGCGGCCATTTGGCGTTGATGTTGGCTGCGAAAGCGGAACGAAGGCCATGGTTGACCATCGCCCAAGCCCCCATCACCGATTTGATTGGGGCTGACAGCGCCAAACTCTCTGATGAGGGCGATGCCGTGCGGCGTTGGATTGGTTCTGCGCCAAATGAATCCCCTGACCTCTGGCGACAACTCAATCCGATCGACCACCCAGCTGATGTATCGATTCTGCTTGTTCACGGAGAAACCGATGTCGATGTGCCAAAGGAGCAATCAGAAACCTACGCTCGTGTTATGAAAGCCAAAGGCGTTGAAGTGCAAAAGTTGTGGTTGCCCGGTGACCATTACTCTGTGATTGATGTAGCGAGTGATGATTGGCTCGTCCAACTCAACGCTATCATTGACTGGCTTTGAGCCACCATCCGAAGACCTATGAGAAGGCACCCGTTGCGATGGGCATGGACCTCCTTGGTAGTGACTTCCCATACGCTTCAAACGCCCTACAAGGAAAGCATGCGCTTGTGTGCGGTGCCAGCAAGGGAATCGGTCGAGCCACAGCAATGATGATGGCAAAGGCAGGTGCGAATGTGACCGTTTGCGCACGAAACGAAGCAGCACTGGCTGAATTATGTGATGAGTTGTCTGCCCTTGGTGCCGGTGAGCATGCAAGCCTTGTCTTGGATCTCGAAGACCAAGCTGCTCTTCAGTCCTCTCTCCCACTTCTTCTCTCTCAGCGTGGTGCAGTCCATATTCTTGTCAACAACGCTGCTGGCCCACCGGGTGGCCCCCTGCTTGGAAACACTTTGAGTGACTTCGATGCACCGTTTCGACGCCATCTTCACGCTGCTCACACCCTCACACAACTGATTGTTCCAGGCATGGAAGACGCAGGCTACGGTCGAATCATTCAGATCATTTCGACCTCGGTCAAAGAACCAATCCCAAACATTGGTCTCTCAAACACACTGCGTGGTGCCATGGCTTCGTGGGCAAAGTCACTCTCCCGTGAGTTGGCTCCGTGCATCACCATCAACAACGTGCTGCCCGGTTTTACCGACACAGACAGACTGGGTTCCCTTGCTGCCTCAATCCAAGAGCGAACTGGAAAATCACTCGATGAAGTACAATCCGGTTGGTTGAATCAAGTTCCAATTGAACGCTTGATCGACCCGCTGGAAACTGCATCCGCTCTCACCTTCTTAGCGCTCCCCGCATCAGGTGGTATCCGTGGCGTGAGTCTTGCCGTTGATGGTGGACGCTTGCGCAGTATTTGATCATCGTAGGATGTCAAACCAGACCGGATAATGATCCGACACATTGCTGCTGTCGAACACCATGTCGATGCCCCAATTCGATGTGAGCCGATCACTTAGGTCGCCGTTGGTAAGGATTCTGTCGTATGCACACGCACTCTCTGCCACCGTTGTATCCGCGTCGTTGCCAACCAACCATGTGTAGTTGCCACCCGCGAGCGCTGAATTGGACAGGTCTTGCTCAGAAGCATAACTGCAATCTGCGTTGAAATCACCCAAGATCACCAAATCCTCCTCATCGGGGTTGGCTTCCATGTATTCGCTCGCAACAATGCCGAGTGCGTTGATTTCCTCGACCGCAGCGGCAGGCTTTGTGTGGACAGTGATCAGGCTTAGGTCGAAGAGTGTTTGATTTCCGTTGATGTCCAAAAGGGTGAACCTGCCTTGAAACGGCTCCCGTTGAAAGTGGTCGTTTTCGCTGTCATTGTAGAGGCTCCCATTACCCATGGCTTCGAACACTGCGGTGTTGTAGTAGAACGCATACTGCTCTTGCGACGAGCGGTCGTCTTCCTGTAAGCCAGAACGTGGACTCAACAACATTGCCCACTCAGTCTCACTTTGATTGTTGATCGCATCGAGGAAGTCATACGGGACGGTCTGATCAATGTCTTTGATCTCCTGAACTGCGACAAGGTCGTACCTCAAGACGGTTTCAACAAGCACTGAAACGACTTCTGGTTTGCCCATCTTCGTCTCGCCAAATACTTTGATGTTGAAGGTTGCAATTCGGGCCACTTCGGACCTGTTCAGTTCCGGGGCTCGTGCTTCCTCCGTCGTTGTTTCGTTGGGTGTGGAATCGTCTTCAACATCAACTGGTACGGCGACGTACACGATTTGTGCATCATCCTTAGCGAGTAAAGTTTGGAGGGCAAGTGGCGCGAGGATAAGAATCGCCGCGATACTTAGACCCTGCAAGTAGCCATCATACTTGCCCATGGAGGGGGCTGATGCCTCTTGCGTATGAAGGTTCATCGAAAGAACGAGCCAAGAGATATGTTCTTGACGCGAGGGCACAGCGGGGGTTCATGGACGGCGAGGTTACACCCGAGCAAGCTCGAAAAATCTTGGACATGTTGACCCAAGGCGGGGCAATGGAGGACATCAATACGCCTCTTGCTCTCGGTTTGATTCCTCTCGCTTTAGAGTTGGAAGATGAAGCACTCGCAGATCGCTTATTGCTTCACGCAAAGGACCATGCAGCCGATGAAATCGAATCCGGGTGGGCCACATTTGAAACGCTCAAGATGACCAATGCATCGATTGATGAATTGTCTGAACTGACTGCGAAGGCTGAATTGATTGAACAGGGCGAACCCTTGTCGGCTGCGGTTGCTCACCATGTGGCCTTGCTCCATATGGCTAACGAATCGTATGAAGAAGCCCAAATGTTTGCAAGTCGGTCCCTAAGGTTGCGTGAAAAAGTCGATGACACAAACGGCATTGTGTACGGCCTTGCTCTTCTGGAAGCTTTGGCAAAAAAACAACATCGCCATGAAACTGCACTTGTTCATGCGTCACGACGGATTGAGTTGCTCATGAAACTCAAGGACGAGGAAGGGCAAATGGAAGCAATGGCGGACATGGGTCACAGTCAAGCAACGCTCGGACAGTTTGATGCAGCCAAGGATCTCTATGGCCAATCGCTTGAACTCGCCGTTGCACTCGAAGATTTATCCGGTCAACTTGTGGCCCGGTGGGGGCTTGCTGATATTGCAGAAATCGAAGAGGATTACGAAACGGCAATGCTCCAACTCTCGGATTGCCTGCATGCCTTCATCAACGCAGGCTTGCCAACGCCAATCGCAGTGCGTCAACGGATTGAAGACCTCACATCATTCAACAGTTCTTCTGGAAAACGAAGCAATTCTTGAGTCTAATCTCAACCAAATCAGCCACACTCGTTATGATGTGCCTCCCGCTGGGATGAACGGTGCCACCTATGGACCACGACATCTTCTTCTCAATCAGTCAGACCCCTGACGCAGCAGGCCGTGTGCCGGCTGAGGATGAAATGTTTGCAAACTATTTTCAGCAACTCGAGTGCGCAGACAAGCTCGGCTTTGGCGTTGGATGGATTGCTCAGGCCCATCTTTCAACAGAGACCCAGAAGAGCAATTCACGCCCTGTCGTACCTCACTGGCAAGGTGAAGTTGGTTTGTGCACAGATTTCCCTCAACTTGCCATGGAATCATTTCGCAGAACCAGCTCAATCGAAATTGGAAGTGCGGTCATGGCAATTCTCGCCTCAGGTGGGCCAATTGCCCAAGCGGAGAGGATTGCAAACACGCTTCACCTCCATGGGATGAACCCAGATGAGCACCGAAAACTGCATGTTGGTTTCTCGGCAGGTCGGTTCGAATTTATGGCCAGGCCTTACGGCATCGTTCCTCGAAATGCTGTCGAAGAAGCAGCATGGCCTGCCCTTCGTGGACAAATATTCATGGAAGCGGGTGAAATTTTCCTTCGCCTGCTTCGAGGTGATGTCGTTAATTCAGAATCCACATATTCGACGATTTTGACGAGAGCCAATTTCCGTTCCGATGAAGATTGGGAAAGCGTACAAAAAGCGGCTGTTGAGTTTGAAGGACTCGATGCTTTGCCAGACGAAGTTCCCATTCCAAAGCGGTATGTTTTCGAGGATTTGAAAATCGTCCCCAACACCTTCCGCAGGGACTTGTTGGAATTGGTTGCAGGCACGCACGATCCTCGTGCCCAAACATTCCTCAACTCGTTCTTGCCTGTCAAAGTCTTCAATTTGTCAATCACGAAACCAGAAGTGATCGAATCCACTCATCAACGAATGTCAAACGTCTTTCATCAAGATGGCGGTGAATGGCAACGCAGGGACATGCCTCGGACCTCGTTTGTGTTCCTTAACGCCGAACCTGGTTTGACCGCCGAAGAACAGAGCGAAGCCGCAAAACGCGAAGCGACAGCCGCTTTAGGTGCGTATTGGAATGCGCTCGAGGGGACCATTGACCCTTCCAAGGTATCGAACGCTGCCAATAATGCCCTCATCGGCAATGCACAAGAAGTCGCACAACAAATCACCGAGCGATTCCATCCCGAGGACCGGATCATGGCTTGGTTTGATTTCTTCAATCATGACTCCGATCGTGTCTGTAGGGACATGACAGCCTACATGGAACAGGTTGTTCCACTTGTGGAAGCTTCAATGACCAACTAGGTGATTCTTATGCCAATTGAACACGATACACCTTCTGCAGTGGAACCGGGTCGACCGGGGAGCACGCTCTATCCGAAGAGCCCTTTGGGTGAGCAGGTGGAGGGGATTCCGACCGGGCGGGAAGTGGCTTGGGAACCATTGGTGGACTACCGAAGAAACGGCGTTTCGGAAACCACAATACACGGTGCTGTGGCTTGGGCTCATGGCGATGAGGTGATTCATTCCTTTGGCGGAAACGTGCTTTGCTATGGTCGCTCGATGATGAAGCCGTTCATGTTGAAGGCTTTCACAGAAGAGTTGGAAGAGACCACATGGGAACAAAAAGCGATTGCAGTTGCCTCTCACAACGGGGACACGGAACACGTGGCGGCAGCCCAATCCCTCCTCGCAGAAGCGGAATGGCCGCTCATGCTGACACCTCTCGATGTACCGTTGATTCAATTCGGCCGTCAAGTACGACGGCCTCGACGGTGGTTCCACACCTGTTCGGGTGAACATGCTGCAATCCTCCATGGATGCAAGAAAAAGGGATGGAACCGAGCCGGTTACACACTCCCAACTCACGAAGTGTTCCACGCCTACATGGAGCAAATCCGCACCTATCTGGGTTCGGATTGGACACCACTGCGTGTTGCGAAAGACGGGTGTGGATTGCCAACAGTCTCGAACACCGTTTCGGAATTGGCTCAAATCTATGCCGGTTTGGTTCGTGACAAGGACAAAGATTGGATTTGGGAAGCCATGGTTCGCCACCCGGATCTCGTTGGCGGATTCAACCGCTTGGATTCAACGGTGCTGAAAGCCGGAGAAGGGAAAGTCATTGCCAAAGAAGGCGCCGATGGTCTGCTTGGACTTGCAATTGAACACCCAGACTATCCGAAGGGGCTCGGTATTGTCGTAAAAATCGCTCACGGATGGAATTCTCAGGCCACCTGGTATGTGGCAAGAGCCGTGTTGGGCGTGCTTGGCATCAACCTTCGAAATCCGTATCCACTCCACCGTCAGAAAGCATTCATTGTGCCTGGAATTGTTCCCCCACATTACCTCGAGGTTTTGGAAACATTGCCAACATGGGACGAATGGGATCCCGATCAGGACCGATGGCTCTACGATGTGGAGATGTAATCATGAAAACGCTCATGAATTACATCAATGGAACCTTCGTACCTGCTCAGTCTGGTGAAACGATTGATGATATTAACCCCGCAACAGGGATGGTTATCGCCCAAATTCCCCGCTCCACAAAGGCTGATGTAGAACTCGCTGCTGTGTCAGCAAAATCAGCCCAATCTGATTGGAACGCTCTCACCCTTGACCAGCGTGCTGACTGGTTGGATGTCATCGCTGATGCGCTGCAAGCAAAGCATGAAGCCATTGCACAAGCCGAATCACTCGACACCGGAAAGCCAATTTCGCTGGCGCGGAGGGTGGACGCGACAAGATCGGTCGATAACTTTCGCTTTTTTGCTGATTTTGCTCGGAAACAGCAACCAATGACATTCGAAATGAGCGACGCGATGAATTTTGTTCACCGCAATGGTTTGGGTGTTGTCGGCCTGATCACACCATGGAACTTGCCGTTGTACCTCATGTCTTGGAAAGTTGCTCCAGCGTTGCTCATGGGTAACTCCATTGTTGCCAAACCGAGCGAAATGACACCGCTCACCGCAAATATTCTCGCAGAAACATTGCATGAGTTGAACCTCCCCCGTGGCGTCTTCAATCTTGTTCATGGCCTCGGTCCAGAAGTTGGTCAGGGCATTCTTGAACATCCATTGATCAACGGCATCTCGTTCACAGGTGGCACGGCAACTGGACGCATTGTCGCAGCCACAGCAGCACCCATGTTCAAGAAACTCTCTTTGGAATTGGGTGGGAAAAATGCCACAATTGTTCTGGAAGATGCTGACCTTGACCAAGCGGTTCAGGGTGCCGTCAGAGCGGCGTTTACGAACTCCGGACAGGTGTGCTTGTGTGGCTCAAGGATCATGGTTCATGCTTCAATCGCTGATGAGTTCATCGAACGCTTTGTCGAAAAAGTAGCTGCCATGCGCATTGGCGAGCCAAGCGATGAGGCCACACAAATTGGAACGGTTATCTCAATGGATCATCTTGAGAAGGTCGAATTTTACATCAACTTAGCCATCGAAGAAGGCGGGACCATCCTCACTGGTGGCACCCGCTCGATGATGGGTGGAGTTGGCCCAACGCCCGAGGGGGCCTATCTCGCCCCGACCGTCATCGGTGGGCTGAGCCACTTATCCCGCTGCGCTACTGAGGAAATTTTTGGCCCTGTCGTGACCGTTCACACGTTTGGTAGTCTTGCTGAGGCGACTGAAATGGCGAACGCTACAGAATACGGACTGGCTGGTTCGATTTGGACTCGAGATGTCGTAGTTGGCAAGGCATTGGCCGAAACAATCGACACGGGTATCGTTTGGATCAACACATGGTTGCACCGTGATCTTCGAACTCCGTTTGGTGGAGTGAAGCATTCGGGTGTTGGACGCGAAGGCGGCCAGTGGTCCCTTGGCTTCTTTTCGGAGACCACAAACATCTGTGTCATGAACCCTCGAGAACTCGGTGATTGAGAACACATCTTCAAAAGCAGACCATCCAATCTTTGGGTATGACAGAGCAAGCATCGCTTCCACTCTTTGTCCTTCCAATGGTCCTCATGCCCGGTGAGGTTCAGGAACTCCGAGTCTTCGAACCACGTTACCGACAGATGTTGGATGATTGCTTACTTGACAACAAAAATTTCGGACTTGTGATGAATGATCCCTTCGAACCAAGCAACCACTGGGATGGTCCAAGAACCCACGGCTGCGAGGCAGAAATTCTTGAGCATGACACCAAAGGGAGCAACCATTTCATTTCGATTGTTGGGCGACGAAGGTTCACGGTCGAGAACGTCACTCCCCCAGCACTTCCTCCATTCGATCACCCTGAGATGGCCATCCTCATGAATGACGACGGTTTGTATCCGGATTTGCAAACATTGCTCGAACACATTCCTGACGAGGTGACGCATCAGAAACTGTACATCACAGGCGATGTTCGGTTTGAAGAAGAATCCACCCCCACCACCCCCGCCCACCAAACGATGCTCAAGGAAGTGTTGAACGGCGTCCTTAACCGAATAGGGGCCGTTCTCCGGATCGATGAACAAATTTTGGACACTTGGGTTGCAGAACGCGTTGAACATGTCATTGATGAAGATCCAAATTCAGTGTTCACGGTTGCAGCCCTCGTGCTCAATGGACTTGAATCCAAACAACAAATCCTTGCATGCGCTGATGCGGAGGAAGCCCTTGCTGAATTGATGCATCAACTGTCTGCATCATACGAGGAAGAATAGCGTTGCATTCCGCCTGCGAGGGTTTCAAAACACATGTGGCGGTGGAAGAACCATGTCCGTACATCGCAATGCGCGCAAGGTCACGACACATACGCTTCTTGAAATGAAGCGTGCTGATGAAAAAATCACCATGCTAACTGCGTACGATTATTCGTTGGCTAAGCTTGTCGATCAAGCGGGCATTGATGTGATTCTCGTTGGTGATTCCGCCTCCAATGTGATGGCCGGCCAAGTCACCACTGTACCAATGACCCTTGACCATATGATTTACCACGCTCAGTGCGTTCAACGAGCCGTTGACCGTGCACTCATTGTGGTCGATATGCCGTTTGGAACCTATCAAGGAAATTCAGCAATTGCACTTGAATCTGCGATTCGAATTATGAAAGAAGCAGAAGGCCACGCCGTCAAACTCGAGGGTGGTTCAGAGATTATCCAATCCATCGAGCGAATATTGACTGCTGGAATTCCCGTGATGGGCCATCTTGGATTGACCCCTCAGTCAATTTACAAATTCGGCACATACACCGTCCGTGCGAAAGAAGAGGAAGAGGCTGAGAAACTCATTGCAGATGCAAAGTTACTCGAAGCCGCCGGATGCTTCGGAATCGTGTTGGAAAAAATCCCACGTGAACTTGCAAAGCGAGTCAGTGAATCGATCTCGATTCCAACAATTGGCATTGGCGCTGGTCCAGATTGCGATGGGCAGGTGCTCGTCCTTCACGATCTCCTTGGCATTACGATGGACTTCTCTCCAAGGTTTTTGCGACGCTACCTCAACCTCGCTGAGGACATCAACGGGGCCATCACTTCCTACTGCGAGGATGTTCGCTCCGGTGATTTCCCGAACGATTCGGAAAGTTACACTTCATGAGATTGTGCTGTAAACTGCCACTGCGCCAGCAAAGGCGCCCAGATCGACACCCATGGCATGCCAGAGTCCGTAACTGAAGGGTGGCAATTGCTTTCGTCCCCACAACATAGAAAGACATCCCCACGACAAAAGGATGGCGTACATCCCACAGAACAGGGCCCCCCAGCCTGAGAGCCACACAACGCACAACGGAAGGGCAAGGACGGCAAACCCAAACGTGTATTCGAGGCATCGCTCAAACGAGGTGTGTACCAAGACTCGGTACATCAAAGGTGTAAGTGCGAGAATCACAAGCAATGCAAATTGCGGCGGATTTGGTGTGAACACGGAATCGAAGACAGGAATGCCATACACTTGCCACCCACCACCAACGGCTGCGCCAATCAAAGCAGGTGCCAGAATGTGCTTGGTCCCCGTTAGCAAGTCTTGCTTGATGGAAACGGGGTTAGGCGCTTCCAACGGGAGCGTCACGGATTCCTCCATGGCGATGCCAACTCGCCGTCTTGTTTGAGTCTTGGGTCCAAGGCTTTGTGTTTGGTTTGAACGCCGATGCCGATATAGCCGTTAAGCGCTTGGCTTGCATTATGACGCAAGGTGAAATCGTAGCAGGGTGTTTGGCTCCTCACCCACCACATCTGGTCTATGCTGAAAACCCTCCACAAAATGAACCGGTTGCAGAAGGCGGTTGGGAGCAGTTGCGATGGGGTTATGAACGCCTTCGAGCGTCGTTGAAAGATGTTGAATACGATGCAATTGTCCTCTTGTCTCCACACTGGCAGACTTACATCGGCACCCACTTTTTGGGACTTCCAAATTTCAAGAGTCTCTCAGTAGATCCAGTGTTTCCGAACCTCTTCCGTTACCACTATGACCTCAACATTGATGTCGATCTCAGCACCAAAATCCACGACAAAGCTGCTGAGGCGGGTTTGACGGTGAAAATGATGGAGAACCCAGACTTCAGAGTCGACTATGGGACCATCACCACTGGTCACATGGTCAACCCGGTATGGGACAAACCACTCGTCGTGGTCTCCAGCAACCGTTCGCGAGATTACTATTCGGTGGAAGTCATGCAAGAAATGATGATTGAACTGGGGCGTGTCACACGGGAAGCCATACTTGAAAGCGGGAAAAAAGTCGTTGTTATAGCAAGTAATTCACTCTCACATCGACACTTCACAACCGAGTCCGAAATCCCTGAAGACATGAGTAAAGAGCACATTGCTAGCCACGCAATGCATCTTTGGGACATGCGGATGATCGAGTACATACGAAGCGGTCAATCCCAACGGATCCTTGATGAGATGCCCGAATTTACTGAACAAGCCATCGCTGAGAGCGATGGAGGTGGCCTTTCATGGCTCTTATCGACATTGGACACGCCATCGTACCCTGGGATTCTGCACGGTTATGGAACAATCATTGGGACTGGGAATGCAATTGTCGAATGGCCAGAACGCAACCATAAGGGGGCATCACAATGAGTGAAGGCCGTCTTGTTGGTTCGTTCATCGTTCCAGTCCATCCTCACACGGTCTTGGTGCCAGAGCAAAACGAAGGATGGCAACGCTTGCGCGACGCTTTCGACGATGCTGCTCAACGAATCAAGGATTCAAACGCCGACCTTCTCGTCATCTATTCCACCACTTGGCCGAGCATCATCGGTCATCAAATCCAAGCAGATCCAAACCCTGAATGGGTGATGGTCGACCATGACTTCCACGATCTTGGTTCGATTCCATATTCGTTCAACATTGATTCGGAATTCGCCCACGCATGGGACGAAGCAAACAAGAAGCGGGGGCTAAAGTCTCGCACCATCAACTACACCGGCTTCCCAATCGACGTCGGCTCAGTTGTAGCGCTCAAACTCCTGAACCCGGACAATGCAATTCCTGCCGTCATTGTTTCTTCCAATGTCTATGCGAACCGCTCTGAAACAACAGTTCTTGCTAAATCCTGCCTTGATGTCATCAAAGCAACGGGCAGAAAAGCAGTGGCCGTTACAGCAATGTCCCTCTCCAACCGTATGTTCACTACGGCGATTGACCCCAAAGATGACAAAATCCATTCCCTCAAAGATGACGAATGGAATCGTAAGATTCTGGAATTCCTTGGTGAAGGTCGCCTTGAGGACGTGGGTCAACTCTCCCGTACCATACACAAGCAAATCCGCGTCCAAAAGGTGGTCGCGTTCAAGCCAATGTGGTGGCTTGCAGGCATGAATGAGAACCGCAACAACCTCACTGGCGATGTGCTTGCTTACGAAGCAATTCATGGTGCTGGCGGCGCTGTTGTCCACCTCGACCCGACGCCATCAGGTGCCGGTGACAAAGAATACGACGAAGATGATGTGGAATTTTTCAGCGGTGAGCGAAACGTGCTCGATGCTGAAGGGGGCGCTCCTTCATTTGATGCCCAAATCCCGCAGCCTTCCAAAGCTTCGACTTCTTCTGGCCCAGCATTGTGGGAACCAACCACTGGTGAATCATCGGTCAACAGCGATGCTGCGCCGAAACCTGTTGGCATGTACCCGCACGCCCGTCGCGTCGGCGACCTGCTCTACTTGTCGGGCGTTGGACCTCGCCAACCCGGTACAAATGCGATCCCAGGTGGGCCAATCTGCGACGACCAAGGTGCACCGCTCAACTATGACATCAAAGCCCAAACCAGGGCCGTTGTCGATAACATCACGAGAATTCTCGAAGAAGCCGGTGGCTCAATCGACGACGTCCTCGATGTCACTTCGTTTTTGGTTGACATGGATCGGGACTTCGCTGGTTACAATGAAGTGTGGGCGGATACGCTTGGCAAGGTTGGACCAACAAGGACCACACTTGCCATTCGTGCGCTTCCAACTCCCATCGCAGTTGAGATGAAAGTCATCGCACGAGCACCCAAAGGGAACTGATCCCCTCAGCACAATTCGTGTGTGCAAACTGGTGGAGTGAAGTACCTTCGATCCTCCGGATTAAACGTGTCCAATTGCAGCGTTGAGCCTTCGCCTTCCTGAATGAAGACCACCGATGAGGTGCTCGCAGGGAGGTAATCCTCGCCCGTGGAAAGGAGGCTCAGACGGAGCCTGTTTCCTGCTTCAAGTTCTACATCCAATGGCATAAATTCCATTTTGGCATTGATCGTTTCTACGAGGGGTGTCCAAGTTTGAATGTCGTCACCGCCAGCGTAGTAACGTAAGTCCATGATGGCATGACCAATATGGATGCATTCATCGTTTTCATTGCATTCCTCCAGCAGTGCATACAGCTGGCCGCCAAGCGTGGCAGTCGTCACATCAACATGCAATCGAGGGGTGCCCGCAATGTACATGGTTTGTTCCAGTGGCTCAGATTCCCACACAGGTCCGGTGGTTGCGTCAGGCAATACGGATGACCCACCGCCAACATTGGACAACATGCCGCCCAAATCCATTGAAATCATTTCCACATCAACAGGAGGGTACCGGTCTTCGAGTCGCCAGGAGCCTTGATTGGATTGAATTTCAACGTACAACCCGGGTTGTTCGCCAACACCGCGAAGGTAGAAATCAAACCACTCGAGTAAGTCTTGCATCCAGTCATAGCGCACCATCTCAGGGAATGCCTCGCCACCTCGCCCACCCAAATCGGATCGGTCATCCAGTTGTACCGGGCGGTCAGGATAGTCATGGTCCCATTGACCGAAGAGTCCCTTTGCATCAATCCCTGCATCTTTCAGTGCATTGATTGTTGGAACCGCCATATGTGGGTCAACGTTCCAATCGTGCATGCCTTGAATCAGGTAGACACTTCCTTGATAATTCTCGATGACTCGGTCGAGGAAGTATCGCTCAGCCCAATAATCACCTGCCACCTCTGAGCCAAACATGTAGGCCGTAACGCCGGTTCCCGGGCCGATGATGTAATCCGGGCACAAGTTCTGGTAGTCTTCAGCATCACCATCAATTCCATAGGATCCGTAAACACCATTGTGCATGATTGGGGCTCGTGCTTCCGCAGAACCGTTGCGCCACATTAATTCCTTGACACCAATCAGGCCAGAAATCGGAACGATCGTCTTGAGATAGTCGTGCTCTGCTCCAAACATTGCAGCCTGCCAAGGTGTACTTCCGTCATATGATTTTCCAATCATACCAACCGCACCATTTGACCATTCTTGCTCGCCAAACCAACGCACAGCAGCGTCGTTTCCGAGTTGCTCAGCGTTCCCCATGAGGTCCATGCAATGGTTCGACCGACCCGTTCCTGAAACCGAAACCTGCGCAAATGCAAATCCATGTGGAAGAATTTGGTCGATGATCATCTGGCCTAACCATGTGCCGGGCACTTCGATGCTTGGTGTTTCCACACTTGCTTCTTGGAAGTAAGGTCCAAACTCTGCAATGACGGGGACGGTGACACCTTCTGGTACATTCGGACGCCACACTGCAAGGCTGATCACGGCATTGTCGGGAGCAGCGCCTCCTTCTTCGATTGGCAAACTGTATTCCACAAAGTGATGCGTTGAATTCCACTCATTATCCGTGCCTAAGAGTTCGTATGGGCCGGTTTCGAGGGTAACACCAAATTCACCACTGGTCTGGTAAGGCAATGTGCTGCGTTCCCATACTGGTACCCGAACACCGGACTCGTCCTCTTGTTCAGTAATCAGGTCGATGACCGCTTCACCAAACAGTGCTGACATGAAGAGAAACACCAAGGCGACTGCAATGGTTGAACCCAACACCAAGTTGAACTCCCTTGACATTCGGGTTTGTTGAGCACCCTCGATGCCCGAACCTTGCGTGCTCTGCGTCACAGTGGGTGGTCGAACGGGTCACTTTTGAGGTTGCCGAGTCAACGGCTCTGTTGCTTGAGCAGTCGTTAATTCTCACCGGAGCGATGATTGCGTGATTGGTTACGGTTGCCAGAACGGTTTCCGCCATTCCGATTCGAGCGAGGTTGGTTGCGGTTGTTTTGGCCCCCTCCGTTTCCAGAATTTTGTCGGTTGTTGCGGCCACCGCCTTGGTTTGAACGGTTGCGGTTCCTTGGCTTTTTCTTGGAAGCATTTGGATCCTTGACCTTGCCTGCCTTTTGTCCGGGTTTTGGAATGGCTCCAATGAAATGGAACTCATGCGATGAATCCACTGGAATTTCTTTGCCAATCAATTGCTGGATACCGACCAAATAGCCTGATTCTGAATCGTCACAGAACCCGTAAGCGATGCCAGTTCGACCTGCTCGAGCGGTTCGTCCAATTCGGTGAACATAACTCTCAGGTTCATTGGGCAAGTCGTAATTGAACACGTGGGTCACACCATCGACGTCAATGCCTCTGCTTGCAATATCGGTGGCAACCAGAATCGGAATATTTCCGTTTTTGAAACCAGCCAGGGCCTTTGTGCGGGCGCCTTGACTCTTGTTTCCGTGGATGGCTGCTGCGGCGATACCGCTTTGATCAAGTTGCTTGACAAGTCGGTTTGCACCATGCTTTGTTCGTGTGAAGACCATGCCACATTCGACCCGTTCTTGCTTGATGATTTTTACCAGTAAACGGCGTTTGTCGGCCTTCCGCAGGAACATAATTTTCTGATCAATACGATCAACAGTCACTTCTTTTGGCGTAATGTCAACCTTCACAGCATTGTTCAAGAACGAACCAGCAAGGTCTGCGATTGAGGACGGCATTGTTGCACTGAAAAGGAGATTTTGTCGCTTCTTTGGCAACAGTTTCAACACCTTCTTGATGTCTCGAATGAAGCCCATGTCGAGCATGCGGTCTGCTTCGTCAAGGACAAAAAATTCAACATTGGTGATGTCGATGTGCCCTTGGTTGATCAGATCGAGGAGACGACCTGGTGTGGCGACCAGCACGTCAAGTCCCTTCTGTAGGGCACGGACCTGTGGGTTTTGATTCACGCCGCCAAAGATTACTTTGTGGCGAATGTCGAGGTGTTCGCTGTAAGCCGAAAACCGCTCATCGATTTGTGCTGCCAACTCTCTTGTTGGTGAAAGGACGAGCGCTCTGATTCGGCGCTTTCCTTCAGGGCGGTTACGGCTCATGATTTGCAGCACTGGGAGGGCAAACGCAGCTGTTTTCCCAGTTCCAGTTTGGGCCACACCCAACACATCACGGCCAGCCAACAAAGGTGGGATGGATTGCTCTTGGACAGGTGTTGGTGTGGTGTAACCTTCTGCCTCAACGGCTCGTAGAAGGGGCTTTGAAAGGCCTAATGTCTCGAAATTGGTCATGGGAATCCCTCGAACAGAGGGCAGCAACAAGGTGCTGAAGCCAACCTGAACAGCCCGCGCTCCACGCCTCTCCTCTAAAACAGGCTTGGTCGAAATTGACAACGTCGGTGTATTGGAAGGAGCCAACCTCTGTTCCGAATCAGAGAATCGGTTGATTCCGGAGCCATTCAAGGTCTGAAATGTAGAGTTGCCGGATGTCATCCAAGCCGAGAACCAGCATTGCCAAGCGTTCCAATCCCATCCCCCAAGCGAGAACCGGTGTTGTGATGCCGAGCGGTTCGGTCACTTCTGGTCGGAAAATTCCTGCGCCACCAAGTTCCAACCATTTGCCTCGCCACTTCACCTCGATTTCGAGGCTCGGCTCCGTGTATGGGAAGTATGCTGGGCGAACTCGAACTTCAGGGTAACCCATCTTTGCATAGAACGTTTTCAAGGTCGTCACAAGCATTTGGAGATTGGCGCCTTCTTCCATAATGATGCCTTCAATTTGGTGAAACTCCGGAAGATGGGTGCGATCAATGGCTTCCTTTCGGAACACACGATCGACCGAAAAGACTCGGCATGCTTCGTTTGGGTGCTCAGCAAGGTATTGAATGGTGTTCACCGTGGTATGGGTTCGGAGCAAACCTTTCTCTGATGTCGCCTTGGAAAATGCTCCGCCCCAGCCGACTGAGCCAGTTTGACCACCATGTTCATGGATGTCACCCCAGGCTTTCACCAATTCATCAGGAAGAGCAATGGCTGCTGGGTTGTCGAGGTAAAAGGTGTCCTGCATCTCTCGGGCCGGATGGTCTTGTGGAATGAACAATGCATCCATGTTCCAGCCAGCGGTTTGCACATAATCGTCCACCAGTTCCGAAAAGCCCATTTCAAGGAAAATGGCTCTCACTCGTTCGATGAGCGCTTGCATTGGGTGGCTTCGTCCAGTGCGAGGGGTGTTTGATTCAAGGGTGACATCGAACGCACGATATTCAGCATTCTTCCAGTCTTCTGACTGCAACAGTTCAGCTGTGATTTCAGCAACTGCAACTTTTTCTTCAAGGTGCTCTCCTTTGATGGACAGACCTTGCTCGGTCATCGTCCATGTTCGAGTGGTGTGTTCGATCACTTCGATGAGTCCTCGTCGCGATTTGAACAGATTCAGCATTTCACTGTCTGCTTCTTCGACCGAGCAAGGGAGACTTGCGATGAAGGCAGTACGATGAGCGATGGTTGCCGTGACTTGATCGGGGTGTTCGGCTTCGAATATTCCTTGATTGAGTTGAACGCCCAATCGCTTGAGTAAACCGACGCCAGGGCCAGCCTCATGCCGTTCAAATGAAGTTTGAAGAGCAGCCATCGAAGCGTCATCAGCAGCCTCAATCCAAGCCCATAGTCGGTGTTCGAGCAGACCTTCAGCAGCGGCCTTGGTTCCTTCGGCGGCGAGTTTGACGGTTTGGCTGACGTGCTCGGTTGTGGTGGCCAACCCATGATTGGTGAGGCCGTGACCCGCACCGACCGCTACGGCCTGATCCTTCCACCCGCAAGCGTCGAGGATGGTGTCCAAACCCCAAGCATGGTTGGCTTTCGCCTGCATCACTTTGAGCATTCGACGCTCAGGGTTCAGCAAGACTGGGGCCTCCATGTTTCCTCGGGTGCAACCAACGCCCTTCAAATCTATGCCTCTGGACAAACAAATCCCTTCGTTCGGCAAGGAGGTTGTATAATTCACTCTTCTTCTTGCCAAAGTTGAATTGAACACGCTGGGCAAATGTAGCCATTCGGTTTAGGGCCATCCACGAGGGTCACCGTTCCACATGGTCCACAAAGAATGGACGAACGCTTTGGCTCATCAAGGGTGGTGTCAACACGGTACATCACACGGCCAGCGTCGGGGAGTTTTTCTGCCGAAGGTGTCCAGTTTTCAATCTCTTCTGGAGACATCGTTCGTTCAGTGTTCACGGACATGCCGACAATGAACAGCACGAGCCCAGCGAGGCCGATGGTGGCGCCCATGGAATAAATGCCGCCGACGGTGAGAAAGGCACCGAACACCAGGCAAATCAATCCTGCAATCAAGAGATTTTCTTTGCCATTTTTCACCAAGGAATCCACCTCAATTCAGCGAATGTGCGAGTGCTTCAGCAACGCGCTTGATTTGCGCCAATGGGATGGCGCACAATCCGATTCGAACGCCGCCAGTCAGAGGGACGAGGTAGACATCTTGTTCCGCACAGGCTTCGGCGATTTGACCTGGATCTTCGTGGTCAAGCCAAGCGAAGAATCCATCATGGGTTGGGTTGAGTGGTACATTCAATGCCTCACATGCAGCATTCAAAGCATTCCGGCGCTCGGTGAGGAGCGATTGCAAGCGGTCTCGTTCGGTGCTCCATGCTGCACCGCCTTCGTCCGAAGCATGCAGTTCGCTAACAGTGTATTGTGACACACGCGGTGCAGCTGACCAAGTTTGGCGACCCGTCACGCCCATCACTGTGGCGATTCGGTCAGTGACCGCTTGGTCGGGGTGGATGCTGACAATTGCTCCAGTGCGAAGCCCGTACATGGTGTGCGACTTTGAGAGCGAAAGGGCAAATGTGATCAGAAGATTTTCTGGCCAAGGCCATCCATTGGTCATGGCATCATGGATGGTTTCTGCCCATCCATGTGGTTCTTCTGCGTAGAGGTGGTAGGCCGCATCAATCAACAATGTGTGGCCAACATTTTCGTTAACTGAAGCGCTCTCCATCACCGCTCCTAACATGGCCATCCGGCCATCAGCAGTCAGCGATAGTCCAGTCGGGTTATGAGCCGGATCGTTGAGCCACATCATCACTTTATCCTGATGTTGACACATCTCGGCAAGTTCTCCTTTGAATCCCTCGATGTCGACGAAGGGGTATGGAGAGCCGGGTTTTGGTAGCAAGGGGTAGGTTCGAGCCCTCAAATCGCATCCTGCCAAGAATCCCTTGTAAGGTCCCCAGTGGCGGTCACGAAGGAGAACATGGTCGCCTCGATTTGCAAAATTTGTCGCAGCGAGGTAAAGGGCGCCCGACCCACCAGCCGAAGCGGTTGCAGTTACGGCAATCCCCATTGCTTCAAGTTCTGAACGTCGTTCTCCAAGGGCGAGGGTCTTGGCTAAATCTAGAAACGCTGGAAGACCAGTTAGTGGTGCATAGGCTGCGATTTCCACTGGCGGTGCTTGTCGGATGGCTTCATCGACCACTGCGTTGATGGCGAGGTTTCCATCATCTTCGAGCAGCGCCCCGATGGTGCCGTTCACAGCGTCTCTGCCTTCCGCCTTTGCGTTCTGATATCGCGCCAACCATGCAAAAATGGTATCGCTACCCACTTTTGTCTGAGCGTAGGGGTTCAGCAATCCCGCACCTGCATCGTGGTCCATGGGCCACCCAATGCGAATCTCTTCTTTGAGTTGCCCCTCATATTTCGTAGCGGATTCATCCGTTTGATTCATGAAGGGTTAGCCTTTGGCCGAACCGTCGCCTGTGTAGCATAGCTGGTAGTGCATCGGATTTGTAATCCGAAGGCCGGGGGTTCGAGTCCCTCCGCAGGCTCCTTTCATCGATAAGACCGTGAACCAGTTCGTCTTGGTTCATTCATGCGCCCCTTCCATCTTGCCTTTCCTGTTTTAGACCTCGAAACGACGGAACGGTTCTACGCAGACGTGCTCGGCTGTTCGATTGGCCGTCGAACAGAACAGTCCCTCAATCTGAATTTCCACGGCCACCAAATTGTCGCCCACCGTGTAAACGAGATGCCAGATGCAACAGATGGAGATCGTATCGATGGACGTCAAGTCCCTCCGTTTCATTTCGGTCTGGTCATGGAATGGGCCCAATGGCATGCCTTCCGAGACCATCTCAAGGGATTGAATGTGGTGTTTCGATTGGAACCGCATGTTCGGTATCCAGGATCGGTCGGTGAGCAAGCTACGATGTTTGTGAATGACCCATCTGGAAACGCATTGGAATTCAAATCTTTTCAGGATGATGACCGGCTGTTTGCTACACTTCCGGGCAAGGAACATGCTGCAGGCGGCGGGCGACTCTGAACCGAACGCTCAAGGTTGAAGAGTGGCTGGGCAAAGCATGGTCGCCCAACGCCTCGATGGAAAAGCCTGTGCTGCAAGCGTGGAGGAAGAACTCCACGAGCGAATCGCAGCGTGTACTACCGCAGGCATTCAACCACACCTTGCAGTTGTCATTGTTGGTGATGACCCGGCCAGTCATGTCTATGTGAACTCCAAAGTGAAGGCGTGTCAACGTCTCGGAATCAAGAGCACGCACATCGAATTACCATCCACTGCATCTGAAGATGAAGTGCGGGCCGTGATCAACCGTCTCAACGATGATGCTGAACTCCACGGCATCCTCGTACAATCCCCTCTCCCACCTCATATGGATGAAGAAGCACTCACTGACTTGATCAATCCGCGAAAAGATGTGGACGGCTTTCACCCAGAAAACCTCGGCAGGCTCGTTCAAGGACGCCTCGATGGAATGCTACCGTGCACGCCAAGTGGTGTCATGCGCATGCTTCAGTGGGCTGGCATGGATTTGACTGGAAAAAGAGCCGTCGTGCTCGGGCGTTCTCGTATTGTTGGGAATCCACAAGCCCTCTTGCTTGGCGCAAAAGGGGCCGATGCAACCGTAACTGTGGTCCATTCACGTACACAAAACGCACAAGCGATTTGTGCTCAAGCAGATGTTGTGGTGGCAGCGATTGGACGGCCAGAAATGGTTCGAAACGATTGGATCAAAGACGGTGCCGTCGTGATTGATGTTGGTATCAATCGCGTTGACGATGCAACCCGGGATCGTGGATGGCGTCTTGCTGGGGATGTGCATCCTGAGGTCGGCGAAAAAGCCTCTTGGTTATCGCCCGTACCCGGTGGTGTTGGACCAATGACCATTGCAATGTTGATGGAAAACACAGTCCGTGCCGCAGAAACCTTTCAATCAGCATGAGGTGATATGATGGAGCAAAAAGCACCGCGTCTCTCGACTGCCTCGTTGGTGGCAGGTTCGATTTGCGTTACCTTTGCTGTTCTCAATGCCTCGGCAAACCTCGTGCTTGAAAGCGGTCTGAGCATTGAAGAATACAGCGCCCTAGCAGCTGCAGGTCTCTGCTTTGTCACCTCTTACCTCGCTTCGAGGGAGCGTCCGATTCCTGAATTGATCAACCAGCCCTCGATTCAAGAACAATACGATGCTATGGAATCAACGCCCACTCCTTACCGGGCGAGTGGCTCGGTGCCAACCCAACAACCAGCGCACAATCTGTCGGCGTCTCCAAGTTCTGATTTGTCATCCATTCTCGGTATGGAACAAACAGTCGCCGCACCGACGGCTCAACCTGTCCTGCAACCATATGCCGCGCCAGAACCAATCGATGTATCGGCGGCTTTGGATTCCCTCTCAACAGGTGAATTTGGTGCAGTGGCTGCTGAAATGGCCTCGGAGAACCCCGCCCCGCACACGGCAACATCGCAAAACCGCCCATTCACTCAATCAGTCGGCTCGTTGGCTTCCTCCCACGAGCGACCATCCATTGCCAACGTCCCTCTCCCAACAGCTTCACTCACTGCCATGGAACCACAACCAGAAGCAACCACGGCCTCGGTTCCTTCGATGCCGGACCTTGGAGACTTGCTCGGTTCCACTTCTGAGCCAGTGGTCGAGTTGACCACTCCAGCGATTCCTGATCTTCCAAATTTAGACGACGCTCCTTCTCCACCAGCCTCACAAATGAACACGCTGCCAACCTTGCCAGAAGTACCGGGTGTCGGTCTGCAAACGCCTGACTTACCAGATATTGGCGATTTGTTTTGAGTCGGGAAAGTCAATAGGGGTTGAGAGGATGGTGAAACACATGTGGTCCGATGTGTATGACCTTCACAGCCATTCTACGAACAGTGATGGCGAACATTCGGTCGAAACGGTGGCACAATTGATGGCAGCGTCAGGCGTCATGCACTGGTCGTTAACCGATCACGATACAATTGCGGGCTGGGATTCAGCAGCAACTGCAGCCCTTCAACAAGGCATTAGTTTCATTCCAGGGGTGGAAATCACCTGTGAGCCCGGTTTGCCAGTTGTTCCATCTGAGATGGAACTGTGGGGTCGAGACCGTGCGCCCACCTCGTGGCACTTGCTGGCATATTTCCCACTCGGTTCGGTCACCGCTGAACAACGAGCCTCGTTCAAAACATGGCTCGAGCCTCTTGGTGAGAGCCGGGGGCCACGTATGGAGCGCATGGTGGCGCTTGCCAACGAGCACGGACTGGCAATTGACCTCGATGCAGTCATGGCAAGAGCTGATGGTTCGGTCGGGCGTCCACATTTGGCTGCAGAACTGATTGCGCAAGGGCATGTGGAGACCAAACAAGAAGCATTTGACCTTTGGTTGGGCGATGGTCGCCCCCTTGCCATTGTTCGTAACAAACCCTCCATCCAAGATGCGGTCAAAGCAGTGCATGCATCCGGTGGAATCACTTCCCTCGCTCACCCGATGTATTACGGTGTCCCTGTGGAAACGCTCGTTGGATTTTGCAAAGATGCTGGTGTCGATGCAATCGAATGCTTCCACCGGAGCCACCCCGATCCATATCGGTACGAACTTCTAATGGCGGTTCAGCATCATGGCCTTGCATCGACGTGCGGCTCTGATTTCCATGGGCTATCAAGCTTGCAAGAGCCAGGAAACATGCCACTTCCACTGGCCGATTTGCCATCGGCGCTCAAAGATTAAGAGGCGTTTTTCGAGTTACTGTGTCGAACATCAGGGCGAATTCGAAAAGAATGATGACGGGCATTGCCACGAGGAAAAGCGACAGAGGATCGGGTGGCGACAAGAACGCACCAAGGACGAATGCTGTGAACCAAATGTGGCGCCGATATCGACGAACTTGACTGCGCGTAATCACTTCCAATCGCAGCACGAGAAGCGTTACTACGGGGGCTTGGAATCCAATTGCAGAAGCGACGGCTAGGTTGGCAACAAATCCAACATAGGATGCCAATCGCCATTGCGTCGCTAAACCAGCGTTTTGTGCGTCACTGGTCAAGTACTCAAGCAGCATCGGAATCAGAAGGTTCCATGCATACCCAATGCCACCAGCACCCAACACGATCACGGCCAAGAACGTACCAACCGCAGCTTTTGTCGGCTTTGGCGCATTCGCCTTGAGTTCATCCAACCGCATCTTGAGAGCCGGATTTTTACCACCTCGCCATGCACCTTCGACAATCAAGATGGCGAGCACGACGGATGCAGCACAATAGGCAGCCAGTCTTACTTGCAAGAGGATGAATTCCACTGGCGTGATGACGATGATGTTGACATCTGCGGGCAGGCGGTCTTCCGCAATCAGCCATGATATGACATTCGAGGTGACTGGGAAACAAGCGACAAAAAATAGACCAAAAACGAAGGCAAGCAGTTTCATTCGCTTTCGTAGATGTGATTTGATGTCCAGCAGCAATAAACCACCGGGACTTTCCAGAAGTTCGTTGACCGTCTTGGACAGTTCATCCGTTCCGGTCATGTCCCGTGCAGGGACCGCGCCCTCATAACACACACCATGTGCGTGCTTATTCACTTTCCCAAATGTGCGAGGGGGTTGAATCCATCCACCGTCGCCCGTGTCTGTTAAGACGCCTGAGGCGATGAATCACAAAACCTGTGATCCACAATGAGGGCATGGACAAGAGAAGTGCCATCCACATGAGGTCTTGGTGGTAATCATTGAGCACACGGACCTGAACCACCTCTTCTTCGGCGGTGCTGGGGTTGTGCATCACGACGAGGCTGTACACTTTGGGTGCGTCTATTTCCAAAGCGAGCGTTGAATTTGGTGCGACGGTGTAATACTCACCCAGCGTTTTCATGATCTCCCAATCGATGCTCCCCTCTGCCATTGCTGGTACTGCTGTTTCGACAATTAAGACCACCACCTCAAGGGTGATGTTCTGATGAAGGTTCGTGACCGTCGTGTCGACGGTTTCACCCGGTTCAAATTTTTGAATGATTTCGAACGTCGAGTCTTCAGGACCCAATTGGTAAGACACTCGGTCGCCAACTGTGCTGCTCTGTACATTCACCGCCATGATGATGAGGGTCACCATGGCCAATGTCACAACCCCTTCCACGAGGATGTGGCGTCGGATTTTCTGAGTGGTGAATCCTTTGAAGAAACTTCCATGATCATTGCGTAACCTTGGTTGAAGATGATGGATGAACAATGCTCCAACACCTCCAACAATCATGCCTAACGGGATATCGATGAACCAATGAATCCCGAGGTAGAGAATGGTGAAAATGAACAGCAAAGTGTTCACACACACAAAAATGTGGTATCGATAATGCTTCCATTCCTTCATTGTGCCCCCTTGCTCTCGGACATGCAACCAATTGAGCAAAATGATGCCAAATGGTATTGCTACATGCAGCGAGGGTACGGCATTATCCAACGGATCGTGAGTTGCATAGAAGACGCTGTACCATCCTTCGTGGTAGAGGAGTGCATCCATTCCAGGAATCCATGAAGAGGTGACTTCGACATTGAAAAACAAGTAATACGGTACGGCAATGGCATAAATCAGAAGGTAATTCAGCGTGACCTTATCGGTCATGTCTCGATCCCCTGTGTAAGCGAAGTAAACGGTTGTCACGTAAATGAGGAAGAGGTAAATGAACAGGTAGTGGAAGTTCAAGAAGGAGGTAAGTGCCTCATTATGGAAAAAATTCTGGATGTGGAGTGTCAAGTCACCTTCGATGCTGTGGACCCATTCGGTCCAGTGGCCAGTCTCCATTTTGATTGGCTCATTGAGGTTATCAGTCATCGCTTTCCATCGAATAATGATGATGTAGCCCATAGCGTGGAGATAGAATCGCTGGTTGTGGATGACTTCAGCCCATTTACCGACTGGAGTTCTCATTTCCTTGTCGTGAAGGGTGAAGAACCAACATATGATTGGCGTCAATACCAAGATGAGCCCCATCATGATTCCATAGGGGTCCATATTTGGGGGGCCTCGCTCTTCGTTTTATGTATTATGACGGCAAGAGTGTGTGAACCATGTTTGAGTAAGCGCTCAAAAAACGTGCAAGAGGTCAAAGGTAATGGGTTGCACCTAACAATAGTGAGGGACATGTGGGAGCAGGCACCTGAGAACACCCTCGAAAGCCTCCGACACGCCATCGGCTTCCACGATGGGATCGAGTTTGACCTCCGTTTGACCGCCGACGGTGAAGTCATCATCCACCACGATGCTGATGTTTCCGTACCAAAATCAATGCTTACCTCTTCCAAACCCTGGGTTGAGCATTACACCCTTGACGAATTAGAGTCGTTTGGATTCTGTTCGTTCCGGTCCCTACTTGAAGACGCCACGGTGCGTGAACAATGGAGGGACCATGGGAAAATGGGGTGCGTGGAATTAAAACGCCCCCATCCAAAATCAGGCGTAGGCGGCGGGTATTTCGGTTTCTCTTCACACAAAAAACACATCACAACCCTCATCAACACCGCTGATGCACTCCTGAATGAATTCGAAATACCGAACCAAAACACAGTGTACTATGCCTTCCACAAAGGGATGAAATCCTCAATCGAAGCTGCCTCCACACAACGCCCTTGGGCCGAACTTCTCCCCTACATTCCACCTTTCGGAACCCGCCAAAGCAAGCGATTAAGGGCCCTTCCTCACTTTCTCACACATTCGTTTTCACGCCTTGTGAACCATCATCGCACTTCTGGCGCATCGATGATTCCCGCTGCAATCGAATACTTCGTTCCGCCCATCAATAAATTGCCATTAGGGAAAAAAGTCGGATTAAGCGGAAAAAGCGCTCTCAACCTCCAAGCCGCACAAGGAGGATTTCCTGTCTATGTTTGGCCGACCAAACCCGATATTGAACACCGACTTCAAGCGGCTGGCCTCACAGGTCTCACGGATCAGGCAGATCCAAACCTCACATGGTTGCCATCGGGTCACGCACGATGGACTCGCCCTGCAACACTCCCGCTTGATGAAGAGCAACGAACAACGCTTGAGAATGCGACGAAGGAGAACCATCTTGACATCCTCAAAGAACTCAATGCGAACGTGGTCCCGTGGATGGAATGTGACGCATCCAGTCGAGCATCGCTGATGGCGATGTGGTCGAAGCGATGGCAATGGCAAGACCTTCCATCTTCCATTGGTCTTCCAGATGGCCATGCTGAGGGATCGAGTCCACCTTGGCAGGCTGTACGTTTAATTGGACACCGTGGCTCAGGCAAAACGCAAAGACCAGTGTTGCAAAACCATCACTCGATGTGACGTAGACTTTGTTCTTCAGCGATGTACTTAGGACGATAAATTGGTGTACCCTTTCCATCCCGCATCACACTGCGCTCATCGACAATTTGTGCACCAATGCCAGCGACCCTTGCCCATCCAAAGAAGGTGGTGTAGTAGGTAGGGTCTGTGAGACCAATGTGGTGGAGAAGTGCTCCACTTGCGATATCGACGTTGGCGTTTGGGTTGCTGATTTTTGGATTTTCCCCAAGGACACGAGGTGCGACTTCCCGAAGGGCAGTGATGATCTTGAAGTTCTCGTCTTCAGGACAGATTTCCTCTCCTAGTGCAAACTGAACCGTCGCTCGTGGGTCTTCGGTTCGCAACACTGCGTGGCCAAAGCCGAACACTGGTCGCTTGGCATCAAGTTCGGCCCGGACAAATCGTTCCACTTCAGCCGGATCGCTTGTTCCAACTCGGAGTACGAATTCCAAGCATGATTGATTGGCTCGACCGTGCAGTGGTCCAGAGAGGGCGTTCATGGCCCCAGCCATGGACGAGTACAGTGTGGCGTGACCCGATGCAATCGCTTTGCCGGAGAAGGTTGAGAGGTTGCCGCCGCCGTGATCCATGTGCAGAACGAGGTAGGTCGAAATGACTCGGGTCATTTTTTCCTTGTCCACGCCTTTGAGGTCGAGAGCGTTGACAAACCGGTCGACGAGCGAGGCCTGAGGGTCGTCCGCAGGGATTTCCTCGGCACGGCCATCACGAATTCGGAAAATGAGCCCCATCAAGCGGGGCATTCGAGCGATGAGGTTCATGGCGTCTGCTCGCCAATCGTTGGTTGTTTCAAGCATCCCGAGGGTGTGAATGCCAACGCTGAGCCAATCCATTGGGTGGCCATCGCGTGGTAGGGTCTTGAGCACAGATTCCACATCGCCAGGTATGGTGGCTCGGGCGGCGAGTTCTGAACGAATTTGTTTCGATTGTTCAGGGGTTGGAAGTTCCTTGTTGAAGAGCAAGTAAATGATGTCCTCGGGGGCAAAAGCTGCCAGTTCAGCGATGGGATATCCACAGTAGTGTACGCCTTCGGTCGGTGTGACAAAGGAGGTTCGGCAAGTGCCCACTGGGACGCCACGAAGACCGGTGTTTAGGTGGTCCGATGTGACCTCAAGCAAGACCTCTTTATCGCTCATACTTCGCTCACCGTGTGCACCCACCAAGGCTCATCGTATAAAGGCGGTTGCATGGTGTTGCAGTGCACCACAATTAGGTGTGGCTGAGGATACTTACTTGCGGTTGGAGTGCGTTACTTTTGCCGATTCCATGGGGGCCACGAACGAAAGCCCTTGGATGATTCACGATCGGCAAAGACATGGATTCGGATGGTCTCGCCTTCGACGGTGATGGCGTCCTCTGCTGTGACGCCAGGACAGGTTTTCTTGACCTCGTTCCATGCACGGTCCGTCGCAAGATTTTCTGACCACCAAGGGAATGCTGCGCATTGTTGCGGACGAACTTGGTAAATTGAACACCTTTTTTCTCCGTCAAGAAAGATGCAAACGTCATCGCTTTGTCGACTTTTCAGCACATACCGCCCGTCGAGTGTTTGTCGGCAATCCCGCTCCAGCCATTCTTCGACTGGCAATTCATGGTGCGCTGCGATCCGCTCAGCGTCGCGAGTGGAGAGATAGACAATTCCACCCGGCTCATCGCAACATCGGCCACAATCAGGCTGACAGGAAAATGGCACTCCAGCCATCCACCACGCCGCTTTCATTCTTCTTCACCCGATCGTGATGATTCAACTGGCGTGAGTGTTGACAGGGATATTGTCCGCATTGGCATTGGATCTTCATCAAGCAAATCCAACATGTCAATGGTCGAAGCGTCGACATCCCATTCACCTTCTGGAACAAAACTGTCGAGTGCTTGCTCGGGCTTGACATCAGGCTTTTTTCTTCTCCGTCCAACCGTACGTCGCTTCTTCTCGCTGTCTTCTTCAAACGGAGGGAGTGGACCCCGCTCTGGATCAATTTCAACGAGTTCTTCCTCTAAGCGCCGCAATTCATCAGCAATTCTGATTAACTCCTCGATGGATGCATCTGGAGTTTGCTGTGCCAAAGCCATCATTTGGTTTTCGAGGCTTTCGAGGCGCATGCCTCGTTCTGTGAACTCAATTTCAAACGCTCCGATTTGTTGGTCGATTGATTCATCCAAATCGGTAAGAATGTCGGCAGCAGTGCTGTAATCACGCTCTTCAATCCGTCCTGTCCGTGCAACCAAGTGCTCGTCACGCTCGTCGAGTGCAAGCACAGATGGAAGCTTTAAATCGATGTCATGGAGGGCGGTTTTCATGTATGATTCATGCCGTGAATGTGCGCTCTGTGCCATGGCCACCGTGTCGAATTCTGGCGGCTCATATCCATCAGCACCGATGATTGGGAGTTCGGAGTGAAGTTCAATTCCTCCAATTTTGGTGTCGCTGTAAATCACATCTGTTGCTTCAGCAATGAGGCGGGTGGCGATGTCTGAAACGCGTTCACGCTCAAGTGTCGGCCTCGAACGGTATGATTGTGTTTGCTCCCCCGAGAGAACCGCTGCGACATCGTCTCCATCGAGCAACTCTTGGCCAGATTCGATGGCCAATGCAACCAAGTCGAGGTTGGCTTTTGTCGCACGCCATGATGGTTGAGTGTGCAATACGATGCTTGCTAATTGTCCATCGTCCAACATGAGACCTCGTCTTAGGGCGAGGTGCCTTGCAAAGAGCACAAGGCTGGTCGATGTCGGCGATTGAAGATTGACCTTTGCCGCATTTTTCACCAAGTCCCAGAGCCTTGAAGCAGGCCAACGGTTGGCTTCAATCGTGCTTGAAAGGACCACATGGACGCCCATGTTGAGCGCATAGTCGACCATCATTCCGACCATGCTTGCCGCGTCGGGCCGGTCTGCGATGAGGTGTGCGTCGTCAATGGCAAGGAACCTCGCATGTGCCAAGGCTTCCTGCCATCCCGGAGGGAGCTGTTCCAGCGGGTTCAGATCTGCTGCGTTTAGCAAGTAGACTTCTCCTTCTTGCCTTCGAATGATTCCTTGCGCCATTGCATGAACCAGGTGTGAGCGACCGCTTTCATTCGGGCCGACCAACAAGAGTGGGTTAAGCGCAAGACCGGGTGAATCGACCACGGCCTCTGCGGCTTGTGTTGCCCGCAGGTTTTCTTCAGTGGTGAACCACTGTTTGAAACTCATTCTCGATTCAGGGCTGAGGCGAGGCGGCCAAGGGGCGTTCAGCGGTGCGGCGGTGCTGTGGTGAAATGGCGAAGATTCCTCTGGCTGTGCGAGGTGTTTTGGCAATTCGTGGATGGTCCGTCCACGTTGGCGATCAAGCACGCTTTCCCAAACGGGGCGGCCATCCTGTTCCAATCCAACGAAGAAATCCTCTGAATGTTCGCCTACCAATTCTTCTTCAATCGATGCACCAGTGCGTTCTCGCAAGTTACGCAATCGACTGGATACAATGCTCGCTAATGATTCATCATCGGTGGATAGGTTCAGCGTGGGTTGATGTGTTCTACTTTCCTTTCCGAGAACAGCATCGGCTACCAAATGGTACGTCGGGCGTTCGACCACCCCGAACCGTTGGAGCAACGTTCCCTGTTTTGGTGCTGGCACAGAACGCTTCCCAAGCAATTGATTCAAACGAGATTTCGGGGCAATGCCTTTGGCAATCGTTTCCTGCTCTTCCTTTGGTAGTGTGGGTGCAGCCCCGGTCTCGGCAAGACGCTGTTTGGCCCTCGCAATGGCCAAGTCCAAATGCTCCCGTCTCGACGTCATTGGAGCCCCTCTTTTTCGCTGCGAAGTCGCTCGAGGTCTTCGAGTTCCCATACGCTCATTTGATCTTCAATGGTTGGAGGACTTTGGTCTTTGGAAGCAATCTCTCTTGGGAGGTGTTTAGGTTGGGCCTCAGCATCAATACCGGGTCTTGCTAGCAATGGTGAGAGCGCATCAGGTGCCTTGTGAGGGAGGCGATCATTGACGGCTGCGATTGGCCGTGGTCCTGCGCCAACGGGGGGTAATTCATGATGGCTCTTTGCCGATCGTTGCTTGGCAGCTTGGCCGAGGGGTCGCATGGATGAAGACGAAGGCTTGAGCAGTTTCTCAACGGCCTTTTCTTGTCGTTGTTGGATTGCTTCTAACGAAGCGGAAATTGCAACAGGTTTTCGTCCCGAAGGAACTGTGGGGAAGTGCGATTGTCGCTCTGGTGCGTCGGCTGCTGCTGCAACTCGGGCGACATGATTCGGCACGCTTCGTTGCGCTGTTGATTGTTTTTTACGCCGGCGAAGGCGTTGTGCTGGCCGTGGGCCTTTCTTTTGCACACCACTTTGCTGCACCCGAACTCGTGTCGTAGGCTGATCATCTATCACCTGAACAACTTCAACTGGTGACGGGGTCTCTTTCACATGAGGTACAGTTGGCTTGTGTGGTGGAGTTACGGGGGCCTGCTCAAGTGTCTGATGTTCCATGTCGTGCACTGGTTTTATTTCACTTTCCTCGATGCGTGGTTGTTGTTCTTCGACCCAAGATTCCATTTGAGAACTCAAGGCTTGTGTGGCATGAATTCGATCGGCTTGTGTGGTTGGTTCCCGTCCACCAATCAGCGATGTTCCGGAGGGCGGATTAGCGTCGGGTGAATGCTCCACCGCTCGCTGGAGTTGTTGTTCGATCCATTGCCGCTCTTCTTCCGTTGGTGGTGCGCACAACGGATGGTCGAGAATGAGATCAGGTTCTGTGAGCCAATGATCGATTTCATGGGCCAAGATGGGGGTGAGGCATCGCGTGAGCCGATGCCGAGGTTCTAACTCAAATGTGTTCAAGTCAGTAGCGATCAACACCACGTGGTCATCCATTCGAACACCGTCGACGACATCTCGAATGAAGTCGATGGTTCGGTCATCACCGTTCATTCCTGCCAAGTATTCCACACCCTCAATGAGGACCACAGCTCGCATGTTTTCCCATAGGAATGCATCAATGGCAACCCTTACAGATTCGATGGTGGGGTTGAGGGCACGAGGGTGAGTCCCGTTGCTCAGCCAATGGCATGCTGCAGCGGGGAGGTTATGCTCTACACTCAGCGCATCAATATCATGACGAGAAATCACGAGTATGGGGCGTCCATGATTTGCGAGGTGTCCGGCAAGCGTGAACATTGAGGTTGGGTCTTGCGCATCGAGCAACAAGGCATCGCCGGGGTGAATCATCCGTTCCATTCCCTCGTACCGTTGCATGTAGGCCCTGCTTTTTTGGCGAACTGCCTCCGGTGCTTCCACGCTGACTTCGAGTTCAGGAAGACGTTCTTCACGGCGCCAACTTCCTGGTTTGAGTTTGACATCAGACCACCATCGTTCGTCTTTGGTCTCTTTACGCTCAGTTGCTTCGAGGTTGAGGTAGGCGTTCGGGTGAAGGTGACAAATCCGTTGTGCATCTGCCGCAGGGAGTTCATGGATTGCAACAAGTGCATCAAGGGGGGCTGCATCATCTTCAATTTCGAGCAATGCTTCCAGTCCGAACACGATTGCTTCAGCCTCATGGATGGCCAGAACAGGGTGGCCTTCGATGAACAGGATGTGTCCAATTCTTGGCATCTTCTCCTTTGGCTTTCGTTCTGTACGGATGAAACCAGTCGTTGCCAACTTGGCAATATCTGCAGAAAGAAGCCGAAGCGCCTCACGATCGCCACGACGGATTTCCGTGACATCGCCCTGCGGTAATTCGACCATTTCTCACACCCCTACGGGGTGTAAGCCGGCTGAAGTGTTCTTGAAGGGTCCGCATGATTTTCTTCTGCGATAGCGGTTTGAAGCATGAACCCCTCGGGCCGACATGGGCGAGGCATTCGGCAACTCCGGCATCCCTTTGCTCATAGAAGACGAGTTGGCCCTGTGGAATGCTGGCTTGGAGGATTTTGACCAAGGGCGCTACTGGCATGCTCACGAAGATTGGGAAGATTTGTGGAATGCACACAAACGACGTGGGGCGCCCTCATCGGAGATTTTGTTTGTCCAAGGTATGATTCAAACCGCAGCATTGCTTCTCAATCATGAGCGGAAAAAGGAGCGGGGCGTGAAGAACCTCACCGTCAAAATTAACGCGAAATTAGCCGGTTGGGGCTGTGTTTGGAACATTGATGTTTCCAAGCACCTCGATTCAATGAATACATTTGGACTCGATGCGGGCGTTTGGTCGTTAGATGCGCAGGCATACACTCTCGAACGGTGCAGCAGCCGTGAAGTTCAAGATTGACGGCGTGGAGGTCTCTTCATGCAGGAACATACCAACACCCTCCCTGCTGGCATGCGACGGTTCAACGAATTGGATTTAGCAAAGCCATTCAAAACTCGCTTTTTCGTGGCCTCAGCTGGTGCCACAGCCATTGTACTTCTTGTTGCTTTTACAGTCTGGAATGCATTTGATACATTGATTCCAGCATTGCTCCTCGTGGCAATCCTACCGTTCGCCATCTCTCAACTTCACTCGAGATCCGCTATGTTGAATGTTCCACTTGCTGTTGACATGAATCACCCGTTTATGGATGAAGATCCAATCGGGAAATCATCAGTGATGATTCGTCTTTCAGATGGCGAGTGGATCGATATCGGCGAAGGCCGTGTCAGACTGGCAGAAGATGATTTACTCGGAGGTACAAACCTCGTTCGAGACAACGACGACTACACCCTCATTGGTCATTTTAGCGAGTTGCCAATGAATCACCGAGGCATCAAGAAACAAATTGTGGTCGTGAATCAAGCAATTGCATTGAGAGATGCTGTCAACGGATCTGAAGATACCATTGAAGACGCGAGGTCCCGTGAAACAAAAGAAACCGGCCTTCTTGATCGTTCTTGGATGGAAGAACAGACCGAAATTGAGATCGAACCAGATGGCTTGATGAGCAAATTACGGGGCGAATAAATCGTTTTCTTGGAAAAAACGACCCCCCATCTTCAAAACCGTTCGCTCAGACCAAGGACTGTGACGGCACCGACGCGTTGGGGACAAACGCTCGAAAGTTTGGGGCCTGCGGAGCAAGAAACGTTGCTTGGGACCTCCCTCTCTCGCCGGTTCACGACGCTTCCACTTTGGTTATCTCACCCCGCTAACATAGGTGCTTTCTACGGGTTTCTTGTCTCACTGACACTTCTTTTGCCATACCGCTTTGCAGGTGAAGACACCAACGGTTGGTTGGCAAACTGGGTTTTCCATATGTCGATCCTGATGGTTGCGTGTCTGATCATGGGGTTTGCGTCCCTTCTTCTCGTCCGCTGGTCGAAACGATTCCCAATGTCGCCACCACGGGTGTTCCTCTATCCTATGCCGTTTTTGGGGATGGCATTGCTGACCCTTGGGCGAACGGACATGGTGAATGTTCCAACGGCGCTTGTGTGGTTGCTGTTGTTGTTACCCGGGCCAATGTATGTTCACTTGTCATGGGCACCTCGCTGGCGATTGCTCTGCATGCTTGAAGATGGACGCGATCCGTTCATGGGGATGGAATCGAAACAAACAGAACCAAACGAAGACGCCGTCGCTCTTGCGGGTGACGACCATGATCTTCTCTCGGTCGTCGAAGAGTACGCTGAAGAGTGACTTGCTCAATCGAGGTGTTACAACACCTCATCGCTCAACTCTGCAATCTGATGTAATTGACTTGGCTCACTGCTACTAACTTACCATTTGTGTCGTAGAGGTCTGCGTGGGCCAAGCACATTGTTTTACCAATTCGAATCACATGAGCTTTGCACACCACGTCTGTGTGGCAGGGTCGCAAAAAGCGGATGTTGAAATCGGTTGTTGCAACATTTGCATCTGCGCCTATTTCGGTTAAAATCGACCAACAGGTCACAGTATCAGCAATTGTTCCAAGCATGCCGCCGTGGAATGTTTCGAAGATTCCATCCCATCGCTGGTGGCGTGGAACTGTTGCTTCACATAGTCCCTTTTCCAGCTTTACAATTTCCATTTTGAGTGTATCGACAATCGGAATTGATTGAATGCGTTCGTGAAGCTCACGTAGTTCCTGTTCGTTGAGCGTCTTCCTTTCCATTCGTTCACCTCAGATTAGATCGAGTGTAGGACCAACTTTTTCGAAGAGTCGCAGCACTTCATCAAGGTCATCCCTTGAGAGCCCAGCGGACATTTGCGTACGAATTCGTGCCTTGTCTCGTGCAACCATCGGGAACACAATGGCTCCTGCCATCACGCCTTCTTCACCGAGGGCTCGAGTCATGGCCTTCGCCACGCTTGAGTCGCCACACATAACTGGGATGATTGGCGTTACTGAGGCGCCGGTGTCAAAACCGAGGGATTGTAACTCCTTTCGGAAATAATTCGTGTTTTCCCAGAGTTTAGCATGGTGTTCTGGTTCTTCCATGAGGACTTCCACAGCGGCTTTCTGGGCAGCAGCGACACCCGGTGGTTGTGATCCGGAGAGCAACCAAGATCGAGAGTGATTGAGTGCATGGTTTCGAGTCATTTCCGTACCCGCAAGAATTCCGCCTTGGACACCGAGGGCTTTGGAGAACGATCCGGTCTCAAAGTCGACCTTCCCTTGAAGGTTGAATTGAGCCACAATTCCAGCGCCTTTCTCACCAAGCACTCCTTCGCCGTGGCAATCGTCGACGTACACCATGGCTCCGTACTCTTCTGCGAGAGCCGTCACCTCATCGAGGGGGGCAATGTCGCCGTCCATCGAAAACACGCCGTCAGTGATGATGAGTTTTCGTTGTGCCCCTTCATGAGCCTTCAGCACTGCTTCCAGTTCACCCATGTCGTTGTGGGCATAGACGCCCCGGCTCGCTTTTGTGAGCCGAACGCCATCAATGATTGATCCGTGATTCAATTCATCACTGATGATGACATCTTGTGGTCCAGTGACGAGGGTGGGAATGAGACCCACATTTACAGTGTATCCAGCGGAATAAATCAACGAGGCTTCAACACCCTTGAATTCAGCCACTTTCCTTTCGGCCTCAAGGTGAATGTCCATTGTGCCTGCAATGGCCCGCACGCTCCCGCTTCCAGCCCCGTATTTTTCAGTTGCATCGAGCATTGCTTGCTTGACTTTTGGATGGGTGGTGAGGTTGAGGTAATTGTTGGCTGAAAGCATGATCGTTGGCTTTCCATCCATGTGGCAGCGTGGTTGGTTTGGACTTTCGAGGGTCGGAGGTTCCCAGAGAAGGGATTTTTCTGCGAGGTCATCGTATCGGTCTTTCATCCATGACATATCGCCGGGCATAGCATCGTCTCCAATTTGCTGAAAGCGCCGTGCTTGATGTTCCTTTGGGTTGACGGTGCTGAGACTTCCTGTGCGACCATGCACCTCAAAAGGGAGGCGTTCGTCGCCGCATCATGGAGTTGACCGGAACGGTGAGCAGCGGGCTCGGTCGAGCTCATGTCTTCATGGCTCAACCTCACTACCAAGAGCAGTTCCGTGCGTTGCTTGGAAAAACTGCTTGGCCGGGGACACTCAACGTGACGGTCTCAGGTTCTGATTTGATTTCCTACATCGCGCTTCGAAAGAAATCAGGCATCGACACCCTCGACGCATCAGATGAAGATCGCCTTGCAGCCAAAAGCATCGATGTCAGTGATTTTGAAGCCAACCGCATTCGTGGTTTCCTCCGTGATGGCGTTTCCTTTGGGGGTGCTACCGCATACAAAGCAGAATTCAAAACCGATGAGGGGAGCATTCCTTGCGCCCTTCTCATTCCAGATTTGACGCGTCACATCGATGTCGTTGAAATCATCGCCGGTGCGTGCCTTCGTGAACGGTTCAACCTCGAAGACGGAGCAATCGTTTGCGTCGAGTTGGATTGATGTTTATCGGTGCTTGACGATGGGCAATTCGCCCAACCGCGCCCATTCGTTGTGAAGCAGGCTCTTCAGTTCGTGCTTCGCAGCCTGCCTCCATCGCTTTCGCATGGTCCGCTCGACTGTGGGTCCCACCGGTGGGGCGGAGAACCCCTGAATGTCGACAACTGTAGAATCGAGGGGGAGTTGATTCCAATGGACACCCCATAGCATCAACCAATCGGGTGGGGCTACGCCGAAATCTGCCTCCTTTTCGGGATGGTCAAGCGCTTCACGCACAGCCTTGGGGCTTATTTCACCAATGCACATTCGGTGCAACGCCATTGCCGTGCGACGAACTTGGTTCCACAGAAACGCTTCACCAACAATTTCGAATCCAACAACTCGACCATCGACACGCCATGGCTCGCATGAGAGGATGGTTCGGATTGGGTTTTTCCCTTCCTCGAGGCGGGCAAAGTTCCTTGCATCATAGGTTCCAACAAACATGGAGAGCCATTCATTGAACACTTCGCCTGGGTCTTGCCAAAACTCAATGCATTCGAGACGATAACGGTACACTCGGTACTCGGCCATTCTGGGGTTCCAATCTTCATCCACTTCTTTGACATCAAGGAACGCGATATCCTGTGGTAGGCGATCATCAAGTGCGCGAACCATCTTTCGAGGTGTCAATGCTGTCCAGAGTTCTTTGTCGATGCGAACAACACCGCCGTTGACTCTGACATGAACGCCGGCGTCAGTGCGACTCGAGAGCACAAGGTTGTGCCGCTCGTCTTGAGGATCGAGCCATTTCAAACTGCGAAAGACCCGTATGAGTTCACCCTGAACGGTTGAGACGTCGGGTTGAATTTGGCTACCGTGGTAGGCATCGCCCAAGTATCCAATGCGGAACGCCAAACGAACGGTGGAGCCGTCCGTCATGCGAACACCTCACTCGTCGGATGAGAGCATCTCAATGGCTTCTTCTGGGGAGTAGCCCAATCCACCAACAGCCCACACCAAGGCTTGCTTCAGCCAAGGTTGGACCATTGGGTTCTTCTTTGATGGGTCCATGACTTCGATAGCATCGACGATGTTCCTGCTCGCATTGAAGAGCACTTCGTCGGTTGGGATGTCATTGAGTTCGAGCTTCTTAGCATAGCGTTGGAATTCCTTGACAGCGACGGGAATTCGGCGGCATTCGAGCGCGAATGTGGCAAAGTCAGCAATGTATTCCTCATTCTCTTCATCAAGTTGCATAGCTTTCTTGTACGCCATCATGATCTTTCCACCAGGAATCACATCGTCTTGTGCTTCCATGTTCTTCATGTTCGCAAACTCAGCATACATGTGGTGAACTTGGGCGTTTTTCTTGTGCTGGCCCATCTTTGCATCAAGGTCGGCAATTGCGCCATCAAGGTCGCCGTTGCGCAGCATTTCAATCGGTTCTTGGAGAAGTTCGTCATTGCTCATGTTCATCGCCTAATGTTTGCCGGTGTGTTCGGTCTTTTCAATCAGTCGTTCGACCGGTTCGAATTTCAATCCTCTGAAGCAGCTGCTACAATGGTGTCTTTCAAATCGCTCAAAAGGTGAGATTGACTGTTTTTCTTGTGCATTTCATTGAGCAGGCCCTTTGCCTTCTCCCACTTACGGATGTTGTACATGCAATGCTTAGGGTCGGGTCGAACGGTACGGATGGTTCGCTGGTAGGTCATGATGCCCACTAAGGTTCGAATCAATCCTTTGCCAGCCTTTTCAGCAGCGTTGTCGTTTTCGTTTTCTTTGGTGCCAGGAATCGTGTGTTGTACGACAGGAACATTCGATTCTTCAACAATGCCTACGCCCGAATCAGTGAGGACAGTGACCGTGGCAAAACCGAGGATTGTGCCCATCGGTGAGCGTTGGACAACGACT
>Ga0209251_1000021_pt1 | contig 138591 bp, 124 predicted proteins | sample SaaInlV_100m_DNA_6_FD_184665 | JGI IMG/M metagenome (GOLD analysis project Ga0209251, IMG submission 184665) | Marine microbial communities from expanding oxygen minimum zones in the Saanich Inlet - Saanich Inlet SI073_LV_10m_DNA (SPAdes) (version 2) | ecosystem: Environmental > Aquatic >...
CGCCTTATTTCGTCAGTTCGACCCGAGCTTTAATTTCAGCCAATAAAAAACCCCAATCCATGCGGATTGAGGTTGTTTATTGGTGGAGCTAGGCGGGATCGAACCGCCGACCTCCTGCATGCCATGCAGGCGCTCTCCCAGCTGAGCTATAGCCCCGATATTCGGGTTTCTTTCACTGGTGATTGAAAGGAGCGCGAATTCTAGGGATGGCCTTTAAGAGTGTCAACCGATAAGAGAGAAGGCTGTCCGCCTATTCGAAAATGCTAAGACATCGACTGTAGATATTCTCTATAATGCTCAGCCCGATAGTGGTCATGCTTGGCCCTTTTAATCTTTAAGTTCGATGAACTTTTCATGCGGAGAGAATCAGTGAAGTCACCTGTTCGAGTTGTTATTACCGGCGCCGCCGGCCAAATTAGCTATTCACTACTGATGCGTGTTGCTTCAGGTCAGATGTTGGGTATGGATCAACCGGTGATTTTGCATCTGCTTGAAATCACTCCCGCGCTGGATGCTCTAAAGGGCACAGCCATGGAAATTGATGATTGCGCATTTCCGTTGGTTGCCGGAATTGTTATGACTGACGATCCGAATGTTGCCTTTAAAGATGCGGATTACGCTCTATTGGTTGGAGCACGTCCTCGCGGTCCCGGCATGGAGCGTAAAGATCTGCTGGAAGCCAACGCTGCTATTTTTTCAGTTCAGGGCAAGGCTATTAATGATCACGCCAGCCGTGATATCAAAGTTTTGGTTGTGGGTAATCCCGCCAATACCAATGCATTAATTACTCAGCGCAATGCGCCGGATATCGATCCAGCTAACTTCACCGCCATGATGCGATTGGATCACAATCGTTCTCTTAGCCAACTGGCTGCCAAAACCGGAAAGCACTCCACTGATGTTAAACATATGACGGTTTGGGGTAACCACTCTGCGACTCAATACCCCGATATTCACCATGCGACTATCGCCGGTGAACCCGCACTTAATCTGGTTGACCAAGATTGGTACGAAGAAGACTTTATTCCGACGGTTCAGCAACGTGGTGCGGCTATTATCGCTGCTCGCGGCGCCTCCTCAGCTGCTTCGGCAGCCAATGCGGCGGTGGATCACGTTCGAGATTGGGTGTTGGGAACCGCCGAGGGCGATTGGGTCAGCATGGGTGTTTACAGTGATGGTAGCTACGGAATTGAAGAAGGTTTGATTTATTCTTTTCCCGTAACTTGCGCGGATGGCAAATGGTCTATCGTTCAAGGCTTGAATATCAACGATTTCTCTCGCCAGAAAATGACTTCGACTGAGACTGAATTGAAAGAAGAGCGTGATGCGGTTGCGCATCTGCTCGGTTAAAGGAGAGCTCTTTATGCGCTCAAGGCCGTTCTCTATGTACTCAAGGCTGTCAATGCGCTCAGGGCTGTCAACCCGCTCAGGGCTGTCAATGCGCTCAGGGCTGTGCTCTTGAATACATTGATGCCAGGAGCCAAGGCTCCCGACTTTAGCCTTGAAGATCAGGATGGTAACCAGGTCAGCCTGAGCCAGTTTCTCGGTCAGGTGGTGGCTGTCTATTTTTATCCAAAAGCCATGACGCCCGGATGTACCGTTCAAGCCTGTGCACTACGCGATTCTAGATCTGATCTTGAAAAAGCCGGTGTAGTTGTTTTGGGTATTAGCCCTGATCCTGCCAAGCGTTTAAAGAAGTTTGAAGAGCGTGACGAGCTAAACTTTACCCTGCTTGCGGATGAAGATCATGCGGTCGCCGATCAGTTCGGTGTCTGGGGGCTTAAGAAGTTTATGGGTCGCGAATACGATGGTATACATCGCATGACCTTTATTATTGATAAAACGGGCACAATCGCCCACACCATGACCAAGGTGAAAACCAAAAGTCATCACGAAGATGTCCTCAATTGGATATCAGAGAACTTGGGAGCATCTGAATAAGTTTGAGTTAGATTTTCGGTGAGAAAAATCATCTGCTTTGAGGCAAAGATTGAAGGTAATAGCACCGCTATTGGCGAAATTTTTAGCAAAAGGGCAGGTAATTTTAGCTCGCGAAAAATAATTCAAACTTGTTTAGAGGTTCCCTCAATTTGGAGAATAATCTGTGCTCGAATTTTTAATCCCCGCTGCCCAAGCTCAAGAAGCAGTTCCCGCTCAAAGCAACCCTATCTTTTCGCTGATTATGTTTGGCGGTCTATTTATCATCATGTATTTCATGTTGATTCGCCCCCAGAAGAAGCGCCAGAAGGAGCATCAGAATTTAATGGGTGCTCTGAATAAAGGTGATGAGGTGGTGCTTACCAGTGGTTTGCTTGGAAGAATTACCAGTCTGACCGATGACTACCTGACCATTGATACGGGCACCGTAGAGTTGAAATTCCAAAGAGTGGCGGTGCACGCCGTTTTGCCGAAAGGTACGATAAAGAGTATTTAAATGATTGAGGCTCCGCGGTTAAAACTGGCTAATCTGCCAACACCGCTGCAGCTTCTGCCATGCATTTCTGAACAAGCCGGTCGCAGCATCTGGGTAAAGCGGGATGATCTGACCGGCTTTTCTATATCCGGGAATAAAGTACGAAAACTTGAATACAGTCTTGCCAAAGCCCGCGCCGAAGGCGCAGACGTCGTTGTCACCTGCGGTGGAATTCAGTCCAATCACTGCCGCGCTACCGCCATTTTGGGGGCAAAGCTTGGGTTTAAGGTGCATCTGCTGTTGCGCGGTGAAGAGCCTGAGGAGATAGACGGCAATTTGTTCCTAGATCAGGTTGCCGGTGCTGAAATCAGTTATTTTGCCAAACGTTACTACCACGCACACCTCGATTTCATCGCTGAGGAGACCTGTGAAAAATATCGCAGGGAAGGGCGGACCCCCTTCTTTATCCCCACTGGAGCCAGTGATGCAGTTGGTGTGTGGGGATATGCCAATGCGGCGGAGGAGTTAAAGCAGGATTTTGCGCGACTGCAGATTCAACCGGAACATATTGTTTCCGCCACCGGCTCGGGGGGCACACAGGCGGGCCTTACCGCAGGTGTTTTGATGCACGATATCCCCGCGCAGGTAACGGGTTACGCTGTTTGTGACGACGAGGACTGGTTTGTAAATAAGGTGAATACTGACATCCAGCAGTGGGCCGAAGATTACGAAATTGACTTGGACTTCCACAGGCTAAAAATCTCTGTCAGAGATGCCTATATTGGCGAAGGTTACGCCATAGCGGATAAAGCCGTCTTTGATACTATCACTCAGGTATTGCGCACAGAGGCCTTACTGCTGGATCCGGTTTACTCCGGCAAAGCCTTTTATGGAATGCTGTCTGATATTGCCGCGGGAAATTTTTCTGGGGAAGGTGATATCGTCTTTGTCCATACCGGCGGAGCATTTGGATTATTCGCTCAGCGTCAGCAATGGATTCAGAATTCAAATGTATAGAGCAGAGATAATAATCTTTATTAAACAAATAGATACATTTTATACCTAAAGTTAAATCTAGATATATTTTTTAATCGAATTGCCTTAAAGGAGTAGTACCAGATGTTCGAAACCATTTTGGGTCAGCTAAATTCTTGGGTCTGGGGACCACCCATGCTGGTACTGCTTTTGGGTACTGGTCTCTATCTGAGTATTGGTCTTAAGGGACTTACCCTGCGCAAAATCGGGGCCAGCTTTAAGGAACTTTGGGCGGGTCGTTTTGGCGAGGGCAGTGGAGAAATCCCACCTTTCCGAGCATTGATGACATCCCTCTCAGCTACCATCGGTACAGGAAATATTGCCGGTGTAGCCACCGCTATTGGAATAGGTGGCCCTGGGGCGCTGTTCTGGATGTGGATGACAGCATTGGTAGGTATGGCGACTAAATATGCAGAAGCTGTATTGGCGGTTGAATATCGCCAGAAAAATGACAAGGGCGAGTATGTCGGCGGTCCTATGTATTACATACGCAATGGCTTGGGGCCCAAATGGGCATGGATGGGAGTCGCCTTTGCTCTGCTTTGTGGTGTCGGTGGTTTTGGCATTGGCAATGGAGTGCAGGCCAATTCTGTGGCCGACGCGCTGAATCTATCCTTTGGCATACCGGAATGGACAACCGGAGTTACCTTGGCGATTCTGATCGCCTTGGTCATTTTTGGGGGCGTAAAACGTATCGCCACCGTAGCGGCACGCTTGGTTCCTTTTATGGCTGTGGCCTATATCCTGTGCGGATTGGTGATATTGCTTATCAATGCTGTGGAAGTTCCTGCAGCCTTCGTGACCATTGTTAAATCAGCCTTTTCTCCGGTTGCCGCAACGGGTGGATTTGCCGGGTCTGCTATGTGGTTGGCGATACGCATGGGCGTGGCCCGTGGTGTGTTCTCGAATGAGGCAGGGCTTGGTAGTGCGCCAATTGCTCACGCTGCGGCTCAGACTAATAATCCGGTGCGACAGGGCCGAATTGCCATGCTTGGAACCTTTATAGATACCATTGTGCTTTGCTCTATAACCGGCTTGGTGATCGTGGTGACTGGCGTCTGGACTGGTGCGGAGCAGGGAAGTGCCATGACAGCCGCTGGTTTTTCTTCGGTATTGCCGGGAGGCGACAAGATTGTCGCTTTGGGCTTGGCCGTTTTTGCCTTCACCACACTCTTGGGTTGGAGTTATTACAGCGAGCGCTGCTTCGGATTCCTCTTTGGTATTAAAGCGTTGATTCCCTTTCGCATTCTCTGGGTTCTTGCTATACCCCTTGGTGCCACCATTAACTTGGGTATGGTCTGGACTATAGCTGACACCATGAACGGATTGATGGCTCTGCCGAATTTGATTGCGTTGCTGTTGCTTAGCCCGGTAGTTTTTCGACTTACACAGGCAGACAATAATAAGTCCAGCTCTGCAAATACGGAGACCAGTGAACAGCAATAAACTCACTATCGCGATCTCGTCGAGGGCTCTCTTTGACCTCGACGAAAGCCACAAGGTTTACGAATCTCTGGGCGTTGACGCCTATGCGAAATACCAGATCGAGCATGAAGATGAGCCTTTAGCGCCGGGCGAGGCCTTTGGTTTGGTTCGTAAGATGCTCAAGATCAACGAGACTCTGGGCGAGCGAGCAGTTGAGGTGATTTTGCTGTCTCGCAATAACGCCGACTCAGGTCTGCGAATATTCAATACTATCGAACACCACGGATTAGACATTACGCGTGCCGCCTTTTGCGGAGGCCAGGACCCCTGGCGCTACGTGCGTGCTTTTGAATGCGACTTGTTTCTTTCACTACATACTGAAGACGTGCGCGGAGCACTGGAGCAGGGAGTTGCATCAGCGAGTTTGATGCCGAGCTCAGCAAAGCAAGATGATCAGGGCGACGAAATCCGTTTTGCCTTTGATGGTGATGCAGTGCTGTTTTCAGATGAGTCAGAGCGGGTATACAAAGAAAAAGGTTTGGAAGCCTTTACCGAGAGCGAGAAGAATTCGGCGCGCACACCGATGTCCGGCGGGCCCTTTAGAAATTTTTTGAGCGCCTTACAGCACCTGCAATCGAAATTTCCGCCCGGCGAATGTCCGATTAGAACGGCCCTGGTCACTGCCCGTTCAGCGCCAGCTCACGAACGTGTGGTTCGAACGCTAAGAGACTGGAGCATCTTTCTCGATGAATCCCTTTTTCTGGGCGGCTTACCTAAAGGCGAGTTTCTTCGTTCCTATGGCGCGGATGTATTCTTTGACGATCAGCAGGCGCATTGTGATTCGGCTAGTGAGCATGTGGCTACAGGGCATGTGCCTAGTGGTGTAGCTAATAGTTAGCAGCTCTTTTTGTCGGCCATCAATCTTTTTTGTTATTAAATATTTCCACTGCCGTGGGGGCGATCTTTTCTTTGCGTGCCCACAAATTTGCAGGGCGTAGCGCCACGACAATAGGCAGTGGCTGGGGAAAAATTGGACAGACTTTGGGCCGGCCGAAGCCTTGGCGGCATGGACGCCGCCAATCAACACAAAAGTGACCCCCTGCCGCGGTAACGGCCATGCTTTCGGCAAGCAAAGAAAATGAACACCCCCGCGGTAGCGACAAGCCTTACGCCAGCAAAAAGCCCTAAGGATTTGCCGCCGGTCCCGGCGCCGGCGCACCACCACCCAAATTCCGCCCTGGCCCAAATACTTCAATAGAAACCACATCCTCCAGCGCTTCATAACGATGCTCTACATAGGCGGGAATAGTAATCATTTCTCCCGGCCCAAAGGCAAAGGACTCGTCACCCATGTAGGCAATGGCATGGCCTTCAAGTATCAATACAATCTCTTCGTCTGCGTGGTTGTGTGATGGAGTGGAGAAGCCTTTCTCAAGCTCGATACGGCTGATTCGAACAGTAGCCATGGCAACTGCGCGACCGGTTATACCGGGGCGGATATTTCGGCCGTCCATTCCAAAGAGATCATGAACTTCCATTGCCGGTTCAATGAGAGCTTGCGGCTGTGCTAAGCCGATCTGTGCGAAGCCAAGCAAGATTAGTGGTAAACAGATGCCTAAGAATTTGTTCATGATGGTTGTTCTCCCCCAATTTGAGAGTTCGATCATAACCAAAATAGACTGATAAATACTTGTGAATCCGGGTAGATGGTCAAAGCCTCTAAATTTTCCGAACAATGTAGCCGCGGATATCTTGACCTTGGGATCATTTCGGCTCAGTCTTCTGCTTATTACTTTTATGAACGGATCACATGAAACTTCAGCAGTTGCGTTATATCTGGGAAGTCGCTCGACACGACCTGAATGTGTCTTCGACCGCCCAGAGTTTGTTTACTTCACAGCCTGGTATATCTAAGCAGATTCGGTTGTTGGAGGACGAGCTCGGCGTAGAGGTTTTCTCCAGAAGTGGTAAACACCTGACTCGAGTTACGCCAGCGGGGGAGGAGATTCTGCGCCTGGCGGGAGAGATTCTGCATCAAACAGAAAACATTAAGCGGGTGGGCAAGGAGTTCAGCAATCCCAGTGAAGGATCCCTGTCTGTCGCTACAACTCATACTCAGGCGCGCTATGCATTGCCGCCAACAATCAAAACCTTTATCAAGAAGTATCCAGAAGTCTCATTGAATATGCATCAAGGCACGCCTATGCAGATTTCCGAGATGGCGGCTGAGTGGAACGTCGATTTTGCCATTGCCACCGAAGCTCTGGATCTGTTCGCCGATCTCATCATGATGCCCTGCTATCGTTGGAATCGGTGCATATTGGTTCCCAAGAATCACCCGCTCTGCTCAACTTCATTTTTAACCATTGAGAATCTGGCTAAATACCCTTTAGTCACCTATGTATTCGGTTTTACTGGCCGATCAAAATTAGATGAGGCATTTCAGGCCAAAGAGCTCACTCCCAAGGTTGTGTTTACGGCGTCAGATTCCGATGTAATCAAGACTTATGTCCGCTTGGGTTTGGGTGTTGGCATCGTTGCACATATGGCTTACGACCCGGTGATCGACAGCGATTTGCAGTTAATTGATGCACGTCATTTGTTTAAAAGTAGCATCACCAAGCTAGGTTTCAGGCGTGGTACCTTTATCCGCGGCTACATGTATGATTTTATCGAGATGTTTTCTCCACATCTGACTCGCGAAGCGGTGGATCAGGCTCACCAGTGTCGCAGCCGTGAAGAGCTGGATGATCTCTTTGCCAAGGTTGAGTTGCCAGAGTACTAACCCAAGCCAAGATGGTGACAGAGGAAGGATTGAAATGAGCATCAAAGGATACTGTCTGTGTCGAACCGTTCAATATGAATTGGACGGTGAAGTGGGCGATGCGGTGCGCTGCTATTGCCGAAGTTGCCAGTGTGTTACCGGTTCTGCCTTTGCTACCGTAGCTATGGCCGATGCAAGTCGCTTTCGACTAACCTCCGGCGAGCAAGCGATTTCCTCTTTTGAATCCAGCCCAGGTAAAAGACGGCATTTTTGTAGCAAATGTGGATCAGCCATTTTTACGAAATTGGATTCAGATGCCAATACTTACAGATTGCGTGTCGGCGGCTTGGAAGACTTACTTGGCGTCAATGTACTAAAACATATCTTTGTTGCGGAGAAAGTCAGCTGGTATGAGATAAAGGACGACTTACCGCAATTTGATGGCTGGCCCTGAATGCTGTAAAAGGCAGTCTTGCATTACCTGGACAGTTAGGTCCGGTGAATATATCAATTATTGATAATGGAACAGTCCAGAGAGGACTGAAGTTAGAGGAATTATGGAAGCACAGTCGTATGAGTTGGCTGATGGAACACAGCTTATTGTAAGGGAAGCAACTCAAAATGATGCAGGCGCTCTGATGGAGTTTTTACCTGTCGTCTTTGAAGAAACAGATGGATTGCTGATGACTCGCGAGGAATTTGATAAGACCTTGCAGGAGCAGGTGGATCTGCTCGGAACCATTGCCGCATCCAAAACCCAACTCGCACTAGTCGCCCACATTAATGAAGTTCTTGTGGGCCTGCTTACCTTTACCGGAAGGGACTTGGAGCGAGTGCGCCATACCGGAGAGGTTGGCTTGATTGTCGCCCAGAAACACTGGGGTCTTGGTGTTGGCAAAAACATGATGAAAGCCCTTCATATCTGGGCCAACGCCAATCCCCTCATTAGCAAAATCGACCTGCGTGTGAGGCTTTCCAATCGTCGGGCTATCAATCTCTACGAAAGTTTGGGCTATCAAGTTGAAGGCTGGATACGCAGGGCAGTCAAGATAGATGGTGAATACGATGATCACTTCTGGATGGGCAAAGAGCTACCTTTTTAACGCTCAGTATTGGCTGAGCCCAGTTCGGTAGAAAAAAGAAGATCAAGGCCTCAGGTAGCTTTTTTAAACTGGCTCGGGTCAAGACACATAAGTTTGATATCGATAATCCCCGGTTTGTGTTGCCTCACAGAACTCACCATCAGATTCATATGATCTGCGAAAGCAACCACACCGGGCATGTGGAACACTATTTCGTTTTTCTCCTCGTTCATAAACAGATTGAGAGGTTCTTTTTTCTTGATATGAGAAGCGGCGTTGTGGAGATGTGAGGCGAGCAAACTTCGAAAAGCGTCAAAGTTCATATCGCCAATAAATTCAGAGTTATCCAAGCTGAGCTCACAGTCCAGATCACCCGATTTGGTTGCCAGATTTAGTATTTTGGCTGATTGACCACCGAGGATTTCATCGAACAATAATTTGCCGTCGGCTTCCGGGACTTTAAAGAACATCTGATTTAACCCGTTGATAATAATAGTCATCAATTCATTGGGTTTGATTTCGAAATTCTGCTGCATCTTGCCTTGGCTGCCGGAGATAGTGGAGAAGCTATTCTAACCTAGGTGAATCCCTTGAGTTTTTGAAAATTGCCTCTATGCTTGCCGTCCGTCATTTTTTAAAAGCTTATAGGAGTAGTTCGTGGAAATCGCATGCCTTGATTTGGAAGGTGTATTGTTGCCAGAAATTTGGATCAAATTTTCTGAGGCTACAAATATTCCCGAGCTCAGAGCCACCACTCGAGACATTCCCGACTACGACGAATTGATGGGCATGCGTTTGTCTATCCTCGAAAAACACGGTTTGGGCGTAGGTGAAATTCAGGAAGTGATTGCCACGCTTTCACCCTTGGAGGGAGCCGCTGATTTTCTGGACTGGCTGCGTCGGCGATTTCAGGTAGTGATTCTGTCAGATACTTTCTATCAGTTTGCGGGACCTTTGATGGAGCAGTTGGGTAATCCAACACTGCTTTGCCACAACCTGAAAATTGATGATAAGGGCAGGGTAAGCGGCTATAAACTTCGGCAAAAAGACCCAAAACGCAAGTCTGTTATTGCTTTCAAAAGCCTCACCTACCGGGTAATTGCAGCCGGAGATTCCTACAACGATACAAGTATGCTGGAAGAGGCTGATGCTGGAATCTTGTTTTGCCCGCCGCAGAATGTGATTGATGAATTCCCCCAGTATCCTGTAGCGATGAACTACGATGAATTCCGGGCGGAATTTGTTCGTGCCAGTGTTCGGGATATTTCGCTTTAAATAAAAACTACGAAGTTAGAGATTGCGTTCAAGCTGTCTGAGTAGAGGCTGGATTTTATCCAGCGTTTCTTGAAATTCTGCTTCCGGATCGGAATCCATCACGATTCCTCCACCTCCCCAAGCGTTTAGCACCTGACCATCGGCTTCCAAAGTACGAATGGCAATATTGGTATCCATTGTTCCGCAGCTACTCAAATAACCAATACATCCACAATAGACACCGCGGTCTTTGGTCTCTAGCTCGGCAATGATTTGCATTGCCCGTCTTTTGGGCGCGCCTGTTATCGAGCCCCCGGGAAGGCATCGTTCTAGCACAGAGATGGGGTCCTCCGAGTCCGCCAACTCTCCAGTTACCCGGCTGACCAGATGATGCACTGTGGGAAAGCTGTGCAGCTCATATAGCCCGGGTACCCGAATACTGCCAGGTACACAGCAAGTACTAAGGTCGTTGCGCATCAGGTCAACTATCATCAAATTTTCTGCCCGATTCTTTTCGCTATCGCTCAAATTTCTGGCGAGTTGGGCGTCCTCTGCAGGATTGTCTGATCTGGGTGCAGTGCCCTTGATTGGCCAGGTTTGAACTTGGCGATTGTCAATTTGCAGAAAACGTTCTGGTGATAGGCAAAGTACTTTGTGCTCGCTGAAACCAAGATAAGCTCCATGCGGGGTAGGTGTGAGCTCCCGTAATTGGAGATAGGCCTCTGCACAATCACCTTTGTAGCGCGCAGAAAAATGTTGGGCCAAATTGACTTGATAACAATCGCCATCAGCCAGATATTGGTGAATGCGTTCGATTTGCTGTTGGTAATCTGCTTTGCTTTGCGAAGCCTTAAAGGGTTCGAGCAAAGTAAAGCCATGGGGAAACTTTGTTTTGGTTTTTGAACTCAGAATCTGGCGAATACGCTGTTCAATGTTCACAGGGCAATCGGGATGAATGACCAATTGCGCGCTGCGCTTCAAGTGATCGAGAACTAGTGACCAGAGGTATAGACCCATGCGAACTTGCGCTTGGGAAGCCGTATTTCGGTGCCTAACCTTCTGAAAAGCGTGATTTGATTCGTAGTTGAGGTAGCCGATTAGCCCGCCGCAGAAGGGAATGTCTTCACATTGCGGTACCTGGGAAATTGAAGCTAAGATATCTCGAAGGGGTTGCAAGACAGGTTGGTCTGCGGGCCCGAAACCTGGGTTAAAACTGAGCTGGTCAACCGGTTCCGCCGACAATATATCGAAGCGGCCTGATTGCCGTGAAGACTCTGGAGAATTGAGTCCAGAATCTAACCAGACAGGATCAGCAAGTTCGCGGATGCGCTCAAAGTAGTGAGCTGCAGGAAGGTATTCGAGAGCCTCTAGCCGAACCTTATTGTCAGGCCTGGCATCAACCGGAATTTCCGAGTGCTGCACTAACCCGCCGGTTTCACAGCTTTGATAATAAATCTGTCGGTATTGCCACGAATGCTCTCATCAAAAACGCTGATACTCAGGTCATCATCGGCGTTGGCGAGCAAATCACTTTCTTCGGTGATGATAAAACCGGCTAATTCCAGAAGAGGCGTAATGACTGCCGGATCAATACGGTGTAGGTCCGCGTTGTCGTTGTTCGCGCTGCCACGATGGTCGATAAGAACCAGAAAGCCCGATGGCCCCAAGATGTTGTAGATGGCGTCAAGCGCTTCAAAGGCGGCTGCTTCACCTTCGAAGTTATAGATATCGTGAATGCTATTCACCATAAAGGCGGCTTGCAGTTCGTCAAAAGATCCTGCCAGTTGCCCGAAACGAAGCTCAGCGGTTTCTAATTGAGGTAGTCTGCGGTCAGCCAAACGTGCTTCCAAAGCAATGCGGTTTGCTCCATCGCGCCGCTCGAGAGCCGCCGGAGTATTTTGCGCAATTACCCAGCCGTCCAACCCCACAGCCCAAGCTAGGTTTTCGGCGTAATATCCGCCTGCTGATGCTATGTCTATTACTTCCATACTCTCGGTAATACCGGCCCAAGCGATAACCTGCTCGGGTATGCGCCTCGCGTTGGCCTCCAAATCCTCGGGTGGGCGGCCCGGAGCAAAGAAGCCGCTTTGTACTCTAATTTGAATTAATGCTGTTTCACCGCCACTGACGGGAACAGCAACTCCAGATTGGTCTGTGGATGAGCTTGGAACAAGACTTGAATCTACAGCCGCATCGGAAATGGATGTGGATTCCGGGGCGAGATCCTGGCCGTCCCCAGTACAGCTAACCAGAATGAAACTCGCTAGGATCAGGCAGGACAATAGAATGCCTTGACTAAAAAATACTGATCGAATCATTGGTACCCCTCCTCAATAAAATAACGGACGCGTTCAAATCTATTTTCAAGGCCATGCAAAATTTAGGGCCGCTTTCTAAGGCCACTTTGCCAAGGCGGTCAGGACACGATCGCTATACCAGCTTTGGCCATGGCTACCGTTGTAGCGCGCAAGAGCTGGCTCAACCGCACCAGCCTCCATTTCAAGGTAATAAGCCAGTATTGCACAGCCGTAGCGCAGGTTCGTCGCTACCTCTGTCAGATTGTCCTCAGGTCGGCCCAGTTCAGCTTTCCAGAAAGACATCACCTGCATCAAGCCTTGAGCGCCGGAGCGAGAAACTGCATAGGGTTCAAAACCGGATTCAATTTCGATCAACGACATAACCAAATCTGGATCTAGCCCCGACCGGCTCGCCTCGGCGTGGATGGCGGTCAGCAGTTCCACGCGTTCCTGAGGATCTTCCACATATGTTTCAAGCCAGGCTGATCGAGGCAGCAGCCACACCTGAGCGTCGTATTGATCGACAAAACTTTCGGTATTGTGGATGGCTTCCGCGAGTGCGTCTCGCAATTCTGGATCGATCTGATTGGACTGCGCAATCGCAACAGTTGCAAGCATTAAAGAGCCTGCAATAGCTAAAACCAGTCGCTGAAATTGATTAATGGACTGCCACATTTTCTTTTACAAACTGCATAACTTCTTCTAGAGAGATCTCACGATTTTCGGGTTCGCGACGGTTTCTGTATTCAATTGAACCAGATTCCAGTCCGCGGTCGCCAAGCACAAAGCGATGGGGGATGCCGATTAATTCAACATCAGCGAGCATCACACCTAGACGAGCTTTGTCTTCATCCATATACAGGACTTCGTATTGTGCAGCACATAGTGCAGCGTAAAGCTTGTCGCAGGTTTCTTTAACCTCAGGAGATTTATGAGGGTTAATGGGGATCAGTGCAATTTGGAAGGGCGCAATGGATTCTGGCCAGATAATTCCCCGGTCATCATTGTTTTGCTCGATGGCGGCAGCAACGGTTCGGGTTACGCCAATGCCGTAGCAACCCATGGTCAGAAATTGAGCTTTGCCATTTTCATCTAAAACCTCGGCTTTTAAGGCTTCGCTGTATTTGCGGCCCAACTGGAAGATATGGCCAACTTCGATGCCACGTTTAATCGATAGCGTTCCTGAGCCACAGGGACTTGGGTCGCCGTCAACGACGTTGCGAATATCTGCAACTTCCGGCTCCGGGCAATCTCTTCCCCAGTTGACACCGGTCAGATGAAAACCGTCTTTATTTGCACCACAGACGAAGTCGCTCATCACAGCGGCACTGTGGTCTGTGATGACCTTCAGATTGTTTAGATTAGCCGGGCCAAGTGAGCCGGGTTTACAGCCCACGACTTCCTGAATCCTAGTCTCAGTTGCGAATCGCAGCGGGCTGGATACCGATTCCAGTTTGCCTGCTTTTACTTCATTGAGTTGGTGATCGCCTCGCAATACTAGAGCAACCAAAGAATCTTCCTCGCCCTCAACCACCAGCGTTTTTAGAATTTGATTTGTAGCTGTTCCAAGGAAATCTGAAACCTCTTCGACGCTGTGCTGATCCGGCGTAGCGATTTCTGTCAATGCACTGGTTGCTTGCGGACGCTGCTGTTCAGGCGCTAATGCCTCGGCTTTTTCGATATTGGCTGCAAATTCACTTTTGTCGCTAAACACAATGGCGTCTTCGCCCGACTCTGCCAACACGTGAAATTCATGGGAGCCGCTGCCGCCGATACTGCCGGTATCTGCAAGAACCGGACGAAAATCCAATCCCATACGCGAAAAAATATTGCTGTACGCCAGATGCATGCGATCGTAGGTTTCTTGCAGGCAGGTGTCACTCAAATGAAACGAATAGGCGTCCTTCATAATAAATTCGCGTGAGCGCATCACGCCAAAACGTGGTCGGATCTCGTCGCGGAATTTGGTTTGTATTTGATAGAAATTGGCCGGTATCTGTCGATAGCTGGACAGATCCCTTCTCACCATATCGGTAATCACTTCTTCGTGGGTGGGGCCAAGGCAGAATTCGCGCTGGTGTCGATCTTTGAATTTGAGCAGTTCAGGGCCAAATTGATCTAAACGACCGGATTCCTCCCAGAGCTCTGTTGGCTGTACCACCGGCATTAAAATTTCCTGAGCGCCCGCGGCGTTCATTTCTTCGCGCACGATGCTTTGCACCTTCTGCAGCACACGCACGCCCATGGGCAACCAGGTGTAGAGCCCCGAGGATAGGCGACGAATAAGCCCAGCTCTGAGCATTAGTTGATGGCTAATAATCTCGGCATCGGCTGGAACTTCCTTTTGTGTCGCCAATAGAAAACGGGATGCGCGCATAGAGTTGGAGTCCGGATTTTTGTGTGTTGGTTGAGGGTCGCTATTGTACGTTTAGAAAGCTCGTCCTGTTAGAGCTATCATCAAATTCTCGAGAGGTCCTTAGCGGCGCAGCAATTTAGAAAGTAAACCGCTGTTGCTTTTGCCTTTTTTGGGGTCGTCGGTACGCAGTTCTTGATACTTGTCCTGAATTTTTTGCATATCGAGGTCTAAGTTATCCGCCGATAAATCGCGCATAACTTTGGTAATAGCTGGTTTTTCGTCGTCCTTGCCTTCAGCGGTGCTCGCTTGGCTCAGTTTAATAATGCGCCAGTCTTCTATAGGTTTTCCGAACTCATCGGCAACCACCATAATGGTGGGCTTGAGTCGCGCTTTTTCATCATGGTCAACAACCACGCCGATTTCGCCTGAATCAAGTTGCAAGAGCGTACCTAAGGGGTAGGTCCCGAGAGCCTCAATAAACTGCACCGCTAATTCATCTTGAAAAGCCCTGCCTCGTTGCGCGTAGATATATCGGGAGGCTTCCGAGGGTGACAAAGCAGCCCGCTCGGCCCGCACTGGATTAAGAAGTAAATCGTAGGCAATGGCGATGGATGCGATTCTGGCCAAGAGTGGAATTTCCTCACCCACCAAGCCCTTGGGTTTGCCTGTACCGTTAAATTTTTCTCTATAGGTCTCGATGATGGAAATGACTTTTTCGCTTTTTGTAGACTGTTTAACCAGAGCTACAGTTTTTGCGATAGCAGCTTCTTCCCGTGTCATACCTTCGGTATTGACCTTTACCTGTCCTGCATTACTTTTCAAGTTGCCAATATCTTTCAAAAGGATGGCCAGAGTCAGGTATTTGAGCTCGGCCTCTTCGATACCTATATGCCGACCGCAGAGCAGAGCCCAGGTGGAGGCGCGCATGGCATGGTTGTAGACCTTGTCGCTGCGTTTTTGCATCAGAGCCAGCCAGGAAAGCGCAGATGGATATCGAACAGCGCTATTCACCAGAGAGTTTGATGCCTGTTCGATCGATTTTGCATCGACCGAAGAGCTGGCAGATACCCCCTTAAATACTGAGCCAATAGATTTTTGTACGTTTTGATAAGACTGTCGAGCGGTGGCGACGTCCGCGGTAGTCATTACCGGACGGCGAACGTATTTTTCTTTATTGATGGGAAGGGGTTTGCTGGACTTTCTGACCGGTTCAGAAGAAGTGCTGGTATCAAATTTGGGCGCAACAGGTGCTGTATCCAGCTTTTGGTCAACTTCGCCAATGGATTTGGTCGAATCGACCATCACATATTCGCAGAGCTCTTGCAGCTTCGCTAATACCTTGGGAGAGGTGACGCAGAATCCCTGCATGAGGAAGGGCGACTCGGACCAGGGGCGGTCCAAAGCAGACACGTACATGCCCATGGCAATTTGCATGGAGGGTACTTTGATTTGCTTTAGCTCAGTGCCGCCACGCATAGCTGCGATGCCTCTTCAATGAGATTGTCGATGAGATGTATAGAAATATACTGGTTTTATAAAAATAGGTCACTTGCTTGAAGTGATTTCTAGGTGAATTTGCGGCCTAATAGCCCCTATTTTCTCAAGATATGCCATTTATCGAGCCATTGCCTCAGGGTATAATCGCGCGCCTCAAAAATACCGTGGCTCTGACTACACCATTGAAGGTCAAAATTAATGCCTATTTACGAGTATCAATGTGGTCAGTGTGGCCACCAGTTTGATGCGATTCAGAAGTTCAGTGACGCTCCGTTATCAGAGTGTCCCGAATGTAAGGAATTGGCACTTAAAAAGAAGATTTCTGCACCTTCGTTTCGATTGAGTGGAAGCGGTTGGTACGAGACCGATTTCAAATCGGGTGCTGATAAAAAACGAAATCTCGCAGGTGATAAAGCTGAACCATCGGCAAAAGATACAAAGGATTCGGGTGGCTCAAAAACCGTTAAGACAGAAACTAAAACGGCTGACAAAAAGTCGGTAGCTGCCAGCCGTAAAAGCTAGCTACCTCTAACAAATACAGAACTGGAAATTATTATGCGTTCCCACTATTGCGGCGATATTCGTCGAGATCATATCGACGAAACTATAAGCCTTTGCGGATGGGTTGACCGCCGTCGCGACCACGGTGGCGTAATCTTTATCGATCTGCGCGATCGGGAAGGCATTGTTCAGGTAGTTTTTGATCCGGATGGGGGAGAGTTTTTTGAATTAGCTGACAAAGTCCGCGGCGAATATGTTTTGCAAGTAACCGGCCGGGTTCGCGCTCGCGATGCCGCCACGGTTAATCCGAATATGCCTACCGGTGAAATCGAGGTGTTTGGAACTGAGTTGAGCATTTTGAACGCTTCCGAAACACCACCCTTTCAATTGGACGAACACATTCAAGTGGGCGAAGAGGTTCGACTTAAATATCGCTATCTGGACTTACGCCGTACCGAAATGCAGTCCAATTTACAGACTAGAGCCCGTATCAGCAGTCAGGTTCGTCAGTCTTTGGAGAGTCAGGGTTTTCTGGATTTGGAAACCCCAATACTGACGCGGGCTACACCAGAGGGTGCTCGTGACTATCTAGTGCCAAGCCGAACCCACGCGGGTAAGTTCTTTGCTCTACCGCAGTCGCCTCAGCTATTTAAGCAGCTCCTAATGGTCTCCGGATTTGACCGCTATTATCAGATCGCCCGCTGTTTCCGCGACGAAGATCTGCGTGCAGATCGCCAGCCAGAATTTACCCAGATCGATATCGAAGCGTCCTTTGTCGAAGAAAAAGACATTATGGACGTTGCAGAAAAGATGGTTTCGGATCTATTTGCCAATGTTCTGGATGTAGATCTTGGTGAATTTCCCCACATGACCTACGCCGAAGCCATGGATAAATATGGTTCAGACAAACCTGATCTGCGTATTCCGCTGGAGTTGGTTGAAATTGGCGACCTGATGACCGATGTTGAATTTAAAGTGTTCTCAGGCCCAGCAAATGATCCCAAAGGGCGAATTGCGGCCATGCTGGTCGAAGCTGGAAACGACAAGCTCAGCCGCAAACAAATTGATGATTACACCAAGTTTGTTGGCATTTATGGTGCTAAGGGTTTGGCCTATATCAAGTGTAACGATGTCAGTGATATGGAGGAGGGGCTGCAGTCGCCAATCGTCAAATTTATACCGGTGGAAGTACGCGCTGAATTGCTCAAGCGCATGGGCGCAAAAAATGGCGATCTGATCTTCTTTGGTGCCGATAGCGTAAAGGTAGTAAACGAATCTCTGGGCGCATTGCGCTGCAAACTCGGTGCAGATCTAAATCTCTACACCGCCAACTGGGCGCCACTTTGGGTAATCGACTTCCCCATGTTTGAATCGGATGACAAGGGTGGGCTCACCGCCATCCATCATCCTTTTACCGCGCCGTCAGTTTTGCCTGCAGAGCTTGTCGAAAACCCAGAGGCATCGCTTTCACGAGCTTACGACATGGTATTAAACGGCACTGAATTAGGCGGCGGTTCCATTCGTATTCACGATGGTGAAATGCAGAAGGCGGTATTCCAAGTACTCGGAATCAGTGATGAGGAAGCCGATGAGAAGTTTGGATTTTTACTTGATGCTTTGAAATACGGTGCGCCCCCTCATGGCGGGGTAGCATTTGGATTGGATCGCATTGTTATGTTGATGACCGAATCGGAATCTATTCGCGATGTAATAGCTTTCCCCAAAACGCAATCGGCGCAGTGCTTGATGACGGACGCCCCAGGCGATGTAAATGCAGAACAGTTGAAAGAGTTGCATTTACGCTCCCGTGTTCTGCCGGGTACGCCCGAAACGAACCCAGCAGTCGAAGTAGCCGAGAAGACGGAGGACTAGAGATGGCAGGTCATTCCAAATGGGCCAATATTAAACATAAAAAAGCCCTGGTTGATGCCAAGCGCGGCAAGGTTTTTACCAAGATTATTCGTGAGTTGACTGTGGCGGCCAAGAAGGGCCCCAACCCCGATGACAATCCAGCCTTGCGCGGCGTTATAGACAAGGCTCTCGCGGCCAATATGAAAAAGGACACCATCGATAAAGCGGTGGCTCGTGGAAGTGGGCAGGGCGAGGGTGACGATTATGAAGAACTGACATATGAGGGGTACGGGCCCAGTGGCGTCGCTGTATTGGTTGAATGTTTGACGGACAATCGCAATCGAACCGTCGCTGAAGTTCGGCATGCCTTCACCAAGCGCGGCGGTAACCTCGGTACGGACGGTTCTGTCGCCTATCTGTTTGAGAAAAAAGGCCAAATTACTTTTGCACCAGGCAGCGACGAAGAAGCCATTATGGATGCTGCACTTGAGGCCGGAGCAGAGGACGTGGTTGAAAACGAGGATGGTTCAATCGATGTTCTAACACCCTGGGAAGATTTTCAGCAGGTAAAAGAGCATTTGAAAGCCGATGGATTGGAGCCTGACAACGCCGAGATTTCCATGATTCCGGCGACTAGTGTTCCACTGGATATTGATAGCGCCCAATCTGCGTTGGGACTGATCGAAATGCTCGAAGATATAGACGATGTACAGAATGTCTATACCAATGCGGATATTCCCGACGAGGCTTATTCCTCTTAATCAGAATTGCCTGCTTTTCTCGGCTAAAAAAATACGATCAGCCCTTAATTCTGTGATCTCAGGCAGCAAAAGGGCTAAACTGCGGGACAACTGAAATATAGGCATTCGGAGCTTCCAATGTTTATCCGCATGATGATCTGCATCGTTGTAATCGCTATTGCAGCCCCCTTTTTTATTCCGGGTCCAAATGGCACACCCATCATGACCTTGGATATGTTCAAGTTTGAAAAGCCCTCTATCTCATTACCCGATATAAATTTGGGTGGTGGTTCAGATGCTGCCTCAACAAACCAGGCTTTGTATCGGTATCAAGATGAGAATGGTGTTTGGCATTTTACCGATCAGTTACCTCCCGAGGGTGAAGCAGAGCAAATCGAGGTTTCCGACATTAATTTGATGGAAGCGCCGCCGCCACCGAAGCTGGTTGAAAAAGAATCCACAGTTTCTGCGAGCCCGCTAACGGCGATAACCCGTGGTGCAGAGGTAATGGAAGAGGCTCAGGAGGTGCAGGAATTGTTGGATTCGCGCCTTGAAGACATGGATCAATCCCTTAACGATATCCGCTAGGAATCTGATCTTTGCAAACTTTCCGTATCCTCGGTATCGATCCTGGCTCTGTTAAGACTGGCTTTGGCATTATTGAAATTGAGGGAAGGCGTATTCATTACGTGACCAGCGGCGTAATTAGATTAAAGCAGAAGAGCGCGCCGGAAAGATTAGGCGTTATCTTCGAGTCGGTGCAAGAATTAATTCAGGAATACAAACCGAACCAAATGGCAGTGGAAGAAGTATTTATGGCAAAGAATCCCTCGTCGGCACTAAAACTTGGGCAAGCTCGGGGAGCAGCAATGACTGCTGGTGTCGTCAAGGGGTTGCCGGTGAACGAATATGCGGCGAGGCTGGTTAAACAATCAATTTGTGGATCCGGTGCAGCGGACAAAACACAGATCCAATACATGGTTACCAAGTTGCTGAAACTGTCTGCCGAGCCCAGTGAGGATGCCGCCGATGCATTGGCCATAGCTATCTGTCACTTCCACCATTTTCGCGATCAATCTTTATTACAAAAACAAAGTGGAGCCATATCTTGATAGGTCATGTTCGCGGCACTCTGTTGGATAAATCCAGCAACGAGGTTTTAGTGGAAGCTGGGGGTGTAGGTTACGAAATTTCACTGACACTGCCAGCTTGGTTTGAACTGGGGGATGAAGGTCAGGAAACGGCAATCTGGACCCATCTGGTAGTGCGGGAAGATGTGCAACAGCTATTTGGTTTTCGCAACAAAGATGAACGTTCGATGTTTCGGGAGCTAATACGTATATCGGGAATCGGGCCAAAGGTGGCACAGGCAATATTGTCCGCGATGGAACTGCAGGAATTGATCAACGCCATTCGTCAGGACCAGGTAACTACTCTTGTAAAAATTCCGGGAATAGGTAAAAAAACCGCAGAGCGCTTGGTTATCGAGCTGCAGGATCGTCTGGCCCAACTTGATTTTGCTTCTCCGGTCGAGGGCACTCCGGCTAGTTTTGAATCTGCCGGTAACCAACAGTTGGAAGAGGCAGAGCAGGCATTGGTAAGCTTGGGTTACAAAACTTCGGATGCCAGAAAGATGCTGCAGTCGGTTGCGCCCGATTGTGACAGCGTCGAAGAAATGATTCGTCAAGCGCTGCGGCAGGGCAAATAAAGCATGATTGAAGAAGACCGTATTGTCTCCGCAGAAGCCTTATCGCCAGATGAGCGTTTGGATCGTACGGTGCGACCACAAATATTGGCCGATTACATTGGTCAGCCCAGCGTCCGCGAACAGATGGAAATCTTTATTGGTGCCGCTCGCAAGCGAAAGGAGCCGCTCGACCATACCCTGATATTTGGCCCGCCCGGCCTAGGTAAAACAACCTTGGCGAATATCATTGCCCACGAAATGGGTGTGAATCTACGTGCCACATCAGGGCCGGTATTAGAAAAAGCCGGTGATCTGGCGGCAATTATGACCAATCTGGAGCCCGGTGATGTCCTTTTTGTCGATGAGATTCATCGATTGAGCCCGGTGGTTGAAGAGGTGCTCTATCCAGCCATGGAAGATTTTGAGTTGGATATTATGATCGGCGAAGGGCCTGCTGCACGGTCAATTAAATTAGATCTGCCGCCATTTACTTTGGTGGGTGCCACTACTCGGGCCGGCATGATGACTTCACCTTTGCGAGACCGCTTTGGCATTGTGCAAAGATTGGAATTTTATTCGGAAAAGGATTTGACCACCATCGTGACCCGATCTGCCTCTTTGCTTGGATTTGATGCGACAGAAGATGGTTGTCACGAAGTTGCGCGCAGAGCTAGGGGTACTCCCAGAATTGCCAATCGATTACTGCGTCGAGTGCGCGACTTCGCAGAAATGAAGTCCGATGGCAAGGTTACCGCTGAAATTGCCGACGATGCGCTAAAAATGCTGCAGGTGGACACCAAGGGATTTGACCATCTGGATCGACGTTTGATGACTACCCTGATTGAACAATTTGAGGGTGGACCCGTGGGGATCGACAATTTAGCGGCTATTCTGAGCGAGGAACGAGGCACTCTTGAAGACGTTATCGAGCCCTATTTGATTCAACGCGGGTACCTGATTCGAACTCCCAGGGGTCGGGTAGCTACCAAGCTTGCGTATGAACACTATGGAAAAATCCCGCCGCAGACGGGGCTTTTTAATGAAACTGATTGACAAAAAGGGGAGGTAGGTGGAATTTTCGATTCCCGTTAGGGTCTACATCGAGGACACCGATGCCGGCGGCATCGTTTTCTACGTCAACTATCTAAAATTTATGGAGCGTGCCCGCACCGAGTGGCTGCGCAGTCTGGGTTTTGATAAAGCTGGCGCTAACCGTGAAAGTTTTCAGTTCGTAGTGAAAACAGTAGAGATTGAATACACCACTCCAGCGCATTTGGACGACGAGTTGCGCGTCACGGCTGAACTATTAAATTGTGGCGGCGCAAGCATGCAGATCGCGCAGAATGTCTGTCGGGGTGATAGCATTCTGTGCAGCTCAAAAATTACTATTGCCTGTGTCTCCGGGGCGAGTTTAAAACCGGTCAGGATGCCGGCCGATATGCTAGAAAAAATAAAAAGTTTTTGATTTAAAAAAGAGTAACTAAAAGGAAATATATTAGTGGAACAGACACTTTCCATCTGGTCGCTCATAACCGACGCTAGTCTGGTTGTGCAGGCTATTATGGCCATATTGGCAATGCTTTCAGTGATGTCTTGGGTGGTTATTTTTCAGCGAGGAATTAGCCTTACGAGAGCAACAAAGGAGGCTGAAAAGTTTGAAGAAAGTTTTTGGTCGGGGCTGGATTTGCGCCAAGTCTATGCCGATGGAGCAGAACGACTTGCTGACGGTAAACCGCTGCTAGGATTGGAGGCAATTTTTCGTGCCGGCTTTAAAGAGTTTAACCGCTTGCGCAAAAAAGAAGGCTACAGCCACCAGATGACTACTGAAGGAATCCAGCGGGCGATGCGAATTTCTATTAGTCATGAAATGAGCAGCCTGGAACGCCATTTGCCCTTTCTGGCGAGTGTCGCTTCTGTCAGCCCCTATATTGGTTTGTTTGGAACTGTTTGGGGCATCATGAATTCCTTTCGCGGCTTGGCTGCGGTGCATCAGGCCACATTGGCTACGGTAGCTCCGGGAATTTCGGAAGCCTTGGTAGCAACGGCAATGGGGCTATTTGCAGCGATTCCGGCGGTTATCGCCTTTAACCGCTACGCCTCGGACGTAGATACGTTAATGAATACCTACAATACCTTCGCCGAAGAATTTGCCGCCGTGTTAAGTCATAGTGTGCCGAGTAAGCAGGGCTAGAGGCTCATGCAAGTAGGTGGAGGCAAAAGACGCCGCTTGGTCGCAGAGATTAATGTGGTCCCCTATATCGATGTGATGTTGGTGCTGCTGGTTGTTTTTATGATCACGGCTCCTTTGCTGATGCAGGGTGTAGAAGTTGAATTGCCTCAAGCGCCCTCGCAGCCTATGGAAGAAAGCGAGGACCAGCCCATTTTGGTTTCAATTAAAGCCGACGGCAGTCTCTATATCGATCTCTTGGACAACCCTGAAGAACCTCGCGATATTGACGAAATTACTGACGTGATCTCCAAGGTGTTGGCGGAAAGACCAGATACTGCCATTCTGGTATGGGGTGATCGAAATGTAGCCTATGGCGAGGTTGTCGGGCTAATGACACGGCTGCAAAACGCTGGAACAGTGCGGGTTGGTTTGGTGACCGAACCACCAGTTCTGGGAAACTAGGATGCTTGCCACAGATCGTTCCGATTATTTTTTTGCAACCTCTGGCAGTGTGTTTTTACATCTCGCACTTTTGGCAGGTGTCCTTATTTATGCACCGGCTACCAATGACTTTCGGCCCATACCGGATCGCGGAATTATTCAGGCTCAGTTGGTGTCGCTGGACGATCTAAAGCCGCCTGAACCTGAGCCCCAGCAGCGCATTATCGATTTAACCAAAGCGCCACCTGCCGCTGAAGTTGCGCCACCTGAACCCTTGCAGATGCCAACAGAAGAGCCACAGCCAGCGCCAGAAGTTACTGAAGAGCCGGAGGCAGAAGACCCCGTTGAAATTGCCAATACAGCTGCAGAGGTGCAAGCAGAGCGGGAGCAGCAAGAATTAATACAACGCCAGGCCGATCTCTCTGCACAGCTGGACGCCGAGATGGGAGCATTGGAAGATATAGAAAACCAACAGATTGTGATGTCCTATGCCGGTTGGATTAGTGAGAGAGTTGGCAACAGCTGGAGTCGCCCACCCAGTGCTCGAAGTGGCATGATCGTTAAGCTGAGGGTCAATCTTGTTCCCACCGGTCGTGTAGTATCAGTGGATATTGTTGAAAGCAGTGGCGATGACGCCTTTGATCGTTCTGCAGTGCAGGCCGTACACAAAGCCGAGCCCTACAGCCGATTAACGGAACTTGATTCGGAATTGTTTGACGAACAGTTCCGTCAATTTGTCTTTATTTTTAACCCGCAGGATCTGCGACTTTAGCGAAAGGTAACGAATGATAAGTAATGCTGTTCGAATTGGTTTTGTCCTTTGTCTTCTGGCTTCAGCCAGCACAAGTACTGCAGAACTTACCATCGAGGTGGTATCCGGGGTGGATCAACAGACCCGCATTGCTATTGTGCCCTTCGATTGGGATGGCAGCGGCATTGCGCCAACAGCCTTTGACCAGATTATCGCCAACGATCTCAGGCTGAGTGGATTGTTTGAAATAATCGCCCCGCAAAATATGTTGAGTTTCCCAGCGCCCGGCGACGAAATTAACTTTCGCGACTGGAATATATTAGACGCCGATTATTTATTGGTGGGCAGTGCATCCATGGAAGAGGATCGTTTGATCGCCGATATTGAGCTTTACGACGTGCCCAGCGCACGTCAGGTATTGGGCCGCAGAATTACTGCGGGACCAAACGATGGCAGGGACGTGTCCCACCGAGTCAGCGATCTGACTTATCAACAAATTACCGGAATTCCCGGTATCGCAGAGTCAAGGATTCTCTATGTTGCCGATTCGACAAATGCGGAAGGAGAGATTAGGTATCGCTTGATGTTGGCTGATCAGGATGGAGCCAGAGAGCAGCTTGTAATTGAATCGGCGGCACCCATTATGTCGCCAGCCTGGTCCCCCAACGGTGAAGATATAGCCTATGTTTCGTTCGAGACTAGTCGGGCGGCAATATTTATGCAGAATCTAAGCACAGGGGAGCGCACACAACTTACCAATTTTGTAGGTATAAATGGCGCGCCAGCCTTCTCTCCGGACGGTACTCAATTGGCTATGGTATTGAGTAAGGACGGCAATCCGGAACTTTATGTGTTGGATCTGGAATCTGGAGTGTTCACACAGCTGACCGACCACTTTGCTATTGATACTGAACCGAATTGGACCGCTGACGGAAGCGGTCTGGTATTTACCTCAGATCGCGGCGGGCGACCGCAGATTTATGAAATTGATTTACAGTCTGGCCGTATTGCCCGCCTGACTTTCCGGGGTGACTACAATGCCCGTCCACGTTTATCTGCTGATGGCCGATTTTTGGTGATGGTTCACCGCAACGAGGGTATTTTTCACATTGCCGTTCAAGATTTAACTGACGATACTTTGATCATCGTCACAGAAACGGACCTAGATGAGTCTCCTACCATCTCGCCAAATGGTGCTTTGGTAATGTATGCTACGAAACTTAATGGAAATAGTATTCTCGCGGCTGTATCACTTGACGCGGGGGTGAAATATAATCTGCCGGCATCGACATCCGAAAGTGTTCGGGAACCGGCGTGGTCGCCATAGTAACAACTACCAATTTAAATACGGGAATCCACTATCATGAAAGCTAAAATGAATCTTATCTTGCTCGGCATCTTCTCTACGATGCTGGTAGCTTGCTCTTCAACAGACACCATGGACGAACCAATGGTGGAAGAAGCACCCGCGGCGGTAGTTGCACCTCCAGTCGTTGTTAATACAGCGCCAACAACGCCTACTATGAGTGTTGACCAAACCTATATTGGTGGAACTTCCATGGCAAATGGTGGAGCCATGGTTGAGATAGAAGATACAGTTCTCTACTTTGGTTTTGATCTTTCAACTCTTACTCCCCAGGCTCGTGCGTCCCTGACTCGAATTGCAGCAGCGCTGAGAACAAGCACTGGTAGTGTTCGATTGGAAGGCCATGCAGATGAGCGCGGTACTCGCGAATATAATATTGCTCTAGGTGAGCGCCGGGCAAAAGCAGTAGCCGATTTCTTGGTGCTTCAGGGCGTGAGTGCAAGCCGTTTGGAAACTATCAGCTACGGCGAAGAACGCCCAGCAGTTTCTGGTACTGGTGAGCGAGTTTGGTCACAAAATCGACGCGTAGAAATCAAATAACAATAATGAGTTCTATGCGAACCACGTCGGCTTATGTCGGCGTGGTTTTTTTATTCCTGAGTTTTAATCCCTTTTCTTGGGCACAGGCCCCGGTAGAAGAACTATCTGTTGGGCGCGGTTCGCCCACTCAGGTGCAAGCGCAAGCTGAAGCCCAGGCGGCAGAACAGTCTGCCACGGTAGCGCTGTATCTGGAGTTGCAAACACTCAGAACCGAAACATCTCTCTTACGCGGTATGGTGGAAGAACTAAGCTATGAAATTCAGAGATTACAGTCACGTCAGGCGACCGACTATGCAAATCTCGATTCCCGAATTTTGCAGCTAAGTAGTTCCGCACCTTCCACCTCAGATCAGACTGTTATTGGAGACGACGCCACCGCTGCGTCTGCCGGTGAGTTGGCACCTCCACAAATCGATAGTGAAAACGCAGCTGAAAAATACAGTGCCGCTATTGCGCTGCTCAGAAATGGAGATCGTGCGGGTGCTTTGGAGGGGTTCAATACGCTAATTGACACTTACCCAGGGGATCCAGTGGTTGCTGATGCCTATTATTGGGTCGGAGAGACCCATTGGGTCGCTGGTGAAAATGAAGAGGCCAGAGAGGCCTATACCGGTCTGGTGGAGGGGTTTCAAGGACATCGCAAATACGGTGAGGCTCTATACAAGTTAGCTCGTGTCTATCTGAATCTAAATGATACCGAACAGGCCAATGCGCTACTGCTCCAAGCTCAACAATTGGGCGGTGTCAACGGCGCACGAGCATCTGAATTGCTGGAAGAACTCAGCCAACAGCAACCATAGCGAACCGATAGTTAATGGCTAGTCAGGTTCGCATTACAGAAATTTTTTATTCTTTACAGGGCGAATCATCTCGAGTTGGCCTGCCCACCGTATTTATCCGTCTGACGGGTTGCCCATTACGCTGTGTCTACTGTGATACAGCCTATGCGTTTGAAGGTGGTCGGCGCGTTGAGATCGCTGAGATTCTCGATCAGACCAAGAGCTTTAAAACACCATATGTGACGGTTACCGGTGGTGAGCCTCTGGCTCAGCCTGAATCTTTGGTATTGCTCAAAGAGCTTGCTGATCAGGGTTTTGATGTAAGTCTGGAGACCAGTGGTGCAATGTCCATCGAATCTGTTGATCCACGAATAAGCACCATTATGGATTTAAAAACTCCCTCATCAGGTGAGTGCCACAGAAATCTCTACGAGAATATCACCCATCTGAAAAAAACTGACGAGGTGAAGTTCGTTATCGAAACCGAAGATGACTATCAGTGGTGCAAAAGTAAATTGATGGAGTATCGGCTTGCGGACCGGGTTGCGGCAGTGCTTTTTTCTCCCGTGTTCGGCAAGATGGATGCGACAGTCCTAGCAGAAAAACTATTGGAAGATAGATTGCCAGTGAGATTTCAAACCCAGCTACATAAATCACTTTGGTCCGAGGAGCAGGGCCGGTGAGTTCGGAGTCAAAAAAGGCCGTTGTGCTTTTTTCTGGTGGACTGGACTCAACAACTCTGCTGGCGAAAGCCTTAGCTGCGGGTTATCAAACCTATGCACTTTCATTCAATTATGGACAACGACACCAGTCGGAGCTGCAAGCGGCTCTTTCGCTGAGCGGACAAATGGGTGCAGCAGATCATAAAGTGATTGCGCTGGACTTACGCGCCATCGGCGGTTCTGCGCTGACAGATGCAAAAATTGACGTACCAGAGGTTGCTTCTGACGGTATTCCTGTCACTTACGTGCCGGCGCGTAATACTGTGTTTTTGAGTATTGCTATGGGTTACGCCGAAGTACTGGGTGCGCACAGCATCTTTATGGGAGTTAATGCGGTGGACTATTCTGGTTATCCCGACTGTCGACCGGAATATATAGCCGCATTTCAGAAAATGGCAGATCTGGCAACTAAAGAGGGTGTTGAGGGTGAGAGTATTCGAATCGAAACTCCGCTCATCAATCTGTCTAAATCCGACATCATAAAATTGGGTATCGAGTTGGGTGTCGATTACGGTAAAACTGTGTCTTGCTATCAGGCGAATTCGGAGGGAATTGCATGCGCTAAATGTGATAGTTGCCGACTGCGGCAGGCAGGCTTTATGGCGGCGGGAATAGAAGATCCAACCCGTTATACATAGTCCAGAATTCGGCTCAGAATCGACTTGTTTTTTGAGCTTTTTGCTTTACCATACACGCCTCATTTTTGGCTCAATTCGGCTTTAAAATGAAATACAGTTTTTGGGTCGTTAGCTCAGTTGGTAGAGCAGTTCGCTTTTAACGAATTGGTCGCTGGTTCGAACCCAGCACGACCCACCAAACACAAAAGGGCCCCCATCAGGGGGCTTTTTTGTATTTGCATGATTGTGGGGTTGAACCAGCGGCAGAAATCTGCTCCTGCAATTTCTGCATTTCCGCCATCCGTGGCGGTCACAGCCGGTTCGACAAATTTGCTCCTGCAATTTTTGCATTTTCGCCCATAAACTCTATCTCTGCACCTCATGCTTGACCCAATCAACTTCCATAACCCACTCATCGACGGTCATAGGTGAATCATTGATCTTGGCAAAATTAAGAATGGCAAAGAGCGGTTCTGGGAATTGATCATTGGTGTCTGGACTGCGGTACACCTCAATATCGTCCAACCGGAAAATAATGCTGTCCTCAGCCCACTCAACTGAATAGGTGTGATATTCAGCTAACTTGGCTTCTTGCACTAGCATCAAGGCTTGCCAGTCGCCACCTCCGCAATAGCCCAAGCTTTGAATAGCACGCGCGGCATAGTGATCCGGGCCGCCGTCACTATGATGTTCAAAAATATCTATTTCACCGGAGCCTGTTAGGGGCCAGCAAACCGTCTCGTCTGGCTCTTGCACAGGAGGTTCGTTATTGAATGCGCCCAATAGCCACCAGGCAGGGAACATGCCGGCTTGGCCGCTATCTTCAACCCTCAGTCGGGCTGTCCATTTACCTTTGATAAACTCCTGGCGGTTTTTGGAGGCAATGCGACCGGCTACATACTGGGTATCGGGGTGTTGTTCACCAAATTTATTGAAGTTATTGCAGGGACGAGGTTCACCAAGATCCACAACCCGAAGTTTTAATGTGCCTTGACTGACTTCTCGTGTATTAAATTGGTTGTTCGGAAGGTAACACTGGTCTTCATCGTTAACCCAAAGAATTTGATCCTGCCAATTCTCTGGGTCAAAGCTTTCAAAGTCGTCGAAAAAGTCTAGTTCCCATGAGCTGTTGACGGCCTGATCATCAAGCAGTGGATAATCTGAGCAACCAATTGCCAGCAGAGCAGTAGCTGCAAGAATTGGCCGATAGATCATATTTATATCCTGTGGTTTTCTAGCTGTAACTCAATCCAAATCCATAGGGGAATAGGGGGTCATATTCAGCATCCCCCTTGTTTATCGGAGGTCGGGCTTGTTTTGGCCAGGTAAAGGATAGTTTGCCCTGAAAATTTTTGTCGCCAAACAGCACGTCGGCAACACCTTGACCTTCGGAGCCTGGTAGCCATGCCGCAACAAAGGAGGTGGATTCTTCCAGCTCTTTGTTGATAATTAAGGTTCTTCCAGAGATCAATACAACTACGGCGGGAATTCCCTGATCTGTAATTGTTTTGATGGTACTCAAGTCTTCTGGATGAAGTTCGGCTAACTCAAGGCTGTGTCCATAGGGTTCTAGTACTTTCAAAGCGCCCTTAATTTGAGATCCAGCTTCAATGATGACATCGTCGCCAAAGCGTATATCGCCCATGCCCTCTGCGTAGGGGCGTTCGCCAATCACGACTATGGCTGCGTCAAACCCTTCAGGATTGGACAGGGCCGCAGATCCATCAACACTTAGAACAGAAGTTGGCGAAATTTCGTTAATACCTTCCCAGATTGAAGAGCCACCTTCAATTAAGTCATTGCCGCTACTACCTTGCCATGCAACGGTAAAGCCACCACATTGATGCCCCCTGTTATCGGCATTTTTACCAGCTACAAGAATGCGAGCCTCTTTATTCAGGGGAAGTAGATTCGATTGGTTCTTTAATAAAACTAAAGATTTTTGAACGGCTTCCCTAGCTACTTGGCGATGTTCAATGGAGCCAAAGCTTTCAGAATTGGACCAGGGGCGCTCTGCCGGGCTAGGTTTGTCGAATAAACCACAGGCAAATTTGACGGAAAGAATTCTGCGAACAGCATCATCGATTCTAGTTATCGGCACAGTACCCAAGCGAACATGACTATGAAGATGGTCAATAAATGTCTTCCAAGCTTCAGGAGCCATAAACATGTCTATACCAGCATTCACGCCCATGCCAACCGCTTGATAATAGTCTTCTGTTAGATAGTCGATACCATCCCAGTCGGAAACCACAAAGCCGTCGAAGGCCAGCTCGCCCTTGAGCACATCAGTAACCAGAGTTTTGTGCCCATGGCATTTATCGCCGTTCCAGCTGTTGAAGGAGACCATAACGGTCAGTACGCCGGCCTCTAATGCTGGGAAGTAGGGTGATATATGCAGCCGCTCAAGCTCGTCTTTTGTTACTGAGGTTTCGCCCTGGTCAATTCCGTTGGTTGTACCTCCGTCACCTACCCAGTGTTTAACGCAGGCGACGACGCTATCTTCGCCTAAGTCACTTTGTAATCCCTGAACGAAACCGCCTGAATAGGAAGTTACGATTTCTGGGTCTTCGGAATAGCTCTCATAGGTACGTCCCCAATGATTATCGCGGGCTACGGCCAAGGTTGGAGCAAATGTCCACTCAACCCCAGTTGCGAGAATTTCTCGTGCTGTTACCTGAGCAATTCGTTTTAATAAGTCTGGATCCTTAGTAGCTCCCAGACCGATGTTGTGAGGGAAGACGGTAGCACCGAGAACATTATTATTGCCATGTATGGCATCGACTCCGTATATCAATGGTATAGCAAGATGGTCTGCGTCTTCTTCCATAGAGGCGGCCCAGTACTCTTGATTCATTTTGACCCAATCTGCGGGCCTGTTCTCTCCAGGAGCCGAGCCTCCGCCACTTAAAACAGAACCAAGGTGATACTTTTTAACTTCATCTGGTGTGCAACCCATTCGTTCAGACTGAGCCATCTGTCCAATTTTTTGTTCAAGCGTCATACGCGACAGCAAGTCTTCAACCTTTTGTTTTAACTCAGGGTTCTGCAGAGATTTGTTCATACTAGTTATTCACGTAGAAAGGGACGTTGGCATGGGCCGCGTGGTCATTGCCATCGTAAACATAGACAAAAAGACGGTAGGCACCTTCTTCTTCAGGAGTTCTGAGCTGAATCTGCGAGCCATCGGCATTTTCAATCCGCCCTTCAATAACATCGGGTATATATTCTTCTGCCCCGCCACTTTTGGTAGAAGTGCTCTCGTTTCGCAATTCCCAGAAATAAGTTAGTGGGTCTGATTCGGCATCAATAGCAATTACTTCTGCGTTGTAGGTCGCTCCGGCGTCCAGAGTGACATTGTCATAGGCGGTCAGTGCATTGAGGTGCATAGATTCAATGGCTGGAGTCCTATTTTCGGGCCAGACGCCATTCCAGATATAGTGCATCACATCGATAGTTTCTGTTTCCTCACCCGTTGGTGCGAACATGCCATACCAGGTTGGGGTGCGTTCCTGCTTCTGTCCCCAGAGAAAAACATAGTTTCCCAGACCTTGATCTGGGAAGGGCGCAATAACTTCATTATAGCTTCGTAAATAGTTTGCAGCCTTCATGCTACTATTTTGCTCTATGGGAGCACTCCATTCAGTCTGCGCTACTTCCCAGTGACCCACCGCACCCCATTCAGTTATAAAGTAGGGCATCGTGAAGTTATCTCGCTCGAACCACTCTGGCAGCAGAACCAGTGACCCATAGGCCTGAATGCTTATAAAATCCAAATCAGGCGCTCGCGTCTGAATGTCCGCAATAGCATTGGTGTCGTAGCCCGCCAGTGTGGTTGATGTCGGGTGATTTGGATCCAGCTCGTGAATCATCATTGACACCTCATTTATGGCGTCAAAGACTCGCGGGTCCTCGTAGTCATAGTTGAGCTCATTGCCGATAAACCAGGTCAGCAAAGCAGGATGATCTTTGTACTGAAGTACGGCCTCTCTGGCCCGTTCGAACTGCTCAGCGACGGCTTCTTCGTCTCCATAGTCAAAGCCCCAGTGTTCAGCGCCCATGCCGATAGTCATAGAGACGGTTAGGCCCAGTGCATGAGCTTGATCCAGTACCTCTTGTCCGCTGCGATCGCCACCACCTGTATACCAGGTTCGCAAAGAATTTCCGCCGTGCAGCGCAAATCGCTCATAGTCGCCGTCATCAATGCCTGCACCCTTAATATGGTAGGGCTCTCCGTCGCGCAGAAGTTGGTATCCAGTGGCAGTTTCAATAACTTCGACCTTGATGGCAGTAGTTGTTATTTCCGATGCGGATATCGATTTCGAACCATCGGAATGACCGGAATTTCCACAAGCAGCCAAGAGAAATCCTGTTGATAATAGAGCGGAGAGCTTTGTTGGTGTATTCATGGTGTGCCTATCACTCGTGAACTTCAAATTCAGCCCATAAGGGCGCGTCAGAGCTGCCGCCAATCCAGACATGAAACTGGCCGGGCTCGGTAACTAGATTCATATGCCGATCGTAAAACGCCAATTCGTCCGTATGCAAAGAAAAGCTCACGCGTTGACGTTGACTCGGCTTTAACTTCACGCGCTTAAAAGCTTTTAACTCTTTTACCGGCCGGGTGACATTGCCAACCAGATCACGCACATAGAGTTGAACCACTTCTTCTGCCTCGCAACCGCTGGTATTGATGAGGTCAACGGATATATCAATTGATTCTCCAATGGCGATACTGCTGCGTGAAGTTGTGATTTTTACGTAGTGGAATTCGCCATAGGACAGGCCGTGCCCAAAGGGATAAAGAGGCTTGTATCCGACATCCAAATGGAAGGACGCCATACCCAGAGAAGTCTGGGGTGGACGAACGGGAATATCTTGCATGCGAATACAGGTATCGTCCGAAGGCGGCCTACCAGTATTTTTGTGTGAGTAAAAAATTGGAACCTGGCCCACCGCAAGAGGGAAGGTGACAGGCAATTTGCCGGAGGGTGATTCTACGCCGAATAGTAAATCGGCAATGGCCGGGCCACCCATGGTTCCCGGATGCCAGGCGTACAAAATTGCGTCAACTTTATCGACGATTTTATCGAGGGTGAGGGGTCGACCGGCCATCACGACCAGTATTAGCGGTTTGCCCGTTGCAGCCACTGCTTCGATAAGTTGTTCCTGTTGTCCCGGCAAATCGATATTGGCGCGGGAGTGAGCTTCGCCGGACATAAAGGATTCTTCGCCCAGAACCAGAATAACGGCATCAGATTGTTTGGCTGTTGTTATTGCGTCCTCAAAATTATCTAGACTTTCGGAGCGTGTGCTATCTAGTCCGCGGCTAAAATTCAGCTGAACATCCTTGCCTAGCATGTCGGCAATTGCTGTGCGGCAGGTAATGCTGTGTTGAGCCTCGCCATCAAATATCCAAGTGCCGAGCTGCTCATAGTTATCGTCCGCCAGTGGGCCGATTAAGCCAACCGACTTCAGCCCGGACTTGTTTAGAGGTAGAGTTTTGGATTCATTCTTCAGCAAAACACAACTTCTGAGAGCAGCCTGCTTGGCGGCTACGAGATTTGAAGTGTTCAGTATTTCCGGAAAATCTTCTGCATTTGTATAGGGATTCTTAAATAATCCAAGTTTAAATTTCAGTGCCAGAATTCGGCTAACCATGCGGTCGATTTGCTCCAAGCTGATCTTGCCATCGGCTACCAAATTCTCCACATGATCCCTGTAAGATGTGCTGGCCATTTCCATATCGATACCTGCATTAACCGCCTCCAATGCAGCTTCCTGGTCATCCGCAGTAAATCCGTGCACTGTCATTTCGATAATGGATTCCCAATCACTGACAACCATGCCCTCGTAACCCCATTCATCGCGCAAAATTTGGTCCATCAACCAGGTATTTCCTGATGCTGGAACGCCATTCAGATCACAAAAGGCGGACATAAAGGTGGCTGCACCCGCATCTGCGGCAGCTTTAAAGGGGCGCAGGTGTACATTGCGTAATTCATTCTCAGGGATATTTGCGGTGTTGTAATCACGACCGCCCTCCGCTGCACCGTAGCCGGCAAAATGTTTAGCACAGGCTGCTATTGAGCCATTGTCGGCGAGGTCGGTACCCTGAAACCCCTTGGTCATAGCCACTCCCAAGACACTACAAAGATAGGGGTCTTCGCCAAGGGATTCAGCAATTCTTCCCCAACGTGGATCACGGGTGATGTCTATCATCGGAGCGAATGTCCAGTTGATGCCGCTGGCTGCGGCCTCCTCGGCACTGATTCTGGCTGCTTCGGTGACGATCTCTGGATCCCAGCTAGCGGCCTGGCCTAGGGGAATAGGAAATATAGTTTTGTAGCCGTGAATCACGTCTCGACCATTTAGAAGAGGGATGCCCAGCCGACTCTCCTCGACAGCGATGCGCTGCAATTCGTTGACGGTGTCCAGGTCTACTTCATTCAGTACCGAGCCCACTTGACCTTCGCGAATTGCCTGAGACAAGTCTTCCGAGATCCAGCCGCCACAGCCATTGACCTGACTCATCTGGCCGATTTTCTCGTCTAGTCCCATTTGCGACAGCAGTTCGCTTACCGCTTCTTTTAAAGAATTGGGGTTGCTCGTGTCGTGCTGTAGAAATTGGACTGAATGCATATTTCATTCTCTTTTTTGGGTAACAAACAATTTTATAAAGGCACCAAAAAGCTTCGCCAGTTGGTTTTTCTATTTTTCGTTTCTTGTATTCTAAGTGCCCCCCGCGGGCGGGATAAAATTTACCGTGCAGCTCTCGGCTGCTTATAGGGATGAAAAGATACTAATAGATTGCTGTCGAACAACGTAAATGAGGCAAATGGCACGATCAGTGAGACCAATTGCCCCCTATCGGCTAATCGACTGCATTAACGCAGGGCCGAAGGGCTCATGTGTCTTTCTACATCGGCCCACAGCGGCGACAAGTTTATCCTTCGGCGGGAGTACCTCGGTAACCGAAATTGTCCATGTCGTCTCAGATCAAGGTCTTTTTGCCGTTTTAATATTGTATTTACCGCTTAAAAGGCCGATTTTTACAGCAGTATCTACTTCGCATTGAGCCTGTAAAGCTGGCGATAATACAAAGCTGAGAGATACGAATATATCGAGGGTGGGGCTTCGAAATGTCGCTAGAGGTATTTCGACGGAGCGCTGCAAAAAACTAATAATTAAAGTCCGAAAAGGATGCGCGCCAAATGATAGAACACCAGCACTACGAGACTGCACCCGAAGATAGAATTCCTTTTCTACAAAAGATCATTTATGGCACCGGTGCCTTTGTAAACAATCTGCTCGCTGCTGCTATCGGCGGTATGGCAATTATTTTAAATCTTGGGTTGGGAATGAACCCGGCCCTAGTCGGGTTACTCGGCGCTTTGCCCCGTTTAACGGACGCCATTACCGATCCGCTGATGGGTTACATCTCCGATCACACAAAATCGAAGTGGGGCCGACGGCGGCCATATATCTTTTTTGGCGCAATTGCTGCTGGGATTATTTTTGCTTTGCTTTGGCAGTTGCCGAGGGGGCAAAGCGAAATGTTTTACTTTTGGTTCTTTTTAGTTGGTTCGCTGATTTTTTATCTCGCCTATACAGTCTTTGCTACACCCTGGGTGGCTCTCGGTTACGAATTAACTCCCGACTACCACGAGCGAACTCGCTTGATGGGTGTTCAAAACTTTATGGGGCAGCTCGCCTATATGGTGTCGCCCTGGTTCTTGTGGTTTATGCAACACCAGCTGCTGTTCGGCGGAGATATGGTTCTGGGAGCTAGCAAGCTGGCTATTATTATTGGTGCCTTTACTATTTGTGTGGGCGTTTTACCGGCTCTTTTCTTAAAAGAGCGGTTTGCAAAGAAAGAGATTGCACAACCGACGGCGGCTATCGCGAAAACGGAAGAATCGAAGCCCGCGAAATCGGTGGAAACCAATGTTGAAGAGTTTCCAGTTGGTATCGCTGGGTTCTTCAGAGGCTTCGCAGCGACCATTAAATTTAAGCCCTTTCTGAGTTTGTGTGGGGCTACATTCCTTGTATTTAATGGATTTATGCTGGTGTCCTCGTTCCAGTTTTACGTGATCATCTTCTATGTTTTTGGTGGGGATCAGGTGCAGGGCGCAGAATTTGCCGGCTGGTCCGGTACTCTTGGAGCCATTTCCACCTTCTGCGTAATAGCCCTGATAACTTGGCTTTCCTCAAAAATCGGAAAACGGCGAGCCTTCTTTTTTGCTATAGGTATGTCCATCTTTGGTTACGCCCTCAAGTGGTTTTGTTACACGCCCGACAATCCAATGCTGCTGCTTATTCCCACGCCCTTTATGGCCTTTGGTCTGGGAGGCCTGTTTACTCTAATGGGTTCGATGATTGCCGACGTTTGTGACATGGATGAACTACAAACCAATGAGCGCCGTGAGGGTATGTTTGGCTCTATTTATTGGTGGGTGGTCAAACTGGGTATGGCTGCCGCATTGGCCGGGGGCGGGTTCCTGCTAAACGCAACGGGCTTCGACGTAGCGCTGGGTGGAAGTCAGGCCGCTGAGACCATCTTTATGATGCGCGTATTTGACGTAGCGATACCGATAATAAGCTCCGTTCTCGCTCTATGGATGATATTTATTTACCCCATAACTGAAGAAAAAGCTCACGAGATTCGAGTGCAATTGGAGCAGCGCAGAGGTTAAGAGCCTACTTTATCAAAATGGATTCCAGCTCCTCCAGAGACCTGCCCTTTGTCTCTGGCAGGAGCCGGATGATTATGATCAATCCAATTAGCGCAAATATGCCATAGAGTAAAAAGGTTACCGCATTGCCGAGGGTCGCCAGTTCCCAAGGGAAGATAAGCTGTACCAAAAAACTCACTGCAGAATTTACCAGACCCACAAATGATATTGCGATTCCGCGAATTCGGTTGGGGAATATTTCCGAAAACAATACCCACATTACCGGTCCCAGTGAAATTGCAAAGCTGGCGACAAAACCCAAAATTGCCAACAGGATAAGGCTTGGATTCATGTCTACAGAGGCCTTTATCAAGTCTGATTCAAATTCTAAAGCTGCGTCTGTACCGATTTGATCCGTGACGGCGGATCTAAAACTGAGGTCATCCTTGAAAGTAATATTCTGAATTTCTATAAGGGCGTTGCGATCAACCTCTTCAGGCAGGCTCGCTATTGAGGATTCCGACAGGGTGTAAGTGGCTGAGTGGAAGCTATAGGCGAGTACAAACATACAAAGGGCAATACCAGCGACACCAAAGCCGAGCAGCGGTTTTCTGCCCAATTTATCGATCAGAGAAATTGCCAATAGAGTGAAAACCAAGTTGGTCAACCCCACCAGAATGGCCTGCATAAAGGAGGCATCAGTGCCAATACCAGATTGTTCGAAAATCATTGGTGCGTAGAAAAATACCGAGTTTATGCCCGTTATTTGTTGCAGTATCGCCACAGAGAGCCCTATAACCATAACCAGACGCATTGACGGGTTGAGGAGCTGTCTGAATGACGCTTTTTCTGTTTTCACATTTAAGCTACTTTTAATTCTCTCCATATCTAACGCGGCTTGCTCTGGGCCGGAAGTCCTTGCCATGGTCTCTAGAGCTTCATTCTCTCTGCTCTGCATAATCAGCCATCTTGGGCTTTCTGGAACCAGCGCCAGGCTGAAAAAGTAGAGAAGGGCGGGCAGGGCCTCTAATCCAAGCATCCAGCGCCAGTTGTGAAGATCAAACTTGAGGGTTTCTGTCCAGAAGGAATCGGATTGCCCTAGCTTCAAAATCAAATAGTTGGTGAAAAAGGCCACTGAGATGCCTAGAACAATATTTAATTGATTGAATGAGACCAGTCGCCCGCGCAGCCTTGAGGGTGCGATTTCGGCGATGTACATGGGCGCGATAATCAAAGCGGCGCCAACCCCCAGACCACCTAACATGCGAGCGACTACCAAAGTGATAAAGTTGGAAGCCAAAGCTGAAGCAATGGCTGAAAGAAGAAAAAGAATTGCAGCTAGTTTTAAAACGGGTTTACGACCAAATTTGTCGCTTATAGGTCCAGATACCATCATCGCCAAGCTCGCCGTGAGCGCTAGTGATGCCACCGACCAACCCAGCTCTATTTTGCTGAGGTTGAACTCCAGCTCGATAAACCCTACAACCCCGGAAATAACTGAGGCGTCAAAGCCCATCAAAAAACCACCCAGAGCCACGATTAAGGCAGTCTTAATGGTGTATTTCACTGAGTTTGTTTGTTGATTTGGATCGATGTTCTGCATTCTGCTTCCCCTTGACGTGGTTATTTCTCGGCGTTTATTTTTTGACAGTAGACACGCGCGGTTTTGTCCATCTTATGCCCTTGTCTACGGCAGGCAATAGAGATGAGGTAGGGCGGTGGTTCTGCGCGGTGAGAAATTGATTGGGTAGTTGGTTGGGGCCAATTGAATTCAGAAACAACTCTGGTAGTAATTGAGTAATACCGAACTCCTAAAATGCGAGCGGAATTAGCCATCAATTCGAATCCGCGGTGTATCATATGCAAATATCTTCGGGGGAAGAAAATGCGAGATTCGGCTGTAAAAAGCTTTTTTGGAAATATTTACCGCAGCCCTGCCCAGCAATTTTGGTTGTTGCAGTTCATCTATTGGAGTGGTGTTTCCTTTGTCACTTTTTTTACGCTTACGCTTTGGTACGGGCACTACGGGTGGGTGCATATTTCCCATACTTTGTTTCAGGGAGTGTTAGGTCTTGCTCTCTCTGTTCCCCTTCGAATTTTTTACCTGAAAATCTGGGACAAACCACTCTTTTTGAGATGCTGCCTCAGCCTCGTCGGATTAGCGCTAGTAGCTGCACTTTGGACGGCTGTCAGAATGATTACCTTTATCTGGATTTCCTCTGAAGAGAACGTATGGGCAGATTTTGGAGGTTGGTACTTCGGAGCTATTTTTATTTTTCTGGGATGGGGTAGCCTATTTCACGGTATGCGCTATTTTCAGCTGTTGTTATCCGAGCATGAGATGACATTGCGCGCAGAGGCTGAGATCAATAGAGAGCAAGTAAAACGCCTGCAAGCCGAATCCGTTGCTCGTGATTCACAGATGATGATGTTGCGATATCAGCTGAACCCGCACTTTTTGTTTAATACACTAAACGCAATTAATGCGCTTGTGCAGATGAAGGAGTCGAGCAAGGCACAGCGTATGATCGTTCAACTTTCTCAATTTTTGCGCTACTCATTGGATAACAATCCCGATGTGAAACTTGCCTTAAAAGACGAGATTGATGCCCTGATGCTTTATTTGGATATCGAAAAAACGCGATTTGGCGAGCGTTTAAATTTGGATTTTCAAACCGACGAGGCGAGCGAGAATGCATTGGTGCCGAGTCTGTTGCTTCAGCCGCTAATTGAGAACTCGTTAAAGTATGCAATCGCCAAGAGTGAAACTGGCGGTACTATAAAGCTAAGAGCCAAAGTGCAAAATGGGAAGCTAGTACTTGAGCTCAGCGACACTGGGCCTTCGAACGGCATTCAAACCAGTAAAATCAAGAGCCAAGACGGCAGGGGAATAGGACTGAAAAATACCATCGATCGGCTGAAAGCGCTCTACCTAAAGGACTACGATTACAAAATGGCATCTGATCCTTCTGGCGGGCTAAAAACAATAATAACAATTCCCTATGAAATGGCGGACAAGAAGAACTACAAAACTATCGAGGGAGATATCGCAGCTGCAGCTAGAACTGTAAAGCTATGATCTGAAAGTATGACAAATATCAAAACCGTTGTTGTCGATGACGAGCCGCTCGCACAGGATTTGCTCTGCTCCTTGCTGAAAGAGATTCCAGAAATTGAAATCATCAAAGTCTGCAAAAATGGTCAGGAGGCTATCAATGCCTGTACAGAGCTAGATGTAGATCTAATGTTTCTTGATATCCAGATGCCGGGCATGGACGGATTTGAAGTCGCAAAAGGGCTGCAATCTGATTTGATGCCCCTGCTTATATTCGCTACAGCCTATGAGCAATATGCGGTGGACGCTTTTGAAATTCACGCTGTGGACTACATCCTAAAACCCTTGGATAAGGAGAGAATTGAATTGGCGGTGGCACGAGCTCGTGACCGCATGCAGAAAGAGGCGGGTTCAGTCGCCAATAAACAAAATGTATTGGGTGCTATCAACGAAATGAACCAGCAAGGTCCGGGTTCAGTTCAAACTAGTGAGATGCCAGCCGAATCCGGCCAGATTGGCAAGATAGTTATCAAAGATAGGGATACGATAAATTTGATTGACCAGAAAGATATAGCCTGGGTTGATGCTGCGGGTGACTACATGTGTATTCACGTAGAGGGTGAAACTCACATTATGCGAAGCACAATGAAAAGCCTTTTGGAGCAGCTCGATAGCAATATCTTCAAGAGAGTACACAGGTCTACCATCGTAAATCTCAAACACATCAAACAAATATTTCCCCATACCAAGGGTGAATGTTTTCTGCTCCTTGGTGAACATGACCGCGTCAAAGTCAGTCGCAATTACCGGGATGTTATTAAGAAGTTTCTGGCTGAAGTTTAGTTGCGCTGGGTTATGGGGTCAGAGTTACGGCGAAGGCACTATAGTTAACTTTGTTGGCAAAGCTTGCCATTTCCGACAACCGAACTATCCTGTCCGAATCTAATATCTCCTGTTTTACCTAACTCATGAACGCCACCGCCCAACCTCTGTCCGAGGCTCTATCCAATGCGCTCACTCTCCGTGAGCAGGCCAGCCCCTTATCTTCAGAGGATCAGGCGGATTTTATCTTGCGCATCAAAGAGCAGCTGAAACAGCACAATGCTGTTCTTATCGCGCACTATTACACCGATCCCGTGGTTCAGGCATTGGCAGAAGAAACCGGTGGTTGTGTTTCCGATTCTTTGGAAATGGCTCGATTTGGTGCTGAGTCAGATGCCTCCACACTAGTTGTTTGTGGTGTCAAATTTATGGGTGAGACAGCCAAGATTCTGAGTCCAGAGAAGCGTGTTCTCATGCCTACCTTGGAAGCAACCTGCTCTCTGGATCTTGGCTGCCCCGCTGAAGAATTCTCAACATTTTGTGACCTCTATCCTGAGCGAGAGATAGTGGTTTATGCAAACACCTCCGCAGCGGTTAAAGCACGAGCAGACTGGGTCGTGACCTCCAGTATCGCTGTCGATCTTGTTGACTATCTCGACGCTGAGGGCAAGAAAATTCTGTGGGCACCGGATCGCTATTTAGGTGATTACGTTCAGAAGCAGACCGGTGCGGATATGGTCATGTGGCAGGGTAGCTGCATTGTTCATGAGGAATTTAAGAGCAAGCGGATCGAGGAGGCGAAAGCGGTTTATCCAGACGCAGCTGTTTTAGTTCATCCGGAGTCGCCAGAGTCCGTAATCGCTTTGGCCGATGCCGTAGGTTCGACTTCACAACTCATTGAAGCCGCAAGGACTCTACCCAATAACAAACTAATTGTGGCAACAGATCAGGGGATTTTTTACAAAATGCAGCAGGCTGTGCCGGACAAGGAATTGATTATTGCGCCGACTGCAGGAGAGGGAGCGACCTGCCGCTCCTGCGCTAATTGTCCCTGGATGGCGATGAACTCGTTGGATCAATTGCAGCTGGTGTTTGAGAGCTCGGTGGCCAACGAAATATTTGTTCCAGAGGACACAGCGAAGCTGGCTCGAAGGTCACTTCAGCGTATGTTGGATTTCCGAAAAAGTCAGGTTTAAAGAACTAGTTTTGTCCAGTTTATTGGAGCTGTACTCCCTACAGCTTCATCTCTTGTGACTGGATTTGCGCAATATTGCGAATGCGTTGATCCAAAACTGCTTGCTCAATCGGATTTTCACCCAGCTGTCTTTTTGCCAGGCGGATGTGCTCCATAGATTGGTTAAAGTTTCCTACTAACTCAAAATATTTTGATCTGGCAAGATGCAATTGGTAGATATTGCCGGCGAGCCCATAAGACTCGGCCAGCTCGTACCAGATGATGGGATCATTCGGCCTTTTTACCGTCTGTTGTTTGAGCACTTCAGCAGCACGCTCAAATAGATTCAGTCGGTTGTAGGTTTCCGCCAACCGCATCCTGAGCACATGATTTTCTGATTGCACCGCCGGCAGTTGCTGTAAATATTCAAGTGCGGTGCTCGCGCCTTCTGAATCAAGCAGTAGCTCAATGTACAAACTCTGAAACACAAGATTGTTGGGGCCGGCTGAGAGCATCTGCTCAGTCAAGGCCTTAGCTTCATCCAAGCGTCGAGCTCTTTGTAAAGCCAGCGCGTAAGAGTACTTGGCGAAATTGGAATCTGGCGATTGGCGGTAGGAATTTTCAAAATTTCTCAGACCAATTTCTGGCGTCTCGGAATTAGCTACCTTTACTCGAGCTGCTATTAGCTTGTATTGAGCATTTTCTGCGTATATGCGAGCGGGAAATTGAGTTGCCCGAGTCTGTGCGTCAACTACTCGGGATTGGGGCAGGGGATGGCTAAGCAAGTACTCGGGTGCCATAGACCTTGTATAGCGAGTCGCGGCCAACATTTTCTCAAACATACGCACCGTGGCTTTGGGGTCCATTCCCGCTTTCACCAGAGTTTGCTGACCGATTCGATCTGATTCCGTCTCGTTCTGCCGGCTATAACGCAACTGGGATTCCAGAGCTGCCGCTTGAGTTGCTGCAAGCATCGCAAATGTTGCGTCACCTCCGGCAGTCGCTCCAAGTACAACGGCAGCCAGCAGCCCCGCTAATGTTGCCATCCCTCGCGGGCCCTGCGCCGCTACAGATCTGGCAAAGTGTCTTTGACTCAGGTGCGCCATTTCGTGAGCGATAACTGAAGCAACTTCATCTTCGCTTTCTGCTTGCAAGAGAAGCCCGCTATGGATGCCAATAACGCCTCCCGGCACAGCAAAAGCGTTCAGGTTTGGATTGTCTACGACAAGAACTTTTAGAAGGGCATAGTCCGCTAAGCCATAGGGCTTCAAGCGGGCCACGAGACCTTCAATGTAATCTTGTAACAGGTAGTCTCGATTTAATGGAGCCTGCCGATAGTAAGAACGCAACCAGGCTTGTCCGAGTTGGCGTTCCTGCTCAATCGATATGCCAGAGGCGCCGCCTTCGCCGAGGCTGGGTAGTTCTATCTGTGAGCTCTGCGCCAGACTGGCATGCGCGAACACAAGGCAGTACAGAAGTACTAGCCGTGCTGTGCAATTGCGCAATTTGATCACTATCCGATGGCCTTCAGCTTTGTTGTATCTGAGAACCGGAAACTACCTGATAGTTCGGCATTTATCATGCAAATTATCGGGTCTTCACAATTTTTCCGTTGTCAGTGGAGGGTAAGTTTGTTCAAACAAGTTTTCATAGTGTTCAGATTTTCGACCAACTCCGTCCGACAATGACATATTCGATCAATTTGCACAGTGATATGTAATTTTATTACTTATATTTATGCAGTTCCCCGAACGATGGGATAAAATCCGGTCTGCCGTTCGGAATCTACTGGCGGGGTCTTATCTTCAATCTAGAGAACTCCAAAAAAGCCATCTCCGATATCAATAAATAATGAAGGAGCACTTTGTGTCCCAAGATCTAGATAATCTAGAGCTGAGTGAGTGGAGAGACGCACTCGACTCTCTTATCAAACATTCTGGTAAGCAGCGAGCCGCGGATTTGCTAAGCCAATTAGCATCTCACGCAAGTGAAAAAGGCGTTGATACACCTGCGCTAGTGACAACTCCCTACCGCAATACCATACCTGTTGGTGAAGAGCAGCCGATGGCTGGCGACCTCTTTACCGAGCGGAAAATCCGTTCGTTAATTCGCTGGAACGCTCTGGCGATGGTGACTCGAACCAATACCGACGACAGCAGTCTCGGTGGACATATTTCCTCCTTTGCGTCATCGGCAACTCTTTATGAAATTGGCCTGAATCACTTTTTTCGTGGCCCGAATCATCCCGGCGGTGGCGATCTAATTTTCTTTCAGGGTCACACCTCTCCTGGTATGTATGCGAGATCCTACTTGGAGGGTCGCCTAAGCGAAGACCAGTTAGTTAATTTTAGGAGAGAGGTAGATGGCAAAGGGCTTTCCTCTTATCCGCATCCTTGGTTGATGCCAGATTATTGGCAATTCCCCACGGTCTCCATGGGCTTGGGTCCTATCATGGCCATTTATCTGGCCCACGTTATGAAATATCAGCATCAGAGAGGACTGGTAGATCAAAGTGATCGGAAAGTCTGGGCCTTCCTCGGTGATGGTGAAACCGACGAGCCAGAATCACTGGGCGCCATCTCTCTCGCCGGACGCGAGAAGCTGGATAACCTTATCTTTGTGGTCAACTGTAATTTGCAGCGCCTGGACGGCCCAGTTCGCGGCAACGGAAAAATAATTCAAGAACTTGAAGGTGTGTTCCGCGGTGCCGGTTGGAACGTTATCAAAGTCATCTGGGGGCGCCACTGGGATCCGCTTTTCCAAGTTGATGAAAAAGGAAAATTACAGAAGTTTCTGGACGAATGCGTAGATGGCGAATATCAGAACTTCAAAAACAATGGCGGCGGATATGTGCGCGAACATCTTTTTGGCAAAGATCCAGAGCTCGGCAAGATGGTTGAACATCTGTCTGACGATGATATCGCTCGTCTTAATCGCGGCGGGCACGATCCCTATAAGGTTTACGCCGCGTATCACGCTGCTGTGAATCACAAAGATCAACCAACTGTGATTCTGGCTAAAACTGTGAAGGGTTACGGCATAGGTTCTGCTGGTCAGGCCGCCAACGATACACACTCCATTAAAAAGTTGGACGTAGATGGGCTTAAGGCCTTCCGTGATCGTTTTGGCTTGCCAATCGATGATGATGATATCGCCAACGTACCCTTCTATAAGCCGCCAGAAGATAGTCCTGAAATACGCTATTTGCAGGAGCGCCGCGAAGAATTGGGCGGGTTTTTACCCTCTCGACACGCTGAAGTAGAACTTCTGGAAACCCCGGGGCTGGATGCATTCGAGAAGCAGCTCGAAGACACAGGGAAGAGAGAAATCTCCACCACCATGGCCTTTGTCCGCATTCTTAGCAATCTCGCGAAGGACAAGGCTATTGGTCAGCGAATTGTTCCAATTGTGCCAGACGAAGCGCGAACATTTGGTATGGAAGGAATGTTTCGACAGCTTAGTATCTATTCGCCAGTGGGACAAAAATACACGCCGGTAGATTCTGATCAGATCATGTACTACAAAGAATCAGATAACGGTCAGATTCTGGAAGAGGGCATCAACGAGGCGGGAGCTATGTCGTCCTGGCTTGCGGCTGCGACTTCCTACAGCCACAGTAAATATTCGATGATTCCCTTCTATATTTACTATTCGATGTTCGGCTTTCAGCGCATTGGTGATTTAGCTTGGGCCGGCGGAGATTTGCAGGCTCGCGGATTTATGATTGGTGCCACAGCCGGACGTACCACCTTGAATGGAGAAGGCCTCCAGCATCAGGACGGTCATTCTCATGTGCTCGCAGCCACAATTCCTAACTGCCGATCCTACGATCCGACCTTTAGTTTTGAATTGGCCGTGATTATTCAGGATGGCGTTGAGCGCATGTATGGAAAGGGTGAAAACTGTTTCTATTACATCACCACTATGAACGAAAATTATCACCATCCAGGAATGCCAGAGGGAGCTCAAGAGGGCATTATTAAAGGAATGTATCTACTGGAAGAGGGTGGCAAAGGCGAGGGCAATAGAGTTCAACTAATGGGCTCTGGCACGATTCTTAACGAAGTGCGAACTGCTGCAAAAATACTCAAAGAAGATTGGAATGTGGACTCCGATGTCTGGAGTGTTACCTCCGCCAACGAGCTATTTAGGGAGGCAAAAGATTGCGAACGCTGGAATACTTTACACCCTGATCAGCCTGCAAGAACTCCCTATATTACGGCAGCACTAGAGTCATATGAGGGGCCAAGAGTTATCGCGACGGACTATATTCACTCTCACAGCGAGCAGCTGCGTCGATTTATTCCGGGTACCTACAAAGTCTTGGGCACCGACGGTTTTGGTCGCAGCGATACTCGACCTAAATTACGTGAATTCTTCGAAGTGGATAGCCGCTATGTCGTAGTGAATGCTCTTTCTGCATTGCTGGAAGAGGGCAAAGTCGAAGCGTCCAGGGTAACCGAGGCCATTAGAAAATATGGCATTGACCCAGATAAACCCAATCCCTCAAGTGTTTGAGCATGATTAAGGAGAAGTTCTAAGGTGTCGTCTACCACTCAAATTCATGTTCCAGATATTGGTGCTGATAGTGCTGAGGTAATAGAAATACTGGTCTCCGAGGGGGAGCAGATTTCAGAGGAGCAGTCCGTTCTCGTGCTCGAATCTGATAAGGCTTCTATGGAAGTTCCATCTCCTTGCACAGGCGAAATTTCCAAAATATATGTCAAAGTTGGTGACCAGCTCGCCGAGGGGCAGGTGATTGCCGACGTCCTTGCTACCGGTGTGGAAGAAAAGCCAGAACCAGACAATGCGGTTGCTGTCTCTAGCGCTGAAGAAGAACAGCTCGGAACTACTTCGGACGCTGAGGCGAATACAGAAACCACTTCAGTGGTTGCTTATCAGGTTCCAGATATCGGTTCAGATACTGCCGAAGTGATCGAGCTCATGGTCTCTGTAGGAGATCAAATTTCGGAGGGGGATAGCATTTGCGTCGCTGAATCCGATAAAGCTTCCCTTGAGATTCCTGCCGAGTCAGATGGCGTTGTCCGCTCTTTGCGTGTGGCTGTGGGGGATAATATTAGCGAGGGCAATGCGCTGATCGAGCTCGAGGTCACTACCCTCACCAAAGCTGTAGTTTCAGAAGCATCTGCCCAGCCGGCTGCGGCAGAAGTCCCTTCCACTGAAGCAGAGCCAGTAGCTGTTGAACCAGTGGAAAAGAGCTTTGCTGTGCCTGATATTGGCTCTGATACTGCTGAAGTCATCGAGGTAAACGTCGCTGTAGGAGAGGAGATTTCTGAAGGCGATACTGTTTGTGTTGCAGAGTCCGATAAGGCGTCACTCGAAGTCCCTGCTGAAGCTAGCGGTAAGGTTTTGGCCCTTCACGTAAATGTTGGGGACAACATTTCTCAGGAATCGCCTTTAATCGATTTATTGGTTCAGCCCGAGGCTGTGCCAGCAGTAGCGGCGCAGCCCTCTAGTCCAGGCCAGAGCGTTCAGGCACCAATACCGGCAACTCCTCAACCAGCCGCTTCGGTTGCTGCGGTTTCTGCCCCGCCGGCGGGAGCTGGTGGAGCAGTTTATGCCGGACCCGCTGTCCGCAAATTGGCCCGTGAGCTAGGTGTTGATCTCAGTAAGGTCGCAGCTACGGGCACAAGAGGTCGTATCCTCAAAGATGACCTACACAACTATGTCAAAAATGCACTGAAAGCGGGTGGTGCATCCGCGGGTGAAGGTGTCCCGGCAGCCCCGAAAGTTGATTGGAGTAAGTTCGGTGAAATTCGTACTGAGCCCATGACAAAAATCCAGCGGGTAACCGCGGATAATATGAGCCGATGCTGGCTCAATGTACCCCACGTTACGCAGTTTGATGATGCCGACGTTACAGATGTTGAAGAATATCGCCAGAGCCTGAAACCAGAGGGTGAGAAAAAGGGCGTCAAGATGACCCCCGTCGCCTTCCTGATAAAGCTTGCGGCTAAAACTCTCCGTGAAAACCCCAAGTTCAATTCCAGCATTCATGAGGATGGCAAGACCCTAGTATTTCGGGACTACTGCCACATAGGCCTGGCAGTGGATACACCCGCCGGTCTGATGGTGCCCGTGATTCGCGACGCTGATCAGAAAGATATATGGCAGTTGGCTGCTGACGTAATCGAAATGGCTACCAAAGCAAAAGAGGGTAAGTTGAAGCCCAATGAAATGCAGGGAGCCTGCTTTACCATATCCAGTTTGGGTGCAATTGGTGGTAGGGGTTTTACTCCCATCGTACCTTCGCCACAGGTCGGTATATTGGGTGTTTCAAATACTTCAATCCAGCCGGTATGGGATGGATCGGCATTTGTGCCTCGTAAATTGATGCCGCTGGCTTTGTCGTATGATCACAGAGCGGTAAATGGTGGTGACGCTGGTCGTTTTCTAACCTATTTAGTCGAGCAGTTTTCTAGCGTTGAAAATCTATCTTAAATCCGGGAGAGGTTTTTAGGCGCGCTTTCGAGTCGGCGATAATCGCCGACTTTTTAGTATTTGTAGGACGATAAATGTTGCCAGAGATATTATTGAGTGACTGGGGCGGTGAAATTACTCTAACGGTAATTTTTCTGTGCTTGGTGATTCTCTATCGCACGAGTTTAGCTTCAGATGCGGTGTTGATGTCCGGTGCTGTAGTGCTAATGCTGGTGGGAATTGTGTCGCCAGAGGAATTATTGGGGGGCTTCTCAAATCTTGGTCTCGCCACCGTGGCGGCGCTATATATCGTAGCTGGAGCGCTAACCCGTACGGGAGCACTGCACGGATTAACTGATTTGATGTTAGGTCAGATTAAAAGTATCCCCGCAGCCCAATTTCGACTGATGGCTCCAGTGGCTCTGATGAGCACTGTGCTCAACAATACACCCGTCGTTGCCATGATGATTCCCATAGTAGGAGATTGGGCTAAGCGATCTGGTATACACGCGTCCAAATTGATGATGCCCCTTAGTTATGCGGCCGTCGTTGGTGGCCTGTGTACCGTAATTGGTACCAGCACCAATCTGGTCGTAAATGACATGATGAGCAACGAAGCCGGGGGCTTAGCCCTATTTGAGCTGGCTTGGATTGGCGTTCCGGCAGTTGTGCTAACTATTGCATATGTGTTGCTCGTTAGTTCCAAGTTATTGCCGGCAAGAGGCGACAAGCTAGATACCTTTGGTGACGGGGCTCAGTACACGTTGGAGATGATTGTCGATCCCGAGGGGCCGATTGTTGGGCGCAGCATTGTTGATGCGGGACTGCGTCGACTAGCGGGGGTATACCTCGTCGAAATCCACCGCGGCGATCGTGTGCGAGCCGCGGTTTCGCCGAAAGAAACTTTGCTTGCAGGAGATCGACTAATTTTTGCGGGTGATGTGAGCTCTGTCGTAGATCTTCAAAAAATGCGCGGTCTTTCCCTAGCGGAAGATCATGTATTCAAGATCGACGGTGACCGCTCGCAAAGGAGGTTTGTCGAAGTCGTTTTAGGCAACAATTTCCCATATCTAGGGCAAAGCGTGCGGCGCAGCCAGTTTCGGAAAAAGTATGGGGCGGCAATTATCGCTATTAGTAGAGACGGCGAGAAAATCAAACAACGAATCGGCGATATCACCCTGAAAAAGGGAGATATATTGCTTTTGGAGACACCTGCAGATTTTACTCAGTCGCGGCGCTACTCCCGTGATTTTCTGGTAATGGCAGAAATTGATAGGTCTCAACCGGTGCTGCACGAGCGGCGTTACTTTGCCTTGGCGATATTAATTATGCAGCTCGCGCTGGTCACTACTGGTCTGTTGAGTATGTTTCAAGCCGCTTGCTCGGCGGTAATATTGTTGTTTTTGACCCGATGTATCTCCATAGATGAATCGCGCCAGAGTATTGATTGGCAAATATTGATAGTTATTGGAGCTTCTATCGCGCTGGGCACCGCCGTCGAAAATACCGGGATGGCTGCGACATTGGCACAGGACGTTGTCTTTCTAGTGCAGGGGTCCCCGGTACTTTCTTTAGCTGCACTTTATGTAATCACTGCCGTATTGACCGCAGTGATCAGCAACATCGCAGCAGCGGTAATTTTGTTTCCGGTTGCGCAGCAAATTGCTTCTCAGCTGGGCGTAGATCTAACCCCCTTCGCTGTTATTTTGATGGTGGGGGCTTCGGCCAGCTTTGCTACACCCATTGGATATCAGACCAATTTGATGGTCTACGGCCCGGGAAGCTATCGCTATAAGGATTTCTTGGTGATGGGTGGGCCACTCACTATTTTGCTGGGGCTGCTTAGCCTAGTAATTGTTCCTTTGGTGTGGCCTTTTTAACTCTCAAAGCTTACCTGCCGGGTTTAGGTGTCTTTGCTTCTAACTCAGTTACTTCCATCTGAATGGTGCCGTCGGTAACCATAGCGCTGAGCGGATCACCCACACGAAGGGCTGCTACGCTCGTCACGACTTGCTGATCAGCATCTCGCAACACTGAATACCCTCTGGTAATTGTTGCCATAGGGCTGACGGTTTCTAAATGTCGGCTTAGCTGGACAAAAGAGCGCATCAGGTCTCTGATTTTTTCAGGACCCAGACGCTGCAGCTCTGTACGACTAATTTCCAGCCGGCTATTGGCATCCCGGATTAATTGCACGCTGGATTGAGCTCTCAGCCGCTGTGTCAGTAAATCCAATTCATGCCGCTTTTGACCTAATTGACGATCCATCTGTACAGTTTGATTTTGTTGCAGTCGATCGAGCTGTTGCTGATTGCTCTGCAGTCGATGTATCGGGCTTTGAAGGCGGTGCCGGAAGTCAATAATGCTTGATGACTTGGCAGCCAAATTCTTAGTTAGAGTCTGATTCAGGCTGTTTGAAAGTCGTTTTAGCTCGGGACCCAGCCCGATATAGGAGGCTAGTAATTGCTCTGCGGCGGCGGTGGGCGTTGCCGATCGACAATCGGCAACAAAGTCGCTGATGGTCGTATCCGTTTCATGACCTACCGCGCTGAGCACCGGCTTTTTGGTGGAAAAAATGGCCCGAGCCAGATTTTCGTCATTAAAACAGAATAGATCCTCGTAGGAACCACCGCCGCGGCTTAGCAAGATTAGATCAACGTCCATTTGAGCGTCAGCGGATTGCAGCGCATTAATTAGCTGCTGAGGGGCATTTTCTCCCTGTACCGGCGATGCAAATAGGCTGACTCTGCCGCCGTAGTTGTGTCGTTGCAAAACGGTAAGGATATCTTCTAGCGCCGCTCCGGTTGACGAAGTGACCAGTGCAATATGCTCGGGATAGCTGGGTAGTATCTTTTTATGTTCTGCCGCAAAGAGGCCTTCTTCCAGTAATTTTTTCTTCAGATCTTCAAATTGTTTGTGTAGTGCTCCCGCTCCACGAGGTTCAAGATGATTCAGGATAAGCTGTAAATCGCCGCGTGCCTCGTAGAGGCTAAATCGCCCTGAAACTAATACCTCATCGCCTATTTTCGGTTTTTGGCAGCGACTATTTGCGCTTTTAAACATCACGCAGCGTAGCTGTGCTTTGTCGTCCTTCAACGAGAGATACCAATGGCCAGAGGCAGGTACTGAGATGCTGGCGATCTCTCCGGCTACCCAGAGATGGGCAAATTTTTCCTCTAAAACCGCGCGAGTTTTGCCGCAGAGATCACTTACTGAATGAACGGCTCGAATGGAATCATTTGCAATAGAGTTGGAATGCATCATTTACCCGGTATTCGCTCGCGACTATAATGCCGCGTCCACTTCGACAACAGCCTCAGCGATATGCCGCGCATTATAGAAGAAGCTATAACTTTCGACGATATTCTACTCGTTCCTGACTATTCGGAAATTGTGCCGAAAGACGTCGACCTGAAAACCAAGCTCACGAAGAAATTAACACTGAATTTGCCTTTGGTATCCGCAGCTATGGATACGGTCACCGAATCTGCTATGGCCATTGCCATAGCCCAGGAGGGTGGTATTGGCATTATCCACAAATCCATGTCTGTGTATGAGCAGGCAAAACACGTTAATTCCGTTAAGAAGTATGAGAGCGGTGTAGTTAAGGATCCTATCTGTATTGGCAAAGATGCACCTATTCGAGATCTTCTTGCCATCAAAGAAGAGCACAATATATCTGGTGTACCTGTTGTTGATGGTGGAGATCTGGTGGGTATTGTCACCAGCAGAGACGTGCGCTTTGAAAATAATTTGGATGCCCCCGTGCATTCGGTAATGACACCAAAACAGAATTTGGTAACTGTGCTAGAGGGCACCGACACCGAAGAAGTTTTGCAATTAATGCACCGTCATCGCATCGAAAAGATTTTAGTGGTGGATAAAAACTTCAAATTGAGTGGCCTTATCACCGTTAAAGATATCGACAAGTCGGAACAATATCCTAGTGCGGCAAAAGATGATCAAGGTCGTCTCTTAGCTGGTGCCTGTGTGGGTACTAGTGGAGAAACTGAAGAGCGAGTTGCAGCTTTGGTAGCAGCCGGAGTTGATGTGATCGTTGTGGATTCCGCGCACGGTCACTCAGCTAATGTCCTCAATAGAGTGCGTTGGATGAAAGAGCATTTCCCCGATCTTCAGGTTATCGGCGGTAATATTTCTACCGGCGCAGCAGCTCTGGCGCTAGTGGATGCCGGCGCAGATGCAGTAAAGGTTGGCATTGGCCCAGGTTCGATCTGCACCACTCGCATAGTAGCTGGTGTCGGTGTGCCGCAAATTACCGCGATTGCCAATGTATCCAAAGCACTTAAAAAATCGGGGGTACCCCTGATAGCAGATGGAGGTATCCGCTATTCCGGTGATATAGCCAAAGCAATTGTGGCCGGAGCTCATTCGGTAATGGTGGGTAGTATGTTTGCCGGTTCAGACGAAGCTCCCGGGAATTTGGAAATCTATCAGGGTCGGACCTATAAATCCTACCGAGGCATGGGCTCGATCGGAGCTATGGCGCAAACTCAGGGCTCAAGCGATCGATATTTTCAAGAAGGTAACGGCGCTGAAAAACTTGTTCCGGAAGGCATCGAGGGCCGAGTTCCCTACAAGGGCCACGTATCGGCCGTTATCCAGCAAGCGATGGGGGGACTGCGTTCGGCGATGGGTTATACCGGTTCCGCGGATATCGAGACTATGCGAACCAAACCCTCCTTTGTAAAAATTAGCAGTGCCGGAATGAATGAAAGCCATGTTCACGATATTTCTATTACTAAGGAGGCTCCTAATTATCCGAGCCGCTAGCGAGTCTCACAGTCAATGACATCAGATATTCATGACGATGCAGTACTTATCGTCGATTTTGGTTCCCAGTATTCCCAACTAATAGCGCGGCGTGTGCGCGAGCTTGGCGTCTTTTCTGAAATATGTGCCTGGGATAACGACGGAGTTGATCCCGCATTTCTCCGTCGGTTTAAGGGAATTGTTCTGTCGGGTGGTCCCGAATCTACAACCCTTGAATCTGCCCCATTTATTTCGGATGCCATGCTTGATAGCGGATTACCGCTGCTCGGCATTTGCTACGGGATGCAAACTCTCGCCAAGCAGCTTGGGGGTGCAGTAGAGTGCTCTGATGTACACGAATTTGGCTACGCACGGATTTGTGTTGAAGGTGAAAACCGACTTCTGACTGGAATAAGTGACCATCACGAAGAAGGCAGAGACTATCTCGATGTCTGGATGAGTCATGGCGATCGTGTATCGGAAATGCCCGAGGGCTATGAGTTAATTGCCTCGACCGAATCCTGTCCTATTGCTGGATTTGCTGACGAAAAGAACCGACGCTACGGCATTCAGTTTCACCCTGAAGTAACTCATACCTTGCAGGGAGCAAGAATCCTCGAGCATTTTGTCCGTGGGGTGTGCGGCTGCGGAGAGTCCTGGACGCCGGCGCAGATTGTTTCTGACGCAGTTGAAAAAATTCGCCATCAAGTCGGCTCTGATCATGTGATTCTGGGTCTGAGTGGTGGAGTCGACTCCTCAGTGACAGCAGCTTTGCTAGCCAAGGCTATCGGCAATCAACTTACCTGTGTATTTGTCGATAATGGCTTGTTGCGCAAAGATGAGGCCACTCAAGTTATCGCAATGTTTGGCGATGATATGGGGCTGACAATTCGCCAAATAGATGCCGAGGAGCTCTTTCTTGGCAAGCTTGAGGGAGTTTCGGATCCGGAGCTGAAGCGCAAAGTTATCGGCAATACCTTTATTGAGGTTTTTGACGAAGCTGCCAATTCAATTGACGACGCCAACTGGCTTGCTCAGGGCACAATTTATCCAGATGTAATCGAATCTGCCGCCTCTGCCACTGGCAAAGCCCACGTTATAAAATCCCACCACAACGTTGGTGGTTTGCCCGAGGATATGCAGCTAAAACTGCTGGAACCGCTGCGTGAACTTTTTAAAGACGAAGTACGTAAGGTTGGACTGGAGTTGGGTCTGCCATATGACATGGTCTATCGTCATCCATTCCCGGGTCCGGGTTTGGGGGTAAGGATTCTGGGAGAAGTTAAAAAGGAATATGCGGACTTGCTCAGGGAGGCGGACGCGATCTTTATCGGAGAACTGCGTGCGGCTGGTTTGTATAACAAAGTCAGCCAAGCCTTTACGGTATTCCTGCCGGTTAGATCGGTTGGCGTAGTGGGTGATGCCCGCCGCTATGCTCACGTCGTGTCCTTACGAGCCGTTGAAACTATAGATTTTATGACCGCTCGCGCGGCGCACCTTCCCCATGAGTTTTTGGATCGCGTAGCGAGCCGAATTATCAATGAAATACCAGGCATCTCCCGTGTGACTTTGGATATTTCCAGCAAACCTCCCGCGACCATTGAGTGGGAATAGGTGAGCGGGGCTAGGTGAGTGACATTAGGGCGGGCAATGCCCGACGATATTGATTTAAAGCTAGTTGAGCAGCTCGCTCAGCGCCTCTTGCGATGCGAATACCAGCTATCCACAGCTGAATCCTGCACAGGTGGAGGCATAGGCTATCGTTTAACGGCAGTGCCCGGCAGCTCCCTTTGGTACCTCGGGGGCTACATTACTTATTCCAATCAAGCAAAGATTCGAGATATCGGTGTCAAACCAAAAACTCTCGAGACCTATGGCGCTGTTAGTGAACAAGTTGCTATCGAAATGGCGCTTGGATGCGCAAAAACCAGTGGATCTGACTTGGCCATTTCGGTCACGGGCATAGCCGGACCAGAGGGTGGCTCGCGTGATAAACCCGTGGGTACCGTATGTTTTGGCTGGGTACTGAGGGGGCAATCAGTTTCCGAAACGATCTTTTTTGATGGTGACCGCGAAACTGTGAGAGTGCAAACTATCCGACATGCTTTGGAAGGTATGATTAAATTATTAGAGAAATTTTCTAACTAGGGCTAGTCAAGAAGACAAAAATCAATTACTGTTCGTTTATACAGTACTTTTGATCTAACGAGGAAATTCAAATGGATGCAAATAAAGAGAAAGCTTTAGCGGCCGCTCTGGGACAAATTGAACGTCAGTTCGGCAAGGGCACGGTAATGCGAATGGGCGATGGACTGCGCGACAAAATTCCTTTTTATTCGACGGGTTCACTAGGGCTGGATATTGCACTGGGTATCGGTGGTTTGCCGCAGGGTCGGGTTGTTGAGATTTATGGACCTGAAAGCTCTGGCAAAACTACCTTGACCTTAAGTGCCATTGCGCAAGCTCAGAAAACTGGAGCAACCTGCGCTTTTATCGATGCCGAGCATGCTCTCGACCCACTTTATGCTGAAAAGCTGGGAGTTAATGTTGATGACCTCATTATTTCTCAGCCCGATACCGGAGAGCAGGCACTAGAGGTTACTGAGATGTTGGTGCGCTCTGGTGCTGTTGATGTGGTGGTTATCGACTCCGTAGCGGCTTTGGTACCTAAAGCTGAAATCGAAGGAGATATGGGTGATTCCCATGTTGGCCTTCAGGCCAGATTGATGTCACAAGCGTTGCGTAAACTAACCGGAACGATCAAACAAACCGGTTGCCTCTGCATCTTTATCAACCAAATCCGTATGAAGATTGGTGTAATGTTTGGTAGTCCCGAAACCACCACAGGTGGTAATGCGCTGAAATTCTATTCCTCTGTTCGCTTGGATATTCGCCGCATCGGTGCGGTTAAGGAGGGAGAGGAAATTACCGGCAACGAGACTCGAGTTAAGGTAGTTAAAAATAAGGTCGCCCCTCCCTTTAAACAGGTCGAGTTCCAAATTCTTTACGGGAGTGGAATCAACCGATCCGGAGAAATTATTGATCTGGGTGTTAAGTATGGGTTTATTGAAAAGTCCGGTGCTTGGTATGCCTATGAGGGTAATAAAATTGGCCAAGGTAAGGCTAATTCCGGAAACTATTTGCTGGAAAATCCCGAGCTAATGGAATCGCTTGAGACTCGCATTAGAGATGCAGCTATGGGCGTTGTTGTGGAGGAGAGTTCGGAAAATGTTGTTGAACTCAAACCAACCAATGCGGCCGATGAGCCTGAACAACCCCTGAGCGATACAGAGCAATCTCTAGAGCAAAATTAGTCTTCTAGTAAAAAAACAGGCAAAAAAAGAGCCCGCCCCCCAGTTCCATCTGGCGGAGCGGGCATTGCTACGTCCCTGTTCAGCAGTATCCATACCGCTTTCCATCGACTGGCCGTGTCGATGTTCGCTAATTTACTGATGTCTCCCGAGTACGTCACCTGTCCTAAAGGACAGGTCGAATCCGTTGCCTTTGGCAAGTTCGCTTCTGTGTCTTAATATGCCCTAAGTTATAAGGAGATTGAATTGGGCAAAGAAGAGGCCGAACTGTTATCCAAGTCAGATCTAGAGATCTTGCTCGATATTGTTAATCAAGCACTTCTGGTGAATTGCGGCGAACAGCTCAAGGAACTATGGCCACGTATTGCCGATTTTGTCGATCTGGATGGAGGGATATTTGGGGTTTCTAAGGTTCAGACCAAAGAGAGCGGGGTGCAATTTGATCTAGTCACTTTTGGAATTGATCCAGATTGGCTGGAGGACTATCGACTATCCCAGCTGGTTGAGCAAGACCCACTAGTTTTAGCTGCTCTGCAGTCTGGTCATCCTATATCCTGGCGAGATGCTTCAAAGTTAGCGCTAAAAATCGATGCAAAGGCCTTCCGCAATAGTAATTTTCGAAAGCATGCACGAGATACCGGATTGCAAAATGGGTATATTTTTAGCAAGCGCTCTCGATATCTTAATCAGGCTATAGCTGTAACAGCAGTTACTACTGGTAGTCGCCTTATGAGCGCGCAACAGTGCCTAATACTGAAAATTTTGTTGCCTCATTTAAACGAAATTCTTATTCGTCAGGGTTTTTCGAGTGCGCCTCAACTTTCTTCGCGAGAGAGTGAAGTGCTTCGATGGGCTGCGGCTGGAAAATCGAATTGGGAAGTCTCACGAATACTGAATATTTCTGAGAGGACGGTTAAATTTCACTTGCGCAATATATACCGGAAGCTCGGAGTTAATAACCGCTCTCATGCTGTTGCAGAAGCTTTGCGATTGGGAGCGGTCAATCTGGAATAAAGTATGTCCACCCTCAGCTGCTTTTTTTGGATGCCCAGAAATTAATGTCTGTGGAACCCTTACAACCTGAGACCGACACCCCTAGGCGTCTTTATATTCCGGCGTTAGATGCTTTTGGCCTGTTCAGCGGCGTTCCCGATGTAGGTAGCAGGTGATAGCTCTATAAGCCGGGTTTTGGCTTCATCTGGGATATCCAGTGTTTCAACAAAAGCTCTAATCTGTTCGGCGTCCAAACGCTGCCCCCTAGTTAGATCCTTGAGTTTTTCATAGGCGCCATCGATTTGATAACGCCGCATCAGGGTCTGAATGGGCTCAGCCAAAACTTCCCAATTATTATTTAGGTCTCTGGCTAGACTTTCGGAATTGATCTCCAATTTGGTTAACCCCTTAAGCAGCGACTGCCACCCGATCAGACAATAGGCCATCGCTGCACCTTGATTTCTGAGCACGGTTGAATCTGTGAGGTCGCGCTGCCACCGGGAGATTGGTAATTTTTCTGCAAGGTGACCAAGCAGTGCGTTCGCCATGCCAAGATTGCCCTCCGAATTTTCAAAATCGATAGGATTAACTTTATGCGGCATTGTCGATGAGCCGACTTCGCCCGCAATGACACGCTGCTTGAAGTAGCCAATAGAAATATATCCCCAAATATCCCGATCTAGGTCAATCAGGATGGTATTGATACGACTGAGGCATTGGCTAAGTTCAGCGACACCATCGTGAGGTTCGATTTGCGTGCTATAGGGCAGCCAAGTTAAGCCCAAGGATTCAACAAAGTCTTTGGCGTGCGCAGCCCAGTCTGTGTCCGGATAGGCGGATAGATGGGCGTTGTAGTTGCCTACAGCTCCGTTAATTTTCCCTAGTACTTCAACTGTGTTGAGCTGCGCTAACTGACGCCGTAGTCGATAGACCACATTAGCCAGTTCTTTTCCTAGAGTAGTGGGTGAGGCGGCTTGTCCGTGAGTGCGCGCGAGCATAGGCATATCCGCATAGCTGTGGGCCTGTTCCACGAGATCTTGTTCAATCTTGTTCAAGGTTTCCAGAAGTAGCGCTCGACCACGGGAAACCATAAGCCCATAGGAAAGGTTGTTGATGTCTTCCGAGGTACATGCAAAATGAATAAATTCGCTAGCGTTTTTTAACTCATCGATGGCAGAGATTTGCTCACGAATAAAATACTCTATTGCTTTTACATCGTGATTGGTTGTGCGTTCTATTTCTTTAACACGCTCGGCACTCTTGAGATCAAAATCATCAACCAGTGAATCCAGATGCTTAACCGCTGCGCCGCTGAAATGGGGCAGGTCTGGGATGCTGGCATTGGCGGAAATTGACTGCAGCCAGCGCACCTCAACTTCAACACGAGCTCGGATTAGGCCGTATTCGCTGAAGATTTCGCGTAGTGGCTGAGTTTTGGAGGCGTATCGTCCGTCAATTGGAGAAATAGCTGTTAATTCAGATAGATGCATTGTTTATCTCAAGTAATATATAAGGCTAGTCTTGCCGTAATTCTTTTGCCAAGTCACGAATATTTGCCTTACGAAGTATAAAGTCAAATTTGGATCCGCCTTGCTGCTGCCACAGCAATGCAAAGCGTAACGCACAAAAGAGTGTGCCACGTATTTTTTGTGCTACCAGAGGCTGACGCAAATAACCTTGACTACCTTGCACCTGAATACGAAAGGGCAGTGTACTGGCGGTTTTTTCGTAGAGCGAGCCAATTTCCAGCAATTTGTCATCCAGTAATTTATGCGCTGCAATGCGGGGTAATTCCTCACCCAATACCGCCACTAAATCCCTTCGTTTCATAAATTGCTGCATCAATTGAATGCTCTGCAAGGTATAAATTAGAAGTCTTTTATCAATTTCCGAATTGGCTTGAGACAGAGTGGCCAAGAGTTGCAAACCTGGCGTAAAGGAAGGGTTTGCTTGCAGAGCTTGAATGCTGCTATCTGGATCTCTATCCAAAAAGACGGAAACAAAAAATTGTAGCCGTTCGGTGTCAGCGTCCCCGCTGGTTGCAAACTGATCGACCAAGGCGGAACAGCTTGCGATTCCTGCGAGCGCTCTGAGTCGCTCTGGAGTATAGGAGTTTCCAAGCATCTAGTTGGTCATGTCTTCAATAACGCCACCACCTAAGCAATGGCTATCTCGATAAAGAACTGCGTATTGTCCAGGGGTGATGGCGCGCTGCGGCTCTTCGAATTTGATAGTCCAACTGCCATCCTTTGCTCGGCTGACTTTGCAGGCTTGATCAGCTTGGCGATATCGTGTTTTGCAACCCAATGTCTCCTCTTCAGAGGGTGCGACGCCCTCTATAAAATAGAACTCTTTACAGCTGAGTTGGGTCTTAAACAGGCTCGGGTGCTCACCCTGAGCAATCTGTAAAACATTGCGTTCAACGTCTTTTCCTGCCACGTACCAAGGTTCATCAGGCCTGTTCGCGACGCCGCCAACCCCAAGTCCTTGCCGCTGGCCATAGGTGTAATACATTAGGCCTTCGTGCTGACCTACAGGCTGACCGTCTATGGTTTCAATCTCTCCGGGCTGCGCCGGAATATAGGTTTTAAGGAAGTCTCTAAATCGTCGTTCACCGATAAAGCAGATACCCGTGCTGTCTTTCTTCTCACTATTTTCAAATTGATTTTCACGGGCGATGTGGCGAACTTCTGGTTTTTCAATTTCACCCAGAGGAAACAATACCTTGTTGAATGCGGATTGGCTTACGGCATGCAGGAAGTAGCTTTGATCTTTATTTTTATCTAATCCTTTATGCAGTTGGACAGAATTATTTTCGCTGCGAAGCGCACGAGCGTAGTGACCTGTGGCGATATAGTCTGCGCCAAGCATTTCAGCGTACTCCAAGAATACTTTGAATTTTATTTCGCTGTTGCAAAGCACATCGGGGTTGGGTGTGCGCAGTGCTCGGTATGCTTCGAGAAAATATTCAAACACATTGTCCCAGTATTCTGCAGCAAAATTTGCCGTTTGCAGTTCAATACCTAGTCTTTCACAAACTCGGGAGGCATCTTCCAAGTCCTGAATGGCGGTACAGTATTCTGTGCCGTCATCTTCATCCCAGTTCTTCATAAAGAGGCCTTCTACTTGATAGCCTTGATCAAGCAGTAGGCGAGCGGTTACAGACGAATCCACACCGCCGGACATGCCTACAATTACTTTTGATCGATCTGGGAAGGCGCTTGGCATTTTTCAGATGGTTTAGTTTGGGTGGCGCTGAGTTTGGCGGAGCGCCATTCTAGGCGTTTTCCTCAATCATTTCTAAGGGATATCTTGTGCCGCTGAGAAAGCGGTGCACGTCTTTGTCGACCAATGCGCTTCGATGATTATCTCGAGCAAGAATTTCTTCTGGAGTCATCCACACAGCACGTTCAATATCTTTGTCCAATTCTCCAGAAGGTTGTTGCTCTAGACAGGTTGCCATAAAACTAACTCGATAGTAGGTAATACCATTGGCAGCCTTGTTTATTGAGATGCCGAGCAGCGACTCCAGCTTCACTCTATAGCCAGTTTCTTCAAGAGTTTCTCTTAGTGCTGCAGCCGTGAGACTCTCGCCGGGTTCTACATGGCCGGCGGGTTGATTTAGAACAAGCCTGCCTTGATCCTTTTCTTCTACCATCAAAAGATGTCCATCGCGAAAACAGCTAACGGCTACGGTGAGGTGAATTTGCTCGGGCATAATTTGCTTTCCAAGTTGGGCTAAGATTCTTCAGGGACGCGGCTTGTCAATTACAATTGGCAAGAGCTTTACTGTAGAATTCCCGCACTCAAAAGTACACCAGCCAAGCCGCTTTGTAGAGGCAGCTAGACTGGAAAAATAATACGTTTTAAGACGAACAGCATTCTGACAACAATACTGAGGAAGAAAGTACCCGTGTCTAGCTCAAAGATTATATATACCAAAACTGACGAGGCGCCTGCGCTGGCAACCTATTCTTTGTTACCTATTATCAGGGCATTTGCGGGAGCCGCAAATATCGAAGTGGAAACAAGTGATATCTCTCTGGCGGGACGGGTATTGGCAAATTTTCCTGATCATCTAGAGGATGATCAGAAAGTTCCGGATACGCTGGCAGAGCTCGGAAAATTAACACTCGATCCTCATGCCAACATTATCAAATTACCCAATATTAGCGCCTCAATTCCACAATTAAAGACGGTTATCGCCGAGCTCCAGTCCAAGGGCTTCAATGTGCCTGATTTTCCAGAGGATCCTTCCACCGATGACGAAAAAGAGCTGCGCGAACGCTACGGTAAAGTGTTGGGAAGCGCAGTGAATCCAGTTCTTCGTCAAGGCAACTCCGATCGACGCGCACCTTTGGCGGTTAAAAACTACGCCAAAAAACATCCTCACCGTATGGGTAAATGGAGCATGGCTTCACAAACTCATGTCGCTCATATGAATCGCAAGGGTGATTTTTTCTCAAGTGAAAAATCTACCGTTGTCGACAAGGCCGGCAATGTGCGCATTGAATTTGTTGATAAAGAAAGCGGTGATGTAACAGTGCTAAAGCCGGAGACAGCTCTTTTGGCGGGCGAAGTTATTGATGGCATGTTTATGAGCAAAAAAGCGCTTTGTGAGTTTTTTGAAGCGCAGATTGAAGATGCCAAGGAAACCGGACTGTTGTGGTCGCTGCACGTGAAAGCAACCATGATGAAAGTATCTCACCCTATCGTCTTTGGTCATGCTGTAAAGGTTTTCTACAAAGACCTATTTGAAAAATATGCGGACCTTTTTGATCAATTGGGTGTAAACCCCAACAATGGATTAGGCAACGTTTACGACAAGATACAAAGCTTACCGCTGTCGAAACAAGACGAGATAAAGAGTGATATCAATGCCTGTTATCTAAATCGCCCGCCCATTGCGATGGTGGATTCCGACAAGGGGATTTCAAATTTGCATGTTCCCAGTGACGTTATTGTTGATGCTTCGATGCCGGCAATGATTCGTGAATCGGGAAAAATGTGGGGGCCTGATAGCAAGCTTCATGATACTAAAGCGGTGATTCCGGAAAGTACTTACGCTGAGATCTATCAGGAGGTAATTAACTTCTGTAAAACTCATGGCGCATTTGATCCTACAACCATGGGCACTGTTCCCAACGTCGGACTGATGGCGCAAAAAGCTGAGGAATACGGCTCTCACGATAAGACATTTGAGATGAAAGCTGACGGCACCATGCGTGTCGTTGATGATGCAGGCAAAGTACTTCTTCAGCATGAAGTGGAACTGGGTGATATATGGCGCATGTGTCAAACCAAAGACGAACCCATTCGCGACTGGGTGAAATTGGCTGTTACACGAGCTCGCCTGTCCGGTATGCCAGCTGTATTTTGGCTGGATGACGAGCGAGCCCATGACGCGCAGCTGATCAAGAAGGTGAATACCTATTTGGCTGACCACGATACCGTAGGTCTAGAAATAATGACTAAGTCTCCGGTCAGGGCTATTCGCTACACAATGGAGCGATTGATTCGAGGGCTGGATACCATATCGGTTACAGGCAATGTGCTTAGGGATTATTTAACGGATTTGTTCCCCATTATGGAGCTTGGAACAAGTGCCAAGATGCTTTCTATCGTGCCGCTGATGGCTGGTGGCGGATTGTTTGAAACCGGAGCTGGAGGTTCTGCTCCAAAACATGTTCAGCAGTTTTTGGAAGAAGGGCATTTGCGTTGGGACTCTCTAGGAGAATTTCTCGCCTTGGCGGTATCTTTAGAGCATGTCGCCATCAAAGAGTCCAATGCAAAGGCAAAAGTGCTTGCCGATAGTTTAGATCTGGCAACTGAACAGCTGCTGGAGGCTGGTAAATCTCCTCTACGAAAAGTGGGTGAACTAGATAACCGCGGCAGCCACTTCTATCTATGCCTTTATTGGGCGCGGGCTTTGGCTGCACAAGATGAGGAAGTCGAGCTAAAGACAAAATTTGCAGCTCTTGTGGAGCAACTGGAGGCGGCAGAAAAGACAATCGTTCAGGAAATCAATGCGTCACAGGGCAAACCCACAGATATCGGGGGTTATTACCTTGCAAATGACGATCTAGCGATACAGGCAATGCGTCCCAGCGAGACGCTAAATAGCGCGCTTGAAAGTCTAGGCGAGCTCTGAAATAGAAAAGGCGCCTAGGGCGCCTTGCTACTCAGCTTTCTGCTTCGGCGGCTTCCAGTTCCGGATTATCGGCGAGTTCGCCGCCTTGACCCTGATCAGAATTTTGCTCCTCAATCTGGTCCAAGGGTGCAATATTTTCAGCATGCTGACCCTTGTCACCGTCGACAAGCTCAAAAGAGACTGACTGTCCCGCCTTTAGGGTGCGATAGCCATCCATAGTGATTGCGGAATAGTGTGCAAACACATCTACTTCGCTATCGGTTGGAAGAATAAATCCATAACCCTTGGCGTTGTTAAACCACTTTACTGTTCCGGTCGGCATATCTATGACCCCCCAATCCGGTTGACCATTTTGTATTTTGGGCAGGTTTTGCATGGTCGAACAAACCGCCCTGATGGAAAAAATGGACGAGAAAGCCTTTTATGTCAAGATTTTGCCCTGATATTGGTAAATACTTATGCAAAGAAGGTGCCGATTAAATTGTGTATGAGTTGTCATTTTTGAGGCGGTAGCAAAGCGGTCAGCATGGGTTAGAATCCATATAAGAGGTATTACAGCAATAAATATGTCCGACAATCCCGATCAAAGTGATTTACATGCCGATGGTGGGCTTTTACTTGAGGAGGCAAAGCCGAAGCTAAAGCGGCCAGCGCTTTATAAGGTAGTAATTCTTAACGACGACTACACTCCTATGGAGTTTGTCGTAGAAATACTTGAGCACTTTTTTTCTATGAATCGTGAGAAAGCAACTCAAATAATGCTAACGATACATACACAGGGTAAAGCCGCAGTCGGAATATTTCCGCGCGATATTGCCGAGACCAAATCGCATTCCGTAAACCTTTACGCGCGAGAACACGAACACCCGCTGTTGTCTGATATTGAACCGGCGACCGATGGTGAGGAGGAGTAAACAACTGTGCTGAGCAGAGACTTAGAACTATCTCTAAATATGGCCTTTCAGGACGCTCGAAATCGCGGCCATGAGTTTATGACCGTTGAGCATCTGCTGTTGGCTTTATTGGATAATCAGGCTGCCACTGATGTGCTGAGAGGTTGTGGCGCGGATCTATTTTCGCTGCGAGACAATCTGTCCGAGTATATCGAGACAACAACGCCTGTTGTGGATGACGAAACCGCTGAGCAAGAGGTTCAACCCACGCTGGGCTTCCAGCGAGTGCTGCAGCGTGCCATTTTCCATGTGCAATCCTCCGGGCGTGAGGAGTGTACTGGCGCTAACGTTCTGGTTGCGATTTATAGTGAATCAGATAGCCAGGCCGTTTATTTCTTGAAGTCTCAAGATATTAATCGGATTGATATTGTGAACTTCATTAGCCATGGCAGCTCAGCTACGGGTGAGGTCTCACCACTTGAAGACGGTCATGTTGATGAGGAAACTTCAGATTCTCCCTCTAAAAGGCCATTGGATGAATTTGCTACAAATCTGAATGAACAAGCTCGCAATGACGAAATCGATCCGCTTATTGGCCGTTTGCATGAGGTCGAGCGGGTATCCCAAATATTGGCGCGGCGGCGTAAAAATAATCCCCTGCTTGTCGGCGAATCTGGAGTGGGTAAAACAGCGATAGCTGAGGGTCTGGCTAGATTGATAGTCGATGATGATGTGCCGGATCTGTTAAAAGAAAGTACTGTCTATGCCTTGGATTTGGGCGCGCTCCTGGCTGGTACAAAATACCGCGGCGACTTCGAAAAAAGGTTCAAGGGCGTTTTATCGGATTTAATCGCAGAGCCGAAATCAATACTCTTTATTGACGAGATCCATACCATTATTGGAGCGGGCGCAGCATCCGGTGGTGTGATGGACGCCTCGAATCTTCTTAAGCCGGTATTGACCTCTGGCAAGATCCGCATTATTGGTTCGACCACCTATCAGGAATACCGCGGTATCTTTGACAAAGATCGAGCGCTCTCAAGACGCTTTCAGAAAGTTGATATTCCGGAACCTTCGGTTGAAGACAGTATTGCCATTCTTAAGGGGTTGCGGTCGCGCTTCGAAGAACACTACGGTTTAAGGTATTCCGACGGTGCAATCGAAAGCGCAGTGAAGCTGGCTTCCCGTCATATAACGGATCGGTTTTTGCCGGACAAAGCGATCGATGTGATCGACGAAGCAGGGGCTTATCAATCCCTACAGGATGAGGCTTCGCGTAAAGAGGTGATTGAAGCGGTGGATGTCGAGCGTGTGGTTAGCAAGGTAGCGCGAATTCCGGAAAAGAGTGTTTCCAGTTCAGACAAAGAGCAGCTGCGCAATCTGGGTGAAAAATTGAAGATGGTGGTCTTTGGTCAGGATGAGGCAATCGATTCATTGGCTACGGCCATAAAACTATCGCGCGCCGGATTAAAGGGTAGCGACAAGCCTATTGGCTCCTTTCTGTTTTCAGGGCCGACAGGTGTGGGTAAAACCGAAGTTACAAAACAGCTGGCCAATGTTTTGGGAATCGAGTTATTACGCTTCGATATGTCGGAATATATGGAGCGCCACACGGTGTCCAGGCTAATAGGTGCACCCCCGGGTTATGTGGGTTTTGATCAGGGCGGATTGTTGACGGACGCGGTCACCAAGCATCCCCACTGTGTTGTACTTCTCGATGAAATTGAGAAAGCACATCCCGAAGTGTTTAACCTGCTTCTCCAGGTGATGGATCATGGAACTCTGACAGACAACAATGGGCGCAAGGCAGATTTCCGCAATGTGATCTTGGTCATGACAACCAATGCTGGAGCTGAACTTATGGCTCGCGCATCAATTGGCTTCACTGAGCAGAATCACCAATCCGATGGCATGGAGGCAATCAAAAAATCGTTCACGCCAGAGTTTCGCAATCGACTAGACGCCATCGTTCAGTTTTCTGCACTGCATATTGATGTGATTAAAACTGTCGTGGACAAATTTTTGGTTGAGTTGCAGGCGCAGCTAGATGAAAAACAAGTTCAGATCGAAGTTGATGAAGAAGCTAGGTCCTGGCTGGCAGAGCAGGGCTACGATGACAAAATGGGCGCTCGCCCGATGGCCCGTGTTATCAGCGAAAAAATTAAGAAGCCGCTAGCCGAGCAGCTTCTCTTTGGAGAACTTTCTGAAAATGGCGGTATTGTTTCAGTATCGCTGGAAGATGGAGAGATCAAACTTAGTTATGAATCTCACCAAAGCAAAAAAGAATTGGTAGAAGTTTAAGACTCCCGAAAATACTGCAGCAGATTTAGCTGCGCCAGCTCATCTGGATCGAAAAGTAATTCTGCCTTTGGTGAGGTCGTAAGGAGTCATCTCGACCTTCACCTTGTCTCCGGTGAGAATGCGAATATAGTTTTTACGCATCTTGCCGGAGATGTGAGCGATGATCACATGATCGTTTTCTAACTTAACCTTGAAGGTCGTGTTGGGAAGAGAGTCGATAACCTCTCCTTCAAACTCAATTACATCATCTTTTGCCATTCAATAAACAACCTGTCTCTTTTGGAAGGTGGCGCATTTTGCCATCAGTGGCACAGAATCAAAAGGGCATAGTTCGCCAATTGCCTTTTTCCAGCAGTTCACAGGGCCGAAATCGGTTTTTGTAGTTCATTTTGTGTGATTCTTTAATCCAATACCCCAGATACAGATAGGGCAGGCCGAGTCGTCGAGCGATATCGATTTCCGCCAAAATTGCGTAACTTCCCAAACTCCGGTCACTTTCGTCCGGATCAAAGAAACTATAAATTGCAGAAAGCCCGTTTGGAAGAAAATCACACACCGCAACCATAATCAGTTTGTCGGTACGGAATTCGATAAAGCGTGCCCATTCGGGAGCGCTGCAAATAAAATTTTCGAACTGAGTGCTATCCGGAGGATACATATCGCCATCTTGGTGGCGTCGCAAAATGTATCTTTCATATAGATCAAAATAACTGGCGGCATCAGGTCCGGCTTGAATGCTGAGTTTCAGAGCAGCATTTTTCTTGAGTATGCGCTTTTGCGATTTGCTGGGTGAAAATTCCTTGGTCAGAACTCTTAACGGCTTGCATTCATCACAGTTTTCACATCGTGGCCGGTAAAAGTGCGCACCACTGCGACGGAACCCCGCGTCATTGATGGCTTGATAGCCTTGTAGGCTAATATTTTCTTCAGGAGCGACAAATTCAGTAGTAGCAATAGCATCTTTGAGATAGCTGCAGCTATGAGATTCGGTTCGTAGTAGTTGAATGGTGGTGGCTTCGTTCATCTATAGAGTTCACTGCATTACATTGCTCTTTTCGACCAGAGGATGCTAACTCAAATTGGGGTTGAATGTCCGCGGCCAATCAATTTCTTCATCTCTCGCTTCGCTGAGTAGCTCTGTGTAATCAGTGCGGCTAATGGAGTGGGAACCAAGGGAGCGCAAATGTGCTGTTTCAAATTGGCAATCGATTAGCGCAAAACCTTTACTGAATAAAGTATCGGCGAGACTAAGAAATGCGAGTTTGGAAGCGTTTGTTTTGGAATGAAACATGGATTCGCCGCAAAAAACCTTGCCCACAGCAACACCGTACAGTCCACCAACCAAGCTTTGCTTGTGCCAGACTTCCAGCGAGTGAGCTAAGCCGATGCGGTGGAGCTCTGTGTAGGCATCAATCATCTCGTCTGTAATCCAGCGATCCGAATTTTCCTGACGGGCGCACGCCGCGATAACTGATGCAAAATCTCGGTCTGTGGTGATTTCGTAATCCATTGACTTGGCCAATTTGAGCATGCTCTTTGACCAGTGTTGGTGACCGGGTTGCACAACTTCGCGAGGGTCGGGTGACCACCAAAGAATGGGGCTGTATTGATCGTACCAGGGGAAGATAGCCTGCCGGTATGCTTGCAGAAGCATATTTGCAGAGAGGTATCCTCCGACGGCGAGCAATCCGTTTGGTTCGGCTTCCGCTGATTCAACCGCTGGAAATACCGGATAATCTGGATTCAGATGGAAGGCTGGCACGACTTTCCTAGTTCATCTAGCTCGGATTAGATAAAAATAGATCAGCTATCCAAATATTTCTCGGCGTCTAGAGCTGCCATGCAGCCAGCCCCGGCTGAAGTAATGGCCTGTCGATAAATGTGATCGCTAACGTCACCTGCCGCAAAAACTCCGTCAATACTGGTTTGAGTGGCATTGCCTTCGAGCCCGCTTTGGATTTTTAGGTAGCCATCTTTCATATCCAGCTGACCAGCAAAGATATCGGTATTGGGTTTGTGTCCAATGGCGATAAAGACGCCCTGCAAGTCAATATCCTGGGTGGTGTCGTCTCCGGTACTTTTTATTCGAATTCCGGTTACGCCCGCGTCATCCCCGAGCACTTCCTGCAACTGATTGTTCCAGAGAATTGTGACATTGCCATTCTTCTCTTTTTCAAAGAGTCGATCTTGCAGGATTTTTTCTGCGCGCAAAGAGTCACGTCGGTGAATCAGCACAACTTCACTGGCCAGATTTGAGAGGTAAAGGGCTTCCTCGACTGCCGTATTACCGCCACCAATCACCGCAACCTTTTGATCGCGATAGAAAAAGCCGTCGCAAGTGGCACATGCACTTACGCCGCGGCCCTGAAATTTTTCTTCAGATTCCAATCCCAGGTACATTGCTGAAGCACCTGTGGCAATAATTAGAGCGTCGCAGCTGTAGGATTCCGCTCCTTTGAGTAGAAAGGGTCTCTGGCTCAGATCTACCTCTTCGATATGATCAAAGATGATCTCGGTACCAAATCGCTCAGCATGAGCCTGCATGCGCACCATCAGATCCGGGCCTTGCAGACCCTCAACGTCCCCTGGCCAGTTGTCTACCTCGGTAGTAGTCGTCAATTGACCACCCTGTTGCATACCGGTGATAACAACTGGATTGAGGTTTGCTCGTGCGGCATACACCGCTGCGGTATAGCCGGCTGGTCCTGAACCGAGAATGATAAGTCGATGGTGTTTGCTGCTCATTTAGCTATTTTCCAAATCTATATTGATGAATTCGATGCGCATGATATGTGGTCAGATGGCAAAGAAACAATCGTGATGGCTATTATTAAGTATTGAAGATGCAAATCACCTCGCAGACGGCGATAATAGGGAAGTTCAAATAAGCTTAGATATTGGGAATCGATTGAGTAAATCAGAGAAGGCGAAATCCGCAGCTGTGACCGATGATCGCACTAATCGAATTTTGCGTGAAGGCGCTCTTATTCTTTGGGCGGTACTGGCGATCTTTCTATTGGTGGCCCTGCTAACTTACGATACTCAAGACCCCGGCTGGTCCCGAACCAGCGGTTCTGCAGATTTGCAAAACGCCGGCGGCGCTTTAGGCGCTTGGTTGGCGGACATCTTACTGGTGATCTTTGGCTACCTAGCCTATCTGCTCCCTTTTTTGGTGGCGCATCGCGTCTGGAAAGTTTTTAGATCCCATACTACCTCCAAAAAATCCTTTGATTGGCCTCTAGCCTCGCTTCGTACTTTAGGTTTTGTATTGATAATGACCTGTGGTTGCGGCATTACCTATCTAAATCATCTCGGTGGGAGCTCTCTACCACAGGGGGTCTCTGGTATTGTTGGAGAGCAAGTTGGGGAAGCTTCTTACAACATATTAGGGCTCTACGGATCTAATCTGGTGCTTCTCGCTGCGCTTCTCTTTGGCATTACGCTTTTTACCGGGCTGTCGTGGTTGAAGTTATTTGACAATACAGGACGTGCAGCAATTTACCTTTGGAATCGCGCTTGTTTTCAGGTGCAGATTATTAAGGGTCGCTTAGCAGAAAAGCGCGAACGCAAAGCAGCTCAAGACAAGCGTGAAAAATCTTTAGAGACGCACAAAGAAAAAACCGCCAAGCGGGTCGCACCCAAAATACAGGCGCCACCAGCAAAACCCAAGACCTCCGAGCGCGCTCAGAAAGAAAAACAATCGTCTCTATTCCAAGAAGCCGGTGCCAATAGCTTGCCGACAATTGGGCTATTAGATCCAGCCCGTGAGGAGGATAAACGCGGATTCTCCGAAGAGTCACTCGAAGCAATGTCGAGATTGCTGGAACTGAAGTTACTCGATTTTGGAGTTGAGGCTGAGGTAGTGGCTGTATTGCCGGGCCCCGTAGTAACACGTTTTGAGATCCAACCGGCCGCTGGCACAAAGGCAAGCAAGATAACTAATCTCGCTCGTGATTTGGCGCGTTCTCTAGCGGTAGTAAGCGTTCGAGTTGTGGAAGTTATTCCCGGTAAATCGGTTATTGGTATTGAGGTACCAAATGAAAATCGCGAAATTGTGCGGCTCAGCCAAGTAATTTCCTCAAGTGAATACGAAGATTCCAAATCCAAGCTGACACTTGCGCTGGGCCATGATATTTCGGGATCGACAGTGACCGCCGATCTGGCTCGAATGCCGCATTTGCTCGTTGCCGGTACCACAGGTTCAGGTAAATCGGTGGCGGTTAATGTCATGCTGCTAAGTTTGCTCTACAAATCTACACCGGAGGATGTGCGACTAATCCTAGTGGATCCAAAAATGCTTGAGCTTGCGGTTTACGAAGGCATTCCGCATCTGCTGACACCCGTCATAACCGACATGAAGGACGCTGCCAATGGTCTGCGTTGGTGTGTTGGTGAAATGGAGCGCCGCTACAAATTAATGGCGCAATTAGGCGTACGGAATTTGGCAGGATATAACCGTAAAGTTGAAGATGCCATTGCTGAGGGCACACCGATCAAGGATCCTTTATGGAAGCCAGATGAGGTTGTTGGGCTCGATCAGACACTCGCCGGAGAAGGGTATGAAGATGCTCCAGATCTTACCAAACTGCCTTGTATCGTAGTTGTTATCGACGAATTTGCCGACATGATGATGATTGTCGACAAGAAAAAAGTGGAGCAGCTTATTTCAAGGATTGCTCAAAAGGCCAGAGCAGCGGGTATCCATCTGATATTGGCAACACAGCGTCCATCCGTAGATGTGATCACAGGGCTGATAAAAGCCAACGTTCCAACTCGGATCGCTTTTCAAGTTAGTTCGCGTATCGATTCTCGAACCATATTGGATCAGGGTGGCGCTGAACAACTTCTTGGTCATGGCGACATGCTCTATTTACCGCCCGGACAAAATACCACTGTACGTGTTCATGGAGCCTTTGTAGACGATCACGAGGTGCATCAGGTGGTTGAGGCGTGGCGACAATTAGGTGAACCAGACTTTGTTGAGGGTATTACTGACGAAGAGACCACCAGATCAATTCCGGTGCCTGGCTGGACGGATCCTTCCGGTGAGGGGAATGCAGAGGATAGCGATGCACTTTATGACGAGGCCGTTGAATTTGTCTGTCAGTCAAGAAAGGCCTCTATCTCCTCGGTGCAACGCAAATTGCGTGTAGGCTATAACCGAGCAGCAAGACTTATCGAAGCCATGGAAGCGGCGGGTGTGGTCACGGAGATGCAGCCCAATGGAAATCGTGAAGTAATCGCACCGGCCCCCCGAGACTAGGAAAGAGAATATCCAAGTGCAAAGTATGCAAAGTAAGAAAAGTCGGGTATTGCAGATGGGCTGCTTCCTAAGTTGTTTATTGTCTGCAGTTCCTGCGATCTCAACTGAGTCAATCGACCTTCTCAATGGAATTAGTTCGGCGTCCGGAAATTTTGAACAAATAGTTCGCGAACAAGATGGCTATGTTATTGATCGGCAAACCGGTGTATTTGCGATTGAGCGTCCACGACTATTCCGCTGGCAGATTTCTGAACTGGATCAATTGTTAATAAGTGATGGCCAGCAGATCTATTTATATGACGAGCTATTCCAGCAGGTTATTGTTCGCGATTGGAGTTCGAACCCGGCAGTAAATCCGGCTGCAATTCTATTAGAGGATATCTATTTGGAGGAATGGGCAGCAGTGGAACAAGACGGACAGAATTACCACCTTACTCCATTGGAGAGCTTTGGTTCGATTCTGGATTTGCACTTGATCACGAATCAGGGCTTCCCGGAAATGCTCAGTATTGTCGACGCCACCGGACAGTTGACGGAAATTAGATTCACTCAGGTTGAGCTGGAGGTTGAGCACGAGGACAAACTGTTCGATTTTGAGATACCTGCCGGGGTTGAAGTGATTTATGAGTGAGGCTCCACTCAACATGCGGGTGTGCTCCGCGTGAGTATTTGGATATTCTGTGGTGTTGCTTTGGGCGGAGCGCTGGGTGCAAGCCTCAGGTATCTCGCAGTGCAATTGATAGAAACACCCTCTGGGTTTCCCATTGCGACTCTTCTGGTCAACATACTGGGGTCGTTTTTAATTGGAATCTGCTACGTCTTAATTATGGAAAAAGCCATGATCTCGGAAATGTGGCGACCAGTTCTAATGGCTGGATTTCTCGGCGGCCTTACCACCTTCAGTGCATTTTCCTTGGAAGCGGTTGCACTATTTGAGGATGGGCGCTGGCAGATGGCGATGACCTATATTGTGTTCAGTACGGTTTTCTGTATCGTGGCGGCTTTTTCGGGTATTCAATTTACCCGAGCACTTTAAGCTGAAAAATATCAGGAGTTGTAATGCTTGACCCCAGACTAGTGAGGCGAGAGCCTGAATTGGTCGCTGCCAAACTGGCAAAACGTGGATTCCACCTAGACTTGGAAAAGTTAGCTGCGCTTGAGGCAAAACGCCGCGAAGTGCAACTCGCGACTGAGAGCCTGCAGGCGGATCGAAATGCTCGCTCCAAGGCGATAGGAAAAGCCAAAGCAGCCGGTGAAGACGTCGCTCCACTTTTACAGGCAGTAGGAGAATTGGGGGATCAGCTAACAGAGGCAAAAGCTGACTTGGATGCAGTTCAGGAGGCACTGGAAGAACTTCTTTCAGGAGTGCCCAATATTCCTGACGATGAGGTTCCCGAAGGGAAATCCGAAGAAGACAATGTCGAAATTAGAACCTGGGGGCAGCCGCGCCAATTTGATTTCGAGATCAAAGACCACGTTGATCTCGGCAATCAGTTAGATCAGCTGGACTTCGAAACAGCTGCAAAAATAACGGGGTCTCGATTTGCCGTAATGCGTGAAGGCATAGCTCGTCTGCACAGAGGCCTAATCCAATTTATGCTCGATACCCATATCGAAGACCATGGCTACAAAGAGATTTATGTGCCATTTATTGTTAATGCCGATTCGCTCTATGGAACCGGTCAGCTGCCAAAGTTTGCTGAAGATCTGTTTAAGCTTGAGCACGAACAAGACTTTTATCTCATCCCGACTGCTGAAGTACCAGTAACCAACACCCTTAGAGATAGCATCTACGAAGCTGAGTTACCGCTTCAATACGTTTGTCATACACCCTGTTTCCGCAGCGAAGCCGGCAGTTATGGTCGAGACGTGCGCGGTATGATTCGTCAGCACCAGTTTGAAAAAGTTGAGCTTGTGCAATTTGTTGAGCCGGATCAGTCTGATTTGGCACTGGAAGCTTTGGTTGGCCACGCCGAGCGCATACTGCAATTACTTCAGTTGCCCTATCGTACGGTTATTCTTTGTGGCGGCGATATCGGTTTTGGAGCCGCACGAACCTACGATATTGAAGTTTGGCTGCCCTCTCAGGAGACTTACAGAGAAATATCCTCTTGTTCCAATTATCGAGATTTTCAGGCGCGAAGAATGCAGGCGCGCTTCCGCAACAAAGAAACAGGTAAACCGGAATTGCTGCATACGCTGAATGGCTCGGGTTTAGCGATTGGCCGAACGCTGATTGCGATCATGGAAAATTATCAGCAGGCAGATGGAAGTATTGTTATCCCCGATATTCTTCGTTCCTACATGCGTGGCATGACTCACATAGAGCCGTCCAGCTAGCTGCTGGTTATGAAATCTTTCCCGTTTTTCTTCAAGCTTCGAGACCTTCCCTGTCTTGTTGTCGGCGGGGGTGAAGGTGCTCGGCACAAAGCCAGCTTGCTTTTAAAAGCTGGTGCAAAAATAACTCTTGTTACAGAAAGCTTGCACCCCTCCACAGAACAGCTGCTCAAGGATACTGAAATAGATCATCTTCCCAAAAGTTATCAGCCTGATCAGTTAGAAGGTCAAAGACTGGTTATCGCGGCTGCCGATGAGGATATAAATAGGCAAATTGCCAATGATGCGAGGGCCAGAGGCATTTTTGTGAATGCGGTAGATATGCCGGAAATCAGTGACTTCTATTTTCCATCTATTGTTGATCGCGATCCCATAACTGTTGCGATAGGCAGCAATGGCTCGTCGCCGGTATTGGTGCGGCATACCAGAGCATTGCTGGAAACCCACTTGCCCTCGGGTCTAGGTGCATTGGGTGGGTTGGTTTCGAAATTTCGTGACAGGGTCCGCGATGTTTTTCCCGATCTGGAATTGCGCAGACGTTTTTGGGACAAACACATCGGTGGTCAGACCGCTGAGCTGGTCTATAGCGGCAGAATTAGTGAAGCCAATCACAGAGTCGAATTGGACCTGAAAAATCCAGAAACGGCTTTGTCGAGGCAGCGAGGCGAGGTCTATCTGGTTGGGGCGGGTCCGGGAGATCCTGAATTGCTTACCTTCAAAGCACTGCGCCTTATGCAGCAGGCTGATGTTGTGCTCTATGACCGGTTGGTTTCCGACGAGATACTAAATCTGGTGCGCCGAGAGAGCGAATTGATAGCTGTTGGTAAGGGCCGAAACATTTACAGCATTACTCAAGAAAATATAAATGAGTCTCTGGCCAATTTGGCATTGGAAGGAAAACGTGTACTCCGACTCAAGGGAGGTGACCCTTTTATCTTTGGGCGCGGAGGAGAGGAGCTAGAGCATCTGGTAGAGCGAGGTATTCCTTTTCAGGTGGTGCCGGGCATCACAGCAGCTTCTGGCTGCGCCACCTATGCCGGTATTCCTCTAACCCATAGAGATCATGCTCAATCGGTAAGATTTATCACCGGACACCGCGTTGGCGGAGAGTTAAACTTTGATTGGGACGAGTTTATAAAAGCAGATCAAACACTTGTATTTTATATGGCACTCAATGGGTTAGAGTATATTTGTAATAAATTACTTGAAGCAGGAGTTGCACCCGATATGCCCATTGCTCTGGTGGAAAAGGGCACGCGCTCTGATCAAAGGGTATTTGTTTCAGATGTCACTAAGTTGCCAGAAATGGTGCGCAAGGCTGGTGCTGAGGCACCAACCCTGGTTATTGTCGGATCAGTAGTTAAGCTGCAAGCAAAGCTGAACTGGTGGGGTCAAGATTGCGGACCGAGAGACTCATTATGAACAACTTTGCTATTCGTACTTTTTTACCCTGCTTGGTTCTTTTGACCGGAATTGCGCCTTCGCTCTGTCAAGCCCAGCAATTGCAGGCAAAAGAAAACGCATTAGCTGGATGCCATATACGCGCGGAGCTGATCAATTTGGGAGAGCCGGTTTACTGGATTGATCTTGAACCCTGCAACAACCTCCTGGACGAATCCAGTGAAATTGAGCTCTCATCTCATGAGCTGCTTTCAGCTTTATTAAATAGAGCCATTCTGCTCGCCGAATTGACTGAATTCACAAGAGCTCGGGTTGATCTGGACCGGGCAAGTTTAATTGATCCTCTTTCAGCGTATATACAAATAAATCTGGGTTTGCTGAATCTACTGGAAAAAGAGTATGCGGACGCTATTGAAAATTTCAGTACAGCCTTGGAGTTAGAAGGTGCCAAGGCAATTGCTCTTTTCAATCGTGCTTTGGCTTACGGCTACGCCAATGAGCTAGATAAGGCAGCTGAGGATTTGCAAATGCTCAGGGCTGAATATCCTCAGGAATTTTTTGCTTGGGTTAGTGCCGACACATCGGAGGTATTTCCGGAGATTGTCGCGCTGCTGCCAGAAGCAGCGCCGGCGGCAGAGTAAACTTATTCCTTGAGCCTCGCCGCCATGGCTGCATAGGCTCCACCTGCAACCATCAATTCGTCATGGGTTCCTTCCTCCACAACCAAACCTTCATCCATCACATATATGCGATCGGCTTTGCGAACTGTTGAGAGGCGATGTGCGATAACGATGGAGGTCTTACCTCCGAGAATGGTATCCATAGCGTCCTGAATGCGTTTTTCGGTTTTGCTATCCAGGGCAGAAGTGGCTTCGTCTAACAGCAGGATCGGCACGTTGCGTAATAGCGCTCGGGCTATTACCACTCTCTGACGTTGGCCTCCGGAAAGATTTGAACCTCGCGGCCCTGCGGAGCTGTGTATACCCTCCGGCATCTCACCAATGAAATCCGTCACCAGAGCTGTTTTTGCCGCTTGCATTACCTGCTCTTCCGAGACATCGGTGCGCCCGCAGGAGATATTCTGATAAATACTTTCGTCGAAGAGGGCAGTTTCTTGGGTAACCAAGGCAATGGAGTCCCTGAGTTCCGATATCAGTATTTTTGAGAGAGGTTGTCCGCCGATACTCAAGTTGCCAGAGCTGGGCTCTTCAAAGCGGCAGAGTAGGTTGAAGAGAGTGCTTTTGCCTGCCCCCGAAGGCCCAACAATGGCCGTCATTTTGCCGGATTCGGCGCGCAAACTCAGGCCTCTAAGCACAGGCTGATCGGCTGCATAGGCAAATTGAACGTCCTCGAATTCAATATTCCCCCTGGGCTGCTGAATCGCCGCAGCATCACTTGCGTCGACAATTTGTGGCCTCTCGTCAAGCAGTTCGTAGATTCGATCCAGACTCACGGCTGCCGCCTGTAGCTGTCCGCCAACACCAGCGAGTCGACGAATGGGATCAAAGAGGAGAGCCAAGGAGGCAAAAAAGGCCATAAAGTCTCCCAGAGTTTTGTTGCCTTCAACAATTTCTTGACCGCCATAAACCATGACGGCGACAAATCCCAATCCGGCAATTAGATCAACGATTGAAGGAAGTGCAGCCTTACCTCGCTCGGCCTGCATGGTTCGGTGCCGGAAGTCGTCGATACCTGCCTTGGCGAGATCTTCCTCATGCTTCTCCATACGGTTGGCTTTGATAGCCTTTATACCGTGGAATATCTCGTCTAGGCGCGTGCTAAGTTCCGCTGCCGCCAATCTTGATTTGAGTGTCGCTCTCTGCACCAGCTTGTGTAGGAAATTTACCGGCAAAGCCAAGACCGGCAAGCCGATAAAGGCGATAAGGGTCCACTTCCAATCGATGCTCACTGCCACGGCGATCAAAGCTATTAGTGTTACAAAATCCCGGCCAATAATAATCAAAGCATTGCTAGCGGTAGTTTGAATTGTTTGAGTATCACCGCGAACCCGCTCGATCAGATTCCCAGGCGAGTTCTTGCTAAAGAACTGACTATCGAGGGTCATTAGGTGTGCGCTCAGATTGGCTTGCATATCAGCCACAACTCGAAGTCCGATTGCCGCTGTCAGAGTGCGTTGACCGAAGGAGGCAAAAGCTCTCACAGCAAATATGCCAAACAGAACACTGGCGATGGGAACGATTGCCGTCGAATCTCTGGCGATAAAGACGTCATCGATCATGGGTTTGACGTAGTAGGTCAGCAGGCCCACCGAACCGCCATCCACAGCCATCAGAATAGCTGCAACAACCACAAGAAAAGCTCGGCTCTTGAGGTAGTCTCGCCAAACTCGGGAGAGCAGCCCAGAGGTCTTCACTTGGTATTTTTCAGTCACAAAATTTACTCGCGCCTGAGTATACGGTCGACAACAAAGTTAGCTCCGCTCTTAGTTTTAAAGTTTCGAGTGAGTTCATCCGGATCATATTCCAGATCGACCCAATCCATAAATTCAATACCGCTTTTGCTATGTGCGGCAGCATAGGTCTCAAGAAAGTAATCGAGAATACCGGTTTTTGCGCTACGAAAATGACCAAATTTCCAGCTCAGCTCATTTTGAGCCTCTTGCACTGGTCGTTTCAGGTGAATCAGTAAGTAAAGAGCTGACATGAGTCCAGCTCTATCAGCTCCAGATTTGCAGTGAAACAGAGCTGGGTACTCAATCTCCCGAAAAAGGCGTGCCGCATCCAGCAACATTTCTTTTTTGGGTGCTGCTCGGGATAACGCGCGGAAGTAAACCAGCTTTATGCCATATTTTTCACAAGCTTCTTCAGATAGAAGGTTACTACCAAACTCATTAATGCCGCGAAAATTCACAATAGTAGCGATGCCCTGCTGCGCGGCTTTTTTAACCATCAAGGGAGGAGGGTGGTTCTGACGGAACACCTGATCAGATACCCAAGCACTGTTGGGATAGAGATAGCGAGTGTAACCGTGGTCGAATACGATCATATCGAAATAGGCGCAGCGGCGATTTCTGCCACTGCGAATATCCTGCGACCAACTTTGGCGCCATTTATGGATCCAGGGTGACCAGAAGGCCAATTTCTTCATTGCTGTGGACAGCCTGTTTTATTGAGAAGGGCGGGCGCGATTATCGCACAAGAGAATCCGAAGTCGCGCTACGGCCTTATGTTTTTAGCCCGTTAGCTTGATTCGGAGTTGCTAGAGAATTGTTCTCTTAGCAGATTTTTTTGTACCTTCCCCATAGTGTTTCTGGGCAGCTCTTCAAGAACAAATATATGTCTAGGTTGTTTGAAGCGAGCCAGCTTGTCACTCAAGAAGTCTTTAAGCTCTTGTTCGCTAGGGGATTGCCCCTTTTCAGCGACTACCGCTGCAACCACAGATTCACCAAAATCTCTGTGGGGAATGCCTACCACAGCGGATTCCAGAACGGCATGGTGTTCGTCTAGGATAGACTCAATTTCTTTGGGATAAATGTTGTAGCCACCAGAGATAATCAGGTCCTTGTCTCTACCGACAATGGAAACTCTGCCATCCTCGTCCATCACCCCTAGGTCGCCTGTAATAAAAAAGCCGTCCTCTCGAAATTCTTCTACAGTTTTTTCAGGCATCTGCCAATAACCCTGGAATATATTTGGTCCGCGCGCCTCTATACAGCCGATGCTTCCAGATTCAACTTCAGTGCCTTGCTTGTCGGCGATACGAACTTCAACTCCGGGCAGTGCGAAGCCAACAGTGCCAGGCACTCTTTCACCCTCATAGGGGTTGGAGGTGATCATGCCGGCCTCTGTCATGCCGTAGCGTTCCAATATTTTGTGTCCGGTCTTGTCGGTCCAGGATTTGTGCACCTGTTCGGTCATGGGCGCAGATCCGGAAATAAATAGCCTCATTCCAGCACAATCTTCGGATTGGAAATTTGGGCTATCGAGCAGGCGCGTATAGAAAGTTGGCACGCCCATTAGCACAGTAGCCTCGCCACGCATTCCGTCGAGTACGTCAGTTAGATTAAAGCTTGGGAGGAACAAAACTTTGGATGCATTTAGTAGAGCGCAATGTAGGGCAACAAATAGTCCATGGATATGAAAAATAGGCAGTGCATGAAGAAGCACATCCTCCGGTTCAAACTGCCAAAGTTGATGTAGTGTTTGTGCGTTTGATGCGAGGTTTCCGTGGCTGAGCATCGCACCTTTGGAGCGCCCGGTGGTACCCGAGGTATAGAGAAATGATGCTAGATCCTCCTCTTCACGAGGTTCAATTTTGTCACTGGGGACCGCGGATAAACTATCTTTCCAAAACCCTTGTTCTTCGGTATTTCCGAGTATCAGTGATTTAGTAACACCCTTTGCCTTTGCAATATCTTTCAGTTCCTCATGAGCTTCCGCCCGACAAAAAAATAGCCGAGGCGAAGCGTCTCCCAAAAAGTACTCAACTTCTGATGCAGTATAGGCCGTATTAAGTGGCACAAAGATGCCACCTGTTCGAAGCACAGCGAGATAGAGTGTCACTGCAGCGGGAGTCTTATCCACCTGAGCGACTAGTCGGTCTCCAACTTTAAATCCCTCGGATGTAAGCATTGTCGCCATGCGAGCAGAAAGGTCATCTATGGCAGCGAAGCTATAGCTCCTGCCATCAGGAAGCTCCAGAAAAATCTTGTCGGGGTTTGTCAGGTATTTGTTGCGAAATAATTCGAATAGATTCGAGCTCATTGGTGTCTCTTTGCACTCGCTGTTGGATTCTAGTTAGGGAATTTGCAGGAGGTACTGATTAATTTGCTGGACCTGTGGATTGTCAGGTGCCTGTTGGCTGAGCAATTGCGCAGTTGCTCTGGCTTGCTCAAAAAGTCCAAGTTGTATCTGGTAGCTGGCGGCTGCGAGACCGATGTAAGTCTGTGTAGGATAATTTGCATAGGTCTCGAAAATTCTATTAACGCCTAGCTCAATTTGTCCAGATTCATACAGTGCGATTCCGAAAACGTAGCTGTAATGCGGGTTCTCTTGGCTCAGAGTAGCTGCGCGCTCAAGATTTAGCAGTGCGGCATCACGCTCGCCCGTGCGTATCTGGGAAAGCCCCAATGAGAAGTAGGAATCTCCTTCCTCTGGATAGGCCTGGATGGCTCTGCGCAGACTCGCCTGCCCAGCCGCCTCATCTCCATTACTGCTGTGCAGTGCTGCTTGATTAATAAGAGCGGGCATCCAGTCAGGCGCAATTTTTAAAGCTTGGCCTACAGCCTGCAATGCAGAATCTGTTTCACCCATGGAAGCATATAGATTAGAAAGCTGCATTGCAGATCCCGGGGAATCGAGCTGTGTCTGCAATACCTGTTCAGCCTCTTCAAGAGCCTCTTGTAAAAGCTGACTCTGACTTGCACTGAGCAGATCTGCTGGGATATCTGCCAATTGTCTGGTTGCCGCCATTCGAACTGAAAGAAATTGATCCTCTAACAAGGGCAATAGATTGGTATATTTTTGTTCTAGTGGAAAATTTGAGAGGGCATCTATGGCGCCTTGCCGCTCAATCACAGATTCGCTGCGAGTATAGCCACGGATTGCGTTAAAGGCCGAAGTTGAACCGGATTCGGCAATGCCCTGAAGTACTCGATAGCGAGTAACCGAATTTGTATCTGGTTCTGATAGCACGGAAAACAGGCGGCTTAAACGGGTTGTTTCACTTTCATCTGAGGTGCGAAGGTACTGCGCATAGTGGTTGCCTATCTCTGGCCACCAGGCAGAAAAATTACTTGCGGCCCATGCAGTTGATTCATCGAGGTGACATTGATTACAGGCATTTGGCGTATCCAGTGCTTCTGAGAGGTCAGGGCGAGGTATGCGGATGCTGTGATCGCGACGTCCATCAATGACCATAAAATTAGTCGCGGGCATATGGCAGTCAACGCAGACCGCTCCAGTAGAGTCCAGCTCGTGAAAATGATGTTCCGAACTGTCGTACTGGCTCGGTAAATGGCATTGGGCGCAAACTTGATTTGGCTCGGCTATAAGCTGAAGGCTATGGGGTTCATGGCAGTTGGAGCAGGTCACGCCCATATCGTGCATTCGACTTTGTGAGAAGGAACCCATTACAAAGACTTCTTCGCGAATCTGGCCATCGACGTGGTAGAGCGGTTCAGCGACGGCGCTAATTTGAAACGCATCGTGGTAGCTACCCATAAAGGGTTGCAGTTCACTGCGCAGCGAATGGCATTGGGCGCAGACTTCCTGCTCAAAAGGAGTATCTGACTCAGCCCCTATTCGCGAGGCAATGGGACTTTCAGCATCGTTGAAAACCCAGCCGCCTTCGGTTTGTAGCGTCCAAGGAAAACCGCTATTGTCGATTTGTTCATCTTGGGTTTGCGCCCAGAGTAGGTGATCCGAACCCTCGCCATGGCAAGCCTCACAGGAAACATTTATCTCTGACCAGCTAGTATCAAAGCTGTTGGTAACCGAGTCGTAATTTTTTTGTAGATTGGTACTGTGGCATCCGGCACAGCTGGTATTCCAGGTGAAAGTGAAAGAAGTCCAATGCAGTAAATCCCCCGCACGGATATCTTCTTCCTGATAAAGGTTAAACCAACGTTGTCCGCCTTCAACCTCTGGTCGCGTATCCCAAGCCAAATTTAAAGCCTGCTTGCGGCCGTCTTCAAAACTGATGAGATATTGCTGCAATGGATCCCAGCCAAAAGTATGGGTGATTTCAAATTCTTCGAGCTGTCCTTCGGCATTGTCTGTTGTGACAAGGAACTTACCGTCGCGCTTTTCAAACTGACTGACAATATCGTTGTAGCGAATTTCAGTATTGTTGAAGTTGCCAAGCACAGTTGAATCGCTAGCTTCAGCCATAGCGAGTTGATGATGGCTGCCCATCCAATTTTGTAGTTGGTCCTGGTGGCAGGCACCGCAGCTTTCTGATCCGATAAAATCTGCCGATGCACTCGATAGTAAGATCAATGAGGACATGCAAGTAACAAGCAGGCAGAATAAGACTCTATTGGCACACATACTTTGGAACAACTGACTCAGCGATTAGCTGGTTAGTCTAGCAGTAGGAATCATACTTGGACAATTTTGATCTCATCGTAATAGGGGGCGGCTCGGGCGGCGTACGAGCAGCAAGAACAGCCGCGTCTCGTGGTTTTCAGGTAGCTATTATTGAAGATACTCACTGGGGTGGTACCTGTGTCAATGTCGGCTGTGTGCCCAAAAAGCTAATGGTGTATGCCTCACATTTTGCGCACGAATTTGAAGACGCAGCAGCCTTTGGTTGGGCTGTTGATAGCGGAGCATTTGATTGGCCGCACTTTATGCGCAAGAAAGATGCGGAAATTGACCGCCTAAACAACATCTATTTAAAACTGCTAAATAATGCCGGTGTCACCATTATCAATGGCCGCGGATTTATTGAGGATGCCAATACCATTCGCGTGGGAGAACTGGAGTACAGAGCGGAAAGAATCCTGATTGCTGTAGGCGGGGAACCCTTTTTGCCCGAAGTGCCTGGTGCCGAGCACTGCATTACTTCGGATCAGGTCTTCTTTTTACCGGAACGACCAGAATCCATTGTTATAGTTGGTGGTGGTTTTATCGCCCTTGAATTTGCCTGTATTTTAGCTGGAATGGGCAGTTCAGTTAGCTTGTTATACAGAGGTGAGCTGTTTCTAAGAGGCTTTGACCGAGATATCCGAGAGCGCATGGTTGAGGTTATTGAAAACCATGATATTGATCTGCGATTCTTTAGTGATATCGAAGAGATCCACGTGGCTGAGAGCGGTAAAAAGCTCATCATGATAAATGACGGATCTCAACTAGAAGCTGATGAAGTTTTCTACGCTACCGGTCGAGTTCCGCGAACCAAAGATCTCTGGTCTGAGAGACTTGATATCAAGACTTCGAGTCGCGGAGAGATTTTAGTGAACGAAAGCTTTCAGTCCAGTGAGTCGACTATTTTTGCGCTTGGAGATGTTGTGGGGCGCATGGCTTTGACGCCAGTAGCGACTGCGGAAGCAATGGCGCTGGTGGACTATTGGATAGAAGGCAAGCCCGTCAACATAGATTACAGCATCATCCCTTCAGCCGTGTTTACGCAACCAAATTTGTCAACTGTTGGCATGACGGAGGAAGAAGCATTGGAACAGCATGTTCCGGTAAAAGTATTCGAGACCGATTTTAAGCACCTCAAGCACAATCTCACCGATCGCAGCAACGAGCGAATATATATGAAGATGCTGGTGCACAGAGCTACAGATAAGGTGCTTGGAGTTCACGCAATAGGCCCGGATGCAGGCGAGATGATTCAGGGCGTTGCTGTTGCTATTACGGCGGGAGCAACCAAAGCCGATTTTGATCGGACCATTGGTATTCATCCGACCATGGCAGAAGAGTTGGTAACCCTGCGAACAGAGCGAGCCGACCCGAGCTTGGGTTAGGCCTAAAGTCTATGCAAGAGTCATTGATTGAAAATGTCTGAGCCAAAAGTTTTTTCAGAGGAATTGCGAGAGCGCCGGGAATTGGTTTTTCTGATTCTTGCTGGCTTTTTTATTTGCTCGATGACCCTGCTCAACGTCATCGGCATCACGCGGTTTGTGCAGCTGGGGCCAATGCAGCTTGCTGTTGGTGTTTTGCCCTATCCGCTGACATTCCTTTGTACCGACTTGGTTTGTGAGTTGTACGGCAAGCGCCGCGCGAATCGTATGGTGACGGTAGGGCTGGTTCTCAACTTCTTTATTTTGGCGGTGTTGTATCTTGGGCAGCTTATACCGGCAGTAGGCTTAGAGTCGCGGCCACCCTGGCAAGATATCCCCTTGGCAGCGGATGTTGGTTTGCCCAATGGCGACGTGGCCAGTGGATCTATAGAGTTGTTTGGTTTGATCTATGCCACTACTTCGGGGGCCGTTTTTGCATCCATGCTCGCCTATGTGGCCGCGCAATATATTGATGTGCGCCTCTTTCATTTTTGGAAAAGAGTGACAAAGGGTAAACATCTTTGGATTCGGAATAACTTCAGCACAATGATGAGCCAGTTAGTTGATTCCATTATGGTTATTAGCGTGACCTTTGGTGCCGCATTTTTGCGCGGAGACATAGCCCTGAGTTTGTTGTTGGTTTTAATGTTTAATAACTACCTGTTCAAGTTTTTTGCGGCAGTTATAGATACGCCCTTTATCTATTTGGCGGTGTGGAAATTAAGGCCCTATCTAGGGCTGGAACTAGATCAAGAGCAGGAATCTTTCCGGCCCTAGAATTTCCTCAATTACGTGGGGCATACCCACTGGCAGGATCCCCACTGACCGGGGCCAGAGGAAACCTTCATCTCTATCTGCCGAACATCATAGTGTTTGATATCGGAATCCTGCATTAGTTGGTCGAGCAGGTAGCTGGCGAACTCCTCGACAGTGGCATTTCGAATGGGCAGAACCAGCGTGTCAGAAACCAGAAATCTCATTTCTTCGCCGTTAAAACGAACGAGGTATTCGTGGGCTTTTTTTTCAATTTCGAGATAGGGAGACATCTCAGGAAGTATCAGATATTCATCCAATTTTTCGCACAGCGACTGAAGCTTCTGTTTAAATTCGCCATAGCTAAAGCAAAGACCGTTGTCGCCGACAGGAGCTACTATGCTAGCCGAGACAGCAAAGTTGTGGCCATGAAGTCGTTCCCTCTCGGTGGCCGAAAAAATTGTAAAGTGGCCCGCAGAGAATTTCAGATACTCCTTGGATAGTTCGATAGTGGTCAATTGGTTCACGGTAGTTTCAGTGCCTAAGTTTATTGAGGGCAAACTATCAGTTTCCCGATGCGGATGTCCATGAGAGGAAGTTAATCGACCTTGAGGGTTAACCAATCAGAATAGGAAATTCGTCCAAAGTGACTATCGCGCAAATAGTGAATAGTTTTTAGTGTTAGAAAGGCGTCAAACCACATGTCCAAGTGGCGCAGGTATTGATCACCATCCTGTTCAAACAGTGGAGACAAATGCCTTTGAGCCGATTCTATATTGGTTCGCTTTAACCCGGTTTGGAACTCGGTGGGTATTAAAACGGAATTGAGCCACTTCTGCGGATGTTCAGCCTTCATACCTGAGTAACCCGTCTTAAGAACCCAAAAGCATTTGGGGTGATAGAAAATTTGCTCATTTTCAGGATGTTTTGAATCAAGAAGCTTTGCAACCGCGGGTCCCGTTCCAAAGGGAACTCGGTCTGAAACTCGGCATTCCAGTTCAATAGGAGTTGACTGAATGCTGCGCACGCAACTAACTTTTTGTAACTTGTTCAGGATATAAAAATCTTCACCGCCGGCCCGTTTTGGAAAGCCACGAACCTCGGCATAGCTGGGCAGATGAAGTACCAGCAAACTACCGGTGGGGTTGAAGCCGTAAGGTGACCCCGCATCTTGAAGTCCTTCTTGGTATTGTCGATTTCGCGAATCGTAGATAGTGGTCGCGAGCTGCAGTTTTGCTTCGGCTTGCCGATAGAGGTGAGGAAAAATTGCGGCTGAGCAATTTGACGGCGCACAATCAAAGTAGTCGTTTGGCAAATAGGCGTCGGCATCAGTTGTGTACACCCAATCTGTTTTTAGAACGCTATCTGCATAAAGTTTCAGAGCGATGTCGCAACCAATTTTTCTGGCTAATCCAACGCCCTGTTCAATGGGGATGGGTAGTTCGGAGCAGCGATCAACCAGTAAAAACGAGGGGCCGGAATCCGTTGCTTTTCTCCAACTAATTGGCGACCCACCCAAGATTACTTGGGGAAGCACCTCTGTAATTTCTTTCAGGCAGGCATTTGCTTTTTGCAATGCGTCTGAGGCGCAAGGATCGGGACGATTGATGACAAGAGTGATGAGTAATTGCTCATCAGTAGGCCAGCTGGATAGGATTCGACGGATAAAATCAGTTGTTTCGGAAAATACGGGAATGACAAGGCAACGATTAAATCCACTATTTTCCGGGGGCTCAAGAGTTTTGGCCTCCGGTTCAGCATACTGAATTAGATATTTAGAGATCGCTTTTGATTGCAAAGGGGAGTCAGTGCAAATAGGGCCGAATAGGAAGCCGCTCAATAAGCTCTGCTTCAAATTCCAATAGCTCTTGAAGACGTTGCTGTATTTCTGGATCCGGAAAATATTCTCGGGCTAAGTCCAAGAATAAAGTGTTGTGTCTTTCCTCAGATCGAGTAATAGCTTCGTAAAAGCTCTTTAGTTCACCAGTTGGAAGCGCGGTAGCGAGCATGCCGAACTTCTCGACACCTCTCGCCTCGATTATGCCGCCGGTAAGCAATCGATCCAGTAAACCCTCATCTCGACCGTTGCGAACCTGAGTTCGAATTTGGTTTACATATTCATCTTTTTCATCAGCGAGCAAGTGCAGTCCGCGATCGTGTAATAGGCGCACGCATTCTCGGAAATGGGTTAACTCTTCGATGGCGAGATCGATCATTTCTGTGACTAGCCGTTCGCGATCCCGAAAATGAAGAGCCATGGACATCGCCATGCCGGATGCCTTTTTCTCAGCGGCGGCGTGGTCATTCAAGAAGGTATTGAATTCCGACAGCACGGTTTCTAACCAAGCATCGGGCGTTTGCGCGATAAGCCTAATCATGAATTCAGAGTTGTAATGTGGAAGGAGTCTTAAAAAACGCTGTGCGCATCAAGCAGTGCAATCGCCTGATCAATGCCATCGACTTTGAGAGAATCCGAGATGCGGTTCAAGTGGAAATTTACGGCACGAAGTGGAAGGTTCAGCGCGTTTGCAGTTTGTCGTGCGGACATTCCATTATTTAGTTGACGGACTATATCGAGTTGTCTGAGACTGATTTTAGGGCCGTCGGTGATCCAGTCGTACTCAGTTAGTCTCATCAAATATGGGGCAATATTCTCAAATACATTCGCTTGTTCGCGATTGAGGTGTTCATTTCCCGTCGCTAAGTGCACGGCCACTACGGTATTTTTAAAATCAGTGGAGCGCTGAACGCAGGATACCCCTGACAACATGCCGGCTTCACGCAATTGGCGCCTGATAGCTTTAGCGGGAGCGAAGCGGCCTTCTAAAGCATATGCCTTGTCCCAGTTAAATTCGATTCCATACTCGAGCCCGGCAGCCAGCAAGGGATCCTCAGCATATATAGCTTCTTCGATATATTCGGAGCGATAACCAACGTAAGAGCCAAAGCATCGACATGCTGGTTGACTAAATACAAGGCCATCAAAATGGAGTCGCTGAAGCATCATTCCCGATAGGCCGTATTGTGATTTCAATACGCGACACAACTCTCCCACATCCTCAACTTGAGTAGCGTAATGAATGCTGGCCAGATAGTTTAGCGTGTGTGTCGAATTTTGGGCGTTAGGCATCTATGGTATTAACCATCTAGAACTTGAGACATGGACTATAAATGCTTCAATAGGTGCTTGTAAATTAGGAATATTATTGATTAGCTAATGCCCCTATCTACACAGGGATGTAGTATTAAAGGGAATCAATGAAAGACATCAATTCAGATATGTCCAGTATCGAAGTTTTATTCGTCGATGACGAAGAGCAAACACTCAAATATCTCTCTCGAGCCTTCTCGTCGGTTTGTCGTGTTCGGTTGGCGGCCAACGTGGAAGAAGCTCTGGCCGTGCTGCAGGAATCAAAGGATGTGGGGGTTGTTGTGACTGATCAGGTTATGCCGGGAGCGAATGGTACCGAGTTGTTGCGTTGGGTCAGCGAGAACCAACCCCATATTGTCCGCATTCTGACCACAGCCTACGCTGACTTAAGCAGTGCGATAGAGAGCATTAATAGAGGAGAAGTTTTTCGGTTTGTCGAGAAACCTTGGACTCTGCCGGATCTTGAGGCGCTACTGGTTGAGGCTATAAGTAGGTTTCGAGAAAAACTATCGCCTGCGGATTACGCCTCAGTAAGTGACGAAATAATTCTGCACAACATGACAACTGAGGTCGCAAGCGACTGTGAGAGTTGGAAATTGTATGCGATGCATTCGCTGGATCAACTCGGGGATTATGAAGCCGGCATTGAAGCCATTGCAAACAAGCATATGGCAGCGCTCACGGACAATTTGGACGAAGCTAGGGCAGCAAAATTGATAGAAAGCTTAGACTCCTACATCGACGAAAACTTCCTATCTAAAACAGCTCTGGCGCAAGTACAGACGGCGGTGACCAGAGCTTTCAATACCGATACAAATCATTAAGGCACATATGGCAACCAATAATCGCCAGCTCAACTCGACGGTCACTTTTAGAAATAGTCAGGGGATAGAAGCCAGAGGCTCATTGATAGGCATCACGCGTCAAACCATTTCGATGGAGGTCTATGACCCCTATTCAGTGGCGCAGATGTCGGAGATGCTGACAGATCTGACGGTTCGACGTCAGGGGCGGGTGGTCTATCAAGGTAGTGCCGTTGTAACTTCTTTGGTTAATACCGGTATTTACCTGGTTCTGTCGGCAACGCTGACTGAACCTTGGAAAGATGCCACTGAAGTAATAGGCGACAGGAAAGCCTTACGCGAAGAAGTTGACCAATTTCTCATTGATCTCGATGTATACAAAAACGTCCGACCTGAATTTCAGTTAGTTATTAGCCGAATGCGCACCGACCTTTCTGAGATTAGCCGTTGGATAGAGCAGATCGATATGGTGGCGGATGCACGGGGTGTCGGGCAAAGCGGCACACTTCAAGATGAATATGTGGATGAGATTAAAGCGTCAGTTCTTCCTCATTTGGCTCAACATATGTCAGATTTTGAAGGTGAATCACGATTTGTTCCACCGGAGTTAAGCGATATCCATCGGGTGTTTGCGCAGCGGGATCTACATCCATTGATGCTGCGGTCACCCTTTGTTCATAGGACTTACGTTAAGCCCTTGGGCTACGCAGGTGACTATGAAATGGTCAATATGATGGTGCGCAATCCAAATGAAGGGCCGAGTACTTACTTCAAGATAATCAATAGTCTCTTTCTAGCCGGAGGTCCCGCTGAAGCGCACCGGAATCGAATCGTCATCCTCCTGAAGCATTTAAATAAACAGATCGACGATGCTATCGCTATTGGGAAGACAATCAAGATTCTGAATTTGGGATGTGGCCCGGCGGTGGAGATACAGCAGCTCTTGGAGCAACGCAATATTCCAGAAGCTGTTGAACTCACCCTAATCGATTTTAGTCAGGAGACTTTGGACTACACCTACGAAATGATTACTCGCCGATTGCCAGCTCACGGTTCAGGTATGAAGTTGAATATTGTGCATCGTTCTGTAGATCAAATATTGCGTCAATCGGCAAAAATAAAAGAAACCGATAGGGATACGTACGATTTTATTTATTGTGCAGGGTTGTTCGACTATTTCTCGCAGAAGGCCTGTAGCAGGGTTTTAAAGCTATTTCACGCGTTGGTAAAACCCGGTTGCTGGGTTCTGTCTACTAACGTGCACAAAGATAATCCCGCTCAAGCTTCAATGGAATATTTGGCTGAGTGGCACTTGGTATATCGGAATGAAAAAGATATGCAGGATCTGATCCCTGCAGATTGGGAGCAAAACGTTTATTGCGACAAGACTGGAGTAAACGTTTTTCTCGAATATAAAAAGGCCGAAGAAGATTCGTGACGGATCAAATTGAGCTTTTAAGCCAGTATCGACTTAGCAACGCTGCTGAGCGCTTTCAGCGTTCGAGAGTTGGCTGTGTGGTTGCTCTAATAGCATTTCCAATGGGAACCACTTTGGATTTGGTTCTCTACCCAGATCTTTTGCTGGAGCTAAGTCTAATACGCTATCTCAGCTTGCTGTTCATTGGCCTAATTTTTGTTTTCCACCGCCAGGATTGGTTTAAAAATAATATTTTTGTGACCGGTTTTGCTATGCCTTTTACAGTGGCTGCGTCAATGTGCTCCATGATCGCTATTACTGAAGGTTTTTCCGGGCCTTATTACGCCGCGCTGTGTCTGTTGATAGTTGGCGTTTCGCTTTTGCTGCCGTTTACGCTCAACGACGCAATCATTTTGTTGGTATTCACCATGATAGCTTTCACTATCGCGGGATTTTATTACGGCGTGGATCTTTCGTTGTGGCGAGAGATGTATAACAACATCTATTTTGTATTGGCAACTGGGCTCATCGCTTGCGCCGCCAGCTTCTTCGCAGAGCGTGCAAGAGTGAGAGAATTCTCACTCAGATTTGAGCTTGATCAGCGCAATCACGAGTTGGATCAGCGCAATCATGATCTAGCTGAAATGGATCGAATGAAGTCGAGCTTTTTCGCGAATATTAGCCACGAACTGCGGACGCCGCTGACTTTGATTCTTTCACCAGTCGAAGATATTTTGCGCAATGTAGAGCTTCCGCACCGGTTAAAGACCCAGCTGATATTTGTTAGGGATAATTCTTATCGGCTGCTAAATTTGGTGAACGATTTGTTAGACATAATGCGTTTGGAAGAGGGCATGACACGTCTCGAATCTGCTCCGGTAAAACTGAACTCTTTAGTCAACAACGTTGCCGGCGGTATGCAGCATTTTGCACAGCAGCAGAATGTTGAACTAAAGGTTGTCTCATCTTCTGATCTAAGTGTTCTGGGGGATCGAAGGGCGATAGAAAAAGTGGCGATTAATTTGGTCAATAATGCAGTCAAATTTACGCCAGCACGAGGCAGGGTTACCGTCCGAATCCGAGAAAATGACGGCTTTGCAGAGATGATCGTCGAAGATACGGGGCCCGGTATAGAGAAAAATAATTTTGAGATGATTTTTGATCGTTTTCAACAGGTTGATTCGTCCTCAACCCGTAAGCATCAAGGAACTGGCTTAGGCCTAGCCTTGGTAAGGGAGCTTGTTGAACTTCAGGGTGGGAAGGTGGTTGTAGAAAGTGAAATGGGCAGAGGTGCGATTTTCAAAGTCAGACTGCCGTTAGGAAAAGGAAGCGAAAAAGTGAAATCGGTATTAGAAAGTGGGGGTGATTTCCTCGGTGATATTCATACAAGAGCAAAATATGCACCCCAGATGGGTTCGCTGGATACAGATTCGAGAGACTCTGCTCAAATAATTGATGAGAATGACGCTAGGCCTAGGCTTCTTATAATTGAAGATGAAACTGATGTTAGAGCCTATCTAAAAGAGATTTTAAGAGAGGATTTTCAGGTTTTTACAGCGGCGACCGGTCAGATAGGCTGGCAAATGCTGAAATCAAATATGCCTGACATAGTGATCACTGATCTCATGCTGCCCGAGCTGGATGGTTTGACTCTTTGCAAGATGGTCCGTGAAGACGAAGATCTGCGCAACGTGAAGATAATGTTGCTCACAGCTCGGACGGATGAAAAGTCTCGATTAGAGGCATTGGACAATGGCGCTGACGACTTCCTGACAAAACCATTTTCCACGATAGAAATTAAAAAGCGGTTGGCAAACCTTTGGCTTACTTCTCAACTTCAACGCACGATTCACCAGAGAAACCTTGAGCTTGAATCAACATTAAGCGACTTGCAAAGCACTCAGGGAAAACTCATACAAAGTGAAAAACTCAATGCACTTGGTCGATTGGCCGCTGGTTTGTTGCACGAAGTAAACAACCCTCTCAACTACGCCTATGGGACATTTCAGTTGTTAGAACGTGAACCCTCGCTGAAAGAGCAGGAGCACATTCAAGACATGATGAGGGACATACGCGATGGCATGGAGAGAATATCTGCCATTGTCAAAGACCTAAAAACCTTTGCCTATCCTGAGGCTGTTCATTTGACGCAGGAGTTTGATGTCAAAGAAGCGATTTCAAGCGCTGAGCGGCTTTCAGCTCATAGTTTGCGGGGTATTAAGATAGTTAAGGATTTTGATGAAACTACCATTGTAGTTGGCTCCCAAAGCCATATCGTTCAAGTGTTAATTAACCTGTTTGAAAACGCCTGCCATGCGATGGAATCTTCCGAGCGGGAAGCCAGTATTAGGATCAGCACCGAAAAAGTCGATCGTCGTCTGAAGCTGTCTATAAGGGATAGCGGTACCGGAGTACCAAAAGAAATTATGGAAAAAGTCTTTGATCCATTCTTTACAACGAAAGAGGTAGGGACTGGGCTGGGAATGGGGCTGAGCACTTGCCACACTATCGTAGAGAACCATGGCGGAGTTCTTTCTCTAGATACAGATTCTGCTACTTATACTGAATTTTACTTTGATTTGGCTTTGCCAGATCAAGCCATTGATAAACATCTTGAAGGAGACAACTAGGTGAACAGAAGCGTAGATGGAAGCCCATGTGTTTTGTTTGTTGACGATGAAGAGATGACACGCAAAACATTCGAGCGCATTGCCTCTCAAGAGTTTCCCGTTTTACTTGCTGGCGATGTTGCTGAAGCTAAAAGCATTCTGGAAGAACGTGGTGAGGATATTGGAGTGCTTCTCACGGATCAGCGCATGCCAGGTGGTCTGGGAGTAGAGCTGCTTGAATATGCAAGAGATCAGCATCCGAATATAGTTCGAATGCTAACTACTGCCTATTCTGAGCTTGAGGATGCTATTGCGGCAGTCAATCGAGGCGAAATTATTCGGTATATTGAAAAGCCCTGGAACAATATCGATGCGCTGCTGATCGACCTCAGAGTGGCTATGCGGTTTCATCAGCTCGAAAGGGCAAATCAGGAATTGATGGCTGAAAAAATGTCTGCAAAAGCGCGTGGAGCTAGGGTAGAGAGGTTGCAAGTGCTAGCAGCTCTGGCAGCCAGCGAAAAAAACTCAAGTCCTGCCCTCGCGGCATTGGAGAGTATGCTTAGGAGTTTAGCCGAACTAAGAAAGCAGGGTGGCTCAGGGCAGTCTTTCACTGCAGACGAGATATATTCGGGGCCGGTTGAGGAAACAAATAGTGCTATCGCCTTGGCTGCAAGATTGTCGGAGGATTTGGCAGAGCATCATGGGAACAAATGGTCAGATCTCAGCTCTTTAACTTTATCGGGAGACGCAGCAGAGCAAGGTGTACCGAATCCTCTCTCCCAAGTCGCCGCAGAACTGTTTGCCCGCGCAGAAGCGCTTTTGTCTGGCGGCGATAGTTCTGGAGTCACCGCTAGTGTGGATTCAGGTCAGGAGGGCTTGAGCCTAACTGTTTCAAAATCGGAGAAACGGAACGATAGCTTGGGGAGATGGGTAAATCGAGGTTCAGACGAAACCTCAACTGCCTCGATGGCTGATCTAATGAAGTTGTATTTTTTGGCCTATCCGCTAGGGGCAAAAATTGACATATTCTTCGATGAAGACGATGCTTTATCCGAGTTAAAAATATTGTTCTCCGACTTAGCGAATGGACCCGTGCTTACTGCTCAGGAGAGCGACTGGTTAGAGGATATGATCATTCTATTTACCTGAGAACTAATAAATGCGCTTGAATTCTAGAAGCTGGGTTATTGAGTTTTTACTTGGAATAACCCTGATTTGTCTGCAGGTCTCAGGCGCTTCAGCCGCGGGCTTTCGTCTCCCCAATCAAGATGCTTACGCAACTTCCCGAGGCAGTGCGTTTGTAGCTACTGCTGACAATGCTTCAGCTGTCTATTACAACCCCGCAGGGTTGGGGCAGCTGAATCAGGAGGAGGTGCGAATTGGGAGTTACTTAATTAACTTTGGAATTGAGGCAGATATTGCGGGTTCGGAATATAGCAACAATAACAAGTGGCAAGCTGCACCTCAGATGTTTTATGCCAATCCCGGTGAAAGTTTTAGTTGGGGGTTTGGCATATACGCACCATTCGGCTTAGGGAATGAATGGCCGAGTACAACTCCATTTAGAACAATAACTGAGAAAGCAAAAATCGACTACGTGACTTTTTCACCGGTTGGAAGTTATCAAATTAGTGACAACTTATCCCTTGGTTTTGGACTTACCTATAACTACACCAAGCTAGACATCCGGCAAGGAATTGGTTTAGCTCCTGATGACCGTATCACCCTAAGCGCAAGAGACACGGGCATCGGCTATATAGCGTCTGTACTCTGGCAACCTCACGAAAAATATAGCTATGGAGCTACCTATAGGAGCTCTGCTTCACATGAGTATGAAGGCACAACCAATGTTTCACTGGCGCCCGGAGAAATGAGCACGGCGTTGGAGTTAGATATACCCGACTACCTTGTGGTGGGTTATTCCTACCGCCCCGATGCTAGAACAAATCTCGAATTCAATATTGAGTGGGGAGGATGGGGGAAAATCGGTACTCCAGTATTAACTGATACTGCCTTGGGAGACATACCTTATCCTTTCGAATGGGACAACGGTTTGATTTATGAAGTTGGCCTATCCAGAACTTATGGGAATTACATCTACAGCATTGGGTACGACTACAACGAAGCAGTTCAGACCGAACAGTTTTACAATCCAGCTGTAAGCGACACGGATAGCCATTGGTTGAATTTGGGTATAGCCAGTGAAATAGATACGTTCCAATGGGCTATCTCGTATCAATACGGAACTTCGGAGAGAAGCGTCGACGATGCCGTGACTAACCTTGTAGGCGAAAACGCAAATGGAACATATCGACTAAATGCACATACGTTTCAGTTTAGTCTAGGGCTTCGCTTCTAAATGAAAAAGCTTGGTACTTCTGCACTAATTTTGAATTCAGTGCAGCTTGTCAATTGACGCTCGTATATCGCGCCAGTATCATGCGCGCTCGCTGATTCTGGCGAATTTCGGGGTATAGCGCAGTCTGGTAGCGCGCCTGCTTTGGGAGCAGGATGTCGGGAGTTCGAATCTCTCTACCCCGACCAAATTCAAACACCCGCCTCGGCGGGTGTTTTGGTATAGGTGGTAGAGAGATGAGAACGGGGAGTTCGACAAAACCGCTTGCGGTTTTGAACGCCCTTTAGGGCGGCCCGAAGGGCGAGGGCAGTATGCCCGAGTAATCTCTCTACCCCGACCAAATTCAAACACCCGCCTCGGCGGGTGTTTTGGTATAGGTGGTAGAGAGATGAGAACGTGGAGTTCGACAAAACCGCGTGCGGTTTTGAACGCCCTTTAGGGCGGCCCGAAGGGCAAGGGCAGTATGCCCGAGTAATCTCTCTACCCCGACCAAATTCAAACACCCGCCTCGGCGGGTGTTTTGGTATGTGAGGGTTTTTAGGAGTGATTTGCCTAGCCAAGCAGAAATGATTGCGAATGCTGAGCCGACCACCTAAAATGCGCGCCCTTACCGGGGCTGAATTACAGATTTCCTCTAGTGTAAATCCGGCGCCCGTAGCTCAACTGGATAGAGCAACGGCCTTCTAAGCCGTAGGTTCCAGGTTCGAGTCCTGGCGGGCGCGCCAGCCCGGTAAATATAATGGTGACTGTAGCTCAGTTGGTAGAGCGCCGGATTGTGATTCCGGTGGTCGCGGGTTCAATCCCCGTCAGTCACCCCATTTTTATTTTGTCTCGCGTTGAAGCGGGGCTGTCCGTATTCAAAATTCCTCTTAATCTAACCGCGATTTGGCCCAAGTTTTATTGAAGGGTGAGGTTCTCTGTGGCAGAATCGCGCCCCTTCGCGAACCTAGTGGTTTGCGCACCTAATGCGAGAGTGGCGGAATTGGTAGACGCGCTGGATTTAGGTTCCTGTGGGGTAACCCGTGAGAGTTCGAGTCTCTCCTTTCGCACCAATTTAGTATTCACATGGCATGCCAGTGCCATTCAATTTCTATCGAGGAAAACAAATGAAGGTTTCTGTTGCTGAAGCTGCGGGCCTAGAACGACGTATGACCGTCGAGATTCCAGCAGATCGCATCGAATCAGAAGTCGATACACGTCTGACAAAAGCTGCGAAAACGGTTCGTATCGATGGATTTCGGAAAGGAAAAGTTCCCATTAGTGTCGTGCGCCAGAAGTTTGCTGATGGAGTTCGTCAGGAAGTCCTAGGTGAGCTTATCAACGAGACATATGGCCAAGCCCTTACGGAGAAAAAACTGACCCCGGCTGGTATGCCGAAAATCGAAGCCGACAAGCTAGCTGAGGACAACTCCTTTAGTTACACAGCGGTTTTTGAAGTTTATCCAGATGTAAAAGTGAAAGATCTGGGCAAGCTGAAGATCGAGAAAGTGGAGGCCAGTGTTTCTGATGAAGATATCGGCGATATGATCGCCAATCTGCGTGATCAGAATGTTGAATGGAATAAAGTTGATCGAGCCGCTGCGCTCGAAGACTCAGTAGTCATCGACTATGTTGGCAAGGTTGAGGGTGAAGCCTTTGAAGGTGGAAGTGCGGAGGAACAGAAGATTCGTTTGGGTGAAGGACGAATGATTCCAGGTTTTGAAGAGGGTATTGTCGGCATGTCTGCTGGTGATGAAAAAACTATCGATGTGACCTTTCCCGCTGATTACCCCTCGGAAGATCTAAAGGGCAAAGAAGCGCAATTCAGCATTAGTGTGCGAGAAGTTCTTGAGAAGTCTCTCCCTGAAGTTAGCGATGAATTTATTAAGAAATTTGGCGTGGAAGAGGGTGGCGTAGAAGCATTCGAGTCGGAGATCCGTAAAAACATGGAGCTCGAGCTAGAGAATGCACTTCAAGCAAGTCTTAAAGCTGCGGTTATGGATGGTTTGGCGGAGGCAAATGACATACTAGTTCCGCAGGCCCTAATCGCGGAAGAGGTTCAGCGCTTAAAGCAGGAAATGATTCAACAATATGGTCAGGGTCAGCAAGGCTTAGACCTATCCTCTGTTCCGGATGAACCTTTTGCCGAACAAGCGCAAAAGCGAGTAAAACTTGGCTTGCTGGTATCCGAAGTTGTTAAATCGAATGACCTGTCGGCCGATGAAGACAGAGTTAAGGAAGAGATTAAGAAAATTGCTGCCTCCTATGAGCAGTCCACAGAGGTTGAAAACTATTATCTGCAGAATCAGGAAGCATTAAATGGTTTGCAAATGAAAGTTTTGGAAGATCAGGTGGTTGAACACTTACTTGAAAAAGCCAAAGTTAAATCAATATCTAAGGACTACAAAGAAGTAATGGCAGCCCGAGCGGAGTAGTTTCGCGGCATAATTCAAAAAATGAGCTGGATACATTGATGCAAACTGATATCACAAACCCGCAAGGCCTAGGTCTAGTACCCATTGTTGTAGAGCAGTCTTCCCGCGGAGAACGTTCTTATGACATCTATTCGAGACTATTAAAGGAGCGCGTTATTTTTTTGGTGGGTCCTGTTGATGACTACACTGCGAATCTTGTTGTTGCGCAACTGCTTTTCCTGGAAGCGGAAAATCCTGATAAAGATATCCACCTCTATATTAATTCTCCTGGCGGGTCGGTTACGGCAGGAATGTCTATTTACGACACTATGCAATTCATCAAGCCAGATGTAAGCACCATGTGTATTGGCCAAGCATGTAGCATGGGGGCCTTTCTGCTCGCTGCTGGCGCCTCTGGGAAACGGTTTTCTTTGCCAAACTCTCGTGCCATGATCCATCAACCTAGCGGTGGTGCTCAGGGGCAATCCACAGATATTCAAATTCAAGCTCAGGAAATTCTGAAGATTCGTGAGAAAATGAATGAAATCATGGCCAAACACACCGGTCAGGATATCGAAACCATTCACCGAGATACCGAGCGCGATAATTTCATGAGCGCTGAAGAGTCCAAGACCTACGGTCTTATTGACGAGGTTGTTACCTCGCGTTGATTCTTTACTCGACTAAGGTTATTCGATAACTTGGGTTAGGTAAGATTTAACGAATTAGTCTGGAACTGCTTTATATGTCTGACAAAGATACCAATGGCGATGACAACAAACTGCTCTACTGCTCTTTTTGTGGCAAGAGTCAGCACGACGTCAAAAAACTAATCGCCGGCCCATCAGTGTTCGTCTGTGACGAATGTGTTGAGCTCTGCAACGACATTATTCGGGAAGAAATCGAAGAAACAGCAGATGCCGAGGGCGATGCCAAGCTTCCGACTCCGAAAGAGATTCGCGAAAAGCTCGACGAATACGTAATCGGGCAGCCGCAGGCTAAGAAGGTTTTGTCCGTGGCGGTGTATAACCACTACAAAAGGTTGCGCGCTCCGGAACCAAAAAAAGACGAAGATCAGGTTGAACTGAGTAAAAGCAACATATTGCTTATAGGGCCGACTGGCTGTGGTAAAACCCTTTTGGCGGAGACTCTGGCTCGATTGCTAAATGTCCCCTTTACCATCGCTGACGCAACCACCCTTACAGAAGCTGGTTATGTCGGTGAAGACGTCGAAAATATTATTCAGAAATTGCTGCAAAAGTGTGATTATGATGTAGATAAGGCTCAAATGGGCATCGTCTATATCGACGAAATCGATAAGATTTCTAGAAAATCAGACAACCCCTCTATCACACGAGATGTATCGGGAGAGGGCGTTCAGCAGGCATTGCTCAAGCTAATTGAAGGCACGGTGGCATCCGTTCCTCCGCAAGGCGGACGTAAGCATCCCCAACAAGAATTTTTGCAGGTAGATACCTCCAGCATCCTCTTTATTTGTGGTGGTGCCTTTGCTGGATTGGACAAAGTTGTTCGCGAGCGAACTGAGAAAAGCGGAATAGGTTTTGGAGCCGAGGTGCATGGCAAAGACGATACCATGAGTATCGGAGACGCCTTTCGCAAGGTTGAACCAGAAGATTTGATTAAATTTGGATTGATACCAGAATTTATTGGCAGGTTGCCTGTGTTAGCGACTCTTGAAGAACTGTCCGAAGAAGCCCTGATACAAATTTTGACCGAACCGAAAAATTCCCTTACCAAGCAATATGGGCATCTTTTTGCGATGGAAGACGTCGAGATAGATTTTCGTCCCGACGCCTTATTAGCAGTGGCTCGTAAAGCGTTGGATAGGAAAACAGGTGCACGAGGACTGCGGTCAATACTGGAGTCTGTGCTTCTGGATACCATGTATCAGATACCCTCGCTGCCTGATGTTGTGAAGGTTGTGATCGATGGATCTGTCATTGAAGGTGAATCTGATCCAATCTTGGTATACGAGACCGCGGCGCAATCCACAAATTCGGAAGAGTAGTTCTTGTTGCATCAAAATAGGCGCTAGCTCTTTCGACCTAAGGTCTCTCCTTGTAAGAGACGAATTAATCCCAATATTCCTTGGATTAGAATCTGAATCCGGATATCAAAAGAGCCTATATGACCGAATCTAAATCCAAAACATCGCCCAGTTTGCCGCTTATCCCGCTGAGGGATGTTGTGGTCTACCCGCAGATGGTTATTCCACTCTTTGTTGGTCGTGAAAAATCCGTCAACGCGATCAAGACAGCTGCCGCCAAATCTGACAAGCAAATCCTATTGGTTGCTCAGCATGAGGCTGAGGATGATGATCCAGTTCAAGACAAGCTCTACGAAGTGGGTACGCTTGCAACCATTCTTCAATTTTTAAAACTTCCCGATGGCACGCTCAAAATCTTGGTCGAAGGGCAGGAGCGAGTAGTACTTTCCTCAATCCGCGATTCCGCTGAGGGAGATTACTGGGAAAGTGATTTCCGTGTGCTTGAGCAGCAAAAAACGGCTGATTCCGAGGCGGAGGTGCTGATTACGACTCTGCGGCGCGAGCTCGAAGAATACGCGTCTATGAGTAAAAAGTTGCCAAAAGAAGTAATGGCTTCCCTGCAAGATATTAAAGAGCTCCCTGTACTGGCTGACAGCATTGCTATGCATATGCCTTTTGAGCTCGAAACCAAACAGCAGATATTGGAGATTACTGACGTTGCAGAGCGTGTAAGTGCACTGCTCGAACTGGTTGATTCCGAGGTCGATTTGCAAAGAGTTGAGAAGCGTATTCGCTCTCGCGTTAAAAAACAGATGGAAAAAAGCCAGCGTGAGTATTATTTGAATGAGCAAATGAAAGCCATTCAAAAGGAGCTGGGAGATATTGACGGGGAAAGCGACGAATTTTCTCTGCTCGAATCCAAAATTGTGGATGCTGGCATGCCCGAAAAAGCCAAAGAGAAGGCGGATTCGGAGCTGGCTAAATTGAAGATGATGTCGCCAATGTCGGCTGAGGCTTCGGTAATTCGTAACTACATTGACTGGATGGTAAGTGTGCCTTGGGCGAAACGATCTAAAGTTCGGCATGATTTGGCTCGCGCAGAAACCATGCTGGAACGTGATCACTACGGACTGGAGGAAGTTAAAGAACGCATCCTCGAATTCTTGGCCGTGCAAAAACGTGTCAAGAAACTAAAGGGGCCGATTCTTTGTCTGGTTGGCCCGCCCGGAGTTGGTAAGACCTCCTTGGGCGAGTCTATAGCGAAAGCAACCAATCGAGAGTTTGTACGAATGTCTTTGGGTGGCGTCCGCGACGAGGCGGAGATTCGCGGACATAGGCGCACCTATATTGGATCGATGCCGGGCAAACTCATTCAGAAATTGAGTAAAGTTGAGGTTAATAACCCGCTATTTCTACTGGATGAGGTAGATAAATTGGGTATGGATTACCGGGGTGACCCGTCCTCGGCGCTGCTTGAAGTGCTCGATCCGGAGCAAAACAGCACCTTTAATGATCACTATCTCGAAGTAGATTTTGATCTATCCGATGTGATGTTTGTTTGTACCGCCAACTCCATGAATATACCTGGGCCCTTGCTGGATCGAATGGAGGTCATCCGTATTCCGGGGTACACCGAAGATGAAAAATACGCCATTGCAAGTCGATACCTGATTCCCAAGCAAAGCAAAGCCAATGGTTTGAAAAAGGATGAGCTTGAGTTACCTGAAAGCGCTATCCGCAGAATAGTGCGTGAATACACAAGAGAGGCGGGTGTGCGCGGTCTCGAGAGAGAAATAGCAAAAATTTGCCGCAAGGTAGTTACCAAAAATACTCGGGGCAGTTCTCGCAAAGCTTCTAAGCTGGTTATTGAGGATGAGCTTTTAGAAGAGTTTCTCGGCGTTCCAAAATATACCTATGGAACAACGGAAGAAACAAATCGTATTGGACAGGTTACCGGCTTGGCCTGGACGCAAGTTGGTGGTGAGTTGTTAACCATTGAAGCATCATGTGTGCCCGGTTCCGGGAAGATCGTTAAAACCGGTTCTTTGGGCGATGTCATGCAGGAATCTATCCAAGCGGCTCTCACTGTTGTGCGTGGAAGAGCTCAAGCACTGGGTATTGACCCCGATTTCTATACTCATAACGACCTTCATATCCATATTCCGGAGGGCGCAACGCCAAAAGATGGTCCAAGTGCCGGTGTTGGCATGGTCACAGCGCTGGTTTCTGAACTAACAAAAATCCCGGTTAGATCCGACGTCGCCATGACCGGAGAAATCACCCTCCGAGGCGAAGTTTTAAGTATTGGCGGCATGAAAGAGAAACTGCTCGCGGCTCATCGCGGAGGTATCAAAACAGTCATCATTCCGGAAGGGAATGAGAAAAATATCAGTGAGATACCGGATAATATTAAACAGGATCTGAGCATTAAAACGGCGCGGTGGATTGACGAAGTTCTGGAAATTGCGCTCGAATCAGTGCCCATTCCGCTCGAAGATAAAAGTCTGCAAAAAAACCAAAAAGAAGCGGATACAGATGCTTCAGATTCGGTTCGTCCGAGCACTCATTAGAAATAGGTGCTTGACCCGACGCTAGGCCGCTTGGTATAAAGCATTGCCGGGTGCTTAGGGGATAATCATAATGACGCAAGCACCTATGGGGAGGTAGCTGAAAAGCCCTTTTTTCCGATCACACTTTAGAAGGTATCAAAACGTGAATAAAAGCGAACTTATTGAGCAAATTGCATCATCCGCAGATATTTCAAAAGCCAAAGCTGGCGCCGCACTGGACGCCGTAACCGACAGCATCACAGGTGCACTAAAATCGGGAGATTCCGTATCTCTTGTTGGTTTTGGTACATTCTCTGTTAAAGATCGTGCTGCCCGCATGGGACGTAACCCACAAACTGGTGCAACTATCCAGATTGCTGCGGCGAAAGTACCAGGCTTCAAAGCTGGTAAAGCGCTGAAAGACGCCGTAAATAACAGATAGTTATTGAGGCTATAACCGGCTTCTTTCACAGAGGCTGGTTTGTAGGAAAAGGCGCATCCTTCGATGCGCCTTTTTTTCATATCTAGTAGTTAATTTAAAACAGATAGAAAGACAGACAGAATGATTCAAAGCTTAAGAGAAAATTTATCCGGTGCGGTGGCAGGTATTCTAGTTGCCCTAATCGCAATCCCGCTCGCCTTTTTTGGAGTGGAATCGATATTTCTAAACAGCACTCGTGTCAACGATGTGGCAACGGTGAACGGTGAAAAGATTACAGAGCTAGAGCTCGAAAGAGCTGTGGTTTCTCAAATAAATCAAATTATGAGTTACCTCGGAGCTGATGTTGATCCCTCCATTATCGATCAGGCAGCGATTCGCCCAGTTGCATTAGAGCAACTAATCGAGCAGAAGGCCTTACTCTCAAAAGCGAAAAGCGCCAATTTGGCTGTGTCGGACCAATTTCTTGGCGATCAGGTTCGATCCATGCCGAGCTTCCAGATCGGCGGCCAGTTTAATCAAACTGTATTCAGCAATTTTTTGGTGAATTACGGATATACGCCCAGCAGTTTTGCAGAGGCACTTGCCGACGAAATTGTTGCAAACCAAATCCTGGCAGGGATACGAGCGACAGCTTTTGCTAGCCAAAAGGATCTTCAGCAACGCATTGAGTTGACCGACGAGACCCGCTCCTATCAGTATTTCACTATCCCCGAAGCCGATGTGATGGCGTCCGTTGAAATACCGGAAGAAGATGTACAGGCCTATTTTGAATTTTATCAGGAGGACTATCGTTTGCCCGATATGGTCGCCCTGAACTACGTTAGCCTTAGCGACGACCTATTTCTGGAAGAGACTGCAGAGCGTGAAGATCTTGCCGATCTGGTTCTTGAGCGCTTTGAACTGTTAAAGGGTCAGCAAGGCGATCAGAGACGCGTCTCTCATATTCTATTTGAAGAAACCGATGAAGCCACTGTGGAGGAGCAAGTTGCCGCCGTACAAGAAAGGTTGTCTGCGGGAGAAGCTTTTGCCGAATTGGCCAGCGAATTTTCAGTGGATGTTGGTTCTGCCAATTTTGGTGGAGACCTCGGTTTCACTCAGGGCGCAACCTTTCCGGATAGCTTCGAAGCGGCGATAGCCAATTTGAGTGCTGGCGATGTGTCGGAAGCTGTTGAAACAGATGCGGGTACCCACCTGATACTGGTGTCAGAAGTTACTGAAACCAATTTTGAGATAGAGACTCAATATGCCTCTATCGAGCTGGAAATTCGAACGGAGCTGGCTCAGGACATCTATTTGGATGCTTTGGAGGAGCTTCGTGAACTGGCATTTTCTACGGACGATCTCGACCAACTTAAGGACTCCTTTACCTATGGTGAATCTTTGATCATAGAGACTAGCGAGTCTTTTACCGAGGATAGTGGTGCTGGAATTGCATCAAACGCTGCGGTTCGTGCAGTTGCCTTTAGCGATATCGTTTTGGAGAGTCAACTGAACTCCGAGGTTATCGAGCTGGCCGAAAATGAAGCGGTTGTTGTGCATTTGGCGGAATTTACACCCAGTTACATCCCTCCCATTGAAGAGGTTAGAGATCAAATTATTGCTCAACTACAAAGGGAAGAGGCGGGAGCATTGCTCAGCGAGATTGCCGCAGAATTAGAGGCAGAGATCCGCAATGGAGCGACTTTGGATAGCGTTGCTGATCGAGAAGGTTATGCTTGGCAAGCTGCATTGGATACACCGAGAGCAGCTGCTGGAGACGTAGGAAACATGATCTTCTCAGCATTGGTAGATGTGGGGTTGCCCATCGTCTCAGGTGGTCGCACAAGCGAAGGTAATTACCACGTATATAAGATTACTCAAGCTACTGCTGGGCAGATGGAGAATCAAACTGCAGAGCAGCTTGTGCAAGCTCGTGAGCAAGTTGCTCTAGAACGCAGTGAGATCGAATGGGTGGCCTATACGGAGAGCTTGAAGGAGAATTCCAATATCGACCGTAAGGTAGATTACTCAGTGACGGACACTGAACTCTAGTTTTATCTGAAGCTATAAAAAAAGCCCTCTAACTAGAGGGCTTTTTTGTGTCAGCAAAGAAAGTCTTAGGACTGTAGCTTAGCTTTATTCAGGAAGGAGTGAGGTTCGCGACCCTCGAGAACTTCTATAACACTGTCCACTGTCTGAGTGCGACGACGCAGGATGGATGTTTCTGAATACCATGCGGCATGAGGCGTGATGATGCAGTTATCAAAGGCGTAAAGAGGATGATCAGTCTGACCTTTATCTTCCATTAGTACATCAAGCCCGGCACCGCCGATTAGACCTTCTTCGAGAGCCCTCACTAGGTCAGGTTCATTCACGATAGGGCCGCGAGCGGTATTGATCAGATAGGCTGAATCTTTCATTGCCTTAAAGGCGTCGTAATTAAACATGCCTTTGGTTTCAGGAGTCAGAGGACAATGAATGGAGATAAAATCACTCTCGGCGATAATCTGATCCATCTCTGCCTTTGTTGCGCCAGCCTCAGCTGCATTTTCTGCAGTAACAAATGGATCGTAGGCCAATACGTTCATGCCAAGAGCTTGAGCTCTCTCATTGATGAGGCGAGGAATGCGCCCAAAGCCTACTAGACCCAGTGTGCCGCCAACAACGGAGTTGATTTTCATTCCCTTTTTAACATCCCAAACACCAGAGCGGACGCTGTCGTTGTAGAGAAAGATTTTGCGGTTAAGTGTCAACATCAGAGCGATGGCGTGAGTTGCTACCTCTTCGATACAGTAGGTTGGAATGTTGCCAACCATAATGCCTTTAGCGTTACAGGCGTCCACATCGATAGTATTTACACCAATACCGTTGCGAATAATGAGTTTGCAGTTTTCCATACCCTTGATGATTTCAGGCGTCATCTGCGCGTAGGTATTGATAACGGCGTCGGCGTCTTTTACTTCATCTGCAAGGGTTGCTAGATCAGTAACCTCGATCAGCTCAGCATCAACTTTGTCTAGCATTTCTCTCTCGATAATCAGATCGGGAAAAATATTGTCCGTCAGCACGACCTTGAATTTGCTCATTGTTTTTGGGTTCCTAGTTGGTGGGATAAGGGCGAAGTATTCTACGCTAAATATTATGCTGGCACGATGGTTCTGAGGCTGCTGTATTTCTTCTCTGGTACTCGGTTACACCTTGGGCGTTCATTTGGGTAGAAGCATGCGTTCGCCAAACCAGTCTCAACCACCCTCGTCAGGCGCTAGGGCATTCAAGAGGTCGAAAACAGTGCTTATGCAATTCCGGAGTTAACTCAACTGGTTTTCTGCCAGCAAAAAATGAAGGCCAAATTAAAAAGACCACCCATTTGGGTGGCCTTTTTAATTTGGCTCCGACTGCTGGGCTCGAACCAGCGACCCATTGATTAACAGTCAATTGCTCTACCAACTGAGCTAAGTCGGAATCGTGAGGTCGCGTATCTTATAGACGCGCTGGAAAAGGGTCAATAGACTGTGAGCCCCGAAAACGAGCATTTTTTAATTGGCTGATCGCGACTTCGAACTTACCTCTAAATACCAGCCCGCTGGAGATCAGCCCCAGGCAATTAGGAAGCTTCTGGAAGGCCTAAATGATGGCTTAGCCAGCCAAACCTTGTTGGGTGTTACTGGCTCGGGTAAGACCTATACCATCGCCAATGTCGTAGCTCAGTCAAATCGCCCTGCCATTGTTCTGGCTCATAACAAAACTCTGGCGGCCCAGCTTTATGGAGAGTTCAAAGAGTTTTTTCCACGCAACTCTGTTGAGTATTTTGTTTCTTACTACGATTACTATCAGCCAGAAGCCTATGTGCCATCATCAGATACATTTATTGAGAAAGATTCTTCAATAAATGAGCACATTGAGCAAATGCGCTTATCGGCTACTAAATCATTAATGGAACGTCGCGACGTTATTGTTGTTGCCACTGTTTCTGCAATCTACGGCCTAGGTGACCCTGACGCTTATCTGAAAATGATGTTGCACCTTGTCCGAGGTGATTTGGTAGACCAACGCTTTATTTTGTCTCGCTTGGCTGAACTGCAATACAGCCGCAATGACACCGATTTTCGACGAGCTACTTTTAGGGTGCGTGGCGATATTATTGATGTTTTCCCAGCCGAATCTGATGAGCTAGCGGTTCGTATAGAACTATTTGACGAGGAAGTGGAAAAGATCACTTTATTCGATCCGCTTACAGGCGAATCCAGAGGTGAAGTTCCGCGTATCACCATTTATCCAAAAACTCACTATGCGACACCTCGAAGTACTGTTCTAAACGCCGTAGAACAGATCGAAATAGAGCTTAAAGATCGACTTAAATATCTGCGAGAAAACGATCTATTGGTCGAGGCCCAGCGCCTCGAACAACGTACGCGCTACGATCTGGAAATGATGCGCGAGCTCGGCTACAGCAACGGTGTAGAGAATTACTCCCGCTATCTGTCAGGCCGAGCTCCAGGCGAACCGCCGCCAACTCTATTTGACTATATCCCAAAGGATGCGATTGTCGTCGTTGACGAATCGCACGTGACTATTCCCCAGTTAGGAGCAATGTACAAAGGTGATCGATCTCGAAAAGAGACTCTAGTGAATTATGGTTTTCGGTTGCCCTCGGCGATGGACAATCGACCTCTTAGATTTGATGAGTGGGAGTCGATAACTACCCAGCTGCTTTTTGTCAGTGCGACTCCAGGTAACTATGAAGCTGAGAACGCCGGTGCAGTGGTGGAACAAATCGTGCGGCCAACTGGCTTGCTGGATCCAGAAATCGAAATTCGGCCTGCGACTACTCAAGTTGGTGACGTACTGTCAGAGATCCATAAATGCGTCGACAAAAAACAGCGGGTATTGATCACCACTCTAACTAAGAGGATGTCCGAAGACCTGTCTGAGTATCTGGCAGAGCAGGGCGTTAAGGTCCGATACCTGCACTCGGATATCGATACCGTCGAAAGGATTGAAATTATTCGTGACCTGCGTCTGGGTGAATTTGATGTGCTTGTCGGTATCAACCTATTAAGAGAGGGGCTAGATATGCCTGAAGTGGCTTTGGTTGCTATCTTGGATGCAGATAAAGAGGGCTTTCTAAGATCAGAGCGCTCTTTAATTCAGACCATGGGGCGGGCGGCACGTAATGCGGAGGGTAGGGTGATTCTCTACGCAGATCGCACTACTAATTCTATGCAGCGCGCAATCGACGAAACTGATAGGCGTCGTGACCTGCAGATCGAGAACAACAAAAAACTGGGAATCGTCCCTAAAACCATCTTTAAGGATGTTGCCGATATCCTTGAGGGTGCGCGAATTATTCCTGGCAAGAAAGGCAAGCGATCTAAATCACAGGTTGCCGAACCGCAAGCAGGTTATTTTACCGAGGCTGCTCTGCAGGCAAACACTCCTAAGGACATAGCTAAACTGATCTCTGAGATAGAAAACCGCATGTTTGATCATGCGCAAAACCTGGAGTTTGAGCAGGCTGCTCAATTAAGAGACGAGGTCGGTGTGCTCAGAGACAAACTGGTTCTGCTTAGCTAAACTGGCCATTACATCTTGCATACCCATTCTAGTTTGAGGGTATAAATCCCGGTTGTTAGTAGAGCAAGAACGAAGGGCTATTTGAGTGGGCTGGAATATGAGTGTTAGAGGGAATTGCCAATGAAAAAAATATTTTTAAGAGAGCACTTTTTTATTACGCTACTGATTGTGACTAGTGCCAGCGTGATTGCTCAACCCCCTAGAGGTGGTGCTCCAGGTGCTGGTAGCCCATCTGATGAAGTATTGGAAGCCATTAGTATTTCGGCCTACCAGCCATCCGAAATGGCGGACCGCATTACTCTTAGTATCTCAGGTGACCCTTCAACTGAAATCGCTGTGAATTGGCGTACTAGCGATAATGTTGTTGCGGATACAGCTAAGGCTGAAATAACACTTGCCGTCGGTTCTCCTGACTTGAAAGATACCCCAGCTATCACCAGAGCTGTAGACACTAGTCCCCTGGAAACGGGTGATTACACTTCTTACCACCACTCGGTAATCTTTGAAGATTTAGAACCGAATACAAAATATGCTTACCGTGTTGGCAATGCGGTGCTCGGTGCAGATTCAGAAGCAGAAACGCTTTGGTCGGAGTGGGCTCAATTTACGACAGCAGCATCTAGCACTACTGAAAATGTTACACCCTTTAGTTTTATCTATTTTGGTGATGCTCAGAATGACTTGAAATCACATTGGTCACGCGTAATTCGTGAAGCATATTCGGATATGCCGGAAGCAGCATTTATGCTTCATGCCGGTGATTTGGTCAACGATCGCGCGGGGAGTGATCAAGAATGGGGAGAATGGTTCTATGCAGGTGGCTGGGTGAACAGTGCTGTTCCTCAGATTGCGACGCCAGGTAACCATGAATACACACGCGATGGCGTTCTTACAGGCTGGTGGCGTACACATTTTGCCTTCCCCGAAAATGGCCCTGAAGGTGATGATCTTGGATTAAATGAAACAGCCTATTACTTCGACTATCAAGGTGCGCGCTTTATCTCTATTGATAGCCAAGCGATGGAATCTAATGCGGAAGAAGATATCGCAACGGCTCAGGTTGAATGGTTGACTGATGTATTGAGTGATAATCCTAACGCTTGGACTATTGTCTATCATCATCACCCAATGTGGCCCGCCGGCAATCAGCGCAGTCAACATCCTTGGTTGGAATCGAAGTTTAAAGATATCTATGACAAGTTCGGCGTCGATCTTGTTCTTCAAGGGCATGATCACACCTACGCGCGTGGGGACAATGTGGGCTCTGGGCTGCCTTATTACAAAGGCGATGCCGGCCCGGTTTATGTGGTGTCTGTTGCCGGTTCGAAAATGTACGTCAGTGATGCCGATTGGGCTGAGGTTGCCAGTGAAAACCTTCAGCTATACCAAATAATTGACGTTTCAAACGATCAAATTCGATATCGCGCTCTAACCGCTGACGGAGCGGCTTTTGATGAGTTTAGTATTGAGGCTGGCTCAGATAACCAGGACTAAATAATTTAAGCTATTGGGCCGCCGCTGCTTAAATAGCGCGCCCATACTCCTTCAAAAAGAGTGTGCAGATCACTTTTACCGATGAGAAATTGGATTGATTGAACCGGTATTTAGGCCTTGCATCCTTTTGTTAATTCGCTAGAATCCCGCGCCTCTAATACCGGCGACCCTAGCACAGGTTGGTTAGAGCACTACCTTGGTCGAAAATTGCTCCTGCATTATCGACATTTTCGCCATCCTTGGCGGTCAACATGGTAGGGGTCGGTGGTTCGACAAAAAGCGCTGCTTTTTGGACGAGCAGAGAAACTGCGAAGCCCGCGCAGCGGGTCATTAAATTCTAAGGAATTTTATGATCAATCCACGCAGTGGATGAGAACAGGGTACAAGTTACAGTACGACCGTAGCTCAGTTGGTTAGAGCACTACCTTGACATGGTAGGGGTCGGTGGTTCGACAAAAAGCGCAGCTTTTTGGACGAGCAGAGAATCTGCGAAGCCCGCGCAGCGGGTCATAAAATCCCTTAGGATTTTGTGATCAATCCACGCAGTGGATGAGAACGGGGCAAGATTTCTGTACGACCGTAGCTCAGTTGGTTAGAGCACTACCTTGACATGGTAGGGGTCGGTGGTTCGACAAAAAGCGCTGCTTTTTGGACGAGCAGAGAATCTGCGAAGCCCGCGCAGCGGGTCATAAAATCCCTTAGGATTTTGTGATCAATCCACGAGGTGGATGAGAACGGGGCAAGATTTCTGTACGACCGTAGCTCAGTTGGTTAGAGCACTACCTTGACATGGTAGGGGTCGGTGGTTCGAATCCACTCGGTCGTACCAATTTTTCTGTGCTCACGAAGTGAGCCTAGAAAGATTGGTTTAACAGTATGAGAAACAGCTGGTTCGACAAAATGCACTGCATTTTGGACGATTGAGCGAAGCGAAGTCGCCCGGAGGGTGAAAAAGCCATAGGGCTTTTGAATCAATCCACTCGCTTATGTTCAGGACGAACGGTATGCCATTTTTGCAGGAGCAAAAATGGCCGTAACATTTATTCAGGCTCACAAACTGAGCCAATTCCCGCAAATGCGGATTACTAAACTCAAGTGGCCTTTCGTATGGGTCACCACTGAAAGGATCAGACAATGCCTACAATTACTCTTCCCGATGGTTCTCAACGCGTATTCGACAAGCCCGTAAGCCTCCACGAGGTTGCCTCTGATATTGGCCCTGGGTTAGCAAAAGCCGTTCTGGGTGGCCGAGTGAATGGCGTGCGCCACGATACCAGTGATCTGATTAGTGAAGATGCTGAATTAACCCTCTTTACCACTCGTGATGAAGATGGGGTCGAAATTATTCGCCACTCCTGTGCTCACTTGATCGGTCACGCACTCAAGCAGCTCTGGCCTGACGCCAAAATGGCCATCGGGCCCACGATTGAGAATGGCTTTTACTACGATATCGACCTTGAGCATCAGTTGACGGATGCTGATATCGAAAGTCTTGAGCAGCGCATGAAGGAGCTGGCCAAATCCGATTATTCAGTGGTGAAAGAAGTAGTTAGCTGGGATGAGGCATACAAGACCTTCGAGCAGCGTGGCGAAAGCTACAAAATGGAAATTCTAGAGCAAGATATTGCCAAGGATGATCGCCCCGGCCTATATCATCACGAAGAGTACGTCGATATGTGTCGCGGCCCTCATGTGCCAAATATGAGCTTCTGTCATCACTTTAAGTTGATGAGAGTATCTGGCGCCTATTGGCGTGGCGATCAGGCCAACAAACAGCTTCAACGCATTTACGGAATTGCTTTCCCGGATAAGAAACAGCTCAACAAGCACCTTCAGCTATTGGAAGAGGCGGAAAAACGCGATCACCGAAAGTTGGCCAAAAAATATGATCTGTTCCATCTACAGGAAGAAGCGCCAGGAATGGTGTTTTGGCACCCTAAAGGTTGGAGTATCTATTCGACCATTGAAGAATATATGCGTCGTGTGCAATCCAACAACGGCTACAAAGAAATCAAAACTCCGCAAATAGTCGATCGCAGCCTTTGGGAAAGATCCGGACACTGGGAGAAATTTCGCGAGGGTATGTTTACCGTCGAATCTGAATCTCGGGACTACGCGATCAAACCCATGAATTGCCCCTGTCATGTGCAGGTGTTTAATCAGGGATTGCGCAGCTACCGTGATTTACCTCTGCGTTTGGCTGAATTTGGTAGTTGCCACCGAAATGAGGCCAGCGGAACTTTACAGGGCCTGATGCGTGTTCGAGGATTTGTTCAAGACGATGGACATATCTTCTGTACCGAGGCGCAGATTCAGGAAGAGGTGGCGACCTTTATCGATCTGCTCTATCAGGTATATGCTGATTTTGGCTTTGAAGAAATCCTGATCAAGCTCTCTACCCGACCAGAACAACGAGTTGGCAGCGATGCGGATTGGGATAAAGCAGAAGAGGCGCTTAAGCAGGCATTAGATGCCAAAGAGTTGGCTTGGGATTTGTTGCCGGGAGAGGGTGCTTTTTACGGCCCAAAAATTGAGTTTTCCCTAAAAGATTGTATTGGCCGGATTTGGCAATGCGGGACTATTCAGGTGGATTTTTCCATGCCCGGTCGACTCGATGCGCAATACGTAGCCGAAGACGATTCGCGCCAAGTACCGGTTATGTTGCATCGTGCAATATTGGGTTCATTTGAGCGTTTTATCGGAATTTTGATCGAACAATATGAAGGGGCTTTCCCGCTTTGGTTAGCACCAATTCAGGTTTCAATTTTGAATATTACCGACCGTCAGGCCGATTATGCGCAGAAATTGGCTAAAAGCTTGAAAAAACAGGGTTTTCGAGTCGATACTGACTTGAGAAACGAAAAGATCGGCTTTAAAATCCGCGAGCACACAATTCAGCGTGTTCCCTACCTTCTTGTATTGGGAGATAAGGAAGCTGATTCGGAGACTGTTGCGGTACGTAATCGAAGTGGTGAGGATCTTGGATCTATGAATATAGATGCATTTATTTCGCTGCTTAACGAAGACGTAGACCGCCGCGGTCGCATTGCTAATTAACTGGAGTTTTGCATATCAATCAAAGCCGAAAAGAACGGCCAAAAATAAATGACGAAATCACAGCAACTACTGTGAGACTCGTTGGGCCGGAAGCTGAACAATTAGGCGTCGTTACTTTAGCCGAAGCGTTAAAAGCAGCTGAAGAAGCCTCACTGGATTTGGTAGAAATAGCGCCAATGGGTGAGCCGCCAGTTTGTAAGGTGATGGATTACGGTAAGTTTGTTTTTGAGGCTAAGAAGCAAAAAGCTGCTGCCAAGAAAAAGCAGAAACAGATCCAAGTTAAAGAAATGAAATTCCGTCCACATACGGACGTTGGAGACTATCAGGTAAAACTACGCAACCTGATCCGTTTCCTTGAAGCGGGAGACAAAGCCAAGGTTACCTTACGGTTCCGCGGTCGTGAAATGGCTCACCAAGAGCTCGGAATGGAGATGCTGAAACGTGTCGAAACCGATCTTGCGGAGATATCAGCCGTTGAACAGTTTCCCAAAATGGAGGGTCGCCAGCTCACTATGGTGCTGGCCCCTAAAAAGAAAAACTAGACGCTAAATACGCTCAGACCCTGAGTTCAAGAGATTGAATTTGAGAATTTGAGTTAAGAAAGCGCTAATAAACTAATGAATGCGGAGAAGTGAAATGCCTAAGGCAAAAGTGCACAGTGGTGCAGCAAAACGGTTTAAAAAGACCGGCAACGGCGGTTATAAGCATAAACATGCGAATAAAAGCCATATCCTCACAAAAATGACTACCAAGCGTAAGCGTCAGCTTCGCGGCACTAGCCAATTGAACGCTTCAGATACGATTCATGTTGATCGTATGCTGCGCGCCAAGTAGGAGGATATAGAAGATGCCAAGAGTTAAACGTGGTGTAACGGCCCGACGCCGTCACAAGAAGGTTTTAGATCAGGCTAAGGGGTATTACGGTGCCCGTAGTCGTGTTTATCGAGTTGCCAAGCAGGCGGTCACTAAATCTGGCCAATACGCTTATCGCGATCGCAAAGCCAAAAAACGTACCTTTCGCCAGTTGTGGATTGCCCGTATAAACGCGCAATCTCGTGCTGAGGGTATTACCTATAGCCAGCTAATTGCCGGATTGAAAAAATCAGGTATTGAGCTTGATCGAAAAGTTCTGGCTGATATGGCTATACATGACAAAGTGGCTTTTTCTCAGGTAGTTGAGAAAGCTAAAGCCGCCCTTGCCTAATCTGCTTTTCTGATTGAAAGTTTGATTAAAATACTGTGGAGTTGCGGGCAACCGCAATTGCTTACAAAAGAAGGGAGAGGGCTTAGCTCGCTCCCTTTTTTTATTAAAACTCGCTCCTTTTTTATGTACAGGATGTACGGTATGCCGTGGGCGCAGGACGCGCAGGAGCGGCGATTGAAAGAGAATGAACGAACTTAAACAGATAACTCAAGACTTGCTAGATAACGTAGCCGCCGCCAAGGATCTAAAAGAACTTGAGGCTCTGCGTGTTGAAGCGCTGGGTAAGAAGGGTGCGCTCACTGGCTTACTGAAGGGCTTGGGTGCTCTACCCGGGAACGAGCGACCAGCCGCTGGCGCAAAAATTAATGACGCCAAGGTCGAGGTTCAATCTGCAATTGAAGTTCGTAAGTCGGCGATGGAATCGGCAGCTATGGATCAGCGCCTGCTGCAAGAAAAGATAGACGTGACCTTGCCCTCCGGTGGGAATTCCAGAGGCTCATTGCATCCGGTAACACGCACCCTGAGACGGATTGAGGAATTATTTAGTCAAGCTGGATTTAGTATTGAAACCGGCCCGGAGATCGAAGATGATTTTCATAATTTCGAAGCCCTGAATATTCCGGCGGATCATCCCGCTCGTGCCATGCACGATACTTTTTATATTAAATCACGCAATATAAAACCAAAGGATATAGGTACTGGTCATAAGGAAATGACTCATGTGCTGCGGACGCACACATCGCCGGTACAGATTCGTACCATGGAAACTCAGGAACCGCCGATTCGCTGTATTTGCCCTGGGCGCGTTTACCGTTGCGACTCTGACGTAACTCATACACCTATGTTCCACCAGGTTGAAGGGCTTGTGGTGGACAAGGGAATTAGCATGGCGCACCTTCGAGCCTGTGTAAGCGACTTCTTAAACGGATTTTTTGAAGGCGATTATCCGGTTCGGTTCCGACCTTCTTATTTCCCATTTACCGAACCCTCGGCAGAAATCGATATGCAGTGCACACATTGCATGGGCGCAGGCTGCCGCATCTGCAAAAACACCGGCTGGCTCGAGGTTGGAGGTTGTGGAATGGTTCATCCGAACGTTTTTGCTTCCGCCGGAGTTGATCCGGAAGAATATACGGGCTTTGCCTTTGGTATGGGTATCGACCGTTTGGCGATGCTGCGCTATGGCGTCAATGATCTGCGATTGTTTTTTGAAAACGACCTGCAGTTTCTTCGCCAGTATTAGACCTGACAGTATTAGCGAATCGAGAAGAGATAGATGAAATTCAGCGAATCCTGGTTGCGAACCTGGACAAACCCTGAGGTCGATACTGCCGAACTGGTGGCGCAACTCACTATGGCTGGTCTAGAAGTGGATTCGGTAGAACCCGCCGGCGCTGATTTTGCAGGCGTTGTTGTTGCGCAAATCACTGAAGTCTCTGCTCACCCCGACGCAGAGAAGCTAAGAGTTTGCCTAGTTGATATAGGGCAGGAAGCTCCGGCCCAGATTGTCTGTGGAGCACCCAATGCAGCGGTTGGTTTAAAAGCCGCCTGCGCAACGATCGGTGCTGTACTTCCCGGCGATTTCAAAATCAAAAAGGCCAAACTGCGTGGTGTTGAGTCCAGCGGCATGCTTTGTGGAGCCGACGAGCTAGGATTTGAATCAAAAATTGACGGGCTCTGGGAGCTACCGGCAGATGCGCCAGTTGGAGTGGACCTCCGCGATTGGCTCGAGCTAAATGATCAGGTTATTGAAGTTGATCTGACGCCTAACCGCGCTGATTGCTTTTCTGTTCAGGGCGTCGCTCGTGAAGTGGCTTTGATTAATGGCTCTGCTCTCTGCGCTCCTGAAGCTGAAGCTGTTGAACTGACATCAGATACAGAATTCCCTATCGATATTCAGGCAAGTGCTGCTTGCCCGCGTTATATCGGTCGCGTAATCAATGATGTTGATCTCTCTGTTGAAAGCCCACTCTGGATGCAAGAGAGACTGCGCCGCTCGGACATTCGAGTAATCGATCCGGTAGTGGATGTCACAAATTACGTAATGCTTGAGTTGGGCCAACCCATGCATGCTTTTGATCTGGATAAACTTTCCGGTGAAATTCAGGTTCGTATGGCCAAATCTGGCGAAAAAATCACGCTGCTGGACGGTAAAGAAATCGAACTAGAGCCTGAAGTGCTTGTTATTGCCGACCAGAAAGGCGCGCTGGCGATGGCCGGCATTATGGGCGGCGAAAATTCTGGAGTGAGTTCAGGCACTCAAAACATCCTGCTCGAAAGTGCCTTTTTTAGTCCGGGTGTAATTACCGGGAAAGCTCGTCAATACGGCTTGCATACTGAGTCTTCGATGCGTTTTGAACGGGGTGTCGACCCTCAGCTACAACACCGCGCCATAGAACGTGCGACTGAGCTTCTGCTGCAGATTGTTGGCGGAAAAGCAGGGCCTGTGCTCGAGCACACAAATGCTTCAGACCTTCCAAAAATACCGGTCATTAACCTGCGCAGATCACGTTTGGAGTTACTGATTGGCCGTCCCTATGAATCCAAGATTGTTGAATCTGTTTTAACCGGTCTGGGCTGCGAGGTGCTTAGCAGTGACGACGGAGTCTGGAGTGTTAAACCTCCAAGCTGGCGCTTTGATCTTGAGCTTGAGGTGGACCTGATCGAAGAAATTGCCCGGGTCGTGGGTTATAACAATATCGAAGCGAAGCCGATCGTCGCGGATCTACAATTAGGCCGCAGCCCAGAGACGCAGCTTAACGCCGCGGAGTTAATAGATTTGCTCGTAGCTCGTGGCTTTCGAGAGGTAGTTACCTACAGTTTTATTGCGCCAGAGTTGGCTGATTCGATATTGAGTCGTGATCAACAAGTGACGATTCAAAATCCACTCGCTTCGGACCTGTCAGTAATGCGACCCTCTCTGATTCCTGGCCTTCTAGGTACTGCAGCCCGAAATCTGGCGAGACAGGAAAGCCGACTGAGAATATTTGAGTCCGGACTAAACTTTTCACAAAGCGACGAGATCCATCAGGCCAACTGCTTGGCAGCGCTTATTTGTGGCAGCCAGTACCCTGAGAACTGGTCTGAGGGGAAAAGTGAGTCTGACTTTTTTCAATTGAAGACCGAGCTCGATGCGATTGCCAATCTGAGCGGCAAGAATCTCGAATATATTCCTCAATCAGAATTGAGTTACCTACATCCGGGTCAATCGGCGACGGTTCTGTGTGAGGGTACTGAAATCGGCTGTATTGGTGCAGTGCATCCGCAGTTGCTGCAAAACCTGGATATCGATATACCGGCCTATGTATTTGAAGTATCTCTTCAGGCCTTGCTTCAGGTTGAAGTGCCCGGCTTTGTTACACCCAGCAAGTTTCCTAGCGTGCGCCGTGATATTGCCCTATTGTTGGACCGCGATATTTCCGCTGCTCAATTGATCGCTGAGATCAAATCTACCGATTCTGAGCTGTTAACAAACATCAGGCTGTTTGATATATATACCGGCCAGGGTATTGATTCCAATAAAAAAAGTGTTGCTCTAGGCTTGACCTTTAGGGATTCTTCACGCACCCTTCATGAAGATGAGATTAGTCTCGCAGTAAACAAAATTGTCGCAGGACTTGAACAGCGTTTGGACGCACAACAGAGATAACAAATATGTCTGATGCCTTAACTAAAGCCGGGATTGCAGAAATGCTGTTTGAAGACTTAGGTCTCAACAAGCGCGAGGCCAAAGATGTGGTTGAATGTTTTTTTGAAGAGATTCGACAATCTCTTGAGAACAATGAATCAGTAAAGCTATCTGGTTTTGGTAATTTTGAACTTAGAGACAAAACTCCGCGCCCCGGTCGCAACCCAAAAACCGGTGAAGAAATACCTATTTCTGCCCGGCGAGTTGTTACATTTCGTCCGGGACAAAAGCTACGTGCGAGGGTAGAGAGCGATGCTGGAAGCCAGTCAGAATAACGAACTGCCGGAGATTCCGAGTAAGCGTTATTTCACCATAGGTGAAGTAAGCACCCTCTGTGATGTAAAACCCCACGTACTTCGATACTGGGAACAAGAATTCCCCAACCTCAGCCCCATCAAACGCCGTGGCAACCGCCGTTATTATCAGCGCCAAGACGTTATTCTTATCCGCCAAATCCGCGGCTTGTTGTACGAGCAGGGTTATACCATTGGCGGTGCAAGACAGTGCCTTATCAAAGGGCCTGAAAGCAGCGAAACCGATAAACAAAAAGAGCTGATCGGCGAAGTTATTAAGGAACTCGAGTCGGTTCTGGAAATGCTTAAGAAATAGTTTGTCTCGCTCGATAAATATCCTTTTCGAGTTCAAATCAAGTTCAGTTTTTACAAGGCCTAAGGTATGATCGCGGCCTTCAGATTTTCCTTATATTCGGAGCGTAGCGCAGCCTGGTAGCGCACCACACTGGGGGTGTGGTGGTCGTCGGTTCAAATCCGGCCGCTCCGACCAAACAATAAAAAGGGCCCTCATGAGAGGGCCTTTTTTATTGTCCGTTGTACGCGTCCGAATTGAATCATGAACGCTCGGTTCACAAAATGGCACGACGCCATTTTGCACAGCCATAGGCTGCCCTTGTGGCGAAGGCCAAGGATGGCCTGAGTGAAATCCGGCCGCTCCGACCAAACAATCTAAAAAGCCCACTTTTAGGTGGGCTTTTTTGTGGGCGGCAGGCAATGTCTTACCTAATTGAAATCGGGGAGTGCTGAGCATGTTCTTCTACCTCTCAGTTAGCCCCATACTCACCAACCACTGATCAATCCGCCCATCACTCAACTCAGCCTCATTCTCATCATCAAGCGACAGCCCAACAAAAAACCTTCCATCTTCTGTGAGACCTTTGGACTCCTTATATTCATAGCCAGTATTGGGCCAATGCCCAACCAAAGTGGCTCCTCGAGAAGCAAGCAAATGATAGAGATAACCCATGGCATCCTGAAACCAGTCGGGGTAGCCAATCTGATCTCCCAAACCAAAAACTGCTGCGGTTTTGCCAGATAAATCTAGTCCGCTCACATCGTCCCAAATATTTTCCCAGTCTTCCTGCAGTTCACCGTAGTCCCATGTGGGTATACCAAAGATAAGGAAGTCATAGTCTAGGCATTTGGAAATGGGTGTATCTATGATGTTGTGGAGTTGTGCATCTCTCGAAGCGAGCTTCGCCTGTATTTGTTCGGCCGCCATTTCCGTATAGCAGGTGGTGGAACCGTAAAAAATACCGATTTTGGTGTCTTTCGTGATGCTTGCGGGGCTATTCACAGTTCACCACCAAAGCCCAGCTGGCGCCATGCTTCGTAGGCTACTACCGCAGCAGAGTTCGATAGGTTTAGGCTGCGGCTGTCTGCGCGCATTGGTATGCGTAAAACCTGTTCGGCCGGAAGGCTTTCGAGGATGTCAGCGGGAAGGCCTCGGGTTTCCGGGCCAAATATCAGATGATCGCCTTCAGTGAACTGGGCTTCGCTGTGGGTCTTGGTGCCCTTAGTGGAGATGGCAAATAGACGTGCATTGGCAGCGAGTGACTTGGAATACTCCAGCCAGCTTGAATGCACCTGCATATCTTGCCATTCAATGTAGTCCAGGCCGGCGCGGCGTAACCTTTTATCGTCCAGTTCAAAGCCTAGGGGTTCAATCAGGTGCAGCTGGAAACCACAGTTATGGCACAGACGAATAATATTGCCGGTATTTGGCGGAATCTCCGGCTGATAGAGCACAATATTCAGCAAGGTGAATTCCTAGATCTTTGCAATCTCTACGATAAGGTCGTCTGATAGGCCTTCCAGAGACTCCCTGATGCGATCGATATTCAGACTTTCTGGAAGCGAGACTTCAGCCAGAGCGGTAAACATGGGCTCGCCGGACATTGGAGCAGGTAAGACGTCTGTTTCGAGTTCTTCGACATTGACTCCCAAGCTGGAGAGGGCGCTGGAGAATTCCTGAACAATCCCGGTTCGGTCAGAGCCTGTCACTCGAATTTCCAGATGCGAATTACTTCTCGCTACCTGACCTTCTATATGAGTAAGGCTGATTTTTAGTGAATCGGATTCGATCTTTGTTAGCTGGTTTTCTAGCTCCGCTGCGTTGTCCTCACTTAGAGCCACCTGAACCATACCGCTAAACATTCCGGACAGGTTTGCCGAGCGGCTAGACAACCAGCTGCCGCCGGCCTGATGGATAATTTGGCTTATCTGATCAACCAGACCGGGACGATCTACGCCGATATAGGAAATAATGTATTGGTGCTGCACAATCTACCCTCAAGATAGGCACTGAAAGTGCTAATTATACGGGTTGAGACCAGTTAGATGATTATTCCTTACGAAAGCCTTGCCAATGAGGTGCTTACGCGCCTACTTGAAGAAATAGTGACCCGCGACGGAACCGACTACGGCTTAGTTGAGACGGCTACTTCAGAGAAAATTGATGCTGCCTTGATGAAATTGAAACAGGGAAAGTCAGTATTGCTTTGGGAAGAGGAGACTGAGTCAGCTAGTCTGGTCAGCAAGGAATATGCCGAGAAACTGGGCTTCGGTAAAGCCTGAGCCTCCTCAACTCTTTGAGCTGAGGAAGAGCTTTATAAGCTTGCTTTAGACTCCCTTGTTTTAGCCGCCTTTACTTTAGGCCCCTTTGTTCATAAGGCTGGCAATTGCTGCAATGGCTTCAGGATCTTTCTCTTTCAGTTTGTTGGCAATGTGATGCTGAAAGTAATACTGAAAATCATCGCGCTCGTTGGCCGAGAATAAACAGAGATCCCCTGGCAGAACTGGTGTGGTTTCTACTAGTTTCTCGTCAATTAGCATGGCACTCATTTCGCCGTTTGCCTTTAGTCGCCAACTGACTACCTCCGCCAAAGTGATGCTTTGAAACTGATCGCCCGACAGAACCGCATGGGTACCAATATTGTCGGAAATTTCCTGAACCACATCCTCTTCAGATTCACAGTCGTATTGATAGTACTCGGCGGCTGCATCCAACTCGGTAATTTTGTGTTCCGGCGCTTCAAAGAATATCTGCTCGATGCCTGGATCAAAATAGCCTTGCCAGCATCCCTGAAGTGGATCATCGATTTCAGTGCAGGGAACAATTTTATCGAGCCAGGGTACTAGACCATCGATCTCGCCATTTTCGCGAAGACCCCAGCAGAGGATTTTGAGAGTGAAGAGTTTGTTGGGATTTTGTTCGTTGGTATAGAGCATCTCCATACCATCAATTTCTGGTGCTAATCTAATAAATCGTTTTTGTTGCTTTTCGGACCATGTGTCCCCCGTAAAAATATCAATAACATTACTTGAAAAATCTACATTCAGGGGTTCGCTCATGTGCATCTCCTGGGGCTTGGGATGACGGCTGCTTTAACTCGCCTCTACCACATAAGGTATAGCTGTCTCCAAAAAAACACAAGATCTTGTTGTATGGCTTTTTTTATGCTGTACTAATCGACCGCCAAAGTTCCACTCAAAAGCCTTCTCTTTCTCGAATTATTCTCTCTTGGTACTCAGCAATACTCAGGTTGAAAAAGTTTTTAATTTAAACTTTTCAGAGCCTTATAAAACAGTCTTAATAGGTGGCTTTAGCGAGCCCGAATACATTCCAGCATCAGCAGATTGTCCGGCGCGAGTCCAATACAAGGCTGATTTTGTGGAAAGTGCGCTGCATGAAACTGCTCATTGGTGTCTGGCGGGCGAAAAAAGACGTAAAAAAATTGATTATGGATATTGGTATTCGCCTGATGATCGTGACCCGATTCAGCAACAAAAATTCTACGAGGTTGAATATCGACCACAAGCTTTGGAGTGGATTTTCTCCTCGGTGGCCGGAGTTAAGTTTAAGCCAAGCGTTGACAATCTAGCGCTCCCTGGGGATCAGCTTAAATCTCTCAACGCGCAGTTTTTTGCACAATTAAAACAGCACGCCATCACCTTGTTGCATGGTGAATTGAACCAGAGATCGCTAGCCTTTATTGCCGCTATACAGGAAGCTAGCGGTGCGGGACTACTATCAGTTCAGCAAATCAAAGAGGCAAAGTTTTGATACGTGTTCTGGTGGATGAAAACATCCCTATCCCTGATGCTATTAGTGGGGCGGATATCGAGTTGCGCAGATGTTCCGGCCGCGATATCAAAGCGGCTGATCTACTAGATACAGACGCTTTATTGGTTCGCTCCGTAACTCAGGTAGGTAGACGTCTCTTGAGCAATACCCAAGTTCGATTTGTCGGTAGTGCTACGGCGGGTTTTGATCATCTGGATATCGACTATCTAAATCAGGCCGACATCGGGTATTACTATGCGGCTGGTAGCAATGCCAATTCAGTTGTTGACTATGTACTTAGCTGCCTAGCAGTCCTGAGTGTCGATCCTCGGGAGAGGAGCCTGGGAATTGTCGGATGCGGCCAAGTGGGAGGGCGACTCTACCGGCGCATGCAACATTTAAATGTGCAATGCAGTTGCTACGACCCCTTTTTGAGTAGTTCAGATCAGCCTGACCTTTTTGATCTCGACAAAGTGCTTAGGTCGGACATTCTTTGTCTGCACACTCCACTAACCAAAAGCGGACCCTACCCAACAGAAAATATGATTGGCTATCAGCAACTGATGCAGCTGCCGGAGGGCGCCGTGGTGATCAACGCGGGCCGGGGAGGAGTTATCAATGAAGAAGATCTTAAGCGGGTTGTAACACATCGACCTGACATGCACCTGGTGATGGACGTATGGCAGGGTGAACCACATATCGATATGGAAGTGCTGGATCTATGTGAAATAGCTACGCCGCATATAGCCGGTTATGCAGCTCCGGCCAAGTTGCGTGGCAGTCAAATGGTTTTTGAAAAGATGTTTGAGTATTTTGGAATAGGCGGGTACAAAAACCTTACAGTTCAACCTAGCTCAAAAGAAAGCACAGCCGACGATAGCTGGAATAGGGCGGTACTCAATGTATATGACCCACGGGTCGATGATGCACTGCTGCGCGCCGACAGAGTCCGAAATTTTGATCAGTTGCGCAAAAACTATCCGATGCGATTGGAAATCGCCGACTATGTTTCTGAAAGCGAAACCTTGCAGAAATTCGGTTTTAGCAAAGCTGATAATCCGATGGATATCAGCTAGCTGGAATCCTTCTGATCGGACGCTTGCCCTGAGTCTGTATCGGCCTCTTGGTCGAGTTTCAAAATAGCATCACGCACCATATCTTCAGTGATGGCTATCTCTTCACCCTTTTCATTTATAACAGCAGCTTCGTGGAAATCAGGTTCCACGCTATCCTGTTCCATTTTTTCAATCTTATTATTTTTGTTCAATTTCCCATCCCCAAGGGTAGTAATACTTCTGGTTGCCATCGCGGCAACACTTACTTCAGATTATGGCCGGTATTTTTTGAGGAAACTGCCCAGCTTGTCAATGGAAAGCTTCAAGTCTTCATGTTGTTGAAGGAAAACAATGCGCAGATGATCGGGCGTAGGCCAATTGAAAGCGGTCCCCTGAACCAGCAATAGCTGTTTGCTCTTAAGTAAATCCAGCACTAGCTTTTCGTCGTCGACAATGGGATAGATCTTTCTGTCCAGCTTGGGAAACAGATAGAGAGCACCCTTGGGTTTGACGCAGCTAACCCCCGGGATTTCATTTAGTGCTTCTATAGCCACATCGCGCTGCTGACAGAGTCGACCGCTGGGAAGAACCAGATCATTAATACTCTGATAACCACCGAGGGCTGTCTGCACAGCGAGCTGTCCTGGCACATTTGCGCAAAGGCGCATAGAGGCCAGCGTGTGTACTCCTTCCAAGTATTCTGTGGCTCGGTGTTTTGCGCCGCTGACGATCAGCCAGCCGGAGCGAAATCCGGCTAGCCGGTAGTTTTTCGAAAGGCCACCAAAGCTCACTACCAGACAATCCTCAGTCAAGGTGGCAAAAGGGGTATGCACTGCATCGTCGTATAGCACCTTGTCGTAAATCTCATCCGCAAAGACAATCAAATTGTGTTTCTCGGCAATTCGAGCAATTCGCTCAAGCGTCTCTTTACTGTATACAGCGCCGGTTGGATTGTTGGGGTTAATAACAACAATTCCTCGAGTGCGGGCGGTGATTTTTGATTCAATGTCGGCAATATCCGGCTCCCAGTCTTGACTCTCGTCGCAGAGATAGTGAACGGCTTTGCCTCCAGCCAGGCTGGCTGAAGCCGTCCAGAGAGGGTAGTCCGGAGCGGGTATAAGCACCTCGTCACCGTTATTCAGCAGAGCCTGCAATGCCATAAGGATGAGCTCGCTTACTCCATTGCCCATATAAATATCATTGATGCCAACATTGGGGATGCCGCGAAGCTGACACTCTTGCATTACTGCTTTACGTGCAGGGAAGAGTCCACGGGACTCGCAGTAGCCCTCGGCGCTGCCAATGTTGTAAATCACATCCTGAATAATCTCTTCCGGCGCGTGGAAGCCGAAGGCTCCTGGATTACCGATATTCAATTTGGTGATGCGGTGACCTTCCTCCTCAAGACGATAGGCTTCTTCGAGAACAGGCCCGCGAATTTCGTAGTTAACATTGTCCAGTTTTCTTGACCGCTCAATGGAGTTTGTCAATTTTTGATTACTTTCGTCCGACGGGGCAGCTTCGTCCCAGCCAATCAATTGGTGGCGAAGTTTTAGCTCGTGTTTTTCCGGGATTGCATCTTCCATATTCCAGCGGGAAACAGCCTGACGGCTGATACCTAGATGAGCGGCTAACAAAGCTTTTTTACCCTCGAAATGAGGCAATACCTCTAAAAGAGTCAACATAGATTTATATATTTTGTAAAAGTAGAGGTGTATTTTGGATTTTATTGAAAAAATGTCAATATAAATTGACATAAAAGTTTACATTTTGTGTTTGATTAGGCTTTACGCGTGGCAACTTTTCTCTTCCGTTCCGGGAAACAATGGTGACAAATTTCACAACTGAGTCCGAAACATGCCCTTGCCTGACAATATTCACGACCGTAATAAATGATTTGTAGGTGTAATTTATTCCAGCGATCCTTGGGAAAAAGGCGCTTAAGATCAGCTTCGGTGTTGGCTACGCTGTGGCCGCTGGTTAGTTTCCAGCGTTGCGCTAAGCGATGAATATGGGTATCCACCGGAAAACTTGAGTGACCAAAAGCTTGCGCCATGACAACGCCGGCAGTTTTGTGGCCAACACCGGGTAGCTCTTCCAAGCTCTCAAAGTTGTCTGGAACCTGACCCTGATGTTTTTCCACTAGTATTTGCGATAGGTTGCGAATAGCTTTGGATTTCTGGGGAGACAAGCCGCAGGGGCGAATAATTTCTCGGATGGCCTCAACATTTTGTTGCGCCATAACCTCAGGAGTAGCCGCCAATTCGAACAATTTTGGCGTTACGGTGTTAACTCTGATGTCAGTGCATTGAGCTGATAGCAGCACAGCAATTAGTAGACTATATGAATCAGTGTGATCAAGAGGAATAGGCGGGTCGGGATAGAGTTCAGCCAGTTTGGCGTCGATGTATTGAACCCGCTCTAGTTTTCGCATTTGTTCATTACCCAGATCGCAAGCTAAAGGGATGTGGCCATATCAACTAGCCGCTCTATGCCTTCGATACACTCGTCTAATGGAGCCACTAGCGCAACGCGGATTCGATTTTCACCGGGATTACCTTGAGCAGTATTTCGCGCCAGAAAACTTCCAGGCACAACTTTTAGGCTGTGCTGCTCGTAAAGCCTCTTGCAGAATTCTTGATCGTCGATAGGGGTGTTTAGCCAAAGATAAAAGCCCGCTTGCGGTAAGACAAAATCAAAATGCTTATCGAGCAAAGGTGATACTTCCCGATACTTTTCCCTGTAAGCCTGTCGGTTAGCTTCAGCATGGTTTTCATCACTCCAGGCTGCCGCGCTCGCCTGCTGTGCAAGGCCTGACATGGCCGAACCGTGGTATGTCCGGTAGAGCAAAAATTTCTGGATAATATTTTTATCACCAGCGACAAAACCGGATCGCAAACCGGGCAGATTGGATCGTTTGGAGAGTGAGTGGAAAGCCAGACATCGGGAAAAGTCGTTGCGACCCATATTGCGGCATGCTTGCAAGATGCTCGGTGCTCTATTTGAGTCCTGCAAATAAAGTTCCGAGTAGCACTCGTCGCTGACGATAACAAAATCGTGTTTATCCGCCTTCTCGATTAGATACTGCATATCTTCCAGCGGAATATAGGTTCCCGACGGATTTCCGGGGGAGCAGATATAGAGCAATTCCATGCTCTGCCATTGCGCATCGTCAATCTCATACCAATTCGGCTGCATATTATTATCAGCGTGGCAGTTTAGATACAGGGGTTGCTTGCCGGCTAAAAGCGCTGCGCCCTCATAGATTTGGTAGAAGGGGTTTGGCATGGCGACAGTGCCAGTCTTATTGGCCGGGTCAGTTACCACCTGAGCTATAGCAAAAAGCGCTTCGCGAGTACCGTTGACCGTCAATACATGCTCTATGCCAGACAGGCTATTGCCCGCTAATTCAAATCTATTGTTGGCCCAGTTGGCGATGATCTCGCGCAGCTCGACGCTGCCCGCGGTTGGAGGGTAGTGTTCAAGCTCTTTTAACGAGTTGCGAATGGCATCAACCGCTGGTTGTGCTGCCTGGTGTTTAGGTTCGCCGATGGCCAAAGATAATAAACGCAACTCGGGATTTGCCTCTGATTCAGATAGCAGAGTCCCAAGTCGGCTGAAGGGGTATGGTTTTAGCAGGTCTAGGCGGGAGTTCATTGTAGTTTTGGTTTGTCTAGCCTAGGAGGCGATGGCTTCCACTTTCTGATCAATGGTTTCGCAAATGCTTTGTGTGAGCAGATTTCTCAGCTTCGGATCCGATATGGGTTTGCCTCTACTGTCGGAAATAATGAAGATATCTTCAACCCTTTCGCCAAGTGTAGTAATACGAGCACTGTGCAGGCTGATGTCGAGTTCGACAAATATCTGCCCGATCGCAGCCAGAAGTCCGGGGCGATCCGCTGTGACTACTTCAAGCTGCGTATATTTTCGATCCTCAGACAGGGTCGCGCGAGTGGGCACTGGAAACTGCCGTAATGTTCGTTTGGTGCGAGCCCCCATCACCTCATGGTAGTTATTGATAACTTCCAGTTCCTCGCGAACGGATTTTTCCAGCCGGTCAATACGACCTGAATCTTTGCCCAGGGGCAGGGAGGTTTCGTCGAGAATGTAGAAACAGCTGAGTGTCGTCTCGCCGTTGTCGTAAATTCTCGCATCTTGAATATTCAGGCCTGCCTGATCAATTGCGGTGGCGACAGCGGCAAAAATGGAGGGCGATTGTTTTACCCGCACCAATATCATGGTCGCTCGTTCGCGGCGATTGGCGATATAGGGTCGGATTATTACGATGGGTTCAGCCGGGTCTTCATGCAGGCTGGCCAGCTCGGTATGCCAGGCGATGTCCTCTGGACTTTCTTTAAGGAAGTATTCGTCGCTCGACTCGGCCCATATCTTTTCTGCCTCTTCCTTTGAAATGCCCTTGGTCTCCAAGATCGAGAGCGCAGATTCTCTGGTGTCGGCAATTAATTCCTGTCTATCTGCCGAGTTTTCAATTCCGAGACGCAGAGCTTTGCGAGTCTCCATGTAGAGAGAGCGCATCAGCGAGGCGCGCCAGTTATTCCAAAGCGTTGGATTGGTAGCAGTAATATCGGCGACCGTGAGGGCGTAGAGCAAATTGAGTTTGCTCTCCTCGCCAACGTGCCGAGCAAAACGACTGATGACATTCGGATCAGAAATATCTTCGCGCTGGGAGATTCTTGACATGAGCAGATGATTTTCCACCAACCACATCATTAGCTTTACTTCCCTCGGTTTGTACCCGTGGCTTTCGGCAAATTTGCGCACATCGTTTGAGCCGAGCTCAGAATGATCGCCGCCTCGCCCCTTGGCGATATCGTGGAACAGCCCGGCAATAACAAGGAGTTCAGGTTTGCGTAGGGTGCTGTAGATATAGGCGGAGATAGGTGAGTGTTCAGAAGCTTCTGGTAGGCCAAAATGCCTAATATTTCGAACCACATTTAGAGTATGTACATCTACAGGATAAATATGGAAGAGGTCGTGTTGAGGAAGACCCCTGATGGCACCAAATTCGGGTAAATAACGCCCCAGTACACCATACCGAGCCATCATCTGTAGAGGCACAGAGAGATGGTCTGGAGATCGGAGCAGCTCGAGAAAAAGCTGTTTGTTTTTTTCCTGATTGCGAAAATCATCATCAATCAAAGATCCAAACTCTCGCAGTAAGCGAATCGTCGAAGCGTGCACTCCGAGAATCTTTTTGTCGCCGGAGAGGATTACAAAAATTTCCAACAGAGCAGAGGGTGTTTGCTGAAAGACATCGGGCTGGCTGGCTTCTAGGTAACCGCCTCGTATCTGAAAGCGTTCGTTCACTATGCTTATTTTTGGTGGTGGCGCGTCGGTAACGTTTTCCAATAAAACTTGAAGCAGTACATCGCTTATCTCACGGATAGTTCCCACGGTTCGGTAATAATCCTGCATAAAAACTTCGACGGCCATGCGCTGAGGTGTGTCGTGATAACCAAACAATTCGGCAAGTTGCCGCTGGTAGGCAAACTGGAGTTGATCCATAGGTTTTTCAGTCAACATATGTAGACCAAAACGGACCTTGGCCAGAAATCGCTGAGCTGCCGATAGACTGACGTACTCCTCTTCCGTGTATATGCCTTTGCCAGCCAGAGCCTCAATGCTTGAAACACCGTAGAGTCTCTTGGCAATCCAACTTAGAGTTTGAATATCACGCAGCGCACCGGGAGACTCTTTGGCGTTTGGCTCCATGTCGTATTCGGAGATACCATGTCGAGCATGTCTGTTTTTCTGTTCTTGCAGTTTGGCTTCATAGAATTTGCTGGCCGGCCATATTTTGGCAGGGTCAATCAATCGATCCATTTCAACGCGCAGTTCATCGTCGCCGACAATAGTTCGGGATTCCATTAGATTGGTAAGTACTGTGACGTCCGTTTTTGCCAGTTGCGCACACTGCTTTGGTGTTCTTACGCTATGACCGATCTTTAGTTGCAAATCCCAAAGCAAAGTAGTGAAGCTCTGGATGGATTGGCGGTAGTTGGAGTGATTGTCCTTGCGAGTCAGTATCAGCAAATCGATATCAGACTGTGGATACATTTCGGAGCGACCGTAGCCACCTACTGCTAGCAGGCTAATATTTTTATCCCAGTCGAATAGGGACCAGGCGTGGAAGATGAGCCGATCCATAAACATGGCTCTATCCTTGGTCAGCCGATTGACATTTTCGCCTTCCCGAAAGCAGTTAAACAGATGCTGGTCTCCAGCTTCCAGAGTGGCTCGGAATAAATCTACTCGCTGGCTTGGAGGGCAGTTGCGCAGCGACTTTACAAAACGATCTTCAGCAAAAAAACTGAGTTCATTTAGGCGGGGGCTTACAAAGCGGATTGTTTTTCTAAAACTGATCAAAGTGATTCATCAGATCTTGCGGTAAATACTTCCACACCATCCTCCGTAACGCCCATGGTATGTTCGTATTGCGCTGAAAGCCGTCCGTCTTTTGTAACGACTGTCCACTCGTCCGGTTTTAATCTGGTGTGGTGAGATCCTGCATTTATCATAGGTTCGATAGTAAAGGTCATGCCGGGTTTTAAGACTAAACCGGTGCCAGCCTTTCCATAATGTAAGACTTGTGGGTCTTCGTGAAATACCTTGCCGATACCGTGACCACAGTAGTCTCGTACTACGGAATAATAGTTGGCCTCTGCATGTGACTGAATTGCGGCACCAATATCGCCCAAGGTTGTTCCCGGGCGAACTATCTCAATGGCCTTGTAGAGACATTCCTGAGTAATATTGCATAGACGCAGGGCATGGGAGGGCACATCACCGATTAAAAACATATTGCTGGTATCGCCGTGATAACCATCCTTGATCACAGTGATATCAATATTGAGGATGTCGCCGTTCTTAAGTATGCGTTTGTCATCCGGAATACCGTGGCATACAACCTGATTTATTGATGTACAGATGGATTTTGGAAAACCGCGATAATTGAGCGGTGCCGGCACGGCCTTTTGTTGATCAACAATATAGGCATGACAGATCTGGTCCAGCTCACCAGTGGATATGCCAGCGACAACATGATTTGAGATCATTTCTAGAACTTCAGAGGCAAGTCGTCCAGCGACGCGCATTTTCTCGAATTCTTGCGGAGACTTAAGGCTTATGGCCATATTGGATAGAATTGCAGCTAGGTTGAAAAGCTGGGCATTGTACATTTTTTGCGGTTTTCAGACAGGTTTCCTGAATGATTAATGTAGGAAAAATTCGGTGGGACTCAGCTGTTAATGAAAGGCGATATAGAGCTTCCAATAATGGTGCAATAGCCAATAAACGGGAGTACAATTCCGGCCTTTTTTGGGGCGTCGAACCTGTCACAGTGAGCACCTGTCACTGTGGAAAAGGATCGCGCCGCAATTAGGCTGCTCAAATACCTCTCGTGCCCACGCGGTGGCGGACTCTGAGTTATTTTCCATTTTTCAGGCAAATTTATGAAACCTGCTGTAAAACCTGCTAATCCCAATTTTTCCTCTGGCCCATGTTCGAAACGGCCAGGTTATGACTTGGCCTCGCTCAGTCAAGACTGCTTGGGGCGATCTCATCGCAGTAGTCTGGGCAAAGCAGTTTTGGAAGAGGCAATCAGCCTGTCCAAAGAAATTTTGCAGTTGCCTGAAGGATATCGCCTTGGGATAGTCGCCGGATCTGATACTGGCGCTTTTGAGATGGCGATGTGGTCGATGCTGGGACCGAGAGCAATTGATATTTTTGCTTGGGAGTCTTTTGGCGCTGGATGGGTGACTGACGTGCTCAAACAGCTGAAGTTGGAGCAAGTGGAAGTACATACTGCCGATTACGGGCAGTTGCCGGATTTAAGCCAGGCCGATGGCTCGAAAGATATTATTTTCACCCTGAACGGCACTACTTCAGGGGTCAAGGTGCCGAACCTTGAATGGATTGATGAGGATCGCGAAGGTCTGACCTTTTGCGATGCCACCTCCGGCGTATTTGCTATGGAGGTTGATTGGTCAAAAATTGACGTTTGCACCTATAGTTGGCAAAAAGTCCTCGGAGGCGAGGGCGGCCATGGTGTGCTTATCCTCAGCCCGAGAGCCGTTGAACGATTGGAAAGCTATACTCCTGAATGGCCTCTGCCAAAGATTTTTCGACTCACCAAAGCAGGCGCTTTAATAGAAGGCATCTTTAAGGGTGCCACTATTAATACTCCCTCAATGCTTTGCGTGGAAGATTATCTGGACGCGCTTCGATGGGTGCAGTCAGTTGGCGGTTTGGCTGGAACCATGAGTCGATCCCAAAAAAATCTGCAGGTGATGGAAAATTTTGTCGCCTCTCGAGACTGGATAGACTTCCTCGCGGCTGATGAGTCAATACGTTCAAATACGAGTGTATGTTTTAGGCTCAAACTCGAGGATGATCAGGTAAAACAGCTGATCAATCTCTTGGGAACAGAACAGGTTGCCCATGACATTGGAGCTTATCGAGATGCGCCAGCCGGGCTTCGTATTTGGTGTGGTGCAACGATTGAATCCTCTGACCTCGAAGCATTGCTTCCCTGGCTGGATTGGGCATACGCAGAAGTTAATTCCTAGGCCGAACAAGTTCTTGTATACCAAGTTCTGGGTCATCAAATTCTATTAGAGACAAGAGTTTATTTATGTACAAAATTCAGACTTACAACGCCATTTCTGACAAAGGCCTTACGCGATTTCCTTCGGAATCCTATGAAGTGGGTCCAGATGTTGAGTCGGCAGATGCCTTGATTCTGCGAAGTCATAAACTGCACGGGCAAGATATTCCGGCGAGTGTCGCAGCAGTAGCACGAGCAGGCGCGGGTGTTAACAATGTGCCCGTTGAAGAATACAGCGCCCAGGGAATTGTTGTTTTTAATACACCAGGAGCAAATGCTAACGCCGTTAAAGAGCTGGTACTTACTGGTATTTTGATGTCATGCAGAGATATTGCCGGAGGTATAGATTTTGTACGCAATATTGATGGTATTTCCGACGAAGCTGAAATGGCCAAGTTATTGGAGCAGGAAAAGAAAAAATTTGCCGGCTCCGAGATAAAAGGAAAGACATTGGGCGTAATTGGTCTGGGCGCTATTGGTGCTTTGGTGGCTAATGTTGCAGTTGAGTTGGGTATGAAAGTAGTTGGCTTCGATCCGGCCATATCTGTTGAGGCAGCTTGGAAGTTGTCACGGCGAGTCGAGAAAATGGACTCTGTCGAAGCACTTATCTCTCGAGCGGACTTTATTACCGTGCATGTGCCCGCGATCCCGGCAACCAAACATCTGATCAACTCCGAGAAGTTGGCACTTTGCAAAAAAGGTGCCGTGTTGTTGAATTTTGCTCGCGAGCAGGTAGTTGAGGAAGAGGCGGTAATTGACGCTTTGGAGAGCGGCAACTTGCGCCGTTTTGTAACAGATTTTCCCACGCTTGCCTTGGCAAAGCGTCTCGACGTTATACCCATGCCGCACATTGGTGCCAGCACAGCTGAAGCCGAGGAAAATTGTGCAATTATGGCGGCAGATCAACTGATGGATTACTTGGAAAATGGCAACATCAAGAATTCGGTGAATTTTCCGGCCACATCGATGCCTAGGAATGGCGGATCCAGAATTACATTTGCCAATAACAACGTGCCTAAAGTGCTCGGCAGCGTGTTGTCTATCTTGGCTGATAAAAACTTGAACGTGATCGATATGCTAAACCGCAGTCGTGACGATTTGGCCTATAACCTTATCGATGTTGAAGGTGAGCTCGATGCTGAGTTGAAGGACGCGATTTCCTCAGTTGAGGGCGTTCTGAATGTGCGCCTTGTTTAGACAAATTTAGCTCTGACTCGGCCTTTATCCGCTAAGGCAGATATGGTATAAAGCGCGCCGCTGCATAAGCGGCGTTTTTAATTAACTTAACGACTCATGCATTTCGACACTTTTTACCGGGTGCTCTCTGGTGTAAACCAAGGGGTTAGTAAAAAGGGATTCGCAGAGGCCTAACCCATAATTTGGAGTAAATATGACTAGTGTAAGCATGCGTGACATGTTGCAAGCGGGTGTGCATTTCGGACACCAAACCCGTTTTTGGAATCCTAAAATGGAGCCTTATATATTTGGGCCCCGAAACAAAATCCATATCATCAATCTCGAGCATACGCTGCCAGCTTTTAATGAAGCTTTAGCTTATCTTCAGCAGCTCGCGAACAACAATAATAAGATTCTTTTTGTCGGCACCAAAAGAGCTGCAAGCAAGATTATTTCTGAACAAGCAGAGCGAGCAGGCATGCCTTACGTCAGCCATCGCTGGCTCGGCGGTATGTTGACCAATTACAAAACCATCCGTGCCTCTATACGCGTCCTTCGCGATTTGGAACAACAAACCTCAGATGGAACTTTGGCCAAACTCACCAAAAAAGAAGCTTTGATGCGCGCACGTAAGATGGAGAAGCTAAACCTTTCTATCGGCGGTATTAAAGACATGGGCGGTTTGCCAGATGCGCTTTTTGTTGTCGACGTAGATCACGAACGCATTGCGATCAATGAAGCGAATAAGCTTGGAATTCCCGTTATCGGTATCGTTGATACGAATAGCAACCCCGATGGTGTCGATTTTGTTATTCCCGGCAACGACGATGCTATACGAGCAATCAAGCTTTATGTTGCAGCTGCTGCGGACGCCATCATCGCCGGTCGTATTTCTGGTGGCAGCGCTGTTTCTTCCAAGGACGAATTTGTAGAAGTTGAAGAAACCGAAGCGGCGCCAGCTGAATCTGCTGAAGAGCCAGTTGTTGAGGAAGCAGTTACTAATGAGGAAGCTACTGAGGAAGTTGCTGAAGCAGCTCCTGAGGCAGAAGCAGAGTCAGTAGTAGAAGAAGCCGCTGAAGAAGTTTCTGCGGAAGAGCAAGCTGAACCTGCCGTTGCAGAAGAACCTGAAGCAGCTCCTGAAGAAGTTGAAGCAGAAGCAGAATCCGAAGAGGCTGTCGAAGAGGCTGCTGCTGAGGAAGCTGAAACTGAAGAGTCTGACGCAGACAAAAAAGACAAGTAGTTCCGGTCGGGATTCTGAGAATCCCCGCTCGGTTCAGGTAATACGTTTTGATGAAGCCGCCCAAATGGGTGGCAGATCAAGTCCTAATTTGAGAGGAAATTAACTATGTCGGCAATTACTGCCTCAATGGTGAAAGATCTGCGCGAGCGCACAGGTCTGGGAATGATGGAGTGTAAAAAAGCCTTGGTCGAAGCCGCTGGCGACAGCGAGTTGGCAATCGAAAACCTACGTAAATCCAGCGGAATGAAAGCGGCAAAAAAAGCCGGCAGAGTCGCTGCGGATGGCGTTATTGCAGTGCGATCATCTGCCGGCAAAGCAGTGCTAGTTGAAGTGAATAGCGAAACTGATTTTGTCGCTCGAGATGACAACTTTATGAGTTTTGTTGGCAAGGTAGCCGAACAAGCTCTTGAGTCAGGTGTGTCAGACGTTGCTGCGTTAATGAGTGGCAGTCTGGATGCTGACCGTGAGGCGCTGGTGCAGAAAATTGGTGAGAATATTACGGTTCGACGGGTAACCTCTCTGCAATCCGACGGCGTATTAGGCTCTTATGTACACGGTAACAACCGTATTGGTGTGCTGGTTGAGCTAACTGGTGGCGATGAAGCCTTGGCAAAGGATATCGCTATGCACATTGCTGCGGTTAATCCGCAGGTGGCTAAACCTGAGCACATGCCTCAGGAAGCAGTGCAAAAAGAAAAAGAAATCTTTACCGCTCAGGCTGCAGAATCAGGCAAGCCCGCTGAAATTATTGAAAAAATGGTTGAGGGTCGGTTGCGTAAATATTTGGCGGAAAATTCTTTGGTCGAGCAGGCCTTTGTTAAAGATCCAGACCAAACCGTTGGCAAGCTATTAAAAGCCGCCGACGCTGATATTCTTGGTTTCACTCGCTATGAAGTAGGTGAGGGCATTGAGAAGAAGCAGGAAGACTTTGCAGCAGAAGTTGCGGCCCAAGTCGCAGGAGTAAACGGCTAAACCAACACGCGAGAACATTTGATGGTCGATTCCAGTAAGAAGAAGGAACGCAAGTACAAACGAATTCTCCTCAAGCTGAGTGGCGAAGAACTCAGCGGCGATGTGGGTTTTGGAATTGATCCCAAAGTTCTCGACAAGATGGCATTGGAAATTGGCCAGCTAGTTGGTATCGGTGTTCAATTAGGTCTTGTTGTTGGTGGGGGCAATCTCTTCCGGGGCGAGGCATTGAGTTCGGCTGGTCTCGACCGGGTTACCGGTGACCATATGGGCATGTTGGCCACAGTGATGAACGCGCTGGCCTTACGAGATGCTCTGGAAAGATCAAACATAACTAGTCATGTGATGTCTGCCATTCCTATAGGTGGGATTGTTGAGCATTACGACCGCCGTTTGGCAATGCGTTACTTGGCGCAGGGTGATGTGGTTATCTTTGCAGCCGGAACCGGTAATCCATTTTTTACTACAGACTCCTCTGCTTGTTTGAGAGCAATTGAAGTTGAAGCCAATATCGTACTCAAGGCAACTAAGGTAGACGGTGTCTATAACAAAGACCCAATGAAACATGCTGATGCTGAACTTTATAACGTGTTGACATACGACCAGATATTGGAAAAAAAGCTTGGCGTGATGGATCTAACAGCCATTTGCCTGTGTCGGGATCACCGCATGCCGCTGAGAGTTTTCAGAATGTCTAAGGCGGGCGCTTTACTGTCGATAGTCGTGGGTGAGTCTGAAGGTACTCTGGTTACCCATGAAGTTGGCACGGCAGATTCCAAATAGATTGATGGGGAAAAGACATGATTGAAGAGATAAAAAAAGAAACTCAACAACGCATGCAGAAGTCTCTAGAGGCTTTAGCGACCAATTTTAGTCGTATCCGTACAGGGCGAGCTCATCCGGGATTGCTCGACGGTATTCACGTGGATTACTACGGAAGCGAGACACCCCTAAGCCAGGTGGCCAATGTAAATGTTGAAGATGCACGCACCCTAGCTGTCACGCCCTGGGAAAAGTCCATGGTGCAGGATATTGAAAAAGCCATAATGAAATCTGATTTAGGCCTGAATCCCGCTACCGCTGGTACCGTTATACGAATCCCCATGCCAGCTCTTACTGAAGAAACCCGTCGGCATTACACCAAGCAAGCTCGAGCGGAGGCTGAATCGGCGCGTATTTCGGTTCGCAACGCCAGGAGAGATGCTCTGTCTCAGTTTAAGGACCTGCTGAAAGAAAAGGAAATCAGTGAAGATGATGAACGCCGCGCTGAAGATGAGATACAGAAATTCACAGATAGTTTTGTCGCTGAAGTTGACAAAGCCTTAGTCAAAAAAGAAGAAGACTTGATGGAAATATAGGGTTATTTGCCCTAGTCCTATGTTGCCTTCAGAACCAAGTTCTCTCCGTCACGTCGCCATCATTATGGACGGCAACAATCGCTGGGCTCGTGATCGCGGATTACCACCCCTGTCTGGCCATCAGGCTGGCGCTGACCGACTCAAAGAAACCCTCAAAGCGGCTAAAGAAGAGGGTATAGAAGTAATCACTGTATTTGCTTTTAGCAGTGAAAATTGGAAACGCTCCAAGCAGGAAGTCGGCGGGTTAATGTCGCTTTTTGCCTCGTCTCTGAGGCGGTACCGCAAGCAACTTTTGGATGATGACGTTGAACTTCGGGTTATCGGGCGACGAGATCGCTTCAGTGACCGACTCAACAAGCTGATAGCTCAGGTAGAGAGCCAAACTGCAGGCGGTAGCTATAAGCTAGTTATCGCAGCGGATTACGGCGGTCAGTGGGATATCGTGCAGGCGGCAAGGTCCATGGCTGAGGCTGTTGCAGCTGGAGAAATCAAACCCACTGATATTGATGAAGAACGCTTTTCAAAGGCGATTTGTCTCAGTGATTTGCCCCCCGTAGACTTGCTTATCCGCACTGGCGCAGAGACCAGGATCAGTAATTTTTTGCTCTGGCAGCTGTCCTATGCCGAGCTATATTTCAGCCAATGCTATTGGCCCGATTTCGATACCAGCTGGTTTAAAAAAGCGATACGAGAATTCTATCGCCGACAAAGACGATTCGGCACCAATCCACTTAAGGAAGACAGCACTACAGAATCAAAGAGAGCCAGCTGATATGTTAGCTCGAGTTTCAACTGGCGTCGGTGCAGGCATTGCCTTTTCACTTGTAATTTTTCTACCTATCCCCGGCTTATTCATAACAGCAGTAGCTGTATTGCTCGCCTTCGCAGCCAAGGAATGGGCGCAATTGTGTCATTTTCAGCGACGAGCCAAATATGCCTACGTAGCCGCGCTATTAGTCGCATATTGCGTACTGATATGGATAAACCAGCAGTCAACGGATATCTTGCTTAGTCTGATATTGCTTGCTTTCTCTCTTTGGTTGCTGGCGATTCCCTTCCTGTATAGGTATTCCCAATCTAAGGGACTGTTTTCCAATATTTGGCTGGTAAGCGTTGTCGGTACTATTTTTATGCTGAGTACTTCAGTGGGTTTAGTCTGGCTCAAATCTCTAGATGATGGCGAATGGCGCGTCGTGCTGCTGGTGGGTTTGGTAGCACTAGCCGATACCTTTGCCTTTCTTGCCGGCAGAAAATTTGGCAAACACAAATTGGCGGCGCAAATCAGTCCGGCAAAAACTTTGGAAGGAGCCTACGGCGGATTATTAGCAAATGTAATGCTAGCGGCGCTTTTCATACTTGCCTTTGATTATTCGGCATTGTCGAATGCATTGCTTTTTTTCCTGATTGTAGGCGCGAGCGCATTTTCAGTTCTCGGAGATCTTGCTGAGAGCGCGATAAAGCGCAGCAGCGGTGTAAAGGATAGTGGTGATCTACTGCCAGGGCATGGAGGCATTCTGGATCGGATAGACGGCTTATTAGCGGCTACACCTTTCTTTGTCCTGGCTACTCTCCTATTTTCACCTCTGAGCTAAGATGATTAATCTCTGCATATTAGGGGCAACGGGTTCTATTGGTCAGAGCACCTTAGATGTTGTTCGTCTGCATCCGGATCGATTTCATGTCAGTGCGCTAAGTGCGAATCGCAATATCGACCTGCTAGTCGAACAGATTCAGGAGTTTCAACCGCAATCAGTGGCTCTTGCTGATAGTGGTTTGCTGAACCAGCTAGAGGAAAAGTTGATCGCAAAAAATCTGCATCATCAGGTCGAGGTTTATGCTGGTCAAGCGGGGTTAGTGGAAGTTGCGCAAGATCCACAATCACAGACTGTGGTTGCAGGGATTGTTGGAGCGGCGGGGCTGCTGCCTACAATGGCCGCAGTACAAGCTGGCAAACGCGTACTACTGGCCAACAAGGAGGCTCTGGTA